>ENA-UOJP01000082-UOJP01000082.1-human-gut-metagenome-genome-assembly--contig:-C102-NODE-82-length-205127-cov-82.116696_pt1 | contig 205127 bp, 208 predicted proteins | sample MGYA00242353_ERZ723900 | MGnify/ENA metagenome assembly ERZ723900 | reverse complement strand
GCAAAGGTGCTATGAAAATATGACAGAGAAAACGGGTACTTTATCGGATGCTTACATAGCTTCCAATATGTCTGCTAAATCTTGTTCTAGCACAAATTTATCATTTGATTTGCTATTTAAAGTGTTTACATTATCACTGATTTTTTTCATCTTAGCAGGGAAAGCATTAGATATTTCAAAAGATTCGCAAACCTTTATATTATTGTGTTTATCCACAACAGCATATAGCTCTTCTAGGTTTGTTTCATCTTTTGTTTTTACTCTATATTTAATCTTATATGTATAGACTGTATCACTTTCAATAGAATCTTTAAGCTCTGTTTTTAGAGTAAGTTTAGTAGTTGAATATGCTAAGTTATCAAATGCTTTTAGATTTCTCAAAGCATTTTTCATTTCTTCTATTTTAAGTCTAAAATTAGGATTATGAGGTTCAATGAATTTTAAGTATTCTATGAAATCATTATCTGTTATCAATGGAGAGATTGAATCAACAACATCACTAATATTTATAGTCTCTATTGCTTCTTGAACTATACTATCCATGCTTATAATGTTGTGCAATTTAATAGATACTATTTCTTTCAGAGATGAAGGGGTGTCAAAATTTTCTTTTACATACATTTTGAATTGTTTCTCAATTTTTTGTTCCACAGTCATTTGCTGACAAGCACTAAGTACTAATAGCATTAAAAGAGAAAATAATTTCAATTTCTTCATAACATTTGCGTGTTTATTGGTTAATACTAAATAATAATGTTTCCATTTAGTTAGCATCACCTCACGCATATATATGAAAAAGGCGTAGAGCTAATGCCTAACGCCATCGAGGGCTACCACACCCTACTCACTTATAGGCAAAAGTCTACGCCAGTATATGGCGTATAAACGCAATACACCCATAAGTGAGTTCTAAAATAGCCTTATTGCTTTCAATGTGGTAGTTCGATGGCGATTAGGCTATAATATGTAAAAAGCGCATCATCTATTCGATGATACGCTGCAAATATAAGAATAACTTCATAAATTACAAACTGTTAGTCCTTCTTCTTTTTCGTCTTATCTTCCTCTTTCTTTTCTTCGACTTGATCTGATATTTTCTCTTCCGCAATGTGCGCCATCTTTCGGAGCAGTTCATCGAACTGTTCTTTAGGAACAGAAAAGTTAATCTCTAACCTCACTGTTTTTATGTTACTTAGGTCTATTTCTTGTTTCTTTTTCTTTCCCATAATTAAGCCACGTTGCGCAAAAGTAAATTAAATCTTTGAGAATCGCTATAATTCCGAGTGTTAAATCGAAAAATATATTCATCAATATACCTCTGCATATATTTCTTGCTTACATGATAGTATATTCCAAATATCATTCTCTTGAAATGCGACCATACATTTTCGATACCGTTCGTACTAACAACGATAATCTCACCTTCATCGGTAGCATAGGTCGTACCATAGAAGTGTTTTTCATGGTCTACTGACCTTTGTATATATTCCCCATGTAGTCCACTGTAATCCCAACCATCAGTATAAACAACACTACCTAATTCAACTTTTTCTTTGATAATCGGGACTATAGTCTTAGCTTGTGTATTGGGAACAACTTTGGCAATAACCTTGCCACCTCTTTCAAGTATTCCGAATACAGGAACCTTATCCTTATAGCTACGTCCTTGACATTTCTCTACTTTCTTATCCTTATGCCTGTTCTTGTTTTTTCCTCCTACAAACGCTTCATCAATTTCAACCTCACCGGATAAAGTATGGTTATTCTCCATCGCCATGTATTGTCTAATCTTATGGAGCATCTTCCATGCTGTTTTTTGAGTTATGCCTAAATCTCTCGCTAATTGACAAGATGAAATACCCCTTTTATGAGACAAACACAGCATCATGGCGTAAAACCAAACTTGCATAGGCAACTTTGTATTGGCAAATGCAGTTCCGGTTTTTACATCAAAATACCGTCCAGTATTCTTGCATTTATACTTACCATTACCACATTTATAAACCTTAGAATTGCTGTCATAAGGCGAAATGACTTCATCTCCCCATCGCATCTTCTCAAAGTATCTGATACAACTTTCTTCATCGGGAAAGTTTTCAGATAGAGTTAAAAGAGTAAAATCGGTTTTCATAACGTCAATTTTTTAGCTATCCAAATATACTAAAAATCAACGATATTAGCAAGTGATTTGCAATATATTTTCAAGGAAGTTTTTCGCAAGGATGCTAAAAAACATCCTTACAGAACATACAGAACTATTACTATTTATAAGCTATAAATAGTAATTTTGCAACATGGAAAATCTTAAAGAATTTATAAATGCATCGCAGAAAGAAAAGATTTTAAATGCTTTTCAAAATAATTCCGATATTGTAGATTTAGACGACTTAAAAGGTGATAGAGAAGACAATATTTCTACCATAATTTTGTTAGAGGATGATGGCTGTCTAAAAGTTATACGATATATTGGAGATGGAATGAATATTATGCTTACAGAAAAAGGAGGTGTTTATAAGAAACTAAAAATTTATTCAAAATTAGAAAGAAAATTAAGAATTAAAAAATCAATTATAATTCTTTGGAGTATAATATCCTTTATAATAGGGCTTATTGTTGACAAATTAGATATTCTAATATCTCTATTATGCGGGAAAAGCTAAGTCCTAATAAGAACCATATTATAATAGTTTTGTAATCCTCTTTATTCATACTTTTTCAATTTTTAAATATTAATAAAAAAGCCCGTATTTCTACGAGCTATAACTTTTTGTTATACGGTGTAAGGTCGTATATAAGTGCCAAATTTTATATTGCGTTATACCGTACCAATAAACAATGTAGATATAGCACGTCAAGAATGGAAAGATGAGATTGAGAATCGACTAGGTAAAAACATTGCTAATTTCCTTAAGCACTATGTTGCTCATAAATATGGCATTGCAGGGGTGACAAAAAATCGAGCCGTGTATGATGCAATTAAAAAGCGCACAAGCGTTGCTGAGGTAAATAGGCTATTTTGCGATTTAAAACTTAAAGCGAAGTATTATCAGCAGATTGTCTGCGAAAATAGTATACACGATGGGCAAATTACCGAAATTAACAGAATCCTCAAATTTATGTTATCCAATAGAAGTCTATTGTTCAGGCCCATCTATCTTAGTCTATTGCACCAGGCCGAATTGGGCAATATTTCGGACGATAAACTTGTCAAAGTATTTAAATGCATTCAATACTTCTTTGTATGCTATAATCTTATAAGTAAAGAGACATCAAATAAAATTTCAGAAGGCATTCAGAAATTTGCTTTTTTAATAGAAAATGAATATAGCAACGAGGTGTTAAAACGCTTCTTACAACATTTGAAAGACCGAATGCCTACTAAAAAAGAGTTTCAGAACACTTTTAAATTGATAGGATATTCCAATCATTGTGAATACTATCATGACAATAAGAATAAGCAAAGGGCAGAGATGGCTCTAAATATATTGGAACAGATTAAATCTGGACGTGTAGATGTAACTTCATTTACAATCGAACACATACTTCCCGATTCACAAGACCGCGAGAATGCAATGATTGGAAATCTTATACCATTGGAGGAAAATCTTAATAGTCTGTGTAAGGATAAAGAACTACATGAAAAAATTCCAATATACAATAGGTCGTATTTCTCAACTGCACGAAATGTTTCAAATAGATATAAAGGTAACGAAGCTAACTTTAAAATAAATTCAAGAAGTACAATTATGGCAGATAATTTATATGATGAAATAAGTCATATTTTAAATGCATTATAAATTAGCTTATGGTTTAAAGAGGGAAATTTATTATGGACAAGCTTTCCAAAGAACAACGCCATCGTTGTATGTCCGCTATAAAAGGAAGGAACACAAAACCCGAAATACTGGTGAGAAAGTTCCTTTTTAGCCGTGGCTTCCGCTATCGGCTAAATCATCCTCGTCTTCCCGGTCATCCCGATTTAGTGCTTCGCAAATATCGCACTGTCATTTTTGTGAACGGCTGTTTTTGGCATGGCCATGAAAATTGCAAATACTTTCGTTTACCTAAAACAAACATAGATTTTTGGTCAAACAAGATAGAAAGGAATAAGGAACGAGATAAAAAAGAACAATGCCAGCTAGCTGCTATGGGCTGGCATTGTATCACGATTTGGGAGTGCCAACTAAAACCAGAAGTCCGGATACAAACACTTGAGTCGTTAGCTTATACATTGAACCATATTTTTCTTGAAGATAAGAAAATAAGAACATACGACTTACCTGATATAAATAATACACTTATGGCGGCAGAACCAAAAGTAGCTTATGGAAGAAAGGGGTAACAGTAAAAAACGTTTGCTTATTTTCTCCAAGGACTATTCCGTATTCCTTTTTGGTTCTCCTCTTGTTTTTTTCATCAAGTATTGATGCTGTTCCTTCACCGCCCGATACATGGAATAATGCGCAAAAGATTCTTCCTTATATTTCAGACTGCTAACAGAAGCAGCAACAGCCCACATCATAATAACGACAACGAAAGCCACGACATATCGTAACTTAATATGATAGCCACGTATAAACATCCCATTAATATTAGGTGGAATAATGGTTACCGGATTTTTCAGCTCATTAATTTTTGCAAGTATCTCATTCTGCCGTTTTAATATGCAGTCGGTATTAGTTTCGATGTTCATGCGGTTGAGGTTATAATCGCAAACGTGCCGATAAAGATATTCAAGAAGTTTGGATTTCTGCTTGAATAATTCAATGAGTTTCGGAAACCATAGCGAAAAAGGCAATGTGTCTGGTTGCTGTTTCCAGATATGTTTCTTTACCACAGATAAGGCTTCGTTCCAGCAAGTACAGAAGCTTTTGGCAACTCCATTATAAATGGTCTTTTCGTCAAAGTCCACTTTCACAGATTGTTCCGGCTTAGAAACAATGGTATTCTGTTTTTCAATACACTCTTTCAGTTCATTGATACTTTGGCGCAAATTCGCAAGATTTGCAGCTATTATATCTTCTTTCATTATCTTCTACGTTTTGAAGGTTTATAAAAAGGTTCGCCTCTTTGGTTGTCCTTGTCCTTGTCTTTATCATCCCGCCAGCCTTGTTCATTGTTGGTTCCTCCACCTCCACTGGAAGTTATGGCTTGATGAGGTTGAATAATCAGTTCCACAGCTACATCACCCAACATAGTACAAAGGTTGTTGAAGCTCAAATCACGGTCAAGTTTAGATCCTGCAATGCTAAATTCATCCATACAAAAGGATATACCACGAATTTTATCAGAGTTCTCAGCATGATTAAAGCGCATATCTATGCCTTGACCTTTGAGCGTACTAATAAAGTCATTCCAAGAATGAGAATTTGCATGTGCGTCAAGAACTGATGAACGAAGATTATATTTCCGTAATTGGTGAGGACGCAAACGGTTTTTATTTCTGGCTTTACTATTTTTAGGGGCAAAGTAAAGTTTATACTCTTTGGTTAAAGCTCGACAGACTTTTGCATTGCGTATTCTTTCATTGCTGTCAGAAATGAGATTACCTTCATTGTCTATCCGATTAAACACCAAATGACAATGAGGATGTTTCGTGTCGTGATGCCGGGCTATAATATATTGAGTATTGCGAATCCCCATTTGTTCCATCCATTTCTTAGCAATCTCCACCATCAACGCATCCCCTTCTTCATCATCGGGAAAACGGCTAATGTCTTGCGAAGAAAAAGCAAGTGATACATGTTTCACCGGACTTTTTACTTTCGGGCGCATGGATGCTTGTATCTGAAAGGAATCGGCTATGGCTTTATTGCTAATGGCACAGACTCCTTCGTGCGCCAAGAGTGTGGCACTCTTTTTCTTGTTCTTTTGGTCATTGGCATAATTCACTATTCCACCAAAATCTGCTCTTGTTTTAATCTTCGCTATCATGGCAGTTATTCTTTACTTGAGTGATAATTCTACTGACTTCTGATATGATTGAGAAGCATTGTTGTTTGACTGCTTCCAAACCATAGATGTGCATCTGATATGCAATCTGATTGACATTATTGGCGATACCGGAAAGGTCACGAATTGCCGATACCATTTCCGGACTAATACGCTGACAGACCTGACAATCCATTGCTGCCTGATGGCAAAATTCATTGACAGACAATCCTGCTTGTTCCGCTTTGGATTGGATATAAATGTAGTCATTCTCAGTAAACATTACCCGAAAACATTTGGTACGTTTCTGATAGCTCGCCAACTTTGGGCGACCACCAAGTTTCTTATCCTTCATACTTATCTAAACTTTTATGTTCATAAATTGATTTTTTTAGAGTGGCTGTTCTATCCGCTTGTCGCATAGGTTTTAGTGACACTAAAACACAAACTTGCCACTCAAAAAATCTTCCTATATTTCCCCTGCTCTATCCGGAATAGCTTGCCATCTTTAATAAAGGCTTCTATCCACTTGTTTGCCGTACTTCCATTCTCGCCCAAAGTTAAAACCGCAGCATCATAATCTTTCTTTGTGAAAGTGTAAGGCAACATATTATAAAGGATGTTCCTTCGTGCATAAACGCCTGTCTCTTGCGAATCGGCATTGAATCGTTTTGACTGATTTCCTGACAAATTCTGATAAATGAATACGGCATGATAAAGCAGGGTGTCGCAGATACTCATGGCTATGGAATAGTCAAACTCATGGCAAACCAATTGTACAGTCTCGTCAGAAGAAGATTTGTGAATCACATTATCCAAATGTCGGACAGAGGTCAACACCATCATTATACGATAAGCAATCAATCCCATCCGTCTGACTACTCCTTGCATCTTGTTATCCACTTCGTCACAACATTCCTCATTCACACGACTGAGATATTCAATAAACTGTTTCTGCAAATCAGAGGGAAGAGAAAAGGAATAATTACCCAGCCGTACAAATTCCTCATGCAAATGACAGAATTTATCTCCCAACAGTTTGAACATGGCATTCTTGGATTGAGAAATGTCGCTTGTGGCAAACACATTTCTTATACCTCGTTTGAAGCGGATAATATAGAAACAAAAGCGACTCATCAATCCGTTCTCTGCATCAGGTATCAATCTTCTTACCTGTTCAGGAGTTCCAGCCAAAGCGACTGACACTCTCGGATTAGTTACTTCGCAATACTCCCTGTCCTTACGTCGGCTCAAACTGACCAACTCATGGTGAAATGCTTTTCGCAACACATCGGAATAGTTACCATAGTCCGACTTCAAAGTTTGACTTAACGTGTCACCCTCCGATTCAAATAACAGTCCGATACCGTCATTATCTCCCAATATCTTCAAGAAAGAGCTTGCGCTGCTATTGGCAGGAATGACGAGCATACGCATGGGCGGTTCTGTTGGCATAGTCATTCCATCTGTTTTCTTACCTTTGATATAAGTGCTCATCGCTTCTTTGTATTCCTGTTCCATCCGCTTTGAAAGTTCATGCAAATTACTGTTGATGGGAGCTACAAGCTCTCGGCACAAGGTCAATGCTCCTTTTCCCATACCGGCATCTGCCACCACGAACAGATATAGATTCGGATAAACAATACGTTCATCGTACACGCCACAGACATTATAAAAGCAGACCGACAAACACACAATAGCCCCAATCAGTATCGTATCACGGTCATCTACTGAAATGGAATTATTGACAACCTCATTTAGAAAAGGAGGAAGATGCTCAAACACACATTCAGGAAATGCAGGAAGCTCTTCTTCTGATTTTATCCATTTACCCGTTTTACCATTTTGGATATTTGGTAAAATGGATAAATGCTCTTTACTGAACGGAGCCAATGAGATTCCGGCTTGATTTGCCAAATGGAAGAAAGAACGGATGGTAATGCCTTGTCCTTTGGATTGCAGACAATGCGTATATTGTTTATCCGTTTCTTCCCTTTGATAGGTAGGGTAAAACCTGCTGATGCGGTGGTAATACTCTCGCCCGTTCTCTCCCAATCCATCCACAAGCGCAAAGCCCAACTCCACCCAATCTTTATAATAAGGAGCTATATCAATGGCACACTGTTCTATCTCCCGAACAACACTTTCCACATCATCCTCCACCTTATTATATATAGGGGCAATATTTGGTGTATGTACCTGTTGTATTTCAGAAGGGACATTCTCCCAATCTTGGGCGGAAAATATTTTCTTTGACATCATCTTTGTATTTATGGTTAATATATGCTTGTGGGTCGTAGGGTAAGAAGCATGAACGAGCCACATCACTGCCCGACATATCCACTAATGGCAAACCTGTCGCTTTGATGCAGTTGGCAACAGCCTTGAAGTACCGGGAATGTTCCCAGCCTTTCAAGTCAACAGGTATTATCCACTTCAATCCATTACCGGATGGACTGACAAATAACAGTTCCGTATCAAAATACTCATGGTTGAGTAATTGTTGCTTTAACTCCCCAATGTTCTCCACATGATCGAAATCCAAACACATCAATCCTGAGTGCATAATCAGTTCCTTCTCATTCCGTTTACGGAATAATCCCGAAAAAGTACAATAGTCGAAATGGGTGGCTTTGTATCTTTTGGATTCGGGAGAAGATAGCATCGAACGCAGAGACTCGGTTTGTGGTTGTGCATAATGCCCGATAACATAGCGATACACATCCACAATACCCACAGCCCTTATCGGTTCGATGTTTTGAATGGGCTTGCGAAAGAACGAAAAGCAAGAATCTGTTGTTTCAATCATCTGATAATCTTTTTAGATTCGACAAATCGTCTGGCTTCTTCCATTAAGTCATCTTGGGTCTTGTGCGATTTGTTTTTCAACCAATCGTCAATCTCCGATTGCAGGAAAGCCAAAGCCTTATTTATTTTATGTACGGGAATCTGTTTGGCTGATACCCATCCATAAACTGTTTGTTTGGCTGGATGTGATGGCAAATAAGCGCAAAGCTCGTCTATATCCATCCACTTAGGTGAGTTACTTGCCTGCTTATGTTGCAAGGCATTTACTTTGGATTGCAGTACTTCTACGGACTCAATCAAGTAGGACAACGCATTCGGCATTTCCTCCAATGAATTTACTTTATAAGCCATTTTCTTCGTATTAAAGTTGATGCCGCAAAAGTATAAGGATGTTTATGAGTGCTAAATAGGTGCTTGAAAGCCACCAATTAGCCACTTATTTGCCACCAATTGATTTAGTTTTCATTAACACAATGATTTGCTGAAAGAGATAATAAAATAGGGATAAATCACTATTAGGACTAATATTTTCTTCACTGAGAACGTCTATACTACAAAATACCCCTCAAAAAGTCGATGCCTCATGAGGGGTAAACGGTGGTGAGTGTTTCGTTGATACTATATAAGTCATTGGCGCTCAATGGTGCAGGCCTCCACTATAACCTATAAAGCCAAATTTTCTATATGCAGCGTATTAGCAGCTTTCTCTTTTTGCTCATTTACGATATGCGTATAAATCTGTGTGGTTCTGACGTTCGTATGTCCCATCAAAGACTTGATAGTGTATATGTCAACCCCGTTTTCCAACAACAACGAGGCAAAGGAATGCCTACCGCAATGAAAAGTTATATGCTTCTTTATTCCTGAAGCCTCAATCCATGTCTTCAACGGGCGCGAAATCCAAGAGGCATTTGTCAATCCTTCAAAGACTAACTGTTCTTCATTATCCGGACGTTCGCCACATAATTGTAATGCTTGATTTATGATAGGCTTATAATTGGGAACTTTTGTCTTTTGCTGAACAACAACAGCCTGCCATGTTCCTTTACTCGTCTGCTGAATCTGCCGCCACCTCAACGCCTGAATATCACTATGCCTTAATCCGGTGAGAATCGAGAATAAGAATGCCCGTTTCAAGACATCATCCTTGCAAGGAGTATCAACCAACATTTGCACTTCATTCATAGTAAGCGCAACACGAGGTTTCTCAACGTTTGTTATTCCCTTTACTTTCGCGCTTATATCAACGGTCAGATATTCATCAATAAACGCCTGTTTCAATCCGGCTTTGAGTATAGAGAAATAAGTCGATGCCGTATTCTGTGAGATAGTACCTTTCTTATTCCCTCCCATTGGGGCACGGAGAAGGAACATCTTAATATCTTCAAGCAGTTTAACGGAAATCGCCTTGAATGGAATTGGTTGCCCTTGTGAATACATTTTCAATAATTCACCTACACGCCTCCAGTTGACTATAATCGAATCGGAACTGTTGGGATGACGTGTGCTTATAATACCATTGAAATACTTGATAAAATCCTGTTCGCTCCGCTCATTCTGTGCAGCGATTTCGTTTTCCTTATCAGTGTATAGGATGGCACTATCGTATTCATGCTGCCGTAACTTCCGCACATTGTCGGCATAGATACAAGCCTCTTGGTCTATCGTTGAACGACATTGGATAATTCCATTCAAATCACGCTTGGGCTTATAGTTGAATGTTCCATCCGGCAAGATACGTGCAATGGACGACTTGTCCCAAATTGGCGTGGATATAGTCCGGTTAATTGATTCCACCACACGGCTTGCTCGTTTAGAACCTCGTTTGTACACTGGGTATGATTCTATAATCAGATACCACTCTTCTTTATAATTTGACCTTCTGAGCTTGACGGTCACTTTGGTGTTGGGTAATGCTTTCTTCATAACGACTTATATAATTTATCAATTTCAGATTTGGGAACATAAACATAGTTACCGATTTGGCGTGTAGGAATAGAATGACGGCGTATGTGCTTAAATACACTGCTGTCATTGATATGGAACTTCTTTGCGATCTCTCCGATGGTGTAACAATCTTTGGGTTCAAAGGACAATGCTTCCTTTTTTCTCTTTCTACTCTCTGCCTTTGTTTTGAAGTGTTCATCCATATATTGCCGACTAAGGCGTATCTGACGTTGACCAAAATTGTATGATGGTATCAAGCCTTTCCGTATCATACGATAAAGGATGTCTTTACTAATTCCGTAAATCAGCATAGCTTCCTTTACGGTTAGATACCCCTTGCAGGATGGTATTCGTCTAATCAGTGCTTGGCGTATCGCTTCTTTCTCTTTTGCGATTTGTCTTTTCTTATATGCTCTCTTGGAACAAGCAGGGCAACAATACTTCGACACTAATGTGGGAGGAGTAAAGATTTTACCACACTCCTCGCAACTTCTTTGAATGGTGTAATTTCCTCTTGGCATATTCTTCTCGTTTTAAATGGTTTATATCAATCTAAGTTGTACCTTATCGCCAAATAAGACGTGTCGCAAACATGTCGCAAATAAGAGATAAAAAAGCCCATAGAAAACGCATAGCAACCATGAATCCCATAAACGCAAAAAGCGTGCAACTCATTGAGCTGCACGCTTTTGCTTGTTGTTTATTATCTGTTTCCTTATCGGAATCATTTGACTAACTCAAATATAAAGTATATTGATAATCAGTTAGTTACTGTTATCAAGATACAAATGATATGCAAATGTAAGTATAAAACCATATAGAAAAAGTACAAATGGACATTACTTTGTATGATAACATCCTTTTCTACAGATTAAGGGTTAACACAATGTTATACTACTGATATTCAGCATATTGAAGCTGTTCTTCCTTGCATTCAACAAAGAGTGTTAAATTATATTAAATCCTACAGGGCAATTATGATTCGTGCAAAGATAATATTTTGCAGTCAAAGGAAGAAAGACTTCTTGAACCACTTCTATGGTTCTATACTTCTGTTTCTGACGTAAGCTGACCCGTACGGTTTTCGGGTTTTAGACGGACATATATACAGTTTACTTTAGGTTAGCATATATATAAGAGCTAACCAAGGTAAACTAAAGTGTTTTTGTCCTGTAGATACTGCACTTTGTGGACTCTTTTCTCCTTTGACTGCAAAAACCTCTTATAGCCTTATCTCCACCTATAACGTCACTTCACACTGCTGTACCATGCAGTCTGCCATGTACCACCCCATCGGGCTTTGATAAGAATTGTGTTGCAAAGGTACCTGTCATGGCGTTCATCCTGCAAGGTCGGTGCCTGTGGTTTGTCCGTGAAATCTCCACGCTCTGATTGTGGCAGAGGTAGTATTTGACGGCAAAACCTTGCATTGATGAGCCATAACACCTTTTGGGGCAACATAATTCTTTAATCAATCCCGATGGTAGTTGGTTCTACATAAGGGAAGAAAATAAAAATTTTATCTTATGGCTAACATTTGCGACACTCAGTACAAGGTGACAGGCTCACGCAAAGCCGTGGCAGACCTTTGGAACACACTCCAAGAGTTGGAGGTGAACAGTAATAATGTGTATCTGTATCTCTTGGCAGAACACTATGGCATTGACTACGAGAAGAAAGGCATCTCGGTGAGAGGACACATCTATTGGGCAGAGTATGAGGAGAACGTGGAAGACGATTATGCCCTCTTGTCCTTTGACACCGAAAGTGCTTGGTCTTCATGCGACTTGTTCTTTGAGGAGGTGAACAAGGCACTTGGCGATGAACTTTCAATCAGTTGGCGAGAGGTTGAGCCAGGTTGCGACATCTTCTATACGCACGATGAGAACGACTTCTTCCCCGAAGAGTGCTACGTCACTGCATACGGAGAACTCTTTGAGGATTGTGAGGGTGCTTACTCCACCTTTGGTGATGCTATCAAGTTGTGGTGTGAGAAGACTGGTGTCTCACAGGACGGAAGAAGCGAACAGAAGATGATTGACTTCATCAATGAATACGAGTATGAGGCAGAGGACACGAATTTCTGCATCAATCCAATCACATTCGGCTAACAAGGAGGAACGGATATGGCAACGATAGACATGGAGCAGTTGGACGGCGTTGTAGGGTGTTTCTGCACCTTGCTTTATCCCCGAAGAGGTCAGACAGAGGGAACGATTGTCGAGGACTTGGGTTGTGAGGTCATTGTCCAGCTCATCAACGGCAAGGAAGTGACGGAGTACAAGGATGATGTTGTCATCTGTGAATAATCAGGAGAGAGTCTGTTGGCTATGTGGCTTGCAGACTCTTTCTTCCTTTGACTGCAAAAACTCTTTTAGGACAATCCTCCAATGAGGTTATGGCTGTTGTAACTGAAATACCTTGGGAGCAAGTTGTGCGGTTTGCTCACTTGCTCCAGTCCTGTTATAGAAGCGATGCTTCGACACCTGTATAGCGATACGTCGCCAAAGTCCCTTCGCCGTTTTAAGCGTCTCTGTACCTTGTTATAGGAATGGTCATTTCGCCTTTTGGTTTTACTCGTCTGTCTTTTGCGACTCTTCCTTGTCGGACACAGAACTTGGTCTTAGCATGATGACAGTGCTATCGCCAATCCTCTGATGTCTGTCCTCTTTTGGCTTGATGCCTCTATTGCTAAGCTGACCCTTAGGCTTGTCGTTCATCGTGCATCAGTGTTCATGCTCCTCACTCTTCTGATGATACAGCTGTAAGGTCGGATTTCCCGCTTCGTTTCTCCAGGCATACAGCCATAGCAGTGCCCCTGTCTGTTGCATACGGATTGCCTCCTTGCTTACAACCTTTGTTCCATTGTTTGGCCCCGTCTTTTTCTGAATTGAGCTATTTGAAAGCCACTTATTTTTACCATGCAAAGGTAGCGTGATGCTGCGAAGGACTTCCTCCTTCTTGTGTGGCCGCTATCGCTGTGACCAATAAAATAGTGCGTAATCTTCCTTTTTCTCCCTTACCGCCAACGACAAAAAGAGTATTGCGAACGATTTTCATGGTGCTTCCCACATGGTGCCACATCCCTGCTTTTGAATGCATGTAAAAATTAAGTTTCACTTTTAAATTCAATTCAAAATGAAAAAGATCGAGAACAACTTCACAGTTTCAGGTTTCGTAGGTAAGGATGCAGAAATCCGTCAGTTCGCAAACGCCAGCGTAGCACGCTTCTCATTGGCAGTAGGCCGTCAGGAGAAGAACGGCGAGGAAACCAACCGCGTATCGGCTTTCATGAATATGGAGGCATGGCGCAAGAACGAGCACACCGAATCATTCGACAAGCTCACCAAGGGCACGTTGCTCACCGTCGAGGGTTTCTTCAAGCCAGAGGAGTGGACAGACAAGGATGGCGTGAAGCACTCCAGAATCATCATGGTTGCAACCAAGTTCTACGAGTGTCCCGACAAGGAGGAGACTCCTGCGGAAGAGCCGGCCAAGCCAGCAACCAAGAAAGGCAAGAAATAGCCTTTCCTCTCCATAACAAGGCGACCTTCGGGTCGCTTTTGTTTTGCTCAGGGACATCAATCTGCTGTTATAGCGTGTGATAATCTTCTCTAATAACAACCATGTGCATTTATTAACCATAACGGCAACGCCGTCTTCCTTTATTCTAACCACTTCGTCCCTCACCATTTGCGAAACGTCACCAAGATGGTTGGCATACAGATATTCCCGGCTGATGGCGACAAAGTCGCTATTAGCCAAGAAAGACAGTATGCCAAGGTCTGAACGCGAGAGGACTGCCATCTATGCCACAAGATGCCGAAGCCGAGGCTTCTGATAATTGTGTCCTTTACTGGCTATCCACTCGCCTTGATATTCAGACCGTCAATCTTGCGACAGCTTCACTACCCACCCACACCTGCTTTACTATTCTTCTTCTCTTTGACTGCAAAATATTTTCTGTTATAAGCGGTGGTTTCGTCCAAGTGCGTTGTATCGCTTCGCCCCACACCTTCAGAACGGCATTACTGTACGGACACCGCACGAATCCCATGTGACAGGCAGCCAACAATGTCACTATCAGAAACTGACACTTCTGATAACTGCCTTTATTGCTGTCTGGCTGTCCCATTATCGGGCTTCGGCAATGTCCGTGTAATGCCATTCTGCCCACCCATACCACCTTTACCACTAATCAACTGTTTTACAATTTCTCTTCTGCTATACAAGAGGCAGTTCTTGTCCACTCAGGCATATTGAATGTGGCAGACATGTCTGCTACGTCCAATCTGCCTCAGTGTCCTGCGGCAAGGACAAGGCACATTTGTCATGCTGACAGGAGTGCCCGATTTGTCCGTTGCGCAACTGTCTCTTCTTGCCTGATATACGTTACTATCTACTTCTAAATTATACTGCTTTGCCCCACGCCTTTGCGAAGCGTTACATGGTCTGTCGTCATACAGACATCCTTGGCTGATGGCAACACGTTGCTATTAGCCAAAGCTGACAGTATGCCGAAGTACCGACGCGAGAGAATTGTCTGTCCGTGCTACAAGCTATCAAGGCTGAAGCTTTGATGACTTGCATCCCGGTCAGCCAACACACTCGCTTTATGTCGGTACAGCAGACCTGCAAACACTTCACTGCCCACCCTTACTGTTTCAATCTTTCTTCTTACCTCTTTATATATAACACATCATTCCTCTTGCAGCCAATATCAATAATCTTCTTCCAATCAGCGCAGTGGTAGGCATATTTCCTGCAAAGTTAGCCGCGTCTGAGACAATCGTCAAATTCTGCTTGAGGTCTTGTGACTGTGAACAATCTTCCTTTTCCTCGGAAAAGAGTATTCTTCACACATAATTTGTCTTTATGTCTTTTCTTGCGGCTTGTGGGAGCAGAAAATATCCCTCCACAGGCTGAAAGGTCTCGAAAGGAGGGAAGAGAAAGAAACGGTTAAGCGAACGCAGAGGGAATTTATTCACTATGCTGAGCGTAAGTTTCTTCAACGTAGTTAAACAAGTCCAGCGACATGGGCGACAAACTTATTTGTATCACTAAAAATAGAAAGGCAATGAAGATTATCATCCTGCATGATGCTGACGCACGCATCGAGTATCTTGACGTAGCCGACCATCTTATCGGCTCTGACATCGAGGAGTTCCTCACCAGACAGGGCTTCTCAGTGAACAACATCACATGGCTTGTCACATCGGCAGACCATATCCCAGTGGTTTACCACAAGTACGACATCGACCGCAAGACCGGCGAGGCGACTCACACCCAACGAGAGGCTGAACTGAAAGACCTCACCATCCACGGACAACTCCAGGCATTGCAGCACCGGGAGCAGAACGAGCTGAAAGCGGCTATTCGCAAGTACGGCACGGAGGTGGACGGAGGTTTTGAGGTGCATTTCGAGGGAGAGCAGCCCATCGTGGCAGGTTATCTCTTTGACGAGCCTCGTGACATCGTCATAGATGCAGCACGTTTGGATGCCGACGGCAACTTGTCGCTTCTCGGAGAGGACAAGGAAGTGAGGGATGGACAATACGACATAGAGGCAAGCGACATCTTTGGTGGTCAGTTGGAATATGTTACGTCGAGTATCGGAGCATGGATGAAGGAGGAGCAGGTATGACACAGTGCATCGTATATGACGAGACCACCAATGAGAGCGAGACCTTTTGCTCATTGAACGCAGCAAAGAAGTGGATGCGAGAGCGCATGAAGCAAGACCACAAGGTAAGCGGACAGAAGTACAGAGTCTATTCCGACGGAGAGTTTGTTAATTGTGGTTCTATCAGTCTCACAGGCAGCAACAAGTCTTTTGTCGCCAATACAAGGCAGACGAAGAAAGGATATTAAAATAACAAGGTAACGGCAAGCCCCACCAACTTGCCACACATATATTGATATGGAAAAGCAAATATTGAGTTTTAATGACTTGCCATCAGCATTGTCATTAGTAATAAACAAGCTGGAGATTTTAGAAGAAAAGTTTTCCACACTAATGACTCAAATTCAGCCCGATAAGGGATTGGAATGGCTTAGTGTTTCCGAATTGAGTGAGTATCTCCCTACCCATCCAGTTGAACACACAATCTATTGTTGGACAAGCAATAAACAAATACCATTCCATAAGAAGGGGAAACGTATCATGTTCCTCAAATCTGAAATTGATGAGTGGATGCAAGATAACAAGAGTAGGTCACGAGCAGAAATTATGAATGAAGCAATAGCTTATGTTCAATCAACAAGAAAAGTCATTTAAATAACAAGGTAACGGCAAGTCTAACCAACTTGCCACTATAACATTTTCACATTATGATTTACACTCACACTATCGGACGCATCGGAGCAAAGGATTGCCGCGTCATCACAGGTACACACGGAACATTCATGGCTGTTGACATCGCAGTGGACGACTACAGTAAGGGCAAGCAAATCACCACTTGGGTAAGGGTGAAGAGCAGCAAGGAGAACCATATCCGTTTGGCTGAATACCTCACCAAGGGTCGTATGGTGCTTGTGGAAGGCACACTGACTTCTTCCATTTGGACAGACCGCAACGGAGAGAACCACATACAGCATAGCATCATAGCTGACTCCATCGCCTTTGTCAATGCAGGGAAGAAGGATGCAACCGACACACCTGCAACAAAGGCACGCAAGGCAGCCAAGGCAGAGGGCGAGGCTCCCGTACCGCCAGCCGATGCACCGCAGGACAAGAGCGAAGACCTTCCCTTCTGAGGGTAGTATCAACTGAGAGTAGTACGTACTAATCGTAGTAAATCCGCTTTTACTATGGTTAGTATGTACTATCAGTAGTAGAATAGTAAAGTAGTATTCACTAATAGTAGTATCATGTTATGACACAGATAATTGCAGTATTAAATCACAAGGGTGGTGTAGGGAAAAGTACGACCGCAGTAAGCCTTGCGGCAGCTCTGCAACTGAGTAAGAAGAACGTCTTGGCTATTGACATGGATGGACAAGCCAACCTCACGGAAGCCTTGGGATTGTCCATCGAGGAAGAACAGACAGTCTATGGCGCAATGTGTGGACAGTACACCTTGCCGTTGGTCAAGTTGCACAACGGCATCACCGTCTCACCCTCATGCCTTGACCTGTCTGCGGCTGAGTTAGAGCTTATCAGCGAGCCGGGACGGGAGCTTATCTTGAAGGGACTTATCACCAAAGCCATCGCCAAAGAGCATTTCGACTACATCATCATCGACTGTCCACCGTCATTGGGCTTGCTGACCTTGAATGCCCTCACCGCAGCCGACTACATCATCATCCCTGTTCAAGCGCAATACCTTGCCATGAGAGGTATGGCAAAGTTGATGGACATCATCCGCATCGTTCAGGAGCGGCTCAACTCCAACCTTAAAGTGGGCGGCATCGTCATCACCCAGTTCGATCGCCGCAAGACGTTGAACCGAAGCGTGAGGGAAATCGTCAATGACAGTTTTCACGAGAAGGTTTTCAAGACCGTCATCCGTGATAATGTGGCTTTGGCAGAAGCACCCATCAACGGCAAGACTATCTTTGAGTATAATCCCAAATCCAATGGTGCCAGTGATTATATGTCTTTGGCAAAAGAAGTGTTAAACTTAAAATAGCATAGCCATGAGCAAGAGCAGTATGTTGAAAGAGGGAATGAAAGGCGGTCTCAACGGACTCCTTTCTTCCACAAAGAAGCCGAGTAAGGAGCAGATAGTCACAGAAACTACACCAGCACCACCTGTGTCTGTTTCTGAGACTACCGAAGTGCCGGTGCATTGCAATTTCCTTATCAACAAGAGCATCCACACGAGGATGAAGTACCTCGCCATCAAGAAAGGGATGTCCTTGCGTGATATTGTCAATGAGGCAATGACAGAATACCTAAAGCGGCATGACACATGAGTGCCGCGCGGTATCATCGCCGAACAGACGATGATACCGCTATCTCTTCTATAAACAGACTTTACTATCCGTAGTATGGTAGTAAAAACTATTCGACTATTATACTATTCGTAGTCGATACTACTTTTAGAAAATACTATCCAACTCATTTTTAGGGCAATAGTTTTCTCTGCTTGTAGGACTGTCTCCATGCTGATAAAAGGCAATGTCGTTCCCTATTACAAGATTTTCTCTTTTTCCCTCATATCAACTATCGTCCTTCCCCATATACAGCTTCGCCCCACGCCATCCCGCCCGTTTCCTCTTTTACATAACAGATTTCTTTTCGCCTGCCTTGCCGCTGCGGATATTGTTTTGCAAAGGTAATGCTGGCGATTGTTCAAACACCAAATCGTCCATTGCATTTGACCGAAAAATCTTCCTCTGCGTGCAGAGCGTATTTTTCGCTCCCGATTTGGCTTTTTGATCGCCATCACTCTTGGAAAGCAAAAAATATCCCTTGGGCAGGCAGGAAAAGCCTCCGAAATAAGGGAAGAAAAAACATAAGAGCAATGGCACACAAGAATGACTATCAAATCCAAAAGCAGTTAGACAAGCCTCAGACTTGGTTCTGCAAATACTATCCCGCACGCATCCGCAATGTGGGTGAGAAGGAGATTGCCGACAGACAATTAGTGTTTGACTTCAAGGACGGAAGAGCCTACGAGGAAGTGGCGCAGCGCACCGCAGAGAATATGCTGACACTCTACGGCAAGGGTTGCGTGAACATCGTCTTCGCCCCCGTTCCAGCATCCACAAGCGAGAGCAACGAACTCCGCTACAAGGCTTTCTGCCACAGGGTGTGTGAATTGACAGGAGCGGAAAACGGCTACGAGCACGTGAGGGTATGCGGAGAGCGTAAGACCATCCACGATAACCGCAAGAACGAGGATGAAGTCCGCAAGGCGAATGTCGTTGAGTTTGATGAGCCGTTCTTCGACAACAAAATGGTGTTGGTCTTTGACGATGTGATAACCAAGGGTCTCAGCTATGCCAAGTATGCCAACCAACTCGAAAGGCTCGGGGCATGTGTTATTGGCGGTATGTTCCTCGCACGCACACATTATAAAGTAAGGTAAAGTATGACAAAGTACGACAAGGCAGTGTCCGTATGCTTCAGCGGACACCGCAGCGTACCTTTCGCCAAGCGGAGGGAGTTGAAGCAATGTCTCAAATCGGAGATAGCCAAGGCGTATGCCGACGGCTACCGGTATTTCTATTGTGGCATGGCAATGGGATTTGACCTGCTGGCGGCAGAAGCCGCCCTTTCGTTGCAATGCGAGTTGAAGGACTTGCAGGTGATAGCCGTTGTGCCGTTCCGTGGTCAGTCTGACCGGTGGAGCAAGGAAGAGCAAGCCAAGTATGATGCCATCCTGCGCATCGTGGATGACGTGGTCGTATTGAGCGAGCAATACTACAATGGCTGCCTTCTGAGGCGCAACGACTATATGGTCAACCGCAGTTCACGTCTCATAGCCTACTTCGATGGCAATCCCAAGGGCGGCACGTTCTACACCGTCAGAGAAGCCAAGAGGCAGGGATTGGACATAGTGAATCTTCATAATAGTGTATAACCCATAAAACAGAAAATGCTTATGGACGATATTGTTGCAATCATCGTTTGCTACTTCGTGTTCGGAGCTTTGGGCAATGTGCTCAGAGCTTTGTTCGGCGGAGAGAGACGAAACGACTTCCGCCGTGACCGCTAAGCGTCTTTAAACCAAGATACGCTGACAGCCATACGTCTGCACCTTACCCCAAAAAGATGCAGCGGATAATTGTGTCCGTAGGCAAGGATATTCAGATTCCTCACCTTAACATTTTGATAAAAATAAAGATACTGCTGCCTATATTTCAAGACAGCAGTATAAACCTTACTCTGCAGGTGCCCATTTGCAACGCACAGGAGAGACGATTGCACCCTCTGCTTTCAGCTGCTTCATGGCTGCATCTACCTCTTTGCGGTCGAGACCGCTGAGTTCTGCGATTTTACCTGCGTTGAGAGGCTGACCAGCCTCTTTCATTGTTGCCAATACTTTTTCTTTTGCGTCCATTGTTTTGATGATTTGATGTTTTGTTTATAATCTTGTTATTAACTCTTGTATTTTGTCTTCCCTTATAATCTTCGGTTGTGCCTTACCTGCCAGAACGAGAATTTTCTTCCCGTTTCTGTAGATGTGCAGCTGTCTGCTTCGTACCACTGCTGTCAAGGTCTCATCATCCTGCATGGCTTGCCATATAGGATAATACACACCTTCTGGTTCAAACAACTTCTTCTGAAGGTGTGAGCACATGTTGGTTGTATCTATTGTCATATCGTTACGTCATATCATTAACATGATTCTGCCAGCTTCTTTTGTGAACATTTCAGGGAAACGGCAGATTGTTGCATACACCTGCTTGCTTGTCACAGGCTGACCGTCCTTTCTCAGGTGCAGCCTATGACGATTGATGGCATCGGCAATCTGGTCGGTTGTCATGCCGCCATTTCGCTTTACCATCACATATACTATGGCTTCTTCTATCTTCATCCTTTATTCATCTGTTTTTCAATCCATGCCATCAATACGGCAACAGCATATTCCTGTTCTTCCTTGGTCAGTGCCCTGCCTGCTGAGATGTGATGCCACTTGAAGAAGCATCCCCGGCAACAACAGCCAGTGGCATGTTGAGCCAGGAAAACAGGATGCCCACGCATGGGAGTCTGCTTGCCGTCGTTCGGTATGACAGCCGGAGCAAGTCTTTTTGCCACAAAGTCCTCTGCGTGTTTTCGTATCGTCGGCAATCCCTTTTCCATTACATACTCCCTGTCTTGCTTGGACAGATGGAACCGGCTGCGAAAATCAGACTTTGCCAATCTCTCAAAGAGATTCGTCAGGTCATACTCTTTCTTATCACCAGGAACGCTTTCTTGCGGCTCTTCCTCTTGGAACAACGATGGATATATGTATTTCTGTGACATCATTATCTGTTGCTTCTGATTTCTAATGTTATATCCATATATGACCGCTTGCCGTCTATATAGTCTGCATAGAGTATTTCTTCGCTTCTGCCTTTCAGAATATGGCACTTACCGCACAGCTCACAGTTGTGCAGACATCTCCATTCATTCAGAACGTAATCCAAACGTTCCTCTCGTGTAGATGATTCAATAGAGGGTGTGCTCATAATCAGTGTCTCCCACAGCGTGGTCAATCAGTGCCTGAAACTCTTCTTCCGTATAGTCTTCTTCCCAACCATACGTTACGTCCTTTATGCCCAAAGTAAACCCTAATGCCTCAGAATAGGATATGCCAATTTCAGCTGCAAGGTCTCTTGCCGCTTGAAAAATCTGCTCTTCTTTGCTTAAGGGCAGTTGTTTCGCTTTCTTATGTTTTTTCTTTGGTTTCCCCATTTGAGTATATTCGTTTAATAATCAGCGTTGATGGGCATCTTGAAATTCCTGTATTTCTTTCGGAGTTCCTCATTTTGCGCCTTCATTTCCTCATACATATCATTCAGTGCGTCAGGAAATCCCCATCCACAAGGGCTTGCCCAACGAAGGCATTGCTTGATTCGGGAATCATACTTGTCCCAAAGGTCATAAAGCACGATGTGGCGCAATGTCTTGTCGAAATTACTCTCAACAGAATCATAGAATTGCTCCCACATGTCTCCATAGTCATAAGTGAACTGACAGGCATTCTCCATATAGAACACCATCAATTCTGCGACTGAATCTTCCGAAGGCTTCAGTTTCTTGAAGTCGGACAATGCCTTGCGGCACACTGAGAAGCGTGTCTTTGGCTCTCTGTTTCTGCTCGGATAGAACTCTTCCCGTATGATGTGCTTATACTCTTCCAGCTTCTGGCCCTCATTCGGCTCTGCATAGAAGTCAAGATATTCCTTTGCCTCTTTCCGTGCAGAATAAAGTTCCAATACCATTTTTATTATTTCACTCTTGTCCATGGACATGAGGACAGACTTTAATTTAGATTTTGACATTTCTGCTCTTTTATCTTAAAAACGGGTCAATCGTTGCCAGCAACTCTGATTTCTGCATCACACCGCTCGTCCTCCACAACACTTCGCCGCGTCTGAACAGCATCAATGTGGGCACAGACTGTATGCCATACTGACTTGCAGTCACCCCATACTTGTCCACATCTACCTTGATGATGCGGATTCTGTCACCCAACACTTCCTTCACCTGCTCAAGGATGGGGTGCATCATCTTGCATGGCTGGCACCAGGTGGCGAAGAAATCGACCAAGACAAGTTGGTCACTTGATATAACGTCTTTGAATGTTTCCATTACGATTTTCTGTAAAATTATGCTATTTTCTTTCCTGTTATCTTACAATACTGCCCTGCAAATGTTAAAATCGAGAAGAATTCAATGAAAAACCTTCGTTATTTCAAAGAATATTCGTACCTTTGCAGCGCTCATCTATAGATAGAAGGAGTTTCGAGACCCGGTTGCCTTTGATGCAATTCGGGTCTTGCGTTTTATAGTGGTGTCTGCAATCTCTTTTTCATCTTCTTTTCCAAAGCCTTTAGTCCATACTCTTTGTTAAGATGGTATGCTGTCAACAGATAGAATCCGTTGCTACGTTGTTGTTCCAAGACAATAACATACTTTTCCACTTTATCATAGATGTATGTTTTCTTGACCTTACGCTTTTTGCCGTCCCTCTCTTCTATGGTAAATACATCCAGATTGTCTGGTGTCAATTCTCTCACATGGTGATTTATCCAATGAAGCCTTTGTGAACGAGCCATCTCGAATACTCGCTTTGGATAAGTCGTACCGTCTTCGTTCTCAACCATGATTTCTTCACAGGTAAGATGCTTGAACAATCTTGCCATGTCAATCTCGCCATCTGTCTTTATAGGATAGATGCGCCACCCTCTGAATGAGAATTGACAGTTATCTTCTATATCACGCTTGAATATTGCATGAAGATCATGCTCTCTTTCTCGTTCACTGAGATATGCCAGTTCCAGCAGCTCAGGGTATTTCTTGATAATATTCAAACTGCTCATTGGCTATTTCAGTGCGATAAAAAACAAATTAAACTTCTTTCTAAATTTGGGAGTTGTGGTGTTGAGACTGATATTACTGTGTTTTTTTATCTTTTCAATCAGCTTCATTTTGGCTCTCACCCTTCCTTCAACTTCTCCCTTTTCATATCTAAGGTTGTAGTTGATGGCTCCCATTAGAACATCTGCCAATTGGATGAAGACACTTTCGTGTGAACGTATAAACTGAAACCTGCCAATGGAAGAGTTGTATTCCATTATTTTTCTGAGCCTCTCCAGCTTATCGCTACTGCATGTGTCCTTGATATCCATATATATGTTATATGTATAATCCATGTCCATCTTGTGATGCAGCAATTGGTAGTACATGCGAAAGTAGAAATCATTAAACGTATAGTCTTCTCGTTTCTCGTCAATCTGACTCTTGTCAACAACCACAGCCCTAAATTCCATGTCATTCATAAAGAACCAGTCTATAAGCTCTGCATAGACTTTATACGTGGCCTCGTGGACATTTGTCCATTTCAGCTCATCACTATAGCCGTGCTTCTTCTTAATATCTTTTATGGCATCTTTTGCCATGCGGATTTGTGTGTATGCTATACTTGTACATCCCAAAAGCATGTAGGGATGACCGTCATGCACCATGTGGGTGCTTTCATCACAGTAGATGTTGAATGTCTTATTCATTGTATCTGTTTTTTGTTTATTCTTTATTCCTTTTCTTCAGCGGTCCACTATGAGGTCCACGGTTCAGCGTCACACCATGCTTGTTGAGTATGCGGAACACGGAACTTCGGCTTGTGAAGCCGCTGATGGCAAAGATGTCATCTATGCTGTGCCCCTCGTTGTACATGTTCACGATATTCTTCTCACGCTCCAGTTTCGACAGTGCCCTTTCCGACTTCTTGGGCGGCCGGATATTCTGTTGCAGATGGATGATGTGTGCCGATGCCTTGCGCAGCACGGCACACTCCTCAGAGAGTGACCCGAACATACGGATGACCTGTGAGGGCTTGGTGTCGGGGAAAAGTTCGTCAAACGTATCGATGCGGTCTTGGATGGAGATGATGCGAACCACCTTCACACGGCAGTATTCTATGAATGTAGCCAGTTCACGGGTGCCACGCAGTGCGTTACTGAACCTCGACACCACCAGCTCGTCGCCGCGCTCCAGACTCGATATGAGCTGCTTCCACATCGGGCGCAGCCTCTCGTGTTCGGACAGTTCCTCTATCACCTGAACACAGCCGTATTGCTGCATCCAAGCCTTGTCTTCTGCATACTCTTCGCCATTGGTGGCGATAAAGATGTAACCTACTTTTGCCATACTGTTGTACGCTATTAAATGAAATCAAGTGCAAAGGTACACTATTTTTCCGAGAAACAATCATACTTGAACGAAAAATCATACTTAAACACGATAATTTGCCATTTTCTTTTCACTTGATTTCATTGAAAATCATACTCGCAAGTATGATACACAAATAAGATTAAACTTACTGTCATTCTTGCAAATATATCGCTGAAACGCATTAACTTTGCACCGTCAATTTCAAAATCAGACTCAAAATAATGACAACAATGAAATATGAAACCCAACTTTTCGGAGGACAAACCAACCTCCATTGCATGAAGCAAATATTGCATAATGCAAAATCAAACTCGCATGGCTGTATCAGACTTGCCATTTGTATTGCCACTGCGTTTGCCGTAGTCATGCTGACAGCATGTTCAGACGGAAACGGCACGAAGTCGTTCCATTCGAGCGATGAAGCCATCAGAGAGTATCATGGCTTTCTGACCACTCTTCGACAGAACGGCAAGGTCTCAATTCAGACATTAGTTAAGATTGTCAACGAATGGCGCGTGTTGGACGATTCCGTGACATCGTGCATCTCACGTGACACTGTCAGGAAAGCCCACTCATACCCGTTCACGGTATATCATGAGTTGAACGACTCCATCCACATCGAGCTGTGCCGTATGGCGATGTCTAAGCAACGCACCTTTCACGACCTGCTCTATCTCAGAGAACAGACCTCTTCCCATGTTGGTGATGAGGAACTACAGCAAGCCGTGAAGGAAGCACAGCCATTCTTCGCTTCCTTGGATAGCCTGCCTATATATAATAAAGGTGGTAAACAGGCGGTACTGAAGCGTTACCTGCTGTTCCTGCAAAAATCCGCCAAGCAAGGCATTCACGGCAAGGAAGACCTGCTCGCTTTCATCAAGGAAGAGCATTTGTATTTCAAATCCTTCCTGCAATACCTGCCGGATTTTGCTGACGATGACATCGGTGACATCAGACGAAACACCGAACACTGCTGTCGGGAGATACTCCGTGCCGCCGACCGCAAGGATTTGTCCCACAAGGATGCAATGATATACCTCTCCATGCGCACCAACCACCGTCTGCTGCGCAACGCACAAGCGGCTATCGAGGATCTGAATAGTGGCAGGGTAAAGGACGAGCACACCATGCACGCCTACCTCCTGATGATGATGCAGCCGTTCATGACGATGGATGACCTTTCCGTGAGCGTGCTCTCCGACAAGGACAAGGCAGACCTCTACAAAATAGCCGATGCGCTCCCCAAGGAGATGGACGGTCTGGCCAAGAAACTGCACCTCGACAAGCAACGCCTGTCGGATATGCCCATGCTCATGATGAAGATTTATGTCACAAGATTATAAACACCCCAAACAGAGAATACGATTATGTTAGAACAGTTTTGCGATGATTTCCTTGCCGTCGTGCCTTTGCAGTTGCCAGAACTGCTGGACAAGCGCAAGATGGAGAAGCCTGTCAAGTATGACGATTACGTGCTTCTTACTTTCCAGTTGAACACCCCTTTCACGATAGAGGAGGTGATGGATATGCTCGAAGACGAGATGGAAATGATAATCCTCTATCACCACATTCCAAGCCGTCATACGGAGTTCGGACACAGCTGCTGTGCCTATTCCAACCCTTCTTTCGGACGGATGTTCAAGGTCAACGGCTCCACAGATGAGCGTGGCATGGTCAGCCAGATAAAAGTGACCATCTATGACTCGCTGGAGCACATGTCGGCAGATGTATGCCTCGACCTCAGTCTGCATTGCAAGAACGGGTTCTTCAAATACATGAAGCCCAAGGAGGAAGTCCTGCTCGACTTCATTTGAAAGTTACATTTGCCAGATGACAGTCCTGTTCTACCGCAACAACGCTCCATTCTGTTGTCCACAACAAAGGCCAAAGTCATGCCACAAGCTCCCGACCATCTGATGAAGGAAACGCTTTACATGAAGATTATCCATCTTCTCGACCGTCACCGCACATGGCTGGAGATTGAGAGCATCGCCACTGTCCGCAACCACACGATAGTCAGGAACGGCAGAATGACCGACATCCTCAGCCGTGTGCTTGTGGTCAAGGCCATCCACCATCATTTCCCCTACACGAGAGGGCAAGTGTGGCAGATAGCCGAGTACGACTTGGAACAGGCTATCAAGAGCCTTCGGACAACCGACGGAGCTTTCCGTCAGAGAATAATCAAGGGAGAACTGACACTGGAGGATGTGGAGCGTATCATATCCACTGCCACACACGGTGTCGTCCAGCCCGACCTGAGTCCACTTCCATTATTCACATGCTATACATATTATGACAAGTAAGATACTGTTTCTCATCCTGATGTCAGCGTTCTTCTTTGTGACGATGATTCTGCACAGAAGCCGCAGACAGTTTATGACACGGTTCTATCTGCGCATGACCGCGCTTGTGACAGCAAGGAAGCTCTACCGGTTGATGCTGCTCATCCTGCTGTACGTGTTCCACTTCCTCTACATCTGTGTACACTATAACGACATAGGCGTAGTGGCTTCCACCATAGCGTTTGCCATATTCTTTGTCTTTATGGATGTGGAGAGGTGGCTACAGCGTCTGCACGAGGAGCGGACACCCTTCTGCATCGCCGCGTTGGCGGCAGTGGTGTTTGTCTTCACTCCTCATCTGTTCACGCTTGCTGTCACCATCTCCTTTGTCCTTCTGGCATCACTGTTCTATCCCTCGCGCATAGTCATATCGCTGTGGAAGAACAAGGCTGACCGCAAGATGCTCCTCGAAGACACAGAAATGCTCATCATATACTACTATTAAGTATCACCTGTATCATGCCGTTCCTTTTGTATAATGGAGCTGGCGACAAACAACAGTATTCACCAAACAGATTATTGAAATGAAGAAACAGAAACATAGAACGAGTTCCGGCAAGATGTCTGAACGGATGTCCCTGTTGGAGTTCTTGAAAGAGAGGTCCGGGATAAGGCTGTCGAAGCTCGAAGCCTACCTTGACCTTGTAGACAAGGCTTCTGTACAGTACATCCCCAAGGATCTGTGCAAGCAGGAGTTCAGCCTGTCCAACGGGCAGTTTGTAATCACCATTACCGAACTGGCAGGATGCTGGCATTGGCACCGCGCCACTGTCCGCACCTTCATCGAGCAGTTGGAGAAGATGAACCAGATTTCCGTCACCCGTCTCACGAAGAGCCAAATCATCACCATCCCGATGTTGGCTGAGACACCTGCCGTTTCTCCGATTGACGCAGCCTTGGATGTGTTCCGCCAGAAGATGTGTACCGCATTGGACGAATGGCGAAGCGGCAAGATGTCCGCATCGGCTTGCGCCTCGGAATGTGAACAACTCTACGAAGATGCAACAGAGGAAGTAGCCATTATCTTGCAGAAAGCCGACAATGGCAATTCAATTGGCAAGGTGCCATGCGGAAGAAACATTCCCGAATCTGTAGGACACGCCTTTTGTATGACTGCACTCACAGCTGTCTGCGAAGCCACCTTCCATCAGGTGCTTTCGCAGGAAACAGATAACGCCCTCGTTACCTCCCTTCTTCCCTTCTTTTACAAAGACCTGGGAGGAGACTGGCTCTCATTCATCGAGGCGGCAAAGGCAATATCAGAATTGGCATTGGATGGCAGCTCACCAGCCTTGCATCAGGAAAGCGCAGCCATCAAGTCACAGTTTCAGTCACTCTGCCGACCGTTCCTTGCCATTGTAGCCAACCAAGAGGGCTCCTATCCATCAAAAGGCTGTATTAACCTCTAATAATCACCGTACAACGCTTCTTCTTTTCTACTGGCACAGTGTTTACACGTCTGCCATTGCTGTAAAATAATCGGGCTTGCCCGTTGGTCGGAAATGAGGGAATTTGGGTAGCCTAATACCCCTCTTGGTCTCCGACCATCGGGAGGCTGTCCTTACAAGCAGCAAGCTGGAGACAGGAGAGTTGTACACACATAAAAGGAAATAGGTTATGGCAACACCAAAACAGGTTATGGATTTCCGACCATCTAAGGGAATCACCACAGCACAGAGCAACGAGCACCAACGCCGTTGGACGGAAAAGGGTTGGGGATCCGCTGAATCAACAGGCAACTACGACCGCAGCCGTGAGCGGCTCAACTTCGAGGTTCGGGGCGGCAAGGTTTGTCCTATAGACAAGAGCCGAAGCATCCCGGAGCGCATGGCAGACATCCTGCGGAGCCGTGGAATCAAAGACCCCAACGAGGGACTGGCAGAGCCACGCTTCCGCACAGTGGTCAATTTCATCTTCGGAGGCTCACGAGAACGTATGACAGAATTGGCATTCGGTGACCAGAAGGTGAATCTCACTCACGGAGCGGACAATTCGCATCTAACCCGATGCAAGGACATTGAGGAATGGGCAAAGGATGTTTACCGCTTTGTTGCGGACAAATACGGTGAGGAGAACATCGTCGCTTTCATCTTACACTTGGACGAAACCAATCCGCACGTTCACTGCACCCTCTTGCCAATCAAGGACGGCAAGTTTGCATACAAACAGATATTCGCCGGAAAGGACAAGTACGAGTTTTCTGCCAGGATGAAAGCCCTGCACAGCGAATTTGCCGATGTCAACAAGCGTTGGGGCATGGAGCGCGGAACTTCCGTCTCAGAGACGGGAGCACGCCACCGCACCACCGAAGAATACCGCCGCCAGCTGTCAGAACAGTGCACCACCATTGAGCAGTCCGTCGCCACCCATCAGCGGACACTCGCCTCGCTCCAATCGGACATCCGTCTGGCAGAGCGGAGAGTAAAAGGACTCACCTCAATGGTCAACAACCTCTTGCAGGAGAAGGCTGAGAAGGAGGCGGCACTTGCTGAATTGCATCGGCAGATTCTTGCAGGTCACGACAATCCTGATGCTCTCCGTCAGCAAGTCCAAGAGCTGGAGCAGGAACTGTCCGCTATCCAGTCGAAACTGGACGACAAGCAGGAGAAGCTCTCAGAGGCTGACCGCAAGCTCGATGCCCTGCGTGAGGAGATGACCGCCATGAAGGAGCGCACGGAGGAGTTGCGGCAGGAGGCACACAGATATTCCGATACTATCCGACAAGGTGCGGACACCGTTCTCAGAAATGCCCTTCTCGAAAACATGGTCAGCGAGTTCTCCGAACGTGTGGCACGGCTTTCCAATGAGGGCAAGGACGTGTTTGACGGTTCCCTGCTTCAGGCCTTTGCGGAGAATGGAACGGAGGTGATGTACTGTGCCACGCTTCTATTCCTCGGCTACGTCGATGATGCCACCACCTTTGCCGAAGGTCATGGCGGTGGCGGCAGTTCGTCCGACCTCAAATGGGGACGTGACGATGACGAGGATGAACGCGCTTGGGCACGCCGTTGCATGATGAAAGCTGCACGCATGATGCGCCCCTCTTCCGGCAAAAGGAAGAAACGATAAGCGGCACTGTCACGTATCACCTGTTATAGTATTCACCAGATTAAATTGAACAACATGAGAAAAATACTTATTCTATCCCTTGGCTTCGCCCTTTCATTGGGTGCGCAAGCCAAAGACTATCACCGCACGGCGGACACCACCACCGTTGTATGCAGACTTTCGGCAGACGGTATGCTTCGTCCGCTTAAACCTTCCTACATGAAAGGGGCATTGGTAGCTTCGCCATGGACGGACAACTGGTTTGTCCAAGCGGCAGGAGGAACTACGGTCTTCCTCGGCAAACCGCTCGGATGCAACGACCTATTCGGTCGCATGAAACCGGCATTCTCCGTGTCGATCGGCAAATGGTTCACACCTTCCGTCGGCGGTCGTCTGAACTATGGCGGTATGCAGTTCAACGACTGCAACAACTCCTCGCAGGACTACCAGTACCTGCGTGCTGATTTCATGTGGAATGTCCTCGGCAACCTCTACAAGGACGATGTACACACTCTTGCCAGATGGAGTGTCATTCCATACGTGGGCGTGGGTATGCTGCACAACAAGGTGAATGCCCACAAGCCCTTTGCCATTTCCTACGGCATACAGGGGCAGTATCATCTCTCCCCACGCATTGCTGTTACGGCAGAGATAGGCAACATGACCACCATGCAGGATTTTGACGGCTATGGCAAGGCACACCGCCTTGGCGACCATCTGCTGTCCGCATCCCTCGGCCTCTCTGTCCGCATCGGCAAGACTGGCTGGAAGCGAGTGATAGACGCTCGCCCGTACATCGCACAGAACGAATGGCTTTCGGCATACGCCTCATCCCTTTCTGACAGCAACAGCCGCTATCACGCCCAGCACGATCGAGATTGTCAGACTCTGGAGCAGCTGCGCAAGATTCTTGCCATCGAGGGACTTCTGGACAAGTACGGCCACCTCTTTTCTGACGATGCCGCTTCTTCCGTCACAAATGGCTATCCTCGAAACGACTACAGCGGTCTCAACTCGCTGCGTGCAAGAATGAGAGACAAGTATGGTAATGGTCAAAAGACAAAGGTCATGGAGTCCGCCTCTTGTACAGAAGAATATGGCAATGCTGAAGGTGAGCCGGAAGACGATTACCTATCGCTCATCCACTCAGGAAAGGCTTGCATAGGTGCGCCCATCTATTTCTTCTTTGAACTTGGCACTGACAGGTTGCTCAACAGGTCACAGCTCGTCAATCTCGACGAAGTAGCACGCATCGCCAAGAAATATGGCTTGAAAGTTAAGGTCATCGGCGCTGCCGACAGTGCCACAGGCAGTGAAGCCATCAATGATAACCTCAGCCGTTCCCGTGCCAGATTCATTGCAGAGGAACTGATGAAACGTGGTATGGAAAATGGCACCATCTCTCAGATTTTCGATGGCGGCATTGACGATTACTCGCCCAATGAGGCGAACCGCCATACCAGAATCCTGCTGTATCTATAGCCAGACATACAGCTCCGAACAAGAGCACTAAAACTTTTTTTTCATTGATAAATTTTAGAAAGGGAGGGCTTGTCCGTGATGGATAGGCCCTCCCTTAATCATATATGTATTAACGCATATTCTATGCGCATATCTTTTTTTTATCCGTGTTTCTCAGTACTTGACCAGTCAAGCAGGAAGTCATATATACTCATTATCTGTATGCCGTTTTCGTCGCTCCACTGCTTGGTATGTTCTCCCACGATCAGCAGTTTGCGGAAAGAGTCATCTACAAGACGCAACGACCGTTTCTCCTGTTCCATCTTTTCTGCATCGGGCATACGCCACGCCGACTGGATGTAGATCCGCTCGCTCCCTTTGTTGCAGACAAAATCCACTTCCAATGTCACCCTCTGCTGCTTTCCTTCCGTATTCCTCACTCGATGATAGACGTTACCCACATCCACGAGCCATCCTCGCATACGCATCTCATTGTAGATGACGTTCTCCATGATATGTGTCGGCTCGCTCTGACGGAACGACAGAATAGCATTCCTCAGACCTACGTCCTGATAATAATACTTGGACAACGAACCTATGTATTTCCGTCCTTTGATGTCGAACCTTTCGGATTTTTCGATAAGGAAAGCATCCTGCATATATTCCAGATAAGCCGACACTGTCTTGTCGGTTATGCTCTGCACATTGCTTACGGACTTGAACGTATTGGCTATATTCAGTGCATTGACAGGTGCTCCTATACTGGATGCTACGGTCTTCGACAATTCTTCAAATTCAGGTCTCAGTTCTATGTTGTTCCGCTCGTAGATGTCACGTAGATATACCGTGCGATAAAGGCGACGCAGGAAATCAGCCTTCTTCTCATCCCCAACCTGTGTAAGTAGTTGCGGCAAACCTCCGTACAGTCTGTATTCAGCCCAACCGTCTTCTTTCGAACCATCATACACCGTCATGAACTCCTTGAAGGATAGTGGCCACACATGTATCTCGTCACCTCTGCCTCGGAATTCCGTCACCAGGTCAGAGGACAGGAAACGCGAGTTGGAGCCTGTGACATACACATCCGCCCCTTCGGTAACTGACAAGGAAGAGAGCACCTCTACAAAGTCTTCCACCTCCTGCACCTCGTCGATGATGATATAATAAGTCTCATAGTCAATCATCATCTTTTCCACCCAGTCCAACAGGTAGTCCGGGTTCTTGAACTCTCTGTTCTTCCTACTCTCCATGTCGATGACGAGAATATGGTCTTCTCTCACGCCCTCATCCAATAGATGCTGATGAAAGAGTTTCTTCAGAAGGAACGACTTGCCTGAACGTCGCAATCCTGTGATTATCTTTATGAGCCCGTTGTTCTTTGAACGGCTCAACTGTTCTATGTATCTATATCTGTTTACTATCATATTTTACGAAAAACTGTCACTTGTGACACTTTTTCGGAGGCAAAGTTATATATTTTATCCTAAATCAAAGAAAGAAATAAAGAAAAATGCACTAAAAATCAATGATTTTCCTGTTTTGTAGTGTCTATTCCACTTGCCGATGCCCATTTTTCTTTGCAAAGTTACTGCCCGGGCGAATGGTCAAGTACCGCCATGCTAACAGGCAGAGGACTGAACGACAGCTTTCCGCAAATCAAAGATTTGGGTATTTCATTAACTCCTCCGTCTGTTTTCTTGCCTTATCGCCCTCATTCCGCAGTCTTTTGATGCACGAAAAATCAGTTCCCGACAAGAGGAGCCGAAAGGCTTCAAAAGGAGGGAAGAAAAACAAGTTGAACAAATAATTTCTTTGCGTATGGAATTACACAGATTATCAGAAAACGAGCAGGCATTTGTCGAGTGCTTCTCACGGTTCGTAAACGGTCAGATGGGGTCAGCCGCCAAGGTAGGCAATGCCCTTGCAGATGACCATCGCTATCTTATCAACGAAAAGGGCAAGGTGGTGTTTGCCTTCTTGGAACGCCTTGCCAACGACTATCAAAAAGGTCGTTATGACCAGCGTGACGAGTGGGTGTGCCGATTGGCAGCAGAGGCCATCGAACACCTTGTAGAGAACAGAATGTATTACAGAACACTTAACAACGATTGACTATGGCAAGCAGATTGATTACACCCGTATTGGAGGAGATACTGAAATCCTATCCTCTGTATTCACAGGACGGCAAAGGCAAGGATGCCGTTTGTGTGGCAATATTCTTCATCGGACACGTCCGTTGGTTCGTACTTGAAGGACAGCCGGAAGGTAACGACACCACGTTGTTCACCATCGTATGCGGTCTGCATGAAACGGAGTATGGCTATACCTCCGTCAATGAAATGGAGAGCGTAAAGGTGGATGGCTCCAAATATGGAGTGGACGAGATATTTCAAGTGGAGCAGTTGGACGGCTTCAAGCCGGTGAAACTGAAGAGCATTCCAGACGAGGATTTACAAGCATTCCTTCATAATATGGAATGACCCCAAATTAAATCAGCCGCAGGGACATTACTCCTTGCGGCTGACTATTGTTAGTACCTACTATGAGTAGTAAAGCCTACGATTAGTATATACTACGATACTACTCTCATCTTCGGAAAGCGGACTTGGCAACGTGCTCCTCTTGTACCTCTTCCTTCTGGTACTCCTCCATGTCAAGCAGTTGCTCATACGCAGAGCTGATGTTTGCGTCCATAGAATGGTTGTGGCTGAAAGGGAAGGTATGCTTCACAGAGAGTCCTGCATTGGTCACAGTCCCCACATCCAGGCTATCCTTATCCTTGTTATATTGCAGGTTCAGCAAACCACCATTCGGCATTTGGAATATCGGCATTTTTCGCTGCGCCAATTCCGAAAACTCTTCGGCGGTCATCTCCCTCGCCACAGCCTTCACGTCCTCACTGGCACGTCCTATGCCATAGCGAGTGATATGGTCACGCACTTCTTGCTCCGTATGCTTCAGGAACACCTCATACGTACCGCCGACACTCCCGTTATAGACCACTGCAAAGTCCTTGTCCTCTATTAGCAGGTCATCGCCTCTGTTCTGGCACGGCTTCCTGTAGGTCTGCTCCTCGTCCATGCCGTTCCCGTCATAGTATTCCTTGGCAAGCGTCAGCAGTCCTTGATAGTCACCTTTCTCCTTTAGCTTATCCAGTTCCGATGTGTCATCCGTTGATTGGAGATAGGCGATGGAGGCATAATAGACGTTTTCTTTCGATTGTGAAGGCTCTGTCAGGCTTTTGTACTGGGCAAAAGCCTCCTGATAATTGGTGTCAAGGTCTTTGCCGTGGTCGTAAGGAACAGAGAGTTTCACTTCCAGACCGTTACTCGTCGGCACAGCAATCTTTACAGAGTCCTCCTTCTCATGATGCTGGATATATACAGCAGAACCATTATATGCCAAGACTGCATGGTCGCCGTCATCTATGGATAGATAACTTTTCCCTTGCCCGTTTTCCTGCTCAGCCTTTTTCTCCTGGTCTATCTCCATAGCAATCTTGTCGATATGCTGCGTGAGCATTGAGGTAGCTTTTTTCACATCGAGTAGCGTGGTCTTGATGAACTGCGGCGACTCCTTCAGCGAATCCAGCCAAGACTTCAAATAGGCAGCCGAATCTCCTTTCAGATGCTTTGTCATGCCATACCGCTGAGCGGTCAGCGCAGCCGTCAGTTCTGCCACCAGTTCCTCGCGTGCATACTCTGCCGAGCCGAAGGTAGCGGGCTTGATGCGGTCTAACTGTCCCTCCGCACCCGTGGAGTGTCCCATCTCGTGGAAAAGGTTCGAGTAGAAAGACTCCCCATCCTTGAACTGCCTTTTCTCAGGCATCACAATCTCATTCTTGCTGATGGAGAAATAGGCGGAATCACCGAACATCGGTTTGATGGGACATATCCAACGGTTGTCCGCTATCATCCTATCCACGGGTTCAAAGGCAAACTGCTCGTCCTTCTCTACCTTGGGCATCGAGTATTCCTGTTCCAGTTTCTCCCAAAACTCTGGTCTGACCTCCTTCAGGTTGGTCTGCGCCACATTGAAGACATGGTAAGTCTGAAGCTTTGGATATACATTGTACTTTTCGCGCTCTTCCTGAGAGAGCAGTTTGTAGTCCTCCCACTTGATGTGTTCCTTTGTTTCCTTATTGACCACCGTAAACGTGGTGAGCATCACGGGGAAAGAATGCTCACCTTTCAGTACTGACACACGGGGCTTCTGTTCCTCGTCTTTCTTGCCAGTTTTGTTAAACTGCTGTATGCGGTCGAAGGTACAGAAGCGAGGAATCTTGTAACCCTCCTTCTCGCAATGCAGGAGCAACATCATAGCGTTCATGCCATTATATTCTCGTCCGTTCAGGTTTTTCGGCCATTGCAACGCACCTTCAGTAAACCAGGGCTTTTTCCATCCGTCTTTGCCCGACAGCGACTGAATACGCTCAATCATCATATCGGCAAACAGGTCGAGTGCCTTGTCTTCGGCACTCGGACCTTCCTTAGCATAAGGCTTTCCCATAGTCAATTAACCATTATAGGGCTGCGGAACATATTCGCTCATTTCAGACACTCGGCAGGAGAAGTCCAGTTTGTCATTGAAGACACTGACAGACAATGCCCCTTTGATGTTCGCTTTCACGCCTGGTTGCAGCCATGCCTCGCATTTGCCATCGAATAGGAAGAAACTTACCCAGATGTATTCAAATCCGTCCTGTACTTTCTCTGCGCTGAAAGCGGAGAACTGGCAGTACGGCACACCATTCTTGTCCGTCTTGTCCTCAATGCTCTTGCCCACCTTGCCGCGGAACTCCATCACGCCCTTGATGCAGTCCTCTGCCTCGTCAGGCTGGTGGCTGATGCTGCTTGCCGACAGGTTGAAATAAAGGACATCGCCCCATTTTCTTGGTACCAATACACCGGCTACCTCAATGCGTTCGCCGATGTTGCAGCTGCCCACCTCCGTCAGTGTCCCATCTTTGATGACCGACACCTCGATGGTCTTGTTAATCCCGCTCTTCGCTGGAATGACTACGTTCATGGCAAAGCTCACGAATGCCTTGCCCTCCTTGTTCGTGCGGCAGGTCGCAGCCTTGCTGACCGTTCCGCACACTGTTACATTACATTTGATCATTGCTCGATACTATTTGAATTATACATATCCATCGTCCAAGTGAAATGTCTTAGCAATGACAATAATCTCTTTTCAATCATCATATACTAGCGCACGTATCAGTTCATAGACTATCCACGCTGCTATGATAAGTTGGAAGCCGAGATAGATGATGGCCACGGTCTGACCGAAAAGCCATTGGGTAAGCATGAAGTGTCCTGCCACAGCTACCATACCCACCAGCAATGTACACAGATGACTTGCTATCCTTTTCATTTCCTTTGCAGATTTTGTTGTTGACTCTCAGCCTCCATCCCTTGCTCGAAGTTCTGCGAAGCCTGCTGTGTCGCCACGATGCCTGTCACCATTCCCGCAATCTTCGTCCGTTTGCTTTCTTCCGACAGATTGGCATTGCCCAAAATGAGCGACAGGCGGTTCATCTCCGAGGAGGTCAGTTCACGGTCAATCTTCACCGTACCGCTCTCTGCATGAAGCACAGTCTTGCCGTTCTCACCCACAGTAATGGTGCATTGCCTCATGCCTGGAACAAGCGAGGTCAAATCTACGAGCCGGTTGGCTGCCATGGCAGAGATAAGTCCTTTTTGTCGTTCCTCATCATTGCTGTCAATCTGCGCTGCCAACATCATCAGCGACATGAAGGTGGTCATCGCCATGTCGAGTATAGGGTCATTCGTTCCCGAAATGCCCACGCCGCTGTCCTCCGAGGAAAGGATTTTCTTCATCCAGTCCTCCGACGAAACCTTCTGCTCCTGTGGCGCATTGCTCTTGTATTTTGCCAACAGGTCATTGCCGTTATGCAGGGCCTGTAGCTTGATGTTGCCTTTCTGTCCGATTTCTGCCAGATAAGCGGCTGGATCCATATCCCTTTTTGAGCCGTCAGCCGATACACTCTTCACTCCGAAATGCAGATGCTCGCCAGTGGTTCTGGTGCCGGTATTTCCCGACACCCCCAACTTCTGACTGGCATTAACCACGTCACCTACCTTTACTGCTATGTCAGACAGATGCAGGTAGGAGCATTGCACCTTGCTGCCATCCTCACGGCTGTATTCCACGGTGACGGATTTCCCTCCTGCCGTGTTCGCATTATGGTTCACCGCCACCACCTTGCCGCCGTTCTCCGTGGCCAACACCGCCTCATGGTTCGTCTTGATGTCAATGCCCTTGTGCATCTGCTGCTTGGTGGCATCCATCGGATCCTGGCGATTGCCGAAAGGCGAGGTGATGAAGAGAAACTCCTCTCGCTCCACAGGAAAGGAATACCCGGCAGACTGCGGTACATGGGCAGCAGGCATTTCTCTACGAGGATTATTCTCCACCCCGAACGACCGACCTTCTGCCCGCATCTCAGCCATCACCTCACTGTCATACTTGTCCAGTCCGTTGGCTTCAATGATGCGCTGCAGACTTGCAGCATAACCGCCGCCCGTGGCATAGCCGGCACGCTCAATGCCCTTCGTCCATCCCTTGTAGTCGTCAGGCGACAGCGTGAAGCACTGCGCATAACGCTTGTTCTGCTTCAGGAACTGCGAGTGATGCTCATAACTGTCACCCACGCTTTTGTACTTACAGAATTTCTCGTTGGGCCTATCATCCGTATAGACTCCATACTCTCCGCCATTCTTCAACCACGATGCCGTAGCCTTGATGCCAAAGTGGTTGTTGCATTCGCGCGACAGTTGGCTCTGTCCGTTGCTGCTCTCCAGTATGGCTTGCGCCAAGATGACGGAGGCAGGAATCCCATACATCCGCATCTGTTCTTTGGCTTCCTCCGCATATTGTGCGGCATACGCTGCGTTCTTTCCCATAAGCCTATCTCCTTAGACTGGTGTGTTGTTCTGTTTCTTGACTTTCCTGTGCCATCTGCTTTCCTGTCTCTTTTCCAGGTGACACCATCTCCGTAATTCCACGCTTCGATGATGTTGTCTGCTTCGGCATTTCCAACTGGTCACAGATGGCCACCCGTTCACCAGCACGAATGAGCTTCGGCAGATAGGTGTCGAGGGCATGATATGGGAATCCTGCCATTGCCAACGGCTTGCCTTCATCATCCTTGCGCCCATTGCTCTTTGTCAGCGTAATACCCAATATTTTGGATGCCTTCACCGCATCATCCTTGTAGGTCTCATAGAAGTCACCGCAGCGAAACAAAAGAATGGCATCAGGATGCTTCTTCTTCAAGTCAAGATATTGTTGGACAAGGGGAGAGACAGCAGCCTTGACAGCCTTTTCATCCTTCTTTTCTTCTTTCTTTTCCTCTTGTTTCTTCTCTTCCCTTTGTTCAGAGCTTTTATCTTCCTTAAGTACCACTTCCTTCTGTTCATCATGCTTATCGACAATTGCCGTCTCCGCTTGCTTCACCTCCGTCGCTTCTTCCTGCTTCTCTTGTGTACTTTGCTCGACATTGTTGTCTTTCTGCAATACATCAGCAAACAGCGAGGCGGCAAGGTTCTGCTTGTAGGAATCCCTGTCAGGAGCCACCCACAATCGTTGCCATTGTGACGGACTGACACTTCTCGGCTGCAACTTCTTGCCGTCAATAGTGGCTGCACACAGGCATTCGCCCGATTTGGCACGGAATACTGCCACACGCTGGATGCGGTTCAAATCAACCTCCTGCTCATTACCTCCGAAGATGTCCACCTTCAGGTCGGGTTTCGCCTCTGCCATAGCATAATACTTCTGTGCCAGTTCCTCACGCACACGCTCGATGTTGTCCATCGACTGCTTCAAGGTGGTGAAGAAATGATTGAGGTCTCCTTTGTCGGGATAGACGGCAAAGCCCTCCTTACCTTCGGGCTTGATGTACAATGCCCACCGCTCCTTGTCATCCTTTACCAACTGCACATTGTCGAAACCGATGTCACGGCTGTGGGTTACGGCCTCAGAAGCATCCAACGAGGATAGGTCTTCGATAGACCAGTTGCGCAGTCTTGATACCGTGATTTTCTTGTCGGCGAAATAACTGTCGTCGGGACGGAAGCCCAAGGCTCCGTCGGGATTGTAGAAACGCACGTTGTCATAACCCTCTTTCTGCAAGGCATTGGTGAAGCGTTGCTTGTTCATGCCCTTGATCTCGTTGTTCACCTCCAACGATGCACCCTGTGGCAGCACCACATCGGCGGTCTTGCTGGCATCATCACGCACGATGACCACAGTACGCTGCTCCTCGTTGGGATGCTGCTTGATTTCGTCTGCTACGAAGTAGTGGTTGGGCAACTGCACCTGTATCTGCGCCGTCTCTCGCTGATGCTGGTCGGTGGCATACTCCACCTTTTCACCCAGTTCGGCTTTCTTCAACACCTTCAGCGCACCGTTCACCTCACTCTCGATGGCATCAATCAGACAAGGGTCTTCCTTCAGTTCCCTCGTCCAATAGTCCACCATGCTAAGGCTGTCCTTTGACAGACGGGCAGGCAGTCCCAGTTCGAGCATCTTCACGCCCGAAGCTATCTCAGTGATGAGTCGTTCCTTCTTCACGGCATCCTCCGACGGGGCTTTGCCGTTCTTCATGACCATGCCCTCACGTGCCAACCGCTGCTGATGACCGGTGGCAGACACCAACTGACGCATCATCTCCTGTACATAGTCATTGTAGTGCTCGAAGTCACGCTGCCGTGGCAGGTAGATGACATCCTTCTCGGTGTCGTAGTGCGCCACACCCGTGCCGTCCTGACGTACATTCACGAGGTTGTCCTTCATCTTCTGAAGGAATCCGTTGACGCACCCATGCAGCTGCTTGTCCTCCTTGTCGCCATAACCTCTATCCTCCACCGTGCCATCCTTCTTCAATGCCGTAGTGTAGGCTGTTTCGTTAGCCATAGGCAGTAGCGTCTGGTCGATATTGAACAGCACACGGATCTCACGGTTTTTCACTCCCTTGTACTGCTGTTTGTCCTGTTCCGACAGTTCTGCGTATGCCTCCTTGGTGATGACATCGTCGGGATTGTTGCGGTTGACGTACTTATTCCAATTGTAATACAGGAACGGCACACCTTTCTCATGCTCCCTCACGCTCTCACCCCGTGCCTTCGCTTCGGAGAACTGCGTAAACAGATTGCTCTTGCAACCCTTGGCATCGGAGTCAAGGGCAAGGACAAGGGCATTGAACGGACTGACCGAAAAGCCCTTGGGATAGAGCTTCGGATAGAGTTTGCCGCTTGCATTCAACCAATGTCCCTTGGCATCCACCGCACTCGTCAGTGCCTCAGTGAGCAGCGACACCTGCTTCTCCGCCGTCCGCTTCTCAAATTCTGATTTCTCTTTCATGCTTTTATCTTTTTGTTTATCTCAATCACATTCTATAATTGGCTTACCAAGCCACCGTTCCCGACAATTTTGTTGTCGGGCTTCACTGTATTCCCCTCGGTCGCACCACGCTCTCCCGTGCCTGCTCTTCGTACTGCATTGCTGCCATCTGTCGCATCTGGTCGTTCTTGGCAAGTATGGCGTTAGCCAATGTATTCAGCGGCAATGCCCCCGACTGATGCGCCCCAATCACACTGTCAGGCAGTTGAATGGTACAAGGCACATGGTCAATGTTGGCAACGAGACACCGCCCTTGCAGCATCGGGTTGCTGATACGAGGATTGAGTGGTTCATCAGGATATTGGCGGTACTGAATGCGAGATGCAGCAGGACTAACTGTAGGTGCAATGCCTTCCTGCTGTTTCCTGCCCAGCACCTCATGTCCCGCTTTGTTGAGCAGATTGGCACCTCCCATACCCATCAACAGCATCTTCAGTATAGGATTCTTCACGAACATTCCAGCCACGATAGAGGCCAAAGGAAGGAGGCTATTGTCCATATTCAGCGATTTTGTCTTGCCAGTGAACAGTCCCACCAGTACATCGGGCAGCATCGCCAACACATAACCAAGGTTCTTGCCGATGTCTGAAAAGCCGTTCAGTCCAAAACTCTGCAACAGCCCGTCCCATCCATTTTCGTTTGTTTGTAAGGCTGTTTCCTCCTGCTGGACTACAGATGGTGTTGCCTCTTCAGTCGATGAATCAGGAGTTTCTTTCGGTTCTGCCTTCTTCTCCTTCTCAGCCTCTGCATCCAGTCTCGCCTTAACCTCCAGATACTCGTCTTCCTGTCCAGGCGCAACTATCAAGGGCACATCCTTGTACTTGCCTGTACGTTTGGTTGCTTCGTTTCTCTGAGGGTCAAGGAACGTACCTTTGTTCCAAGGAAAAGAGGTCTGCTCGGTTTGTTTCGTCCAATCCATAAAAGTGATATTGCTCGTGGGAATCTTGTTCTTGAAATGGCTGTTGGTAGCCTTGATATAGCTGTTCTCGTGGTTCTTGATGACTTTTGCCTGTTTGCGGAATGAGGCGAAGACGTTGGTGCCCGTACCGAAAACTCCCTTGCTGATACACTCCTCGACACAGACCTCTTGGCTGCTACCTTTCTTGCTTAGGTGCTCCATGCCGACATTCATCACCATATCGATACCGACAAACTTGGCGAAGGTTGCCCATGAGCCAATCCCTCCCATGGCCACGACATCGGCACCCGCTCCGGCTGCCCATCCCGCTGCCTTCTCTGTTCGAGAGGGCTTATAGGCTGCCTCTCCTTTGGCTTCTATCTCTGCGGCAAGGGGTGACTTGTTCAGTTCGTAGGGCAGACCGAACAGACTGCTTTGTGCCGCCTTGCGGATGATATAGTCGGCAGAAGATGTTGGCATACGGTCTTTCACCATTTTTTCTATCATCAGCTGCTCCATGCGGTGATCGATATAGGCGTATGCCAAATCACAACCGAGTTGTTTAGAGAGTGCATCGTACCGCTCTCGTCCTATCTCCGTCACCACCGCCTTGCGCCATTCCTCAGCCATCACGGCAAGGTCACGCTGCATATCCTTGTTGCCGACAATAGCCTCCTTGCACATCGCCAGATAGTCTTCGGTGGTCTTGCTGTTCCACTTGCCTGTAATCTTCAGCGTGGCGTATGGGTCATCACCAGGCATATTGGCAGTGGCCAATGAGCGTAGGATGCCAGCCGTACTGTTGGAGTAGGCTCGCATCTCGTCTGCCTGTCTGTTGGACAAGTCCCGTTGCACCCTGCCCATCACGGGGGCAAGGTGACACCCGAAGTAGTCGCCCATCAGACGCTCTATCTCTGCGAATCGCTGACTGTTCTTAACTGCCATATACCTTGTTTATATATTATACTGCTGTAATATCTGTTCCTTTGTCTGCTCGATGGCATTGTGATATATCTCCATCTGCTTAGGATAGTGTTCCTCCAACCATGCGTCCTTGTCCACTTGGCAGTGGATGAACTGCACGGCCATACGTTCCTCAATCTCCACGGAGGGTTCCCCCTCTTCCTTACCATTGAACCATGCCTTTGTCCACCATCTCACGCCAGCCCGGTCGGGATAGACGCTCACTATCCTCGGAATGTCGAAGCTCTGGATATCCACGTCCAAGTCGGCAAGAGGGTCGATGATGCCGTCATGCGTCAGGGCTTGCTCTTGGAGTTTTTTTTTAACACCTCGTCCATCGTGGAGAGATATACCTGATGTCGCATGGCAAGATAGTTGAGAAAGTCGGCAATGAGCAGGTTCTGCACCTTAGTCGCCAAAGGCATACAGCGGTTGCCGATGCCCAAGGGATTAGCCATGCTCGGCATGGTCTCGTAGAAATAATGCTTGCTCGCTCCCAACGAGAAGATGTTTCTCAACGACTGCTCCGTATGTTCGGGCAGAGAGTATGCTCCTTGTTGAAGGTCCTCGAAGTAGGAGGGAAGGAAGCGGAGCATCAATGCCTCTATCTCCTGACGGTCGGTGTCGTAGGGTGAAGGGATGTTCATGTCCAGTTCATTGATGCCCATTTGGGAATTGTGCTCCAATGCCTTGATATTGCCGTAGAGCATGGTGAGGAACTCCAACGGATTGATTTCCTCTCCGTCAAACCTCACCTCCATGTGCAGCAGGTCGCCACTGATGGCGATGGTCTGACCGGCCTTGACGCTTTGGGAGAAGTTGGCGAAGACATTGGAGAGATGCCTGTAAGTCACTTCGTATTTGCCGTAGCGGATGGTCTGGTAGATGCCATGCTCCGCGTCCGACCCAATGGCAGAGACGGTTCCCGTTGCCACCGCCGACAGCAGGTAATGGTTCACTGAGAAGTCTATGCCGTGATGGAAGAATGTTTCTCCCGTCACGGGATTTTTCTGCTCTCCGTAACCCAAGGACATCTGCACGTCCTGCTTTATAGGCTCCTCAAACGGCATACAGTAGCCGCTCGATGAGCGCAGTATCATTTCTTCTGTATATCTCATATCACTGTATATTGGTTATCGTTTCATCCCTCTGCTTTGGGTCTCTGCTTCTTTCATGTTCTGCCCATGTGAAGACGTACCGCCTCTGTTAGGCAGAGTTTGCGCCACCTTAGAATTGTTCCCGATGATCATCGCTCCAAGCAGGGCACCCGCAATCTTGCTCATCCAACCAAAGCGTCCGAATACCATGAAGGCGGCAGCCACCAGTCCGACGATGCTCATACCCGACACGTTGCCCTTGCCGATATTGCCAAAGAGATTGCCTATCATGTCGCATCCTACGCCTCCGAACATATTCCTAAAGAAATCACTGATGCCGCTGAACTGGGTGTCCATCTTTCCGGCTACAGTGTTCACCGCATCAACGGCTTCACCAGCCTTGCCCGTCAGACGTTGCACATCGTTGGCGGTTTGTGCCACCGCTTCCGTGGCATTCTCGCCGATGACAGCATCACCTACGATGCGTGCCACGCTCTTGTCTGTGGTCAGCTTCTCCCATGTCACATAGCCTGCGGCACTACCCACTGCGGCCGTCTGCATAGCCTTGCCGGCTCCCATAAGGGTGCGTTGCGGGTGGAGTGCCGCACTGCCTAAGGTCTTTCCAGTTACTCCGATGACATGGCCAGTACCTCGTGCCGCCTTGCCACCATATTTCAATAATGAACTCCAAAATCCCATATCTTATCGTTTTTTAATCACGGTTTGACTTCGTCTTCTTCTGTCACGACTCGGCATAGCTCGAACAAGTTCGGCTCTGCTCTCGCTGCTCCATCAGTTTACGTTCTTGCCCACCTGCTTCCACCGCCTCTTGGCAGCCGCTGCTATCTCGGCTTTGTTCGCTTTGGTGGGTCTTGCCCCTTCGTCTATCTCCATCCAAACATCGCCCATGGTGGTGTATTTCACCGCCCTCGTCAGTCGCTTCAACTGCTTGTTCATCTTCTTCAGTTTGGGTCGGATGCCGAAGACTATCTCCACACGCTCCTTCTCGGTCATCTTGTTGCCCGACAGGCATACCGTGCGTATGTCATTAACTATCTCGATGCTGTTCATAATCAGCTCGCGGTATATCTTGTTGCGCTTGGCTGACAGGGCTACGGCAAGTCCGTTGGCAGGATGGGCATCCAACTGCGCCACCAATCCACCCATATTGTCCACCAACTGACCTATCTCGTGATAGAAACCATATATCTGTGCGGCATAGCTGACGATGGAACGGAAGGAGTCCAGATAGTTGTTGAACTCCCGCTGCAGGTCGGTAGTGGCTTCCACTTCCTCCTTGGTCCAGATATGGCCGGTGGATTGTAGCAGCATCACTTTCTCCTGATTCTTCAGTTCTTTCTCCGCCTTGTTGGTGTACATCAGAATCATCCCCGCAAGAGTCGGGTCGTTCTGCGCCCGCACTCCTGCAAAAGATGATATAAACATAAAAATGGCAATTGATATGAAATACTTCATGACTGATTCCTTTATCGTTAATCACTGATGGTCATACGTCCTGCTCTGCGCCATCTGCTAAGGGCTTGGGTGGCTATCTCTCCATTGCTTCGGTCTATCATCCCTGCCGTCACGCCGTTCCACACATCGGTCATGGTGTAATATCGTATAGACAGATAAAGACGATGCAGCTTCTTGCTGAAGGCACTCAGCTTGTCGTTCAGTGCCCACAGCGTCTTGCTCCTTTCCGCACCAGTCAGCATGTTCTCTTTGCCTCCTTTGGCGACTGCATCTTTCAGCAGTGTGAAGACGGACACCAATTCCGTGGCGGTCTCCATATACAGGTTGTTCATCGAGAGGGTGGCAACGATGCCTTGCGGATTATTGTTGATGGCCTTGCGCATCTTACACAAGGTGATGAATATCTTCACTCCATCGTCGTACAGATAGGTACAGGCTTTGAGGGAAGAGGCATAACCACTGGCGGTTTTCAGATAACTGTTGTACTTCTTCTCCCATTCGTGTATCTTGGTGAACTCTGCGGCGATGGTATTCTGCAACAGGGCAGTCTTGGTCTGACCTTTGATTTCCTTCTCTATCTCACCGTTGATGGCTTCGTTGCCCTCTGCTAATGCCATCCATTCCAAAGGGTTGGCAGTCACAATCTGTGCATGGGCTGACGGCACGCTCAGTACCAATGCCACGACAATGAACCAAATCTTATCTATTCGTAATCTCATATACGCCCTTTCTTCGTTTGTTCGTTTCTACTCTTGTTCGTATCACACTCACCACGTCATAGCTGTTGCTGATGCCGGTCATTTCCAGTTTCGGTGTCGTTCTATCCATCGACAACACGGTCACGCTTTTCAGTCCGCATAACTGTTGTATCAATGTCTGATGCTCGGCAAAGTCCACCACTCGGTACAACTCCATGTAGTTCACGCTCCGCTGAAACACTCCGTGCTCACAGATGAGTTGCTCGCTCCCGATATGGTAGCGGATACTCCTCAGATAGATGAATCGGTAGAGTAAACAGAGGGAGAACAGGAGGCTGAAGACAAGCAACAGGGTACTATATGCACAACCGGGCAATCCTCCGATTAGGAGCATTGCCACGCACAACAGCAACAGAGGCAGTTCGTTGATGAAAAACTGTCCGATGCTGGGGCACAAGGTGATGATGCTATTATCTTCTTGTCTCATACGCTTCTATGATATGTGTTCTTTTCTTCTTTTTCCCTTTGTTTCTCTGCCTTGCCGGCTGCGATAAACTCGGCATAGTCGAAGGTATCTGGTTCGCCCTTGGCAATCAGTTCTGCTGATTTCTTGTTGAGCAGCGCATCGTTCCAGTCCTTGTAGCAACCCAATGGATGATAGGCTTGCACATGCTCGTGACGGAAGCCCATCTCTGCTGCCACCTTCCTGAAGTTTGCAACAAACTGCCGCCCTGCATCGTCCTTGTCAAAACCCAAATAGTGCCGTGCGTTGGGAGTAACGGACAGAAGTCCTCGCATCTGTCCCTCGGTGGGTGTGCCGCCCGTAGATACATACACCATCTTTACAGGATTTATCTGATACTCTGCCATGGCATCGTAGGCACTCTCAAACCATACAATTTCGCTTGCTTTATCCAACGGCTCGCCCGTGAGGTTGGCAATCCACAGTCCTTCACTGCTGTTGCTTCCTTCTGCCTTGCCCTTGTAACCGCCGCTACCGTCCATCTTCGGTCGTCCTCGTTCCTCAAAGCCCACAGTCTTGTCGGGTGTCTTGGGCAGTACAAGCGGAAAGGCAAGGTTGGCAAAGGTAAGTCCATCCGTCCGATGCTTAGTAGCCAGACAGAAATGCCGATGAAAAGCATACTGCGTATAGAGGTCGATGCCTCGGAACTTAAAATAGGGATAAAACCTTTTCTGCGTTTCCCTGTCCTGCGGATTGAACTTGTGGATGTCGTAGTCATTCAGGTTGAATGGCTTTCCGTCCTTTCTTGGTTCTGTAATCTTCGATGGTCTGTCCTCTATGGGTTGGTTGAGCAGTCGGTTGCAGACGAGGTTGACGAGTCGGTCAGGAGACATTCCCACCTTGTTCTCTGAAAACATTTCTGGATGCTCCTTGATGAACGAAATGACATTATACACCTTCTGCTGCGGTGGTTGGAAGCAACATTTCCCATTCTGCGTGACAATGAACTTATCACCACGCACCCGTCTGCCCTCACTGTCAGTACGCACATACGACGGATAACGCAAGCCATCTCTCTTGTTCAGATGATACCCTGCGTCCACCAGTACTTCCTGTATGCTCAACCTGTCCAGAAAGTCATCGTATGTCAGTTCACTACTCATTATAAATTATAAATTGTAAATTATACATTGTTAATATCCTCTCCTTATCTCCGTGGCAACATGATTTGCTTCTGCCTCAAAGTACCTTGCCGCAATCTCCTGTGGCGAATCCACTCCCGGTTTGAAGTAAGGACGTGGACCGCCATGATGCTCTGCATAGAACTCCGGGGCTGGATGGTGATGATGGTGGCTTATGTCATGCGCCACCTCTGCTGTAACGACTGCTCCTGCCGTCAGAGCCGCCAATATCTTCGTGCCCAGTCCGGCGTTGGTTTCGGGGCGTGTCTTCATATCCACTTCACTGAAAACCTTGGAGAAGAGTTTCATGCGATGGTAGTCATCCACCGCCAAGAACTTGTCGTAGTCCTTCTGCTTGATTTCGTGCGTGATGGCTTCTCCATTGATAATGGCGGTCATGCGATACTTATCTTCGCCTTTCTTATCTCCCTCCATCGGAGGCACTTTCTCCACCATGATGTCACCGACTTTCACTTCACGCCCATGCGCTCCCTCACGATACCAACCCTTGTTCTCATTAATCAAGGCAAGGTCTTCACCTCTCACCATGGCATCGCCTTGCAACACGTCACGTCTGACAGTCTCGTCCTCTTCCAACGGAAGCAACCGTTCCTCGTCTTGTTGCTGACGCTGCTGCAACTCCTGTTCAAGTTCGGGATGCAGATGCAGGTCGATGCGCTCCTTGCTATTCAGTGTGTCCATCAGGATTTTGTCAGCAAAGTCGTCCTTGATGATGCCATTCAGCAGTTCCAAGCGTTGAACGACGGGCACTTCCTTGATGGAGTTGGAGGTGAGTTTCTTCAGTTCCTCATCTGTCAGGTCATACACCATGTCGGCATTGACGCTGTTCGACTGAATGGTCAGCGTCTTCGCATTCTCATCAATGATGATGCCATGCGATGCCAGACACTCCTGCCACTTCTCATTGGTGAAATAGACAGGCGAGGTAATCAGTTCCTTATAAGGCTTGGCTGGCTCCGTGCTTCTCGTGCGGCTGATGGAAGGCATTATGATTCCCTCCAAATCTTTCAGCACATCCTGTTGCTGAGGGCTATAACTCTGTTGCTGTCCCTTATAATAGAACCCATAACCGCCGCTCTGCAATTCGCCAGGCTTCATTCTGCCGTCCCAACGTTCAGGCACAATCGGGGCTTCGGGGAAGAACAATCGTCCTCCAACTCTGCGAAGATGGAATCCCTCCTGACTGCGTGGTGTCCAACCTAAAAAGGGTGGTGGCATATCGATGCGCCCCATCCGTCCATACTCGCCGATACCAACACGATAGCCGTGCAGCCCCATAGCTACACGACCGTTGGCATTGCGTGCATGAACGAAGTTCTTGGGCATATAGAAGTCGTTGCCCACAATGCCCGTAAAGGTATTGTAGGCTAACTTGTTGGCATGATTCGTACCCCAGTCGGTCAGAGCCAACATCTGCTTCTCGGTGATGTTATAGGTAAGCAGCGGACTGTCATGCCCTTGCACCACAAGCTGATAGCCGCTGCCATTACTCACCACATGAGCCTGCATACCATTGCGCATGAGCAAGTCACGCATCTCTGGTTGCAGGTCCATCTGTTGGGGATTCGTATTCTTTCTTATCGCCATACTTATTCTTCACTCTTCATTCTTCACTCTTCATTTATCATGCTTCACCGTTCTCTATTGCCTTCTCCAGTTCCTCATCTTTGTGATGGACAAACTGCTCCGCACTCTCTTCACAAATGCAGAGTCCGTTGTTCAGACAATAGCTCTCATATTCTTCCTGCCATTCAGCAGAATGATGGTTGACATACTCCAACCAACCGTACTCGCCGCTCTGTATCTTCTCGACGAGCACATCCTCTGGATAATATTTATTTGATGCCATATACTTATTATATTATGTGTAGATTATTTGTGCATGGAAAAAGAGGCGCGGTTGCGCTCTCCATTCTTCTTCTGCTCATTCCAAAGTTCTTCCGTGTATTCCTCTTCAGGCACATAGTCAAGATTACCGTCATCGCCCATTACCCAACAGCCATAGCACCCGAAGGTGTATTTGTCCCACTCTCGCTTGGTGTTCTCCTTCCACTTCTGACTGTCGCCTTGATTAATCCTTATGCCGGTCTTATCGTTCAGGTCAATACCCACCGTCACCTGTTCGTCCTCCATGATGAGCGTGAGCGGCTCACCCTTCTGCATCACGGTCAGTTCTGCCGAACTCAGTTTCAGTTCATCCTTCAGCACCTCCAAGTTGCGCCCGATGACAGGCGTAGGTACCGACATCACCTGATTGGTCTCCGTGTCAATCTGCACGAAAGCCTTGCTGCTCCTGCCATCAGCATCCTTAACATCGGCAAGGATAGCCTTTCCAGCCAGCAAGTCCTCCTGCTGTTCCTGAGTAAAAGCCTCCAATGGTGATTTCTCCAACTGCGGATAGAAGACCACATCCACCTTGCCGTCCTCCATACGGACCAACGCAAATCGGGTGCGGCTCTTCAATGTCTCGCCCTCATCATTATTCACCTGAATGGGCAGCAACGGTGAACGTCGTCCCTGACCAATATCTTCCAACGCCCACATGGGCAGGTCTTCAATCTTCTCTTGTGTGAGACCAAAACGAGCCAGTGTCTGATAAGGCACCTCGCTCTCTTCAAATCGTACTTGCTTCATACTTTAACTTTGAATTTGAAATTAAACTCATGCAAAGTTATATACCTATTCAGAGACAAGCAGAATTGCATAAGATAATGCGTGTTATTTTTGACGATTATTATTATTTGAGTTTGATTTCTGCTCAAAAATCAAACTCGATTGCTATATTATGTTACAATCTTCTTGTCTTCCCTTTGTTCTTTATGCCAGTCAAAGAATTGCTTGTTACTTTTGCACCATGAAACGATTTCTACTCATCACAATAGCAGCAATATTCTGTTCATCAGCAACAGTATGCGCTCAGTTCAATACCGTCACACAGACTAAGGTACACCGCAAGGCTGTGCCAAAAACGACGCAGTCCGCAACATCCGAACAACTGCCTCCGTGCTCGCCGCATCAGCGGCGAGACTCTCTTGCCTTTGCCCCATTACAAACCCAAACGGAGCAGACCGACCGCCACACGGCACTTGTCAGTCCACTCCGTCATATCTCTGTCACCAGCCCTTTCGGCTACCGCAGAGACCCATTTACAAAAAGAAAAGCCCTACACAACGGGCTTGATTTGAAGGCAAATTACGAACCCACATACGCCATGATGCACGGCGAGGTCATCAAGGTAGGCAAGGACAAACGTTCAGGCCTCTATGTCACCCTCCGTCACGGCGACTTCACCGTCAGCTATTGCCACCTCTCCCAAACTCTCGTCACCAAAGGCACCCACGTCCGTCCCGGCATCATCATCGCGCTGACAGGCAACAGTGGTCGCAGTACTGGTCCCCACCTGCACCTCACACTCAAAGACACAAAAAAAGGACGAGCCATCGACCCGTCCATTCTTCTCAATCTTATCAAGCATCCACTCTAATAGAACGCCTTGTCTTTTGTCGTTCACATCACCCCTTCCGCATTGCAATAATGTCTTAAATATCTAATCCTCAACAATTTCTATTCTTGAAAAACAAGTGTTTTATTCACGAATATAATATGATTTCGTGAAAGATGTCATAAGATGATACTAATATCTATGCTATTTGTCAATAAAGAACCCGTTTCTATGCAGATATTCTGAAACGGTTAGTGTTCCAATCCCTATCTGCTCACACAACAAAGGAAGTTTCTTGAACAACTTACCGTCATTCTGCTGCCTTGTTTCCTCCGTCATTACTTGCATCTCTTCCAGATGGATAGCGTCCGAGTGTCGTACATTCAGTGCATAAATGATAATCTTAGCATCACCTGTTTTAAGGTATTCTTCCTTTTGCTCTATGTATTCTTCTTCAGTCAGTTCCTGCTTCTTCAGTCTTACACAGAAATTGTTGTCTATCATGTTGCTGAATCTCTCTGGGGCACATGGAAATAGATCCTTTGTCGGAATGACCAATTTCTTGTCTTTGAGGAAAGGCATCTTTTCAACTGCAATTCCTTTGGAGGTGCGTTTTGATTCATCCAGAATCACATCAAGTAGCATCAAATCCTTGCGGGAGAACGCCTCTTCCAGGAATGAGTACAACTGTCCGTCCTTATCCAAGGGAAGATAATTCTTGGCAATCATCACCAATGAGCATGTATCAACAACTATCGCCATAACTCCCTCTCAAAATTTGCTGGTTTGACATTGAGTCTCGAACAGAAAGTGGTCTCGTTGACCACTCCATTGAAATAGGCATATTGCATGGTTTTCAAGAATAGCGGAGAAATGATGGGCTTTGGTGTTCGCCCGCCTCTCTTCTCAGAGTTTTTCAACTTTTCCTGTTCCTCTCTTCTTCTGTATTCCTCTGCCAATTCACTCTTGACATTGCTGTAGCTCGAATAGCTGATTTTCCTGTCGATATACATCCTTGTATATAAGGCAAGACGGCTAATGTGCGTCCGTGCACTGATAGCCTTGAAGAGGTCAATGCAGTAGTCGTTACGGGAATCTACACATGCTATGTTAGCAAGTGTTTCTGCTTCTTGTCCCATAATGAACTGATATGCAAAATCATTGCACCATCTTTCGACATCACTGTATGAAGTCTGTGCCGAGATGTCCATCATGTCCACCGACTCCACTTCTTCAATCCCCAATAGACAATGCCCCAATTCATGCGCCAGAGTGAATATTTCTCGCTTGTAATGCTTATGATGCTTAAGCACTATCACATTGGGCTTAAGGTAAAAACCGTCAATGTTGGTTTTCTCTTTCTTGTTCCATGTCTCTATGTATTCAAAGACAAAAATGCCATGATCGGCGATTTTTTCTATCATCTTCACAAGAAACTGCCTATGATTGACAGTTTCCCCGGGATAAAAAAAATCTCTTGCACGTACGGCTACTGTCTTAGGGTCATCTTGTAGGGTGTAGTGTTCTATGTCAAACTTCACATCCAGTTGCGACAGTTTGTTGTATGCATCCAAAGCGTTTTTCAGACTCTCGAATCGGTTTACAGTACGGATCGACTCCAAGTTCAGCTCTGTTCCGAATGAGGTCTTGCGGAAGAAGATACTGCTGCTTGCATTGGTTGACAACTTAGAATAGTCTTGAAAGAAACTGACTTCTTTGTCGAATATCTCACCTATACGCTTCAACACCCCCAAATCAATAGAATCTCCACTGATGTCTGCGGCTCCTGTTATCCGTTTCCTGCCTTTGTTCAGAAGAGACAACAAGTCATCCACCGACATCTTGTATAATGCCAGCAGGTATTCTAAACGTTTCTTGTTAATCTCTACTTTCATATCAGCCTCGATTGAACTATTGTTGTTTTGATGCAAATGCTTAGGCACAATTTTGCGTTGCAAAATTACACATTTTCACTTAAATGGGCGAATTTTCATGCTGAATATCACTGGAATTTATGTTTATTTTGCTAAATCGCTACATTTCGCCACCAAAAAGACACAAAAATAGGACGAATCATCGACCCGTCCTTTTGTTTTTAGCCTTTTTCGTTCTAACCACAGCCTGCAATGTTATTCATCAACTGGTTCATCACTCGCATGTCTCATTTCGTAAACTGTCCATAAGGCTAACACACATTCAATGGCTATCACGGTAATGGCCGCAGTCATGCCCCACCAGTGGGCAATAAGCATAAAGATGCCAGCCTCAATGCACAACGCAAAGAGGATGGTAACAATAAGTGATAATATTCTATTCATTCTACGGTAACTGATTTAGCAAGGTTTCTTGGCTGGTCAACATTCCTATCCTTGTTGATGGCGATGTAATAGGCCAGCAACTGCAATGGGACGGAAACAACGAGAGGTGTAAGGCATTCGGGTACGTCGGGCACTTCAAGGCAATGGTCGGCGATGTCCTTCATTGCGTCATTGCCCTTGGTAATGATGGCGACAACCGTACCGCCACGCGCCTTCACCTGCCTTACATTACTGATTATCTTGTCATACAGCGAGTCCGTTGGAGCAATGACCACCGTGGGCATCTCGCTATCTACAAGTGCAATCGGTCCATGCTTCATTTCCGCAGCAGGATAACCCTCCGCATGGATATAGGATATTTCTTTCAGCTTCAACGCACCTTCAAGGGCGGTGGGGTAGTTGTACCCACGACCGAGATAAAGGAAGTTGCGGGCATAGGTGTATATCTTCGACAAGTTCTTGATTTTGTCAGCAAGTCCCAACACATCTTTTATATACCTTAATTCCGCAACACTATTATAAATATAACTTTTTAAGTACCTGAGCAACAAAAAGTTGCTCAGGATTTTGTCATGTCAGATTTTTCACCTATCTTAGTGTTGCAAATCAAAATATGTATCAAACCCGACAGACATGGCAAAGAAAGCAATAAAATCTGAGAAACTCACTCCTTTTGGAGGAATATTTGCAATGATGGAGCAATTTGACTCCACATTGTCATATGTAATTGACACAACCCTCGGTCTAAGATGCAGGCTGTATGGTTATCAATACAGCGAAATCATCCGTTCTCTCATGAGCATCTACTTCTGTGGCGGCTCATGTATTGAGGATGTCACAACTCATTTGATGCCCCATCTCTCGCTTCATCCGACACTTCATACTTGTAGTTCTGATACTATCCTCAGACGCAAGAAAACATCTCATACACATCAGATACGGGTAAGAACTACGATTTCAATACGGCTGACACCCTCAATACCTTACTGCTCAATTGTATGTGTGCAGCTGGTCAGCTGAAAGAGGGTGAGATGTATGATGTTGATTTCGACCACCAGTTCATAGAAACAGAGAAATATGATGCAAAGCATACATACAAGAAGTTCCTTGGTTATCGACCAGGTGTGGCGGTTATTGGAGATTTGATTGTCGGCATTGAGAACAGCGACGGCAACACAAACGTCCGTTTCCATCAGAAGGACACGCTGAAGAGATTCTTCGAAAGGTTTGAACAGAACAATCTTGTTATCAATCGTTTCAGAGCTGATTGCGGCTCGTGCTCTGAAGAGATCGTGGAAGAGGTTGCCACCCACTGCAAGACCTTCTATATCCGTGCCAACCGCTGTAGTTCGCTCTACAATGACCTCTTCGCTCTCAGAGGCTGGAAGAGGGGAGAAATCAACGGCATTGAGTTTGAGCTGAATTCCATTCTTGTAGAGAAGTGGAAAGGCAAGACATACCGGCTTGTGATTCAAAGGCGGAAACGGATGGACGGTGAGCTTGACCTCTGGGAAGGAGAATACACATACCGCTGCATCCTGACCAACGACTACGAGCCTTCCGTAAGAGAGATTGTCGAGTTCTATAACCTCCGCGGAGGAAAGGAGCGCATCTTCGATGACATGAACAATGGTTTCGGATGGTCCAGATTGCCCAAATCCTTCATGGCAGAGAACACAGTGTTCCTTCTTCTTACAGCACTTATCCGTAACTTCTACAAGGTCATTATCCAAAGACTTGACGTAAAGAGGTTCGGACCCAATAAAACAAGTCGCATAAAAGCGTTTGTCTTCAGATTTGTCTCTGTACCAGCCAAATGGATCAGAACATCAAGGTGGTATGTGCTGAATATCTATACCTGTAATAATGCTTACGCAGATGTATTCCAGACTGATTTTGGATGACGACTACAACTTATGGGTATGATACTGCGTATTGTCTCAAGTCGCATTGTGGGGTAAGGGGGTATTGTAGGCAGAAGTGGGTATTTCAGCCTCAATTTATCTAATAATTCAGTAATGAGAGAACGTGTACACGTAAATAGGACGATGAAGGACTTAGTTGCGGATTTGAGGCTTATGAAAAGCGTATTGCTTTCTCAATACATGCCGTTCCTCTTCGCTCAGCGACAGGAAATAGGCTTTCCATCCCGGACAGAAATTGATGTGCCATCGCCAAAAACGACCCAACAATGACTTGGGTGAACGGTCGTATCGCCGCCTCAGTGGGCACTGCTGACAGTTATGTTTCTTTTCCAATACTTTATCTATTTATCTTTCGTAAAACTCTCGTGGCAAAAATAAGGATTATTTTCAGTGATCAAGCACACAGTTCATTAAAAAAGAGAGGATTTGCTAAGATTCAGAATAACGACGAGCCATCGACCCCAACGGGAGTCGAACTTCAAGTAACCGCACATGATACAATGTGCGGGTCGAAGTGCCTTCCCAATCCACGACCCCAACGGAGGTCGAACCTTTCTACAGATTATATGGTTCGACCCCGTTGGGGTCGGATGTATAGGAGTCATCTGGCCATCCGCAAGTCTTTGACATTGCGGTTAACGGGGGTGAGACCCTTTTCAGGGTCTGTTTGTTTGCACACCTTCATTCTACATAAACGGCTAAATTCAAATATTAAAAGCGTTTACATATTGCAACGTATTTATCTGTTATGCTCCTATTAAATTGTTCTATATCCTTATACTTTTCAACTAAATCCTTTATCACAGGCGCATTTAAATCGACGTTTAGGGTATATTGAACAAAAGCACGTAGCATCTCATAATTATAATTTACTCAAGTTTCGGATTTAGGTTGAGAGGATAGATTTGGGCATAAAAAAGGCTTTGAGGATTTCCGTATGTCACGGAAATTTAGTAATTTAGAGGTGCCCAAACAACTAATTACAATCACTCAAAGCCATGAGCAAAATTACAAAAATTCCATCGGAGATCCGCAACTTTTTCACGGGAAAACGAATCAATCCCGCATTTTCCAAGTTTATGACCCTCCTTGAGGGGATGAGGATTTCAGACAAAGATCTCGGAGGGAAAAAACGTGAGAACTGTCAGCTTACCAACCTTCAACTTTTCCAGATCATATTGATTCTGCCGTTTATGGCCGTCCCGGGTTTTTCTCATTATGCCGGATCGTCAATCTCGAAACTGTTCGGGGGTAAGAAGGACCTACTCTATTCGTTTATGGCCAAGGACAATATAGACTAGCAACATCATCTGGCACATCGCCTGTCATCTCATCAAGGCCGTGACCATAAGGAAAGACTATCAAAAGAGCCATCTTCCGGCAGTGCTTATTGTGGATGATTCCGACCTGCCGAAGACCGGATTGAGGATGGAGTGTATTGGCAAGATATTCTCGCACGTGTTTCAGCGGTGCATTCTCGGCTACAAGCTGCTGGCCCTGTGCTGGAGCGACGGCCGCTCTCAATTTGTCGTGGACTTCTCGATTCACGGCGAGAGAGGGAAGGTCGATGGCAAGGAACAAGGTCTTACGGCCCGGCAGCGCGAGAGGCGCTACAACCGCAAGCGTGACAGAGACTGCCAGACCGAAAAACGCAAGGAAGAGTATTTCGTATCCAAGCTTGAGCGCCTGAAGAGCATGGTGAAGAGACCATTGGAGGATTGTTCGCCGATATATATGAAGGCGTACACGAGCTCACCGTCGTGGAAAAGATCTGGTCAATCATTATTGATGTAATAGCAATCGTGGCTGAGATTTTTACCATTGACGAGAACGAATTGATGGAGCAAATTATACGGGATAACCGCAGGTTCAAGGCCATGCAACTGATCGCTCAGACTGCATAAAACCTAAATCCGGTAGTGTAAACAGAACTGTGTCACGGCTCTGATTTTTTATTCTTTCCCTCTTATTTGTGTGCAGATTTCATATCTGCATACAAATAAGAGGAGCCTTTCACAAGCAAAGTTACATAATCTTGAACCTATCTCCAAATTTTATAGCAAGTTGTTGTGATATCAGTGCCCAATTAGACAGGGGCATAGTCCATTTCCCACTAATGTCTCGATAGGCAAGATACACAAGTTTTTCAAGTGCGGTGTCTGACGGGAACACACCCTTGTTCTTCGTTACCTTGCGCACCTGACGGTGATAACCCTCAACCGTATTGGTTGTGTAGATAAGCTTGCGGATGGCAGGAGTATACTGGAAGTATTCCGTAAGACGCTCCCAGTTGTCGCGCCAGGATTTGATTACTATAGGGTACATCTCACCCCATTTTTCATCAACCATGTCAAGCTGTGCCAATGCAGAATCCTTGCTTACAGCACCGTATACGGTCTTGAGATCCTTCAGAAACTCTTTCTGATGCTTGCTTCCTACATACTTGATTGAGTTGCGGATTTGGTGGACTACACATAGCTGAACGGAAGTTTCAGGGAATACACTTTGGATTGCGTCAGGAAATCCCTTAAGACCGTCTATGCAACAAATCAGAATATCACGTACACCACGGTTTTGAAGGTCAGTCATAACATCAAGCCAGAAGTTAGCACCCTCACTCTCAGATATATACATACCAAGAAGATCCTTGTGACCGGACTTGTTTATACCTAATACATTGTATATTGCACGAGTGACTGCACGACCCTTATCGTCCTTCACCTTGTAGTGAATGGCATCAAGCCAGCAAATGGCATACACGGGGTCAAGCATACGCGACTTCCATGCTGTTATTTCTGGAATGACACGATCTGTTATAGAGCTGATGGTTTCGGCTGAAAGGGTTGTGTTAAACTCACGCTCAAAGTACTTGCTTATATCACGAGTGCTTGTACCAAGGGCATACATATTGATGATTTGATCTGCCATACCTTCAGCAAGAATGGTCTCACGCTTCTTGACCGTTTCCGGTTTGAAGGAGCCGTCACGGTCACGAGGCGTTTCTACTGTCACCTCTCCATACTTTGTCTGTACGGTCTTGCTCATCTTGCCGTTACGACGATTGCCAGAACTACGGTCTGCACTATTAAGGTGGGCATCCATCTCACCTTCTAAGGCTGCGTTTAGGATACGTTCCAGCATGGGAGCCAAAGCTCCGTCTTTACCAAAGAGTGCTTCACCGCTACGCAGCTGCTGGGCTGCTTTCTTGTAGTCTATTTCCAAATTGTCCATATTATAAGAACTGTGTTAAACTATTATTATTATAGCCTGACACAGTTTATTTTACACTCTCCTAAATCCGAAACTTGAGTAAAATACATAACTGTAATAATCTACTACTAATCTAAAATAAAGCGATTATAAGCTATCCTTTTCCCTGTGTTTGTTTTAAAGTTTTCACCTATACACTTTTTTATCTTTTCCTGTTCTTTTTCTTTATCCATAACCATTAAATTTTCAAGCAAATCAGCTTCCCATTGTATTTGAAAATCAAGTCCATTAATTTTAGATGGAGTATGGTGGTTGCCTATTATAAAGCATATTCTATCAATATTTTTGTTATAGCCTACCTTTTTTAATATTTCTTTCGCTACTGCTGGTCCTTCCTTTTCTTGATAGACACCATCAATAGAACCGTATTTTTTTTGTGCTTCAACCGCACCAATATCATGTAGTATAGCAGTAATACTGATGAATTCTTTTTCTTCCTCTCCGATATTTTCTCCGTTCATTATATCTTCTGCATTTTTCAAAACTTTAAGAGTATGCTCTATGCCAAAAGGTATTTCTTTGAATACTTCTTTCATCTCTATAATAATTTTTTCTTTAAACATAAATTGCCTCTATTTATTCTTTATAGGTGTTTTAGTTCTATCTATCCATTTTTTTATTGGCCGATACAATCAGCATCATGGGACGGCGCATTTCATCCTGCATCCCCGGAATATCCATCATGTTTTCCGGCGGCTGTGGCTCCACAATCTGATTTATTATAAAACCATTTGAAAGCAGCGTATTTAGATATGTGGTCAGTGTTCTATGATATTTTGTAACCTTTTCTCCCAAAAATACAGCTGTCCGTTTGCCCTCATAATAATAATTATCCACTGGAAAATGCAGTATTTCTCCTTTTTCGTTATAATGCCAGTCTTGTGTTCCATAGGCAGTAAAAACAGGATGTTCAACCGTAAAAACTAGCTTACCACCAGACTTCAGTATTCTATATATCTTTTTTACTAAAATCTCATAATCTGCTACATAGTGAAACGCAAGTGAACTTAATATTACATCAAAACTCTCCTCTGGGAATTCCACATCTTCTATAGCACAGCATTTATATTCAACCTGTGGAAAATGTGTTTTTTCTTTGGCTACCTCGAGCATTTTATGAGAAATATCAACACCTACAACAGAAGAAGCACCGTGTTCCATCGCATAAATACAGTGCCATCCATAGCCGCATCCTAAATCAAGCACACGCTTATCTTTAAAATCCGGCAGCAGCTTTCTCAATGTTTCCCATTCTCCTGCACCGGCTAGTCCCTGCTGTGAGCGACTCATTTGACTGTATTTTTGAAAAAATATATTATCATCATATTTGTTTTCTTTCATCTGAATTCCCCTTGTTTAAAAAGTTATTTATCTCCGTTGCAATTTTCTTCACTTCTTTATAAGGCTTCCCGGTCATATCATAGCATTCAAAAAGTGAAAGACCGAGTAATTCAAAAATATGATTAACCCTTTGGCGTATTTTTCAGGTTTATATTAAAAAGTTTCAAGCAGTTTTATAGCTTTCTTTTCGCCTATTCGAACGTGGTGGAAAGTACGCGAACATAAATTCCCGCGCCCCTATGCGCACGCAGTGCGCTCACGTGCCGAAGGCACATATCGCGCCAGAGGCATATCGCACGCGAATGAAATGTAGCGTATATCGCAAATCCGTGAGGATTTATATCGCTTTAGTTTGTCTGCTTCGTCAGACAAACTAAACTTTCCACGTGGCTGGAGAGGACAGAATGAATGTCATTTGAGTACGTCCGTTCTCGGAAACATATCCACTTCGCTTTTGGCACTATCGGTATACGGGAACATATCCAATCTCTCTCAGGAATGTATACCATACTTTTAAAAGGCAGAATAGCATTTTAACTAATGCTACCCTACCTATAACTAAACATTTACAGTTGCATGTGGCCTATTGTTTTTAGCCGTTAAATATTTTATAACTATTAAATAGCGATACAAATTGTTCGAAACTAATATTGTTTATATCATATATTCTCGCATATTTTAAAGCTTTATTAAATTGATTTTTTGTAAACAGTTTTTCATACTCTTTGTTAACCCATTTCATTACAAAAGTTTCATATTTTTTTCTCTCTTTAAATGCCATTTTTGCTGGCTTTCTTTTTAATACAATTAATGCGCTATCCACTTTAGGTTTTGGATGGAAATAATACCTGGGAATTTTTGCTAATATAGAAATATCTACCTCTGCCATTAACAGCAATGCTAGTGATCTGTTTGTATCTAATAACATTTTAGCAAAACCATATTCTACTATTAAATAACTTATTGTGGCTGAACTTTCAAAAACAATTTTTCGAATTATATTTGTGCTTATGTTGTAAGGTATGCTGCCAAATATTTTATATGGATTGTGGCTAGGAAATGTAAATTTTAGTATATCATCATTTACTATTTGATAGTTAGGATAATTTAAGAGCTTATTACGAGTTACCTCACATAATTTAGAATCAATTTCTATCGCCGTAACAAAATTACATCTCTTTACCAATTCAGCAGTAAAATGACCTTTCCCTGCACCTATTTCAAAGATGTTATCTTTTTCATCTAAACTTATGCAATTCATTATTTTTTCTATGTGATATTTTGAAGTAATAAAATTTTGACTATCTTTTATATTTACTTTGTTCATTATAACCCCTCCTTAATTTATTTCATTAACAAACAGTTTTTATGTTTTCATTTGGATATAGTTTTTTCTTATCTGGTCCTATCATAGGATACACCTCTCTTTCATACTTTTATATATTTTCTATCGTGTTTTATATGATTCATTATTTTGATACCATAGCAAAGCATCCTTTTCTAGTTGCTTTACAAATGCATCCTTACCAGTGCAGTAGCCTTCAATATCCTCCGAGAATCGATAAGCCAGCTCCATCTTTAATTCACCATACTCTAAAGCGATGTCTGGATGTGTACGCAGAAAGTCCCTTACTGCTATATGCCTATTAATATCTTTGTGATTGCTTTGCTCAAAAATATGAATCTGGTGTGTCCTGTTATCGCCGCCTTTGCGGAAATATCTACGTCCTTCAATACCAAACTCACCCATACACTCATAACCAATCGCTACAAATTCTTTGTTATGCTTATCAACCAAACTAATATTTGTCACTACGGGCATTATATCAATGATTGATTTAGCGGCTAACCCTTTGACTGCTGTACTGCCAATATGGTAAACCTCCACCAATATATCCTTCAATATATTCTTTATCTTCTGTGATTCATTTTCATACTCTACTTCCCAAAAGGGGTCGTACGGAACTACTCGTATAAACAATATAAACCCTCCAATCTCATTCTCAACGAATAATATTTTTAGAAAAAAGTCTTTATACTTTTTAACAATGGAGCCGCCAGCCAGAACAGACTATACTGATCAGCGACTACCTTAAATTTAATGTTTCAGATTTATTTTCTTATCTCTAATTTCATAAACTACATCAGCTACATTTTCGAGTAAGCGTTTATCGTGGGTGATAAACACGATAGTTCCGGCATACTCCTTCATTAGTATTTCCAAAGCCTCTAAACTTGGTATGTCAAGGAAGTTACTGGGTTCATCCATTAGTAGGATGTTATATCTACCCATGAGCATTTTAGCTAGCAACAATTTTATAATTTCTCCACCGCTTAAAACAGATAAGCTTTTTCCAATATCGTTCTGTTTGAACCCCATAGATGCTAGCACTGAACGAATTTCTGATATATTGTAATCACAATCCTCCTGCATAAACTCCATGACATTCTGATTACTGTTGTACTTGTAACCATTCTGTGCAAAGTAACCTATTTTTGCCTTAGGTGAAATAGAAATTCCTTCTTCATGGTTTAAGATCATTTGGATTAAAGTTGTTTTTCCGGTTCCATTACCACCAGTTAACGCCACTTTTGCTCCTAGAGGAATTTGAAAAGATGCATTTTCAAACAGTGCCTTATCCCCAAATATTTTATTAATTTCCGTACCGACTATAGGGTATGGATTATGGAGCTCCAATGCTTTACTTTGCCTGAAACGAATTCTGCGAATGTCTTCCGGAGCTTCTACATTTCCTAAGGCTGCAATCCTGTGCTCTAGGGATTTAGCGGCATTATGCATCTTTTTTTCCTTACTTCCTATTGATTTTTGATGAGCTAAACGCCCTCCGCCTTCAGTACTTTTTTTCTTTGAAGCACCTTTCGCCTTCTGTTCTATTTTACGAGCCTGTTTTCGCTTTTCCTCCGCAGCCCTTTCCAATCGGGCACGTTCCGCAATAAATTGTTCGTATTCTGCAGCTTGGCTCTTGCGTTCTTCCTCTTTCTGACGAAGATAATCAGAATAGTTTCCCCAATACTCAGTGATTTTGCCATCTTTCAGTTCCCATATTTTATCTACTATTTCATCAAGAAAATAGCGGTCATGGCTAATAACTAACAGTGCACCTGTAAAATATTTTAGCTGTCCAATTAGAAAATCAATTCCTTCACGGTCTAAATGGCTCGTAGGTTCATCCGCTAAAATACCATGAACCTGTGCCGATAAGGCCTGTGCTATTTTAAGCCTTGTTTCTTCACCACCGCTCATGGTCTGTATATCTAATTGCTCAACACCGAGCTTGCCTACAAGTGCAAAATCTTTTTCCACCTGCAAAGTTACTTCGTCCAACTGGGGAATATAGGCAAGTTCACCCAGACGATTCATTTTACATCCTGGGGGAGTTAATTCTCCTAAAAGTACCCTGAGTAAAGTGCTTTTTCCAGCACCATTTGCTCCTACTAAACCAATACGGTCATAATCATATACTTCTAATTCATTTATATCTAAAACATCGCGTCCTTTGAATTCCACACGAATATCTTTTGCTTTTAATATCAATTCCATAACATTTCCTCCTGTCTATAATCGCATGTTTTCTTTTGCTTGTACGCAGGGAAAACCCTGCGATTTTAGCAGGAAGAATTACATGAAAATTAAATACATAAATATGGTCCCTCCTATGAATTTTGTTTTAAATCTAATTTTCTAACCTCAGTTATCATGGGGCAAGCTATGGCAATGCCAATAATTAAAACACCTGATAGTAAAAACCAATGATTTACACCGATTCTATCAGCAAAGAACCCAGATAGAATTAACCCAATTGGCATAGCAAGTGACATGATACTTCCGGTCAAAGAAAATACACGTCCTAAATATTCAGGCTTAATTTTCTCCTGAAAAAGAGCTGTTTGCACACCGCTGTAAAACGGAACCGAAAGCCCCATTATTGCACAGCAGACTACAAATATGAAAAATCCACTTTGGGGAAGTAATCCTGAAATGGTTAAGCTTATCCCCATCATAAAAATGGATGCCGTTATTAATAAGATTCGCTTTTGGTAATTCCCAAATAACCCTAATAATAGACCCCCTATCAACATACCAGAGGCATAAGCAATCTCCGTAATAGAAATATGCATCGGTGTACCATTAAAACATTCCATAGTGATTAAAGGATATAAAGCATTTATGGGCATATAAACAAACATATATAATGTTCCAACGAGTAATAAAGCAAATAATCCTTTATTTTGCCGTAGTACAGCCATTCCTTCTTTCATTTCTCTTATGAAATTTGGTTCCAAACTTTGCACTCGATCACCCAGCTTAGGTATACGTACAATTGCTACCGTAATAGATGCAATCACAGCACCCAATACGTCGATGGCAATAATAGCATTTAAATCCCAAACGGAGTATAAGAGTGCTGCAACTGCCGGACTAACAATATAGCTTATAGACTGCAAAGACTGACTATAGCCTGCGCATTTCGTTAGCTGCTCTTCTGGTACTAAAAGTGGTGTAACCGAATTGAGTGCTGGGGTATGAAAAGCTGTTCCAATGCTACGGATAAACAATACTATCATAACCATCCAGACAGGTAGCTCCATATAGAATGCAACAATAGCTAGCACGGCCCCAGCTGCTGCGATAATTAAATCAGCACCAATCATTATCTTCTTCCTATCATGACGATCCACTAATACACCAATGGCTGGTCCAAAGACCGCATAGGGTAAAAAACCTACAAGTGAAGCCATAGACAAGACCATCGCAGATCCTGTTTTTTCTGTAAGGTAAAAAATAATCGCCATTTGCAGGATGGCACTAGTGATTAATGATACTGCCTGCCCTGCCCATATTGTATAAAACTTAAGTTTCCAATTGTTGTATTTTTCCATTTATACCTTAATTCCGCAACACTTTGATTTAACTTTATTTATAAGTTCCTGAGCAACAAAAAGTTGCCCAGGATTTTGCCGTGTCAGATTTTTCACTTATCTTAGTGTTGCAATTAGAAAACAAGCGAAAATCGTAACAAGGCGCTGCAAGGGTACAAATAAAATTCGAAAAACTCACACCTTTTGGAGGAATTTTTTCAATCATGGAGAAATTTGACTCCATGCTTTCACCCGTTATCGACTCAACACTGGGTCAGAGATGCCGCAGTATCATCGGATATCAGTTCAGCGAGATAGTCCGTTCGCTGATGAGCGTTTATTTCTGTGGCGGCTCATGCGTGGAAGATGTAACATCGCATCTGATGCGTCATCTCTCGTATCATCCGACCTTGCGCACATGCAGCTCTGATACCATCCTCAGAGCCATCAAGGAACTGACACAGGAAAACATCTCATATACTTCCGATAAGGGCAAGACCTATGATTTCAATACGGCAGACAAGCTCAACGCCTTGCTTATAAAAGCCTTGGTTTCCACTGGTGAACTGAATGAGGTGGAAACCTACGATGTTGATTTCGACCATCAGTTCCTTGAAACAGAGAAGTATGATGCAAAACCGACATACAAGAAGTTCCTCGGCTACAGACCTGGCGTATATGTCATCGGTGACATGATTGTCTATGTCGAGAACAGCGATGGCAACACAAATGTGCGCTTTTATCAGGCTGAGACCCACAAGAGATTCTTTGCCCTACTGGAAGCCAACAGCATCCGTGTGAATCGCTTCAGAGCCGACTGTGGTTCGTGCTCGAAGGAAATTGTCAGTGAGATAGAGAAGCATTGCACGCACTTCTACATCCGCGCCAACAGATGCAGTTCGCTCTACGATGACTTGTTTTCACTGAGGGGATGGAAGACGGAGGAAATCAACGGCATCCAGTTTGAACTCAATTCCATTCTTGTTGAGAAATGGGAAGGCAAGTGCTATCGTCTTGTCATTCAGAGACAAAAGCGCATGGATGGAGAGCTTGACTTGTGGGAAGGTGAATACACCTACAGATCCATTCTTACCAACGATTATGACTCATCAACAAGAGACATCGTCGAATTTTACAACAAGCGTGGGGGCAAAGAGCGTATATTCGATGATATGAACAACGGATTCGGCTGGAACAGGCTCCCCAAGTCGTTCATGTCAGAGAACACTGTATTCCTTCTGCTTACGGCATTGATACACAATTTCTATAAGACCATCATTAGCAAGCTTGACACCAAGGCTTTCGGGCTCAAGGAAACGAGTCGCATAAAGGCTTTTGTCTTCAGCTTCATCTCCGTACCTGCCAAGTGGATCATGACAGCAAGGCAATACGTGCTGAATATCTATACTGAAAACCGGGCTTATGCAAAACCCTTCAAAACAGAATTCGGATAAGAATCCTTTCTTTCCGGTTTGAATCTGCGTATTACCTCAAGTCGCATCGTGGGGTAAGGGGATGGTGGCTACATATTGATGTTGTGCTGTTGCTTTTTACTGAAAGCTGCTACTAACGACTCATAAATCTACCCTTAATCGTGTATTGGATGATAGTTGCGGATTTTAGGTTAAACTCATTCTCTATCTAACTTTAATAGGCCGTTTGTGTCGGTCTGTCCTGTACTAATCCCTCTGTATCAATCAATTCGGGGGGGGTAATTCGTGTTTCCATAATCTCAGTCTATGATTTGAATATATTCCGGCTTCACCTCAGCTGAAACCGCCAGTAGGTCGGGAATAATGACGACAAGCTGCCGACCTCTCTTTTTTGCCACTTTTATGAAGTAGCCCTCCACCTGGTCGAACGGTCCGCCATGTACCCTTACTCTTTTACCTTTTTCAATGTTGATTTTATCTTTTTCCTTGTTGATTTCGCTGATTTTGTAGAAGTGTACCTCTTCATCTGCCTGCTTGCACACCTTGATGAAGTTGGTCATGTCTTCATCAGGTACAGTCAGATAGACAAGTTCTCCGCCACTTTTCCATGTGACAAACTGTAGGTCGTAATAATAATTGTGTTTGAAATCAACAATCTTCTGATGACTTGCATGCACAAACACCAGACTATGGATGACGGGTACCATGAAAAAGACTTTCTTGCCCTTGACAGTGCGAAGGACTTTCTGCTTGGGTATGAAATACTCTAAGCCATACGTTTCATTAGAGAGCCGATCTTCGGCAGTATTCTCGTTCTTGTAGGCCCGCATGACATACCACAGTATCTTATCCTTGTCCAATACATTCACCATACTGTTTTGACATGTGTTTTTTGAGAAAAGAACGTACTCATGGTTCATCCCGATATGCGTATCGGTCTGTATATCAGCAACTTTCTATGTGTTTCAACTACAATAGTCATCTATTCTCATCTTTCTGAGTCCACCCCCTGCAAAGCCCCTCTTTACGACATAAAAATTCGGTCGGAAAAGGTATGCAAAAGATGTTTCTCTCTTTAAGAGAAATATCGTTTTGCTAAACAGTTGATATTGAGGTATCATTTTATCGTAAAAGACATATTTGCTCAACAATTGCTTGACGGAAATCAACAAATTTTAGCATTTTTGTAAAAAAGTCGCTATATAATTTGGTGAATTGGAGTTATTTTCATATTTTTGCATCCCGAAGAGTTTCTCTTAAAGAGAGAAACACCTTTTTGCTCAACAATCCCCGACTTTTTTATTATAGTTGCGGTATCACACCGCAATACAATAGTTATAAATATTGAAATAAAGGTGCAGTGAGACGCTGCACCTCCTAAAGAGAATTGATGATGAGATTGTTGGCGTTGTCAACGACAGAGGTGTCCAATGAGGAGAGGTATATCTGTGTGGTTTTCTCGGAGTCATGCCCCAATGCCTCGCTGATAGTAGATACGGGCACGTTCTTGCTCTTGGCTATGCTTGCCCAGGAGTGGCGGGCTACGTAGGTGGTCAGGGGTACGGACAGGCCTATCATTTCTCCGATTTTCTTCAACTGCTTGGTGATACGGCTATAGGCATTCTTGTACTGTCTCCAGAATATGGCTCCCTCTCCTTTTGCTATAGGGAGCAGGTAGGGAGAATCATCTGTTTTGTACTTCGCCACTATCTCCTGCATGGCAGGTTCCCATTTGATGTGCAACTGTTGTGAGGTCTTCTGACGGCGGTAAATGAGCGTACTGCCATGCAGATTGCTTGGTGTAAGTTGTGCCATATCGATGAACGACATCCCACGGGTATAGAAACTGAACAGGAACATATCCCTTGCAAGCTCCAAACGGGGGTTCAGACTCAAGTCCAGCTCTTTCAGTTGCTTGATGATTTCCAAGGGGAGTGCCCGCTTGACGGTCTTGTCGATGCCGGTATATACATGCTTGAACGGTGAGGAAGAGATGACCAGTCCGTCATCTACGGCATGATTGTAGATGGTGCGCAGGTTGCGGATGTAGAAAGAGGTGGTGTTGCGGCACAGTCCGCTGTCTTTCAGCCACTGTTCATAGCCTTGTATCGTTGTCCCATCGACTTCCTCCAATGGCACATCGCCTCCTTTCAGGTAACGCTGGAGGCTGTTGAGGGTGGTTTTGTACCTTGCTACCATCCGCTTCTTGCCGATGCGTCTCAGTTTTTCGTTCAACTCCAGCGTATAGCCGATAATGCCATGTAATTCTTTTCCCTCATGGAAGTTGTCAACGACGGTGTCTGCTGTATATGACTGCCCTTCCTTGTCCAACCGTGCAATGACCAACAGCAGTTTCTTCCTGTCAGCATCCAATGTATCTTTCAAGGAAAGAAGATAGGCTTGACGTTGTGGAGTGACGGAAGTTGGCAAAATGATGTTTGAATGGTCCGCATCCCACTCTGAGGAATAGATTCTGTACTCTGTATGGATCTGACGTGCCACACGATTGTGTATCACCTGATAATACAGGCGACCCTCTTTCTCTTGAACAGATGATGTTCTGAACTTTAATTTGATGGATGCCATAATGCTCTGACTTTAACATTGAAATTGCAATTATTACCTTTATATATAATATAAGTGACAGACAAACAGGTATAGGAGGGATGGTGCCTCACCGCTCGGCATACAACAGCTGATATTCCACCCACCTCCGTTTCCTAATGGATGCCACTGCTTTTCCCCTCCATTTGCAATAGCTCAGATAGAGTGGCAGGATGTCCCTGTCGCCACGTTCCAATCGGGTGAGCAGGGACGCTTTCGGGTATCGTCCATTGCCTAACAACTTGGCTGGTCCAATCTGGTACGAGAGGGTGGCAAGCAGATAAGCATCCCTGCCATAACGGGCATATAGGCGCAGGTGCCGGAGGAGGTCTGTCCGTAACAGCAAATCTGCACGCTGACGTGTCAGTGTTTTCGGGAAACGCTCTCCCTTCTGTAGCTGGTGACCATAGCCCACATAGCCCGGTGTGGTCTTTGGGTCGTGCCAACCCTCGAAGTGTTTGGTAATGGCTACCATCCGTTCAAACAGTGCCCTGTCAATGGTTTGGCTTTGACAGGGCACGCTACAGATGGCCAACATGCTCAATAGTACGATGATGTATCTTCTCATTACATTATTTTATATAGGAGGTGCGATGTCTCACCGCACTCTAATCAATATCACTACATCATAGTGCGGAACTGCTGAATCTCTTTAATCATGGCTTTCACGTCCTCCCCAACCTGAACGAAGTTCTTGTAGAGGATGCGCTCTCGCTCTTCTTTCGACTTGAACTTATAGAACTTAGGGAGAGGGACATACTCCGATTCCTCCTTCTTTATTTCCGTCATATCGAAGTCGGTCTTGCAGTAGAACTTGGATGTCTTGAACTCCTCGCTCTCCTGGATGTTCATGCTTCCGTTCATCCCGGTCTTGGTGACTACGAAGTCACGGGCGGTCTGTCCACATATCCAACCTGTGGGCATATCGGAGATTTTGCTTGCAGGCACCAGGCTGTCCATATTCTCATTGAGGTTGATGGAGGTCTTGTCACGGTCGATGGTCACGCCCTTTTTGAGTTGCACTACTTTACCGAAGATGTCACTCGACAGCCATTCGAGGGTTTCCTTGGCTCTTGCCGAACCGCTCACCACATTGCCCACGGTGGTGATGATTTTCTGCATACCCACCTTGCCATAATCGGCTTCCAACTGCGGAAGTTCCTGAAAGCCAAGTGCCACGCTCACCTTGTTGCTTCGGGCTGTGCCTATCAGTCGGTCTATCTTGTGGAAATACAAGGTCGGCAACTCATCGACGATGATGCTGACAGGAACGTTCTTGCCCTGTCCTGTATTCACCCTCGTTACAAGGCGGTTGAGAATCAAGGCATTCAGTGCACCGATGATGCTCTCCATCTCGGGGTCGTTGGCAATGAGCAGATAACTTGGATTCTTCGGGTCACTGACCTTCAGGTCGAAGTCATCGCCGTCCTTGTGGAATATCCAGTAAGATTCCTTGGTGGCGAGACGGGAGGTATAGACACGTAGCGTGCCAATCATACCTTCCAACTGCTCCATGGCTTTGTTGGCAAAGGCAGTCTGGAACGGGCCAAGCAAGGGGGCTACCTCGTTGTCGGTCTGAAGTACCTCGAAGATGGTCTGATAACTCTCATTGAGGAACGATAGGATATGTGGCATGTCGCTGTACTTGCCCAACCAATAAGCGGGCTGCACCTCCGCGCCCGAATGGTCGAACACCCGTCCTGTGGGTATCAGCCTTTTCGTCTTTGGGTCTTCACGCCGCTCGGCAATCAGCATCTTTCCGTCCTTGTCGTAGGGCTCCTTGCCGTAGTTGCAGAAGAAATAGATGCAGGCGGCAAGGAAGTTGACGGCAGAGGTCTGGAAGAACTGGTCGCTGCCACCGCCGCCTTCCTTCTTGCCTTTTTGCAGGGATTCAAGCAGGGTCTCGGCGGTCTCGCTCGCTGCGGCAAGGTTGTTGATGTACTTCAACTGGATGGGGTTCACACGGCGCGAATACTCCACATCCACAAAGTTGATGATGTTGAACTTCATGCCATGGGGCATCTTGCTGTCCTTGGCATTCTTGTTCTTCAAGTAATGATAGTAGAGTTTGGTGGCGAGAGTGGGAAACTTATAGTCGTACACCACCATGGCAAAGCCCTTCTCGCTGTGCTGCCTGATAAACGGCTCGATGATGGAGAAGGTCTTACCAGAACCAGGAGTACCCACAACCCATGTGCCACGGAACGGATTGACGATGTTCACCCATCCCTTGCGGAACTTGCCCTTGTAATAATAGCGCATAGGGATGTTCACGCTGTACTTGTTCTCCTGCAACTCCCTGCATTGCTCAAAGCTCTCATTCTCGAAGTTGAAGCGGTCTTTCAGCAGCCCTTCCTTCAGGAACTTAGAGATATTGTCGAGGGCGATATGCACCAATACGACACCGACGATGGAAGTGAGCATATAGAGCCAAGTGTTCAAACGGAGGGTATAGAAACAGGGCATTATCGAATGACCGAACAGCCATACGGACTGCACAATCAGCAGCACTCCCGACAGCAGCGGATAGAGCACCTGCCTGCGAGCGTCAAACTCCAGATGCTTCTTGTTGCGCGTTCCCACACAGGTGATACATATCAGCAGGAACGTAGCCACCTTGCTATACACGAGGTTGCCGTCATGGTAAATCATCCACCGCTTGATGCGAGTGTGGATATCCGTCACTACGCCGCCCAAGAAGTCCAACTGCTCCGGCTCCAGTGCGTAGGCGAAGAACTCCATCAGGATGGAGACATAAATCACCGCCCTGAATATCTTGTAAAAACCCTGTAACTCTTTGCTTTCTTCCATTTACTTTACGATGATGTTGGGTGATAATGAGAAAAGATGAAGGATGCCACGGTGGACACCCTCCAATCCTCTTATGAGTTTTATTCGTAGCCGTTGATGGTCTTCTCAGACTCTACTGTCCACGGAGAAATAGTTGCAGATATGACCTCCAAGGTGTTGCGTACAGGCTTCAATGAATAGCTGTAGGAATGACCCGCTTTCCACGTGTCGTTTGTGAGGAATACGAAGTTCTCCCCATTGCTGAGTTGCAATGTCATGTCTGGCATAACCTGTGCAGGAACATAAAGCGTATATTCCATGTGGTCACTTTGTGGGTCGCCGAAATAATAGGTCGTCACCGACTCGTCACTGCATTCTACCTTTCCGGTCTTGATGTTGAAAGTACCGCTGTCAAAATAACCGACGAACGTGAGTAGGCTTCCTGCAAAATCATTGGTGGTGAAACCGTATTCTGGTGAGGTATAGACCTTGATGATGACACGCACCATCTGATGGGTGAAGTTCAATGTAAGGCTCGGATTGGCGTATGATGCCGCTCCACTGGCAAACAGAAAATCATTGACCTTCTGCTCACTCTGTACAGCTGCCTCCGGCACTTGGAACTCTATGAGGTCGTTGGTAGGATTTGCCGTATAGGGATAGTAGGCATTGAAGGTGTGAGTGTCTGTGTCCGTGAAAAACACCTTGTTGGCTGACACAAACTGATTCGTGCCGCCGCTTCGGGTGAACTTCATATTGTTGATCATCCCTGTGGAAGAGATGCCAATCATATCATTGAGTTCCCACTGGTTGTCAACGGCTCGTGTGGAAACGGCAGGTTGCAGCATCTCCAGATTGGTGAATACCTGAAGCTGCTTGGTTGATGTGCTGTCGGTCACGACCACAGAACCTCCGCCACCGGGCAGGTAAATCTCATTGACGATGTCTTGGTCACAGGACGTGAGGAGCATGGCTCCAAGTCCCAACATTAGAAACAAATTCTTTTTCATGCTTTTTCTTTTTTAATTGTTGTACTTTGATGATGATACGGGTGATACTCGATGTCTGTATATGGGCTAATCCATAATCGTGATGATGGGTCTCGCCTTATGCGGCTGCCACTTGGGAGTCTCCTGTATGGCACCGCTTCCCAGTGAGTAAAGCCATGCCTTGGCGGTCGCTTGTCCTTCTACCTCCGTTGAAGTCCAATACCAACAGTCATCATCCTCATCGGGGATAGGTGTGCCGCCGCATTTCAGGATGTATGGGTTGATGATGTCCTTGGCATGATAGAGCAGACGCATCTGTGCCACACTGGGGATATAGGCACTTTGCCCGTAACGCCACATGTCGAAGACACGCTCAGCCAAAGGCGACTTCACATCGGTCGTGCCATAAAGGGCAAAAGTGTTCTTGTTGCCGTCGTAGGCGGTGAGGTCACAGGATGTGTCCTGTTCCACACCGATACTGTCAGCAAAGGCTTCGGGAGCGATGTCCCACAGATAGACGGCATATCCGTTTCCCTCCATTTCTTCCCTCTGATTGACGTTGAACACCACTGCAATGGCTTGCTTGCACGATTGCTCGTAGGTTTCGTAGGGCATCACCTTGCCGTCAGTGGTCAAGATATGGGTGACCTTCATGGCTGTGTCGGGAAAGTCCTGATGCTCGTCACAGGCAGTCAGCAACACCGTTGCCGCAACTGCCAAGATTGAAAACAGTTTCTTCATACGCATAGTCATTTTACAGGAAGTTTCACACCCAGGACAATACCCGTTCTGAACAGGTCTTCACCCTTGATCATCACATCGGTCTTCACCTGCCAGAAGAGCTTCCAGCCGTGTCTGAGTGTATAGTTTTGCTCATAGCCGAGGTGGATGCCACCCAAGAACCTGTCAGTATCGCTACCTGCCGATGCTCCTATGCGCATGTTGCCATGGTGGTTGCGTCCTCTTGCCACACAGGGCTTATAGGCAAAGCCGAAACCATAACTGCGGTAGTTGTTCCAAAAACTCTCAGGACAGACATGACCGCACGATGCGCACTCGTTCCACTTGATATATCCGTTTGCAAAATACTCCCACGCATTGTGGTACTTCGTCTCATACTCGTAGGACAGCGTCACGTCCAGTCCTCGCTCATACAGGCATCCGAACCCCAAGGATATGCGGTCGCTATTCTGCTGCGCCATTGCCGGAGTCATGCTTGCCATAAAACAGATGACAACGAGTAAGGTATGCACAAGCCAATTCCTCACTCCTAATTCCTCATTCCTAATTCTCATTATTCCTCCTCCAACAGTATATGGTTAAACGAATCGGCAGACAGCACATCCTCATAGTCGATGCTGAGCGAGATGGTGCGTCCACTTATCTGTTTTTCCGACAGCTCGATGGTCAGCACCTTGTCGTTGGGGAAGGTCATCTTCTTCACCACAATCACGTTGCGATAGCCATACTTGAAGGTCTTCGCATCGTCCAACACAAGAGATGGGGTCAGTTCCACTATCTGCGCATTGGTAGCCTTGCTCTGCTTCTTGTCCGATAGTTTGATGCGCATCTCGTCGATGTCGAAGCGGATGTTGGTCTTGTTCTCCACGGAGAAGTCGATGAAGAAATATTCGCCCACGCTGTAGATGTTGTTCAGGCGCATTACCATGCGGTGCATCTTCGTCGCCACGTTGCGGTATTTGGCAGACGATGACCATATCTGACGTGCATACTTGGTCATGTCGGCAGTGGACAGGCTTACAGCGGGATTGTTGTAGGCATTGCGCTCCGAGCATTCTATTTCCTTATCGGTTACTGCCTCCTGCATCCTCGTGGTATAGAGCAGTGCATACTGCGTGCGGTAGCGTTCCGTCACGATTGTCACTATCGCCAACACCTCACCGTCGGCATACACGTTGTCCTTCGGCTTCAGGCGGATGGTGTTGTTGATGGGTTGGTCGCCCACCACCTTGTCTGTGGATATATCGACAAAGCGGATGGGTTCGGAGGCGGTGATGACGGTGGTCACTTGGTCGTTGACCGTCAGCTGCTCCATCTCCATGTAGGTGGTCTGCGCCTTGGCTGAAAGCACGCTCAGCGAAAGCAATGCACAGACATTCATTTTCTGAAAACAATTCATATTAGTTGATTTTTTGATGTTTATACTCTATGAGCCACCGTTCCCGACAATTCCGTTGTCGGGCAGTGTCTATTTCCTTTTCTCTTTCCCATTTACAAGGTAAACAAACGTCCCATACTTCAGCTTCACTTTGTTCTTCTTGATAGCCTTGCTGATGGCATTGCTTGTCTTCTGGTAGGCATTGGTCACGGCTTGCATTCCCCATTGCGAGAAACTGTTGTTCGCTCCACTCTGGTCGATGTTCATGTTGCTCTGCATAGCACCGCTCGCCACATCTTTCGTGGTCTCACGGAACTGGCTGCCGGGGACATACAGTCCCTCCAGTCCGTCCGTGTCATAAAGCGAAAGCGAAACCTTTATCAGCTCGTCATCCACAAGGATGGAGTTGATGCTACCCTTCACTCGCTGCGAACCGAAACCGCTCATGGTGGCATAGAGGTACGACCCTTTCTTCACCACGGTCTCACCAATCTCAATATCGTCCAACAGTCTCAGCCGCACCCTCGACCCGTCCGTAGCCTTCACGTCCTCGTCAATGATGGCCTTGATGAGCTTTGGCTCATGCTCGTTCTGCGTCAGGGTGTTGAAATAGTCCGAAGTCACCTTCACCTTCTTCACCACCTCCTGTGCCTTGTCCTCCTCGTCCAGTGCCTTCACCGCCTTGCTGTCCTCGGCAATCTGACCTTTCACCTCAATCTGCTCCTTGGGAGGCCCAGCCTGTGTGGTATCCTGGGCCACGGGGGCAACTGCCGCCTGTCCTCTCAGCCTCGCTTCGGCGAGTGCCTTGTTGAGTGCTTCGAGTGCTTCCGCTTCTCGCGCCTTGGCATCGGCCACTTCGGCTGCATCGTCCTTCTCTTCTGCCTGACGGACGAGTTCCGCAAGGTCTTCTTCTGTGTACTTGGATTCATACGCTTCTTTCTCTTCTTCGTTGTCACGCTCAATGTTATCAACAGCCGAATAGTCTGCTATGCGACCATACGACTTCGCCATGTTCTCATACTTGCCACCGATGCCGTCACCATTCTTAATCTGCGCTCCGGGCAGGTTGGGGTTCAGAAACTCGGTGGTCTGCAGGTTCTTGTCCTGCGTTTCCGCCACCTCCGTATTGAACATGTCAAAGACAAAATAGCCTGTGGCAATCAACGGGATGTACACGATGGCTGGCAGCATGTACTTCGGCTGACGGAAGTTTATCTTATCTGTTATTCTCATCGCTGTCTGATTTTGATGTTACTGACTTGTCTCGATTCTCCTCGTTGGTTCGATGCGTCACGGGAGGAGTGATGCAATGGGCTGCATTCATCATCTGCTTCATGCGCCCTTCCTGCCGCTCGATGGCACTTGCAGCCTCCGTCCGATGACCGTAATACCGCACCATCCTGTAGATGTTGATGCCGAAGCACGTGGCGACAAAGCCGAAGACGATGACGAGAAACAGCGTCTTGTGGGCATTGGCAAAGCCTTGCACCTTAGCCGCCGCACGGTCTATCCTCGCGGTCTTGGCAAACTTGCGCCCTGCCGCCACCTCCTTCTCATACCGCTTCTTGTACTTGGGGTCGTTCTTGTCGGGCATATCCTCGCCCACAAGCATCCGTCTGATTCCTTTTACACTCATACCGCTAGGATATTAGAAGTTTGACTTCGACTTCTGCTCAATATCCTTGTTGAGCAAGGTTCTCCAGTTCGTGATGAGCAGTCCATGAGGATTGTTCTCCGTCCTCGGCACGCGCTTCACCTGTCCCGCCGTCACCAATTCACGCATCAGAATATTGCTCCTTCGCTCTATCCTTTGCCTACCGTAGTAGGTGAACTCCATCTTCTCCTTGTTGAACTTGATGCTGTCGCAAAAGATGCTGAACACGGCACTCGTACCCATGATATTGTTGTAAAAGCCCTTTTCCTTCAGCGTATTGTACTGCGCCAAACCAGTTTCATCGACCAAATACATCGCCTTCTCCATCGAATAGCGGATGTACTTGTCATCGGGAGCAAGCGTAAAGAAGTAATGGTGGAACATCTCGATATGGCTCTTTGCCTCCACATCCAGCGTTTCCTCCATCGTGGTGCGGTTCACCAGTATGGGCACGTTGCCGTCCAATACATACACCTTTTGCTGCGCGTCCGTCACCATGCAGCGCGCCGTCCAGATGCTCGACACCGAGATGATGATGCAGCCCATGAGGAACGCAGAGCAGATGATGCCCACCAGCTTGATTTTGTTTTCTAAGTTCTTGATTACCATACGTTACTGCTTGTTTGAGGTCTGATTTCTCTTCATTCTCACATATTCACGGTGCAGGATGGTGTATATGTCCTTCTCAACTTCTTCCACCAGTTTGGCGTAATACTTGATGCAAGCCTCTACGTAGATGCCTTCGTATTTCAGTTGGATCCACACCCACCAGATGTCACGTTCACGTCTCCGTCGATTTCTGTAGATTTTGGCACGATGCAAGCGATAACTCAGGTAATCTACCATAGGCACTACATACTCGTCGTTATCCTCAAAGCCTTCTGCCATCTCCTCATACTGTGGGTCGATGTAGTTGTTTTCGGAATTGAAAAACTCTTCCTTTGCACGCTTGTTGGCAAACGCCATGAATTTCTCATCTTTGAGCCAACGCTCAATTTCATTTTTTGCTTTCATTTTTCTTGATGGTTACTTTTATTTGTTTCAATAGGAGGTGCGGTGACTCACCGCACACTCACATGTTATCTCATCACGGTCGCCATGGTTCCCGTAGCCGTCATCTTGGCTTGTTGTGCCACGCCCTCGCCGAAGTTTCGGGTTGAGAAGGCGGTGTCGCCCTCTGGTATCATCCATGCCGCAAGGTCGGGCACGAGGTTCAGGCATTTCAACGCCACGATGCTCGCTGCCATCAGATAGCCTGCCGAGAAGAACGAGTTTTGCAGATAGGCTGCCATCGTCTGCTCACTGGCGGTGATGGCCGTCAGGTTCTCTACCTGTATGCAGAGCACAATATCAAACAGCAACAGGACGTAGAAACCGACGAAGTAGAGCATGGCTCCGTAGAAATGAACTGTCAAATAACGGGTTAGCCACTTCGCCCACGCTCCTTCCCACTTGGGCAGCAACGAAAATGCCCATTGTATTGGACCGAATATAGTGAGCATTCCGAGCAATATCTGCTGACAGTATATCGTCGCCCACCAACCGATGCGGAACACGATCAGGGCTATCAGCATCACTATCTTGTCGATGCCCACCACGGCCCCTGCCGTCAGTGAGGTGAACCACAGTTTGCTGGCATCCTTCTCCATGTTGGTCACTTCGTCCACGCCCGTCTGCTCCATCGTCGCCTCTATCAGGTTGGGGTCTGATGTGCCCTTATGCGCCACGTCTGCCTGTGCCTGGAGGTCAGTGTACATCGAGTCCCTGACATATACCAACTGCTGCACCTCCTCAAACTTGTCGGAAATTTGGGTCGCCTCTGCCTCATAGAGGTCGTGGGTGTAACTGCCGATGCAATTGGGAATATAGGATAGAAAATCCAATACGCACCAGCTGCTGCCGCTGTTGGTCATGCCTGTGTCAGCAGGTGGGTACCACCAACAGAGGATGATGCTCACCACCAAGGGCTTGAACAGTTTCATCACGTCCAACGGTTCGTTCTTCACCATCATCTTGTAGGCCATGCTTGCCGCCACGATGATAGAGAACAGTGCCGCCAATGCCATACACATTTGGAGGATCCACCAGTAACCACCAATTATCACAAGCGGGTAAAACCATATAAAAAGAAATCGAACAAAATAGGGTAAATCTAACTGATTTATAATTAGTTATGATACAAGGCTGATTTTTGACTGCATTGTTATATTTGCCTAATTTTGGATATAAAAACGTCTGTTTTGTCCCGTTTTTGTCCCGTCAGGAATTATCTTTGCATTGATTATAAATAGCTGATAAACAATATAGTAACAAATCGAAGAAAAAGATAACACAGATAGAAAATGGGACGAAAGAAGAAAGAAATCAAGATGAAAGAGCCTGTACGCATACGCGAGAAAAGGCTCAATGACGGTAATGTGAGCCTCTATCTCGACATCTATTACAGGGGTGCAAGGAAGAAAGAGGGTCTGAAACTCTACCTTGTACCGGAAATCAGTTCCGCTGCGAAGTTGCAAAATGCGAATACCCGTAAGCTGGCAGAGCAAATCAAGGCACAGCGCATACTTGACATCCAGCAACAGGGGATTGTGAACTGGGAAGACGTGAAGAAGTCGAAGATGACGCTTAGCGCATGGGTGGAACAATACACCACGGAGGACTGCGGTCTTTCTCCGGCAAGTATGCGGTCTAAACGCAACGCACAGGCAAGGGTGGAGCAATACCTATTACATATAGGCAAGCCAGACCTCGCCCTGACGGAAGTCGATAAGGATTTCTGTAAGGGCTTCATCGCCTTTCTGAAAACCTGCACCTTCAACAATGGGAAAAAGACGCTGGGAAGTACCACCTGCCGTATCTTCGTCAATCGTCTGGCTGCCGCACTGAGCAAGGCGGTAAGGGATGGGCTGATTGACCGCAATCCGTTCAAGCTATTGGAAACCAAAGAGAAACCGCAAAAGGCAAATGCCATGCGTGAATTTCTTACCATAGATGAATTGCGGCTGTTGATAGCCACGCCGTGCCGCTATGACATCGTAAAAAAGGCTTTCCTGTTCTCCTGCTTCACCGGACTTCGTTACAGCGACATGATGACTTTGAAATGGAGCGAGATACACAAGGTTGCGGATGGCAAGACGCTCTACATCGAGCATGAGCAGGTCAAAACCAAAAACAGGGTGACTATCCCACTCTCGGATGAAGCCCTGAAATGGATGCCCCGGAAAACAAAAGATATAGACACCGTGTTCCATCAGCTGCGGATAACCTCTACCACAGTGGAAGTGGTCTTGGGCGAATGGATGCAGGAAGCCGGAATACAGAAGCACATCACCTACCATTGTAGCCGCCACACCGCAGCTACCCTGTTGCTGACTTTGGGGGCAGACCTCTACACCGTGAGCAAGATACTCGGGCACAAGAGCATCCGAATGACGGAAGTCTATGCAAAGATTGTCGATAAGAAGAAAATCGAGACCATGAACCTCGTAAACAATATGTTCGTATAACACTATAAATGAGACAAATCTATGAAAGTGGAGATAAAAGAAAGGAAACTGACCGCCGGAAACCGCAGTCTGTACTTAGAATATTACGAAACCGGATTCCGCAAGAAGGAGAACCTGCATCTGTACCTCGTTCCTGACGATGTGCCCAACGCAAAGAGGCTAAATGAACGGACTTACAACAGGGCACGGGAGATACAGGCTCAACGCATACTCAACCCGCCGACTTTTGAAAGCAAGAAAAAGGCGCAGGTAGAGGATGCCAAGGCAAAGACGATGACATGGCTCGGCTGGTGTGACGAGTACCTGCAATACGCCATCGAGAAAGGCGACTGCAAGAAGATGATACAGCACAAGGGCGTTGTGCGCAAACGCATTGCCGCCTACCTGAAACGGGTAAAGCGGACAGACGTCCTGCTGAAAGAGGTCGATAGGGGCATGGTAAGCGGTCTGTTCAGGTATATGCGTGAATACCGCAATCCCCGTCAAATCAAGTCTGACGGCGGCAAACTGGCAGACTTTACCCTTGTTCTGTTCGAGGAAACGGTAAAGGCTATCTTTAACAAGGCGGTGCGTGAGGGGCTGATACCATTCAACCCCATTCAAGACCTTGCCAAAGAAGAGAGGTTCCACGCGCCGGATAAACACCGTGAGTACTTGACAGCGGACGAGTTGAAACGCTTCCTTGCCGTTGAGACACGGACGCAAGCGGAGCAAACCGTACAAAAGGCTTTCGGCTTCTCCTGTATGACAGGGCTGCGGCTCGGAGATATGCAACGGCTACGGTGGAGCGACATAAAGGACACGGGCGAGGTGCTGATGGTTTCCATCGTCCAGCAAAAGACCGGGCGACCCCTAACCGTTCCACTCAACGAGTTAGCCATATCCCTACTGCCGCCCCGACCGGAGAACGGGGAGGACATTATCATCTTCCCATTGGTGAAGAAGCCCGACAATGTGGCGAAGTATGTGCGGCGCATCAAGGAGAAGGCAGGGATAGAAAAGGATTTCACCTACCACAGTAGCCGCCATTCGGCAGCCACGCTTGCGATAACGGCAGGTGCCGAACTCTATTCGGTCAGCAAGATATTGGGGCACGGCAGCATTGTTTCCACACAGGTATATGCCTCCGTGAACATGGAGAAGAAAACGAATGCGGTAAATCTAACGGATGGCATTTTCGGTTAGCCCAATGCCGATAACATGGGGAGGAAAATTGTTATTCCTTCCCTTATGTTTGTTTTAGGCATATTAAGCCTTGAATCCTGCTAACAAGGAATTTTTATTACTACTAATTTTCAGCGTTTTTTTGCGTTTTTAGAGCCAATAAGGGTACAAATGAGCTAAAAATCAGCCTTAAAACGCTGATTTTCGCCCTGCGCTGGAGTTTATTACAAGAAATTCATTACCTTTGCATTTGGATTTGGGAAAACCATATCCAAGACATAGATATAAAAGAAGCGTTATGCTTATCTTGTGAATTGGAAACGTAGGAAATTTCACAATTACACACAAGGGTGGCATAGTGGTTCTCACGCTATAGCGTGGGCTGCTATTACTACATTCGTGTGTACAGGTTTCCTACGACCTCCAATTCAGAACGTGGCATTTGCAGTTCCACGCTTCGTGGTTTAATAAAATAGCTCTAAGGACTGCGGAGTTCATAAAAATAAATGATGAACAGATTTGGATTCCTTAAAAACATTTGTATGGCGGGAAAAATGTTACTGTGCCATAACGACATAACAAAATCAATCTTAGTCCTATTCATGAGTTTTTTCCTATGTACAAAAGCCTTTGCTGATTATTACCGTGTGACAGCTCCAAATGGGCTTAATGTACGTGCTTCGGCTAACAAAAACAGTGAAGTACTGGGGCAATTATCCCAAGGTAATGTTGTTGATGTAATTTCCATAGAAAACGGATGGGCTAATATCAATTATAACGGCTGGCAAGGCTATGTCAGTACATCGTATTTGACAGCCGTAACAGACAAAGGAGAAACGGGGACTTCTACAGAAAAGGAATCGTGGAGCTTTTTTTCGTGGCTGTTTAATACAGAAGGTGAATCTGCGTGGTTCACTGGGTTAAAATGGATCTTCTTTCTTGGTGTTGCTATCTTCCTTGTCAAGATAGCATTGGTGGTAATTGGCAGAATGCTTGGTTTTGGGTTTGTACTTGGAATCATCGCTTTGCTGATAGGGTTCATAATCAAATGGATCGGTTGGATAGAAACAGATACAATGTGGAATATTGCCAAATGGGGCTTTTACATTGGTAATGTTTTAGGCTTGCTCGATTCATTCGTTCATTTTGGGGATGTGCTTAACGATGCAGCCGACACAGGAAGTAATTCTTCTTCAGGTTCAGGCGGTGATGACGGATTGAAACGGTATTCGGTAATGGTTGACGGCCAAGAGTATATACTTACTCAAGATTCCAAATACAGCGAATGTAATTATACTGACCAATATGGTAACCCATGGAGTAATGACAGTTCCGGTTTCCACCCATTGTAAAGTATTTGCCGGAAGATGCTATTAAAATCAGGCAGACAATCACTAATTTAAATAATAATAAAGAATGAAAAAACTATCTGTTTTATTGTGCATAGTAACTCTTGGAGTTTTTATAATGGCTCATACCGCCACTGCACAGACAAGTTTCTCTATTCCCCCGAAAAGTTACCCGACAGAAGTACCGTTTAAGTGTGATGCCGGGGTAGATCGGTATTGGCATGTCACAAGCGTCACTTGTACAGGTCGTGCCAATGGTGGTTACAAGTTTCTGATAAAGGGAACGGCACAGAAAACGAGCCGCAGTTTGTCGATAGACTTGTTCTATCTCATGCCGGGCAACCGGTTGATGACTGCGGGTGCCTATTACTTCCCGAGTATCGAGGCGGGAAAGCCCTTTAGCTTTGAAATTGTATCGGCCTTCTCCGGTTATGCTCCTTCCAAGTTCAACGGCTTTTTAATCTCCAGTGAGGTGTTACAAAAGAGCTTGCTTAGGGAACAAGAAGAGAAGGAATCGACAAATAATGATACCTCTACAAGAAGGTTTGGTATGCCGACAACAAACAAAACAGAACCGGAACAAGAACCCGAAAAACCCAAGGCAAACCCTAACAAAGTGTACTTATCTACCGATGATGCAATAGAGCAACTACCGGAATTTCCCGGCGGCATGCAAGCGTTTATGAGCCATATTTCGAAAAGCATACGTTACCCGTGGATATGCAAGGAGCAAAAAATACAGGGTAACGTACTTGTCGGTTTTGTAGTGGAGAAAGACGGTTCAGTGTCGAATGTAACCGCTTTAAAGAAAGTGCATGCCAATCTGAATACCGAGGCTATAAGGGTGGTCAAGTCTTCACCTAAGTGGAAACCCGGTTTAGTGGAAGGTCAGCCTGCACGTGTTCAAATGGCTGTATATGTAAATTTTAAATTGTAATTCTTCATAAATGAAAAATGAAATGAGAGCTTTGAAATTTTTTATAGGCTATGCTTGTGCATTTTTCTTCATGGCAGGTATAGTGATAAGTTGCGATAGCGGAGGTAAGCACAATGACAAACCTCATACTCCGTTGTATGTTTATTTCAATCCTTTGCAGTTGGATATGAGTATGGAAACTCTAATGCCATACTTTGTGAATTATCCTACAGATTGGGCAAAAATGGGATTGAGAGACTACCCGATGACAGTGACTTACGAATACAGCTATCCTGCCTGGGGAGTCACAGGCTCTTCGCAGTATGCGTTTCTCTCCAATGGTCGCTTGTCAGAACAACGACGTACCTCATTCAATGTTGGTGCAACCGGATTTGATGTGGTTTCGTTTGAATATGACAGCAATTCAAGCCTTGTTAAAATCAAATCTGTAGAAGACGGTCGCTATAAACATCGGTACAACGATAACGGTTTTATTTATGATGCCGCAGGCAGACTAACCCGACGGGAAAGAGACCGGGGAGGAAACCCGGGCACGTGGGACTATCTCTATGAGTATCATGAAAATGGAGCTTTAAAATCCATACGGCCGGAAAAAGAAAACTCCTTAGCCAATGAAGCGGGTGTGACACTCTACAAATTTCAAATAGATTCTCTTGGACGGATTGAGAAGATTGAAAACGTCAAACCCACAAACATCTTCTTAAAAGACATCAGCGAGTATAAAAGGGAAAAATCGGTGACGGTATTTTCCTACACGGACAATCTGTGTACGCAAGCCGTGGAAAAGATTCCCGTTAAGTTTGACCAAGGTACAGAAACGCTGACCTGCACGAGCACCTTTACTTACAATTCACATGGCGATTTAGCCACGTGGACTTATTCGGGTGGAGTGTATAAGAATAAGGGCAACAGTTGGCGTGTGGATGATATGACATTCACTGTCACTTATGAATATGTTTATGATGAAAAAGGCAACTGGACGCAAGCCAAGATAATATTTCCGTCAAATCTTGACGAAATCCCTGCCTTACGTACCTATTATAAAGCTACAAAAGACGGCTTTACATCCAACCAAGACCGTTCATCGTCAACGAAAAATGGCGAAGCACCTTTCTTGACCGCTAACCGTACTATAAGTTATTACGATGAGGACATGATGAAGAATGAAACCTCGGCAAGCGGGAATAAAGAAAAACAGTCTGTGGAGGAACTGCTCTATAAAGGTACAGATACGTACGGACTTTTGGGTAAAGTAAAATCGGTGACGGAGGAACACGAATGTTTGAAATTCGACCAGTCGGGCAATCTTGTATATCAGAAAAACAGCTTTGATAAAGAAACGACATACACATATCTTACACCTACATCTTATAATGTAAGTGGCTGGGGAGAAGCTGTAGTCAATATAGCAATAAAGGACGGATTACGTTCCGATACGGATTCGGACACCAACACCGAACTCAACCACGAGTACACGTTTGACAGTAGCCAACGACTTATCAAACACGTGTTTTGCTCACAAATGGCAATGGTTACATGTACCTACCAATATAAGGGGAATGATAAATATCCCTCAACCATGATAGAGGAACATCCCGAAGAAGGCGTAACCACCTATCATTACACCTATACGCAGTTCGACAAGAAAAACAATTGGACGGAACGAAAGGTCAGTTATGCTACTGAATATGACGACTACGATGATGACATGAATTATATCGGGAAAAAACAAACATGGCCAGAAGAATACATTGAGAAAAGAACCATTGAGTATTGGTAACTTGAATTAGGGAGGCGTCAGAGACCTAAGTTAGCTCCTTTCTGCTCTCGTTCAATTTTCCAATCATACTTACCCTCTGCGACATCGCCAACCTCATTGAGTGTGTGGCGATGTTTTATTTCATCAAAAGGCTGTCGGTGTTCCGCATAACCACACAGCCATGCACCCATCGCCTTTTGCTGTTCGGTGGTTTCCCCATATTCCTGCATTACGCTCTTGATGTCGGCAGCTTCGGACGGTGCAAAGATTGATTTGTGTTGCTCCGTGCCGAAATGGACAATCGCATCAACGGCTCGCCTGAATATCTCGCTTGCCTTATAGAGAATGTCAGCAAGCAAATTCAGAATGTCCCGGCTCGTTTTCAACGCACCCTGCAGCAAGCGGATTGTCTTGTCTTTTTCTTCTGTGGCTCGGATCACCGCCATACTGATGCGTTGCTGTTCCCCTGTCTTCTGCTCCTGAAGCTGCCGTACAGCCTTGTCTCTTTCCATGCCAAGAGAACGGTTCAGCGCCAAAGCCCTGTCAAGCTCGGCTTCGGCTTTCTTCCTTTCCTCGACCAATACCTTTGTCCTTTCCTCCACCTTGTTGCTTACAGCACCGGGAAACGCTTTTCTGATACGCTCGTTCTCGGCTTTCAATCTGGCATTTTCCTTTTCAATGGCTGCATATTTGCCTTTGCCCAAAAGGTTGGCAATACCTGACTTTATGTTGTCCGTGTTCTCCCTGTCGGCTTTCCGCGCACGTTCCTCCTTTTCAGCAATCTCGCTGTCAAGTTCCGCACTGCGCCGTTGCCTTTCCTCGTTCCCGGCTTGCAGTTTTTCCTGTTCCGTCTTGGCTTTGTCCGCTTCCCGGACGGCTGCATCCCTTTCGGCTTCGGCGGCAATCTTTTCCGCTTGGGCTTGCTCGGCTTCCTGCTTCTGCTTGGCGATGATGAAATCCGTGCGCTCCAGATGCTGTTTGCCCGTCAGCTTCTTCGAGGTGCCCCTTTCCATTGCCAGACACTCAGCCAAAACGGTCTGCATCTCGCTCATATCCTTCACGTCCAGCTTGCAGGACTTGCCCGTGTCGTGGTTCATCCAGTCCCACACGATGTGGGCGTGCAGGTTGGGCTTCCATGTGGCGGTGTCTCCGGGAATGGCATAGTGCCCCTCGTCCCGGTGGATGAAGACTTGCAGCGGTGTGATTCCCCAACGCTGCTTGCACACCTCACAGAAATGCCGCAACTGCTCCATCGTGGTGTCTTCCTTGATGACTACCACACCTTCCTTGATTGGCGTGCTGCCCCGTACTATGGTCACCTTTCCGGTCTTCCTGTTCACCTTTTCCCGGTCTTTGGTCTGCATAGCCCGTCCCGTCTTCTCCTTGACCATTGCGGCTATCTGCCTGTTGCGCTCGGCAAGCGAGATGTCGCCCAATTCAGGTGATACCCACGCCTCGTTCTTCGCCATGAGGTCGGTGCGTATGTAAATCTTCTCCTTGCGGATATTGGCGAGGTATTCCGCTGTCCGCCTGTTGTGCGGTCCGCTGCTTCCTATGTTGCAGGGCTTTATGTTGATGGATGTCTTCTGTGCCATTGAATTTGCGTGTTTGGGTTTCTTAATGGGTTATTAGGGCAAAGCCTTAATCGGAGGGTGCAGGGAGAGGGTCACTTCCTGCTCCGGGTTCTCAGGGGCGGAAACCACTGAGCGGAGTTTCCAAAGAGAGGGTCACTCTTTGGTCTGGGGTGTTGGGGGCTGACAGCCTCCGACCGGGTTCTTAGGGCAGCGTCCTAAGTGGGACGGGGCAAAGCCCAGCCCCTCGGGAGAGCCCACAACTTTGAAGCGTAGCGGAGAAGTTATAATGGGCTATACCGGGACAAGTCCGGTAGCACACACCCGCAAGCGGAGCAACGTCCAAATCTGCGTTCTGCGCCTTTCATTCCCCTGCGCCTTATTCCGGGTCAGTTTCGCCGCCAATCGTTCCGTCCTGCGCCTCTTTTGGGCTTTCCGTACCGTTCCCGTCAGGTGTTCTGTCCCCACTGTCTATGACAGGGGGATTTCCGGCTTCGTCCGCCTCCCACATATCAGACGGTGGATAATGGCAGTCATCATCCGGTCTGTCGGCTGACGGGTTGGAAGTTTCAGACGAACAGAGGGAAGAAGAAAGGACTGCTGCGCCTGCCGCCATGCTGTCCGCTTCCTGTCCTTTGGCTCGGCTGTCATCCGCTGCGGCATTCTGCCTACTTTCTGACGGCAAGCTATCGAAAACAGGTGTCCGTACATCGCCCGTCTGTCCTTTGGCAGTTGCCGAAGGTCTGACATAATGGGGATTGGTTATGAGGACACCTCCGGCATACCAACCTGTGAGGAAATGCAGGGAATGGACGGAAGTGCGGTTGTTGGTTCGGGTGGTCAGCATACCTAACCTGTTAAAGCTGTCGATTAGTTTGCCGATGGTTTTGCGGTTGCAGCCCAAAAACTCTGCCAGTTCCACATCGGAAGCTGCCACCTGTCCCACCTCCAAAACAATCTCAACGCCTTTGATTTTATAAGCGGTTCTTTCCCGTACCGCACCGGTCATCAGCCTATATAGGCATTTCTGCCTGAAAGCGGAAGATTTGCCTTCCAAAAGAAAATCCCACTGCCCGGCTGAAAGGATGGTGCAGTAGTGTATGGTCTGTTTCTCTTTGCACATAGTCTATGATATTATGGTGTTACAACGGTCATCTATCTGCCCAAACCATATCCACGTTCAGGCATATAGTATTCCCTGTCTGCCGCTATGCGGTTCAGTACGTCCTGCAATCGGTCGAGTTGGTCATGGTCAAGCACACGGATGGCGTTTATCGTTATCCGCTGTGTCGCTATCCTGCGGTGTTCGATGTTCGTTTCGTTCATTGCTCCGTCACCGTCCGCATGGACGGAACGGAGGTAGGCATTGACCGCTTCCGTCTGTTCTTTGGACGGATAAGGTGCTGCCCATCTGTCTTGGATGTAGTCAATCATCCGGCTGACCGCTTCGGCTAAAACAGGGTTCTGTCTTTGCAGCATGGTTACAAGTGTCTCTTTTTCCATAGTACACTCATTTGCTGTTCAACTCACGGAGACGGTTTGCCGCCTCGGTTCTGATTTCTTCCTCCGACATCACTTTGACACCACGCACCCAATCAAGCAGGGCTTTCTTCTCGAAGAAAATCAGTTTCCCGGCTGGCTTGAAATACGGTAACTGGTTCAGGTGCGTCATTTTGTAAAGGGTGCTTTTGGCAACGCCGAGGAAGTCGGCGGCTTCTTCAAGGTTCAGGACTTCCTTTGCTGCATAGCAGATGTTCTCCAGCTTGTCGATTCTCTCCTGAAGGGTGGCAATCTTGCGCTCATGCTCAAGATTCATCTTGGATTGTTTGTTCTCTGTCATCGTCTTCTATTTTATGGTTTTACTTGTTGATTCGATACGCAAATGTATATCGTTTGATTTGAAAAAATGCGATTTTAGTTATCTTGAAATAGTTGATTTATAGATGTTTAATTCTTTCATCTGACGGGGTTTTCCTCCGTCTGCCAGAAGATTATCTGTCGGTCTGTCAGATACTTTTCCGGCGGTTGTCTCGGCTAACTTTCGGTGTTTAAGGGAACACGGATTCCGCTTTCCGGCAAAACTTCTGGCAGAATGTCCGTACAACCCGACACATTTTCTCCTGACGTGGCTGTCAGAAGCCACGAAACAGATTTTAACACGGCTTTTTGATGCCAGCCCGTCCAATCGGGGCAAAAATCGGTTTGTGTTATCCACCGTGGCAGAGGAAAATAAAAAATGCACTATAGATGTGAACTTTATGCGTTTTGATTCGTTTTTGACGGGACAAATTCGTACCTTTGCACCTGAGCGACAGATATTCAGATGCGGATATTCGGAGCAAGGCGTTCTTGATTTTATTTTCCTGTGGTTCTGTCCCGTTTTTGTCCCTTTGGGGATTTGTCTCACGGAACAAAATTTTGTAAGTAATTGGATGATAAGTGGTTGAACAGCCCAAAAGAGGAAGATTTTCGCTAACCACCAGAACGGCCCTTGTGAGCCTGTGAAGGTGGCATCGGTCAGGAACTCGTTGGTCTGGAATATCACATCGTCAATCTCCTCTTCGAGGATGTTGATGCCGAAATCGCTGAGTATGTTGTCTGCCATCAGTGCCTGGTTCTATTGTTGATAATCTCTTTGATAAACTCTATGCCTTTCGGTGTCCATGACAGATAGAAGTGGTAGAAGCAGCGCATCCTGCCTGTGACATATACCGCAATGCCCTTGTCCTGAAGGTCTTCACGCAGTTTCCACATTCCATATTCCTTGGTGATGATGCCTTCCTCTTTGAGGGTCTTCACAATCTTGCCGTAGTAACTTCCGACATATTTGTGAAGCTTTGACATTGAAACTACCTCTAAATCAGATGGCATATAATGCTCATCAACGATGGGTGTCCTGCCGATAACGCTGATTCGCTTCGGCATCCTTGACATCTCCAACTGCCACTTGCCGTTTTTCCTCTTGGCGGCATAGAGACGTAACTGTATTTTTGATATTGATTCCATAGCTATTTCTTTATTTTATGTTCTTTCGATAACAGGAATGACTCCCACGCTCTTCAGTTTCTCATAGAGGAAGCGGCGACCTTTCTGTGTCCATTTGGTGTTCATGCGCACATCCTCCGTACCGTCCTTGTGTTTAATGAGGTAGGTCTCGCTGGTCACATAACCGCAGTCCTTGTAGTCGGCATACAGAATCCACTGCTTGCCACGCTGATACTGGATGTTCATCTCCTTCAGACGTCGGTTGAAGCGGATGGACGACTCGCCATAGTCCTGTGCTATCTGTGTGACCAGGACACTGCTCTTCGTGGCAAGGATGATGTCAAGGTAACTCACCTTGTCCTTCATCTCCGTCACCTCCTGTTGCAGGTCATCCACCTTGGATCCCAACTCAACGATGCGTGTCCTTTGGTGTTCACACTCCTGTTCGACAAGCAGACGCTTTTGTCGTTCTTCCTTCAGATTGACTGCTAACCGTATCAGGAAGTCTGGCTCTGCCAATGCCTTCTCGATGGTCTGCTGTGTCATATAGGCACCATGCTTGCGGATAGAGGGGAGCACCTCCGATGTCACCCACTTGCGGAAACGTTTGGCTTCGGGTTTGCGACTGTCAAGGATGACATCATACAGTCCGTCTTCATTGATAAAGTTTGTAACCTGTTCTCTTCCAAGACTATCCGAGATGGGGTACTTTGAAAGTACATCATCCGAAAGTCGTTGTACCAACTTGCTGGTTTTTAGTCCAAGAACTCTTGCCACATCAGCCAAACAGAACAAGGGTTGCTCTGGTGTTCCTGTGGTTCGGACTGCTCCAAATTCCTCGTTGTTGAAAATCTGAATATCGTTCATATCTCTATGCTGTTTTGTGATTATTTCTTCTCTTCCCTTATTTCTATCTGTTCACACTTTCTTCACCCTCACCGCTGTTGGCATCATCGCCGTCAGTGCCTGTCGAGCTCCTCACGCCCTTCATGTTTTCCTGCCAACGGCTCTTGGCATCGCTGATGATGCTGCCTTTATGTACTACACGGTCGTTGGTGGCTGCCAAGAGGGCGGTAGTCTGGCTTTGGGTGTTGAGCTGCACAAGGTATTTCAGTAGTGTCTCGTTCTGTGTCGTCAGGTCGGCATAGATGCTAAGATACTGCCGCTTTCTCTGTGCATTGGGCATATAGGCATCCTTGGTGGCTTTCACGGCACACTGGTACATATTGTACAGTTCCTCCCACCGACGCTTGTCGTTGATGGTGCCTCCTGTAGGGATGATATGGTCTATGTTCGCCTTCATCTTGTCCAACTGACCGTTGATCTTGCTGCTTTCGGCAAGCCAGGCGAGGTCTATCTGTCGGTCGGCTACGTTCAAGGCTTCCACCTCAGCACGCTTGGTGAGGGCAGAGTCTATCTTCTCCGCATCATCTACTTGGTTGTAGAGGTTGATGCCGGCAAGAGTGCGGAAACCTAACTTGTTCTTCTCTGCCGCTGTCTTCTTATAGTTGTTATGTAACAGCCAATAATAGAACTCAGGGGTGAGAGAACCGCCACCTGTCTCCATCACCGTTATCTGGTTCTGCTTGGAGGAGTCGTGGTTGTAGGTCACGCTCTGGGCTGTGGCTTTGATGGTGGTTGCTACCGCCATGATGAGTATCATTGTCTTCTTCATGTCCGTTCTTCTTTTGTTTACAATCCGTCAATAGTCAAGTTTTCCTGCCACTTTCCATCGGCTGAAGGCATCTTCCAGTATCTCTTCCTTCGTCCTCGTCCGATACACCTTCTCCTTCCAATAGCCCATGCGCAGCTGCACATACCGCCATGTCTGGAAGTAGGCTTGGTTCAGATGTTTTTCTATCAGGTCCAACGAATTGTTGATATTGTCCAACACCATCAGCAGGTCGGAAGTTGAACAGGCTGCCGCTCCTGTGGCATACAACACGAGGTCGTTGACGCTATGGTAGAGTTGGCTTCCTTCGTTGTATATGTTGTCGATGGCTTTCTTGTTGATGCTGATGAGCATCGTGTCAGCCAGTTCGATGTGTTTCCGCTTGATGACCTTATCATTGAAGTCCTCCAACAGGTTCTTGTAGTCACTGATGCGGTCGCTCACCGTCTGGTAGGTGCTCTTCACGTTCAGCACCGTGCGCAACGACTGGTACATCACATCGATGATGTCGAAGGCCCGGGTGTATTTGTCCAAATCCACATTCAGTTCCTTGTATTTGCCCACCTCTTCACTGCTGTATTCATGCAGCAGTTGATTGCTGTACTCCAAAGTGCTGCGTGCCAGCAAGAGGCTGCGCTGCTTCTTGTGGTCGTTGATGTATGCTTCCACCGATACCGCATCGAATCCCCATTGCGCCAAGGCTGTATTGGGGAAGAGGGTAATCAGCAGGAGAGCTATGATGATGGTATGTCTCATTCTCCGTTCCTCCCTCAGTTTTCGTTCTCGTTATCTTCACCATTCCCTCTGTTAGGGTCTGCATTCTCTCTCCATCGCTCGTAGCACTCTTCAATGAGTGTCCTTCTGCGACCTTGGTCTGCGTCGATTGAAGGAAGAATGTCCTTCAGCACGTCAATGATGCTGCGCTTGTAGTGCATCATTTTTTCTAATGATACCAAGTCGGCGTAAATCTTGGTGATACGGCTATCTACTTCACGGGCTATCTCCAGACGGTCGCTCGACCAGAGCAGGTGTATTACATCGTCATTGTCGGCGGTCTGGGTTGCCTCGCTCTTGGCATATTCTGTGGTGATGCTGCACGACGGGAACTCCTGGGCTATCTCCGAGATACGGCTGTTCACCTGCCTCGTCTTCTCCTCGTCAGAGGCATTCGGGTCAAGGGTCAGCACATCCACCACCTGTGTGTCGGTGTATTCCGAGGTCAGCTCCCACGATATTTGCAGTATCGCACGGTGTATCTTGATGCCAAGGAAGTACTTGGGCTTCCTTGCAATGGACAGTGTCGCCTTGAAGGTGATAATGCCGTTGATGTTGGGCATGGTGGCAGTTCGGACGTAGGTGTAGCCGTTCCACGAACCGGCACCTTGCCACGTGAGATTGTAGGCTGACTTCACATCCTGCATGATGGCAGGGATGCGGTAGTAGTCATCGGTGGAGGTGGCATTGTCGTTAGCCGCCTCGCTCTTGGCATTCTGTATGTCTGCCAACTGCTGCTGCCATGTCGCCAATTCCTTCTTCAGGTTGTCTATCTTCGTCTTGTTGACATTATGTTGCTGCCGCAAGGCAGGGGCTTCCTCCACAGAGGCATTGGCTATCTGCGTGAGCAGGTTCCTGTTCTCTGTCTCCAACTGGCTTATCTGCGCCTCCAACAGGGCTATCTTGCTATTCGCCTCACGTTCCTTCTCGTCCAGTTCCGATAGGTCGAGATTATTTTCTGATACGCTTGTCCTCATGGCGCATTCCTTGCTGTGGGCATTGAGCGAACCGCCGCACTCACGGCACTTGTACTGCGTGCTGCCCTGTCCGAGGGTGACACCGTCCGAACAGGTGACGCTGATGGTCACGCTCTCCACGCCCTTCAGTTTGGCGGCATCGGTGGCTTGATAGTAACGGCGTGCGTCACTGCCGATGTAATAGACATAGCCCTCCTCGTTGTCGTTATACTCCGAGAGACGTGCCTGCAACTGACGCTTGAAGGTATTCAAGTCCATGCTGTAGGAGTCGAAGACATCCTCATACACCTCTTCCACGTTGTTCCAGCTCTTGGTAACGTGTATCTCGTAGGCGTAGGCCTTCTTGGTCTGCTTGCCGCCACGGCTGATGATGTACGACGACATCCAATAGTTCATCGTATAGGTGAAGCCGTCGCTCTGGGCGTTGAGCTGCTGCACACGGCTGCGGCTCCATCCGGCATGGTTCTCCGAGTTGGCCAGTATCTGCTCTCGCTGCGTGCTGTTAGGGTAGAAGTTGGGGTCGGAGGTGTTGATACGATACCAATGGTCACCGTTCAGAATACTGTTGTCATCGGTCGGCGGATAGTAGTCACAGAGGCTTACGCTGCCTTGGTCTCGTCGGGCAATGTACCAACGCTGTGTATAGTAGTTGCCCTGCGTCTCGCTCAGATAGTCTGTCATCCACGAGGTGATGTTGTAGTTGGAGAGGTCGAAGAGGGCTGCCACGTTGTCCTCGCCACCCACCAGACTAAGGAGTGTGCTGCCGATGCCGTTCTCTGCCTGTTCATAGAGGTCATGGTAGTTGTCATAGATGTCGATGATTTTACTCACCTTGCCATTGAAAAGGTCGTTGAAGGCACTCTGCTGCAAGAGTGCGCCTGATGCCCCGTTGATACCTGCCGTCGCCAACGATGCTCCCATATTGTAAAGCGTCTCGATGTCGGCGGTGAGGTTCTCCACGGTGAAGTTGCCGGGCACACTGGCGATGTCATCCAACAGCTGCTGCCAATCTACATTGCCTATCTCCGAGAGTTTGAGGATGGCGGCTATCTCTTGGTTGATTTCCAAGAACTGAATGTCGGCAAAGGTCAAGCTACTGTTGGTCACGACACTCTCAAACTGCATACACAGCGACTTTGTGTCGGCGCATATCTTCATCAGGTAACTGCCCCAGTAGAGGGCGGTCTGCGGACTTTTCAGCATCATTCCTGCCACCGTCCATATCTTGGGCATAATCTTGTTCGCCACCATATTGTGGATGCGGCGGTAATAGTAGTTCTCCGTGCTACTGCTCCAAATGCCGAGGTCGGTGAATGCCTTGCGCTCCAAGAACTTGGCAGCGAAGATGCCGGCAGTGGCAACCTCTGCGGCATTGTAGTGCTTCAAGATTTCGCCCACCTGCTCGTTATAATAGCTCTCTGCCATAGCTCCAGCACCGAATGCGGCAGCCATGGCGGCAACGATCTGCTTGTCGTAGTTCACGCTGTAATACTGCGCATGAACCCTTCCCACGACAAGTGTAAGACACATATATATTATAATAAGGTATAAACGTCTCATTGCTTCACTACTTTACGTTTTTACTACTTTCAGTTTCTACTATTCCACTACTTTACTACTTGTAGTATTTACTATTGGTAGTATTCACTACTAATCGTATTTACTACTAATCGTAAATACTACCCAGCCACCGTTCCCGAAAGTTTTGCTTTCGGGCATCTGGGCTTTACGTCTATTCCGGGATTTCCGTTTCCATCAATCAGCCCCCGTGCTCGCCGTGTCAGCGGCGAGTGGCTCCATCGTCCGTCAAATTGAGCACATGCCCCGCCTCATTGACCTTCTGCGCAAATGCCAACGACTTCCCGATGCCACTGGCATCCCAATCTCTGCAATACCGCTCGATAGCCTCCTGATGTCTGCACTTCAGTTCATGCTTATAGAGTTTCAATGCCTCCTTCTCAGCTCGCTCGGTGGTGTAGGTCATATAGCACTCGTGCGGCTCCTCCACACCATACACTCCGCTCGTCGATCCACGTCGGATAAACACCTCACGGAAGAAACTTCTTCCCTCCTTGTTATCCAAGCGGTTGACAGTGAATATCTTCTTGCAATCCACATCCGTCAATCCTAATATCGCCTTGATCTCGTCGAATCGCTCACGAAATTTGCTTTGGTCGAGCAGCATCACCACGTCGGAGTTGTTGATGATGGCTTCCTTCACGATGGGACTGCCGATGATGTCCTGTATCTCCTGTGTCACTACGCCCACGCTCGCCCAGAACTTTCGGGCTGTCTTGTATAGGTACTTGATGTACTCGGCCATCAGCGGCGAGGCGATGGCTTTCCATGCCTCCTCGATGACAAGGCACTTGCGGTTCTTCTTCAGGCGCATCTTCTGCAGGAACACGTCCATGATGATGAGCGTCACGATGGGGAAGAGCTGCTTGTTCTCCTTGATGGCATCCACCTCGAAGACGATGAAGGTCTCGTCGAACAAGGTGCTATCCACGTTCTCGTTGAGAATCTTGTCGTACTTGCCGCCACGGTAGAAGTTTTGGAGCATATAGGCGAAGTTGTCGCAGTCGATGGTGGTGATGTTGTTCTCGATGCAGATCTGGTCGAGACGCTCACAGGCGAACTCATAGAATGAGTCGAAGGAGAGGGTCTTCACGCTCAATGCCATGCGCCGTTCCTCCAGTCCCTTGATGAGTTTCTCCACCTTGTCGTGTATCTGCGTCAGCTCCGTGCCGCGCCGCTTCTCCATGGTGGAGAGGTTTTTTCTCAGTGTCTCCTTCTGTGAGGAAGGATAGGGCTGCACACCGTTGAAATAGAAATCGTAATACTCCGTCACCAACTGCTCCACGACACGGAACTCCAGTTCGGGTATCTGCGTCTCCGAGCCTTTCCATATCAGCAGTATCAGGTTCTTCAGGAAGTCTATCTTCTCAATGTTCAGCTCCCGCTTGCTGATGTTGAAGGGGTTCATGGTGATGGGCTTGTCCTCCGTATAGGCGATGTACTTGCCGCCCACATACTCGCAGAGTCCCTCATACGAGTTACCCGTATCGACCATGACGATGTCGGTGTTCTGCTCCCACAACTGACGCACCACGCTGTTCATGTGGAATTGATTTTCAATGATTTTTGTTATTGAAAATCAGCGGCATAAGAAAATAACGGTACAACTATCCGTTGAGGGAAAAGAGGAAGTGAAAAAGTTGCTTTGAAGGAGTGAATGGATTAGAAAAAGCGTGTGTTCTGAATGAAGTATTTAACTAAATATTAACGATTGGTAGATATTTTTATGATTTAGGATTAAAAGTAAAGAGACACTAAAATTCAAGGAAATACGCTGTATGTCAGCGAAAATGTGTAACTTTGCATATTGGCATATACGCCATATCTGAAACAATGTCTAAAATTATCGTTCAAAATACACCTATCACTGTCCTCTCGTTAGAGGAACAGGATTATATCTCCCTCACAGATATGGCAACTGCCAAAGAGGGCGATAACCGTTCTGCCGATATAATCAAGAACTGGTTGCGAAACCGCTACACTATTGAATTTCTTGGTACTTGGGAGGTGATTCATAATCCTGATTTCAAAGTGGTCGAATTTGACCACTTTAGAATGAGTGCGGGTTTGCCGTCCTTTGTGTTGAGTGCTTCTGAATGGATAGAGCGCACAAATGCAATCGGTATAATGGTGAAGAAAGGTCGCTATGGAGGCACCTATGCTCATAAGGATATAGCTTTTGAGTTTGGTTCGGCAATAAGTGTGCCGTTCAAACTTTATCTTATCGAGGAATTTCAGCGGCTCAAAACGGAGGAACAGCGGTTATTAGGTTGGTCGGCGAAACGTGAGTTATCGAAAATCAACTACCGCATACATACCGATGCCATAAGGCAGAACCTTGTCCCTGCGGAGGTTACACCGGCACAGGCAAGCATCATCTATGCCAATGAGGCCGATGTGCTGAATGTGGCGATGTTTGGCGTAACGGCAAAGCAATGGCGTGATGCTCACCCCGGCATGAAAGGCAATATACGCGATTACGCCACAATCAACGAACTTATCTGTCTGTCGAATATGGAAAACCTCAATGCGGTTTTCATCGAGCAGGGAATGACGCAAGGCGAGCGGCTTGTGAAACTGAACCAGATAGCCATTCATCAGATGAGTGTACTGGAAAGCGGCGACAATGATAGAAAATTGTTGAAATAAGATAAAGAGGTGGCAGATCACAGTAGACATAACAGATAAAACAAGTGTGATAAGTTAATTTTTTAAGTTACATAAATTGAATATCCTTTTATTTGATAGCTGTTTTAATTTTTACAAGTGTGACAAGATTATATGCTTATCACACTTTTCTAAAGCTGAATTACATATGCTAATTCAGTCGCTAAAGGACGTTCAAAAAGGAAATGTTATAGTTTTGTCAGAACAGACTTATATCTGTTATAAGGAGGTTAGACTTGAACTAAGGTTGAGTAATAAAGATTATGGGATATCTCAAGAAAACGAAATGAGTTTTGTATGCAATCTGTCAACATCAGCCTATAAGAACGCAATTAATTTAATAGAGCAGTTATTAAGAAACGAGATGAACGGTTTTCAGTGGTTATATGATATTGATATCCCGGTTGAGTTTTTAGTTTCCAAAGATGCCAAGTGGTGATACAGCAACCTCTGTCTATAATGTTTACGACATGTAAAATCACCGCGCGGCTGTCAACATCCCGACAAGTGGAAATCTCCTACAATTTGCTCGGTAACGTGCTCCACGCACAAGTAAACGGGAAACATATGGACTTGTCAAGGAATTGCTTACCACTACTGAAAATCAACGCTATATCCGATTCATGAAACAAGAGAGGTACAAACTACGTTATTTAGCAGCCAAAACAGAAGGGAAAGGCAGGGAAATGGGGATGCAATAGCAGAATCGAGCTATAAAAGGATAATATTTCAGTTTTTCACTTATTTCAAACACTTTACGCATAGTAACGTAACGGTTTTAGCGAGAATTGTATTAATTTTGCGGCACGGACAATAATCTCGTTTTGAACTTTCATGCTCTAATGGGACATTTGTCACATCGAATGTCGATTATTCGTTGTAACTTTGCGTATGGCAATACTTTATAAGATATTGATTTTTTGTGTTGGCTTTGCTCTCTCCTGCAGCAACCTATGGGGGCAAAGCGAAGGGAATTCTATGCAAATACACACAAGTCCGCTCAAAATTGAGCGCGATGCACTTGGCGCAGTGTATTATTGGATAGACAATAATGCGCTTGATCTTGCTCGAATTGATTACAGCGATTTATATGAAACATATATGCTCCCGATTGAAGGACAATTGTTTGATGACTGTACTCAGCTATTCATTGAGGGGAAACTTCGTTTAGAGCCTACCTTTCTAAAAACATACCGATATTGGGGTAGTCACACTTATGATGCTCCTGTCGATGGGATACTTGGCAATGATTTCAAGCGGATAGAAGTTTATTTCTATTCCGATGTGGTGAAGTCGGATTCCGTGACATACTCCGTAAGGGGGCGAACAAAGGTGAAGAAGAATGTCTGCGATTTTTCGGGAGAAGTCAAAATCAAGAAAATCTACCATGTATTTGAGCGTGACGCCGATTCTCCTGACTACTATAAGATCATCGCCGATTATTCGCTTAAGGAAGATTCTACACAAAATGGAAGCGGAGTGTTTCATGGTATAATGGGAGCATACGGATATGTAACGAATGATGCACCGGAAGTCATTAAGTTAGACAACACAGATCAGGACGGCGACGGATATATGAACCGCTCCTATGTCGGCACATGGCAAAGCTATAAGAATCCTGCGACAGTAAAACGCTGTATGTGGGGAGATAACCGTCTGCCATTTCGCTTTGATTTCGATATAGGAGCCGGAGAAATCCGCGTTAATCCAAAATATGCCTCGCCCGAATGGGATAGATTCCTGCAATGGAAAGACCTTGATATTGTCGAACCCGAAAGTGGTGATAGCCGTGCTTCCTATAAAAATCCATGGTGGTAATTTTTGACAATATCCTATGACAGCAGCAGAATTTGTAACCGCAATAAGAGCGATAACTCCAAACGAAAATATGGAAAACAGATTACAGTTTCTACTAAGAAAAAATAAAGGGAAGCAGTATCTTCCCGAATATCAGGAACAACTGTCCAAACTTGTTATCGGTGACAATTTCAAGATATTGAGTTTGGAAGATTCAGATACAATATCTGCGGAAATTATACAGAACGGCGAATTGTTTCAGCAGGGCAATGTCGCTTGGAAATCCCAACGGATTCCGTTTTTGGAGAAAACCGAATTGAAACAGATTCTGTTACATATCGGGAGAAGATATGACGATGCGGTTTATATGGCAATCAAGCATTCCGACCTATGTGGCAGAGTAGTCTTGAATGGAATAGATTTCTTTAATGCCGATTTTCAATATGAGGATGAGCATAGCGGACTGATTGTGTTTTACGACCTAAGTTTAAGCAATTCGCTGGTGATTGATTTCTACGAAGAATGGAATGAATATTATTATGATGTGGAAATATACGGTAAAGATTGGTCGCCGAATTGTATATAACAATAATGAAAAAATGTCATAAACATATCTGGAATAAAATTCTAAAGCATCCATTGCGGTATCTCTTTGGGATGTTGTATTAGTGAAAAGAAGTTAGCGATGAAAAACGAAATTTATCATACTATAAATGTGATTGGTTGTGAGTGTTCAGTTAATTCTATTGACTATGATGCTTCCGACCTTATTGTTGCGCTTGACCGATTTGACAATAATAAGACAGTTACAATCCGATTTAAGAATGTATTTGCGTATAGAGTTACTCTTGAACATTTTAGAATTATTGAGGTAATGGACGGAGTGACTTCTCATCCATTATACGAGGTCAGTAATTCTATATATTTGAATGAAGTGATGGCAACTGGGATGAGTGCGTTGTATGGATCTTCTCTAAACGTAAAGCACTATGCAATAAAGACAACAGAGCATATCGTTGATATATTAACTTCCGAAGCTTACATCATAGAATGAAACAGACCGATAAACGATTTTGGATGAAGGAGAGTTATAACAGGATTACAGGCTGATTCCGCCTCGCCCTCTCTCAATCTTCCATTCATACCGACCTTCCGCGACATCGCCAACCTCATTGAGTGTGTGGCGATGTTTTATTTCATCAAAGGGCTGTCGGTGTTCCGCATAATCACAGAGCCATGCGCCGACCGCTTTTTGCTGTTCGGTGGTTTCCCCATAAGTCTGCATCACGTTCTTGATGTCGGCGGCTTCGGAGGGAGAAAAGAGGGACTTGTGCCGTTCCGTGGCGAAATGTATAATCGCGTCAATGGCTCGCCTGAACACCTCGCTTGCCTTGTAGAGAATATCGGCAATGATATTCAGTATGTCCCTGCTCGATTTCAGCGCACCCTGCAACCGCTCTATGGTCTTGTCCTTCTCCGCCGTTGCCCGGCTCACCGTCATGCTGATGCGGTGCTGCTCCCCGGTCTTCCGCTCTCGAAGCTGCCGTAGTGCCGTGTCTCTCTCGGATTCAAAAATGTCAGCCATTGCCATAGCACTGTCACGTTCCAGTTCGACCGTCCGTTTCGCTTCGACCAATGAACTTGTACGCTTCTCCACCTCTTTTCTGACGGCATCGGGGAAAGATTCTTTGATATGCTCGTTCTCAGCTTTCAGTCTCGCGTTCTCCTGCTCGATGGCTGCATATTTGCCTTTGCCGAAAAGATTGGCTATGCCGGATTTGATGCTGTCCGTGTTCTCACGGTCAACTTTCCGTGCGTGTTCCTCCTTGTCGGCAATCTCGCTGTCAAGTTCCATGCTGCGCCGTTGCTTCTCCATGTTCCCGACTTGGATTTTCTCATGTTCCATTTTGGCTATGTCTGCTTCACGGAGTGCCGCATCCCTTTCGGCTTCGGCTGCTTCCTTTTCCGCCTTTACCTGTTCGGCTTCCTGCTTCTGCTTGGCGATGATGAAGTCAGCGCGCTCAAGATGCTCCTTTCCCGTCAGCTCCTTTGAGCTGCCCCTTTCCATGTCAAGACACTCAGCCAAAAGCGTCTGCATATCGCTCATGGCTTTATCGTCCAGCTTGCAGGATTTCCCGGTGTCGTGGTTCATCCAGTCCCATACGATATGGGCGTGAAGGTTGGGCTTCCATGTGGCGGTCTCTCCGGGAGTGCTGTAATGCCCTTCGTCACGGTGGATGAATATTTGCAAAGCTGTGATTCCCCACCGCTGCTTACACACCTCGCAGAAATGCTGCAACTGCTCCATCGTAGTATCATCCTTGATTACCACGACACCCTCTTTGAGCGGAGTGCTGCCACGCACGACGGTCACCTTCCCCGTCTTCTTGTTCACACGCTCACGGTCTTTGGTCTGCATCGCCCGACCTGTCTTTTCCTTGACCATCGCGGCTATCTGATTGTAACGTTCCGATAGGGATGTGTCGCCGAAATCAGGTGCTATCCATGTCTCGTTTGCCGCCATGAGGTCGGTGCGGACATAGAACTTTTCCTTGCCGATACGGGCGAGGTATTCCGCTGTCCGCCTGTTGTGCGCTTCGCTGCTTCCGATGTTGCAGGGCTTGATGTTGATTGATGTCTTCTGTGCCATAGGCATGATAATGTTTACAGATTTACAATAGGGAAAAGGGTTATTAGGGCGGAGCCTTAATCGGAGGGTGCAGGGAGAGGGTCGCTTCCTGCTCGGGGTTCTCAGGGGTCGAGACCTCTGAGCGGAGATTCCAAAGAGAGGGTCACTCTTTGGTCAGGGGTGTTGGGGGCTGACAGCCTCCGACCGGGTTTTTAGGGCAGCGTCCTAAGTGGGACGGGGCAACGCCCAGCCCCTCGGGAGAGCCCACAACTACGGAAGCGAAGCGTGTAGTTATAGTGGGCTATATCTGGACAAGTCCAGTAGCTCACACCCGCAAGCGGAGCAACGTCCAAATCTGCGCTCTGCGCCTTTCATTCCCCTGTGCCTTATTCCGGGTCGGCTTCGCCGCCAATCGTTCCGTCCTGCGCCTCTTTTGGACTTTCCGCACCGTTCCCGTCAAGTGCTCTGTCCCCACTGTCTATGACAGGGGGATTTCCGGCTTCGTCCGCTGCACACATATCAGACGGTGGATAATGGCAGTCATCATCCGGTCTGTCGGTTGACGGGTTGGAAGTTTCAGACGAACAGAGGGAAGAAGAAAGGACTGCTGCGCCTGCCGCCATGCTGTCCGCTTCCTGTCCTTTGGCTCGGCTGTCATCCGCTGCGGCATTCTGCCTACTTTCTGACGGCAAGCTATCGAAAACAGGTGTCCGTACATCGCCCGTCTGTCCTTTGGCAGTTGCCGAAGGTCTGACATAATGGGGATTGGTTATGAGGACACCTCCGGCATACCAACCTGTGAGGAAATGCAGGGAATGGACGGAAGTGCGGTTGTTGGTTCGGGTGGTCAGCATACCTAACCTGTTAAAGCTGTCGATTAGTTTGCCGATGGTTTTGCGGTTGCAGCCCAAAAACTCTGCCAGTTCCACATCGGAAGCTGCCACCTGTCCCACCTCCAAAACAATCTCAACGCCTTTGATTTTATAAGCGGTTCTTTCCCGTACCGCACCGGTCATCAGCCTATATAGGCATTTCTGCCTGAAAGCGGAAGATTTGCCTTCCAAAAGAAAATCCCACTGCCCGGCTGAAAGGATGGTGCAGTAGTGTATGGTCTGTTTCTCTTTGCACATAGTCTATGATATTATGGTGTTACAACGGTCATCTATCTGCCCAAACCATATCCACGTTCAGGCATATAATATTCCCTGTCTGCCGCTATGCGGTTCAGCACGTCCTGCAATCGGTCGAGTTGGTCATGGTCAAGCACACGAATGGCGTTTATCGTTATCTGCTGTGTCGCTATCCTGCGGTGTTCAATGTTCGTTTCGTTCATTGCTCCGTCACCGTCCGCATGGACGGAACGGAGATAGGCATTGACCGCTTCCGTCTGTTCCTTGCTGGGATATGGTGCTGCCCATCTGTCTTGGATATAATCAACCATTTTGCTGACCGCCTGTGCCAGTTTGGGGTCTTGATTTGTGATGATGGCTATTAAAGTGTCCTTGTTCATATTTCCTCCTGCATTTAATTGTTCGTTTCAGTTTTCAGAGAACTCGGCTTGCGCTTCTTGCCACTCCGCAAGGATTCAAGCCGTTTGTTGAAATCCTCCTCGCAACCTGTTCCCGATGTTCCGCCCTGCTCAATCCAATGGATGATTTCATCTTCAAAGAAATAGAGTTTGTTTCCTTGTTTATGGTATGGTATGCGCTTCTCTGAAGTCATTGTATAAATGGTGGATGCGGATTTGTTGAGCAATACAGCCACCTCATCCAATGTCAGCAACTTGTGTTTTCTGCTCTGTGGATTGTCATTCTTGCCCAATGCTTCCTCCACTTTGCTTGTAAGCTGTCCGACACGTTCAATCAAAAGAGATACCGCCTGCGGTAACTGTTCAAATGTGATGTTGTCCATATATCTATGTTTTGTGTTACTATTTGAGTGTTATCTGTTCGGAAGCCTTGCGCTTCAAGTCGTTCACCACATCGGCATAAACCTGTGTCGTTCCGACATTGCTATGAGTAAGCATCTTTGATATGGTGTACAAGTCGGTACCGGCAGCCAGTTGCAAGGTGGCATAGGTGTGTCTAAACCCGTGAAAAGTAATGTGTTTCGTAATCCCAGCCGACTTAATCCAATCTTTGAGATATAAAGGGAGAATGGTTTGTGTCAGTCCCTTGAATACTTGTCCCTCTGTGCGTTCACCACACAGGGCAAGGGCTTCTTCAGACAATGGCAGCACGGCTTCCGTCCTCGTTTTCTTGGTTACAATGTGCATACACCAGCCACCATCAGCACCCTTGATGATGTTCTCCCACTGCAAACGGATGATGTCACTTATGCGCAACCCAGTAAGGCAAGAAAAGAGAGCAGCCGACCTTATAACAGGTTTCTCACAAGGAGTGTTCGCAAGCATTTTCACCTCGTCAAGGGTCAGGAACTCACGCTTTGTATTGGCTTCTTTGGCGTGTTTCAGCCGTGGGGCGATATTTTCCTTGATACATCTTTCCTCGTATGCCTGGCGCAACACGCATTTCAACTTGTTCAGATTGTTGTTGGCGGTGGAAGCCATCATCTTGCTCTTGTTCTGTGTGGTGAGTGAGAGCATATAAGTGAGGTAGCCTTGACAGAAGTCCACTGATAGGTCATTGAACGTGCAACTGCCACCGCAATACTTCTCAAAGTGCTTGTAGGCGGTATTCCAATTTCTGAAATTATCATCGTCCGCCATCTTTGAGCGGAAGTATTCCAAGAAACTCTCCTTGCCCCTGTTGTGGTCAAGAAAGCCAAACTCCTCATTGATGATGGCTTCGGTTCTCTTGCACTTGATTAGTTCCGCATTGCGGAGCATGGTCTTGTTGAACTCCACCTCAAATTTCTCTGACGGGTTGGCATAGATGTAGATGCCGAGATATTCACGTCTTGTCGGTTTGCCTGTCTTAGGGTGTCTGATAGGTGGGTAGAAATCCAAATAAAGCGACACCTGCCCATTCTTGATAGGTCGTTTTCTGACCGTTACCTTTGTACAAATGTTTGTCATATCTTTGATGTTTTGATTATTGCTCTTGTTAAGGGGATGCTATACTTCACGTTTGGCTTTCGTGCTTGCGCTTTTCCGCTCTGATACCTTTCGGGCGGCATCCCAATCCGCTTTGAGATAGTACAGGCGGTTGCCGTGTATGCGCTTGGTTCTGACCCCATGAGTGAGGGCGAACCTGCGGACTTGGGTCTTTCCCAAACCGAACAGACGCATAATGTCGAAACAGGAATACCAATGCTCGGTCAGATTAGTGCCCAGCCGTTCACTTTCTTCTGCCATAGCCTTGTCCACTTCCGCTTTGGGGAAGCACTTGGTTGAATTGGCTTTGACACAAGGGATAGAGTAACGCATACGGAGGTTGTAAAACCGCCCATAGGTATAATTGAACTTTTGGCAAATCTCAGCCATTGTATAAAGGTCTCCACCGACATTTTTATCTTCCGTGAATGTGTCACGCACGGATTGTTTGTAGTTGGTCGATGGTATGAGCTGCCGTTTTGTGGGGTTGCTCTTTGTTTTCTTCTTTCCCTCTTGTTGAAAAGAAGAAACCTTGTCTGTATTCTGTATGTCTGCTTTCATCTTCTCTTTATTCTTTTTTATCTGCTTGGCGAATATCGAAGTATTGCGCTTGCAGTAGGTTGTTTCCTTAATCATCAAGAAGAAATCCTCTTTGGTGATTAGCGTAATGTGATACGTTATCTTGCAAGCTCTGAGTGTACCCTTGTATATCAAGTTGTACACGGTTCTGTTGCTCACTTGCAGAAGGTTCGCCACCTCTCCAATGGTGAGGAACGGCTTGCTTGGCATATCCCATTCTGAATGGGACTGACCCGTTAAATTCTGTTTAATATGACGGTCCATAATCGAAGAAATTTATTTGCACACTGTTGAACATTGTTGCACGCTGTTGAAAGGATGTCGTGCCGTGCGACCCCTCTCACGTGGTACAATGGCGGTACAAAATTACTCCAAAAAGGACGATTCGCCAATAGCCAAAATTTCGGTTTGTTAAAAATTATATCCTGTAAATCAGTATTTTATAACGCTAACTTTTGCTTCCGTTTGCCGTCGTTTTGACCTCCGATTCTTCATGTGGAACGACTTGCCGCTGCCCGAAGGACCCAAACAAAAAAAGTTCGAGTTGTCGGTCAGCTTCTCCTTTCCCTCCTTTCCTGTGATGTCGATGGCTACGGGCACACCTTGGCGGTCGGTATAGTATATCTTCAGCGGGGTGTCCTCATTATGCACGATGCGCTCCTTGTACATCAGACAGGTGGCGGCATCGCCGAGGGTGAGGAATCGGTCGTAGTCGGCATTCATGCCATAGCAGTTGCCGGGGAAAGAGTTGACGAACAGCTCCAACTGGTTGTAGGCCCGCTTGCTGATGTGGATGCCCATGCGCGAGAAGGAGTTTTCGAGATGGTTGGTGCATTTCTGTATGTCGGTGTCGCCGCTCACTGCCACCACGAGGTTGTAGTGGGTATAGACGAGCTGCTTGCTCTCACGGGCTATCACCTCCTGCACACGCTTGATGTCCTCTACAGCCATCAGGTTGCTGGGGTTGGGCATGGAGGCATGGCGGTTTTTCTTCTTGTCGAGTAGGGCAAGCTCACGCTTCTGGTTGGGCACGAACACCATCTGGTTGAACACCACGCAGTCGGCTCCGGGCACGCTATCGACGATGCTCACGAGATCAACGGGCATACTGGTGTTGTTCACCTCGATATTTGCGTAGGGACGGATGACCGACGGCAAGTTGGCATAATCCACATCCACAAGGCTATACACCTTGCAGCTACGGTCCCCCATGCCGATGGTCTCGTCATCGACCTTGAAGTTGGTCATCGACACCACCTTGTCACGGAAGTTCATGGAGAAGAAACGGTCCACATACTCGCAGGCTTCCGTTTTGCCGAGGAATCGGGACTTCACGCCGGCATCCCTCAGCTGGTCGTGCACCTTGCGTATCTTCACCAAGAAGTCACGCCATTTCTTGTTGTCGAACGACATCAGACGGCTCTTCTTGTTCTCCTGTGTGATGGTGAGGTAGCAGACGCTGTCGGTAAAGGGTCTGCCGTTGAAATAGCGGAAGTAACTCTCGCTCAGGAACTCATGATTTCCACCGTTCTCTTCCTTGAATGCCTTCCTCACAAACACGTCCTGCTTGTGCAGCGCATAGCCTTCGCCCAAGGTCTGGGCAAGGGCGGCGAAGAGGTGGGTGAACTCATAGTAGGCCTCGATGTTGGCGGAATACTTCTGCACAGGGTTCTCCATCTTCAGAACAGCGGAGTATTCGCCCGTCTTGGTATAGAGCACGCCGATGCCATCCACTTCCTCGATGGAGAAGTAGATGTCCTGGAAGATGCGCTTGCGCTTCCCTCCCGTGCCGAATGCCTTGACACTGATGGCCATGCCCACGCAGATGGCTGAGAATATGAGTATGATGTATAGGGTCATTGTTCTTTTTCTTTTTTAATCGCAAAAAGGCGGGCGCACCCTCATGCGTGATGCCCCCACCTCCATTCACTTACAATCATTGATAGCTTTCCACTTGGACATAATGGATTCTCTTTTTTGTTTTACACTTTCTTTGAATAGGCATAGATGAATATGCCGTTGTCACTCTTCTTGCTGTGCAAGCCCTTGCGCTGCTTCATGACGATGAGAACGCCACCGACAGCTACGGCGAGGACTAGCAGCACGAGTCCTGCCACGAAACCGAAGATGCAGTAGCCGAGGATGAAACCCGCAACGGCTCCTCCTGCGGTGGCTGCCGCCCAGTAGATGTAGCGTCCCTGCAACCCGAAGAACTCCAATGGACGTTGCAGTCCCTTGAAAATGGGATAATCCGGAAAACGCTCTTGCTTTGTATCTGCCATAACTGTCAGTGTTTTAACGTTCTACATACTCACAATCTCACGCTGCGTTTAACCTCCAATGCCGAAGAACAGAGGCAGTGCCTGGGCTGCTGCAATGAGGAAAATACATGCGCCGACGACCATCATGATCTTCTTTTTCACGTCCTGTTCCTCGTTGTGTGGGCTAAGCACCCAGCGCCATACCCACCTTGCGGTGGGCGGTTTCCGAGTACTCGCCCCCAAACCGTACTTACATGTCTCCATGTATACGGCTTTCCATTAGTAACATTACTCTTTACCATAGTTCTGAATCATAGAGTTGCAGTCCTCACAGACAACCAGTGTCTTGCGATGTCTTTTGAGCATCAGTTTCTCCCACTCATTATTGCCTTTCAGCTTGGTGAGAGTCCTCACATGATGCATGACTACTTTTCCTTCCTTACCACATAGTTCACATCTGCCATCCTTCAACCTTTCCACAAGGCTCGGATATGGCACGTACATGGTCTGTGGCAGTTTGTCATAGTCAACATCGAACTGAGCATTTCTCTTTTTGAAACCCTCATTGTAGAAGACTCTGTATTTCTGCTTTCCCTTGGCATCGTTGTACGGAATGACAAAGTCCTTGTCCTTCTGATACTTCTGGCGAACTTTCCTTGCGGAAGTGTTCAGTTTCCAGCCAAGTGTCTTGAACATACTCATCTTCATAATGAAGGCGAAAGATGCACATTCTTTGGACACGTTTGCAGCAAGTGAATAGTAGTTGTAAAGTCCTCTGGTTTCCGCATTGTATTGGGCAAGAATATCTTCGGGCTTCATTGGAGTCATATATCTGCGAGGCTTTGACCACCAAATGTCTTTGCCATCAATGTTTCTGACCTCCAACGCGTTGTACTCAGTGAGCTTCTTTTGTATCACAGCCGAGTTAAGGGTTAACACCACTGCGCCGTTGAAGTCTCTTTTGAGAACTCCGTCCTTATTCCTTTTCACTGCGTCTGACTTTCTGATGAAGATTTCATATCCAAGGAATTTCGCCTTGTCTTGTGCGTGTGTTATCAAAGTTTTCTCATCAGACAATTCAAGTTTGAGTTGTTCTCTCATGAATTGGGTGATGTCCGCTTTGATGGTCTCGCATTCAGACTTGCTTCCGATAACCGATATAAGGAAATCGTCCGCATACCTTACATACTGCATTCTTCTAAAGTCCGCATCCATTGCATCCTTGTGAGGAGTGGACAGCATCTGTTTGCTCAGTTGGGCAATTTCATACAGATAGCTTTTCCGTATCTGCTCATCGGATGTTTTCTGCAACTTCTTTTTCAGCCAGTTCTTCTTATTGTTCAAACGCCAGTATTCGGGATTGATGCTGCGTCTGTCACCTTTGCGGAATTTGGCTGCGTACTCCTTGATGTACTTGTCGAACTTGTCAAGGTAGATGTTAGCCAGCATGGGGCTGATTATTCCACCTTGCGGAGTTCCTGAGTACGTCTTGTTGTACTTCCAGTCCTCCACATACCCTGCATTGAGGAATTTACGGATAAGTCTGAGGAAGCGTTCATCTGATATGCGTTCACGAAGAATGCTAATCAGTACGTTGTGGTCTATGTTGTCAAAGAAGCCTTTGATGTCTCCCTCGATAAACCACTTTGCTCCCGCAAAAGACTTCTGTATCATACCCAATGCCGTGTGGCAGCTTCGATGCGGTCGGAAACCATGTGAAGTGCCTTCAAAATGACCTTCATAAATAGCTTCAAGCAGCAGTCTAACTACCTCCTGCACCAATTTGTCCTCGAATGAGGGAATACCGAGCGGACGTTTCTTGCCGTTCTTCTTCGGTATGTACACTCTGCGTGCAGGGTGGGGTTGGTAACTTTCGTCCTTTAAGGACACAATCAATCTTTCAATCCTTTCAAGACTCATCTCATCGATGGTCTTGCCGTCAGTTCCGGGTGTCATGTTGCCTTGCTTCGCATAGATGCGTTGGTAGGCTACAGCGAACATCTCTTCACTGAACAGATACCGATACAGTCGCTCGTATTTATAATCCGAACTTTGACTGTGGTCACTTAGAGCTTTTAATACTCTTTCTGATTTTTCCATACGTCTTACACGTTTTCAAAATTTGTATTAAAACATTACTAACTGTTCCCCTTCGCCATGTACAAGGCATTACCTTGCTCGGACTACTATGGGAACTCCGTTACCATATTGGATATTCAGAGCCAAAGCCCATAGCCACTTTCATGGCTTTCCAACTTAGGTAATCTCCGTTTAGCTGTATGATAACTATTAGCACGACAGATTGTCGGATACGACTTCCGCCCTTTTCTCCGCTTACTGCGGTTGCGTTGTGGCTGGTTCTTTGCTATAACACCAATGACGTTGTCTTAGTGCCACAATGCGACGTTTGTAAAAGCCTTCCGTCGCAGCTACATCTTTTGCCGCTGGGCTATCGTTCAATCAGTATGGACTTTATCCTCATATCTGTCTTTCTCCCTCGCAATTCAGTCGCAGTCTGGCTTTTGACTGACTTATTGCTTTCCCAAAGTGCTATTTTCACCTTTAGGTTTCCCCTCGGGCTTATTTGGGTGGAAGTAGATCACTTGAACCCTGACCTATCCTCTTGCTAAAGAGGAATTTATCATGCAACCATTACGGACGCACTCATGGCGATGTAAACGCTTATGGCTCCGACAATTGCAACGACACCTGCAATGGCATAGCAGAGCTTCACCACGATAGGTACATACTTGGCAATCTCCTCCGTCACTGTGGTAAGCGCGGTCGTTCCTGCCGAGTAGTCGCCGGCTGCGTTCTGTGCCATTGCTGCGGTGGTGCCGACAAGCAACATCAGGGCGAGCGTTTTCATGCGCTGTGAAGAGAAGAATCCCTTCACCTTCTTGTTAATCCTTTCAAACATTCTTTTTACCTTTTAATTTGTTACACTTTGAGTTATCTTATCTCGTATCACCTGTATCTCAAATCTGATAACCGAAGAAAGCGGGGAAGACGATGGTCGCTCCTATGAGGAACAGGCAGGCTCCCACCAGCATCATGATGTTCTTCTTCACTCCTTCTTCGCCCGTATTCATCTTTATATATATCTGCAAGGCGCTGACTATGACCACGATGCCCGCCACTGCATAGCACAGATAAACGATATAGAGCATCATCGTCACGGCATAGTCATGGGCACTCGCAAGTGCGTCCGCTCCCCAGCTGTAGTCCACGTTGCCACACTTAGCACTGGCCAGAGCTGGGGTTAAAGCGGCATATAATGATAGAAATGCACTTCTTGTTTTTGACATCATATCTCATTATTGAGTGATTCCACCTTGACCATGTCACGTCCATTGTGACGAAGACCGCGGGCGATGATGGTGTTGTTCAATTCTTCCGAATACATGGGGTCGGAATAGGTGGTATTCACTTCCTCCATCTTCTTCTCGATTGCGCTTTGTATCTTTTCAAGCACATGAGGCTTGCTCTCTTCCGCAGTGGCGGCTGCCTCCTCTGTAGGCTCTGCAAGCTGCTTCTCCTCGTAGGCTGTCTCATATTGGTTGTCGCCTACGCTGAAACCACCGTCGCTCTCGCTGACCGCTATCGACTCTTCCTCGTCGGTCATGTCACTGACATCAAACGACTCGCCCTGTGACTTCTCGTCCTTGGGCTTTCCGTACAGATCCTGCACGATGATGACCGTATAGTAGATGACATAGATTATGGTCACGACAATGGCGAATATTACAAATGACTTCATATTTTCAAGTTTGATTTTACTATGGTTTGGCTTATTGCCGATGCAAAGGAACTACCTTTTCTTCAATCTTAAACCGAAATGACTTTCCGCGGAGCCAAATCTTAACTCTAATTTTGATTACACTCGCAATCATACTCAAAAATCAAACTCGAAAGGCACAAAAAAAGCCCTTCCGATAGGGAAGAGCTTGTAAAGAGGGTGGATGAAAAAAATGTGGATGGCTATATGGTCAGGTACTTGCCATGGGAGAAGTCCTGATGTTCGTTAGAGAAAACATAGCCCAACTGGTTGGACAAGCATTGGGTGTTGCCTATCCTGGCATCGATGTTGGTGTGCGAATGTCCGTATATCCAATAGTCTATGCCGCTATCGGTGATATAGTCCTCCAACTCTACGGTGAACGCCACGTTTGCCTTGCTGCCTTGAAACTTTGGGTGGAGCATACGGAACGATGGTACATGATGGGTGACAACAATCTTATGGGCTGCTTGCGAATATGCCACTGCATCCTTGATAAAGGTGAGGCAACGTTCATGCTCAGCATTGAATTGGGCATGGGTCATCAGCTCACCTTTATATAATATACGGCGGAAGTCGCTTATCACTTGCTCGGTGAAGTAAGCGTCCTCCAAAGGAATCCTCGACCAAAGGGTGGAGAGGATGATGTCGGTGTCGCCAATCCTCGCAATACCGTTGTAGTGGCTGAATACATTGGGACGTACCTCCAAGAGATAGCCGTCGGGCAGTGTCGCCACATCATAATATTTGTAGAACTCATGGTTGCCCATGCAGCAATGCACCTCCTTGTAGTTCTCCGATGCCCAGTCCCAAAAGGGATGCTTGGAGTAGTTGTCATCGCCGAGATAGCCGATGTCGCCGGCAAGCAGCAGTATGTCGCCCGTCACCTCCAAGGGGTGGGCTTTCAGATACCGCCAATTGTCGGCAAACTCCAGATGCAGGTCGGATGCGTATTGTATCTTCATATTGGTCATGCTTCTATAAACAATTCATCCAGTTGATCTAACAGTCCGGTCACAAATGCCTCGTCTTGACCGAGTGACTTTGACAATGGTTCTGCGAGAGTTGACCAGTCGGCTCTGATGGAGGCGACAAACTCCCTTATACATGCCACTATTGAAGCATGAGCCTCAATGTTGTCCTCAGTCATTATGACCACATTTTTCAGGATGTCCGAACGGTGCTTCTTGATGTCTTTGGTGTTCACATGCTTGCCGTCCCGCTTGTCTGCCATGAGATTTAGGTAGGCTCTTGCCTTCAGTGCTATCAAGGCAGCGGAATTGGCATGGCGTATGCCATCAGTCAGTTGGCTGTGTGCGATAGTAAAGTGATAGTAATCATCGTCCATGATGATGGCACTAAGACTCGACACATCTTCATCGGTCGGGATAGGTTCTATGACAAATCCCTTTGGCTCTCCAAGCACGTCGGGGTGGCGTGACAGCAGTTCTATCATCTCGGGATAGCCGTCTTTACCATCAAGGAAACGATACATTTCATACCTTGGTGGCTCACCAGCCTCCTGTTTCCTCTTTTCAGGTCGATAGCCAGCCTCCCGCACAAACTGCCAGAAGCGATTGGCGAAAGCCTCGGTCATGTTCTCTACGATGACTATCATGTCGATGTCGTGTGTGGCGCGTGGACGCACCACGGTATTGGTCATGGTGATGTCACAGGCTGCTCCGCCTATCACCACATAGTTTTCTGAGTATTCCGCAAATGCTTCACGGAACTTGACTAATCCTTCCATTTCTGTTCACTGATTATTCGTTCTACTTCTTTTTCTACTCTCGGATCATCATCATCTCTCAACGAAAGGACAAGGGAAAGGCGATCAACCCACTGGCTTTTGTCGCCCATTTTGCTGACAACAGGGTATTTCCATACCTCTATGATATAGTTGCCGTCATAGATGTTGGGATTCTCCATGACATCAGCCGACTTGACGGCACGATATTCCTTGCTTGTCATCATTATCATCTCTTCCCGGTCACGATTAAGCATGGAATAATGTGCCAGGGCATTGATGCCGCATACGGGGTATTCCGCATCCAAGCGTATGTCATCGCAAAAGATGCGGTTCTCCACAGGTGACAGCAAGACGTTCTGAGCCTTGTCCCACAGTTCCTTGCCCTTCAACTCGAAGTGTACCACCTTGCTGCGCTGTCCGTTCTGAATCTTTTGACACAGTCCTACATCTTCAAGACAGGTGACACCCAACGTGACGCTTTCGTAAGAATATGGAAGCAACGGTGCAATATCCCTTGGCGACATTCCTTCAATACTGCCCACCTGTAGGTGATAGAGTAGTATGTATTGCGCCACAGGGGTCAATACTTCGGCAATCTTCCTGTTGCTTGTCTTCTCCAATGCTATGATGCCTGGCAGATGGGCATATTCCTCGGACATGACAAAGAAGACTCCTTTGTCTGCCAGTCTGTGTCGCTCGTAGGTGGGTCCGGGCGCAAGGATAAACACCGCAGGCAGTCCCAGGGCTTCGGTCAACCGCTTGCCCGTGATGGCGCAAGTCCGTGGAGAGGGATTGCCCTTCTTGGGCTCAACGAACAGCAGGGGCGTGCCTTGGTATGTGCCATCATAGAAACGGTATGAGAGTTTCTCGCCAACCGTGATGCCTTTCAGGCTTTCCTTGGCACGAGGTTCCACCTCAAAGCGTCTGCCCAATATCCTTATTTCTTTTTTCAATTCCATTCTGCTACATTTTAATAATGTATTAAAACGATGCAAAAATAAGGATAATAATTGAGAATCAAGCATGTTTGGGCGAAAAAGTGCAGATTTGATATGTAATTTCAATGCATTTGAGCCATTTTTGCATCAAATGATGGTGTTTTCGTCTTTATAATGTCATTCAGATGCCGTTCGTTTCTTCCTCATCAGATAGTCGTTGACATCCTTGTAGTCGGCATATCTGAAGGACTCGTCCGTCACCCTGTACTCGAATACATTGCTGATGCTCTCAACCGTCTTGCGTCCTGCCTGGTCGTTGTCGAGGAAGCAATGGATGTGGGTGTAACGGTCAAGGTAATGCAATGCCTGTTTGAGGTTGGCGACTGAGTTCAGTATCATATAGTCGCAAGGGCTTTCAACGACAAACCATCGGTCTTGCTGTTTAACGAGGGTCATATAAGCAAGGAAGTCCATGAAGCCCTCAAAGACCAGACAACCGTTTTGCCACTCGTTGAACGTATGGGCAAGCAGGGTGATGTCCTTATGCCCGATGCAGCCCTTGAAATAGGGATTGCGCACCTCATGTCCTTCACTCAGATTGCCAAAGGCAATGCCATAGTAATGTTTTTGCTCAACCTTGTAGTGTATCTCCCTGCAATACATCCTGCCAATGGTGATGTCTATCCGTCGGCTACTGAAATAGGACAGCAGAGAATGGTTGCTCAGTGGGAGCAGCTTCACATCGTTCATCTTGGTTGTCGTGTATTCCTTGGCTGCGATAGCGGTCTCGATTGCCTTATCCACAGTGGCAATACTCTTGGACGCAAGGTAGGCAAGGGCATCGGAAACGGATTGTTTGTTATACATACGCTTTACCAGCTCCACAAGGTCACCGCCCTCCTTAATGGCGTAGTCGTACCACAGGTTCTCCTTCTTGCTGACCTTGAACGATGCGGTCTTCTCGTCCCTGAAGGGTGACAGATACCAGTAGGCATTGCCCTTCTTCTTTTTCAGCGTTACATTCTCCTTGTCTAAGAAGTCTATAATGCTCAGTTTCTTCGATTGTTCAATATTCATTGTACTTTCATTTGTTCGGTTTTACTTTGTCCATGGAAACAGTTTACTTTACCCTTTCTCCTATATAGGCACACCCGTAAACTAAACCATTTGCTAAACTACTTTTCCGCTTCCCAATTCAGCCTCCGATTTCGGTTTACTTTGGCCTTATTTCTTATATATAGGTACGGACGTAAACTAAACTGGTTTCTGAACTGTTTTTATTCCTCTTCATGGAACAGGTCAATCTCGGCAGGTGTATATCCGAAATAGTAATGATTATCCCGCTTCACTATGAGCTTTTGCTCGTTAATCAGGTATTTCAGCATTTTGATGATGACGCTTCTGCCACGCTTAAAGCCAATGTCTGCATAGGCTTGCGTTAATTCCTCCACCATGCGATCGAATCCTTTGATAGGTTTCTCCTTGAATGCAGCCGTCAGCGCCTCGTTATGCTGTTCGGATGTCAAGTCTTGGTAAGTAAACCTTGACGGTTGCTTGTCACCTTCTTCCTTCTCCGGCGTGTGCTCGACAATCTCTGGCAACCCTTCCTCATTGACTGTAAAGGCAAACGGCTTGAACTCCTTCTCACGGATGTGCATCGCCTTCACCTCGCTGATGTCGGGATTGGTGGTGCTCTTGGTGATGACAAGCACCGTCTCTGCCTTGTTGTTCATCTCCGTACCGATATGCCCGCGCACGTTATTGTCGCCCTTGTTCTGATGCAATACGCAATGGATGTGCAGGTCATACTTTGATGACCATTCCATCATCTTGTTGATGACCTCGACCGATTCTCCCGCATTGTTGATGTCGAGAAGCAGGTCTCTGATTCCGTCGATGATGACCAGTCCATAGCTTTGGTCTTGGGCAAGCGCATAGTCTATGACCTCTATCCTGACGGAGGGCGTGTACTCTCTCAGACAGATAAAGTCAAGGTTCTCGTTGTCGATGCTTGTAGGTAGACCAGCGAGCTTCAGGATGCGCTCCAGCACATTATGGCAGTGATAGCGGCTCTGCTCCGTATCTACATACAGTATCTTGCGTTTCCCCTCTGGCAGACTGGCGCGATAGTTCAGTACCTTGCCGTTGGCGAGGGAAGCGGCTACCAAGGCAGACACGTTGAAGGTCTTTTTCGCCTTTGCCTTACCAGTAGAAGCACTGAAGTTGCCCAATGTGGCTATGCTGGAATTATCAACCCATATAATCTGAGGAGGTGTTTTATAAGTATCTGTTGCCTTTATCAACGATTCGCTCAATATGCGATTGAGACGCTGTACTCCTTCCTCTTTTGAGTTAGGCTGTACATGTTTGTTATTTTCTTCCATTTTCATTCTTTCGGATTATCAATTTCTATTTTCGTTACCATTCCAATGACCTCTTGTTTGTTTTGGAGCAGCCACTTGTCGATTTCTTCTCTATTAAAATACAGCATTTTTCCCCTTGGCTTATAGTGTGGAACTTCTTTTGCGGCTGTAAGTTTGTATAGCAGGCTTTCAGAAACACCAATATACTTACATGCTTCGTCAAACCCCAAGACGGTTTTGGTCTGCTTGACCATCTTCTCCAATTCCTCGATTCGCTCTATTAGTTTGTCAATAGGTCCCAAAGCCTCCAAACTGTCTTCTATTGCGACAATTCGCTCATAGAGTCTAAAATGTCTTTCATTCATGTGTCACGTACCTTAATTAAATTGTTTACAGACAGTAGCACGGTTATATTAGCCGTCTATTCTTTCTTTGTGTAGATAGTACATATTCCTCTGCTTCTCTTTGAATCTCGTTCTTCGATTTGCCCTTGGTTCCTTGAAGCCATTCATCTATCTCAGATTTGAGGAACATGATGCGTTTGCCTCTCTTGTGAAACGGTATTTCCCGATTGCTTGTCCAGCAATATATGGTATGCTCTACCGGATGTGTTGGGAGATAAGCACATAATTCAGCAACCGTAAACCATGTTTCTTCTTTTTCTGATTGAACAAGTTCATATATACCATCAATCTTGTCTTCTAATGATGACAGCTTTTTCAGTACCCCCGTTATAGCGTTGGGAATATCTTCAAATCTTATACTATTTTCTTCCATGCTAATTATTTTTTATGATTTTTGATGCAAAGTTATGGGGAGACTGTCACTAAATAGAAAAAGTAACGTGATAGTAAGGCAGTATCAACCAAACTATCACGTTTTTACTTTCATTTAGCAGAATTATTGTGATTTATTCCTCTCTTAATATCTGTTCGATGGATTTGCAGATGGCATATTGACTTGCTGTCATGGAAACGTTTCTTCTTATCCTTGAAAGAGAAGAGGAAAGACAACTTGAAGTTATGAATTTCTCTGTTCCATCCTTTTTGATACTGGTTAAGAAGCGACCTTCTCCCATGACATATTGCCAATTATTGTTTATCAAATGGTATTGAGCCATAGCGTCAAACAGTACGGCTACATTACGTACATTCTTTACACGGATAGATGCGTCCAAGTCGCACTTGAATAGGCGACACAACTCGCTACGCACATCACTGTTGTCGGCAAAATCAAATATGTCGTGACTTTGGACAAGTTCTACCAACAAATCCATCTGTCTGTCTGACAATTGGCATCCCAAAGTGAGGATGGACGATTTCTTTCGGGTAAGGATTGGCAGACCAGTACCCACATGTTGAAGAAACAACTCAATAAGTTCCTGCTTGGAATAATCTTCTTTTTTCTTGATTATTGACACACACTTAGAGTCTCTAAACAAAGTACCAATAATGCCAATTGCCATCTGTCGCGAGTTCTTACAACGTGCACAATCACAGTCAATATATTGGTGACTGCGCTCAAATAGTTCTATGAAGTACTCTGTCTTCATATGATTCTTTTCAGCTTGAAGATACCAACTTCTTGCGATCTCAAACAACTCATACAGTTCTCTGTAGAAGTCTTCTGTACACTCCACATGTTTGTGGACACGCTTGCTCTCTTCAAAAAGAGAGAAGCCAAAAAAGGCTGTCTTTTTTCATTTTTATCTGTTTATTGTTATAAATGTTTGGTTTCCACGAAAGGTTAAAGTGCCAAAACAATAGCATCATTACATAGAATGTTGAAAATGAAAGGCACTAAAAACCACCTGTACAATAAAGGACTTATTGATACAAGTGGTCTTCTATACTAAGTGCTTACAAATGATAATCACTATTCATCTATGTCCAACTTAAAAGCTTCTGTAGCTTCATCTTTCTTCTTGTCAATTACTTTTGCGTAGATTTGCGTGGTTTTTACATTGGTATGCCCTAACATTTTGCTTACGGTATATATGTCTGTACCGTTAGCCAATTGTAACGTTGCATAGGTGTGGCGGAAGCAATGAAAGGTGATGTGCTTGGTAATCCCTGATGCTTTTACCCACCGTTCCAAAGGCCTAGATATCCATGAAGGGTCAGGCAGTCCGGCAAACACCAACAGTTCTCCGTCTTTCTTGCGCTCACCGCAAAGCTTGTATGCCTGTGGCGATATAGGCATGTATTCAACGCCCTTAGTCTTCTGCTGAGTGAAATTGAGACGGTACCCACCATTGTATTCTTCAACCTCTGACCATTTAAGCTTTTGAATATCGCTATGTCGCATTCCTGTCAGTGCAGAGAACAAGGCTGCCCGTTTTAGTATATCATCACACGGAGTCTTTGCCAATATATTAAGTTCTTCCAGTGACAGATACTCTCTTCGAGCACTCTGAAACATGATATTTTTAGCCTTGGCAGCAATATCACAATTCAGATAGCCATCCACGAAAGCTTGTTTGAGTGCCGCCTTGAAGATAGAGAAGTACGTCGATGCCGTATTCCTTGAAATAGTTCCTTTCTTAGAACCACCCTGCGGTGCCTTTATCAAGAAGGAACGGAATGCCTCAATATACTTCATGTCAATCTGCGAGAACTGTATGTAGTCACACTTGGCAAACATTGACAACAGTGTGTGCAATCTGCGCCAGTTGACAACTATCGATTCTGACGCAGTTTCCTCTCTTTCTTTGATTAACTTCTCAATATACTCCAGAACATTGCATTTTGAGCGTTCGCTTTGTTCTGCCATTTCCATTTGCTGGTCAGTAAAGAGAGCCATGTTGTCGTACTCTTTTTGACGCAGGACTCGAACGCCATCCGCATAAAGGCAAGTTTCCATATCTTGCTTGGATTTACACTGAATAACGCCATTGTCATCTCGCTTGGGCTTGTACTTTATTCTACCAGCAACGGCTCGCTCGCTTCGTCGTTTATCCCATATAGGGGTAGTAATAGACCTCCTGAGATATTCACGCACTCGTTTGGGTTTGTCATTTCCCGTCTCATAAACAGGATAAGCTTCAAGATAGATGAACCACTCATCTCTCCACTCACTTTTCTTTAATTTGACGGAGACTTTAGTATAATCTAATCTTTTCATAATGGTTTTATATCTTTATAAAGTTTGTCTATTGATTCCTTGTGAGCATACACATAATTACCGATTTGCCGGGTCGGTATTGAGTATTTTCGTATATGAGCATACACGGTGCTGTCATCCAGATGAAATTTCTTGGAAATCTCACCTATTGTATAGCAATCCTCTGGTTCCATGCGGTACATGGTAACTGGTTTCCTTGGCTTGGTGTCAAGCGGAGACTGTCTTAACGGAAACAGATTCATTAGTTCTCCTTTGCATACAAGTCGTATTCCTTTCTCTGGCTCAATGAAGGAAATCTTTTTCATGTAGATGAGCCTATAAATGGTTGAGCGGCTTGCACCAAACATAGCATACGCTTCCGTTATGCTGATATACTCTTTAGACTTGGGCATATTGCTTACAATCTTGTCCAGTTCAAGTTGGCGTTTTTCTTCATCATGCTTACGCTTCCACGCCACCTTGGAGCATTTGGGTGAACAATACCAGGACTCCAAAGTCCTTGCGAAGAACTCTTCTCCGCACACAGGACATTTCCGTACTATCTTATACTTTGCTACTGCCATAATTCATTCATTTTGTAGTTCTTAATATCTATTCTTCTCATCATATCTACTTTTTCTTACAGGTACAAATAAGGTACAGATGTTTATAATAATAACGCAAAGATAGCAATATTATTGTGTACGGCCAAAAACAAGAAAAGCGTGTAACTCATTGAGCTACACGCTTTCCATTTGATATTGTATTCTTATTTCTCTATGTGCTTATTTCACTTCCTCGAAGTCAGCATCCTGAACATTATCTCCGTGCTTGCTGTTATCTTGCTGGCCAGCACCACCATTCATATCAGGACCAGCCTGTGCTCCACCTTGTGCACCGCTCTGTGCATACATTTCAGCACTTGCAGCCTGGAAAGCAGTATTGATTTCTGCCATAGCAGTATCAATAGCAGCCAAATCCTGTGCCTTGTGAGCATCTTTCAATTTCTGCAAAGCAGCTTCAATCGGAGCTTTCTTGTCAGCAGGCAACTTATCACCCAATTCCTTCAACTGATTTTCAGTAGAGAAGATTACGCTGTCAGCCTGGTTCAGCTTGTCGATCTTTTCACGTTCTTTCTTATCTGCTTCAGCATTAGCTTCAGCTTCAGCCTTCATCTTTTCGATTTCTTCCTTGCTCAAACCGCTGGATGCTTCGATACGGATAGCCTGTTCTTTACCAGTAGCCTTATCTTTTGCAGATACTTTCAGGATACCGTTGGCATCGATATCGAATGTAACCTCAATTTGAGGAACACCACGGCGAGCCGGAGCAATACCTGTCAAGTTGAACTGACCGATTGATTTGTTCTGCGCAGCCATCGGACGTTCTCCCTGTAATACGTGGATAGTAACTTCCGTCTGGTTATCGGCAGCAGTAGAGAATGTTTCACTCTTGCGAGCCGGGATGGTAGTGTTAGCGTCGATCAACTTAGTCATTACACCACCCAGTGTTTCGATACCCATTGACAACGGAGTAACATCCAACAATACTACACCTTTGATTTCATCTGTCAAAACAGCACCCTGTACAGCAGCACCAATAGCTACCACTTCATCCGGATTCACACCTTTAGAAGGAGTCTTGCCGAAGAAATCTTCTACCAACTTCTGAACAGCCGGAATACGGGAAGAACCACCAACAAGGATTACTTCATCAATATCAGCATTGTTCAAACCTGCATCGCTCATTGCTTTCTTACATGGTTCAAGACAAGCCTGAATCAATTCGTGAGCCAGAGATTCGAATTTTGCACGAGTCAAAGTCTTCACCAAGTGCTTAGGCACACCACCTACCGGCATGATATACGGCAAGTTGATTTCTGTACTTGTAGAAGAAGAAAGCTCAATCTTAGCTTTTTCTGCAGCTTCTTTCAGACGTTGCAAAGCCATCGGATCCTGAGTCAGGTCAGCACCTTCGTCATTCTTGAATTCCTGTACCAACCAGTTGATGATTACCTGGTCGAAGTCATCACCACCCAGGTGAGTATCACCATTTGTAGAAAGTACTTCAAACACACCACCACCAAATTCGAGGATAGAGATATCGAATGTACCGCCACCAAGGTCGAATACAGCAATCTTCATATCTTTGTGAGCCTTATCCAGACCGTAAGCAAGAGCTGCGGCTGTCGGTTCGTTTACAATACGTTTTACTTCCAGACCAGCAATCTGTCCGGCTTCTTTAGTAGCCTGACGTTGAGAGTCGGAGAAATATGCAGGAACGGTGATAACTGCTTCTGTCACTTCCTGTCCGAGATAGTCTTCAGCAGTCTTCTTCATTTTCTGAAGAATCATAGCAGAGATTTCCTGCGGAGTGTACAGACGTCCGTCAATGTCAACACGCGGAGTGTTATTGTCACCTTTCACTACTTTATAAGGAACACGACCTACCTCTTTCTGTACCTGATCCCAAGTTTCACCCATGAAACGTTTGATTGAGAAGATTGTACGTGTAGGGTTCGTAATAGCCTGACGTTTTGCAGGATCACCCACCTTACGTTCACCGCCATCTACGAAAGCGACAACAGAAGGAGTCGTACGTTTACCTTCACTGTTTGCAATTACTACAGGTTCGTTACCTTCGAATACGGCAACACAAGAGTTTGTAGTTCCTAAGTCAATACCAATAATTTTTCCCATGATCGTTATTTTTTTATTTATTATTTATTCATTGATTTCTTTTTGTCCGGTTGTTTCTCCGACTCTTATCAAGGAGCCTCGTCGCGAACGGACGCTTACTAAAAAGCAAACCGTGTGCCAAAAAGAAATTATACGAATGCATGACATAATATCTGCCAAAAAGACAGTTTTAATAAATAGACACTGCTGACATAGTCATATTCAAAGCCAGTCAGCAACTGTTTCTTTAAACAAATGCAGACGGCTCTGGTTCGATGAAAAGAAAAAAAATATGCCTGTGTCATCATGTGCGACACAGGCATATCCTATTATATAGATAATCTATTTATTACTTTTCCAGCACGATGACCAATGCGCCATTTGCATCATACAAGCCAATGCCACCACCGGACAACACATCGAATGACTTCACCTCATTGATAGCTTTCAGCACCTTACCTTCTGTTTCCATGTCCGGACAAGCCATCATTGTACTTGCTACTCCCGGGAAAGAAATTGATTTGGCATTACTGGTACTGGTTTCAAAACCGCCATTAATCAGATTACATCCGGCATTGCCATGAATTGTCTTTTTCTTCACATCAAAAGCAATGAAAGGTTGTTTTTCCATTCCGGAAGGAATTGCTTCACCATTCACTTCTTTTATTTTCCATTCTCCATTCAAAACCGAAAGTTTCACATCAGCCTCCTTCTTTTGTAGAACGACAACCGGACGGTTGGACGAATTGCAAAGATACACTTTGTCCTTACCTGCCTTCTTATATCCTTTTACTTGCGCAAAAGCATTCAATACATTATTTTCAGTAGTCATATCCGGACACATCATCCGGGTACTAGCCATTCCTGTAAGTTCAAGACTTCCCGGCTTCGCATTTACATCGAAGCTACCCATCATCCGATTACAGCCGCTATTGCCGGACACACGACCGGTTGCTGTATCAAAAGCGATAAAAGGAAGGGATTTACTTTCGCCCGGAGTGATTTTCGAGCCATTGACTTCTATGATATTCCATTCACCATTGATAGATGACAGGGGAATTGCCTTCTCAACCGAACGGCACGAAGACATTGCAAGTGCTGCACCAGCAATGCAAATTGAAACAAATACTTTCTTCATATTGTTATAACGTTTAAGTTAAAATCGAGGGCAAAGATATCAAAAAGATTGGGAAATAACATCCAATGCAACATAAAATATATACATTTGCCAGTAAATGTACAACAAACGAACAATTTACATAGTTCACTTAAAGTAAACAAATATGAGAATAATTGTCCTGTCTTTGATTCTATTCTGCTGTGGTACGTTTCCTATCACAGCCCAAAGCGATTACATCGTCACTACTCCTTCCGCACAGGAAATCCCTGTAGGCCAAGAAGAACAGTTTATCAAAAGTAACTTTCCGCTGCTACCGCTGGGCAAATGGACACCCGGAATGAAATTCATGTTCGTTCCATCTCCACGGAGCATGTTCCTTCCCACCCTTTCCAGTTACGAGACCGAGAAAGGGGTAGACAACAGCCTGCTGAAACATAAAATACTCACTTTCACAGGAACTGAAGAGAAAGCTCAGAATATCCCCAACGGGACTAACTACTCCACTCGCTTCATCTTCGAATGTGAGGGAGGAAAATATTATTATGAAATAAAGAATATGCGGCTGGAGGAGATCTCCGAAAAAGCTCCCCGTGCCGGCATCAACGGATTGGTTTATCTGAAAGATGTGGATACTGCAAAAGAACTGTTGGTAGGAAAAACTGTCTATATACAAGCAGAAAGCGTCCGGATAGACGATGCCAACAATTATTCCGGCTACCGGGATATAGCCATTCCCGTCAATACGGAAGCAACGATTACCGCTATTGGGGTCGGCAGTCAGGCATATCCGGCAAAAATCGTATTCAAAGATACACAGGGACATTCTTATTATCTGGAAGTTGCCCTTTCACGAACAAACTCCGGCATGGACCTGAATGATTTTCAAGGAGAAAAGAGAATGAAATATTTCTCAAATGCATTCAGTTTCACCAATAAGAGTCTGGGCACTATCGAAAGCCTGAAAAATAAATATATGGGAATGACAGTTTATCCTAAAAAGGTGCTGCCAGCCAAAAGAATCGTATCTTTTGAAGACAAGCAGACCGAATCACGCGTTCACCTGCCCCGATATACAGTTCTGCAAATCAAAGATATTAGATTATCTCCTCCCGGCAGTCTGGCTGTTCTCTCATTAGAAGACAAGGACGGAGCAATCTATGAATTGGAAACCGATCTGAAATATGATGTTATCGTCAGAAATGAAAATTATATCGAAGACTTTTTCGGATTCGAAGATATACATAAAAAATATCCGGGTATCACAGAAAATCGTTGGCAGATTATCTCCCGGGGAGATCTGGAGACGGGCATGAGTACAGTGGAATGTCGTTTATCCATTGGTGATCCGATAGAAATCGAGCTAAAAAAAGACAATCGTTTCGAAACTTGGTTCTACAATGGCAAAACACTGGAATTTGAAAATGGAACCTTGCAGCGTTACAAATAAAAAGGGGTAGCTGCGAATGATTATCTGAAAATAATCACGTATATTTGCAAAGCTAACAATTCCAATATTCTTAATATTTTAATTCGCAATTAACGAAATGGGTAGAGTTCTTATTATTGGTGCGGGCGGTGTTGGCACTGTCGTTGCGCACAAAGTGGCACAAAATGCCGATGTATTTACAGATATCATGATTGCCAGCCGTACGAAAGAAAAATGCGATAAAATCGTCGAGGCAATAGGTAACCCCAATATAAAAACAGCTAAAGTTGATGCAGACAATGTAGATGAGCTGGTAGCCTTATTCAACGATTTCAAACCGGAAATGGTGATTAATGTGGCTCTCCCTTATCAGGATCTGACTATTATGGAAGCTTGTCTGAAAGCTGGAGTGAACTATCTGGACACCGCTAACTACGAGCCGAAGGATGAAGCTCACTTTGAATACAGTTGGCAGTGGGCTTACCACGATCGCTTCAAAGAAGCAGGTCTGACAGCTATTCTCGGTTGCGGATTCGACCCGGGAGTAAGTGGCATCTATACCGCTTATGCAGCTAAACATTATTTTGATGAGATTCAATATCTGGACATTGTAGACTGTAATGCGGGTAACCATCATAAAGCATTTGCTACGAACTTCAATCCGGAAATCAACATCCGCGAAATTACGCAGAACGGACGCTATTATGAAAATGGCAAATGGGTAACTACCGGTCCGCTGGAAATCCATAAAGACCTGACATATCCGAACATCGGTCCCCGTGATTCTTATCTCCTTTATCACGAAGAACTGGAGTCATTGGTGAAACATTACCCGACCATCAAACGTGCACGTTTCTGGATGACTTTCGGACAAGAGTATTTAACTCACTTACGCGTTATCCAAAACATCGGTATGGCACGAATCGACGAAGTTGATTACAACGGAGTGAAGATTGTGCCGCTGCAATTCTTGAAAGCTGTATTGCCTAACCCGCAGGATTTAGGAGAAAACTACGAAGGAGAAACCTCTATCGGTTGTCGTATCCGCGGTTTGAAAGATGGCAAGGAACGTACTTATTATGTATACAACAACTGCAGCCATCAGGAAGCTTACCGGGAAACGGGTATGCAAGGAGTGAGCTACACCACCGGAGTTCCGGCAATGATCGGAGCCATGATGTTCTTCAAAGGTGAGTGGAAACGCCCGGGTGTAAACAACGTAGAAGAGTTCAATCCGGATCCGTTTATGGAACAACTCAACAAGCAAGGTCTTCCCTGGCATGAAGAGTTCGACAAAAATCTGGAATTATAAGAGTAGACCTGTTCATTAAAAAGATAGTTATGATAAACGTAGGAGATAAAGCACCGGAAATCTTAGGCATCAATGAAAAAGGCGAAGAAATCCGTTTAAGTGCTTATAAAGGAAAAAAGATTGTGTTGTACTTCTACCCGAAGGACAGTACATCGGGTTGCACCGCACAAGCGTGTAATCTGCGCGACAACTATTCCGAACTACGTAAAGCCGGCTATGAAGTAATCGGTGTCAGCGTAGACAATGAAAAGTCGCACCAGAAATTTATCGAAAAGAACAATCTTCCTTTTACCCTGATTGCTGACACTGACAAAAAGTTAGTGGAAGAGTTTGGAGTATGGGGAGAAAAAAAACTGTACGGACGTGCTTACATGGGTACTTTCCGCACTACCTTCCTGATTAATGAAGAAGGAATCGTAGAACGGATTATCACTCCCAAAGAAGTAAAGACCAAGGAACATGCCTCACAGATTTTAAATCAATAACTCCATTAATTATATAAGAATAAGGTATGGCAAAGAAAGATGAACTTAATTTTGAAACAGATAATAAAATGGCATCAAGCGAAAAACTAAAAGCCTTACAGGCTGCCATGGAAAAGATAGAAAAGAGCTTCGGTAAAGGTTCTATCATGAAAATGGGTGATAATAGTGTTGAACAAGTAGAAGTGATCCCGACAGGTTCTATTGCCTTGAACGTGGCACTTGGCGTTGGAGGTTACCCAAGAGGTAGAATTATCGAAATCTATGGCCCGGAATCATCCGGTAAAACAACATTGGCTATTCATGCCATTGCTGAAGCGCAGAAGGCTGGCGGTATCGCTGCTTTCATTGATGCCGAACACGCTTTCGACCGTTTCTATGCATCTAAGCTGGGAGTGAACATTGATGATCTTTATATCTCTCAACCGGACAATGGAGAACAGGCTTTGGAAATTGCAGAACAACTGATCCGTTCTTCTGCTATCGACATCATCGTTATCGACTCTGTAGCCGCACTGACTCCTAAAGCGGAAATCGAAGGTGACATGGGTGACAACAAGGTAGGTCTTCAGGCACGTTTGATGTCTCAGGCACTTCGTAAGCTGACAGCTGCAGTGAGTAAGACACGTACGACTTGCATTTTCATTAACCAGTTGCGTGAAAAGATCGGTGTTATGTTCGGTAACCCGGAAACAACTACCGGTGGTAACGCTTTGAAGTTTTATGCTTCTGTACGTTTGGATATCCGTGGCAGCCAACCCATCAAAGACGGTGAAGAGATTCTTGGTAAACTGACCAAAGTGAAAGTAGTGAAAAACAAAGTAGCGCCTCCTTTCCGCAAAGCTGAATTTGACATCATGTTCGGTGAAGGTATCTCCCACTCCGGAGAAATCATCGACTTGGGTGCTGACTTAGGGATCATCAAGAAGAGCGGTTCATGGTATAGTTACAACGACACCAAGCTAGGACAAGGACGTGATGCTGCTAAACAATGCATTATGGATAATCCTGAACTGGCAGAAGAACTGGAAGGACTGATTTTTGAAGAATTGAAGAAGAAATAATTCGCTTTGAATCTGCTTATCCGTAAACTGAAAGCTAAATAAATAAAGGTGGGAGAAAGTCGTTTACGATCATTCTCCCACCTTTTTCTCTTTTATATCATTCTCTCTTTTATCTCTCTTATACAAAATAAATGTATGCCAATGTACTCAAGCTAATAATTACCCAAAGCAATATTCCTTGAATCAGAGGTTTAATTCCAACAGCTTTCAAAACATCAATAGAAAGAGAAGCACCGATAAAGAACATAGTTATCGTCAAAGTCTTACGGGCAATACCGTTGATAGCTGCTCCTAATTGTGGCACTCCATCCAGTAAATAAGTATTTACCACCAATGCCAATACAAAGAAGAGGATAAACCATGGAATACTGATCTTTTGTCCTTTGCTCTTGAATATAAATGAGGTAGCAAAAGCCATCGGGATAATCCAAAGAGCACGGGTCAATTTGATAGTAGTAGCCACTTTCAATGCTTCTTCTCCATAGGCAGCTCCCGCACCTACTACAGAACTGGTATCATGAATGGCAATAGCTGCCCATGTTCCGAACTGTTGTTGATCCATATTCAATGCATGACCAATGGCAGGGAAAATGAAAAGTGCAATAGCGTTCAAGATAAAGATTGTACCTAATGCCACAGACATTTCACTGTCCTTCGCTTTCAACACCGGTCCCACTGCTGCAATAGCACTACCGCCACAGATAGCGGTTCCCGAACTGATAAGATAAGCTGTATTCCGGTCTATTTTAAATAACTTACGTCCGATGAACCAGCCAATCACCAATGTTCCGATTACTGAAATAACCGTAAATTCCATACCTTCCTTACCGGAAGCTAAAGCAGAATGAAGATTCATACCGAATCCCAGTCCTACTACTGAATACTGCAACAGATATTTCGATGTTTTCTTATTAAACTTTGGATGCGCTTGTCCGCAAGTTAATGCAAAAATAAGTCCGAGGAACAAAGCAACCGGAGGAGTTACCCAAGCCGACCATGCTTCCAATCCCGGAATATAGTCTAAAAACAGGAAAAAAGTCAGAGTGGAAAGCAGTGCAACATAAATCATTTTATTATTTGACTGCAAAGTTTTTGTAGCTGTTGAAATCATATCTTTTTATCTTTAATTGTTTTCCGGGCGCAAAGGTACGGTAAACAATCAAGACCCGCCAATAGTTTCTAATTATGCATTATAACTTTTAATTATAAGCAGATTCTCTCCCAACTACTCTTACACTGTTACAATGTCTTTCCCAAAAGGTGATAATGCCAAAGCTGCCAACTTGAAGTGTTGCAATCCAAAAGGGATTCCGATAATGGTAATGCACAATATAGCCCCGAAAACCAAATGTGACAGACAAATCCAAATGCCACCCAGAAATATCCACAGGATATTCATCAATATATAGAGGCAGCCACCGGAACGGTTCCCACTTCTGACTTCTTTACCGAAAGGCCATAAAGCAAGTCCGGCCAACTTCAATGTTTGCATTCCAAAAGGAATGCCGATAATGGTTAGCATCATCAATAAACTCGAAATGAGGTATTCGACAGCGGTAAAGATACCACCAAGCAACAGCCATAATAGATTCATTAAACAGCCCATATAAATTAGTATTAGTTATTATTCCAATTTTCTTTTTGTTGTCTCATCCACTTTACCCTGATAATAACGGTCGATCACTTGCTGAAACAAATCATCCGAAGCAACTTCATTAAAAAGCGTCATGCATGACAATACTTTCACCGCATCTAACGGACCGAAAACTTCCTGCGCCGTTTTATTCTTCAATTGAAGAAAAACAGACGTTATTTCACGCAGTCTTTCTCCCAAAATTGGATGGGCAAGATATGCTTCAGCCTCTTCTTTGCCGCTAAGACCATAATACTGTGAATTATAACTCATGCCCAATCCTTTCAGTTGAGGAAATATATACCAAATCCAATGGGTATATTTCCGCCCGTTTCTAACTTCTGCAAGGGCTTGTTCATAATCCCCTCGCTGAGCATCTAAAAATCGTTGTAAGTTATAGTCAGTCATAGATACTTCTCGCATTTTTTTTAAGTTATCATACTTTCAGGAGATAATAGAATCAAATAAGTGATTTATTTCGAATCACAGCACTTTTTTCAATTCTATTAAAGCCGAGACTTCGTTTTCCTTATTAATATACTTCTCTATTTCATAGGGTTTATATCCTAATTTAGTATATAACAGAAGCCCATTCGTATTAGTATCAAAGCAAGACAAATGAAGCTCCGATACATTATATTGCTTTTTCCCAATATATTCCATAGTATTTATCAGAAATGTGCCAACACCACGATTACGAAAACAAGGACTTACTATTACATTTCCAATAGCACAATATTGAGATTCTCTTACCTCATAGAAGTTTGCAAACCCTACTACTTCATTATTAAATAAAACAACAGTCGAATCAAATCTATCTTTTATTGTATTCTTTAATTGATCGATTGTTAAAGGAAAATCAGCTTTAGGAAACATAAAAAACAGTTCCTGCTTGTTTCGAGGTAATTTACAAACAGTTTCTAAATCGTCAGACGTAAAATCTCTATAAGTAAGTTTTTCTTTTTCCATAATAATCATGCTGATACCCTCCATTTCTTTTCTACATACAATATTATAACCGACTTTGCTATATAGATGCAAAGTATTGGGTGTCTCTTCGCCCGTAAAAAGAGAGAACTTATGACAGTGAGGAAATAATCGTTCTATTTCAGTCATAAGTTCTCTACCTATGCCTTTATTCTGAAAATCGGGATGCACTATCAATTTACCAATATGACATACTCTATTTTCATCCATACATCCCCTGACAGAACCTACAATCTGTCCATCATCTGATACGTATTTTAGAATAATGTCTGTCTGATACTCATCACAAATCTCATCCTGATTTTGCAACAAAGGGGGAAGATCGAATTTATTCATTCGTTCGGCCACCACCATAAAAGATTTCTTTTGCAAAGATAAAATGTTTACCAAATCATTTTCTTCAGCTTGCATGATATTAGTATGTCCCATTGGTCCACTTTCTAAATTTAATAGCAACAATCTAAATAGTCAGAATCTTTTCTCCATCTTTTATATATTGAGTAAATGGTGCACCCATATATTTAACATCAATGCCTAGATTCTTTATAATCGAAGTTACACCAAATGTTTCACAACAATCTTGACAGGCTTCAATAGTTATACCAGTTTGTATCATTTCCAAAACTTCAGTTTGTACTTGGGTATCATTAGCTACCAACTTCACGGATGCTCCCCAAAGAATAATATTCAGATGCTTCCACCAACCTCTATTAACAGAGTTTATCGCATACATAGAGAGCATATTAAAAATGGTGTCTCTGTTATCAGTGGTCCACAATATATTCAATTTATCATCCATCGCACCTAATTATTTATCAGTTATACTTTATGATTCATAATATCACAAATATACACTTTTCTAAAAACTAACAGAAACATTGCATCCACTTTTTAGGAAATAATATATTAAGCATAAAATCCCGCTATATCCTTTCTCGTTAATCATCTTCATTCCCTCTCAAACTATTAATAGAAAACTTCTTCTTTATTAAGGATAAACTTCTTTTTGTCAAATAGAAAACTTATCTTTGCATAGGAACAAACTATAAATGCAAGCTTTGATTATAAAAATGAAAGCTTTGTTTTTATAAATGAAAGCTTCAATTATAAAAACAAAAGTTGCATTTATAGTTTATAATTAATCAACAAGAACTTTACTATTAGAAGAAAGGAAGTTTGCCTCTAATACAAAAGAACTTATCTATTAACACTTTAAACAATAGATGATATGGCAAGATATATCATAGAGGAGATGCCCGATCTTCAGAAAACAGGCAAAAGAATTACTTATCCTAAATTTGCGCGGATAGATAATGCAAGCATAAAAGAGTTAGCGCAACGAGTTGGTGACGTCAGCGGATTCAGCGCAGGAGACATAGAAGGCGTACTACTTCAAACCGCCATTGAAATGGCGCATTTGATGGCAGAAGGACGTTCAGTAAAAATAGACGGAATAGGAACGTTTACTCCCTCTCTTACCTTAGGCAGAGACAAGGAGCGGGAAGATCCGGAAGAAGGTGGAACTCATCGCAACGCACAAAGTATCTTTATAGGAGGTGTAAACTTTCGGGTAGACCGAGAAATGGTGAGAAATATCAGCGAAAGATGCCAACTGGAAAGAGCACCCTGGAAAAAGCAACGATCCTCTAAAAAATTCACATCGGAACAACGACTGGCATTAGCTCTAAAGTATCTGGATGAACATCCCTTCCTGACCGTTTGGGAATATCGCAAACTAACAGGATTGTTGCAAACAGCAGCAACCAACGAACTAAGACAGTGGGGACATCAACCGGATTCTGGAATAGAAATCACTGGAAGAGGAGCACACAGGGTATATATAAAGAAAAAAATAGCAGAACAAAGTGAATAACAGTATGAGAAATACCCCGGAAATAGATGAGAAATAACTGTTTTGAGGCCTATTTCACTAAAGAAACTATGAGAAATAGGCTTTCTCAAAACGTTTCTCATTCGGTAATCAACTGGTTATAAAATTATTATATAGTGATTATGAGAATATGAGAAATGAAAATCATTTTTCTCATTCTGGGGAACCCTACCTAAGCCTGCACGAGAGAAAAAGACAAACTTACAGGCTTTTACTATGATGTCCGGCGAAACGCATAAATACCTGTGACAATCCTCCCTCCTGCCCTTGCAGTTGTACAAAGTTAAATTCGCGCAGCATCGGCATTCCTTTTATTTCGACTACACGGAGATTACCAGCTACAAGCTCTTTATGCACCGAACGGATAGAAACAATTCCCATACAGTCTGTATGTTCCAAAAAAAGTTTGATACTCTCTGTACTACCGAGATACATCAATACATTTAAAGAAGAAAGTTTGAGATTATGTTGCAATAAGGCACGTTCAAATACATCTAATGTACCGGAACCCCTCTCCCGCAAAACCAAAGGAATATTCAGCAAATCTTCCGGAGTAATCTCATCCGAGACAGCTAACTTACTCTGTGTATGCACCACGGCAACCAGTTCATCTTGCAAAAATGGAGTATATTTCAGATTAGGTAGGCGGAAGATCCCTTCGACCAATCCCAAATCAATCCGATGCTCTTGCAAGGCAGCTTCCACTCCGCGGGAATTTCCATTAATCAAAGAAAGATTAATTTGCGGAAACTTAGCTATAAAGTTCGCCAACAAAGGAGGAAGTACATATTGTGCAATCGTAGTACTAGCTCCCAATTTCAGTTCGCCGATATATTCATTATGCAACAGATGCATCTCATATTCCAACTGTTTATAATCGTCCAGGATTTTCTCGCTATGTTTCAGCAGCAATTCTCCGGCCTTAGTCAATGAGATTTTGCTCCCTTGACGGTCGAACAAACGAGCTTGATAGTAAGTCTCCAGTTCCTGAATATGTTTGGTAATAGCAGGTTGGCTGACAAACAATTCTTGCGAAGCCTTCGTAAAGCTTAGATTCTTCGCTACGCTCTGAAATACTTTTAAACGAAAATCGGACACGGCAATTATGATTAACAGTTAAGAAATCAATGACGAATAATGAATTACAGAAAGAATAAAAGCACAATAGTTATTGCAATTCTTCCGCTTTTATCCCCAACGCCTGCATGACAGGGAAAGCCAGCATATCCCATTTATAATCCACCGGAAGTTCGGGCTCATTCATACGGAATTGAATGACCTCTTTGCCTTTCACTTCATGCAAAGCATCAGTCACTTTCTTTCCATACTCCTCATTGAAAGAAATAACGATCATCCTTTTCACGTCTGCCGAATCGGAAACGATAGAGAGTAAATCCAAAAACAAATCTTCTCTTGACACCATTCCTTCCGACGGAACGCTAGCAAAAGAATATTCGCCATAAGGGCTCTGAAACGCAACTCCATTCAATTCTTCCTGCAAATCGGAAGGTTGGCAATATTGCAATCGACTGGATTCTTTATCATACACAAAAAGAAATTGTACCTCGTTCTTCCCTTCTGTAATCCCTGCATCCAAGGTTATATAGGTAGTCAACATCGAAAGGTCTATCTCTTGTAAAGAACGATGCAAAGTTTCTTCAAAATATCCTTTTATATCCGTTATTACAAAATTCAAAAAAGCAGCGTCAATCAACACCACTGTTTCAGCAAGTTTTATTTGGGGCTTATCACTCATATACCATCTATATTATTACAGCGGATAAAGATACTACAATACTTTTATTTATCCACTTTTCAATATTTATTTTCTTTCATCACAGGCCAAGATTACACAAACAAGCGTATCATGTAGCAAATGATATTTGATAGCAAATTCGTCAGTTACTCCCGGATAAAAAAGGTCATTTTGTCCTTTAACTCCTTAATACTCATGCTATTTTGTCATATTTTTATACTTGGCAAATCTTTTGCGCCCTCTTAGGTGTTATTAAAACGTGAAATAAGAAAGGAGAACAAAGATATGAACTTTAACAATTTTACCATCAAATCTCAAGAAGCGGTACAGGAGGCCGTGAACCTCGTACAAAGCCGGGGGCAACAAGCCATTGAACCTGTCCACATCATGCAGGGAGTAATGAAGGTAGGTGAAAATGTCACTAACTTCATCTTCCAGAAACTTGGCATGAACGGACAGCAGGTAGCTCTCGTTGTCGATAAACAAATCGACTCCCTGCCCAAAGTATCCGGCGGAGAACCGTATCTAAGTCGTGAATCCAACGAAGTATTGCAGAAAGCAACGCAGTATTCTAAAGAAATGGGCGATGAGTTTGTTTCATTAGAACATATCATACTGGCATTGCTGACTGTAAAAAGTACCGTCTCCACTATCTTGAAAGATGCCGGTATGACGGAAAAAGAATTACGCAATGCCATCAGCGAGTTGAGGAAAGGAGAAAAAGTAACATCACAATCCAGTGAAGACACTTATCAATCATTGGAAAAGTACGCTATCAACCTGAATGAAGCTGCCCGTAGCGGAAAACTGGATCCTGTAATCGGACGTGATGAAGAAATCCGCCGGGTACTCCAGATATTGAGCCGCCGTACAAAAAACAACCCGATTCTAATCGGTGAACCGGGAACTGGTAAGACAGCGATCGTAGAAGGCTTGGCACATCGTATTCTTCGAGGAGATGTACCTGAAAACCTGAAAAACAAACAGGTCTATTCACTGGATATGGGGGCACTGGTTGCCGGTGCAAAGTATAAAGGTGAGTTTGAAGAACGGCTGAAATCAGTTGTCAATGAAGTGAAGAAATCAGAAGGTGATATTATTCTGTTCATTGATGAGATTCATACACTGGTAGGAGCCGGCAAGGGTGAGGGCGCCATGGATGCCGCAAACATTCTAAAACCTGCCTTAGCTCGTGGAGAATTACGTTCCATCGGAGCAACAACCCTCGACGAATATCAAAAATACTTCGAAAAGGACAAAGCTTTGGAGCGTCGTTTCCAAATCGTACAAGTGGATGAACCGGACAACTTGAGTACCATTTCTATCCTTCGTGGACTGAAAGAGCGTTACGAGAACCATCACCATGTACGTATCAAAGATGATGCAATCATTGCAGCCGTCGAATTGAGCAGCCGTTATATCACCGACCGTTTCCTGCCGGACAAAGCCATTGACCTGATGGATGAAGCCGCAGCTAAACTGCGTATGGAGGTAGATTCTGTTCCTGAAGAACTGGATGAAATCTCCCGCAAAATCAAGCAGTTGGAAATCGAACGGGAAGCTATCAAACGTGAAAACGATAAACCGAAACTGGAAATCATCGGTAAGGAGCTTGCCGAACTTAAAGAACAGGAAAAGTCCTTTAAAGCCAAATGGCAGAGTGAAAAAACACTGATGGATAAAATCCAGCAGAATAAGGTTGAAATAGAGAATCTTAAATTTGAAGCAGAAAAAGCAGAACGTGAAGGTGACTATGGTAAAGTAGCCGAAATCCGTTACGGCAAACTTCAGGCTTTGGACAAAGAGATAGAAGATACTCAAAAGCAGCTACGTGATATGCAAGGCGATAAGGCCATGATTAAGGAAGAGGTAGATGCGGAGGACATTGCCGATGTTGTTTCCCGTTGGACAGGTATTCCTGTCAGCAAGATGCTGCAAAGTGAGAAAGACAAACTATTGCACCTGGAAGAAGAACTTCATCAACGTGTAATCGGTCAGGATGAAGCGATTGAAGCCGTGGCAGATGCCGTGCGCCGTAGTCGTGCCGGATTACAGGATCCGAAACGTCCGATTGGCTCGTTCATTTTCCTCGGAACCACCGGTGTAGGTAAGACCGAACTGGCGAAGGCATTAGCGGAATTCCTGTTCGATGACGAAACGATGATGACTCGTATCGACATGAGCGAGTATCAGGAAAAGCATAGTGTTTCCCGTTTAGTCGGAGCACCTCCGGGATATGTAGGATATGATGAAGGCGGTCAGCTGACAGAAGCTATACGTCGGAAACCTTACTCTGTTGTCCTGTTTGACGAAATAGAAAAAGCTCATCCGGATGTTTTCAATATCCTGTTACAGGTATTGGATGACGGACGACTGACTGACAATAAAGGAAGGGTAGTCAACTTCAAGAATACCATCATCATCATGACTTCGAATATGGGTAGTTCTTATATACAAAGTCAGATGGAAAAGTTGCACGGTTCCAATAAAGAAGAAGTGATTGAAGAAACGAAGAAGGAAGTCTTGAATATGTTGAAAAAGACGATTCGCCCGGAATTCCTGAACCGTATTGATGAAACGATCATGTTCTTACCATTGAACGAAAAGGAAATCAAGCAGATCGTACTCTTACAAATCAAGGGAGTACAGAAAATGCTTGCCGAAAACGGAGTGGAACTAAAACTCACGGAAGGAGCATTGGACTTCTTATCTCAAGTGGGATATGATCCTGAATTTGGAGCTCGTCCGGTAAAGAGGGCTATTCAACGTTATCTGTTGAACGATTTATCCAAAAAGTTACTTTCCCAGGAAGTCGACCGCAGCAAAGCAATTACCGTTGACGCTGGTGGAGACGGATTGGTATTCAGAAATTAAGAGTTTCCATTTAAATAGAATGCCGGTATGCTTAATAAGAAGCATACCGGCATTATTTATATCCCTGAATATGTAAACCTCCGGACTTCCGGTTGGCAGTTCGGATGACTCATTACCAAAACATAGGTACCCTGTTGAGGGATTTCCATAGTCAATGAAGGCAAAGCAAATTTATGTTTGCCTTTTAGCTCTCCCTGTGAATCGTAAAGGAATACCATTGTACCTGCCAACAAACGCGTCAGGCATAATGTCCCTTTTTCATTGTCCAAATGGACGTTTACTTCTTTATTTGTTATTGTCTCCATACCCAATATTTACCTATCATTCTCAAGAATAGTGAACAGCGACAAAGATACATAAAAAGCATCATTATTTACAATATAAGTAGAAGATATTTATTATAGTAAAAGATAACCCAAATAATACTAATATTTTCCGAATTCACAAGCATTTATACAAAAAAAACATGATAACCACCTCAAATGATTATCATGTTTTTATTTCGTTTAAATAAACGATACAAATTATTCTGCAGTCACTTCTTCCTTAACTTCGCCTTTCGGTTTGAATTCTGTAATTCCATTAGAAATCAAGATGTTATACCAGGCTACCAATTTCTTGATATCGGCTACATATACGCGTTCACGATCAAAGTTAGGTAATACCTCAGCCAAGTATTCACGCAATTGTTCAGGTGTAGCCTTTTTAGGATCGATAGAAGCCTGCGCTGATTTTTCTTTCTCTTTTATAGATTCCAGCACATCATACAAAGGAACTTCTGCATCGTCCGTGTACATTGCTATATCGGCCAAAGAAATAATTTTTTCATTACCATAAGCGGGGAAACGTTTCTTCTCAGCATTGACTGATTCAACAATCAACATATTTTTTCCTTGCGAAATAAGTTTGTATAATCCCGGTTTACCTGAGATAGACAAGATAGTCTTCAACATAGTATATATCCTTTTATTTATTAATTATTTTTTTGCGGAGCAAAGGTAATGATTATTTTTAGATAGCAAAGAAATAAGCTCCAAAACCTGCGGAATTAACGCTGTTTCATCATCATTGACTATCACGAAATCAGCATGACTTCTCTTAACTTCATCACTCATTTGTGCTTCAATACGCTTCATTACCTGTTCTCTCGATGAACAATCCCGCTTTATGGCGCGCTCCAGTCTCACTTCCAACGGCGCATACACCATAACCAGAAAATCAACTTCATTCCTGAAACCGGCTTCCACAAGTATGGCAGACTCCATACCGACCAATTGTTCACCCCCGAACCGGGCAGTCCACCGACGAAAATCTTCTTTCACCTGTGGATGAATAATTTCATTCACTTTCTGCACACGATCCGGATGACCGAACATATAGGATGCCAGCAAAGAACGATTCAACACACCATTTTGAAACACATTCTGACCGACCAGCGCACAAAGTTCCCGGCAAATCACCGGGTCTGTCTGCGTGATACGCTTTGCTTCTATATCTGAAATATAAACAGGAATTCCCATTATTCCAAATAGCCTGGAAACTACACTCTTTCCGCTACCGATACCACCGGTTATACCAATCTTAATCGACATTAGAAGTAATTTGTTCTATCAAGAAGTCTACTTGCTCAGGAACAATACGGATTTGATTGATTCCGCTCGGAAAGGACTTCAATTTAACCGTATATTTATCAGAACCGAGCTTCAACAACTCTTCGTAAGAAATATTGATGATAAAATCGCTTGCTTTTATGCTGCGAAACCGCTTCAACCCCACCTGAAAAGTAATCTGAACTTTGGAAGGGAAGGTACGCAATGCCTTATCGGCCGGGAAGTTAACTCCGTGCAATGGCACCTCTACAGTTTTCTCCGTATAAATATCTACCGGAAAGGTCATTTCTACCGAAGCCGGAACAAACTTCACCCCTCTTTCTGAATTCAGCGGAATTCGTCGCCGGGTTGTATCTGAAATATTCTCCAGATTTATATTTTGAGTATATGCGGTGGTGATAGTATCCAGAATTCCTTCCGGAGCATAAACCAATACAGAGTCCGGATTGCAAATCGTATCTGATACATAATATTGAAGTCCGGCTGTCACTTTCCCCTGAAAGCGGACAGGTACTAACTTAGACTTTCCTTCAGAATAAATATACTCTAATGTATCCGGCTTGATTGAAAGTATTTTAGAGGACACATTCAATTGGCTCAATATCTTTTTCTCAAAATCAGATGCGTAAATCTTCACATGATTATCTTTTCCTTTATAATCAAGAAAACCTAGATTTACCGGAAAAAAACTTTTCCCCAACATATAATTGAGAAGCACCGTACCTTTATCTTTCACTCTGACACGAAGTTCGGAAGGTGGTTCTGAAGTCAGCACTACATTATTGGGAACATCTTTCATTCGTACCGGAATGGAGAACTCCGCTTCATAGTCACTATTCAGAGTCTGAAGCAGCCAAAATCCACCGGCTATCAGGAAGAAAAATAAAAAAATTAAGAACTCTCTGCTCTTATCACTGAGCAGAAAATCCTTAATTTTCTTTGATAGTTTTAAATATGTATATTCTATTTTCCTACGATCAAACATAGGCACTTATTTATCAACTATTATTTAGATTGATTGCTAGCAGCTGAAGCATCAGCGAAAATAGAATTCTTGTCTATTTTAATCCTTACATTAGAAGCAATTTCAAGTACTATATAATCGTCAGTAATTTCCTTGATTGTTCCGTGAATACCACCTGCAGTAATCACATTCTGATTTACCTGAAGAGATTTACGGAAATTTGCTATTTCTTTTTGCTTCTTATTCTGAGGACGGATCATAAAGAAATACATGATAACAAACATAGCTATCAGCATGATCCACATCATACTTCCACCTCCGGCAGCACCGGCAGGAGCTTGCAATAATACAGTCAATACGTTCATAAATAATCTGTTTTAGTTTCTACTATATGGACAAAGGTATCAGTTTTTAGTCAACTTACCTTCTTTTTTTAATTGATTAACTATTCCATCCAGCGTACCGTTGATAAAGCTACCGCTTTTAGCTGTGCTATACAACTTCGCTATCTCTACATATTCATTTAACGAAACACTGACCGGAATGTTCGGGAAACTAAGAATTTCTGCTAATGCAGTCTGCATAATGATAACGTCCATAAATGCAATACGGTCCAGATCCCAGTTTTTCGTATTCTCACTAACCAAATGACGGTAATAGTCGGAATTCAAAATAGTACGGCGGAACAAACGACGTGCAAACTCTTGGTCTTCGTCATCCTTAAATTCCGGAAGCAGTTCCTGGTTGGCACCCTTCTTTTCATCAAAACGTTTGATTGTTTTCAGGACGAATGTATCTACAATTTCTTTGTCATCATTCCAATACAGACTCTGATCTTCCAATACCTGATCGAGAGAATCATTATTAAAGATGTATGTTTTATAGAGTTTTCTCCACAATTCACGATCGGCCTCGTATGAGTGATCGTCAGAAGCCATATAATCTTTATAGATATCGGTTTCTACAATTTTCTCATAAAGTTCCTTGATGAAGTCCTGGTCGTTTGCCCAGGTTCTTTTTTGATTGGCTATAAACTCTACCAATTGCTTATTGACTTCCAATTGAGCAATAAATTTGTTATCCACGAATTTCTTGTTGGGGTACAACTCTTCTTTCGTAGGTGCCAATTTAGCTTTTGCCGCATCAATACGTTTTTGTGCATACTCTGTTAATGCTATCATCAGCATTAGCAAATAATTATAAAGGTCATACGCCTTTGAAAGACTAAAGAATAACTCTTTCTCCGCTGAGTCTAGATTTTTGCTGCCATTTTGATAATAGGCATATACTATTTGTATAATCTTAAGACGAATAAGAACTCTGTTGATCATAATTCAAATTAATACTGTTGTTATCGAACTGCAAAAGTAGATATTTTTAATGAGTTTCCACTAATAAATCACATTTTTTAATGCAGTATTTGATTCTCTGCGCTTTTTCTTTTGACAGTTTAAAAAAAATATCCAATTTTGAAGCCGATTATAAACGGACCGAAAGATATGGAAGATTTAAAAAAGAAAATGAGCGCAGACATGAATGATAAGGAGATTGTATTCTCCAAGTCCATTAAAGCAGGTAAACGCATCTATTACCTTGACGTAAAGAAGAATCGTAAAGATGAAATGTTCCTGGCTATTACAGAGAGTAAAAAAGTGATAACGGGAGAAGGTGACGATTCTCAGGTTAGTTTCGAAAAACACAAAATCTTCCTATATAGGGAGGACTTTCAGAAGTTTATGGCAGGACTCGAAGAAGCAGTCAATTTCATCGAGTGCAGTGATGTGAACGAATACATCGCCCGCCTGAACACCGAAGCTGATGAAGAAAGTGAACAGAAAGCAATCGAAGAAGCCCGGGAAAACAAGTTAGAGAGCGAAATTAAGATCGATATTGACTTTTAAGAAAGTAACTCTTTGATATTTCAAAAAAAAGACGTACTTTTGCACCGCTTTTTTGCAACATCGTGTGATAATCCACATCGTGTGATGGTGAATTAAGCAAACTAACTTAATTTAGAGTAACACAAATTTTTAAAGAAATGAAATCAATTGAAGTAAAAGGAACTGCAAGAACAATTGCAGAACGCTCTTCTGAACAAGCTAGAGCTTTGAAAGAAATTCGTAAAAACGGTGGTGTACCTTGTGTACTTTACGGAGGTAATGAAGTAGTTCACTTCACAGTGACTAACGAAGGACTTCGCAACTTGGTTTATACTCCGCACATCTACGTTGTAGACCTGGTTATCGATGGCAAAAAAGTAAATGCTATCCTGAAAGATATTCAGTTCCACCCGGTAAAAGATACTATCCTGCACGTTGACTTCTATCAGATTGACGAAGCTAAACCTATCGTAATGGAAGTACCTGTACAGTTGGAAGGTCTTGCAGAAGGTGTGAAAGCCGGTGGTAAACTTGCACTGCAGATGCGTAAGATCAAAGTGAAAGCTTTGTACAATGTTATTCCTGAGAAACTGATCGTTAACGTTTCTCACCTGGGATTGGGTAAGACTGTTAAAGTTGGCGAATTGAGCTTCGAAGGTCTTGAACTGATTAGTGCTAAAGAAGCCGTTGTATGTGCTGTCAAGTTGACTCGTGCAGCAAGAGGTGCAGCAGCAGCCGCTGGCAAGTAATTTGAGATTATCCCTGTAAAGAGATATACTTCAAACGCAGATTAATGCAGATTAAAGCAGATGTTCAGTCTGCATTAATTTGTATTAATCTGCGTTTCTCTTTCTATATTAATGAACTGTTTTACGGAAAAACGATGATAAAATATTTAGTTGTCGGACTGGGAAACATTGGTCCCGAGTATCATGAAACCCGACATAATATCGGATTCATGACAGTAGAAGCATTGGCCAGAGTCAACAATGCTCCTCCTTTTATGGATGGGCGCTATGGATTCACCACCAGCTTTTCTATCAAAGGACGTCAGTTGATCCTGCTCAAGCCATCGACTTTTATGAACCTGAGTGGATTGGCCGTTCGCTATTGGATGCAGAAAGAAAATATTCCACTGGAAAATGTGCTGATCGTAGTAGATGATCTGGCTCTTCCTTTCGGAACGTTACGTCTAAAAGGAAAAGGAAGTGATGCAGGCCATAACGGATTGAAGCATATTGCCGCCACTCTGGGCACTCAAAACTATGCGCGTCTGCGTTTTGGAATCGGGAGTGATTTTCCACGTGGCGGACAAATCGATTACGTACTCGGTCACTTCACTGATGAAGACTGGAAGACAATGGATGAAAGACTGGAGATGGCAGGGGAAATTATCAAAAGTTTCTGTCTTGCCGGTATCGACATCACAATGAACCAGTTCAACAAGAAATGATGAACCTGTTCCATAAAAATAAAAATATCAATGAACGGTTAGCGATTAACGATAACATCCACTAACCGCCTAATTACTGATCACTAAATAACTAACTAAAATGGCTGAAGCAAGAATAGATAAATGGATGTGGGCTGTCCGCATCTTCAAGACACGGACGATTGCAGCAGAAGCCTGCAAAAAAGGACGTATTACCATCAACGGTTCGCTGGTCAAAGCCGCCCGTATGATAAAACCGGGTGATGTTATTCAAGTGAAGAAACCACCTATCACATACTCATTCAAGGTATTACAACCAATTGAGAAACGTGTAGGAGCCAAACTTGTATCGGAAATGATGGAAAATGTAACGACGCCCGATCAATATGAATTACTTGAAATGAGCAAAATCAGCGGGTTCGTAGACCGGGCACGTGGAACCGGACGCCCGACCAAAAAAGATCGCCGGGAACTGGAAGAATTTACAACTCCAGAGTTTATGGATGATTTTGACTTTGATTTCGATTTCGAAGAATAGTTCACCACAGAGGACACGGAGGACACAGAGGAATATCAAAGTATACCTACTGGTATCCTATAATTGTAATTAAGAGTATAATTCGTAAAAGACTTTTTCCCTTTATTTCCTCCGTGTCCTCAGTGTCCTCTGTGGTGAATTGTAAAATACCATTTACAGATTTGCTTTAACAGCATCAATCAGTTCCTGATATTCTGCATCAGTCAGATAAACCTTTCCCGGGTTCATTTGGAATATACCTCCATAATCAGGTCCATCCACATATTTAGGTGCCAAATGAAAATGCAAATGAGACAATTTATCCGAGTAAGCACCATAATTAATCTTTTCCGGCTGGAAAGCTTTTTGCATGGCACGAGTGACACGCGCTACATCTGCCATAAAAGCATTACGGTCTTCATCACTCAATTCATTCAAATCGTTCACATGGTCTTTATAAGAAACAAGACAACGTCCACGGTAGGTTTGTTCCTTAAACAAAAACACACGTGACACACTCAATTCCGCAATCTCAATCATCAGATTATGCAGCGTTTCATTGTTCTGGCAATACAGACATTCTTTCGGATCACTCTTCATGATATTATTATTTTAAGTTTTTATCGTTACAAAAATAGGTATTCCATTCTTATCCGGCTTGTACTTTTTCGTTTTTTTGATCGACTAATTGGTACACATCCTCTTTTTCGCCTACCACCCAGACAACATCACCTTCTTCGAGCGGAGCATTTACATCAGGAACCATCAGTGTACCGTCTTCACTTTCAACACCGGCTATCATACAATGATATTTGTCACGGATACCCGATTCACGAATCGTTTTACCCAGAAAAACAGAATCACTGTCAATGATAAACTGCTTCAAAGCCATCTCGCTCTTTTCATAAACCTCCCAGTCTATCTTCGCTCCGTTTTGCATCGCCTCATTAAACACACTTAATTGTTCATCCGTACCTATCACCTGTATCTTATCCATCGGAAACAGGCGGACAGAACCACCGGGGATATTAATCCTCCTCTTTCCACGAAGAATAGAAGCAACATGAACTCCAAACTTCTTCCCCAGATTCAGCTCCATCAATGTCTTTCCCGCCCAACTGGATTCACCCGGAATTTCCATATCGGCAAGATGCAAATCATGCGACAACAAACGACCGGCATACTCCGGCTTTTTCTCTCCCAGATACTCTGCACGTACATCTCTGGAACGGAGATTCTGAAAGAAACGACGTTCAATCAATATCGATTGCTTTTTCAAACGGCGAGACCATACCATCAACAATACAACAAGTACAGCCACTCCAATAATCAATCCGATAGACGCCTTAAATAATCCGGAAATAACAAAGATGACGAAAAGTGCCGCTATCATAATACGAATCACGATTGTCGATACCAGCGGTGCACGGTTGGCACGGCTGTCATGCCATAAGGTCATAAACTCAACCGAATGATTTTTCTTCACCATAATGGCACGCAAGAAAGGAGCAATACACAGAATGATAAATACCGCTCCCAACAATGATGCCCAGAAATGAGGCAGATTCTCTTTAAAGAATGGCACGACAAAACGAAAAGAAAGTGCAATAATCGACATACTGACAATTGAATAAACAACTGTTATACGTACCATTGACAAGATGAGCTTCTTCCACAAATTCTCGTGATTCAGGGCTGTTTGCGAACCGGAAGAATAACGCATCATTATTTTTTTCCATGATTCCGGAAGATGAGCATCCACAAAAGTAGAAGCCGGCTCGGCAAAACGAATCATATAAGGAGTCAGGAAAGTAGTAATCACAGAAACCGCTACCACTATCGGATACAGAAAATCACTCGTCACATGCAAAGAGACTCCCAAAGAAGCAATAATAAACGCAAATTCTCCGATCTGCGTTAAACTAAAGCCGCATTGCATAGCTGTCTTTAAAGGCTTTCCGGAGAGAATAACACCGAATGTTCCAAAAACAGCCTGCCCCAAGATAACAGCCAAAGTAATAACTATAATCGGTACGGCATATTCTACAATCATTGCAGGATCCACCATCATACCGACCGATACGAAAAAGATAGCTCCAAAAAGATCCTTTACCGGTTTCACCAGCCGGTCTATGGATTCCGCCTCGATTGTTTCCGCCAGAATAGATCCCATTATAAATGCACCAAACGCAGCAGAGAAGCCTGTATGAGCCGCCATCACTACCATACCGAAACAAAGCGCCAACGACACAATAAGCAGAGTCTCCTCTCCCATCAATTTCCGGCAGCGTTTCAAGAATTCAGGAATCAGATAGATACCGACAACAAACCACAGAATAAGGAAAAACAATAATTTCCCGATACTCTCCAACATCTCGGTACCTTCAAAATGTTGGCTCACCGCCATGGTGGAAAGCATCACCATTAATACAATGGCCAAAATATCTTCCAAAATCAAGATACTCAACACAAGTCCGGTAAACTGCTTCTTCCTTAATCCTAAATCATCAAAAGCTTTATAAATAATAGTAGTAGACGACATTGCAATCATACCGCCCAAGAACAGACTGTCCATCCTGTGCCAGCCGAAACCCATGCCGACTCCTATTCCTAACAAAATCATACAAAAGATGATGGTACAGGCAGCAATGATGGCAGAACCACCCACCTTGACAATCTTCTTAAAACTAAATTCCAAACCAAGAGCAAACAACAAGAAAATAACACCAATATCCGCCCAAGTCTTAATATTGGCAGTATCCATCACTGAAGGAGTATACGGCATATGCGGACTTGCCAGAAATCCGGCAACTACATATCCCAAGACCAGAGGTTGTTTCAACTTCTTAAACAACAAAGTCATAACACCGGCACAAATCAATATAAGTGCGAGGTCAGCTATAAGAGTAGGTAATTGAGACATTATTTTATCGTATTTGATGACAAAATTATATTATTTCTATGGGATAAACAACATATTTACGGATATGTTTTGTAATAACCATCATAAAATAAGTTAGCCCCGGATAGAGTCGTAACTTATCCGGGGCTATACACAATAACAAGCCTATTTTTTACTTTCTAAAAGGCGGTTTCACTACCACAGCTTTCAATTTCCGACCACGCATATCGATACAGATTTCCGTACCCACCTTACTATATTCCGGTTTCACATATCCCATACCGATACCAATCCTACGGGTAGGCGACATCGTACCGGAGGTCACTACTCCGACTTTCCCACCTTCATCATTCACCAGTTCATAGCCATGACGGGGAATTCCTCGATCAATCATTTCAAAGCCAACCAGTTTACGGGTAACACCTTCCGCTTTCTGTTTTTCCAGCATCGGACGATTGACAAAATCCTTGCCTTCCACAAACTTAGTGATCCATCCCAATCCGGCTTCTATCGGAGAAGTCGTATCATCCAGATCATTGCCATACAGACAGAAGCCCATTTCCAGCCGGAGCGTATCACGGGCACCCAAACCGATAGGTTTAATGCCATACTCTTCACCAGCCTCAAAAATAGCCTTCCATATAGAATCAGCCGCAGACGGATAGAAATAAAGTTCGAAACCTCCCGCACCGGTATAACCCGTATTGGAGATAATCACATTCTCTTCACCTGCAAACGTTCCAACCTTAAATGTATAATAAGGAATAGAAGCAAGATCAATATCCGTCAACTTTTGCAGAACCGAAATAGCCTTCGGACCCTGTATAGCAAGTTGAGCTATATTGTCCGACGAATTTTCCAACTCGGCTCCCTCCGTATTATGAGAAACACACCAGTTCCAGTCTTTTTCCGTATTGGAAGCATTCACCACCAACATGTATTTTTCCGGTTCATACTGATAAACCAGCAAATCATCTACAATACCTCCGTCCTCATTAGGAAAACAAGTATATTGTATTTTACCCGGAGTCAGTGCCGCCACATTGTTAGATGTTATTTTCTGCAGAAAGGCCAACGCTTGCGGACCTTTCACCCAAAATTCTCCCATATGCGATACATCAAATACACCGGCACCCTGACAAACAGTTATGTGTTCATCAATGATACCGGAATATTCAATAGGCATATTATAACCTGCAAACTCGTGCATTTTAGCACCAAGTGCTATATGTTTCTCTGTAAACGGAGTGGTTTTCATTATTTTAAAGTATTAAGTTTTAAGTATTAAGTATCAGGTATTAAGTATTACCGGAGCTTACCGTCTTTTTATTTGGAAGCCACCAGTTCTGCTATTTTCACAATCACTTTCATTGCTTTCTCCATATTCTGGATAGGCACAAATTCGTAACGACCGTGGAAATTCAGCCCACCGGCAAAGATATTCGGACAAGGCAATCCCTTAAAGGAAAGCTGCGCACCATCCGTACCTCCACGAATCGGTTTTACATTCGGTTTCACACCCACAGCTTCCATCGCAGCAAAAGCGGTATCGATGATATGCATTACCGGTTCTATCTTCTCACGCATATTATAATACTGGTCGCGCAATTCGAGAGTTGCAGTACCCGCTCCATGTTCAGCATTCATTTGAGCAACCAGACGTTCCATCTCTTTTTTACGGTTCTCAAATTTCGCACGGTCATGATCGCGGATGATATAAGATACAGTGCTTTGCTCCACATCTCCCTGAATACCGATTAAATGATAAAATCCTTCGTAACCGGTCGTATGCTCCGGTCTTTCCTGAGAGGGTAGCAATGTGATAAATTGATTGGCAAGATAGATTGAGTTAATCATCTTATTCTTGGCATATCCCGGATGCACATTACGTCCTTTAAAGGTAATTTTAGCAGCGGCAGCATTGAAATTTTCAAATTCTAACTCCCCTACTTCACCTCCATCCATCGTATATCCCCATTCGCAACCGAATTTCTCTACATCAAATTTATGGGCACCTTCACCAATTTCTTCGTCCGGATTGAAGCCGATACGGATTTTTCCGTGCTTGATTTCCGGATGTTCCTTCAGATACACCATTGCAGATACAATTTCCGCAATCCCGGCTTTATCGTCAGCACCAAGCAACGTCTTTCCATTGGTCACAATCAAGTCTTCCCCCTTATGATCCAATAATTCCGGAAATTGTGACGGAGAAAGAACCACCTTCTCTTCAGCACAAAGCACAATATCCGAACCGTCATACTTTTCCACAATGCGTGGAGTGACATCCTTACCCGTCATATCAGGACTTGTATCCATATGGGCAATAAACCCGATAGTGGGTACTTCTTTATCTATATTGGCAGGAAGTGTAGCAAAAAGATATCCATGCTCATCCAAAGTAATATCTTCCAATCCCAAAGATTCCAACTCTTTTTTCAAGTATTCAGCAAAAATCATCTGCTTCGGAGTACTTGGAGTAAGCCCTGTCGATTCATCAGATTGTGTATCGAAGCTTACATACTTTAAAAATCTGTCTACTAAAGTCATATTGTTTTAATTACAAGTTACTAATTACAATTTACAAATTGATAGTTTATAGTGCCGTAAAGGTAAAAAAAGAGCCGTGAATTACAAAGCAATTCACGGCTCTTTTTTATTGTATACTTTTATCCGGATACTTAAATATCCTATCTGACTACTTTAAAAATGGCTGCTACCATCAAAGCAATGTGTACAAACCTTACATTTAGGTAATCCGATAGCCTCAATCAGCGTTTCCAGCGTATTAAACTTCAATGAACTGAGACCGAAACGCTCGGCAATAATGCTAACCATTTTTTCGTATTCCGGCGAACCGGTAGTAGCATATTTCTCCAGGTTCTTATTCTCGTCCCCTTCCAGTTCCTTGATAATGCGACGGGTAATCAACTCCAATGCATTTTTGGAAGCCGAAAAGCCAACAAACGGACAAGCGTAAATCAATGGCGGACAAGCGATACGCATGTGTACCTCCTTCGCTCCGTAATCATACAGAATCTTCACATTGTCACGCAATTGAGTTCCCCGTACGATTGAATCGTCACAAAACAACAAACGTTTATTTTGCAGCATGGCACGGTTTGGAATCAACTTCATCTTGGCTACAAGCGAACGCATCTCCTGATTGCTCGGAGTGAAGCTACGAGGCCATGTCGGTGTATATTTGGAAATAGCACGATGATAGGGAACCCCCTTTCCTTCGGCATATCCTAAAGCCATACCCACTCCCGAATCAGGAATACCGCAGGCACAATCCACTTCCGATTCATCTGTCTGTCCCATTTTCAATCCGCTGGTGAAACGCACTTCCTCTACATTCTTTCCTTCATAACAAGAAGTCGGGAACCCGTAGTACACCCACAAAAACGAACAAATCTGCATATCCTCGTTGGGCTTGCGAAGTTGGTCAACATGATCGTCATACATACGGACAATCTCACCGGGACCTAAATATTTCTCAATCTCATAATCCAGATTCGGAAAACTGGACGATTCGCTTGTTGCAGCATAAGCACCGTCTTTCCTTCCAATCACCACCGGAGTACGTCCCCACCAGTCACGTGCTGCGATGATACTTCCATCTTCCGTCAGAAGCAACATCGAACAAGACCCCTTAATGTGCTTAAACACATTTTCGATACCTTCCACAAAAGTTCTACCTTGTATAATAAGCAATGCGATAAGTTCCGTCTGGTTGGTGTTGCTCGAACTAAGTTCGGCGAAGTGCATGTTTTGACTGAGAAGCTCTTCTTCCAATTCCTGGATATTGACTATTTTAGCGACTGTGACAATGGCGAAGCGCCCGAGGTGAGAATTGATGATGATAGGTTGTGCGTCTGTGTCGCTAATGATGCCGATGCCGGCGTTTCCTTTGAATTTGTCGAGTTCTCCTTCAAACTTGGTTCGGAAATAAGTACTTTCCAAATTGTGAATGGAGCGTATAAAACCTTTTTCCTCACTATATGTTGCGAGTCCTCCCCGCTTGGTACCCAGATGTGAGTTATAATCTGTGCCATAGAATAAATCAGTCACGCAACTAGTTTTCGAGACTGTTCCGAAAAAACCTCCCATGTTGTTCTCTTTATTGATGATGTTTTAAAAAAGATGGCGCAAAAGTACAAAAAAGAATCCATCCTATAAAAAAAGCGCTCCGCAAAGTTTTAGTTTTCTTTGCGAAGCACAACTAATATTTATTAAAAAGCGGGGAATCCGTAAACAATCTTTTTACCTGAATCTTATTTCCATTTCTTGATCGTTTTCAAGTCAGCGGGAGTTGCTTCAATCAGACTTACCGCAAATCCTCCGCTGCGTGCCAGCTTCACAGACATCTTATTCTTGTTTGTTACAAGTCCTTTTTTTATCTGGTAAGAAGTAGGATTCTTTTCAAAATCCGCCTCCTTTCCGTCAGCGTAGAGAGTAGCTACATATTGTTTTCCCGGTTCGAGAAAATCAAGTGTAAAAGCAGAAGTACGGGGATTCTCATCGGTGATACCACCTACAAACCAGTTATCAGTACCTTTTGCCTTACGTGCTACGGTAATATAATCTCCCGGTTCCGCTTCCAGATACTTGCTGTCATCCCAATCAACGGCTACATCCTTGATAAATTGAAATGCATCCATGTGACGTTCGTAACTTTCCGGAAGGTCGGCTGCCATTTGCAAAGGACTGTACATCGTTACATAAAGTGCCAATTGTTTTGCCAAAGTAGTACGTACAAAGCTATGGTCGCCCGACAGGAAAGAAAGTTTTGTATCAAAGATACCCGGTGTATAATCCATCGGTCCACCAATCTGACGAGTGAAAGGAAGCAAGGTGGTATGGAACGGCTTATTCCCTGCAAAGGCTTCATATTCCGTGCCACGAGCCGATTCATTACCGATCAGATTCGGATATGTGCGACATAATCCTGTCGGACGGGTTGCTTCGTGAGCATTTACACAGATCTTATATTCGGCCGCTTTTTCCACCGCATATAAATAATGATTGTTCATCCACTGCCCGTAATGATGTTCTCCACGGGGAATAATATTACCTACATACCCGCTCTTTACAGCATTGTATCCGTTATCTATCATAAACTGATAGGCTTTATCAAGATGACGCTCGTAGTTACGTACAGAAGCGGAAGTCTCGTGATGCATCATCAGCTTCACTCCTTTTTCCTTCGCATACGCATTGAGCATCTTCACGTCAAAATCAGGATACGGAGTTACGAAATCAAAGACATAATCCTTCGAATTTCCGAACCAGTCTTCCCAGCCTTCATTCCAGCCTTCCACTAAGATCTGGTCGAATCCATGTTCGGAAGCAAAGTCAATGTAACGCTTCACTTTGTCATTATTGGCCGCATGACGCCCGTTCGGTTTTGTTTTGGAATAATCCGTCTGTCCCAGTTTCACAGAATAAACATCATCCGTGTACGACCATGAACTTTTTCCGGTAATCATTTCCCACCACACACCGATGTATTTCACCGGCTTAATCCAAGAAACATCTTCGTAGGCACAAGGCTCATTCAAGTTCAAAGTCAATTTGGAAGCCAGAATATCACGAGCATCATCACTGACAATCACCGTGCGCCAAGGTGAACGGCAAGGCGTTTGCATATAACCTTTATCCCCTTTTGCATCAGGAGTCAACCATGATTCAAAAATCAGATTCTGATCGTCAAGGTTCAGATGCATACAAGAATAATCAACCAAAGCCGCTTCATGCAGATTGATATATAACCCATCGGCCGTCTTCATTTGCAAGGACGTTTGTACCCCCGTTGGAGAGAAAGATGTTTGAGAAGCATTGCCGGTAATTGCACCCTGCAGCAATCCGCGAATTTCAGAAAGCTTGGATTCGGTATAATCATATTCCTGCGTATCATAATCGCCAGGAATCCAGAATGCCGTATGATCGCCGGCCATAGCAAACTGCGAATGTTCTTCTTTTATAACGAAGTAATTCAGATTCTTTTGTTGCGGGAACTCATAGCGGAAGCCCAAGCCATCATTATAAAGACGAAAACAAATAATCAGATTACGATCTTGTGCCTTTTGATTCAGGGTAACAGCCATTTCATTATAATGGTTGCGGATTGATTTCACCTCTCCCCACACCGGTTCCCATGTTTCATCAAAAGCTGAAGTTTTACTATCGGCCAGAGTGAATCCGTTCATCAGTCCGGGATCATTTTTCAATTCCAGTCCCAGTTTCGAAGGTTTAATCACCTCTTTTCCTTTATAAGAGAGTTCATACACCGGTTCTCCTTGCGTGTTGACAGAGAAATTTAGTTTTAATTGTCCGTCAGGAGAAGTGATACTTTCGGCCTTTGCTGATGTGCCGAAGAAAAAAGAGAGCAACAGGCAGACCCATATTGCAGTTCCTATTTTCATGTTCTTCATGATATAAATGAGTTAGTTAATAATCGTATGGCAAAGATAGACAGGAATGACAAGCATTACTCCGGATTATAAATAAAATATAGTATTTCCGAATATCACAAAAGAGATAAGAAGCTATTAATAAGCACAATAGCAAAGTCATTCAACAGAAAAAATATAGTATCTACATGGAATAACAAAGCATATTATCATACTGAAATAGCCTAAAAATCCATGTCTAATAAAAAATAGAGGCTAAAAAGTTCAAAGAATACAGTGATATTAATATATAATTGATAAATTTGTAAGCAAAATATCTTACTTTAAAAAACACATAATCTAATATTATTATGATACAAGATCTTAAATACACGATATTGTTTCTCTTTATATTATCTACAACTTATACCTCCGCTCAATCCCTACGAAAATTAATGGAGATGCCTCCCCGTATCATTGAATCGAAATGGGAACAGACCCCAGAGGGAGGAACAGAATTAAACTATTACAACGAAGACCTGTGCAGCTATTATCTATTTCGCGAAAACGACCGTTCATACAATCTAAATCCAGGGAAAAACACGGTATTCAGAATAGAGAAAGGTTCCAATGCCAATAATCCCTTCAAGAATTCAAGCAGATATATGTTCTTTCGCGGACAATTCCCTAAAGATTTTAAAATCAGCACTCCTTACGCACTTCCCGTAAAAGCTGGTAAAGAAACAAAATGGCAAATCGCCCTGCAAGAATCTGCAAAAACGATGATATTCCAAATTCAGGAAGGTGACACCATTTATGCCACCCGCAGAGGAGTGGCATGTACAACAGTGTTACCACAACAATTATTAATATACCACCCCGATCACACTTTTGCCGCATACCTTATGATGAGCCAGAATTTTATCCAAGGGGGTGAGGAAATCATGACCGGGCAACCAATAGGAATAGCCGGAGTACTTGGAGTATCAATCTCCTACTTTTTTCTAGATAACAATAAATTCGATTCAAATGGTCCTCTAGGTTATCCGTACTCTCATTTTACTCCTGTATTCCGTACAGATAAAGGAGATATAAAACTAGATGAAAAAGTTGCCTATAAATCGGCTATAGATGACGAGCTGATCATGCTTGAAATGACGAAACGTGAAAAAAAGAAATTTCAGAAACAGAAATACTCAAAATAAAGAAAAGAATATGCGTGTATTTCATCTAATCCTCCTTTGGGTCTGTTTTTGCGATTTACTTCATGCACAGACCGTACAAATCACTTATGAAGGCGACCCGCTTACTGACAAAGAACGCCGGAAGATTGAACAGACTCTCCAATATGAAGTTGAATTCTACTCACAATTCGGACTTCCTGATACGCTTAACCTCAAGTTAACAGTGTTCAACAAAAGAGAAGACGCTCTAACTTATCTGGATAAATTCAACATTCATCCCCCCAAAGGCACAAATGGTTTATATATACCCAGATTACAGAAAGCTATTATATTAAGCAGAGAGAAAGAATATCAACAAGGCCTTGGCATCATCTATCACGAACTGAGCCATCACCTCACCTTGAAAATTACAGCAGGGCGTCCTCCCATTTGGTTTAACGAGGGACTTGCTGAATACTTTGAGCACTGTAAAGCCAATAAAAAAGGACTCCAACATACATTTACCGAATACGAAAAAGGAAGAATCCGTACTATATATATGTTAGGGGACATTGATTTACTCACCTTCATCAACAGTCGCCAGAAAGAATTTATGCAGCAACAAAGAACCGATGAGCAATATGCCTATATCCTTTCCCATGCACTTGTTACTTTTTGGATTGAGAAAATTCCCCGGCAGATATTCCATGATTTTGTGCACTCCCTCCAAAACAAAAACAATTCGTCCACAGTGTCCGAACAGATAGATCAGATTTATACCGGAGGCTTCAAACAATTTGAAAAAGATTTTGAAGCTTTCTGCAGATAGTTTTATCTTTTTTCTATCTTTGCATCGGCTATGGGATTAGCCTTTAACCGCCCTTTGGAGCTGATGATCCCTACAATTTGAATGTATAACTCTTAAATTGTCAGCTAATGCTCAAAACTTTATTATTTATCGGCATGGGAAGTTTCACTGGAGGCATACTACGTTACCTCATCTCACGCTATGCACAGAATTATCAGATCACTTCCTTTCCTTTAGGAACCTTTCTGGTCAACGTACTCGGTTGTTTTGCCATCGGTCTGTTTTATGGACTCTTCGAACGAGGGAATCTGATGAACTCCAATCTAAGAATGTTTCTTACTGTAGGGTTCTGCGGAGGATTCACCACCTTTTCAACGTTCATGAATGAGAACTTTCAACTAATTAAAAATGATAATTTCTTCTATCTCTCGCTTTATGTTACTCTTAGCTTGTTTTTAGGATTTGTTATGTTATACCTTGGGCATGCACTTACAAAATTATTCTGAAATGGAAACGATAAAAACATAACATACTGACATATTTATGATTAAAAGAAACCCAACCAAACCCGTCCGCGTTGTTCCTCCCATGATGGAAGAGCAGGAAGTCAGTACTACTACCTTACAGGAATGGCTCGACAGAGAAGAAACCGTCTCTCATCTTTTATTCTGCAAAGGAAAAGAAGAAGGCATCGACAAATCTTATAAAAGTTTCAAGAACTGCACTTTTCAGCATCAGACATTCAGCGAATGCAAATTCCGCTCTTCCCAGCTGACCGATGTCAGGTTCGAGAACTGCGACCTATCCAATATTTCTTTCGCTGAAAGTTCTCTTTACCGGGTAGAATTCATTTCCTGCAAACTATTGGGTACCAATTTATCGGAAACAACGATGAATCACGTCTTGCTGCATGACTGCAACGCAGGTTATATCAATCTGGCTATGAGTAAAATGAACCAGGTACGTTTTGCACACAGCCAGCTCCGCAACGGAAGTCTGAACGACTGCCGTTTTTCATCCGTCGCATTTGAGAGTTGTGATCTCGTGGAAGCCGATTTTTCACATGCTCCGCTTCGTGGAATAGATTTGCGCACTTCCCGTATCAGCGGAATCACGCTTAACATCAGTGATCTGAAAGGGGCTGTCATCACTTCCCTGCAAGCAATGGATTTGCTTCCATTGTTAGGGGTTATTATCGAAGATTAAAATCCTGCAAATTCACCCCTTCGCACTCAAACAAAAAGCATCGTCCCGTTGTTATAATATAAGGTCGGACTAACGACATATAGGGAATAGGCACAAAAAGAATACCTATTTATAGTGATTTCTCACTCCCCGTCAAGTCCGTACTTTTGCAGAAATCTTATTCAAAAACAATAGAAACGATGAAAATTGAAAAAATTGTAGCTCGAGAAATTCTCGATTCAAGAGGTAACCCCACAGTAGAAGTTGACGTAGTATTGGAATCCGGCATTATGGGACGTGCCTCTGTGCCGTCGGGTGCTTCCACAGGTGAACACGAAGCATTGGAGCTTCGCGATGGTGACAAACAGCGCTATGGTGGAAAAGGAGTACAAAAAGCGGTTGATAATGTAAATAAAATCATCGCTCCGAAGCTGATTGGTATGTCTTCACTCAATCAGAGAGGTATCGACTACGCAATGCTGGCATTGGACGGCACTAAGACTAAATCTAATTTAGGTGCTAACGCTATTCTTGGTGTATCTCTTGCCGTAGCCAAAGCTGCTGCCAACTATCTGGACCTTCCTCTATATCGCTATATCGGTGGAACAAATACGTATGTAATGCCTGTACCGATGATGAACATCATCAACGGTGGTTCACATAGTGATGCTCCTATCGCATTTCAGGAATTTATGATCCGCCCCGTAGGTGCTCCTTCTTTCAGAGAAGGTTTGCGTATGGGCGCCGAAGTATTCCATGCCTTGAAGAAGGTTTTGAAAGACCGTGGCCTTAGCACTGCCGTAGGTGACGAAGGTGGTTTCGCTCCTAACCTGGAAGGTACGGAAGATGCTTTGAACTCTATTATGGCCGCTATCAAAGCAGCAGGATACGAACCGGGCAAGGACGTAATGATCGGCATGGACTGTGCTGCTTCCGAATTCTACCACGATGGTATTTACGATTATACCAAGTTTGAAGGTGAAAAAGGTAAGAAACGCACTTCCGCAGAACAAGTTGACTACCTGGAAGAACTAATCAACAAATTCCCTATCGACTCTATCGAAGACGGTATGAACGAAAACGACTGGGAAGGCTGGAAAAAGCTGACTGAACGCATCGGCAACCGTTGCCAGCTGGTAGGTGACGACCTGTTCGTAACCAACGTAGATTTCCTTGCAATGGGTATCGAAAAAGGCTGTGCCAACTCTATCCTGATTAAAGTAAACCAAATCGGTTCGCTGACAGAAACACTGAACGCTATCGAAATGGCTCACCGTCATGGATACACTACTGTTACTTCTCACCGTTCGGGTGAAACGGAAGATGCTACTATTGCAGACATCGCAGTAGCTACCAACAGCGGACAGATCAAAACCGGTTCTTTGAGCCGTTCCGACCGTATGGCGAAATACAACCAGTTACTCCGTATCGAAGAAGAACTGGGAGATTTGGCTGTATATGGTTACAAGAGAATTAAATAATTCAATATTCTCTTACTTGAATAATTCATCCCCGGACAATTTGATTATCCGGGGATTTTTACATATTAACCATTCACTAAATCTTTTTGCATTGTAAGAAAACTAGCTTCACTAAGCATCAATAAATATCTCCAATATTTTGCGAATTGAATTAATAAGGCTACATTTGCAACGTCAAACTTATTAATAGCGGTGGGGAAACCTGCCTATTTTTACGGCGGGCATTTTTATGCCCGCACGTGAACTCCTATATGGGCGGTTTCGTACCCCCATCGGGAGTGTTAATGCACCCCAAAACCTACCGCTGGTGAGTTTGACAATGGGACAGGCGAAACCGCTTCTTTATTAGCACTTCTTCCTCTCCCATCAATCTAATTATTCATCTTTTAAATTCTAATGATTATGGAAAACAGTCAATTAAAAGACTTACAGGAAGAGGTTTCAGAAGCTACGAAACAGTATATCCTGACTACATTCAATTCTGAAAATGGAATGAAAACGTATTATTTGCAGATGTCAAACATAATACGCTCTGCGCACATTAATTGCCTCTCAACTGCAATTCATCGTTTTTCTCTCCGGGAATATAAATATCATCAAGCAACTTCATGGAATATTGCAACGCCATTTATCCAATGTGATGCTTTTACTCAGGTCCTATCCGGAGCATAATATACAAGAATGAATAACAATGATGAATCAAAAAGAAACTATAAATATTTGCTTTTCTTAAAAATGGAATATTACAACAATTAGGGAACTGCGTATTTCGATAATATGCAAATATAAAAAAAAAGCATCCAGACTAATACCTGAATGCTTTTTCTTGGATTTGTTATATATCCTTTTTTTGAGCCTCTTGTCGGATTCGAACCAACGACCCCGAGATTACAAATCACGTGCTCTGGCCAACTGAGCTAAAGAGGCGGGTGGGTAAGCTTACTATATCGCGCCGCTACAACCAACTACCTTTGCTGCGATCAAGCCCTGGAGGATTCGAAGGGAGCTGGCCGTATAGGACTTACCCGTTTTGCGGTTGCAAAGGTAGACATTTTTATGTATTCTGCAATAGCTGCAGACAACTTTTTTACTAATAAAAGACTAACAGGCTACATTTCAGGCAATTAAAATTGCAAAAAAAATATTCAGACAGCAACTTCCTCTGCTTTATTAACTTTAACAACCAGATTTCCCCTACCAACCGATATTATTTGTACCTTTGTGCGCAATTTATAAATGAAGATGACAGAGAACAGAAGCTATTTACAAAAATATGCCATGCATTTTGGCACGTATATGGGAATCTACTGGATATTGAAGTTCATATTATTTCCGTTGGGATTCCACATACCTTTCCTTTCGCTTTTATTTGTAATCCTGACATTGTCCGTACCTTTCATCGGATATCACTATGCGAAAATGTACCGGGATAAGATTTGCGGGGGAAGTATCCAATTTTCGCATGCCATGCTCTTTACCATATTTATGTATATGTTTGCTTCTCTGCTGGTAGCTGTGGCCCACTACGCCTATTTCCAATTCATCGATCATGGATTTATCATCAACTCTTACATCCAGTTGTGGGACGAACTGATGACCAACACCCCGGCTCTGATAGAAAACAAAGAAGTTATAAAAGAAACGATAGATACCGCCCGTTCACTTACTTCCATCAATATCACCATGCAACTATTGTCATGGGATGTATTTTGGGGAAGCATCCTGGCCATTCCCACCGCATTGATGGTAATGAAAAAGGCCAAACCGGAAAATGACGGAGTGTCTCAATCGTAATTTGTAATTCGTAAGTAATTAGTAATTAAAAAATGGATATATCAGTTGTAATCCCATTATTCAATGAAGAAGAGTCACTACCCGAACTCTATGCTTGGATAGAACGGGTAATGCAAGCCAACGGATTCTCATTCGAAGTGATTTTCGTAAACGATGGAAGTACCGACCATTCATGGGAAGTGATCGAAAAGCTTAAAGCTCAATCGGAACATGTAAAAGGTATCAAATTCCGCCGTAACTACGGTAAATCACCTGCACTCTACTGTGGATTCGCTGAAGCGGAAGGAAATGTAGTCATAACGATGGATGCCGACCTGCAAGATAGCCCGGATGAAATCCCCGAACTTTACCGGATGATTACAAAGGATGGCTATGACCTGGTATCCGGCTGGAAGCAAAAGAGATATGATCCTATTTCAAAGACACTGCCCACCAAATTGTTTAATGCTACCGCCCGCAAAGTATCAGGCATCAAAAACCTGCACGACTTCAACTGTGGTCTGAAAGCATATCGAAAAGACGTTGTAAAACATATCGAAGTCTATGGCGAGATGCACCGTTACATCCCCTATCTGGCAAAGAATGCCGGATTCAAGAAAATCGGTGAAAAGGCAGTACACCATCAGGCACGCAAATATGGAACAACTAAATTCGGACTAAACCGCTTTGTAAACGGATATCTGGATTTGATTTCCTTGTGGTTCCTTTCCAAATTCGGAGTTAAACCGATGCATTTCTTCGGACTGCTGGGATCATTGATGTTCCTGATCGGTATGATTTCTGTCATCATTGTAGGCGCCAGTAAATTATACGCCATGTCCAACGGTCTCCCTTACCGACTGGTGACCGACTCTCCCTATTTCTATTTGTCACTTACGGCAATGATTATAGGTACACAATTATTCTTAGCCGGATTCCTTGGCGAACTCATCTCGCGCAATGCACCGGAACGGAATAACTATCAGATAGAAAAGAAAATTTGATTCACATTCAATAAACTGACTATGAAGAATTTAATTCGCATCTTTCTCATATTGACTATCATTGGCGGTGCAGTCAGCTTACATAGTGCCTGCTCGGATGAGAACGATTGCTCATTGGCAGGACGTCCGATGATGTACTGCACAATATATACCATTGATCCGGATAATCCTACTGTTGCATTAAAAGACACGCTTGATTCATTAACAATCACAGCATTGGGCACTGACTCTATCATCCTGAACAATGAAAAGAATGTGCATACCCTGATGCTGCCACTACGATACACAAGTGACACTACTGTGTTCATATTCAGATACGATCCCAAACGTAGAGAAAAAGATGTTGACACATTATACATTGTACAACAGAATACCCCTTATTTCCAGTCCATGGAATGTGGTTATATGATGAAACAAAATATACTCAGCGCCAAATTTGGAAAACCGGGAAGACCGGGCAACCCTCCCCCCTCTGGCAACGGGCAGCCGGACCAGATAGATTCTCTTCATATAAAAAATAAAGAAGCCAATACAAATGAAATCGAGAACTTGCAGATATTCTATAATTATCGGCCAGAACGCACACCTGATGAAACGACTAATTAGTCTGCTTCTACTCTTTTGCATTGGGCTTCCGTTGCTGGCACAACAGCAACGTCCGGTGCAAACGCCTAAAAGAGACCAGAAGAAAAAAGAGGTTGCCGAGATAGATACCATTCCGCTTTACAATGGTACGTATGTCGGTGTGGATTTATATGGTATTGGAAGCAAGCTGCTGGGAGGTGACTTTATGAGTTCCGAAGTCAGTGTAGCCGTTAACCTCAAGAACAAATTCATCCCTACCATTGAGTTTGGTATGGGAGGAACAGATACCTGGAGCGAAACAGGCATACACTACAAAAGCAAAATGGCTCCATTCTTCCGAATCGGCGTGGATTACAACACCATGGCAAAGAAAAAAGAGAAGAACAGCTACTTGTATGCAGGACTTCGCTATGCATTCAGTTCATTTAAATATGATGTTTCCACGATGCCGGCAGACGATCCTATCTGGGGAGATGCGATAAGCAACCCGAGTTTGGAAGACGGTTATTGGGGAGGAAGTGTGCCATTTAGCCATCTGGGCATGAAAGGATCGGTGCAATGGCTGGAAATCGTTTTAGGCGTCAAAGTACGTATTTACAAAAACTTCAACATGGGGTGGTCAGTACGTATGAAATACAAAACCAAAGCATCTACCGGAGAATATGGAGACCCATGGTACGTGCCCGGTTATGGAAAATTTAAATCGAGTAACATGGGAATCACTTATTCCCTTATTTATAAATTGCCTCTTTAGAATACAATGACAGGACTAGAGATTTGGCTGCTTGCAATAGGTCTGGCGATGGATTGTTTCGCTGTCTCAATTGCAAGCGGTATTATTTTGAAACGTACCCGATGGAAACCCATGCTAGTCATGGCTTTTGCTTTCGGCCTTTTTCAGGCAATCATGCCATTTATCGGATGGATATGTGCAAAGACATTCAGTCATCTTATAGAAAGTGTAGACCATTGGATTGCTTTCGCGATCCTTGCCTTCTTAGGCGGACGAATGATTTTAGAATCTTTCAAAGAAGAAGAATGTTGTAAACTGTTCAATCCGGCAAATCCGAAAGTGGTATTGACGATGGCAATAGCCACAAGTATTGATGCATTGGCAGTCGGTATCTCCTTTGCTTGTTTAGGAGTGCAGGACTATACAGAAATCATCTCTCCTATCCTTATCATCGGATTTGTATCTTTCGCCATGTCGCTCATCGGGCTGATCTTTGGTATCCAATGTGGCTGTGGCATCGCCCGGAAACTGAAAGCGGAGTTATGGGGAGGTATCATTCTAGTCATTATCGGACTAAAGATATTAATTGAACATTTATTTCTTCAATAAAACGAGTTTTCTCATCAAATAGAAGAGCGTATGAAAACAAAGAAAAGTTTCCTTTGGCTGGCTTTCCTGATTTTGGCAACTATCTGGATATTAGTCAGACATAATCAACAAGTTGGCTATTATAGTGTCAAAGGTTTGGTATTTGGGACAGTGTATAAAATTACTTATCAGCATGACGGTGATTTAAAACAGGAAATAGAAGCTGAACTGAAACGCTTCGACCAATCTTTATCTCCATTCAATGACAGTTCTGTTATCAGTCGCGTCAACCGCAATGAAGAGCTGGTGACTGATAGTTTTTTCCAGAAATGTTTCAACCGCTCGATGGAAATTTCCCGCGAGACAAAGGGTGCTTTCGACATTACAGTGGCCCCTCTTGCCAATGCTTGGGGATTCGGTTTCAAAAAAGGTGCTTTTCCTGATTCATTAATGATAGACAGTCTGTTACAAATCACCGGATATGAAAAAGTGAAAATGGATAACGGCAAAGTCATCAAACAGGATCCTCGCACTATGTTAAGTTGTAGTGCCGTCGCCAAAGGGTATTCGGTAGACGTAATCGCACAACTGCTCGACCGTAAGGGAATAAAAAACTATATGGTAGATATAGGCGGCGAGGTGGTAGTGAAAGGGAAAAATCCTTCCAAAGGCTTATGGCGCATTGGAATCAATAAGCCCGTCGACGATTCACTGGCCGTAAACCAAGACTTACAGACAATTCTTGAGATAACAGATTTAGGCTTGGCTACTTCCGGAAACTATCGTAACTATTATTATAAGGATGGGAAAAAATACGCCCATACGATTGACCCCAGAACTGGCTATCCGGTACAACACAACATCTTGTCCTCTACGGTAATCGCCAAAGACTGTATGACTGCCGACGCCCTTGCCACCGCCTTCATGGTGATGGGACTGGAAGAAGCGGAAGCTTTCTGCAAAGCGGATACAACGATTGACGCCTACTTTATTTATAGCGGAGAAAATGGAGAGTTCAAGACTTTCTACACGGAAGGAATGAAAAAATACATAGCGAAATAAGGTTCGCTTCTTTTCTTTCATTCCCTTCACATGAGGACAAGTCTCAAACTATCAACTATTTCGTGTGATTACTCAAAGAAATATGCTTCTTTCACATCCTTCACAGTCGTTACCGTGAGGGATGTGCCGCGTCTCTGGATGTGCCATAATAACCGGGAGCAGGCACATACATCGGCTGATTGCGCAAACCGATATTTACTAGCTTTCCTTCTCCACGCAAACGTACCAAATGCGTTTTAGCCGTAGTACGTGCCAAACCACACACTTCCTGAAAATCACGGCGGGTCATCATCTGATGTTCGGCAAAATATTCTTTCAACAGCATATCAATCTCCACCTCTGACACCTTTTCCGAATGGCGGACATACTTGGACTGACTGGCACGAACACCCACAAAATGTCCTTTCAGATTACTGTCAGGGCGAAATCGGACAGTTTTGAAAGCCACCTTATTAGTCTTATGCGGAGTGCTGCGAGTCACTTTCCCCGTAGCCTCCAAAGTGGGATAAAAATAACCTACCCCCTCAATATGTACTTCTTTTCCCTCACGCAACGACTCGCCAAGAATTTTCGATAAGTTATCAAGCACATTCTTTACATCGCCCACAGTCAACGAACTGTAGTCATGAATCTTGTAACAAAGAGTATCCGTATCCACCTTTCCGTTCATAAAGATACGCGGATGCAACGCTGCTTCTTCTTCCGAAGAAGCGTTAGGATTTTCATACCAATCAAACACAATAGCCATTACTTCTTATCAATTTAAATGTGTAACTTCATCATAGGACAACTTTAATCGGCTATTCGGACGATTGGAATCGGCTGTTCAGTCAACTATTGTCAGCCAACCGGACAACTCCGGTCGGCTTTCCCTAAATAAGCACTAAAGATACGACAAAGTAACGATATATCAGCATAAGAAAGCTTGTTTTTCATTTCAGGAGAAAATAAACTTTTTCTTAGTTAAATACTTGCAAACCCCATATCTCATGTTATACCTTAGCAGCATCAACCGGTCGAAAAAATAACATTTATTCAATTTAAAAAGAAGAAAAATATGAAAACATTAGAATATAACTCGAAACGTTTGGCAAAAAGAATACGAGTATTGATGAAAGAGTCGTCAAACGTCATCGTTTCACCGAATACGTCAAAGAACGTGCCGAAAACGCAAGAAATAGATGAACAGGAAGCATATAAACAAGAAGTACATAAACAACCCGTCCTTCTGACACAACTAGTGATTGACTTTTTGAAAGAGCGATATGACTTCCGCTACAACTTGCTCACCGAAGAAACCGAATTCCGACCATCCGGACAACGAGACATTCCTTTCTGCCGCATAGACAAACGAGAACTGAATACTTTCTGTCTGGAAACTCACAAAGAAGGCATCAACTGCTGGGATAAGGATCTTCAAAGATATATCTATTCTACCCAAGTGGAAAGCTACCACCCTTTCCGGCTTTATATGAACGAACTACCTGCCTGGGATGGAACAGATCGGTTGAAGCCCTTAGCGAAGCGAGTATCCGACATTCCTCTATGGATAAAAAGCTTTCACACCTGGATGCTCGGACTTGCCGCCCAATGGCTGGGAGTAAATCAAACACAAGCGAATAGCGTAGCCCCGATACTTATTAGTGAAGAACAGGGACGCCACAAGTCCACTTTCTGCCGTATGCTGATGCCGCCACAACTAGCCCGTTATTATTCGGATAATCTGAAACTAACCGCACAAGGCAATCCCGAACGTCTCCTTGCCGAGATGGGATTACTAAACATGGACGAATTTGACAAATTCGGAGCACAAAAGATGCCATTACTGAAAAATCTGATGCAAATGTCCAGCCTCAACATCTGCAAAGCCTATCAGAAAAATTTCCGGTCGCTACCTCGTATCGCTTCGTTCATAGGAACAAGCAACCGAACTGACCTACTGTGTGATCCGACAGGCAGCCGTAGATTCATCTGTATTGAAGTGGAACATGATATAGACTGTACCGGAATTGAACATTCACAAATCTACGCTCAACTAAAAGAGGAATTGCTTGCAGGTGCCCGCCACTGGTTTAATAAGGAGGAAGAACATGCCTTGCAACGTCATAACAGCGCATATTATCATATTAACCCCATAGAAGACATTGTGCGCAACACATACATACCAGCCGCGTTGGATGAACCGAATTGTCTCTCGCTCTCCGCCGCTATCATTCATCAGGAACTGAAAAAGAGGTTTCCGGCCGCACTACAAGGTTGTACACCTATCCAACTGGCGCAAAATCTTACCGCAGCAGGTATCAGCCGACAGCATACGAGATTAGGAAATGTGTATTTGGTGAAGAGGGTGAAGGATAGTGAAGAGTGAACATTGTATTATTCATTCACAGGAGGCAACTATAAATGAATAACTTAGGGTTATGTGAAATGAATGAAAGAATATATCAATATAAGTAATTAAATCATCAAGGATAGTCGGTTTATAAAAAATAGAGAAAGTGCATAAGATTTACTCACCACTTTCTCTATTTCTTATTCTGTAGACACTCAGAAGACCGCAAATTAAATATTTAAATCAGCTTTATGCAGTGTCAGTCCATCCTTGGTAGACTCACAGAAATACACTGATTTACAATCATTAGATATAGTGTAATAGCCATTTTCTTTATTGGGTAAATCATACTTTTTGATCGGATTCAAATCCCAGTCAAATATAAATATTGCTTTGCTGTATTGTCTCAAATCTTTATCCTTTTCGCTAAAGAATCCTCGAACCGAGCATATAATATATTTGTCATTAGTCTGCATAGATTCAATTTCTATCTGCTTCTCATTTATCGTACTAAGCGATGTAGACCTTTCATCGCTTGAGGGGACGCGCTGCATCTCTGTATATCTTTTTTCATTTACTACATTTCCATTCTTAATATCAAATGTATATAATATGAATTGATGACTCACAGAAAAAACAGCCATATCATCGCCTTTTACCTCAACAGAACCATCAGCATAAGCACATTTTATTAAATCATTAGCAGGCAGTTCGAAGCCTTTTGCTTTTTCAAGATCAAAACTTTCATAATTTATTGTTTCATAAGAGTTTGTCTCTTTATTATTTAATATGGCAATCGATTTTTGATTGAACTCGTTCATTTTTGTTTTTTCGCTTTCAGATAAAGCTGGCATTAAGGTTGCAAGGACAGAACCATTGGGAAGCTTAGCCATTCGACGCACCCAGATGCTATCCGGAACTATTGTCAGAGAGAACTTTCGTTCACCCATAGGCACATTATCTATTATCTCTCTCTTTGCGAAAGCTTTTATCATGTTGGAATATGTGTATAATTGAATGGAATCACCTACCATTTGAAAACCTTCTAATTCAGTTAACTCATTGGCTGCTCTTCCTTTTGATGCTATTATAGATAATTTTTCCCCGGTATTCAAATTATAGCAAGATCCGAAATCATATTCTCTATTTTCGATATGCCACAGAATAGAGTCATCAATCACGCAGAAACCCATTTCTAAAATATTAAACTTATTAAAAGGCTTAAATTCCAATCGTTCAGTAGCAGGAAAATCTGTATCTAAATCTGAGATAGGAACAGTCTGATTCTTTACTGTGCTATTGCAGCTAAAAAAAGAAAAACTAATTAAAATCAATAAAAGTCGAGCATTTGTTTTCATAAGTGTGCACTTTTAAATAATTAATGGTAATTATTTGCGAATATAGTTATTATATTTATCTTTGCAAGAGAGATCTATATTTTTAAACCAAACAAAATAAATAAAGCTATGAAAACACTTAAAAAAAGAATCTTGAGAACATTTTTATTTGTCTATTTAGCGTTAACAGTTGCAACAATTACATTTGCATTTGACTTTCCTTCTCCTCCAGGAAGACCTAGCCCTTTTGACATAGAAGCTGATCGGTGCAAATTAAGATTTAAAAAACCGTTAAGTAACGGAGCGTCGCCAATACAATACTATCGTATTGAGTATAGATCGGAAGAGAATGGCAGATGGCAACTTGAAAGAACAATTAAGCCTCAATTCGCCATGGATGATACGATGCAATCTGACATTGATAATAGGGTTGGAAAATATCTAGTAGTTTTTCGTGTATTTGCTGAAAACTCTCATGGTCGAAGTTATCCATCAGAGATTTCCAATTCTATAACATTTGAAAATCCGTTCAAATAGCAATAAAATATCCCGAATAATCATGTTCTTTATTTATTCGGGATATTTCATACAAAAAAGACAATATTATAATAAAATCATGAGAATTTCCAGATCCACACTAAGATGATAATCACATTATATACAAAATTATATACAGAAAAGATCATCCCTATTATCAGACAAACAGATAAAGAACTTTTAAAAATATAGATGAAGAATGAAAGTGAAATTTCAGGTAAAAAGACATAAACACAAATGCGAAAAAGACTACTATTAGTGTCCATAGGATGGCTACTCTGTAGTGCCATCACCGGACAAAATCTAACCACGAGAAATATGACCCTCGAACAAGCGATCGAGATTGCTCATGCCCGTTCTCCACAAGTTCAGATGGCACAACTTAATTTTATGGCGCAGTATTGGGACTTCCGTTCCTATAAGGCACAGTTTCTCCCATCGCTTAATTTGCATGGAAATTTGGGAAACTATAACCGCTCACTAGTAGATGTGCGTGACCCAGAAACGGGGCGTATCAGCTATGTAGCAAACAATACATTGAATAATAATTTGTCTATTTCAATAGATCAGAATATCCCTCTGACAGGCGGTAAAGTATCACTTAACACATCGCTCGACCGGTTGGACCAGTTTAATTATGGCACGCAGATATACAATTCAAATCCACTTACAATCCACTACACACAGCCTCTACGATCGTTTAATGAATTAAAATGGAGAAAAAAGACGGAGCCTTTACGCTATGAAAAGGAGAAGAAGGTATATTTAGAGTCGATGGAGAATATAACCCTTCAGACTACCTCACAATTCTTTTCCGTCTTATCGGCACAGACCAGTCATCAGAAAAATGAAGAAAACCTGAATGATACCCGAAGCATGTACGATATAGCGCTCAAACGCTCTGCGATTGGTACTGTGACAAAAAGTGAACTATTACAGTTGGAATTGGCTCTGATGAATGCAGAACTGACAGTTAGTAATAGCAGAACAAATTTAGAAATTGCTCTTTTCAACTTTAAGACCTATCTGGGCATTTCGGAGAGTACTTCTTTTAAACTACTACCGCCAACAATAGCCCCGGATGTTATCATGGAATACGACTTTGTATTAGGTAAAGCCTTACAAAACTCATCGCAAAATCTTTCACTTCAACTGAAAGAAATAGAAGCACAGCAGGATGTAGCACAAGCCAAAGCAGCAAAAGGAATTCAGGTGGAGCTACAGGCAAATCTGGGTTTCTCACAAACGGGAAATAGTTTCAATGAAGCATATCGCTTATTGAAAGATCAAGAAATTGTCGGAGTTTCGCTGACAATGCCTATTTACGACTGGGGTATGAGCCGGGGAAAAGTAAAGATGGCTGAAGCAAAAGCTCGATTAGCACACACACAGAACGAACAGGATGCCATACAATTTCAACAAGATATTCGAATTAAAGTGATGCAGTTCAACCAACAAGGCAGACAGTGCGAAATATCAGCAAAGGCTTTGGCCGTTGCACAACAGCGGTATGATATCACCAAAGACAGATTCCTGAACGGAGGTATTACCGTGACCGATCTGAACACGGCACAAAAAGAGTTGGATGATGCTAGCGGACAATATATATCGCAACTGAGCACCTTTTGGAGTGCCTATTTTGAGTTGAGAAAATTGTCATTATATGACTTTATTCATAAAAAAGATATTAGTGCGGAATTCGATCAAATCATTGAAAGATAAAATCATTGAAAAAGAAAAGTTATGAAGAAATTATTCCTATATAAAAGTCTCTTGATGATTATTTGCCTGTTGGGAACGGCAGCTTGCGGTGACGGAAAGAAAAAAGAAGAAGCTTTAATCGGTAAGAGTGATGAGAAAACACAGTTGATTACTGTCGATACGATGGTATTAACCAAACGGTCCTTCCAAAAACAAATCGCATGTAACGGTAAGCTGCGCGCAGTAGTGAAAAGTGACCTAGCATTTAATAGTTCGGGGATTATTACCGCCATTCATATACGCAACGGAGATAGAGTTGCCAAGGGGACGACGTTGGCTGTGCTTAATACGAAAGAGGCCGAAATAGAGCTGCGGAAAAGCCGCCGTGCGATGACAAAAGCAAATATTGACCTGGTAGATAAACTGATTGGACAGGGATATACAGCTGATACGACAGCCGTTCCAACCGCAATTTTACAGAATATGAAAGCGTCATCGGGATATGAGAGCGCAATGGATCAATTAGAGGCAGCCGAACGCCAGTTGGCTAATTGTTATTTAACCGCACCGTTTAGTGGGCGCGTGGCAGATTTGGATTCCAAGGTATATGGCCGTTCGACAGACAAACTATGCACATTGATTGATGACTCCTATTTTGATGTGGAATTTAGTGTATTAGAAGCCGAAATGGAAGAAGTAGCACGAGGGTTACGAATCTCGATATCTCCTTTTATCAATGAGGATCAACATTTTACGGGTGAGATTACAGAAGTCAACCCCTTGATTAATGAGCAAGGACAAATTAAAGTACGAGCGAAAGTACGTAACTATAATAACTATTTAATAGAGGGAATGAATGTAAAGATTCTGCTGGAGCGTGAAGTGAAGCAGCAGTTTGTTGTTCCGAAAGATGCGGTGGTGCTTCGAGATGGGTTCCAAGTGATTTTCCGTTATAAAGATGGCAAAGCGGTATGGACGTATGTGGATGTGGTTATGTCTAATATTGATTCTCATGTGATTACGGGTAATGCCAAAAAACAGACCACTATTTCGGAGAATGATGTTGTGATTGTATCCAACAATCTGAATCTGGCAGATGAAACAGAGGTGACGCCTAATTAAAATGTCTGATTGGCGAACCTTTAACCCCTAAAAAAGTATGATAAAGAAACTAATCACACGTCCCATAGCAGTGACAATGAGCGTGATTGCTATCATGGTGATGAGTCTGGTGGCGATGGGATATCTGCCGGTATCGCTTATGCCGGCTATCAACATACCGCAGATCACCGTACAGGTGGCGGCTCCCGGCATGTCGGTTCGTGAGATAGATAACGTTCTGCTAAAGCCTCTCAAGAATCAGTTGTCGCAGGTGGCAGGACTGAAAAATATTACTGTAGAAGCTCGTGCCGATATCGGAACAATTTATATGGATTTTGAGCTCGACTGCAATATAGATATTGTCTTTATTGATGTCAACGAAAAGATGGACCGGGCAATCACTTCACTTCCGAAAGATGTGGAACGCCCTAAGGTAATCAAAGCCAGTGTGACCGATATTCCGGCTTTCTATCTTAATCTATCACTCAAAAATGGCATTCCGGGCAAAGAGGGAGAACTTCGTGAAGCCGGTATTGAGTTCAGCGAGCTGGGACAGTTTGCCCGTGATGTTATCTCCAAACGTATCGAACAGTTACCGCAGACGGCGATGGTCGATATCAGCGGTGTAGTGACACCCGAATTACTTTGTATTCCGGATTATGCCAAATTGACTTCTATGGGAGCAGATATCAGTCTGCTTGAACAAGCAATCAATAACAACAATGTCTCTTTGGGAGCGTTGAGCATCAAAGATGGTCAGTATCGTTACAGCATCCATTTTGATGCCCGCATCATTTCAAAAGAGGATATTGAGAATATATATATCAAACACGACGGACGTATCTACCAGTTTAAAGAACTATGTGAGATTGTGCAACGTCCCGCCAAAAGAAGCGGATTGGTACGTAGTAAAGGGAATCCAGCCATTTCGATGGCGATCATTAAACAGAACGACGCCAAGATGGAAGATCTGCAACAGAGTATCGCTACACTGATAGATGATCTGGAAAAAGAACATCCGAATATCCGGTTCGAACTGACTCGCGATCAAACCAAACTGTTGACCTACTCTATCGATAATCTGGGTAGTAATCTGTTGGTAGGTGGCATTTTAGCGGCACTGGTCATCTTCCTGTTTATGAAAGACCTGCGTTCACCGATGTTGATCGTTGTGACCATCCCTCTGTCTTTGGTCATTACTCTGTTGGCGTTCCATCTGTTGGGTATCTCGCTCAACATCATCTCTTTATCCGGATTAGTTCTCGGTACGGGTATGATTGTTGACAACTCGATCATTGTGATTGATAATATATCGCAAAAGTGGCGATCGGGAATGAAGCTTGACGACTCCATCGCCGAAGCAGTCAGTGAGGTTTTTACTCCAATGCTAAGTAGTGTGCTGACCACCTGTTCGGTCTTCCTACCGCTAATTTTTTTAAGTGGTACAGCCGGTGCGCTGTTCTACGATCAGGCAATGGCGGTGACAATAGCACTGTTCGCTTCCTTACTCGTAGCGGTGCTGGTGCTCCCGGTCTATTTCTATCTGATGTACAAAAAGCTTTCGCCATACACTGAAAATCGTTTTATTGCCCGCATCTTTACCTTCAATTATTATCGTCCGTATGAGAAGGCACTAAAATGGACACTCCGACATGGTAAATTGATTATTGTCTGCTTTATAGCACTCATTCCAATGACCTATTTCATTTATCAGACGGTTGAAAAAAGCCGTCTGCCACATATTTCTCATGATGACACTATTATGACAGTCGACTGGAATAGCGGTATATCACTCGAAGAGAACGACCTACGAGTACATCGCCTATTGTCACAGGTTGACAGTCTGACCGAGCAAACCACCTCAATGGTTGGCGTGCAGCAGTTTTTAATGTCGCATACCAAAGAAATCACCTCTTCCGAGAGTGTTGTTTATATCAAGGCGAAAGATGCGGAAACACTGGCTAAGATTGAGAAGCGACTGACGGATTATATAGCCGAAAAACATCCGAAAGCATTAGTTACATTCCAAGTTTCGGGTAATATCTTTAATATGATATTTGCCGAACAAGGAAGCCCATTGGTGGTACAACTGCACAGCAAAGGAGGAGAAGCTCCAACCGTAGAACAGGTAACGGAATTAGTAGGAAAGATACGAAAGGCACTGCCCGATGTGGTTGTCCCTCCGGCTGTCATGGAGCAAAATATCCGCTATATAGCCGATGTAGAAGCGATGGCAGTATATGATATTACGTATGATGACATCTACGGAAAGATGAAAAATATCATCAGCCAGAATACATTATTCCGCATCAATCAGGGCGGTTATTCAATGCCCGTCACAACGGGAGATTCACGCGCCGAGGCATCCGACATCTTATCGGGCAAGGTGCGCAATAAGAATGGTGTGGAGATACCGCTCTCAATGGTAATCCGTGAAACCAAAGGAGAAGATTTCAAGAAACTCTATTCCGGCAGTGCAGGTGACTACCATCCTATCGCTCTCGATGTGCCGGACAGCGATGTGAAAGAAGTGATGAAGACCATCAAGCAGGTTGTAAAGGAGGATAAGAACTTCTTCGTGACCTTTACCGGCGAGTATTTTTCGAGCCGGGAGACTATCAAAGAATTGATAATCATTCTATTGGTAGCAATCTCGCTGCTCTATTTTATTCTGGCAGCACAGTTTGAAAGTGTCATTCAACCACTAATTATCCTTTCGGAGATTGTAGTTGATATCTTCTTTGTATTGCTTGGTTTGTGGCTCTTTGGTGAAAGTTTGAATATCATGTCAATGATCGGTTTGGTGGTGATGAGTGGTATTATCATTAATGATTCGATCTTGAAAGTAGATACAATCAATCGATTGCGAAAACAGGGTATGTCGGTACTAAAAGCGGTTTTTGCAGGTGGACACAGTCGCCTGAAACCGATCATTATGACTTCGCTAACAACCATATTAGCCATTGCGCCCTTCCTGAATCGGGTGGATATGGGATCGGATCTGCAATATCCATTGTCGCTCTCAATTATTATCGGCATGACAGTCGGAACACTTATCAGTCTGTTCTTTATACCGTTGATCTATTATATTATTTACCGTAAACGCTAATCCTGCTGCTTATGAGTAAAGATATGATAAAGAAAGTTTTTTTAGAGCGAATCCCCAGTTTTTCCCTCATTCTGATTATGACAGTATTGATGGTGATTGGGGCAGCCCTGATACCGATGCTGAGGATCGCTTATAAACCCACTCCCAAGCAGGGGGATGAATTAAACGTTTCGTTCAATTGGCCGGAGGCGTCACCTCGTGTGATTGAACAAGAGATCACCTCTAAAATAGAAGGAATGGTCTCGTCAGTGGTCGGTGTCGAGAAAACGTCCTCTACCTCCTCCTACGGAAGTGGAAATGTGGCAATCAAACTGAAAGAGAATGCCAACATATCTGCCGTCCGTTTTGAAATATCTTCCCTGTTGAAACAAGTAGCCGGAAAGTTACCTGAGGGAGCCGGTTATCCTTCTTTGTCGGGAGGAGATGTCGGAAGCGGCATGAAACAGAGTTCCAGACAAGTGTTGTCTTATATCATCAATGCGGATATGGATCCGGCTTATATTCAGAATTATGTAGAGAGAAATATCAAGCCCTACCTGACACAGATTGATTATGTGCGCGAGATCACTGTTTCGGGAGCACCCCAAACTTATCTGGATATTGAGTATGACCCGATAGAGTTACATAATTACGGCTTAGAATCCAGTATAATCACATCAGGACTTCAAAACTTTCTAGGGCAACGATCTATTGTAGGAGATATTAACCGGATCGACCGCAACGGTAATAAAGAGCGTATCACACTACTTCTGGAGACTGAAGCACTCGGATCTGATATTGGAAAAACACCACTAACCACCATCAATGGCAAAATCATCTATTTGGATAATATTGCTAAATTAGATTATAAGAAACGGCGGGAAGACAATTTTTACCGCATCAACGGTCTGAATACAATCAATCTAAGTATATCAGCCGATGCTGATGTGAATATCATCACAGCTTCCGCCGAACTGCGTAAGCGGATGGAAGAGGTACAAGCCAATCTTTCAGATGGATTCTATGTCTCTCTGACTAATGATGAGGCAAAAGAGGTGCGTGAAGAGGTGAACAAACTGATAAAGCGAACATTCCTCTCGCTACTGTTTCTTTTTCTATTCATTTGGATATCAAGTCGAAGCGGTCGTTATCTATCCATTATCGCCGTGTCACTCTTTGCCAATGTGCTGATAGCAGTTATCTTCTTCTATCTGTTTGACATAGAGTTGAATTTAATCTCGTTAGCCGGTGTTGCCGTATCGTTCGGAATAATGATTGACACCACCATTGTGATGGTGGACCACTACAGTTATTACCGCAATAGAAGTGTCTTTATTGCTATCCTGACAGCATTGCTTACCACAATCGGATCATTGGTCGTTATCTTTTTTATGCCCGACTATGTAAAGGGAACGCTGAATGATTTTGCAACCATTATTATTATCAATCTCTGTGTTGCCCTGTTTGTAGCCTTGTTTTTTGTACCGGCAATAATTGATCGCAACGGTCTGAACCGCCGCCAAGAGAAAAAGCACTATCGTCGCTGTCGTAGAATCATAAAATGGAATAAATTCTACAACGGCTATATCACCTTTACTCAAAAACGGAAATGGATCTACATCACAATTCTGGTGTTGGCATTTGGTATTCCATTGAACCTGTTGCCGCAAAAATTGGATCAGCCTTATTATTTATATGGCAATAAAGGAAAGCCAGAGCTCAAATGGTACGAAGTGCTATACAATAAGACCATCGGCAGCGAATTTTATCAAAAAAAATTGCGCCAGCCGCTTGAGAAAATAACAGGTGGAACCCTACATCTATTCTCATCCACTCAATCCTCGCGCACATTTACGCAGAGTGACCCTGGTGTAAAACTTTATATATCGGCCAAACTCACCGAAAAGGGCGATGCGGAAGAATTGAATCAAAAGATGTGGCAAATGGATCACTTGCTGGCAGAATATAAGGAGATCGAACGATTTGTGACCCAAGTGAAAGGAGAAAGTGGTACTATTGAAGTGGAGTTCACCGATGAATACAAGTATGGGGCATTCCCACAACTCTTGGAGTCGCAAGTAATAAAAAAAGCGTTATCAATAGGTGGTGTAAACTGGAGCACAACAGGGGTAAGTGAGAAAAGATTCTCTAACTCACTCGCACAGGGACAAGGATCACACCGCATCGGACTAAGTGGTTATAACTATGACCAACTTTACAAACATGCTGAAACGATAGTCGAAAAAATCAAAAAAAATAAAAGGGTTACTAATATCGGTATCGAGTTAGGAGGTTCCGGCGATTGGGCCAGTCAGGACAATATGGCTGATGAAATGTATATCAAATATGATATGAAAAAAATCACACTCTATGATCTGAATCTCAACCAAGGGTACTCTGCACTGTCTGCACTGCTCAACGAAGGGTCAATAGGTACTTATCGCAATAAAGACCGATACATAGCTATTGATTACCATTCTTCACAGCGTGATAAATTTGATGTATGGCATTTGATGAACAGCTATATAAATGTAGGAGACAACCTGATCTGCTACTCTCATATCGGAGAGATCGGCCGGCGTTCTACCAGCATCCAAATCACCAAAAGCAATCAAGAGTACTCGCTTGATGTGTCATTTGATTATATGGGACCAACTGAAATGTCCGATTCATTCATCAAAAAAACGACCGAAGAAGTGAATGCTACTCTGCCGGTAGGTTTTCGCACAACCAATACAAGTTACGGATGGTATAATGACAGGGGAACGCAATATTGGCTGATTCTGCTAATTGTTGTCATTATCTTCTTCACTTGTTCGATCTTGTTTGAGTCGCTACGCCAACCACTTGTGATTATATCGCTGATTCCTATATCATTTATTGGGACTTTTTTGACATTCTATTTTTCCCGGATTAATTTTGGAACAGGAGGTTTTGCATCATTGGTTTTATTGAGTGGATTGGTGGTTAATGCCGCGATTTATGTCATAAACGAGTACAACGGCATTCGTAATAATCATCCCGACCAAGCTAAACGAATTTCTCCCGTAAGACTCTATGTAAAGGCTTATAACCATAAGATTATCGCAGTGTTACTGACCGTACTATCTACCGTATTAGGGCTGGTTCCATTTCTGATTGATGGACCACAAGCGGAGGAATTCTGGTTCTCCTTTGCGATCGGTACTATGGGAGGTTTGTTGTTTTCGATCATTGCATTGGTTTTCTTTATGCCAATATTGATGCCGTTATTTCATAAACACAAAATACACCGCAGCAATTAAACAAACAAATGCAGCCAGATGATTCCAATGTAAAGCCTCACCTTTAAAGAAGATTGTAGTGAACACTGTAAAAATAACAAGTGTTATTACCTCTTGAATGACTTTTAGTTGCATCAATGAAAACGGGCCTCCATTACCTATAAAGCCAATACGATTGGCCGGTATCTGACAGGAATATTCAAAAAAGGCGATCGCCCAGCTGAACGCAATCACACCGATCAGCGGAAGAGCCGCAAACCAACTGTACTCCTGTTTCATCTTTAAATGTCCGTACCAAGCGAATGTCATAAAGACATTAGATACGATCAGCAACAAAATGGTATAGAATCCTTTCATAACAATCTATTCAAATTAATCTATTTTATCTGGTAATAATTCCTCCTGTACATTAGTCATGCTACCCCAAAGGCTATAACGAGCTTCCGGGTTCATCGCTTCCAACTGCCGTAAAATTCCTTTCAGATCACTCCGGCTGGACTGCGATTCATAAGGACAATTCTTCACTTGCTTCTGATAATGACGCAAAGCCGCCAATTCTACCAAATCGGCTTCATGAACCAAACACATCGGACGAATAATTGTCATATCAAACTTCTTCATCACCAACCGGGGCGGCATTGTACTGAAAGCTCCCTGATAAGTGATATTCATCAATAAAGTTTCCAAAATATCATCCATATGGTGACCGAGAGCGATTTTATTGCATCCGTGTTCCTTGGCAACTGTGAACAAGGCTTTCCGACGGTTCCATGAACAGAGGAAACAGGGAGATTTACGTGTGTCGGTAGCAGGATCAAAGGCAGTCTCATACTGCACAAAGGGAACTCCATACGCTTCACAGTGCGCTTTCAAATATTCAGTATCACTCTGATAAGGAATATTCTTCATCACTACATGGACGGCAACGACAGAAAAGCGAGGTTTATAGATACGTGCGCGTCTCCCCAACAGTTCCACAAGCGCCAACGAATCTTTTCCTCCCGACAGTCCGATAAGGATTTTGTCTCCTTCTTCTATCAATCCATATTGCACCACTCCTTTGCTAAACCGCCGTTCAATGCGGCGAATGGTTTTCTCTTCTTCCGTAAATTGTGTCATATCTTTGAAAATCGGCTGCAAAAGTAAGCGAAAAGAATGATTTAAAGAAGAATTAACATAATAGAATCACTGAAAAAGGGTTTATTTCTAATAAATTTGTACTTTTGAACAATTGATAAATAGACCGGTGCCCGAAAGCAGCAATGTTTTCAATCTACCCGTCACTCATAAACGCTCAAAACGATGAAAGGAAAATATATTCTATTTTTAATTTGCAGCCTCTTCCTTTGCGAAGTCTCTGCACAAACGTTGGAACAGGCACGCACCTTATTTACCAAAGGTGAGTACGAACAAGCCAAACCAGTTTTTAAGAAGTATGCTAAATCACAACCGTCGAACGGGAATTATAATTATTGGTATGGCGTATGTTGCCTGAAAACCGGAGAGGCGGAAGAGGCGGTGAAACCTCTTGAAATAGCAGTAAAGAAACGTATCACCGGTGGACAACTCTATTTGGGACAAGCATATAATGAGACGTACCGCTTTGAAGACGCTGTGAACTGCTTTGAGGAATATATCGCAGATTTAAGTAAACGTAAAAAATCGACGGAAGAAGCGGAAAAGCTTCTGGAGAAAAGTAAATCCGACCTCCGTATGTTGAAGGGAGTTGAAGATGTGTGCATCATCGACAGCTTCGTTGTGGACAAGGCGACTTTCCTGAACGCTTACAAGATTAGCGAAGAATCGGGCAAGCTGTTTACTTTCAATGAGTTCTTCAAGACAGAAGGAGATCATCCGGGAACTGTTTATGAAACAGAAATCGGAAATAAAATTTATTATAGCGAAAAGGGTGAGAAAGGTAATCTTGACATCTTCTCAAAGAATAAATTGTTGAATGAATGGAGTGACGGACGCCCGTTACCGGGTAGTATCAATGCTTCCGGCAATGCGAATTATCCGTTTGTCCTATCGGACGGAGTCACCGTTTATTACGCCAGCGATGGCGAGGGACTGGGTGGCTATGATATTTTTGTCACTCGCTACAACACAAATACCGACACTTATCTTGTTCCGGAAAATGTGGGTATGCCGTTCAACTCGCCGTACAACGATTATATGTATGTCATTGATGAATACAACAACCTCGGATGGTTTGCTTCCGACCGTTTCCAACCGGAAGGAAAGGTATGTATTTATGTATTCATTCCTAACACTTCCAAACAGACTTATAATTATGAAGCAATGGAGCAGCAACAGATCATTCGTCTGGCGCAGATTCATTCGCTGAAAGAAACCTGGAAGGATAAACAAGCGGTTACCGAAGCACTGCAACGATTGGAAGCTGCTATCAGTCATAAGCCCAAAGAACGCCGTGCCATGGATTTTGAGTTTGTCATTGACGACCATACGACTTACTATCTGATGAACGATTTTAAATCCGCAAAAGCCAAGACACTTTTCCAACGCTATCAGCAGATGGAAAAAGACTATTATCAACAAGAAGAAAAGCTGAACAGCCTTCGACAACAATATGCCGGTGCCAACCAACAGGGAAAAGCCAAAATGGCTCCTGCCATTCTCGACCTTGAAAAGCGGATATTGCAAATGTCCGAAGAACTGGATGCTCTCGAAGTGAATGTACGTAATGCAGAAAAAACAAAATAAATAATAACTCTGAACTATGGATATACTCATTATCGCCGTTCTCATTATTGCCGCAGTCATACTGTTTTTGGTAGAACTGTTCGTCATCCCAGGCATTAGCCTGGCCGGAATTTCTGCATTGGTTTGCATCCTGTATGCCAACTACTATGCGTTCGACAAATTAGGTATGGCAGGAGGATTCGTCACTCTTGGCATATCAGCGGTTGCCTGCATTGGATCACTGATCTGGTTTATGCGATCGAAAATGCTGGATAAACTGGCGTTGAAAAAGGATATTGATTCAAAAGTAGACCGTAGCGCAGAAGATAGCGTCAAAGCGGGTGACACAGGAATCAGTACTACACGTCTGGCACAAATCGGTTATGCCGAGATAAACGGAAAAATTGTGGAAGTAAAGTCTATGGACGGATTCCTCAATGAGAAGACTCCGATTATTGTAAACCGTATTACCGACGGTACAATCATGGTTGAGAAACGCAAAGAATAATATTCACTTAATACAAATTATCAATGGAAACATCTCTGTACTTACCTATCCTTCTGATTGTTGGAGGTATTATTTTCCTAATACTATTTTTCCATTATGTGCCGTTCTTTTTATGGTTGTCGGCCAAAGTATCTGGTGTCAACATCTCGTTGATACAACTATTCCTGATGCGTATACGTAATGTTCCGCCTTATATCATTGTGCCGGGAATGATCGAGGCTCACAAAGCCGGATTAAAAAACATTACCCGTGACGAACTGGAAGCCCATTACCTGGCGGGAGGACATGTGGAAAAAGTAGTCCATGCCTTAGTATCCGCATCAAAGGCAAATATAGAATTATCGTTTCAAATGGCCACTGCCATCGACCTCGCAGGGCGAGATGTGTTTGAAGCAGTGCAGATGTCCGTAAATCCTAAAGTGATTGACACCCCTCCCGTTACGGCTGTTGCCAAAGATGGTATTCAGTTAATAGCTAAAGCCAGAGTAACAGTACGTGCCAGTATCAAACAGTTGGTTGGTGGTGCAGGTGAAGACACGATTCTTGCCCGTGTAGGCGAAGGTATCGTTTCGTCTATCGGTTCTTCTGAAAATCATAAATCGGTATTGGAAAATCCGGATTCTATTTCTAAACTGGTACTTCGCAAAGGTCTGGACGCAGGAACTGCTTTCGAGATCCTGTCTATTGATATTGCGGACATCGACATAGGTAAGAACATCGGTGCGGCCCTGCAAATTGACCAAGCTAATGCAGACAAGAACATCGCACAGGCAAAAGCCGAAGAGCGCCGTGCTATGGCAGTAGCTTCCGAACAGGAAATGAAAGCAAAAGCACAGGAAGCCCGTGCCAAAGTGATCGAAGCAGAAGCTGAAGTTCCTAAAGCAATGGCTGAAGCTTTCCGCAGTGGAAACTTAGGCATCATGGATTATTATCGCATGAAGAATATCGAAGCTGATACTTCAATGCGTGAGAATATCGCCAAGCCTACAACAGGCAATACAGGCAACCAACCATTGAGCAAATAATCTATTACAAACGCCGGAATCCGATTTCATTTCAGTTGCAAGACATACTCCACTTTTCCAAAAGAAAAAGATAGAGGCTTCTTCTGAACTTAAATCCGATTCCGGCGTTTCTATTTATAGATACAATCCTATTATAAAACTAAAACCCTTCAATAACATGAAAAAGTACTTTCCATCCTCTGAATTGATAATCAATGAAGACGGTTCAGTATTCCATCTTCACGTAAAACCCGAATGGTTGGCAGACAAAGTAATTCTGGTAGGTGACCCCGGACGTGTAGCACTCGTAGCTTCTCATTTCGAAAACAAAGAATGTGAAGTGGAAAGCCGCGAATTCAAAACCATCACGGGTACTTATAAAGGTAAACGGATTACGGTAGTCTCTACCGGAATCGGTTGCGATAACATCGACATCGTGATGAATGAATTGGATGCACTCGCCAATATCGACTTTGTCACCCGCGAAGAAAAGGATCAGTTCCGCCAACTGGAATTAGTGCGTATCGGCACATGTGGCGGTCTGCAGCCCAATACTCCTGTCGGGACTTTTGTCTGTTCACAAAAGTCCATTGGTTTCGACGGATTACTGAATTTCTATGCCGGACGTAATGCCGTATGCGATTTACCTTTCGAACGTGCCTTCCTCAATCACATGGGTTGGTCGGGAAATATGTGTGCTCCCGCTCCTTATGTCATTGATGCCAGTGAAGAATTGATTGACCGGATTGCCAAAGATGACATGGTACGTGGAGTGACAATCGCTGCCGGAGGTTTCTTCGGTCCTCAAGGACGTGAACTTCGTATCCCGTTAGCAGACCCGAAACAGAATGATAAGATTGAGACATTCGAATATAAAAGTTACAAAATCACCAACTTCGAAATGGAAAGTTCGGCTTTGGCAGGACTTAGCCGGTTGATGGGACATAAAGCAATGACCGTCTGCATGGTGATAGCCAACCGACTTATCAAAGAAGCCAACACCGGATATAAGAATACAATCGATACGCTGATTAAGACAGTACTTGACAGAATATAAATCATCTATATCCAAAAGGATTAAATTGTAATCGAAAGAACAAAACTGCCATCGAAAAATAGATAATGGCTTGAATCTTCCACTGATAACGTATAGATTCAAGCCATTTTTTATCATTTACATCTTTTCAATATAGCATCATTATATTACACAGCTATTTTTGATTTGTTATTTTATCAATAACCAATCGTAAATCTCTCCTGATGATGTTTCGGATATTCCAACTCATCGATCATGGCGGCGGCATAATCTTCCACAGAGATATGGCTGTTGCCTACGACATCTACAATCATATCATCTTTTCCCAGCCGGTAACGCCCTGTACGGACTCCCGGACGCATATCTGCCGCCGGAGAAAAAAACACCCAGTCTATTTCTTTTTCTTTCTTTAAAAAGTTCAGATAGAACTCTCCTAAAGCTTTCACTCCCGGCAATATATTTTCAGGTACTTCACCGGAATCCATCAGACGCAAGCCCGGAGCAATAAACAAAGAACCGGCACCCCCAACCATCAAAAAACGATTGACGCCAGCTTTCTTCACTCCATCAATAATGGTCAGATAGACTTTAATCGTTTCATCGTATATATCAGGATTATTCCATCCCGGATTGAATGCACTAATAACAACATCTGCACCTTTACAAACGCCAACCACTTCATCAAGCACAGAAACATCGGCTTTCACCACTTTCAGATTTTCATTCTTTATCTTTATCTTTTCCGGATGACGAACCACAGCCGTAACTTCGAAACCACGATTCAAAGCTTCATTCAGAAGCGCAGAACCCACAAAACCACTTGCCCCGATAAGGACAATCTTTTTCACTTTCTCCATATTCCAATATATTATAATGTTACTACTATATGACAAGTAACACTACAACATCCTGAATGTTAGTTCTTTTTCAAAAAATTAATTATCCGATATAAGATTCTATCGTCTCTTTTAACCTCTCTAAAGAATAAGGCTTTGAGATAACAGCGTTACATCCTGCCTGAATAGCCTGTTGCTGTTCAGTATAGAAAGCATATGCGGTCACTGCAATAATAGGTACAGTCAGGGAAATAGCACGGATCTTTTCAGTGGCTTGAATACCGTCCATGATCGGCATACGGATATCCATCAGAATCAAATCCGGCTTTTCACGGATGAAACTATTAATGGCTTCCTGTCCGTTGCGCACCCATGAAATAATATATTCCTTATTCAAAAGAATATTAAGTTGAGCAAAATTCGATTCAATATCCTCTACCACTAATATATTCTTACGTTTATCCTCATCGACATTCTTCTTATGCTGAAGCCTTCTTTCGACAACCTCCTTCGGTATTTCCTGATAAGGCAAATAGAGTGCAAACATACTCCCCTGCCCTAACTCTGAAGTTACTTCGATGCGACCGCCCAACCGTTCTACAATGCTTTTACAAATTGAAAGCCCTAATCCGGTACCCTGCACAAAGTCATTCAGCTTCTCAAAACGGGTAAAAATTTGCGGGAGTTTCTCTTTGGATATACCGCAACCCGTATCGCTGACATACAGTTTCAGCCAGGGTCCTTCATGTTTCAAGCCTAAGGTTATACTTCCCTTTTCCGTATTTTTAATCGCATTCGACAAGAAGTTGAACAATACTTGCATCACACGGTTACGATCGGTAGAAGTCCAGTATTCTCCTTCGGGGCGAATCACTTTCAATTCTACATTCGACTTCATCTTCAGTTGGTGCACTTTTTCCACTTCTTCCACTAGCCCCGCAATCTCAACCTGCTGGAAATGCATTTCCGATTTACCGGATTCAATACGGGAAAGGTCTAAAATATCATTAATCAGCTGCAGTAACAGGTTACTATTTCTCTGGATAATCTCCAGATACTCCCTTTTCTCTTCTTCACCCTCCGTCACCGCAATAATCTCCGAAAAGCCAACAATAGCATTCAACGGGGTACGAATCTCATGGCTCATATTCGCCAGGAAAACCGACTTCATCTTATCAGCATCCTCTGCACGACGTTTTGCTTCAATCAATTCCTGCGAACGCTGAATCCGATCTCCAATATCATGTATCAACGCCAACACTCTGTTCCCCTCAAAAGGGGCGATACGCGCCTGAAAATAATGTACACACCCATCCACTTCAACCGGATATTCAATTTCTTTCAACTGACTGTCTTGCAGACACTCGCGAATGTTACAGAGGAATAAGTCACTAACCTCCGGTGAATAAATAGATCGCCCGTCTGCTCCGCGTAACACTTCTACCGGATGAAGTAAAATCGTCCCCGGTGCCATCAGGACATCGGTAATAAAGAAATTATCATCAAAAATAAAAATGAATTCCGGCAGTGCCTCAATAATTTTGCGGTTATATTCTTCCAGATATTTGATATGTTGCTCTTTTTCGCACTGTGAAGTGACATTCACCGTGTACGCCAGCACTTTACCCGGATGGCTTGCACAACTCTCTTTATAGGACAAGAAATGATCTTCCAACCAAACCACTTTCCCCTGTTCACCAATACAACGGACTCTGATTTGTGAAGTCTTAGAGTCTGATGAAAGCATCTCTGCAAAAGCCTGTTTGTAAGCTTCAGCATCTTCCGGATGAACAAACCGATAGAAACTATCAATATCTTCAAAAAGAACTCCGGCATTTTTCAGTCCAAGTGTAGAGAAATAATCGTCAGAAAAAGAGCATTTACCTGTAATGATATCATACTCCCATAAAGCTATTTGATGAGCTGCAAGGACAGATAGAATTTCTTGTGAGTTCTCCCGTATGAGTTCACTCTTTTCATTGGAGGAATATAAATTGATCGCTGGTTCCATAAGCATTATTGTTTTATTTTGTTTGGTGTACCACTGCACGGCAGCAAATATAAACAAATAAAGTATAAGTTGTGCTCATTTTTCTGTTTTTTACTTAGAAACAATTATCTTTGCTCATCCAAAACGAAAAAACAATGATTCAAGATACTATCTGCGCCATCGCTACCGCTCAAGGCGGTGCTATCGGAAGCATCCGTGTTTCCGGTCCGGAAGCTATTTCCATCACCGGCAGCATCTTCAAGCCAGCCAAAGCTGGCAAATTATTGAGCGGACAAAAACCATATACTTTGACATTCGGGCGTATTTATGACGGAGACGAGATGATTGATGAAGTACTCGTCAGCCTTTTCCGTGCTCCTCATTCGTATACGGGAGAAGACAGCACGGAAATCACGTGTCATGGTTCCACTTATATTCTTCAACAGGTAATGCAGTTGCTTATTAAGAACGGTTGCCGCATGGCCCAGCCGGGAGAATATACGCAACGTGCTTTCCTCAATGGAAAGATGGATTTAAGTCAGGCAGAAGCTGTGGCGGACTTGATTGCTTCTTCATCTGCTGCCACTCACCGATTGGCAATGAGTCAGATGCGGGGTGGATTCAGTAAAGAGCTGACAGATCTACGCAACAAGTTATTGAATTTCACTTCCATGATTGAATTGGAGTTGGATTTCAGTGAAGAGGATGTGGAATTTGCCGATCGTTCGGCATTAAGGAAACTGGCAGATGAAATAGAACAGGTCATTTCACGGTTGGCTCATTCATTTAGTGTCGGCAACGCCATTAAGAATGGTGTTCCCGTAGCTATCATCGGTGAAACAAATGCCGGAAAATCGACTTTACTGAATGTATTATTGAATGAGGATAAAGCCATTGTCAGTGATATTCACGGGACAACACGTGATGTAATCGAAGATACTGTCAATATCGGAGGAATCACTTTCCGGTTCATTGATACCGCCGGAATCCGGGAAACCAATGACACGATTGAAAGTTTGGGTATTGAACGTACTTTTCAGAAGTTGGATCAGGCGGAGATTGTCCTTTGGATGGTAGATGCTGTGAATGCCGCCTCTCAAATTGAACAGTTATCAGAGAAGATAATTCCACGTTGCGAAGGAAAACATTTGATTGTTGTATTCAATAAGGCTGATTTGATTGAAGGCAAACAGAAAGAGGATTTATTATCTTTACTAAAAGACTTCCCCAAAGAATCTACGGAATCTATTTTCATCTCGGCCAAACAACGGGAGAATACAAGTGAGCTACAAAAAATGCTTATTGATGCAGCACACTTGCCTACAGTGACACAGAATGATATTATTGTAACAAATGTAAGACATTACGAAGCTTTAAATAAAGCTTTGGAAGCTATCCATAGAGTACAAAACGGACTTGATTCGCAGATTTCCGGGGATTTTCTTTCGCAAGATATACGTGAATGCATTTTCTTTATTTCGGACATAGCAGGTGAGGTTACGAATGACATGGTACTTCAAAATATCTTTCAACATTTTTGCATCGGTAAGTAAGAGAAGTGCATACTATCATCGCTGCAATAAAATAGATCATTTCAAGAAGTCACTATGCCTATTATAGAAATATCATCCTTAACAGACTCCGGAGTAGAAATATTCAGTACCCTCACCGAAGCTCAATTACGCAATCGTATCGAGCCTGATAAGGGATTGTTTATTGCAGAAAGTCCCAAAGTTATCCGTGTAGTTCTGAATGCTGGTTATGAGCCTTTAGCCCTCTTGTGTGAACAGAAACATATCACTGGTGATGCCGCTGGCATTATTGAACGTTGTGGTGATATACCAGTCTATACTGGTGAAAGAAAGTTACTTGCCACATTGACCGGATATACACTGACGCGCGGTGTCCTCTGTGCCATGCGTCGTCGGGCACTACCAAGTGTAGAAGAAGTATGCCGGAAAGCCCGGCGGATCGTAGTCATTGAGGGTGTGGTAGACACTACTAATATCGGAGCCATCTTCCGTTCCGCAGCCGCCTTGGGAATAGATGCTATATTATTAACACGTAATTCCTGCGATCCGTTGAACCGACGTGCAGTCAGGGTTTCGATGGGTTCTGTCTTCCTGATACCATGGACTTGGTTGGACGGTTCTCCCAATGAGTTGCGCAAACTGGGTTTTCGTACAGTCGCTATGGCACTCACAGAGAAATCAATCTCCATCGATAATCCTATCTTAGCAACCGAACCCAAGTTAGCCATCGTAATGGGAACAGAGGGAGACGGTCTTCAAAACGAAACAATTAATGAAGCGGACTATGTAGTCCGCATTCCTATGGCAAACGGTGTCGACTCTCTCAATGTAGCCGCCGCATCCGCTATTGCTTTCTGGCAACTTCGCGTTCAAAATGACACAGATCTGCCACCATCACCGGATGATGTACATATATGATTTTACTTATATTCCTACTCACACCTACAATACGTATTTGCGCCACAGGAACAGCGAGGCAATAATTTTTCCATCAATTCACTTCGAAAGAACTTATATAGTTCTTTATACATGATGTCATATAGTGCCCTAACCCGCTCTTCCCGCTCATCTTCTACATGAATTCCTCCCTGAAAGGGATCTGTAAAGTTGAAAGAAACGTATTTTCTCACTACACCCTGCATTTCCTTTTGCACTTCCTCCGCTTCCGGACAAAGGGTAATGACATAATCCCACGTCTGTTGAGCATACGTCGCAACATCACAGGGCTTTCTACGCGAAAAGTCATATCCATTTTGTTCCATCACTTGGCAAACAACGTCAGGGACAGAATTTCCAGCCAAAATACCGGCAGTACTAATCTTCATCCCTCTACCGAAGGAGTTCAAAATTTCCTGTGCCATACGACTGCGGCACATATCATTATTACTTACTATCAGTATATTCTTCATACACAAATTCTATTTTTACTTACTTCCTGATATAGCTACTTTAATAACCCCATCCAACTTGTTCTCGAAAATACGGTAAGCTTCCTCAATCTCATTCAACGAAAACCGGTGTGTAATAAGAGGAGTAGTATCAATTTTACCTTCCTCAATCAGTGCAAGGATTTCGGCACAGTCGCAGCCATCCACTCCCCCTGTTTTGAAAATCAAATTCTTGCCATACATATCAGGTAAAGGAAGAAGCTGTGGTTTATCATAGAGGGCTACAATCGTGACAATAGCATTAGGACGGGCGCAATCCCAAGCCAAATAAAAAGAATCGTCACTCCCTGCTACTTCCAAAACAACATCTGCACCACCATGGTCACTGTTCTTGAAAACAAAATCCTTGCAGTTTTCCGGTTCAGTCACCAACACATCAGGATAATGCTCGCGGACAAACCGAATTCTTTCAGGAGACTTTTCACAGATAATAATGCGTTTTGGCTTCTTCAGCATCACACACAACAAAGTACAAATCCCGGTAGGTCCGGCACCGATGATAAGAACAGTATCTTCCTCGGTAATTTCCGAGATGCGTGCTGCCCAAAAACCTGTTGCAAGCACATCACCAACAAACAGAGCTTGTTCATCACTCACTGTATCCGGAATACGGTTCAAACCCTGATCCGCATAAGGAACTCTGACATATTCCGCCTGACCGCCATCAATTCGACAACCTAAAGCCCAACCGCCATTAGGGTCAGTACAGTTGTTCACATATCCATGCTTACAGAAAAAACACTCACCGCAGAAAGTTTCGACATTCACAGTCACCCTGTCATCAGGCTTCACCGAAGTGACATCAGCCCCCACTTGTTCTACCACACCTACCATCTCATGCCCGACAGTTATTCCGGGCACAGCACGCGGCACACTGCCATGTTTAATATGAAGATCACTGGTGCAGATGCTACCAAGTGTTACACGTACGATTGCATCCCGTGAATCCTTTATTTCCGGTCTCGCCTTCTCCTGCAATTCAAACTTTCCGTGTTCAATATATGTGTATGCAAGCATAATATCCTCCTCGTTCATTAATATATACCTTGCAAAGATAATGATTTCATTGGCAAAACAAATCTCTTTTATCACGTTCAATACCCCCAAACCAAATCTCACTCTATATTTATAACAATACAAAACTGAATAAAGTCATTCACTGTTTTTTCTACTTTGGTTTTGATATTCTGGAAAATATTCTTACTTTTATATCCAAAATAATAAATAAGAACAGCAGCACGACTTATTATATTTACACGCAAGCCTATGATAGATACCTCCGAAAATCTGATTATTATAAAAGGTCAAATCAAGACTCCTGAAATAGAAAGCTGCCAGAATCATAATGGCAACTATAAGATAATATTCCGGAATATTCCCAGTGCGTATACTTACAAAGAAGAAAATGTCCTTTGGCTGACTGATCCGGACAAACCGGACCCCAATAATTATCAAATAATCAGTAAAGGGAGAACTTTATCAAACATTAAAGCCTTATCTATTTTTAAAGCCGGATCACGCTGCTATTGGCACATTCATTTTCAGAATGGCAAAGAGTATGATTACAGAGAAAAGGACTTAGAAATTATCGAATCATGCTTGGGAGAGAGTCGTTCGAAAAGCATATTCGAATATTTGAAGAAAGTTGCCGATGCGAATGAATTGAAAGCTGATGACGGAACGAAGCTATTAGCAAAACAATATGAAAAGATTCATTTCATCGCAAACAACAGAGCTATTGCTGTATATCTGAATCCTCAAAAATATAAAATGCAGACCCAGGCTGCCTCAACCTTGATTTTTCCTTTTGGTTGTAATGCAAGCCAGCAAAAAGCAGTCCAGGCAGCTTTTGAGAATCAAATCAGTGTTGTGCAAGGACCTCCGGGAACCGGAAAGACACAAACGATTCTGAACATCATTGCCAATATCCTTGTGCGTGGTAAGACTGTTCAGGTAGTATCTAATAATAACTCCGCCATCGTCAATGTACTTGAGAAGTTATCCAAATACAATATGGGTTTCATTGTTGCATTGCTTGGCAGCACAGCTAACAAAGAGAAATTCATCGAGACTCAAGAAGAGGAAAAACAATATCCGGAGAACTTCGAGTCATGGCATGATGCGAATGCCGACCAACCTCAATTTCCCAATCAGATACATCATCAGACAGAAGAACTAAAAAGTATATTTTCCAAACAGGAACGCCTTGCCATGGCAAGACAGGAAATACAAGCTCTAAAAATAGAGTGGCAACATTATCTGCAAGAGTTCGGAACAAAAGAAGTTACTCTCAAACAACGAAAGAGTTCCAGTTCGGCAGACCTTCTGAATTTATGGAATGAATGTCAGCAATTTGCAGAAAAAGAACAATCATCAAGTCTTCGGGGAATAGCAGCTTTTATTCAACGGTTGAAATGGTTATTCTTTAAATTCAGGAGCAAAGCGATTTGTAAAATCCCCGATAAAGGTTTCTATAAACGGGAGATGAGTTTGATTATCGCCGACTTCCAAATCTTATTCTACCAAACAAAGTATGCAGAACTGGAAGTTGAAATAGACACATTAGAAAAGGAACTTGCCAACAAAGATGCAGCAGAAATGGCCAGACAAATGGCTGATACATCAATGAAATATCTAAAGAATCAGTTATTTCATACCTATGGCAATAATCATGACAAGCCCATCTTTACGCTCCCTGATCTAAGAAATAATTGGCGAGAGGTACAAAAAGAATACCCTATTATATTAAGTACGACCTTTTCATCATTAAGCAGTCTGCAACGAGATGCCGTATATGATTATATCATTATGGACGAAGCATCGCAGGTTTCCGTTGAGACCGGAGCTTTAGCCTTGTCATGTGCTAAAAATGCAATCATTGTCGGTGACACCATGCAACTCCCCAATGTAGTCACAGAAGAAGATAAGGAAAAGCTAAACTTTATCGCTAATGCCTGCCTGATTAAGCCGGAATATGATTGTGCCAATATGAGTTTTTTGCAATCCATCTGCAAAGTTATTCCAAATGTACCGCAGACCTTGCTACGGGAACATTATCGATGCCATCCTCGAATCATCAACTTCTGTAATCAGAAATTTTATGGTGGAGATCTCGTCATCATGACACGTGATAAAGGAGAAGAGAATGTCATTTGTGCCATACGGACAGCCAAAGGTAATCACTCCCGCAGTCACATGAATCAACGGGAAATAGATGTTATCAAAGAGGAAGTACTACCGAATCTATCTTATGAAACAGATGAAATTGGCGTCATAGCTCCATATAACAAACAAGTAGATGCAGTAAAATCCGCACTTGAAGAGGATATTGATGTCGCAACAGTCCATAAATTTCAGGGAAGAGAAAAGGATGCTATCATTATGACCACTGTCGACGATGTCATCACTTCCTTTTCCGACGATCCAAACCTGCTCAATGTTGCTGTTTCGCGGGCTAAGTCACAATTCTACTTAGTCGTATCGGGAAATGAACAACCCAAAGACTGCAATATCAGCGACTTGATCGCTTATATCGAATATAACAATGGCACTGTTTCCACCAGTAAGATTCATTCCATATTCGATTATCTATATGAGCAATATACAGATGCCCGAATTGCCTATTTGAAGAAACACAAGAAAATATCCGAATACGATTCCGAGAATCTTACATTTGCCTTACTTGAAGATATTCTGAAAGAGAATATCAATATGCGTCATTTGAATATCATTTGCCATTTACCACTCTATATGTTGATTCAGGATTATTCTCTATTGAATGAAGAGGAAAGCAAATATGCTGCAAATATAAATACTCATATCGATTTTCTAATTTATAATCGTGTGAGTAAACAACCGGTATTGGCTATTGAAACAGATGGTTATACATTCCACAAATCGGGGACAAGTCAATCAGAACGTGATATTAAAAAGGATCGTATCTTAGAGTTGTACGGAATTCCGTTGGTGAGATTGTCTACCATCGGTAGTAATGAGAAGAAAATTATTGGAGATAAGTTAAACGAAATATTCAACTTGCATTAGAATGTTCATTGCAAATCATATTTTTTTGTTAGAATAGGAGTTTCTGCATATTCTAACGACCAAAAGAATAAATTTTACTCCAACTATAACAATTACATCAATAATAATGCCTACATTTACTTCTCATTTAAAGTACGACAACACTATGGAAATTATTTTCTACTTTTGCATCAACCTCATTAAAAGTTTCTGAGAACTTAAAGTGAGTACATAAATAAACATTAATCACAATGACAAAAAACTATCTCATCGTAAATACATTAATTAAAATGCGGATAAGATACAATACATATAACAATAAGAATCATCTGTTTTACAAAAATAGACAGATAAATAAATCGTATTTCGACCAAATACTAAGAAATGAACAGGAAAGTATTAGGTTAACAATTCTACGCGACACACTTCTCCCGAAGCTGATGTCAGGAGAACTAAAAATTAACGCAACTGAAGTATTATAGATTACGATGAACAAGTCAATAAACATACTTGATAAAGAATATCTGCAATGGGTGAAAAACCTTTGCGGTCGCTATCGTCAAAGCCAAATAAAGGCAGCGGTGAAAGTAAATGTGGAACAATTGAAATTCAACTGGCTTTTAGGTCGTGACATTGTTGAATTGCACGTAGAAGAACGCTGGGGCGAAAGTGTTATCACTCAATTAAGCAAAGATTTACGTGAAGCCATACCCAATGCGGCTGGTTTATCAAAGAGCAATATTTACTATTGTAGGAAGTTTTATTTGTTATACAAGGATGCTCTGAAAACTTTCCACCAACTTGGTGGAAAAAATGAAACGGAATTATTCCACCAAGTTGGTGGAATATTTGAAGTCCCATGGAGACACCATTGCTTGATAATGGATAAAGTGAAAGACGATATAGACAAAGCTCTGTTCTATGTTCACCAGACGGTGGAGAATGGCTGGAGTCGTAGCATGCTGCTCAATTTCATTAGCACCGACCTTTATGAGCGGCAGGGCAAGGCACTGACTAACTTTACAAAAACATTGCCTGATGCGATGAGCGACCTTGCACAGGAGTTGACCAAAGACCCCTACAATTTTGCTTTCACGGGTATAACTGGGCGTTACAATGAACGATTGCTCAAAGATGCTCTACTGAATAACATCACCCGATTCCTGATTGAACTGGGTACAGGTTTCGCTTATGTGGGCAAAGAATATCGCTTAGAAATAGGCGAAACGGAAAACTTTATCGACTTGCTCTTTTATAATCTTTCGCTTTCCTGCTATGTAGTGGTAGAGGTAAAGATCGGTAAATTTGCTTTTGCCGACATCGGTCAATTAGGTGGATATGTGGTAGCTTGCAATCATTTGCTGCGTAAGGAAGGACGAGATAACCCCACCATCGGCTTACTGATTTGCAAAGAGAAAGACCGCATACAAGCTCAGTATGCTTTGGAGTCGAGCAGCCAACCTTTGGGTATTTCCGAATATGATCTGGAGAAGTTCTATCCCGAAAAAGTGGAAGGTACCATGCCTACCATTGAAGAGATAGAAGCTAAATTAAGAGATAACTAACATTGACTGGCAGAAAAAAGAATCTGCCAGAGCCGGAATGCGCAAGATGATAAAGCGGTTGCTGAAGAAACAGTCATTCGTCAATGCGAACAATGGACGGATAATGATGATTCAGAACCTCTTTATCAGAAAGCCCCGAAGAAATATGAGTTTCCTGAAAGCAGTTCATACACCATAGCTGCTGAACCAAACAGCAAATACAATAATATTTGTATTACTAAATTTTCCCATTTACAAGGTATTTACAGAGTCAAGCTTTCTAAATCAATTATAAAAAATACGGTCCTGCTGACCCGTTGCATTACATATCTATGCCGAAGCCTAGGATACAGTGGGGGCATTAACCCTCCACACGGGAACAGAACCGTAATATCGCGAAACTACGAACACATTTTTAATATGTTCGAGTCGTTTACGACTAAAGGCTCCTTGGCTTCCAGTCGGCAAAATAGACATGTAATGCCCTACAAAGATAAGACAAATTCCTTATAAAGCCAATAAAATCAATGTTTTATTATAAAATAATGCAGAATGGTATATAAAAATCTCAATAAAAAGATACGACCCTGATTCCCCGCCGCATTACAAATCTATTAGCCGCAGCCTAGGATATGAGTGGGGTAATTAACCTACCACACGAGGAACACAGAGCCGTACTATCATTAATTGCAAAGTATATATACCTGCAACTGACGACAACTAAGGATCTCCTAAGACATATAAACGACTTAAATATTGTAATGCAATACAAAGGTGAACATAAAATCCGAGAAAACCAAAACACCAAGCATTATTCTTATAGCAAATGCACATTATATACCGCCTAAGATAAAATGACCTGACATTTTGAAAAATTGAATCTAAACCAAAAAAATCACCTTTGAAACACAATGTAACAAAGGTGATTTTTGCACCAATTTCATTTCAAGATATTATTCCCGAAAGCTATTCTTTATTTTTCTGCGACACTTCAATCCCCTCCGGCCATACAGCAGTTGTATATGCCACAGCATCATTTCCATTACCGGTCAAGTCTCTTGCAATGTTATTTCCTTTACCTTCGTTGAACTTCCAGTAAGCTTTCAAACCAGTAGTTTGGGGGTCAACATCATACATATTCCTGTAAATTTCTTCCTGTGAACGAATCACATTCCATATACGTACTTCGCAAATCTCACCATTTAATTGCCGACTCATATCGTCAGGTTCGCCATAAGAGTGTCCTATCTTAAACATAAAGTCTCCTTTCTTCTGTTTTCCAAGATTTATGGCTTCCCCATTTCCGTAATCATCAATGCGGCTCTGCTCTTTACCATCTACATACATAATAGCAGCTTTTGTCTCCGTGTCATAAGTAACGGCAACATGATACCACTCACCAGGTTGCAACAGTTTACCATCATTAGCATTTGGGAATTTCATTTCATTAGCCGCAAATTGCAATTGCTGCCTAGGAAAACCAGAATCACCAAAACGTAACAAACAATATTGCTCAATACCCATAATGGATGAGATTTCAGTAAGAGGATCAAATCTATTCACTCGAACAACAGCTTCGAAAGTAAGTTGCTTCAATCCGTTTACTACATTAGCAGTAGGACTACCGGCAACAAATCCCGGTATCTCAAAATAATTGTTAGCAAGACTGACCGCAGTAGTTATTGCACTAGAACGACGCACTATGTAACAGATATTTTTAGATCCGTCCAGTATACTCATCCCTCCTGATGCTTCTCCAATAGTAACAGGTAATAGAAAGCTAGTGTCAATATCCAAATCTATCAAGTTGGAAAATTCAATAGTGACCATTTCTGAATCTACATTTCCTTTAGGAATGACAACGTGCTGGGTAGAAAACTTATAATACTTAGCATCCAACATTGCATAATTATTCCCTAAACGTGCATTATAATAACTTATCAATGAAGGATCTGTCCGAAAGCTGACATCTATATCCAGTTCGGCAGGATATGCCAGTACAGCAGAAATCTGTTGCTGTCCATCCTGTTTAAGATTATTAAATGTAAAATTAGCTATATCCTTCACTTTCGCCACATCAATATATACACTATTACCAAAAGGAGATTCCTTAGTATAATCTTTGTTGTCACAACCTGTTATTAATAACAGGAAAACCATGACCAAACAATTATTACTTATTTTCATTATATTCTTGTTTTGAATTATCAGACTCATTATATCTTAGTTTTAAGATTCATTTTATTTCTCACATTCCGGACGGACGTACCCATCCTTTTGAATACACATTATACATCTGGCGCAAAAGCCAGTCCAACGGTTTATAAGTATAAGAATACTCACCGGAAATAAATCCCCAATCATAAGGAGGATAGATGGATTGCCCCCAATAAGCACCATCATCCATCATAGCGTTAATGCCATCTCCTATCGCGATATCGTTCACCATTCCTTCATACATATTTTGCTCATTGGCTGTAAGATCAAACGCATATACAACAATATTATTTTTCTTACGCTTATTCATTTTCCAATCCACCATCCTATATTGCGATTTATCTCTCAAAGGATTTTCTCCTTTTTCATATAATGGAATAACCAGACTTCCATAACATTCCGGTGCCAACCCTATAATAGGTTTACGAGTATATTCACTATAAGGATGCTCTGCGTCCCATGGTTCTATAATCTGTATCACTTCTTTTCCACTATCATACGCATGCCACGCATAGTCTATATACTTACCTACCTCAATGCCGCCACATCGATTTACATCATAAAAATATTCAGTAGCTTCTCCTTTATCAACAACTGTCAGCAACTTTTCAGGAAGTGCATCCCGTAATGCTTTAATGAGTTTAGGATAAGAGGCTGTATTCATAGCAAACATACCTTCCTTGCTATAAGTACTCACCTTATCCCAAAGATTTATTCCATCCAAACGATAAAGTTCTACCACATTTTTCACCTGTTGAACAAAATCTGCAAGCTGCATATCGATTAAATTACAAAAGCCAAATCCTTTATTACCATTTTCAATGCTAAGACATACTTTACGTCCGTGTTCCTGAAGCGGACGAATAAACTTATCCGCCTTTTCCAACACATCACGTATGTCACTACTCAAATTGAGCAGTGCACGTCCTGTTGCAGGCTCATAGTCCATTGTCACAATTCGCAGATTCACGATACTACCTATATTATGTAAAAATCCATCTGATTAATTTTTTGAATTCCATAAACGTCAGCTATCAACGGTTGATAAGTTGAAGTATTCACATAGAAAACAACAAATGCATCAGGTAACATTGACGGCATATCTATTTGTTCATACTGGTTATTAGGATAACAAGTCGTTATTCTTTTTCGAATATTCACAATATAATAAAGCACCTGTTTCTTAGTATCCACTTTTACTCCTGCAGGTATTTCTTCCATAGTTAATGGCAAAAGATATGGAGTATCAGTATTCAGTCCGGCTGTGGATATAGTAAATTTGATTTTGGCAGATTTTTGTTCTCCAGCATCTATTGAAAGAACTCCACTATTTTCGAACCGCACATTCTCAACCGGCAATGTATTCAATTTGGAATCGTTTTCCTTATTATAATCTTCTACAAGCTTTTCGCTTACAACGGCTGTCGCAGTCAACCTGCTTCTGGCTGATTGTGACAGTGAATAGAATATTTCCTCTGCGACAGATTCGTCCCCTTCCGCCAACTCAATAAATGCTTTATTAGTCAATGTAGTTGTGTTACGCAGGGCACCTGCTATATTATCCATAGCCGCCTTGTCAGGCATTCTGTCCGCATTCATTGAGATAGTATCTTCAGTACATCCTGTTACTCCTATTTTCAGTAACAATACTAATATAAAATGTATGATAAGATTCTTTTTCATATTGATTCTTTTTTTACTTCGATGGGTTCATTAATTGAATAGCCGTTCGTGTAATCCCGTAATTCCTTATCGGACTATAATAATCATTACCTATAGCATAAATACCCAATCCAGCTAATGGACCAAGAGCAATCACACGGTCAGTCATTAAAGTTACAGCCTCTTGTTTTACACCAGTCTCATCAATTACTTGTCCGCCCATTTGAACAGATAACAATAATTTATCTTTAAACAATAAACTATTGGCAAGAATCCCCGTCACCTGCAATTTCAAATCGGTAACATTAGTCAACTCTGCAGTATTCAACACAATATAATTCAATTTGTCAAAGTCTGCTTCATCAACGAAAGCCGGGTTTCCTTCCAATACCAATAATTTATCCTGTCCCGTAGCAGTAGATAATTTAGAAACAATCAGTCGTGATTTCTCTTTATACGATGCCAATTCAGCATCAGTTCCATTATAGAGCGGAAGACCGGTAAAAGCAAATCCGTCCAGATTGAGTTCGGCCGACGTAGCAATTTCTTTATCCAACCAACTGTTTAATGCCGTCATATCCGTTAAGGAAGAGGCGTGAGCTACATAATCTATCAAATAAAGCACACGGATACTCTTTTCCTGCAATAGAGGGATATCCTCCCGATCATAATCAGAGATTTGATGAGAATTACCCAAGGTCACAATATCCAACGAATCCGGCAATGACCGAAGATAACTACCTTCATTTAGCGATTTTTCCGGAGAATTATCAAAGTGCGCATATGATAAATAATGTTCACTTTGTTTGTAAGTACGTAATGCCTGCATATAACGCGCCCATAGTTCCGGATTCTGTTCTTTCGCACTATTAATATCAATATCTACAATTTCAGGTTCATTCCAGTCATCACAAGCAACAGGCAATAAAAAAGCCGTTAAAAACAGAAAACCATAAATGAATTGTTTATATATTATTGTTTTCATATAAATTCTTTTTCATTCTTTTATTCGTATTCAAACTCTCTCATCAATTGAGATAAGATTTCTTATCCCACCACAATCTCGTTCCCCCATTGTCAGGACCTCCCAACATACCTATCGCCAAATTGATATTCGAAAGATTTTCAGTATATTCTGTAGGCGGATACCACAAACGACGGATCATATGCTCAGAACTGATGCTACCACCACTTTTGTTTTCTATAACCGGCATAAGATGAGGATATCCTGTACGGCGGAGTTCGCTCCATGACTCAACACCCAAAGGAAAATTAGCAATCCATTTTTGAGTGATGATACGTTCAAGATTACGTTCAAAATTATCCGCACCATCTTCCCAAGCAATAGTAATAGTACTTCTCGGACCTTCCCAATCAGTATAGGCAAATGTCGGATCATTGTACGCTTCCGAAGTGTCAGTCGAATTCTCCGCATAGGTTTCAGAGCCCGACAGACCATATTGTTCAAAAGAAAGGGCTATCGCCATATTATATAAATCTTTAGCTTCCCCACCCATATTCCAACCTCGCAAGGCACCTTCGGCACGTAAGAAAGTGATTTCTGCGGCATTCATCCATAAAAAAGGACTGGTACTGCTGATAATCGGTATGCTGTATGCATTTACCATCTCATCCTTGGTAGTCACATCAATGCCAATACGAATACCCGCATATCCATCAACCTCTTGCGGTTGGAAGTTTTCATCATATACAGTCATTTTCACTGTAGTGAACATCTTTTCCCGACGCGGATCTTTATAACCATTCATATATGAGATAATATCAGCCCCCGCACGCTGGTCATTCCAGTCATTAAAAATCATGGCTACCCTATTTTCTTCCACTTTCAAGAAAGCGTTATCAATTATTTCCGTCATTACGCCTGCCGTTACAGCTTCTTCGGCTATTCGTTGTATTTCCACCTGCATTTCCGGTACATAAGTCAAGCGCATGACCATACGCAATTTGAGTGAATTAGTAAATTTGAGCCATTTGGAAAGATTGCCTTGATATACATCATCAAATTTACGAAAAGCTTCCGCACTCAAATTGAGATTATCCCTAAGGACATCACTCACTTCGTCCAATTCACTAAACATTTGCTTATATACCTCTTCCTGCGAATCATAAGGTACGGTAAGAGAAACCTTACCTGTTTTAGAAATGATTTTTGAATAAGGAATCGGACCGTACATATCCGTCACACGTTGCATGATGACTACACGAAACAGTTTTCCCAGTGCCAACGCCACAGGATCGTCTGTTTTATCCAACAAGTCCCGATAAAACGGATAAGTGCGGGTGACTAAATCTGAAAAAGGAGCTTCTTGCCAATCTATTGGCGGATTATAGGTTTCAAACTTAGCCGTCCATTCTACAGTACAACCAATGTAACCGGCAAACGCACCTGCGCCAAGTGCTTCAACAAACTGATAGAGATGTTCTTCCGTAGGAATCACCAACCCTTGTAATCCTTTAAGACTGGCGCCTACGTTATAACTTTCACGACCCAACTCTTCTTTATCAACCTGATAATCCTTCCGGTTGATTTTATCGAAATTATTCGTACAAGCGTAACCGACAATAGACAATAGTGCTAGTGAAAACAATTTTATGATAGATGTTATATATTTCATAGTAACTACTTTTTATCTGTTAAAAGTTGATTTTCACATTCAAACCGACATTACGGGTACTCGGCAACATGAAAAAGTCGATCCCTTGATAATAGTTGCCTGTCGTTGCAACGGCTTCCGGATCAAAAGGAGCTTTATTATAAATCATACAGAGATTGCGTCCCACAACAGACAACTGAATATTGCATACATCATGCAACCATTTACGTGGAAGCGTGTAACCGATAGCCGCCTCCTGCAATCGAATATTGGTAGCACTATAAGTATAATACTGTGGCAAACCACTTTGTGAACCGATAGCCGTGAACCATGTCTGCGCATCCACCCTATTACGTCCATTCACTAATACCCCACCATTATCACGGGCAACCGCCGAACTTTCAGACACCCCATATTGATCCATAGCTGCTGCAGTAGCCGAATAAACAATACCGCCTATACGCGCAGTAACTAAAGCACTGATATTAAACCCTTTCCATGAAAACTGATTGTTCCATGCCAAATTACATTTAGGGAAAACACTTCCTAATTTAATATCAGGTCGATTATTCACTGTTACTAATGTACCCGCAGGAGAAATTTCTACCATTCCATTGTCATCCCGCTTCAAATCAGACTGTGTGTAAAGGTCACCCAGCGAACCTCCTGTTTTCAAGATGAATCTGGCTTTTCCGAGTCCGCCTACATCCAGCCGATCTTTATTTATAGGCTCACCAGTCTCCGGATGTATATAGTCCTTTACCAATTCTATAATTTTGTTCTTGTTATGACTTAATGTAAAATTACTTTGCCAACGAAAATCTTTCTTCCATGTATGTCCATAACCAAGCGAAAGCTCCACTCCTTGGTTACGTACATATCCTGTTTGAAGGTAAATGGTAGTATATCCGGATGATACGGAAATTTTCGGGTCGAACGTCTGATTAAACGTATTAGCCAAATACCATGACAAACTAAGATTAAAGTCCTTGAAAAGCCGCATATCCAAGCCTAATTCCCACGAATCGGTCCGTTCAGGTTTAAGGTCACCAATAGGATAGTGTGTTTTCGGCTTCCACGTTTGAGTAGTTTCGTCATACTCAAAAGTAGGCGATGTCAAGTTACGAGGATAAGGCATACCTACCGAACTAAACGAACCACGTACCTTCAGATAATCCACGAAAGAAGGTAGTTTCACCATCTCAGAGATGACAGCCGAAAATCCAATTGACGGGTAAAAGAAACAAGTAGAAGATGAGTTTGCCAACTGTGACGCCCAGTCATTACGTCCGGTCAGCGTAAGATAAAGCATACTCTTCCACCCTACTTCAGCACTGGCAAATATAGACTGCGTCTGCTCTTCCCATTCATCCTGACGTGCTTTCTTCTGCGTATTGTCAAGATCAAACACATTAAAAACATTGGGAATACCATTGGCGCGTATCGGTCCACGATAACTCAATTCGTCATACTTATTATCTACGATGCTCGCCCCGATATTGACCACAATAGAATAATCACCCAAACGTTTATTTATATTTGCCAACGCATCAGCATACACTTGTGTTTCGTCAGGTTTAGATATAGCATAAAATCCCTGTGCACTACCTTCAGTAAGAGTAGTATTGGAACTTGCATATAATTTTTGTTCATATTTGGTACTGGAATTATCAACCCGAACACGCCCTGAAATATTCAGCCAGTCTGTAATATCATAACTTAAAGAGGCAGACAGCATATAACGCTTCTTGTCATTCGTCCGTAAATTGCGATAAGCGATCCAATAAGGATTCTGCATCCGCAAGTCTCCTTCCCCTTGAGGCCAAAACATGGTTTTAATCTTACGGGCCGGATCCCAACGTTCGAACACTTTTATCAAATTAAAGTCATCGCCACGTGGAAACAAATAAACAGGAACTATCGGGTTTGAGTAAGCACCTTGATTAGTCATATTACGGTCATTCTGAATAATATAACTTGCACCTACATCAAGCTTCATCCTGTCATTCAGAAAGTTTGTAGTGTTACGGAAAGTGAAATTAAAACGGTTGTAACGGTTGTTTGGTACAATCCCTTCCGAATTAACCGCAGCAGCAGCAGAAAAGAAAGTCTGATTCTTATCTGTTCCCGTTGATAATGTAACGGAATTGGTATAAGTTATCCCCGTATCAAAGAAATCACGTGGTTCATAGTTTCTACGAGAGGCGTCATTTAATAAAGTCCCCCAACTCAACGTAGTAGAATTACCAGTTTTTCCCGAACTGCCTGTACCATAGCGATTTTGAAAACGTGGAAGTACGAATGGCTTAGCGAATTCTGTATTACTGGATACAGAAACCTGCAATTTACCAACCTTGCCACGTTTCGTATTAATAACAATGGCTCCATTTGCCGCATTACTTCCATAAAGGGCAGCTGCGGCCGCTCCGGTCAACACAGAGATGCTTTCAATGTCATCCGGGTTGATGTCGGCAATGCTTTCAGTCACTCCCTGTGAGCCATTCTCCATACTACCGCCACCTCCGAAATTAAACATGGGAATACCATCGATAACATACAATGCATTACTACTTTGTTCAATCGACTTTGTACCACGCATCACCACCTTACTAGCTCCACCTACTCCTGAAGAACTACTGTTGATATTAACTCCTGCGACTTTACCATTCAGGCTATTAATAAAATTTGCATCCTTGACATTTGTCAACTGGTCAGATTTTACCTGTTGCACATTGTAACTCAGAGCCTTTTGTTCCCTCTTGATACCCAAGGCAGTCACAACGACTTCATTTAGCGACTCTACATTAGCAGACATTTGTATATTGTATACATTCTTATCTGCTATTTTTACATAAGACGAAATATAACCAATATAAGTAAAACTTAGTATACTACCTATAGAAGCTTTTATGACGTACTTACCATCCAAATCTGTGACAGTTCCATCATCAGTCCCTTCTACCCGTATATTTACTCCTATCAGCGGTTCATTATTCTCATCAACAACCCTACCTGTAATCTGTTTGATAACCACAGTTCCAGTCTTTGGCTGAGGAATAATATTAATATAATTTCTTTTAATTCCATAAGAAAATCCTGTTCCTTTAAGGATAATCGAGAGGGCTTTTTCCAAATCAATATTTTTCAAATTGAGATTGATAGCCGGTTTATCAATTAATTGCGAATCGTTATATCCTACCGAAAGCTTTGATTGCTTTTCCACTTCTTTCAGTGCTTCAATAACAGTTATATTTTCTTTTTGAATAGTAATTTTCATACCACTTTGGGCAAAAGCTGTAGCTTGTATTACAACCATAAATAAAAACAACACAAATCTTATCCTTTTTGCCTTCTTATCATTTTTCAATGTATAACTGTGTAACATGAATTTTAAGTATTAGTTTGCTAACTTTTTTATTCGCAACACATGTCTATCTGTTTTAATTTTCGATTTCATATCCAAGGCAGAAAGATTCCTGGCATAGATACTTTTTCACATATATCTTTATTATTAGGCAGTGCCTATCAACAAATGAAAGGCATCTGCAGTTTGTATATTCAGGTTAATTTATAAAAGACCGGAAGTGTCCTTCTCTGAAAGTCTATCACTTCCAGTCTTCAATTCATTCACATGGAGCGTCCTGATATCTTAATAATTCTTCGCATAGATAGTCGTCGTACGAGATACGGTCTTGCCTCCCCAAACTCTTGAAGCAAAGTTATTCATTAAGCTTGTTTGACCGGACTCGCGTAGATTGAACATCATAATGGCGCCATAGCCACTATAATTTGCAGCGCTACTTTGTATCACACCTGCACTTGGTCTACCATCCGTACAGTGTATTGACATCTTTGCCCATTTGCTATTCCCTAATCCGGCCGGAGTACTCCAATCCGCCCCGAAATCAGGCCACATGTAACTAATGGCATTCATTGTAGTCGCATCAAAATTTGTATAACCACCAAAACTGAATACTGTAATCAGTTTATCAGGCAACAACTGACACACTCTTTTTACAAGATTTCCAAAAATCGTAGTACTTGGTGAAGGCAAATTAGAAGGTGCCTTCCAATAGTCTGCATATTCATCGTCAAAATCCACACCATCTAAATTGTATTGCTTAACACAAGCGGCAATCTGTTGTGCAAAACTTTCAATCATGGCCGGTGTCAAGTTACAGAACCCCACTCCGGTGTGATCACCCAACAGCCCTAAAGAGATTCTGATACCTTTCTGTTGTAAAGGAGCGATAAGCGTACCGGCATTGGTCAATATATGAGACTGATTATTATTATGATACAATTGAACAGTACTAGCCGTACCCCGAATATTAGAAGCGAACAGAATCACATTATCAATCACCTGCTCTTGCGGATCCGTACCTGTAAAATAGTACTCTCCTGCATTTAGAGGATTTACATCATTAGTTTCAATATAAGTAGTCAACTTCGGCATCTTGTCGCTGACGCTGCGAGTAGCTGGCGAAATACCTTGTTGTTGTGTTTCTGCCATGTAGTCATCATTACTACAACTTGTGATCAAAGTTCCTGTCACCATTGCTACAACGAGCAACAAGAAGTATTTCAAATTTTTCATATAGTATTACTTTTTATATGGTTACTATTTCGCTTAGGTAATGCGTTCTAAAAGTTTAATAATTCCTCCTTTCTCCGTTTTAGTTATTCGACATACCTTCCACCGCTTTAACTTTCTAATATCAAAATTATTTCTGCATAATATAGCATTTATCATGTTCTATCTTAAAATATAAATCTCCTGCTACATCAACAATGACATCCATAACTTCAGACAAAGGTGGATTATCCTTAAACCTGAAACTATAACGATCATTCTTTAAGCTATGCTGATTATAAAAGAACTTACAATCGTACTTACGTTCCAATATCGTTATAATCTCCGTTATAGTTTTCCGATTAAATACCAACCCACCTTTTTGCCATGCTGTCACATCTTTCATATCAGGATAAGTCAGAGTATCTTGACGGCTCTTCCTATTATACCCCAATTGTTCATTTGGTTTAAGCAATATCTTTTTAGTCAAATCAGCGAATTCCACAAGAACACTTCCTGTTATCAGAGTTGTAAAAATATTCTCGTCTGAGGTATATGCAGAAACATTAAATTCGGTTCCTAAAGCTGTTACTTGAAAATCATTGGTTTTGACAATAAATGGTTTCTCTTTATTCGTTTTTACCTTAAAATTGGCTTCTCCATGGAAAAATCGGAGTATGCTGTCACAGTGGTCTAGCTGAAAGAAACGCCGAATAT
>ENA-UOJP01000081-UOJP01000081.1-human-gut-metagenome-genome-assembly--contig:-C102-NODE-81-length-205584-cov-30.599512_pt1 | contig 205584 bp, 177 predicted proteins | sample MGYA00242353_ERZ723900 | MGnify/ENA metagenome assembly ERZ723900 | reverse complement strand
CGATGTTCTTTCAAGCAATTCGCTCTCTCGTTGACAGCTTGTTTACTTTACCACACTCAGAAAGGATTGTCAACAAGTTTTTTGACTTTTTTCAAAGTTTTTCAAGTTGTTTCTTCAAAAGAATCATTTCTTTGTGATAGCCAGATCAATTTACCACTTTTTTTCGCCTCTGTCAACTGTTTTTTTTCAAATAATACAAAAAATAAAAAGATGTGTTTCACTGTATTACCATTAAGGGAAACAGAACCTTTGCAACCTTTTCAATCTGCTTCTTTATAGTTTCCAAACAATTTCTAAGCAAATGACGGTTTTCTACTTTTTCCTTGCTGATATAAGAAACATTATCGGCCGCCTCATTTCATCTTTCATTCCTTTCAGATTCATCATCTCCTTTGGAGGCTTCGGTTCCACAAAATGTTCCAGCATGAATCCATTTTCCAGTAAGCTGTTTATATACGTAGTCATAGTTCTATGATATTTTGTAACCTTCTCCCCCAGAAATACTGCATTCCTTTCCCCCTCATAATAATAATTGTCCACAGGAAAATGAAGAATATTTCCATCAGCATTATAATACCAGTCCTGTGTTCCATAGGAGGTGAACACAGGATGCTCCACAGAAAAAACAAGTTCTCCTCCCTGTTTCAGCCACATGACTATACGTTTCATTAATTGTTCGTACTCTTTCACATAATGAAATGCCAAAGAACTGATCACAATGTCAAATGTTTCTGCCGGAAATTCCAAATCTTCCATTGCGCTGCATTGATATGTAATCCGGTCATCACTGTTTTTCCGCTTCGCTGTTTCCAGCATTTTATGAGAGATGTCTGTTCCCAAAACAGAACTTGCTCCCTGATCTGCCGCATACTTACAATGCCACCCATATCCACAGCCTAAATCCAGAACTTTTTTATCTTTAAAATCCGGTAGAATTTTCTGTAATTCCGTCCACTCTCCGGCTCCCTGCAGCCCTTTTTTTGAGCGTTCCATTTCACTGTATTTCATAAAAAATTTTTGTTCATCATACTTATTCTCTTTCACAATTTTGTTCCTCTCTGCCAAAAATATTATAATTCCTGTAAATGAGCCAATTTAAAAATGTTCGCAAAATTCTTCTCTATTTATTTGTAAATCCAATAAGCAGACTCAAGAACGGGCAAATACAATCAGAAACAATTACAAGGCTATTCTCTATTACAGTTTACATCTTAAAGTAAAAAGTATTCAGATATTATTTTGGCTGCCATAACAGGCTCCAAATAATTTCCAAATACTTTTACAAAGACTTGTATATTTACTTATTTTCCAAGTATTTCTTCACTTCATGCAGTGACGGCAGAATACATTCCGAAAGTCTTTCCATTTCTTCTGTAGGCTTCGCAAGATCAGGCACCATAATCGGATGCATCCCTGCTGCCTTTACCGCACGGATCCCATTATAAGAATCTTCTATTCCATAACAGTTTTCCGGCTTTACACAAAGTCTTGCGCAGGCTTCCAGATAAATGTCCGGCTCCGGTTTGCTTCTCTTTACCATATCTCCGCAAACAATCACGTCAAAGTACTGTAAAAGACCGCCTTCCGAAAGCTCCCGCTTTACTACTTCTTCCCTGGTAGACGTAGCAAGGCCCGTTTTAATACCGGAAGTCTTTAAAAACTCCAGTAGCTCACAGACTCCCTGTTTTTTCGGAAGCCTGCCATCTGCTGCCTGCTCATGAAAGAGAGCAGCCATTTCCTTTTTATAAATTTCATAAGGAAAATCCTGCCCATAATGTTTCTGAAATATTTTTACGGTTGCTTCATGGTTGGTGCCCAAGCACTGCATGCATACCTTTTCCACATCCGGTATTCCATATTTATCCGCAACCTGCTTCCATGTACGGATCACAAGGGTTTCCGAATCGAAGATCACACCGTCCATGTCAAAAATCACTGCTTCCAGTTTTATCATTTTCCTTCCCCTCAGCCTTTCATGATGTACCTGATGGCATCCTGTATCCATTCTACATAAACCAGATTCATACCTTCTGTTTTTTCCATAGAGGACTGGCATACCTTGGGAAGGATCACTGTGGTAAATCCCAGTTTTTTCGCTTCCGACACACGCTGGGCAGCCATACTGACTGCCCGGACTTCTCCGCTTAGGCCCACTTCCCCAAAAGCAAGAACTGAATCCGGAATCACAATATCTTTGCAGCTTGATACCACTGCAAGGGAAATCCCCAGATCAATAGCAGGCTCTGTCATCTTCATTCCTCCTGCGATATTTACATAGGCATCACAGGAAGCCAGATGAATCCCCACTTTTTTCTCAAGAACAGCCATAAGAAGATTCACTCTGTTAAAATCCGTTCCCACTGCCGTTCTTCTTGGAATACCAAAATTGCTCTGACACACAAGGGCTTGGATTTCCACAAGAATAGGCCTTGTTCCTTCCATGGAGCAGGCTACAATAGAACCGGAAGTGCCGTTAGGCTTTCCGTTCAGCATAAATTCCGAAGGATTTTTAACCTCCTCAAGACCGGTTCCCCGCATTTCAAATACACCGATCTCATTGGTAGAACCGAAACGGTTTTTTACAGCCCGGAGGATCCGATAAGACGCATGACGGTCACCTTCAAAATAAAGCACTGTATCTACCATATGTTCCAGAACTCTTGGACCTGCTACGTTTCCTTCTTTTGTCACATGACCTACAATAAAAATAGAAATCCCAAGTCCTTTGGCGATCTGCATCAGTATATTCGTGGATTCCCTGACCTGAGAAACACTGCCCGGCGCAGAACTGATATCCTCGTGAAACATAGTCTGAATAGAGTCAATAACCACCATGTCCGGCTTCTTTCTCTCAATTACTTCCCGGATAGTTTCCAGATTCGTCTCACAGAATATCTGCAGATTTTCATTAAATTCTCCGATCCGGTTGGCTCTGAGACGGATCTGACGCAAAGACTCCTCCCCGGAAATATAAAGCACTGAGCTTCCTGACAGAGACAGATTTCTGCATACCTGCAAAAGAAGGGTGGACTTTCCGATTCCCGGATCTCCACCCACCAGAACAAGAGACCCGGGAACGATACCGCCCCCGAGTACTCTGTCAAGCTCTCCAATCTTTGTCAGCCGTCTTTCATCCTCTGAAATCCGTATATCTTTTAGTTTTACAGGCTCCGGTCTCTGCCCCTGCGCCATAGTCCGGCTGCCGGAAGACGACGTTTTTTTTGTGGAAACGGCCTCTTCTACAAAGGTGTTCCAGGCTTTGCAGCCCGGGCACTGACCCATCCATTTAGAAGACTCATATCCACATTCCTGACAAAAATAAACAACTTTTTTATTTTTTAGCATTTTTTGATCTTCACTTCTGCCACAGCATCACCCAGCTCAGCGCTGAAAGAAAGCTTGCCTCCAAGATTTGTTTTCATTGTACCTGCATCTGCGCCGTTAATGGTAATATCGTACTCTGTGTCAGCCTCCATTTCTACGGTAATCTGTGCATCCTCTGCACCTTCTACCTGAAAGCTCATGGTTGAACCGTCCTGCAAAAGATTATAAACTGCAGTTCCCGGTACAGATTCGTAAACAAACATACCGTTTCTTTCCAGCTTGGTGATCTCATGAAACGTTTTTACTTTATAAACATCCCCCTGATGCTGAAAATCTGATACTTTGGATTTCTGAGCCAGCTCATAATTACCAAAGCTGATGCTTCCGTTTTCCTCTGTACGAATCAGTTCTTTTACTACTGCCATGATCTTATGTCCTCCCTGAGATTCTCTGTTGTATTATCTTTGGATATAGAATAACCCTTCAGAATCATGTATCCTGATACTGAATAATCAGGCAAAAGGATGCTTCGTTCCTTTCCTGCTGATTATTCTTATTATAACATTTTCACAATTTTTTGAACAGTATCCTAACCAAGATTTAATATCTTTTTTATATTTACTTTTTGTCTGCTTTTTCTGCAGGAACAGGAATAAACCGAAGCTGTTTCTGATGAAGCTGAACCTTTACCGTATCGCCTTTTCGGATTCTTCCCTCCAGAATTTCATTTGCAAGACTGTCCTCCAGCTTTGTCTGTATTGCCCGGCGGAGAGGTCTTGCTCCATACTTACTGTCAAATCCCGCCTCTGCCAGATAAGCCCTGGCAGAATCGCTGATCTTCAGCCGTATATCCATCTGCTCCTCACACCGTTTTTCCAGATTTTTAAGAAGAAGCCCCACAATTTTACGGATGTGCTCTTTATTGAGGGTATGGAATACCATGATCTCGTCAATACGGTTCAAAAACTCCGGTTTAAACAGGCGGCGCACTTCTTCCATTACATTTGATTTCATCCGCTCATAATCCTGTTTCTCATTATCACCTGACATAAATCCAAGTTTTTTTGGCTCAATAATAGCCTGAGCTCCCGCATTGGAGGTCATGATGATGATGGTCTGCTTAAAATCCACTTTCCGTCCATGAGCGTCTGTAATATGTCCGTCATCCAATACCTGAAGTAAAATATTAAATACATCCGGATGGGCTTTTTCAATTTCGTCAAAAAGGATTACACTGTAAGGATTTCTGCGCACCTTTTCGCTGAGCTGTCCTCCCTCGTCATATCCCACATATCCCGGCGGAGAACCGATCATTTTTGAGATGCTGTGCTTTTCCATGTACTCCGACATGTCTATGCGGATCATAGCCTGCTCGCTTCCGAATACAGCCTCTGCAAGCGCCTTGGAAAGCTCTGTTTTTCCTACGCCTGTAGGTCCCAGAAACAGGAAAGACCCAATGGGACGTCCGGGGTCCTTCAGACCTACCCGTCCGCGTTTCACCGCCTGGGCAACTGCTTTTACAGCCTCCTCCTGGCCGATCACCCGTTTATGGAGAATCCCCTCCAGATGAGCCAGCCTCTTTGATTCACTTTCTGTCAGCTTCTGTACAGGTACCTTGGTCCAGTCGGAAACAATATCCGCCACGGAAGCTTCTGTTACTGTAAGACTCTTCTTCTGACTTTTCCGTTCTTCTCTGGCGCGGTATTTTTTAATTTCCTGTTCCACTTCCCTCTGGCGGCTCTGAATCTCTCTGGCTTTTTCAAGGTCTGCCTGGCGGATGGCTTCCTCTTTCTCTTCCAGCAGCTCTTTCAGCATATTTTCAAGGCCATCTGTCTTTGTTGCTGTCCGGTAGCTTTTCAGGCGCACTTTTGCTGCTGCCTCGTCGATAATATCAATGGCCTTATCCGGAAGAAAACGGTCATTGATGTAACGGACAGACATCTGCACTGCCGCCTCCAGAGCGCTGTCCTCAATACTGACTCTGTGGTGCTTTTCATAGTAAGGACGAAGCCCCTTCAGAATCTCCAAAGCTTCCGCCTCTGAGGGTTCCTCTACAGTTACCGGCTGGAAACGCCGTTCCAGAGCCGCATCCTTTTCAATATATTTCCTGTATTCCTCCAGAGTGGTAGCTCCGATCAGCTGAATCTCTCCTCTGGACAGAGACGGCTTCAGGATATTAGATGCATCCAGGGCGCCCTCCGCGCCTCCTGCGCCGATAATCGTATGAAGTTCATCAATAAAAAGAAGGATTCCTCTGTCTTCCCGCACTTCATTTACTACATTTTTGATGCGCTCTTCAAATTCTCCTCTGTATTTACTGCCTGCTACCATTCCGGAAAGATCCAGCACTACCACGCGTTTCTCTTTTACAGTATCCGGAACCATTCCGGACACAATTTTCTGGGCCAGACCTTCTACAATAGCAGTTTTTCCCACTCCCGGTTCTCCAACCAGACATGGATTATTTTTTGTTCTGCGGCTCAGAATCTGGATCAGCCGTCCGATCTCCCTGTCTCTTCCCACAACAGGGTCTAGCTTTCCATCAGCAGCCATTGCTGTAAGATCCCGGCTGTACTGATCAAGAAAAGGAGTTCCTGTTCCTTTTTTATCTTTCAGATTCCTGGATGCCTGCATCTCCTCCGCAATAGCTTCCTGGTCGCAGCCCATAGCAGCCAGAACTGCCGCATACAGTTTCTGGATATTGACTCCCATTGTATACAGAAGTCTTGTGGCAACGGACTCTGTTTCCTTCAGCATGGCAAGAAGTATATGTTCAGTGCCTGCCTGATCCGCCCTCCGCATCTGAGCCTCTTTTCCGGCATTGTCAAGAAGCCTCTGAGCCCTTGGACTGTACTCCGGCACTCTTTCCATGGTCAGAACTTCCGAAGGAGCGATCAGATTCCCGATCAGCTCCTGAAGCCTTTCCTGCTCCACACCGAATTCTTCCAGAATTCTTCCCGCAGTCCCCTCCTTTTCCTTTAAAAGTCCCACCAGAATATGTTCTGTGCCTATATACGTATGCTTACAGGACTGTACCGTGCTTCTGGCAAGCTTTAGAGCATTTACAGCCTGTCTGGTAAACTTTTCCTGCATAAATTCCTCCTCGTTTCTGATCCTTTACAGATCGTAATCGTCAAAAATCTCATCAATCAGCTGATGTACTTCCTGTCTGGAAACCTCCTTGCAGCAGCCCTTTGCCAGCGCTACCACAAGATTCTGTTTCATTTCCTCCAGAGCTTTTATCTTATCTACATCAATGGCCACCACAGCACCTCTTCTTCTGTCAATGGACACAAACCCCTCCTGTTTCAGAAGTGTATAGGCTTTATTGACTGTATGCATATTAATGCCTATGGTATCTGCCATCTGTCTCACAGAAGGCAGAGTATCTCCCTCCTGAAGTCTTGATGTAGCGATCCCAAGGATGATCTGGTTCATCAGCTGAACATAGATGGCCTCGTCACTGTTAAAATCTATTTCTATGACCATATTCAAGCCTCCTCGTATCGTGTTACACATATACTAGCACATCTCGCATATTTTGAAAACAGTTATTTTCCGTGTCTTTTCCACAGTTGAAAAGAGGCAGCCTCACAGCCGCCTCTTTCTGTATTACATTTAACCGATGATCTTTTTTAACTGTTCTCTGTTTAAAATCAGATTAAATCCCATTGGATTGATAACAAGCGCCTCCGCCTGCTGGATCATAATATCAGCAAGCTTCACAAAAGGTATTTTTGCAATCCTCAGCTTTTTGCCTCTGGCAAATTTTTCGTATTCCAGCACATCTGAAAAAACAGGCTGAAGAATTTTTCCTTCTTTATTTTTCAGATACGGAATATTTACCTTTGCCGGATCCTCCTCACTGCGGTCCATGGCAACAAGGAATTCTGATTTTCTCAGATTTGCGATCAGCTCTTCTTCCAGTTCCCGGATATTTTTGTGTTCCTCCGGTTTTACCGGACGGCGCAGCTCCTGCATAAAATAAATACCGGAAAGCTGAAGCGTTGCGTTGATCAGAGGTCTTTTTTCCGGCTCGACCTTGCTGAGATCCGGCTGACGCACAATTTTGTCAAGATCCACTTCAATCTCTTCACTTCCGTTATTCCACACCAGGGAATTTACACCAACAGCGTAAAGAAGGCCGTACATTCTCGGGAAATCCTTTTTCTCATATTTCATTCCCATAAGCAGTATTTTATCATCCAGCTTCTTTTTGCCAAACTCCTTCAGTGTCTCTTCCTCGGCAAAAAACCATGCCTGATCATTATAAGTCTCTTCTGCGCAGGTCACATAAGGAAGCTTTGTCACCTGAGAATATGCCACAAAGATGCTGTCTCTGGCCTGAATTTCCTTCACTGCGTCTACTACACTCATTCCCATTCTTGTTGTCCTTTCCATTGTCTGTCTCCGGCCCCGGGGGCACAGAGGAACAGATACTCCTTTTTATTTCATCAGGAATTCTACGATTCCGTCAAGTTCCTCCATCTGATCCCTCTTCAGAGAAGATTTCACAGTAAGAGTATTGTCATAAATCTCCATGTTTTTCATGGAAGAAAGAATCTCTTTCATCTGTTTTCCTGCAGAAATTGCCCAGGTACCGTTTTCGATCACAGCCACTTTACGGTTCTGGAAATTATGCGCTTTCAATTCTGAAAGAAGGGTTTCCATTTTCGGGAAAAGTCCTGCATTGTAAGTAGGGCAGGCAAATACGATCCTGTCACAGCGGAATGCTTCTGCCAGAATATAGGACGGATCTGTTTTGGACACATCATACATTGCAATGTTCTTTTCTCCTGCATCAGAAATCTTCCCGGCCAGTACATTCACTGCGCTCTCTGTATTTCCGTAAATAGAAGCATACACAATAAGAACCGCATGATCCTCCGGTGTGTAGGTGCTCCATTTCTGATATTTATCAATAAACCAGCCCAGATTTTCTCTCCATACCGGGCCGTGAAGCGGGCAGATCATTTCAATATCAAGAGCTGCTGCTTTTTTCAGGGCAGACTGAACCTGAGCTCCGTATTTACCTACAATGTTAGTAAGATATCTTCTGGCTTCTTCCAGCCACTCTGCCTCAAAGTTCAGCTCGTCTGCAAAAATATTTCCGTTCAGCGCGCCAAAGGTTCCAAAGGCGTCTGCACTGTAAAGAACTTTATCATAAGCATCATAAGTCACCATAGCCTCCGGCCAGTGAACCATTGGGATCATGGCAAATGCAAGGGTGTGTTTTCCTGTGGAAATGGTATCTCCCTCTTTAATCACAACTGCACGGTTATCTACGTCAAAATCAAAAAACTGTTTCATCATGGTAAATGTCTTTGCATTTCCCACAAATTTCACTTCCGGATAACGAATCACAACTTCTGCAAGAGAAGCGCAGTGATCCGGCTCCATGTGATTCACAATAATATAATCCAGAGTACGGCCGTCCAGTACATGCTCCAAATTCTCAAGGAACTGTGAGCACACAGAATGATCTACTGTATCAAGAAGAACGGTTTTTTCATCCAGGATCACATAGGAATTATAGGAAACTCCTTTTGGGATCGGATATACGTTCTCAAACAGCTCCAGTCTTCTGTCGCTGGCGCCGATCCAGTACATATCCTCTGTTATCTTTTTTACACAATACACGTTGTTTCCTCCTTACGCCTCATCAATGGCTTTTCCAATATCATGGCGCATATATTTGTTGGCAAACTGAATCCATTCGGTCGCCTCATATGCGTTCTTTCTTGCTTCCTTCAGGTCTTTACCCTTGGCAGTAATTCCCACAACACGTCCTCCGTTTGTGACGATCTGACCGTTTTCCAGCTTTGTTCCCGCATGGAAGCAATAATATCCTTCTTTGTCCTCAAACTTCTCAAATCCGGACATAGGAATGCCTTTTTCGTATTTTACCGGATAGCCTTCGCTGGCAAGAACCACGCAGACTGCCGCATTATCCTCAAATTCAAGTTCTGTCTGATCCAGAGTCCCGTTTACACAGGCCTCCATTACCTCAAGGATATCTGTTTTCATTCTAGGCAGCACTACCTGTGCTTCCGGATCACCGAAACGGGCATTATATTCCAGAACCTTGGGTCCGTCCGGAGTCAGCATCAGGCCAAAGAAAATAATTCCCACAAAAGGACGTCCCTCAGCCGCCATAGCATCTACTGTCGGCTGATAAATATATTTCCGGCAGAATTCATCTACCTCTTCCGTATAAAACGGACTTGGAGAAAAGGTCCCCATTCCGCCTGTATTCAGTCCCTGGTCTCCGTCCATGGCGCGTTTGTGATCCTGAGCGGAAGTCATGGTACGGATGGTCTTTCCATCAACAAAAGAAAGCACAGAGACTTCTCTTCCTGTCATAAATTCTTCAATGACCATAGTATTTCCGGCGCTTCCGAACTTTTTGTCCTCCATGATCTCCTTTACTCCGGCTTCCGCCTCAGCGAGATCATTGCAGATCAGAACGCCCTTTCCAAGAGCAAGTCCGTCCGCCTTGAGAACAACAGGGAATTTCGCCTGTGTACGAAGATATTCCAGAGCCTTTTCAGAATCCTCAAAATTCTCATATCCGGCAGTGGGAATATTATATTTTTTCATAAGATCCTTGGAAAACGCCTTGGAGCCTTCCAGAATAGCCGCATTTTTACGTGGGCCAAACACCTTCAGACCGCGCTCTTCAAATACGTCTACAACGCCTCCTACCAGCGGGTCATCCATTCCAATGATCGTCAGATCTATGCTATGTTCCTGGGCAAAATCCGCCAGTTTCTCAAATTCCATAGCTCCGATATTTACGCACTCTGCATACTGGGAAATTCCCGCATTGCCGGGTGCGCAGTAAATTTTGTCAGCTTTAGGGCTTTTTGCCACGCTCCATGCAATTGCATGTTCTCTTCCGCCGCTTCCTACAATCAGTATATTCATCAGGTATTTCCTCCTTATCTGCTGATCTGAACCTTTCCGTCCTGAACACTGACCTTTCCATTTGCAATCAGGTCAATAGCTTCCGGAAGGATCTTCCATTCTGCCTCTTCCATTACCCGGCGCTGAAGTACTTCCGGAGTATCTCCCTGCTGTACCTCAACGGCCTTCTGAAGGATGATCGGACCTGTATCTGTGCCTGTATCTACAAAATGCACAGTGGCTCCGGTTATTTTTACGCCTCTGTTCAGAACTCCCTCATGAACGCGCAGTCCATAAAACCCTGTTCCGCAGAAAGACGGGATCAGAGAAGGATGGATATTAATGATACGGTTTGGATATGCCTCCACGATCATTGGAGGAACCGCAACCAGATAACCTGCAAGAACCACAAGATCTATCTGTTTTTTCTGAAGCTCCGCCAGAAGAGCTTTATGGAATTCCTCTCTGTTGTCATAGCATTTCGGAGAAATACAAACAGCCGGGATCCCCCGGTCCTCTGCTCTTTTCAGAGCATAGGCACCGGAGTTGTTGCTGATCACTACTGAAACAGCGGCATTGGTGATCACTCCCTGATCCAGCGCATCCAGAATGGCCTGAAGATTCGTGCCCCCTCCGGATACCAGAATGCCAAGTCTTAACATAAATCCACACCCTTTTCGCCGGCTTCAATACGTCCTACCACATATGGAGTATCTCCTGCTTTGCGGATTGCTTCCATTGTTTTGTCCACGTCTTCCGGTTTTACTGCAAGAACCATTCCAAGACCCATGTTGTAGGTATTATACATCATTTTTTCTTCAATGTTTCCTTTTTCTGCAAGAAGCTTAAAGATAGGAAGAACCGGATAGCTGTCTTTTTCGATCACTGCTCTTGTACCCTCTTTCAGCATACGCGGAACATTTTCGTAGAAACCGCCGCCTGTGATATGGCTGCATGCATGGATGCGCACGCCCGCTTCTTTCACGCTCTTCAGAGCTTTTACATAAATTCTGGTCGGGGCAAGAAGAGCCTCGCCCAAAGTTGTTCCCAGTTCATCATAATAAGTGTCCAGAGACTCTCTTGTCATATCGAATACCTTACGCACCAGAGAAAATCCATTGCTGTGAACACCTGTGGACGCCATACCGATCAGAACGTCACCGGCTTCCAGTTCTTCCCCTGTAAGAAGATCTTTTTTATCGATCACGCCTACTGCGAATCCCGCAAGGTCATACTCATCCTCCTGCATAAGTCCCGGATGCTCGGCTGTTTCTCCGCCGATCAGAGCTGCTCCGGACTGTGCACAGCCTTCTGCCACACCGCCTACGATCTCTGCGATCTTTTCCGGATAATTCTTGCCGCATGCAATATAATCCAGGAAAAACAGAGGCTCTGCCCCTGCGCAGGCAATATCGTTGACGCACATTGCCACTGCATCGATTCCAATGGTGTCATGCTTGTCCATAACCATGGCAAGCTTTACCTTTGTTCCGCATCCGTCTGTTCCGGAAACAAGAGTAGGCTCCTCCATATCTTTAAATGCACTCATGGAAAACGCTCCTGAAAATCCGCCGATTCCGCCTAAAACCTCGGGTCTCATTGTTTTTGCAATGTGCTTTTTCATCAGCTCCACTGACTTATAGCCTGCTTCTATATCAACACCTGCGTTCTTGTAATCCATAATATCCTCCCAGTATTTACTTTTATTTTTTATTAATAATTCTGATAGCCTACTTCCTGCAGTCTTGCGTCCTTGGCTTCTACCTGCTCTTTCAGCTCCTGGCTGTATTCTTTCAATTTCGCAAGAAGCTCAGGATCTGAGGTTGCCAGAATTTTTGCTGCCAGAAGTCCTGCATTTGCGCCGCCATTGATGGCAACCGTGGCAACCGGGATTCCGGACGGCATCTGTACGATGGAATAAAGAGAGTCACGTCCTCCCAGAGAGGTAGTATGCATCGGAATACCGATTACCGGCATGGGGAAAATCGCCGCGCACATTCCCGGCAGATGAGCTGCCATTCCCGCACCTGCAATAATCACCTTAAATCCTCTTTCCTCTGCACTCTTTGCATAGTCAAAAAATACATCCGGTTCTCTGTGCGCGGAGATAATCTTCATCTCATACTCCACTCCCAGCTTGTCAAGAATTGCCGCTGCTTTGCTCATAACCGGCATGTCTGAATCGCTTCCCATTACAATTCCAACTTTTTTCATTGGTAGGCCTCCTTAATTTTCAATCTGTTCCAGGTTGATTCTACTAAGATTCTATTTTTGTGTCAATAAAATTCCATAAAAGAAATATTTTGGCAAACAAACTGTTTTTGTATATTTCGGAATTTCTTCCTTCCACATTCTCTTTATTTCTCAAAAGGGCGGTTCAGTTCCTCTGTACCAGGAAGTACAAAACGTCCTTTTTCAATAATGGAACGTCCTTCTCCCTCATCATCGATCACGCGGATACTTCCAAGCTCTTCGTAAGGAATGGTAATATCTGTATGGCATCCATAGTACGCAAGGCTGATATCCTCTTTTCTGAGGCTGGATATTTCATTGTCTCTGGCAATGATCTCTCTCCCGTCCGGATTATATACTGCAATATCCTCAGCCCAGCTGTAACAGGTATCGCCCACTGCAAAATGAGGACCCATTTTTTCTGCGATCAGAATGGGCAGCTTGTCTGCGATCCCGTATTTTTCTGCAGCCACATAGGCTGTGGTATTTGTTCCGATGGCAAACTCTCCCATTGGAAGCTTCACATGATGGTGAAGGATATTATCCTCAATATAAGCGCGGTTTTCCCCTTCCGTCTCAAAGTTACTGCAGGAATAATCGATCACCTGACCGCAGTCAAATACAAGCTTCAGATCCTTAAACTGCAGTCCGTTCAGATACACTTTTTTTACATGGAGGACTCCGCCTGTGCCTGCCAGAACCGGAGAAGTAAACACCTCTCCTACCGGGATATTCACATCTGCCACACAGTTTTCAAAGTTTGTCTGTTTTTTGATATCCTCCAGTGTATGAAGATGAATGATAAGATCTGTTTCATTGCCGTTCTGTCCTTTGATCTCCACCCACTCGCAGGTATCCAGAGTTTCAATGATCGTCTGCTGGATTTTTTCATAAAGCTTATAGTCCAGTGTATTGATCTTTACGATCTCATCAAAAATCTCCGGGAAGTTTTCTCCGATCTCCGGCACCGGATAGGCGATAATGGTAAAGCTTCTCTCATCTCCTTTGATATAGCGGTTGACAATCTGACCGGATTCATTGTCAAGCTCCACCTGAAGCTTCTGCTGAGCTTCGCTTAAGCTCAGGGCTTCCGGCTTGGACACCGGCGAAAAAGGTTCCTCTCCAAAGGTTTCAATACATGCAGGACCGCCGTGGACTTCTGCCAGATCTCTATACTTGTCGTAAGCGTTCTGCATGGAGCGGAGTTTCCTTTTTACAAAGTCGCTGTCAAGGAACAGAGCGCAGTCCTGTCTGTGGTCATAATCATACTGAGGGTTGGCGTTTCCGCCCATATATCCTACACGGGATGCCCTTCTTTTATTGATCACATGAGCCGCATGACGATAGATCACAGGCTCCAGTCCCATTTCACGGAACTGAAGGACTGCCGCCCGCACCATCCGTTCAAATCCCAGATTATAGCGGATATTTACGGTTTTCTTTTTTGTAAGATCTTTTCTTGTATTAATAAATCCGATGCGATATCCTTCTGTATAGGTACGCGCCATATCATCAATTTTTTCCTGAGAAAGACTGTTCAGGAAAAGAGCCACACCGGTCTCATTTCCGGATACGTATTCGCCATAGCGGTAAAGATACCTCAGATCCTCAAGATCTGACTCCATAATGATCTTTGTGGCAAAATCCAGCTCCGGATCAACGCCCTCTGCAATTCTCTGTTCCATCATATCCTGGCAGTAGTCATTTACATAAGAGCGTAGGATATCTTCTACTGTTTTGGGCGCAGGGAGTTCCTCTTCGCAGAAAGCAGAATGAATCTCCAGAAACAGCTCCGCGCACACAAGATAATCCCACCATTTTTTTTCATATGCATAGACTATAGTGCCTCTCAGCTCCGCATACAAAAAGCAGAAGCTCTGTCCGTATTCCCCCAGCTTTTCTGCTGCATAAGCAGGATTTCCATAGGAGGTCTTATAGTTTTCCGGAAAAAGCTCTTCATACAAAGCCGTATTTTCCGCTTTCAGCTCTTCCAGAGAAAGCTCTTCCTGTTCTCTTTTCAGGATTTTTCCTGTTTTTCCCAGAAACTCTGCTGTTTTCTGAAAAAATTCTCCAAAGGGCTCTTTGATTTCCTTTTCTGTACAGATTTCTGCAATCCGTTCTTCAGCAAGGGCAAACCGTTCCATCAGTAATTCGTCCAAACTGTCATCTCCTTTCAAAAAATCTTCTCCATCTTTATTCATCAATCACATTTCCCAGACGGATATGCTTGTCTACCAGTTTCTTCATATACTCCCAGATTTCCCCGGAACCTTCTGAAGTATGCTGATTTCTTTTGTAAATCTGGCTTTTTTTCACGCCGTGCTCCGCCCAGCTTCTTCCTCCGGAAGCATCGTTCAGAAGAAGCGGCTGACAGTTATCAAGTACGTGGGCAAACTTTGCTTCCGGTGTCTCGTATGCCTCAAACTCTTCCCAAAGCTGCCGGAACCGGCTTCTCTGATCCTCTGGAAGCAGTCCAAAAATCCTTTCCGCAGCCTTCCGCTCTCTGATCTCCTTGGTTGCCGCACCGGCCTCGTCATAGGCATAGGTATCTCCTGCGTCAATTTCCACAAGATCATGGATCAGCACCATGGGAATCACCTTTTCCAGGCTTACCTCTTCATTGGAATATTCCTTCAGAAGAACCGCCATAAGGGCAAGATGCCAGGAATGTTCCGCATCATTTTCTTTACGATTCCCGTCTGCAAGATATGTCTGCCGAAAAATATTTTTTACTTTGTCCACTTCTATAATAAACTGCATCTGTTTCTCTAAACGTTCCATTTTTTACACTCCCATTAAAAAAAAGCCCAGCCATCCCACCATAATGATCCCATTAAGAATAGAACCAACAACACTGGTACGATGCATACGCTTTTCCTCTGAAAAACTCAATAGTCCCAAAATGAACCCGTAGGCAGAAAGCATAGTTGCAAAAAGGCAAATACCTCCCACAATAAATCCATAAGCGCCGTCAAGTGCAAAAGCAGTCAGAACTGCTGCAAGAAACAAAATAAGGGAAGCAGCTGCCAACCCTACTGACAGCTTCCCCTTTTCTGCTTCTTTTGTTTTTACAAATGAATATCTATATCTTTTCGCCATAATGCCTTCTCCTCAGGTAATTACAGACTGCAAACAGCACATATCCTGCTGCCGCGCCTGCAGTATTTAAAATCAGATCATCCACATCAAAGCAGCCCACTCTTGTTACAAGCTGAATCGTTTCCACACACAGACTCAGACTGAACCCGGACAGAACGATCAGGAATCCGCTGCGGCATCTCCGGCTGATGACCGGCAGAATAAATCCCAGGGGAATGAATCCGATCACATTCCCGAAAATATTCATAAAAAAAGCAGACAAGCCAACCTGTTCCCGGTACATCCAGAATCTCCGGATCTCCACAAAGGGTTTCAGGTTGTATCTGTATATGCGCTCCTCCTCCGCAATCCGTCCGTATCCCTCAGAAAAAAACAGAAAGTAGATCAGAAGCAGCACATACAGCACAAAAAGAACCATTCCTATCTGCCGGATTTTTTGTTTTGCCCTGTTACTCACAGCTCACCGTCAGATCAGAATATCTGACTTTCTCTTTAAAAGTCTCGCTCCGCTGATGATCATAAGGATACCGGCTGCGGCGCCTGTCACCAGGGTAACAATGCCTACCGCCAGACTGCAGGCCCCTGTTCTTGTCATTGTTTTATAAATCTTTTCGTTCACGGCGAACCTCCTATTTCACTCCATACTGACGATAATAGTCATCAATGGCTGCCTTCAGAGTATCATCGATGATCACCTGTCCATTTACCTCTTTGTTGTAAAGATACTCTGTCACCTCTGCCATATCCACAATAGCCGCAGTGTCAAAGCCGTACAGATCCTTCACTTCATCAAGAGCGCATTTTTCTCCGCCCTTTCCTACTTCCATACGGTTCAGAGAAACCATAAGACCAACGATCTCCACATCTGCCGCTCCTTTTACCTTAGGCACAGTCTCCTCCATGGATTTTCCGGAAGTGGTTACGTCCTCGATCATAACAACTCTGTCTCCGTCCTTCAGAGTACTTCCAAGAAAGCTTCCTTTATCTGCGCCGTGGTCTTTTTCTTCTTTTCGGTCAGAGCAGTAGCGTACTTCTTTTCCATAAAGCTCGCTGTAGGCAATCGCTGTCACAACGCTTAACGGGATTCCTTTGTATGCAGGTCCGAATAATACGTCGAAATCGTCTCCATATTTGTCATGAATGGCTCTTGCATAGTATTCGCCCAGTTTCTTTAACTGAGATCCTGTTACATATCCCCCTGCATTCATAAAAAATGGGGATTTTCTTCCGCTTTTCAGTGTAAATTCACCGAATTTCAGAACCTTGCTGTCTACCATGAACTGAATAAATTCCTGTTTATACTGTTCCATATTTTTCAACCTCCGTATTTACGGGCAAGCCCTTTTCATTTTTTCCATAATATATCTGTTTTATTTTAGCATATCTGCTGTTTTTTTTCAATCAATGGATGAAAGGGGCGCCACAGTCTGTTTTTTATATTTTTTCATTATATAATAATAGTATGGGATCAGAGGAATCAGGGCAGCGATCCATGCTGCCGGATCTGCCATACAGATTCCTGCAAAGCTGGTTTTTCCTGCAACAAGAAGAACGATAGCAGTTCTGGCAACCAGTTCAAAAATTCCGCCAAGCATAGGAACCAGCCCATAACCCATTCCCTGAAGAGCATTTCGGAAAAGGAAAATTGTACAGAGGAACGGGTAAGCCCAGAATACAGTGCGGAAATAGGTTACCGAAACCTCTACCACCGCTGTCTCTGAAGGATCAATAAACAGATAGGTAAAATATCTGCCGCCAAAATACATTACAACCATCTCAATAGCAGCCCATATAAGAAGCATGATCCAGGAACATTTCACACCTGCCTGTACACGGTCCATGCGGCCTGCACCCCGGTTCTGTCCCACATAGGTCGCAATGGTTGCTCCTATGGAAACAGCTACCATGGTAATAATATTCTGAATCTTTCCTGCAGCAGAAAATCCCGCCATATAAACAGCGCCGTAAACATTCACTGCTCCCTGTACAATAATAGTTCCAATGGCTGTAATGGAAAACTGCAGGGCCATGGGAATACCCAGATTCAGAAGCTTGGCAAAGCTCCCCCTGCGAAGCGCAAAGTTTTTCTTTTCCAGATGAAGGATCGGATACTTCTTTATAATGTAAACCATGCAGCATACTGCTGAAACCGCCTGAGCGATAACTGTAGCATAAGCGCAGCCTTCCACACCCATTCCCAGGAACTTGATAAATACCACGTCCAGCACCACATTGATAGCTGCTGAAATGATCAGGAAATAAAGCGGAGATTTTGAATCTCCCAGTGCGCGCAGGAAAGCTGCCAGAGCATTATAGGCTGCGGTGACAATCAGTCCCGCATAGATGATCCCCATATACGCCTTTACATCTCCCATCAGCTCCTCCGGAGAATTCATCAGGCGAAGGATCGGCTCATTAAACGCAAGAAGCCCCACAGTCATCACTGCAGTGATCCCAAACATCAGGTACACAGACATTGCCACATAATGGCGCATATCATCGTATTTCTTTGCCCCGAACATCTGAGAAACAATAATGGCAAAACCGCTGCTCATTCCATTGAGCCATCCGGTTACAAAAAACATCAGAGAACCGGTGCTTCCAATGGCTGCCAGAGCATCTACGCCGATAAACTGACCGGCAACAATAGAGTCTGCAATATTATAAAACTGCTGAAACACATTGCCAAGGAACATTGGTATCATAAACCAGATGATCAGCTTCACCGGGTTCCCTACTGTCATATCGCTTGTCATATCTTTTTTCATAATTTCTCCCTAAAAAAAGGTCCGCTGTAAATATATACCCGGAACATTTCCGGATATGCTTTACAGCAGCCCTTATCAAAAAACTATTTTACCGCGCCGATCAGCTGACAGATATCCTCTGTCTTCTGGGATTTCATATAGTCCTCAATTCCCCGGACTACTTCTTCCGCAGCATAAGGATTAAAGAAATTTGCAGTTCCCACAGACACTGCACTTGCACCTGCAAGAATAAATTCCAGCGCATCCTCTGCAGTTGAGATTCCGCCCATTCCAATAATGGGAAGCTTCACTGCCTGAGCTACCTGGTATACCATGCGGACAGCCACAGGTTTTACAGCCGGGCCTGACATTCCGCCGGTTTTATTTGCCAGAGCAAATGTTTTTTTATAGATATCGATCTTCATTCCTGTCAGAGTATTGATAAGAGAAAGAATATCTGCGCCTCCGGCCTCCGCTGCTTTTGCCATTTCCGTGATGTCTGTCACATTAGGGCTGAGCTTCATGATGATCGGCTGCTTTGCATATTTTTTAACTTCTTTTGTAATGGCTTCCAGAGCCTTTGGATCCTGTCCGAAAGCAATTCCGCCTTCTTTTACGTTTGGGCAGGATACATTGATCTCCAGAAGATCTACCGGTTCATTTCCCAGACGCTCTACTACTTCACAGTAGTCTTCTGTGCTTTTTCCGCACACATTTACAATGATCTTTGTGTCATATTTTTTAAGGAACGGAATATCCCTTTCACAGAATACATCAATTCCCGGATTCTGAAGGCCAATGGCATTCAGCATACCGGAGGCTGTTTCTGCCACACGAGGCGTGGGATTTCCCGGCCACGGTACGTTTGCCACTCCTTTTGTTACTACAGCGCCCAGTTTATTCAGATCTATAAATTCGCTGTACTCCGCTCCTGAGCCGAAAGTCCCGGAGGCTGTCATAACAGGATTCTTCAGTTCTACTCCTGCCAGTGTAACGGCTGTCTTTATCATAGCTCCACCTCCGTGCTCAAAAATACAGGACCGTCTTTGCAGATACGTTTATTGTGTACATGGGAATGGCTGTCGATCTCCTTTGATTTGCACACACAGGCAAGACAGGCCCCAACGCCGCAGGCCATACGTTCTTCCATAGAAATCCAGCATGGAATATTTTTTTCCTCCGCATAGGCTTTGATTGCCCGAAGCATAGGTGTGGGTCCGCAGGCAAAAATCACATCTGCTTCCAGAGCATTCTCTCTGATGGCATCCATAACATTTCCCTTTGTGCCGGTGCTTCCGTCTTCAGTGGCAACACAGACATCTGCATACGCCTGAAACTCATCATTCAGAAACAGCTCATCTCTGTAACCGAGGATCGCTGTTTTTGTCCCGTTCAGCTCTTTTGCAGTCTGAAGCATAGGAGGAATACCAATTCCTCCGCCCATGAGAAATACACGTTTTCCCTCTGCTTCATGAAGAGGAAAACCATTTCCCAGCGGTCCCAGAACCTCTACCGGAACGCCTGCATGGAGTCTGGAAAAGGCCTCTGTTCCTGTGTTCTTTCCTGTTACCCGATAAACAAGACGGATTCTTCCGTTTTCTCTGTCAATTTCACAGATACTGATGGGGCGGGGAAGCAGCTTGCTTCCATCCCGCGTATAAAGTGAAAGAAACTGGCCCGGCTTCGCCTCCGCGGCCATATGGTCTGCCTGGAGCCACATGCTGTAAATATCTTTCCCGATCCTTTCCTGGCTTACAATCTTTAAGCTTTCTTTTGTCTTTTTGCTCATCTCTTTCCTCCTGAATCAGTTCGTCCTGATTATTTGCGGCCTTCCAGAGCTCCGCTGATATCAGCGATCATATCTTTTACCGCCTGTCTGGATGCGTCTGCAAAGTTCTTTTCACCAAATTCTGCGTAAGCTTCCTGTTTATAAGCCGCAATAATTCCTCTTGAGGAGTTTACAATGGCACCCAGGCCGTCCTCATTAAAGAAATGAACCAGATCTTTTCCTCTGCCGCCCTGAGCGCCGTAGCCCGGCACAAGGATAAAGGTTTTCGGCATAAGTTTACGGAGAACTTTTCCCATTTCCGGATAGGTTGCGCCTACAACAGCTCCCACATAGCTGTATCCATTGCCCATATGATCCTCGCCCCACTGAGCAACCTTTTCACCTACCCACTCATAGAGAGGACGTCCGTCGATCAGACGATCCTGGAACTCTCCACTGGAAGGATTTGATGTTTTTACAAGAATAAAGAGTCCTTTATTTTCTTCTTTACATACGTCAATAAACGGTTTTACGCCGTCAGATCCGAGATACGGATTCACGGTTGCAAAATCCTCATCAAAGCCGGCATAGCTTTTGGAGCCCACCTGAACATGTCCCAGATGTCCCACTGCGTATGCTGCAGAAGTAGAGCCGATATCTCCTCTTTTAATATCTCCGATCACTACAAGATCTTTTTCCTTACAATAGTCTACTGTTTTTTTATACGCCTGAAGTCCCGGGATCCCGAACTGCTCATACATGGCGATCTGAGGTTTTACTGCCGGGATCAGATCACAGGTAGAATCCACAATCGCCTTATTAAACTGCCAGATTGCCTCCGCAGCGCCCTCCAGTGTCTCGCCAAATTCTGCAAATGCATTATCCTGGATATGCTTTGGGATGTAATTCAGCATCGGATCCAGCCCCACTACGATAGGAGCATTTGTTTTTTTAATTTTTTCAATCAGTTTATTAATCATAAAAATTTCCTCCTGAAATTTATTTTTACATACTTAAACATATCATACACGAAACCAGAGATTTAATAAAGTATTTTTTGCCTGTTTTTCATATTTATAAAATACATTTATTTTCTCACTGTCTCCCTTGTGTCAGTTTTTTTACAAACCTTAAGAATAATCTTGACAATTTAAAATATGAGCTATATAATCATAATCAAATCCACTACATTATTAATATAAAATCACTAGTTTTTAGAGATTATATATTACATGATATAGTCTGTAAAATCTGGTGATTTTTTTCGTCAGATGGACTTTTAACTTTTTATTTTTATGGAGGTAACATCATGAACAAGGGGACTGTAAAATGGTTCAACGCAGAAAAAGGATACGGCTTCATCACAGGTGAAGATGGCGCTGATGTATTTGTACACTTTTCTGCAATCAACGGCGAAGGATTCAAATCTCTTGATGAGGGACAGGCCGTAACTTATGATCTGACAGAAGGCGCTCGCGGAATGCAGGCAGCTAATGTTACAAAATTATAATAAGTTATTATCTGTTCATATCGGATAGCATTCGTATTGATCACAAAAATCCCCGGCATATACCGGGGATTTTTCTTATTTGCTTATTCTGTTGTTTCTGCTGAAAGTCCGGCTACATAGCTGTCCAGAGCAGATGTGTCCATAGTAGTCTGTGTTACAACAGAATCCTGTTTCTGTTCTATTTTGTCGTAAACAGAATATCCGATCCATGCAACAAGAGCCACACAGACAACTACGCCCACAATTCTTTCCAGCCAGTCATAAAACTTTTCTTTTTTCTGTTCTTTGCTGTGGCCGTTTTTTCTTGCTTTATACTGATCCACTTTTTTCTGGCTCATAACTGAATCTCCTTTACTGTAAATAGACTGCTGTTTATTTCTGCAGCAGGCTGAATATACAGATAATTATAGCACGTCATTTTCATTCATGCAATGCTTTTAAACAGCGACAATAACACCGCCGTTATTTGCATACATACTGCTCACGCCTGCAGTATCCAGAACAATGATCTTTTTGGTTGTAAGCTTTTCCTGAAGCGCTTCCTTTAAGAGCATTGCCCGATCTTTGCAATTACAGTGAGAAATTGCCAGAACCTTTGATTCACTGTTTTCTGTCTTTTCCACAACGTGCTGAACCATTTTTATAAGAGCCTTATTTATTCCTCTTGCCTGATCAAGCTGACAGATAGTACCCTCATCTGTAGAGCCCATAACCGGTTTAATCTTAAGAGCGCTTGCAACAAGAGATTTCACTCTGCTGAGACGTCCGTTCTTGCGAAGTGTATCCAGATCGTCCAGAACAAAAAATGTATTCTGTTCTGCTATATATTTTTCAACTCTTTCCACAGTTTCCCGGAAAGAACAGCCTGCTTCCTCACATTCCTGAATCTTTATTCCGATCAGCGTTTCTCCCACAGAGGCTGACCGGGAATTAAATACATAAACATTTCTTCCGGGATTCTCCTCCAGAAACAGATCTTTTCCAAGAACTGCACTGTTATATGAGCCGCTCAGCTCTGAAGATAAAGTCACTGCATAAATATGATCTGCCTCACATTCATAAGCCTTCATATAGCGTTCCGGAGACGGACACGCAGATTTCGGGCACTCCGGACAGGCAGCCACTTTTTTCAAAAACTCAGCCTGATCAAAAGTATCATCATCTATCACAGTCTCTCCGCCTACATTAAGTGTCAGCGGAACAGATTCAAAACGTTCATCGTCTTTCCATTCATCAAGGAATTCTCCGCAACTGTCTATAATAATTTTATAACTCAACTATATCGTCCTCTTTTCCATTATATGTAGTATCGAATACCACGTTTATCTTACCATATCACTTTTCATTTGAAAAGACTTTTTCTAAAAACTCTGTTCTTTTTTTCATTTCTGTTTTATAATAAAAAAAAATCAAGGGAGCCTGAATATGCTTGCACTGAAAATCAACGATGTCAAAGGATTTATGAACCGGCTTCTGATCGGGGAGACCTTTGATCAATTTCCCATGGCAGAAGCTTCTGTCACAACTTTCAATACTTTTTCCATAGATGGGCTAATAAATAAAGAATTTTTCGATACCGACACACAGGATATCCTGACCCAAAACAAGACCATTTATTCTGCATGGAGGGAAATAAAACCTTTTTGCTTTTCAATCATACGCGGAAAACGAACTCCGCTGCAGTTCAAAATTGTATTTCAGCTTTCACCTGAACAGTTTTTCTCTATTTTTGAAGAAAAAGAGTCTGACCTTTTTTCTGCTGTCAGCAGCTTCTCTTTAATTATACAGTATAAAAATAATACGCTCTTGTGTACTACAGGAATCTCTCAAATATACTTTTCCATGGACAAACGTGCTGAACAGTTCTGGGACGTTTCCGTTCACAACTTTTTCCGCGGTCTCGGTATTGACTGTGAATCCCTGTAAAACAGTTTTCTTTTATCTTTTTTATCAACTATCTGTCATCTGAACTGAGATAAAATGCCAGCATGTCTACAAACTCGCTGTTTGTAGGCTTGTAACTCAGAGGATATCCGGCAATCCTGTCCATTTGATCTTTATTCGCACACCAGCAGACATTGACTACAGTCCGGATATCATGTTCAATATTGTTCGGGGTAGATTTATATTTTCTCGCCAACGGAGGATACACATCCTTGGTAATTCTCAGGGGATATCCGGCTGTCTCCATGGACAGTTTTACAGCATCTGCCACAAAATAATATCCTTTGTACTTCGATGTTACTCCCATCTGTCTGATTAAATGGTATACTTTCCTCATTTCTTTCTCCTCTGAAATTTATTTCTAATTTTCTTTTTCTCCCATATACTATACGACAATTTATCAATATTTTTCTATTTACTAAATAACTCGTGGAATATCGAAAGAAAAAGTAATTTTCATAATTTTTTCGAGATTCTTCAACAAAACCTTGCTCGGACATACTTTTCTAGCATAAGAATCACGATGTAATTTGTCAATATTAATTTTTGGCGTTTTATATCAAAATAATACAAAAATTTATATTTTTTACTCTATCAGAACATTTTGTACTTATTTTTTTATGTCTGTCTCTTTATTTTCTTTAAAAAAGAATAGTTTCTTGTCTTTTAGAAAACATACAAAAATCCCGGTTACCTTTTCAGGCACCGGGACTTTACTCACATTCATTTTGGTTTATTTTGTCAGCAACATCAAAATATCATTGCTTCTCTGAACAAATTTTGTCATTTCATCTGGTGAAAGCTGCTTGTGACTGATCATTGCCAGATCATAAAGCTGTTCACAGATAACTGCTGCATGTTCAGACTCCTGATTCTCTGCAAGGAACTTCACCAGAGGATGGTTAATGTTTAAGACAAGTGTTTCCTGTCCGCCAAACATTCCCGGATCCATTCCATACATATTATACATTTTCATCATATCCTGCATACGACGGCTTTCCTCAGAAAGCATCATCATTGCGGATACTGCTTCATTCTTCAGACTTTCTACTTTCACTTCAAGCTTTTCTTTATTCAAATTTTTACGGAAAAGCTCTGTCAGCGTTTTTGCTGTATCGTCATCAGCAGCGTCTCCGCCCTTCAGCTCTTCTGTCAGATCTGCATCAATTCTCTTAAACTGAAGTGTCTGATCTCTCTGCTCAAGATGAGAAATAAAGGCAGTATCAATATTATGAGAAAGAATCACCGCATTCTTTCCAGCTTCCTTAAACATATTAATATACTGGCTCTGCTGTACCGGATCTGTTACATAAAATACTGTTGTCTTTTCCGGTTCTTTCTCATCTTTATTTTCTTCTGCATTTTCCTGAGTCTCTTCCTCAGTGTGTTCTGCCTCTTCCTTCTTGTTTGCCTCTATACAGTCTTTAAGGGTAAGGTATTTGTTGTCCAGATCCTTAAACAGAATATAGTCATGAAGCTTGTCTGCAAACTTTGAGTCTTTAATACATCCAAATTTAATAAACGGACTGATGTCATCCCAGTATTTTTCGTATGCCTCGCGGTCTGTCTTACACATTCCTGTCAGCTTGTCAGCTACTTTTTTCGCAATATATTCAGAAATCTTCTGAACAAATCCATCGTTCTGAAGTGCGCTTCTTGATACGTTCAGCGGAAGATCCGGACAGTCGATCACGCCTTTCAGAAGCAACAGGAATTCCGGAATCACTTCTTTGATATTATCTGCAATAAATACCTGATTGTTGTAAAGTTTAATGGTTCCCTCAATGGAATCATACTCTGTATTGATCTTCGGGAAATACAGGATTCCTTTCAGGTTAAATGGATAGTCCATGTTCAGATGGATCCAGAACAGTGGCTCTTTATAATCCATAAATACTTTACGGTAAAATTCTTTATATTCTTCATCTGTACATTCGTTTGGATGTTTCATCCAGAGCGGCTGAGGATTACTTAAAGAAACCGGACGTTTGTTGATCTTTACACGGTCTCTTGCAGGAGAAATTTCTACGATTTCCTTTTCTCCCTTGTCATTTTCTTTTTCCTCTGTTTTTGCCTCTTCGTGAATATGCTCCACAACAACATCGTCATCTCTTAAATCAGCTTCATCAATTGTCTCATATTCCTGCTCTGCATTTTCTTTTGCAAGATAAATATTTACAGGCATAAAGGAGCAGTATTTTTCAAGAACCTCACGCATACGGTATTCATTACAGAATTCCAGGCTCTCTTCATTCAGAAACAGCGTGATCTCTGTACCTACGGTATCTTTATTTCCGTCCTGAATGTCATATTCTGTTCCGCCGTCACAGGTCCAGTGAACCGGAACAGAGCCTTCTTTATAGGAAAGCGTATCAATATGCACTTCATCTGCTACCATAAATGCAGAATAAAAGCCCAGGCCAAAATGCCCGATCATCTGATCATCTGTTGTTTTATCTTTATATTTCTCCAGAAATTCTGTAGCGCCGGAAAAAGCGATCTGAGTGATGTATTCCTCCACCTCGTCTGCAGTCATACCAATACCGTTATCGGTGAATTTCAGAGTCTTTTTTTCAGAATCAACGGTTACCTGGATTGCAGGCTTATAATTTTCCGGGAAACTATATTCTCCCATTACCTCCAGCTTTTTCAGTTTGGTAATTGCATCGCATCCGTTTGATACAAGCTCGCGCACAAAAATATCATGATCTGAATAAAGCCACTTTTTTATAATAGGAAAAATGTTGTCACTGTTAATTGATAAGTTACCATGCTTTACAGCCATGTATTCCACACTCCTTTGTTTTTTTCATTTCTGTGATATATAGTAATACCCTTTCTCATAAAAGTCAAGAAAAAACTAGCACTCACATTAAATGAGTGCTAGTAATTTTGTTTTTTATGCCTTTTTTATAGGTATTTAAGCACTGTAATTCTTTTTGTACTTTGGAATTTACGACACTTTTACGACATTTCATTATGTATTTGAAAAAAAGTGCCATTCTTTTCTGAACGACACTTCTTAATTTATCCGATCTTTATAATTTTTTGCATTTCATTTTCAACTCTTGTTTTATCCACATGATTGTATACGTTCATTGTAACGCCTATATCCGAATGTCCCATAATATACTGTAAAACTTTTACATCAATACCTTGTTCAGCCATCCGGGTACAAGCCGTATGTCTTAGTATATGAGAAGAAATATGTGGAAGATATTCTGGACTTCTTTTTTCTTTAGATGCTTTTTTCTCTTCTATTTTATTATATTTTTCCACGATATTATTCAAAATAAAGTTTATAGCAGATACCGCATACACAGTGCCATTTTTCGTTACAAATAAAAACCCCGTATATCCATCTACTTTTACTTCACTTCTCCTACCTGTAAACATCATCACATTTTTTATGTCTGTTAAACATTTTCTAATTTCTGGTGTAATAGGAATATCTCTTTTTCCTGCTTCTGTTTTTAAAGGTGAAACATAAAATTTAAATTTACCATCCAATTTAAGGTATTGTAATTGGTGTTGTATGTGAATTACATTATTAATAGAATCAATTTTATTAATCAAATGGCGTTTTTCCTTCTATTTCCATAAAGGTTTCTTCTACAAAACTGTAATTTTTTATAATATTCCTCATTTGTGAACCATCTACCATTCCTCGTTCCTTGAAAATTCCTTTGCTCTGGCAGTCTGATATAAAATTTCTTTTATTCTCTGTGTGATAACCATTCTCATTACACCATTCTTCGTATTTAGCATAAGCATCTTTCACAGATATGCTTTTACCCTCAGATTCAATCAAACAATCAGCGATAAAATTTTGCAACTTATCACTGGAAGTTTCATACTCTACGGTTGATTTTGTCACGGCTTCTGGTGGCTCTAGTCCTTCTCTACAAAATGCTATCCATCCTTCAATCATCCAATTTAAAATCCCGGACAATGCTTCTTTTGTAGACAGCCTATCTTTTAAGGTCTTGTCCTGTTCCTGTTCTGTAAAATGCTTATCAAAACTGACAATCTGTACACGATCTGATTTAAACACTGTTGAGTCTGAAACAATTGGTAAAAAATTGGTGTTACATATCATTTTAAATTTGGGCTTAAACTGAAATTCGTCTTGATGAAGAAAACGAGCCACAATAGTATCACGTCCGGTCAGTGTCTTTAATAATCCAACATCTAGCGGCATCCGCTTAGGTATCTCTGAGCATACACACAAGCGTGCTCCAGCCAACTTGGCAACATCTGGGCTTGCTGTCCGGCTGTCAGGATTATTCTTTATTGATAAAGTTTCTGGTCTTATGGTTTTACTGTAGTCCCCTAAAATATCGGATATACGTTCTATCATTGTCGATTTTCCATTTCTGGTAGTAGAGCCGAACAAAAACCACATTTTTTCAAGTCGAGTATCCCCGGTTAAACACGTTCCGAATAATTTTTGCAAATAGCGTATTTTGTCTTTATCTCCCTGCATGACTTCGTCTAAAAACTGCAACCAACGATCACACTTTGCTTCTGGATGATATTCTACATTTGAGATTTTTGACAATAACAAATCTGCATCATGATCTTTAACCGTGACTTTCTCTCCCTCAAACACAAGAACGCCATTTTGTAAATTAAGAATATAATCATCAGCGTCCAATTCTTCATTTGAAATAAAGTTCAGATCTCGGCTGTCCTGTATAATTGCGTTCCGTGTCCGGCTGTATGTCCACGTCAGAGCATACTTTAAATACTGCTCCTTATGCTTTTCATCTTCATCCGGCAAGCAATTCACTGCATATATGCTCAGAGCCTTAGATAATTCTTTTGCAGATTTTCTCGCTCTCAATCCCTCTCTGTCAAGACTCCACCGCTGTCCGTCATAATAAAACCAATCCCTAGTTGTCACATTGTATCTGTGCTTATTCTTGAATACTTCGCTGAATAACGTTGCACTCCCTATATCTGTTAAAGGAAATTTATTTGCCGCATCCAGTTTGACAAGCTGATTGACAAGTGTACTTTTGGATAAATTGCTTCAATCTTCCGGTGTTCTCGCCTCTCTATATAGTGCTGCCAACTGCTACCTTGGATTTTGTTTTCATAAAAGAGATCGCTCTTTTTAAGTCCAACTGCTGCTAAAATATCGTCTATTTGACAGCCTGCGTGACAGTGAATAAGCGTTCCTGTTCGTCCCCTAGTGATAGTTAATGATGCTTGCTTATCGGGATGTGCCGGGCAGACAGCTTGTACACGGTTCTTGTAACGGCTTTTCACCTCAAAGCGGCTTATTACTTCCTCAAACGTCATTCGATAGGCCACCGCCCTTCTCTAAGAGAATCAAGAACTTCTAAATGAGCCTGTAAAACAGCATCCCATATATGCCAAATATCTTCGCTTGATTCATTTCTGAGCTGTGCGAACAGCTCTATATATTTTTCTAATTCCGCTTGATTTTCAGCTTTTACTGGAATATTTTTTTGAAGGAATGGGCTATAAATCAATTGTTCGATCATTCACCCACCTCACTCACTGACTTCATCCAGATATTTTTTGACTTTTCCAACATTCCATAAAACACGCCTACCAATATGAACACGTGCTTCTGCTTGTATTCCAATTTCAACAGCCGTCTTTCTTCCAGATTGCAGTATTTCCTGTAATCCAGATGTGTCCACGCATAAACTTTGACTATTAGTTTCATATTTGGTCTTTGGATTCATATTTCTTTTTCCTTTCGTCTTATTTCATGTTGTACAACTGATAACTCTATGGTATCATTTAAATTAAAGAATGTATATTTCTTTTATTTTCTAATACGGAGGTTTTTTATGGCAAAAAAAGAAAGATTTTTTCCATTAAATACAGTTGGAGGAAGAATTCAAAGGAAAAGACATGAATTGAATCTTAGCAGAAGTGAATTTTATGATCTCATTTTTGAAAATAGCATAGAAAACGGTAGCGCCGGAAGTGATTCTAGTAAAGAAAAAACCGTTTACAATTGGGAATCAGAAAAAACAGAATTAAATTACAGTACTATTCTCTCTGTATGTAAGATATTAAAATGCAGCTCTGACTATTTACTTGGTTTAGATGAGTGTACCACAAAAACTCAACAATTCATTAGCGAGGAAACTGGACTAAGTGAAAATTCTATTGATACACTGAAACGAATCAATAACTACTGGGACGATAAAGAAAAAAACACGCTTAACTATATACTGGAAAATAGTGATCGGATGCTTGACTTTTTGAAATGGCTTTCAATTTACACTAAAAACGACTTTGACACACCAATTACCTTTAATGAAAAAAGAGGAATTTATGAAAAATGCGGTTATTCTGTTAATGGTGAAAATGGAATTATTTTAGGAGAAGAGGTAATAGATAATGCTGAAAATCCCGGATGGAATCAAATAGGCATAGGCGTAGATATTTTAGAATCTCATGCCATGCTCCAAATGCAGGAAATAATGATTGAATGGAAAAATAAGAGAAAAAGCAAATAGCCGTTACAGAAAACCGTATTAAAAAACCCCGGCAGCAGGTATTGAACCTACTACTGGGGCAGTATTTTTTACGACACTTTTACGACAGAATTTACGACAACTCAAAATAACAGGATGAAACATGATAACACGAAAAAAGGGCAAAAACCCTATATTTTCAAGGATTTCTGCCCTGTATGAAACTAGATGAACCGTGTTAAAACTCGTTCTTTGCTCACATTAAATGAGTGCTAGTAATTTTGTTTTGTAACTTTTTATTTCTTTTTACGGTAAATAATCACGCCTGCAATGGCTGCCGTAGCTACTACAAGAATCACCACAAAAACAGCGATCGGTGAATCATCTCCTGTTTTTACTGCATTTTTGCGGTTTGCTGCAGGAGTAAGGTTCTGTCCCGGAGCAGTAACCTTTGCCTTGGAAATGGTAAACGGTACTGACTTTGTATCATAGGTTTCAGAACTCTTCCATGTTTTTCCGTCATAGGTCTGAAGCTGGAAAGTAACCTTCAGTGTGTAATCTCCGCTCTGAGCCAGGCCAAAGGTAGCTGTATACGGCGCTGCATCCCAGTTATTTGTATTGATCACAGTCCAGTTCAAAGGAAGATATCTGGTATCGCCTTTTCTCGGAGATGCATTGTCCATTCCTGCACCTACCGCAGTAAAGGAAATTCTGGATTGTGTAGTGTACACTCCATTGTACTCGATTCCTGTGATCTTATTCTGATCTGCAGATACAGTTTTTGAAGTATACGCTTTTACACTGACCTTAACACTTGTTTTAAACTCCAGGTTCTTATCATTGTCAACACCTTCCGGAAGCTTCACAGTTCCCTGAACACGGAAGCTCTGCGCATCTGTATCGGACGGATCATAGCTGCAGTTCTTCACATCCCAGGATACTGTCGCATTCATATTTCCTGATGTTGTTTCAATTACAACCACTGACGGAAGTTTTAAGGATTTTGCATCCTTTTTCGTTCCGTTTGCCAGTCCGGTAATATCTGCCGGAGTCTGGATCTTTGTAAGGGATGCGCTTCCCTTGATTACCTGGAAAACTGCCTTAAAGCCTGTTTTTGCGCTTTCTGAAGCCACTTCTACGGTTTCCTGGTAAATATTTACATCAAGACCTGTCTTCGGCCTTACGGTAAAGCTTACAGAGTCTCCCGGCTGCAGAGTCAGCGCTGAAGCTTCCACTTTACTTACTTCAAAATTCTTTCCTGCAGGCTGTACCAGTGTCTCAGTAACATTTCCATTATTGGTCACAGTAACCTGCTGGGCCTCAATCTGTCCGTATCCTTTTTTTGCTGACGCAAAATCCAGTTCGGAAGGAGCTGCGCTCAGGCTGTGATTTACAGCCTCAACCGTCAGACTGGCAGTAATTTCAATTTTCTTTCCGGAGGTTTCATCTGCAACCATAAAGCTTTCCTGATAGCTTCCTGCTGCCAGCCCTGTTCTGGGACGAAGAATCAGAGTTGTACTCTCTCCTGCTCCGATCTTCTGATCAGCAAGAACTGCATCAAAGAACTGAGGATCTCCATTTTCACTTGCCGGCTGAGAGAGAGCAGCTTCCTCTGTGCCATGATTGGTCAGGGTCACAGATTTTTCTGCAGGAGCTTCCCCATATCCCTCAATCACAGCCCCAAAATCCACAATATCGGTATCTGGCGCAACATCACTGCCGCCCTGCGGCTTCTCTGAAGGAATATTCAGTTTCACCTGTACCGAAACTGTATTTTCACTGTTGTTGATATCTGTAAAAGATAACACGTCCTGATAATCTTTATCTGTTTCCATATCCTCGGCCGGAATCACAGCAAACTCAACGCTTCCTCCTGCCGGCACAACTGCTGTACCCGGATCTGCGATCACTTTTCCTGTCTCTGTGAATGCCTCAACTGTGATATCCTCAGAAGAATCATTCGTGATCATCAGTTTCTGAGCATCCTGTGTGCTGAATTCCATTAACTCCAGATCAGCAGACAGTGCAGATCCTTCAGGAGTCTCCGGCTGCTCTGAGTCTTCCAGAACCATTCTTGCAGTAAAGGAAGCTTCCGCTCCTTCTTCCGTCTGATATGCAATAGTATCTTCATATGTTCCCGCCGCAGTTCCCTGTCTTGGTGATACCCAAAGAGTTACCTCTGCTCCCGGTTCAAGGGGATCATGAATGTCCTGCACTGCAAAATGTTCCAGGGTATTTTCCAGAAAATGCAGTGTCTCTGTTCCTGTATTCCTTACGGTTACATTCTTTGTTGTTCCGTCTGCTGTTTCTCCCACCGGAAGTATTCCAAAATCCAGAACACCTGCTCCGTCTTCTGTGATCACTTCCACACTGAAGACCTGTTCCTCTGTACCGGAAGGATTTTCCTGTTCATTCTCTTCCGGAATGCTTTCTTCTCCGTCTTCCTGTGCCGGCGGAATGCCGTCCACGGACTCGCTTCCCGCCTCACCGTTCTCCTCTTCTGACGGATCAAACGGCGTCAGAATCTCATCCTCATTTAAAGTCTCTTCCGCTTCATCATATGTTTCTTCCGGTACGTCTGTATCTTCCTGCGCCGGCGGGATGCCGTCTACAGATTCGCTTCCTGCCTCCTCCGGGATTTCCTCCTGGGGTGTTTCCTGCACTGGCTGTTCAGCGTCTTCCTGGGAGGGTTCTTCCGGCAGGACTTCTGTTTCCTGACTGTTATTCTCCTCTGTCTGTGCCGGCTCCTGGGAAACTGCTGTTATCTCTGTTGTTTCTGCTTTAAGGCTTCCGGTATAGCCTTTATCTTCCAGCCCGGTAATTGTCAGAAGAATCTTTGACCCTACATCGTCCTGGGTCACAGAATATGTTTTTTCCCTGCTGAGTTCTGTAATGTTCCTGTTATCTGTATCAGATGCCGCCTTTCTGGACCATACATAGCTGACGCTGTCCTCTGATATTCCTTCCGGCTTCACTCCGTTCAGATCAGCACTGAGAGTTGTTCCAGGAGTTGCATTTCCGTTGATCTTAACCTGCCCTTCCAAAGTAGATACCGCTGCCGCAAACACGGCCGAGGGAAGAAGGGACAGCACCATAAAAACAGACATGACGATCGCTGCAATTCTTTTTGCTCTCATAAGTCATCCTCCTTTTCTGCTTTCTGCTATTTTTCTATTATGCCCATTTTTACCGGAGTCATGGACTTTTACAGGAATTATCCTGCTGTAAGCAAAGACACAGTTCAGTATCTCCTATTTCCTGTATGGTTATTATAGCATATATAAAAACAATCATGTAATCTCTGTTTTACCTGATCCGGTAAATAAAAACCGGAGAAGCTGCAGTCTGTTTGTGCTTTTCTCCGGTTCTTTTATTTCTTCTTAAATGAAAGGCTTTCTTTATTTTAAAAATCCGCTTATGATCTGCTCTTCTGCTTCAGCTTCCGTAAGCCCCAGCGTCATCAGCTTGATAAGCTGCTCCCCGGCGATTTTTCCGATGGCAGCTTCATGGATCAGAGCCGCGTCCACATGATTTGCAGTAAGCTGAGGAACAGCGCTGATCTTTGCATTTTCCATAATAATGGCATCGCATTCCGTGTGTCCGCTGCATCTGGTATTTCCGCTGATGTGGGACTGGAACAGCTGCCAGGATTCATCTCTTGCCACAGATCGGGACACAATATTGGCAGAAGAGTCCTCTCCGTCAAGCTGCACGTCAAACCAGCTTTCTGCTTTCTGTTTTCCATGAGTCATCAGACGCTCCATGACCACCAGCTTTGCGCCAGCCTTCAGATGGGCTCTGTTTTCCCTCTTTGTAGAATCCACGCCTCTGATCTGGACTGTTTCCATTTCCATAAAGCTGTCCTCATCCAGGCTGATCTCTGTTACAGGGTTCATAATACGCTCCCCGCTTCCATCGCCGCTTCCATAATGCTTTTCCACATATTTTACATGAGCATTTTTACCGATAAAAAATCTGTGGATTCCGTCATGGCGGCTGGCGGCATCCCCTCCGTTATGGATTCCGCAGCCGGCAATGATCGTAACGTCTGCATTTTCCCCAATATAAAAATCATTGTAAACCACTTCCTCAAGACCTGACTGGCTCATGATCACCGGGATATGAACACTTTCCTTTTTTGTTCCCGGCTTAATATGGATTTCAATGCCGCTTTTGTCCGGTTTATTGATGATTTCTATATTTCCCGTACTTTTTCTTTCAATACTCTGTCCGTTGGAACGGATATTATAAGCTCCTGCAGGGATCTCATGAAGACCGGCCACCTGCATCAGCAGTTCTCTCTGTATTGCGTCCATTTTCTCACTCTCCCCTTTATTTACGATTTGCAGCCTTATCACAGGATGGCGCTGCATTTGCCGTTCCCAGAAGCTCCGGCAGAACCTCTTCCTTTGTTCCTTTTTTTACAAGTTTTCCGTCTGCGATCAGAATGATCTGATCTGCAATATTCAGAATGCGTTCCTGATGCGAAATGATCAGAATGGAGCCGTGAAGCTGTTCATGCATTTCCTCAAAAACCTGAATCAGATTCTGAAAGCTCCAGAGATCAATTCCAGCCTCCGGTTCGTCAAAAACAGATACTCTTGTTTTTCGCGCCAGGATCGTTGCGATCTCAATCCTTTTGATCTCACCTCCGGAAAGGCTTCCGTTCACTTCTCTGCGGATATAATCTTTTGCGCATAAGCCTACCTTGGAAAGATATTCACAGGCTCCGGCTACAGAAATTTCTTTTCCTGCTGCCAGACGGAGAAGATCAAATACTGTCACCCCTTTAAATCGCACCGGCTGCTGAAAGGCATAGCTGATTCCCAGTTTTGCTCTGTCTGTAATACTCATATCCGTAATATCCTGTCCGTCAAAAAGGATCTGGCCGGACGTAGGCTTTTCAATCCCGGCAATAATTTTTGCCAGAGTAGACTTTCCGCCACCGTTTGGTCCGGTGATCACCACAAACTGGTTATCCTCCAGGGTCAGGCTTACATCTTTTAAAATTCCGATTTCTTTTGTATTTCTTGTTTTTTCATCAGGCACCTGGAAACTGATGTTTTTTAATTCCAACATATCATCTGTTCCTCCATACAGGCAGAAAATCCGCCCTTATTTTTCACTGTTATATATCATAGCACATTTTTTCTTACATGGATGATTTTATTTAAGAAAACAGGAGAGCCCTGACAGATTTTGCGCAGTACTCTCCTGATTCTTATTTCTGTACTCTTATCCCTCTACGATCAGATAGCCACCTGAAGGCAGTGCAAATACCTCGCTTGCCTCCTTTAGCTCTTCATCTGTCATTCCCTCAATGTCAGCTCCTGCTTCATCCAGATAGCGGCGGACCTCTTTTAAGGTTTTTACCTCAACAGCCATACAGTCCTCCAGAAATTCTTCTGCCTCCTCATAGCTTTCTGCCACCGGCTCGTCATACAGTCTGCTCTGCTCTTTCAGAAATGTTTCAACGCTTTCTTTTTTGTACATCTTCAGATTACCTCCTCTATTTTTCCATTTGCCCGGATCAAACGTTCCAGGATTAGTTCTACCCTTTCTGCCGTATAGGATGCCGCCTCTATTACTCCCGGTTTGGCATGCTTCATGGCAAAGCTCCAGGGAACTGCTTTCAGCATCTCAATGTCATTGTATTCATCCCCGAATACCACACATTCCTCCGGTCTGATCCCAAGCTGATTCTGATATTCTTTTAATCCCTTTGCCTTATTGGTTCCAAAAGGAATAAAGTCCACCCATTCTGTCCCCGAGGTTACAACCGTACATTTATCAGAAAAACGCTCCTGCCAGTACCGGATCGAATCCTCATGAAGTCCTCTTTCATATACAGCAAGCTTCATGCAGGGTTCTTTCACTTCATCAAGACTTTCTATCACTTTACTTGTTGTTTTTACCACCTTTGTCATCAGATCCAGATAATGCTGTGTTTTCGGACGTATATAATAGAAGTCTCTGGTTGCGCAGGAAAACTCTGCGCCGTCCTTTTCTTCTATTGCTTCCAGAATTTCTCTCACCAGCTCCGGCTCAAAATTGTCCTGATAAAAAACCTTTTCATTTCTTACTGCCAGAGCCCCGTTTTCGCAGATAAAAGCCATCTCGTCTGCCACCGGATCAAACAGCCTTCTCATGTTGGGATACTGTCTTCCGCTTGCCGCCACAAAAAGTATTCCAAGCTTTTTCAGTTCTCTGATCAATGGGAAAATCTCTTCCGGAAGCTGCTGTGCCCCGTTTAAGAGAAGAGTTCCGTCAAGATCACTTGCTACTAATTTAATCATTGTTGTATTCCTCGTAAATTTTTAATAGTTCCTTCGGATTTTCTATTATAACCCCTGCTCCGTTTTCCTGAAGCTCCTGCCTGTCCCGGAATCCCCAGAGAACGCCCACCGTGTGCATTCCCGCCGCGTTTCCTGTTTGCATATCCGTTTTGGTATCTCCGATATAAAGACATTCCTCTGGTTTTACTCCAAGTACTTCCGCCGCCTTTAAAGGTCCGTCAGGCGCAGGTTTTCTGCGGATTTCTTCACTCTGCCCGATCACAAAATCAAAGGTACTGCCAAACAGCTCCCCAACAACCTTCACGGCAGCGTCATGGGGCTTATTAGAGCAGACTGCAAGGGCAGTTCCCTGTTTTTTCAGCCGGTCAAGAAGCTCCGGAATCCCCTGATAGATCCTGACTTTATACAGAGGGTCTGCATTAAACCTTTCTCTGTATTTTCTGCATACTTCCTCATAATGCATAAGCTGCGGATCGCCGGCATCCTTCAGGCAGCGGCGAACCAGCATATTGGCTCCCTCGCCGCAATAATATCTGAAATGATCCACCGGCTGCCTCTCCAGTCCGATTTCATCCATCAGCTCATTTGCCACCGCCGCCATGGATTCCAGGGTATCAGCCAGAGTTCCGTCAAGGTCAAAGATACATGCTTTTATCATTCCTGCCACCTCAGTTCTATACCTGATTTTTTTGCTTCATAAAACAGTCGTCCCACAGGCAGGCCGACTACGTTTGAATACTCTCCTGAAATACTTTTCACATAAATACCGAATAGTCCCTGGATTCCGTAGCTTCCCGCCTTGTCCATAGGTTCTTTGGTTTTTACATAGTCCCGGATTTCCTTTTCAGATACCGGATAAAAGGTCACGTCTGTCTTTTCTGCAAAAGAAGTTTTCTGCCATTTACCACAAATATTTTCCAGAATGGTAACTCCTGTATAAACCTGATGAGTATTTCCCTGGAGCATTTTCAGTGTCTGTACTGCATCCTCTTCATCTTTGGGCTTACCCAGTATTTTTCCTTCAAAAACCACCACTGTATCTGCGCCCAGGATCACGGTTCCGTTTTCCGCCTCCGGAAAGACCGCCGAAAAAGCTTTCTGAGAGGACAGCTCTTTTACTGCCTCTTCCGGATCTGTTCCTGTAATATGTTCTTCTCCGTTTCCGGCACAGACTTTAAAACTCACTCCTGCTGCAGCCAGAAGCTCCCTGCGTCTTGGCGATGCAGAAGCCAGAATTATTTTTCTCATAATCTGTTCATTCCTTTTTATTCTTCTTTTCTGTATTACAGTATAACCTTTTGCAAAAATTGTCGCAACCGGAAAAATCAACAAATAAATCTGCTCTTCCACCAGACTTTCCTTTTCTTTGCAAACCGGGTAAGGTTCCAGAAATTCCTTTTTCATTTTCCTTCATAAATTTTTTAAAAAATTTAAAATAAAATATTGACAATCAATTCCTCTTCTGTTAATATAATCAACTGTGAGCGGTACAACGCTGTTACAATTTCAAAATGCTGATGTGGCTCAGAGGTAGAGCACTTCCTTGGTAAGGAAGGGGTCACGGGTTCAATTCCCGTCATCAGCTCGTCTAATATGTTGATTTTAAAGGGTTTTTAAGTCCTTGTAAAATCAATGGGAATCAAAAAGGTAATCAGACATGTGTCTGGTTATTTTTTTTACAAAAATCCCCCTTCTTCCCCTCTTGTCATTTGATCACTGATTCTTAATCCCCCGATGCTTTTAAGTTTTTCCGAAGGTTTTCTCATAAAAACTTTTAAATTCCCGAATTTTATGATATGATAAATAATCAAGAACATTTCAGGAGGGAACGAGATGGAGAACGAAACCATTTCCAAAAATTTTATCGAAAATATTATTGATAAAGATTTAGCCGAAGGCGTATATGATACCATACACACACGATTTCCACCGGAACCTAACGGCTATCTTCATATCGGCCATGCCAAATCTATTCTTTTAAATTACGGACTTGCCCAGGAATACAACGGCAAGTTCAACATGCGTTTTGACGATACCAACCCTACCAAAGAAAAAACAGAGTTTGTGGAATCCATTAAAGAAGATATCCACTGGCTGGGCGCAGACTGGGAGGACCGTCTTTTCTTTGCATCTGACTATTTTGACCAGATGTATGAGGCAGCTGTAAAGCTGATCAAAAAAGGCAAGGCTTTTGTCTGCGATCTCACTGCTGATGAAATCCGCCAGTATCGCGGAACTCTTACAGAGCCCGGTAAAGAGAGCCCTTACCGTAACCGTTCTGTAGAAGAAAACCTTCAGCTTTTTGAAGAAATGAAAGAAGGAAAATACGCAGACGGAGAAAAAGTGCTCCGCGCCAAAATCGACATGGCGTCTCCAAACATGAATATGAGAGATCCGGTTATCTACCGTGTGGCTCACATGACTCATCACAATACAGGAGATAAATGGTGTATTTACCCCATGTATGACTTTGCTCATCCTATTGAGGATGCTATTGAGGGAATCACTCATTCTATCTGTACTCTGGAATTTGAGGACCACAGACCGCTTTATGACTGGGTGGTAAAGGAGCTGGAATATCCTCATCCTCCCAAGCAGATCGAATTTGCAAAGCTTTACCTTACCAATGTTGTCACCGGCAAGCGTTACATCAAAAAGCTTGTAGAAGAAGGCATTGTAGACGGCTGGGATGATCCGCGCCTGGTATCCATTGCAGCTCTGAGACGCCGCGGTTTTACACCGGAATCCATCAAAATGTTTGTGGACCTCTGCGGTGTTTCCAAGGCCAACAGCTCTGTAGACTATGCAATGCTGGAATACTGTATCCGCGAAGATCTGAAGCTGAAACGTCCGCGTATGATGGCTGTCCTTGACCCGATCAAGCTGGTGATCGACAACTATCCGGAAGGTGAGATCGAGTATCTGGACGCTCCTAATAATATGGAAAACGAGTCTTTAGGCTCCCGTAAAATTCCTTTTGGAAAAGAGCTTTACATTGAGCGTGATGACTTTATGATCGACCCGCCGAAAAAATATAAAAGACTGTTCCTTGGCACCGAAGTACGTCTCATGAACGCATATTTTGTTACCTGTACAGGCTTTGAAGCTGATGACGACGGAACTGTCAGAGTGGTTCACTGTACCTATGATCCGGCTACCAAAGGCGGAAACGCACCGGACGGCCGCAAGGTAAAAGGTACCATCCACTGGGTAGAGGCTTCTCAGGCAGGACAGGCTACCGTCCGCCTCTACGAGAACATTGTAGATGAAGAAAAGGGTGTTTATAATAAAGAAGACGGTTCTCTGAACCTGAACCCCAATTCTCTGACTACTGTTACTGCTTATGTGGAACCTGAGCTTATGAAGGCAAAAGGCTATGACAGCTTCCAGTTTGTGAGAAACGGCTTCTTCTGTGCAGACATTCACGATTCCAAAGAGGGACAGCCTGTATTTAACCGTATTGTATCCCTGAAAAGCTCCTTTAAGCTTCCAAAAGCTTAATAGCTAAAAACAGCAAAATACCCGCCAGGACTCTGATGATCTCTTTCATCTGTCCGGCGGGTATTTTTTCATGCAGTTTATAGATTTGTGTATCCTGTACTAATCTGTACTAATGCGAGACTTTTAGAAAAATCAGCAGTTCTCTTTCCACTTCTGAACTCCGGCATCTCCGAATTTCTGGATATCCATGATCATGGTTCCCACTTCATCCATTGCTTTTTCCGCATCTCTGCCCGGAAGAACTTCCAGCCCCCTGTCAACAAAATAATGAAACATTGATGACAGCGCAGTACCTGTTCCGTCTTCTTTGATAGGACTTGCAAATCCGCTTTTTGTCATGATCTTAAAGCTGAAGTTTGGCCGTATACAGGCTAATATATAATGTATGACAAACAGGAGCATAACCAGTACCATGACTATGGAACCAAGGCCGTCCCTTGCCATATAAGCGGCTCCCGGCAGGGTAAACGCAAGCGCGATGGCTTTTGCATAATAATGTTTTCTCAGAAGAAGCAAAAAGCTTCCTGATATTAGAAGTCCGAGAACCAGCTCCAGCGAGGGTGAGCTGTCTGCAATAAAAAGGCCGAAATAATAAAATATTGCTACGATCACAAGGTTCAGAAGCATTGCAACAAAGCTGAGGCGGCTTCCGTTTCTGATCTCCATTCCCACTACATCATCCAGGGTAAATTCTATGGATTTCTGAGCGCGTCCTGACCATTTCCTTCCGCTGAGCCGAAACAGTACACGTTTATTTGTTACCTGCAGCCTGCCCTCCTGCCACATTCCCTTTAAAAGAGAACGCGTTGTACACAGATCATATTGTCTTACGGGAATTTCCTGACCGCATGGCTGAATGAGATCCGGCACAATTTTCATTCCCCGTTCATAGCAGTCCCCTACCTGGGCAATCCTGTCCTCTTTCGAAAATCCAAGCAGCTTGCGCACAGGTACCAGATTACTGATTCGTCCCGGACGGTCGGTAGGGGTCATGAAATTATAAATTTTATCCAGAGCATTTCCCAGGCTGCGTGAAGTTGTGTTTAAAAAAGAAATAATTCCCTCTGAGGACTGCTTTTCTCTTCTGTATGAGTTGTCCCACTGAGACTGTCGAAAGGCGTCTTCCTGCTCCGGCTGTCTCTGCTCTGCGCCGGAAGCAGCTCCTTCCTTTTTACAGTCGCACACCTCTCCTTCCTTTAAAGGTCTTCCGCATTGTGAACAAAATTTTGCCATTTTTCTCCTCCTAGTAAATACTGTAAAGATCAGCAGAGTAAATTTTCCACTGCCCGTCTTCCATGATAAAGGTCATATAAGAATCTGAACTGCCGGATTCTGACCTGTCTTCTGCAGTTGTCTGCTGGTCATAGGAAAGCGAAGTTCCTGTGTATGTATAATCATAATTATAGCTTACATGCAGATTCACATAAGAACCGCCATACTCATCACTGTACTCATCTGTGACCTCACTGTAATAATTACTGAAGTTCATACCTGTAAACTGCACGGACTCATAGCCATTGGTATATGCAAAGTCCTCTTCCAGCTTCCTGTAAAGAGCATCTGCATTTTCCCGGGCTATGGCAGCCGTCTCCTTATTGCCGTTGTTTACAGCCCAGTAATCCAGATATTTTTCAGAGGGGCCTGACTGGTTCAGAACTTCCCCGTAAACATCTCCCATAAACTTCCTGACTGTTTCCTGCATCTGTTCTACTGTTTTTTTGCTGATGGAAAGCTTTGGTACCTCATAATAGCTTTCGTCCGTTGAAATATAGCAGGGAAATTCTTCCTGTTCCCTGCTGTCAGCAGAGGCTGTGATCACGTGATCTCCCGCAAAAACTGTTTCTGCATAAACATCATATCCGCTTTCTTCCAGCTCAGGCTGTTCCTCCGGTGTGAGAGCTGTGCCATCCATCTCCACTTTATAGCCAACGGGCACCTTTATCGTGTAATTGGACACGATCAGTCCTTCAGGTATCACACACCATTTGGAAAAGAAAAGCATTTTTTTCTCTTTCTGCCTGCTCAGAGTCAGCTCCATACTTCTTACAGAGGAGTCTCCTTTCACGGAATACTCTGCTGTATATTCTTTCAGAAATCTGGAATCTGACCCGCCATACCCGTCCTGTTCCTCCAGCTTCAGATTTGTCACCTCCACTGGTTCCCTTTCATGGGTAACAGCCAGAAACTGTTCTTTTCCAAGGAGCTTTCCCTGAGGCAGCTCCAGATTTTCGTAGACACTCTTCCAGTCTCCCTGCAGAACAGCTTCCACATAATTTTCTGCAGTTTTCTTTGGACCAAAAAAACTGCCGCCGGCCCAGATCACGCCTGTCAGAACAAGGGCCACAGCACCTGCAATCCCTATATTCCGTTTTGTTTTTTTGCTTAAAGGCGGAAGCTGTTCCAGTTTTTCCCGAATATCTGTTTCCGGTCCCCGAAACCGCTGTTCTGCCTGCTGTCGGCTTTTCGTGCGGTCAATGGGTTTGTCAAAAATATCCGGTCCGGTTATATTTTCTTTCTGTCCATAATGATGATCCTCCATTTCCTTTTCCTCCTTCCGTTTATTTTCCGTAAACCATAATTTCCGTAATACAGGTATCCTCGGCAGTTCCCGCATATACATCATTGATTTCCAACAGAACCGTGTCAGCTGTAACAGGCGGGTCAGCTTTTACCCACTCTACTTTTTTATCGCCATCAAAGGTTACCTGTCCGGAGCTGTCTCCTGCCATAAAGGTTACTGTTTTTGGCTTCGAGCTTCCGGCATAATGCTGATCGTCCGTCCAGTTGCCCAGCTTAAAGCCCAGATACTGGATCTGGTACGTATCATCCAGTCCAAAGCTTACACTTTCTCCCTTTCCGGAGCCTTCTGTTCCCTCCTGCCAGAACGTATTGTCTTTTTTGTCAAACAGCAGCATGGGACTGTGATCTGTGTCAGGCCGGGCAAAAGTCGAGGTTGCGTTTGCGGTGATCACCCCCGCCTCCCTCAGAGAAGTAAGATCCGGTTCCACTGCTTCTAATAGAAAAGCTCCTCCCGAACCACTATTCTGTTCAGAAATATTTTCAGGTGCCTCTTCTTTTAATTTCACACTGACTCCGGATTCCGTTATATCTTCATCTTCTGTCAATTCACTTATGTCTGAGTCTGATGTATTTTCTCCATTTGTTGAAGTACCTGTCTCTGATGCCGACAGCTCTTCTTCGTCTGTTATCGTATTCTCTCCGTCTATTGATATGTCTGTATCTGAGCCCGATGAAAGAGCCACCGAGACATCGTCTTTATTTTTTATATTTTCTTGTTTTCCTGTTTCTTCATTTGATTGCGCATTCTTTTTATCTGAGCCTTCATTTTTTATCTCCGCTACTGCTTCTCCTATTTTCACAGTGGGCTCTGCAGGATCCGGCTCAGAGGGCTTCAGGATTTTCCAGGACAGGATTCCTGCTGCAGCCACAACGACCACTCCCAGAAGCCCTCCTGCAAGCCACCTCAGCTTCTTATTTCCCGTTTTCGCTTCTTCCGGTTCCCACAAGGGTTCATTTATTCCTGATTCTTCCGGTTCATAACTGTACGGAGCTTCAGGCAGCTCTTCATTATCCCTGAGCTTAACACCACACTCAGGGCAGTATACAGCATTGTCTTCTATTTCTGACCCACATTTTTTACAGTACATTTTCTCCCTCCCATCAAAATTTTCTGTTTCAGGTCATCATCTTCTTTTTTTGATATATATTGTCTTCTATTCATTAAATTCACCTGATTTTTTGCAAAATTCCTGTTCTTATTATTGTATACAACAAACTGTACCTACAATATGTGACACCTTTTGTGGTCGTTTTTTTTAATAGCATAGGGCATTAAATATTCCCAAAATATTTGAAACTCCCGACAGCCTTCTATATAATAGTGATGCAATTAATATAAGTGAGGTTTTACAACATGTCGGATTTTTCAGATCTTTTAAGTAAATATATACAGGAAAAAAACATCCAGGTAGCTTCCATGGTAAAATACTGTGGAATTGACCGCTCTGCCATGTACAAAATCATCAAAGGAAAGCATCATCCTCCCACTGTACAGATCAGAGATAAAATGGCCCGCTTCATGCATCTGACACCGGAAGAAAACCGGCTTTTCAACCGTGCATATGAAATCTCCCAGATAGGAAAGGATACTTATTTTCGAAGAAAAGAGGCTGAAAAGTTCATTTTAAACTTTCCCTCGGCTCTGAAAGTCCCGGTTTCTGCAAATACTTTCAGCACAGGCTCTGCACCGGAAAAACCCATTTCTCTTCCGGACAGCCCATGTATTTCTTTTTCACGCCATGAGCTGTTTCATTATTATGTACAGAATATCCTGGAAGCAGAAATGCAGACTGAAAATGGAAAAATAGGCCTTTTACTTCAGCCTGACTGCGAATTTCTTTTCAGTTACCTTACCAATCTGAATTTTTTCAGCTCCGGTCTTTCCATTGAACATATTCTGTGTATGGATTATACAGAAAAAACAGACACTTACTGCAATATAAGAAACTTATCTGCCATACTTCCTCTTTTCATGAACGGGATCAATTATCAGGTATCTTTCTTTTACAACGATGTACATTCTCACTATCGCAGTCTGAATGTTTTTCCATCTATGATCCTTACCAGTAAATATGCGATCACCTGTACCTCTGATTACAAAAACGGCATTCTCTATCAGGATCCGGCTGCCGTATCCATGCTGTGGGAGCTTTTTTCATCTTATAAAGAAAAATGCAGGCCGCTTTTTCAGATTCCTCATTCCATTGAAGAAGAGGGAAACATGGTCACTGCCACAACTCTCAGTAACTCCAGACTTTACTACATGGAACCTGAGCCCTGCCTGATCCCATTTCTGGAAAAAGACTGGATGGCGCATTTTGTTCCGGAAGGCTTTCCAGAAAGAGACAATATTATCGCCTATATGCAGGCCTACGTAAAAAACGCAGGTCAGGTAATACGAAAATCTGAATTTCATTTTTATTTTTGCAGAGATGAGCTTGACAAATTTGCAGAAACCGGAATTCTGGCTGAACTTCCACAGGAGCTGTCCCATACTTGCACGCTCCCTGTAGAGGAACGCATCACTGTTCTGGAAAATCTGCTGAAGCAAAAATCCAGGGCTCATTACCGCTTTTTGAAACCGCCCTTTGAACAGATTGCCAAACGGCTTCATCTTTGCGCAGGCGAAAATAATATGTACCTGATGTTTTTTGATATTATGTCCCACCGTTCCTATCTGTGGATCCAGGAAGCAGAAATCATTCATACGCTTTATGATTATCTTGGAAGCCTGGATTCCGAAACATTGTACAGCGAAGAGGAAACGCTGGAATATTTCCGCCGGACAATCGAACATTTAAAACAATCCATCAAGGAGGCTTCACATTGTGACTGAATTTCCAGAACTGTTGAATAAATTTATAGAGCAGAAAAACATTCATATTTACTCTATGGCCAAATACTGCGGGCTGGACCGCTCTACTCTCTACAAGATCATAAAGGGAAATCGTCGTCCTCCGTCCGCCTCTGTCAGAGATAAAATGGCCTGCTTTATGCATCTGACGCCTGACGAAACCCGCCAGTTTGAACAGGCCTGGGAGATTTCTTTTACAGGAAAGCTCACTTACTGCAGGCGGAAAAGCATTGAAGATTTTCTTTTAAATTTTTCTGACGGTTTTTCAGACATGCCTGTAAAAAAATCCTACTTTTCCAAAGAGCTGCCTGCTGACAGTCCCTGCATTGCTTTTTCTGAAAAAGACAGCTTTCCGGCCTATCTTCATGCAATGCTGAAAAAAGAATCCCATTCCACAGGAGGCAGAATGGGATTTCTGATACAACCGGACTACAGATTTTTATTTCACCTGCTGAGCGGCCCTGAATTTTTTAACAGTACAGTAAGGATCGATCATATTTTTTGTCTTGATCAGACGGAACAGCTGTCGGAAACTGATGAATACTGTCACATAAACTATCTCAAACAGCTTCTTCTTCCATTTAAAAACGGGCTTGACTATCATCCGTATTGCTTTTATGACAATATCCGGACACATTTTTCCAATCTGAATCTGTTTCCGGTACTGATCCTGACAGAAGGCTCCGCCCTGGTTTCCACCTCTGACTGTACCAGAGGGATCTTATATCAGGACCCCGCTACCGTAAAAATGATGTGGAAGCTCTTTGACACCTATCAGAAATCCTGCATCCCGGTTCTCAGACGAAGCCAAAAAAGCTTTGATAAGCTTCCGTGGGAATGTACTCCTTCCTACTTTGCCGCCGATAAGAGCTTTCCCTGCTTTTTTACAAAACCGGCTCTGGAATCACTGGGCAGGCTTGATTCTCTGAAGGCAGAAGCTTTGAAACAGTACATCCCAGCAGATTTCAGGTTTTTAAAGGGCGCGCTGGCAGAGGCGTCAGGCAGTCTTCACCTTTATGCGGAAAATAATGTTCTGTATCTGATATTTGATGACATTCGGAATACTCCCGTTCGCCTGTCCCTCCATGAGCCGGGACTTCTGTCTGCTTTTGAAGATTACTTAACCCACATACCTGCAAAATTTTGTCAGGATTCCTTTTCAAAATGCTGATAATCAACCGGATCACTCCATAGACCGCCCCAGCTGAATCCATATTTTGCAAAAATATTATAGCATACATCATTTTCTACAATCACATGAGGATCTCCGCAGGCGCGGTCAACATAGGGAGACGCATTTTCATGGCTCCACTGAAGCTGCCCCTGGGAGCTCCATACATAAGGATTCTGCTGTGGATTAATGTCAATGGCCCGTCCGTAGGCATGATTTGACAGATTTCCCCCGCCTGTGATCTGCCGATAACAGAATGCGGACGTATTGTTATTGTCAATGGAATTGCTGTCAGAGGAATCCCCGTCTCCTGTCCAGTAATCATCGATCAGACGCATGGACTGGATCTCATACTCCGCAGCAAATAATTCCTGAAAAACACTGAGCACGTCTCTGCTGATGGCAGCATTTACGATCATTTCTCCCACCTGAATTTCATGATTAAAATTATAGTGCAGCATTTTCAGATACCGAAGATCCTGAAGCCCTATATTTTCGTTTTCATAATAAGATTTTCCGTAGATCCTGTTATATACAGAGTCTCCTTCCAAAATTTCATATTCCTGAAAAAAGGTATTTTCACTGCCCTGGATCTGAGAAATGTCAATGATCTGCCCGGGCTGAAGCTGATCAGCAGAAAGCGCGGGCCGGGCCGGAGGACCGATCATTGCGTTTTCTTCTGTTGTCTCCTTTTGGGGATTTTCCGCAGTTTCTCCCTGAACCTGAGCGTTCTTTTTATAATCTGCAATCTCCTGTTCCTGAGCCAGGACTTTTTCATTCAGGCTCTGGATCTCCTGTTTCATCTGACTGATGGTTTCTGATATTTCAGCCTCTTTCTTTTGTGCTGCCCGGCTGTTCTTCTGCAGCTCTTTTTTCATTCCCACAAAGGAATAGCACAGAAGTCCCATTACAAGGAACAAACAGACCATACCTGTAAAAAACAGGATCCATAATGTATTCCCTGATTTTTGACTGTTTTCTTTTTTCATTGGCTGTCCTAACTGTTCTCTTCTGTTGTCATTTTTCATATACGGATGTTCTCTCCCTGCTGCTAAATCTCATTTTCAATTTCACTGAGCAGCTTTTTTCTCTGTTTTTCAAAAATCCCTGGCAGAATACACAAAAGGATCATACAGACTACCATTCCCACGATCCCGCCGGCCATCATCACAACACCTGCTCCCATTTCCGTTCCTCCTGACTTTTTATTAACAGTTTCTCTTCTCTGATTTTTCAGTTACTGAACCAGCCATTGGAAGCTGCCTGATCGTAAAGCTCCTTCAGCCGTTTCATTTCCAGATCGTTTACATTATTTTCAAGCTGTTGCTGATAAAGCTTTTCCGCTTTTTCATAATATTCTTTAAACAATCCGTAGCTTCTCTGGTTTACATCCACTTTTTCCTGTTTTGACACTTCCATAAAAGCCAGGGCTTTATAAGTGCGGTAATTTTCTCCGTACTCCTCAAGCATCTCTTTTAGAAGAGCAGATGCCTCCTCATATTTTTCCATATTCTGATAAAGGACAACCAGATTATAATCTGTATCGTAGCTTCCCATTCCCTGCTTCTGGATCTGTTTAAATACCTCTGCCGCCTTTGTATAATAAGCTACATCTCCGGTATCATTTCCCATGTCGCTGTACAGCTGTCCCAGAGTCTCAAGAACACCTATGTTATATTCTGTAGGCAGTTCCTTCCTGGCCTTTTCAAGAAGCTGTATCTTCTCATCATAGCCGCCCACACCATCCTCAAGCGCGTCAATACATTTACATGTCATAATGCAGGCGCGCATTTTCACATAGTCGTTCTGCGCCTTTTCCATACAGGTCAGAAAGATTTCTTTTGCCCCCTGAAAATCCTGATTATTATACAGGATCTCTCCCTGAACATAATCAATTTCCACAGAATCAAGTCCCTGTCTTCTGGCTATGTCAAGAGCCTTCTGAGCCTTATCCATTTCTCCGGTATAGGCAAGAGCAATGGCATAGTCGCGGTAATAATCACTGTTGTCCGGCTTGATCTCTATGGCCTTTTCATAGCATTTTGCAGCATTTTCATAATCTTCCTGTTTTTCGTAGGAATTTCCAAGAAGATAGTACACATTATTTAACGCTTCTGAATCCACTTCAAGCTCCGGGTTTGACAAAATCTTTTCGTTAATAAAATTAATATTGTCTCCATACTGTCTCTGCTGGTTCAGAGCCAGAGCTTTCTGATAATATGCCTCCAGTCTTTCCGGCATAAGGCCTGCCGCTTTCTGATAATAGGATTCAAAATTCTCAAATTCTCCTGATGTCACGCACTGGGATTCCAGTCTTACAAGCTCCTCATACTGCTTTCTACGATCCACATCTCTGCGGAAATATCCGTTTACTGTAAGCACAGCGCTGACTGCCATAAAGAAAATCACCAGTATATAAATCCCTTTTTGCTTTTTACAAAGCTCCCGGTACCGTCTGTCCTTTTTCTCAATGTCCTTCAGGTCGCTGAGAAGCTCCTCTGCTGACTGGTAACGTTTTTCCGGTCTGGGCTCCAGACACTTCATAATAATATGGGCAAACACCTGGTTGATGCGGATTCCCCGGCTGCGGATATCCTCCACATATCCATTTTCATCCTGGGAAGGCTTTTTCCCTGTCATCAGGTGATACAAAACTGCTCCCAGGCTGTAAATATCCGCTCTTCTGTCAATAGTCTTCCAGAGGGAATGATCCAGCTCATTCTGGTTATAACGCAGCGCCTCTATCTGTTCCGGAGGCGCATATCCGTTGGTATATCCGGTCACCCAGGCAGTATCTCCATCCAGGCTTGCCGATATATTAAAATCGATCAGGCAAATATTTCCATCAGGCTTCAGCATAATGTTTCCCGGCTTCAGATCACTGTGAATGATGGGCGGCTTCTGACTGTGCAGATAGCTTAAGGTGGCGCAGATCTGTCTTGCCCAGATAAGCACTGATTTTTCTTTAAATTCTGTGCCTGCATCCAGATATTCCTTAAAGGAATTTCCTGGAATGTAGTCCATTACGGTATATACATCTCCGTCTGCCTCCAGAAAATCAAATACCTGGGGCAGACAGGGATGGTGGAGATTTTTCAGTACATCCGCCTCTGCACGATTGTTCAGAACATCCTTGAGCTCTGCCCGGATCTTTTTCAGTACAACATATTTTTTCAGATTTTTATGATAAGCCTTATAAACCTCTCCGCTGTTTCCGGCGCCGATTTTTTCTATAATTTCATAGGTGTCTGATATGTGCTTCAGCATTCTGTCCTCTCCCTTATTTTCCACATGTAGTATTGTCTGTGACACTGAAGTTCATGCTTCCTGATCCCGGCTGCATTCCTGCGTTTACCACAACAAGGTCCTGCACTCCCGGTTCTTTTCCTGCAAGTCCGCCTCCAAGCGGATTTGGCACGCCGGCCATATCCTGAACCGGATTGTTTGCAAGATCCATTCCCGCAAGCATGTCTGCGCTTTCGGAAACCCAGGAGCCGCTCATTCCCGCACTGGAAAGAGCGCTGATAAAGCCGTCCTTTCCGCCTTCCTGCGGAGAAGATATGGTTCCGTTTATCAGTGAAGCAGAAGCTGACATATTCAGACTTCCGTCTGCTCCCATGGTATAAAGCGCTGCCACTGTTTTGGCGCCGGGATTTCCATCCCCTGTGTTCATTCCAAAATAATAGCCGGCCATTCCAATATCAAATCCTGCTCCGTTTTCTCTGATAAAGCAGGTCTGTGTTCCTCCGTATGTAACTCCTTCCACAGCTTTTCCAAAACATTCCTCAAATGCAACTGAAGAAACCATGGACGCTGCTCCGCCTGCTGCTGTATAGGTATCCAGAACAAGCTGGCCGTTTCTGATGGAGATTACAAGAAGTTCCTGCATTCCATCACCGTTAAAATCACGCTTCTCTGCTCCAAGTGTTCCACTGGCTACCGCCATACCGGATTCGTCCCCGTAGGTATAAGAAGCCGGAGTACTGAGAGATGACCTCGGACTTGCTGCAAGAAGCTCAGCCGCAAAGGCATCCAGAATCTGATCCGGCGTAAGCGCATCCTGTTCTGTCTGGCTGTCCTGATTTTCTGAAGGTGCCTCTGCATTGTTCTGATCTGTCGGAGGCACTGCCGGTTCTTCCGAGGCATCCGGAACTGCCGGCGGAATGCCTGTGTCCTCCGGATAATCCGGGACTGCCGGCGGGATTCCCGTGTCCTCTGAAGAATCCTGCGAAGATTCCGGAGCAGGCTCCGGCTGAAGCTCCGGATCCGATTCCGGCTGAGGCTCCGGTTCTGCATTCATATCAGGCTTTGGAGTTGGCGTCTGGTTGGGTGCAACAACCACTGTCCAGCCTCCCGGTATGGGAGTCTCTGCAGGATCCGTCATTGGTTCAGGGGTAATTTCTGCATCCGGATCAACTGGCGTAACTGTGGCTTCCGGGCTTACTTCAGGAGTCACTGTGGGTTCTCCTTCCTGATTCTCTTCCGGTGCTTCCGTAATCTCAGGAGCAGGTGTTTCCTCCGGTGTTACCGTAGGTTCTTCCTCCTGTTCAGGAACCGGTGTCGTGTCCTTTTTGTCCTCTTTTTTGCCTGGCTTTTCAGAAGGCTTCGGGGTAGGCGTCACGTAATCATTGATGTATATATGTATATCGTTAAAAATATTAATCACATCTTCGGATGTATCTGTATCAGCCGGCATCTGGTTTCCGCTGTTCTGATAAAGCTGTTCAGTCTGCTTGTAAACCGTTTCATACATATCCATCTTGCTTTTCCACCCGTCCGGATTGGAATTTAACTGGGCTACAGACATATTTTCCAGATTTTTGTTTGTCTGTTCCAGCATCTTTAAAGCCTTTTCAGGCTTTTTCATTTTATTGTAAGTATCTGCCAGTTTAATGGTTGCATCCGGTGATTTTTCATCAATTTTCAGTGCTTCCTGAAAGGCAAGCTCCGCCTTTTCATAGTCGCCGGATTCCAGATATTTATCCCCAAGCTCCAGCTTTTTCTGAAGCTGTCCTGCCGTTGTATTTTCGGGATTCATAAAAATGATCACAGTTGCGACCATAAGCACACAGACCGCTCCCACGATCACAGGGATCAGGATTTTGGGATCTGGTTTTGATTTTTTCTTTTTTATCTCTTTCATTGTCTGTCACTCTCCCTTCCGGAAAATAAACTCTTCATCAGAAAGTCTGATCCGGTCCTCTTCCTGAAGCTTTTTGGGATGTCCGGGCATCACGCGGATTCCGTTCAGATACGTATAATTGCTGGAATCCATATCTTCAATATAGTAGTCGCCGTCCCGGAACCGGATCACGCAATGTTCTCTGCTGATGGTTGGGTTATTGCGGATGCAGATATCAGCCATTAATGCCCTTTTGCCAATTTTACAGTTTTCTGTTGTCACGGAAAAAACTTCCTGGGTATTGATGCGGATAAGCTTTGCTGAAATTTTCTGAGGCTGTCTTAAAAGTACGGTTTCACTGTCTCCATCGTCACGTAAAAGCACAGTTTCTGAGTCATCATCAGAAAAATCCTGGGCCTGTACGGGTTCATCAGGTATCTGTACGGGAACTGGAATTTGTGGATTGCTTTTCTGTTCCCATGGTTCGTACCCTTCTGAACGTTCCAGAGGATTCTGAATTTCTGAACTGTTCCAGGGATTTCCAGTTTCCGGCTGATTCCATGGGGTATTCTCTTCTGCTATACTCCGGGAGTTTGCAGCTTCTGATTTCTCCCAGGGATTCAGAGTTTCTAAACTGTTCCGGGAGAGTGTATTTTCCAGCTGATTCCAGGGTGTTCTGCCCGGAACAGCATCCCGGGTTTCTGAATCATTCCGTAAATCTCTGTACGGAAAATCATCCTGGATCCCTGTTTTTTTCCACACATCCTTTTTGGGATCATTCTTTCCTGTTTGTTCCGAAAATCCTCTCTCCTGCCACTCTGTACTACTTTGGTTCACTTCCGGTCTGTCATAAGCCGGTGCCTCAGGTATGGGAGGGATCAGAATATTTTCCTGTTCTCTTTTTTTCTTTCCCTCAGAAGATTTTCTTCTCCACCAGCGGCTTTTGCGTTCTACTGGTTTCTCTATAAAAATATCTCCCGGCATGTCTCCCCTTGGCTCCGGCGGTATCAGAGGAAGAGGGGCTGCGGAGGCCTTGCCACAGTTTTTCCCTGTTTCGGTGCGAAAAGCTTCTCCCATATCCGCCCTTACAGGAATACAAATGAGCTTTATCTCTCCTGTGGATATCTCCACATAGATATACTGCTTTTCTGTCAGTATTTCCCCCTGAGGAATCCCTCTTCTGATCACTTCATTTACAGCAGCTTCTATCCTTCTGTCTGTTTCCATCTGTTCATTTACTGTCTGCCCGTCTTTCCATGCCATCATATTGATCATTCCGGCTATGTCATAGGTAAAACTGTATCCGTCATTCTCTTTTCTCATAAAAACCGGAAGCAGATTTCTACTGACTGCCCCGCTGCTGATCACAGTCCAGGACTCTGTATCAAGAGCTTCATTTTCCTTTGAAACATAGCTGAATACAGTATGTCCGTCTGTAAAATCATAGATAAATTCCATCTTTTTTCTCCCCCTGTTTTTAATAAATGTCAAGCTGGATCAGCTTCCATTTTCCATTTTCTTTTACAGGAGCAGCCCCTTCTTTATTAAAGGTTTTTGCTCCCTCAAACTGAGGTTCCACCACAAAATCTCCGTTTTCCTTAATAAATCCCCATTTCCCGCCTGAGCATACAGGAGCATATCCCAGTTCGGAAAATGCTGAAGCATTTTCAAACATGCACTTTAAAACCTGATCTCCTTTTAAAGAGACAAATCCCCATTTTCCTGCCTGCATAACAGCCGCGGGACCGGATGACAAAAACGGAGAAACCGCATCGTATTCATCACCGATCTGCACGCCTTCACTGTTGATCAGATAATATTTTTCTCCTATTTTTGCAAAAACCACTCCGTTTCTGGAACAAAATCCCCAGTCATCACACACAATATCGTCAAAGCCAAAATCCGTCACTGCCTTAAGTTCCGTATTGATAATCGCCCACTTTTCGCCTTTTTTCAAGGCTGCTAATCCATTTAAAAACGGGGTGGCGCCGTCATATTCAAATTTAGTTACAGGCTGAAAATCCTCATTGAGATATCCCCATTTCCCGTCTTTTTTTGCCGGGATAGCGCCCTGATTGCAGACTCCCAGGAATTCATATTCCTCATCCGGCTGCCGCCTTTTATAATTATTTGTGTCTATGTAATACCACGTTCCGTCCTTTTGAACAGGCGCAAATCCATTTTCTCCAAACATGCCCATCTGTTCATACTGAGCGCGGATCACCACGTTCCCCTGAAGATCTGTAATACCGAGATCCTCTCCTGATTTTACCAGAATACAGGAGCCGCAGGCATTGGAAATCTCATCATACTCCTCTCCAATATAGTCAAATCCTCCTGCAAGCGAGTTCAGCTTTGCCCTGAGAGAGCCATTGGATTCCTGCTGCTGGATCTGTGCCTGCAAAAGCGCAATGGCGTCTCCTTTCTGTCCCTTTTCCAGGTAATAATCTGCCAGGATCATTACCGCCTGCTCGCCGTCTCCCTCCAGATTCATAGCCTGTGTACAGGCCTGTATAAATCCGTTTTCATCTCCCAGATTCTTGTAAGCCTCTGCGATCTTCAGATAGATATCCATATTTTCCGGATGGTATTCCAGAGCCTTCTGATAGTTAAGGATCGCGTCATAATAAATTCCCTTTTTCTCATTTTTCTGCGCTTCTGCCAGATAGCTCTGATATTCCGCAGGCTTTTGTACTGCAGATGAAAATGTAGTCCACCATGACAGTCCCAGAAGAGCTGCCACTGCAACAATCATCAATTTTTTCATAACCTCTCCCTAAAATCCAATTATCAAAATCAAGATGGTTCCCACTGAAAAAAACGGCGCCAGCGGAATGGAATCCTTCATGGTCAGTTTTTTTCGCAAAAGCTGCACAATACTGAATATTGCAGACAAGCTGAGACACACCACCAGATCAAACCAGATCAGGGAGCCTCCCAGATACCAGCCGATCACAGCCGCAAGCTTTACATCTCCCATTCCAATGCTCTTTCTTGACAAAAACCAGGCTGCCAGAAAAATCACCAGACCAAGACCAAGGCCGCCAAATGCAGATTTCAGACATTCCTTCCACCATGCAGGCTCTGCTCCGATCTCGCCAATCAGAAGCATGGCTCTTGCCACAAGCATCATAATCAGAAGCTGATTGGGAATCAGTGTTCTTTTTGAATCTATAAATCCCAGAACAACAAGAAAGGCAGACAGGATCAGATATCTCACAGTTTTCAGCCAGTGATATCCGTAAAATGTAAACAGAAACGCCTCTGTTACCACCAGTACCGCAATGATCACAGGCACATATTTTTTCTCTTTTAACAGTTCTTTTAAATACTTCATAAGACTCTCCTTTTACGCTCCTGACCAGACTCTGGTAGACGCGCACACACGGTAATGTCTGGGCGGCAGATCAAAAAAAGGAAAACTGCTTTTTATATCGTAATCCACCACAATTTTCACCTCACTGGAGCCTTCCCTGCACCAGGAGCTGTTATCATATCTGAGATTTGAAACTCCAAGGCTTTCCAGATATGCATCCGTATCTGTGGTTCCCGAGGCAACGGAAAGCTGCTGAAGCACGCAGGATTTTCCCACTGTCCCAACCATATAGGAGGACAGTGCATCCCAGCTCTGAGATTTTACAGAGCTGAGCACTCCGTTAATAAATTCCTTTGGACTGGACACATAGCCCTCTATATTGTCATATATGTCTTTTCCTGCATTTCCCATGCCAACCGCATCATCCACAGTTCCCTGTCCGGATGCAAGCTTCTGTGCTGCGTCATCGATCAGAGACAGATTTTCCTGAATTTCTTTCAGGCTGCTGCCAAAACCGGCCGCCTCCTGTCCTGTTCCCTGATATGCGTTCAGAATACCTGTTTTTTCCAGAATATAGCTGTACTGGGCAACCTCCCTGGCAGCCTGATCTGCCGCATACTGTATCAGAAGCTGCGCTCTTGCAAAAGAAACCAGACTGTAAATACTCATAAATGCAAACAAAAATATGGGAATAAAAAGCGTTGCCTCTACGGTTATGGAACCTTTTTGTCTTTCCTTTTTCATCTTCCTCTCCTGTTAATACGCCAGAACACTTCTGTATTTGATCCGCCTTTTTCCATTGTCCGTACTTGTTGACTGTCCCAGAAACTCCGGCACCTTTGGCAAAAACGTAGTGGATGCATCCACCTCTGCCTTTAATGTCACCATGGTATATTTACTGCTCAGTTCCTCTCTGATATTCAGCTGAATGCAGTCCCCTGCACGGGCAACCATCTTGTTTTTTCCTGAATCGTCCATCATGGAGATCAGAAGAAACAGCTTCATGTAATCCTTATAAGTAAACCTGATACGGCAGACATCTTCATCCGGCCAGACAAGAACTGCATTGATGTTTTTGTCCGTACTTGTCAGACTGGCTGTGTCCTGTGCCGCCAGGGTAATTGCGCTGCAGCAGAGATAGCCGTATTTGATGATCGGGTACAGCCATGCCTGCCCGGAAGCGCTGCTGACTGCGCCGGCAATGGCATTTGCAGCAGCATTTTTCTCTTTATCCATAAAAACATACAGCATATCAATGGCAAGCCGGGCTGCATAAAGGCTGGAATAGGCAATGGATTTATTTGTTGCAGTGGAAGCATTTCCATAAAGAATGTATTCAATCTCACCATTTATGATCACATGGTCCTCCAAAAGTGATCTTCCGCTGAGGGATTTATCTTCGGGAACTGTTGTCATGCAGTTAAACATTTCTGATATGTATTCCATCAGATACGCCTGCTCCAGCACGTTGCCTGCAAGGCTGTCCAGACAGGCTGCGAGACTGTCCAGCCATCCCATATTTTCTTTTGCCGCATCCACCGCCGCATTATCGTCTGAAGTATCTGTATTGGGGTTCTGATCTGTATTCCCGCTGGCGTTTACCTTTGCCAGACCGCTGGGGAATCTGTCAGGAAATCCCTCTGCATCCTTTTTCAGATTTCTTTCGTTCCCTACAGCGTTAAGGATTTTATCTTTTGCTTCATTGGCAACCTTTTCCTTCTCTTTTGCTTCTTTCTGATGTTCTTTTCGCTGTTTCCCCTCCTCAGATGTATCGGCTGACTCATCCTTCATATTTTCAAGTGAACTCTGATAAAATAAGCCTGCCTGAGGATTCTGTAATCCGGAGGTCTCAGGAACTCCCACATCTCCCAGAATATTATGGTTTGTCCAGAATCCCTGGATTGCCTCCGACGCCGGGTTCAGCTCAAGCCATGTTCCTTCATTCTCACTGACCTGCTGTTTTTTCAGTGTCTCAGGTATTGTTTTTAACTTTTTTATATTTTCTTTATATACCTTTGCAGCTTCTGTATTTGCTTCAAGCAGAGCAATCTGGTTCTCCAGCTGCTCCTCATTGATTTGTATCTTTTCTCCTTCCTCATCTTCGCCTGGACTTTCCCCTGCATTTATAAGTGATGTACGGGCATCGTCATATAATGCTCTTTTCTTTTTTACATCCTTCCATTTATCCCTGATCTTTTTCAGCTGCTTTACCGCCTCATTTCCTGCGCTGATAATCGTATCTGCATTCTTTTCCAGACTTTTAATACCATCCTGATATTCTTTTGCAGCCTGGTCATGGCTTCGATTCATCACAGCAATATTGTTTTTTATATTTTTGGAAATGTTGTTATAGGCATTGATCTGCTCTGAGGAAAAGCCATTCTCCTCCGTAATGATCTTTCCTGTCTGCGGCTGAAGCTCAAGAGCCTTTATCCAGCTGTCCAAAGCCAGAAGTGTTATCATCTTTCTGTAGGTGTCTTCCGGAAATGCGGAAGCGCCTTCTGTCAAAACAACAGAATCATCCAGATAATTTCCTATCATCTCATAAGAGATTTCATTGGGCGTATCCGGCGGAAAATTTGCAGTAATCTCTTCATTCAGATACATCTGCAGGGATTTTGCCGCCAGCCAGAACACAGACTTCTGCTGATATGCTGCCACCATCCCCGCAGGGTCGGAATTCTGAATCTGTCCAATAGAAGCAGCCTGTGTATCAATGGCCTCTTTTGCCTTTTTCATTGGATCACTGAGTTCAGACGCCGCCTGTCCGTAATCTGTTTTTGTGTCCACATATATTTTCTGTTTCGTTACATTTTTAAAAGGCAGTTTTTTTAATTTTTCTATAATATCGTCAGCAATATAAACAGGACCGCGAAATTTCATATATTCCACGATCTGCTGGCGTAGAACATTCACGTCTGCAAGGGAAGAGGACGATACCCCTTTTGCCTCAAAGCCATTCTCTGCAAGAGAAACCTGAATCACAGAGCTGAGATCATCACTGTCTGCATGCTTCAGGTACCTGGCGCTGATTGATTCACAGAACATTTTCTTCAGGGCTTCCTGCTCCTGGGGCGAACCGGGATCCTTTGCCATAGCGGTCAGTCCATAAGAATCCTTCAGCATTTTATCATACTGTGCAAGAGCTGCATTCATAGCCAGATCACCGGCTCCTGAAACAACTGTCTTTGACGCAAAAAGGCGGGAAGCATCCACAATAATCCCACTGAACAATAATACCGGTACCAGGATCAGGGTTAAAAACACACAGATCGACCCTCCCTGTTTTCCGCAGAATAACCGCATCTGCTTCCCTCCTCCTTCTGTTTCCTAAAATAAAATATTACTTACCTTGTCAAAGGCCTGACTGAACTTTTCAGCCTGCCCCTCCATTCCCAGCTTTTCTAAAAGAAAGCTGCCCATATCCCAGGCAAGATCAATGTTCCGGACAAAATCCGTAGTATTCATTACCGGCTGGTAGGCTGCCGCATAAATCGTAATGTCATCTCTGACTCCCACAAAGCGCAGGATTCCCGGCGTGGGAATCACATAGCGCAGCTCTGCCCGCACTGATTTACTGAGAAATGAATTTTCCAGCCCTACATAGGCTTCTGTTTTTCCCATGGAAAACAAAGCGCTGTGCTTTTTCAGTGCTTCCTGATAAGCGGCAGCCCTCTGCTTTGCTTCACTGTCCAGCCCCCAGCGATAAATGTTGGAGGCAGAGCCTTTATAGGAGCTGTAATAGTTTTTTACCTGTGATTCAGTGGGGCCATCCTCCCAGTCAAAATCCACTCTTGTATTTTCCATAGGCTTATCCGGAGTAAACTTATCATACCCCGGATAAGCGGTCTCTCTGGCAAGCTCCATGGCTGCTCTCTCTACCTGAAAGAAAAAATAGCTTTCCTGCATTTTAAACAGCCCAAAATAAATCACTGCCATCACAACGGCAATGGTAATAGGAAAATAAATGGCGGCTTCCACCATAATAGCCCCACGCTGGGTGTTATTGTCCTTTTTTTTCATTGTTTAAAAATCAGAGGCCTGATTCACTCTCTACAAAGCTATCTGCCTGTCCCATTACTTTATCCAGTAACTCTGAAATCTTATCCTTAAAAACAACTGCCAATGCAATCACAACAACAATGATCAGAATAATCGCCACAATCTCCGCTGCGCCTTTTTCCTCTGTCTTAAAATCCTCCCAGAAATTGTGAATACGGGCTTTTGCTCCGATCCACAGCATATCCATTTTTCTCATCATCTCTTATTTCCTCCTTATGTCTGTGTACTCATTTATAATAAACCGGTCTTAGCCGTTTATTATCCCATCTGCTGAAATACCGGAACCAGAATCATGATCAGGATTCCTATAAAAATCAGCATCATAGGAAGAAGAAGTCTGGAATTGGCTTTTTCTCCCTTTTGTTTTACTTCATTTTTCTTTACCTCCCACATTTCATCGGAAAGGTCTTTCAGAAAATAGGCAAGCTCCTCATTTCCTTTTTTCAGGTTCTGGATGACCAGAGAGGCAAACTTCCTGATCTCCTTTACATTGCAGCGTTCTGCAAAATTCCGGTAAGCGTCTGTTTCCATGATGCCGTTTTCGATTTCCATGCTGGTGTTCTGCATTTCCTGATAGAGAGCTCTGTCTCCTGTAACAGACACCCGCTTCCAGGCATCCCGGAGTACCATTCCGGAATTTACCAGAAGCGTCAGCTTTGACAACACCTGAGGAAGGTCAAGCACCAGCTCCTGTCTCCGGGCTGTCAGCTTATCCTGTAAAGACAAATCCAGATAGGCGATTGCCAGTCCTCCCAGTAATAATCCCAGAAGCAACGCCTCCACGCTGGCAGCAAGCACAGCCAGAAGACAGACAAATATCAAAATGGTAAATATGTAAGTGGTTTTTGCTCCCAGCAGAATAAAATAATAATATTCTGCATACCGTTTTCCTTTGATCTCAGAGATCTCCTTGATCTTTGCCTGGGCTCTCCGGCTTTTTGTACTGATATGAAGAATCTCCATCACAGAAAATCCCACGCAGAACAGATCGCTCATCTGAAATTCTCTGGCAAAAGCGCTGTTTGTGTACTGTCTGTATTTTTTTCCTTTTGCTGCTGCCAGAAACAGCCAGATCAAAGCAAAGGGTGTGGTGACAGCCAGCAGTATCAACTGAAATAATTCCACGTTCTCTTCTCCTATATCCGAATATCAACAATTTTTCTTCCCATATAATAGGCTCCTCCAAACAGGGCAAGAGCTGTCAGCTTGATCACCACATTGACAGGAGTGTTCTGCACAATGGACATATCGCCCATTCCACCAAGCATCAGCATCAGAACAACCGGCATCAGAATCATAATGTTCAGGTCGTTTTTGTTTGCAGTGAGAAGGGTTCGTATTTCCATTTCTGTCTCAATTTTTTCATTGATGATCTGTCTTGTCTCTCCCACGACCTTTTTCAGATTTCCTCCGTACCGGTTTGTCACCTCAAAAATAGTGGCAAAGCTTTCAATATCGTCCAGATGACTTCTCAGGGCAAAATTTGACAGCATATCGTCAATATTCTGTCCATTGTACAAACCGCTGACGATGAGCTTCAGCTCATGTACAATATCTGCTTTTTCTCCATATATGGAAATCAGATCCGCACACGCGTCCTGAAAAGCGCCCTGTGTATTTTTGCCTGCTGAATAGGAGGCGGATAGGGATTCCATCATATCCCGGAACTGAAACAGAAGATTCTGCATTCGTTTTTCCTTCAGGTAATTTCTGTATTTTGCGATTCCCGGAACAGCCAGAAGCCCTCCTGCAATAACAGAAAACAGAATACTCCTGAAAAATACCATGCAGACAAAAAATCCTGTTCCAAATCCCATCAGGGCCCCCAGACCTTTTTCCACAGAGTTCATCCGGTACACGTAATAATCATCTGCATGTCCGAAAAGCGCCTTTTCCGGCACATATTTTTTTCTGTGTTTTTTATTTTTTGCTCTTGCCTCTTTTATATGTTTTTCTTTTGCCTGTCCTGTCTTTTTCATTTTTACAGGCTTTTCTTTTATTGCTTTCTCTTTTATTGCTTTCTCTTTTTTTACCTTTTCTTTTTTCATGGCTTCCCCTATATTCTGCTGCTGACTCCCTGAAGTCTCAGTTTATAGTCATTTCTCAGAGGATTTCCGGTTCTTACCAGATGCCCCTCTACTTTTTCCAGTGTGCTTCCCTCTGTTTCTTTAAAAACAAACAGAGGATTCAGCTGAATCTCCCCGTTTTCATATCCAAGGACTTCTGTAATCTCCATGGTGCGTCTGGATTTATCTCTCAGCCTGGATAAGTGGATGATAATATCCAACGCAGAGGAAATCTGCTGACGGATAGCCGGAAGAGGCAGTCCGTCGTTGCCCTGAAGCACCATTGTTTCCAGTCGGCTTAACATATCTCTGGTGGAATTGGCATGGCCGGTAGAAAGAGAACCGTCATGTCCGGTATTCATAGCCTGCAGCATATCAAGTGCCTCTGCTCCGCGTACCTCTCCCACTACGATCCTTTCGGGGCGCATACGAAGAGCAGAGCGGATCAGATCGCGAATGGAAATTTCTCCTCTGCCTGATGTATTTGCATTTCTTGTTTCCAAGCTTACCAGATTCTCTATGTTTTTGATCTGAAGCTCTGCCGAATCTTCAATGGTGATAATACGTTCATCCCTTGGAATAAAATTGGATAAAGCGTTCAGAAACGTTGTTTTTCCCGAACCGGTACCCCCGCTGATAAAAATGTTATATTTTGCCCGGACCAGCTTTTCCAGAAAGGCCGCCGCCTCTCTGGTGAGCGAGCCGTATTTTAACAGCATTTCCACTGTCATAGGTGTTTTTGAAAACTTTCGTATGGTAACAATGGGACCTGACAGGGAAACCGGAGGAAGCACCACATTAACACGGGAGCCGTCGGGAAGTCTGGTATCCACAATAGGATTGGCCTGGTTGACTTCCTTTCCTGCCTTTCCTACGATTTTCTGGATAATATCCTCCAGCTGTCTCTCATTATCAAACTTTTTGTTCAGACGGTACAGCCGTCCTGCATGTTCCACAAAAATATGATCCGGACCGTTGATCATCACTTCGGTAATGCTGTCGTCTGCCAGGATCTCATCCAGGATCCCAAGCCCCCGAATGGAACTGAATACCAGCCGCACTACCCGTGATCTTTCCTGGGGTGACAGGCTGACGTTTCCCAGCTTGTGATCTGCCACATCAGCAATTCTCCGCATCAGCTGTTCGTCTGACGCGCGACTTAAAAGCATGGCGTCTGCCAGAAGGAAACGTTTAATCTCAAGCACAAGACGGCTTATCATTTCCTCTGAAAGCATACTCTCACCTCATATATTTTATTTTTTCGACTTCTGTTTACTCTGCGTAAACAGTAACCTCTGAGATACAGGTATCCTCCCAGCTTGTGCCCGGATACACATCTTTCAGCTCCAGACGCATACTGTCTGCATTTACAGAAGGAGACACCTCCACCCATTCGACTTTCCGTTCCCCTGTAAAGGTAACCTGACCGGAATAATCTCCAAAAACAAGGTTTATTGTTTTCGGCTTTGCGTTTCCATAATAATATTTGTCGTTTTTCCAGTTTCCCAGTTTAAAGGCAATATATTTTACTTTATGAAGGTCGTCAAAGCTGAAGCTTACGGATTCATTGATCCCATAGCCTGACACGCCCTCCTGCCAGCTTGTATCGTCTTTTTTGTCAAAAAGCAGCATGGCATTGTTGTTTGTTTTTGTCTGAGAAATGGTTGAGGTAGCATTTGCAGAAATAACAGAAACCTCTTTTAACAAGGAAACATCCGGTGTTCCCTCATAAAGCACTGCTGAGGCAGTAGCCTCCTCTGATACACTGGCCGGAGCCGGTTCCGGGTGATTTTCTGCTGCCTGCTGTTCTGTGTTCTGAATTTTTTCACTGCCCTGGTCCGGGGAAAGCTTTTCCTCACCGGAGGCTGGCGCTGCCTCCTGTGCGGAATCCTGCGTTTTTTTATCTGTATTTGCAGCTCCCCCTATTTTAATCTCCACGTTTTCTGTCTCTGAACTCTCGTCCGTTTTTGTTTCTTCACTTTTTTCTGTTATTTCTATAGAATTACTTTCCTGATCCTCTGTTTCTTCTGATTCTCCTGAACCCTCAGAGGTTTCTTTCATGGCTGTTTTAACGGGATTTACTACCACATCATCCTTTGGAGCGCTGTCGGGTTTTAATAGATACCAGATCAGACCTCCTGTTACAAGTATGATTGCAATTGTCACCGCAATGCTGACAATCCATGTGGTCTTATTTCCGCCTTTCCCTCCCTGAGATGGCTGATTGTCCGGAACGAACGGCGCCTCCCACTCAAAAATATCCTGCTCTCTTTCTTGATTAATATTATCCTCTTCATTCCCTTTTGGGATATTTTCCGACCCTACAGGTGAACCGCAATTTGGGCAGAATCTGGCATTATCTTCAAGTTTTGTTCCGCATTTTTCACAATACATGTTTCTCTTTCCCTGCTTTCCTGTACCAAATATTTCATTTTCCATATTTAAAACAAAATGATATGGAAAACAATTTTGGGCGCTGCTTCTCTGTTATCTTTTTACAATATTCAATTTGTTTCTACAATATGTGGCATTCATTGTGGACAATCTTTTTTTACGCTTATATTTCCTGTTTTCTTCCAGAAGCCGCCTCACTGTACAAGTTCGGGATAAAAAGTCCTGAAACTGCAAAAACGGGGCGACACTCTAAAGAATATCACCCCAACGCCTGACAAAGAACGAAAAAAACACCAGTTCAAATGTGGTTACTCATAACCCTCATCTGAATCGGTGTTTCCCATATACTTTTATTCTGTTTTTTCTTCTGAATCATTTTCCTCAGAAGCTTCTTCCTTCAGCGCCGCTTCTTCAGCAGCCTCTGGCTCGTCTGCTTCTTCTTTTGTTTCCTCTGATGACTCAGCTTCCGGAGAAGCTTTCTCTTCGGTTTCATCTGCAGACATCTCAGCTTCCGGGGAAGCTTCTTCTGTTTCTTCTGCAGGCTCTTCACTGGTTTCCCCAGCATGCTCTGCCGCTTCCTCAGCTTCTTCCCATGCAGCGAAAGCCTCATGGATCTCTTCCTCTGTTTCTTCCAGTTCCTCTTCTGTGTCTTCAGGGAATTCAAATTCCTCAAAATCATCATCAAAATCATCAAACTCGCTGACTCTTTTTTTCTTCAGTACCATTGCCGCAACTGCTCCGACTGCTGCTGCCGCCGCTGCTCCTACTGCTACAAAACCCCAGTATTTGTTTCTTTTTGCCATAATATACTGCTCCTTTCACTTCTGACCCTCTGGTCATTATGATATATTCCTAAAAATAATCTTATTTTATTGTACTACTTTTTATCTGTAAAAGAAAGGTTAATATTATATTTGAAATTTTTCAATACAGGTTCTGATTTTTCCTCGGATCCTCTGCAGAGCATTATCAATGGATTTTGGTGTTTTTCCCATGATCTCTGCGATCTGAACATAACCGTACCCCCGGAGATAGTAGTCCAGCACTTTATTTTCCATGGGGCTTAAAGCCCTGCTGATCTCTTTTTCCAGAATCCCGGTAGTTTCCCTGTCGATCACCAGAGCCTCCGGATTTTCTGACCACAGGCCTTCCAGACTTCCGCTTTCCTCCTCTTCGCTGAGAGACACATAGGAATTCAGAGGAATATGCTTCTGCCTGGTAGAATTTTTTACAGCACTGTACAGCTGTCTGTCTATGCACAGCCCTGCAAAGGTACGAAAAGACGCTTCTCTGTCCGGCCGGTAGTCCTGGACAGCCTTAAAAAGCCCGATCATTCCTTCCTGTATCAGATCGTCTGTCTCTCCTCCGATCAGGTACATGGCTCTCGCTCTTTTTTTGACTGTTCCCTTATATTTTTCCATCAGATAATCTGAGATTTTACTTTCTCCATTTCGGAGTCTCTCAATCAGTTCTTCGTCACTGCACTGCCCGTAACGGCTCATACTGCCTCCGTTTTCCGTATTTATTCTGCTTTCAGTCTCTGACGCACGATTTCATAGGCAAGCACTCCTGCTGCCACAGAAGCATTCAGGGAATCAATGTCTCCTTTCATTGGAATAGAGGCTGTAAAATCACAGGCCTCTCTCACAAGACGGCTGACTCCCTCGCCTTCATTTCCAACGATCATCCCTATAGGACCGGTAAGATTCAGCCTGTACATGGACTCTCCGCCCATGTCTGCACACACAAACCAGATTCCCTTTTCCTTCAGCTCCTCTATGGTACGCACAAGATTAGTCACCTTTGCTACAGGAGTATAGTTAAGGGCTCCCGCTGAGGTTTTTGCAACTGTGGAAGTCAGTCCCACAGAACGTCTCTTGGGAATGATCACACCGTGGGCTCCTGCCAGATTGGCAGTACGGATGATCGCGCCCAGATTATGAGGATCCTCCACATTGTCAAGAAGAACCAGAAACGGCGGTTCTCCCTTTTCCTCTGCCTTTTCCAGAATCTCCTCAACCGTGGAATACTCATAGGCTGCCACCTGAGCGATCACACCCTGGTGGGCTCTTGTCTCACTGAGCTGATCCAGCCGTTCCTTTGACACATAATTGATAATGGTATCTTTTTTGCGCGCCTCTCTGGCTATGGTGCGGACCGGTCCGTCCTGGCAGCCGTCCAGAATAAACAGTTTGTCCACGCATCTTCCGGAACGAAAGGCTTCCAGAACCGCGTTGCGGCCTTCTATCTGCTCGCTCATAAAATTTCCTCCCCGATTCCCATACGGATCAGTGTGATCATCCGTGTGTATTCTTCCTTCAAATATAGATACCCTATCAGAGCCTCAAATCCTGTTGCCCTGCGGTAATCTGCCATAGTTGCATGCTTTGCCATAGTAGGAGAATGAGCGTTGCGGCCTCTCCTGTAAACACTTAATTCTTTCGGAGTCAGTTCCTTTTCAATGATCTCCATGATTCCCGACTGGGCTGCCGCCTTTACAAGGCTGCTTGCTTTTTTGTGAAGACGGTTTACCGGACAGTTGCCTTTTTTTACAAGGATTGTCCGGATGATCAGTTCATAAATGCCGTCTCCTATATAGGCCAGAGTCAAAGGAGAATAGCTTCGGATATCCTGTTCCTCCAGATGAAACAGTTCGTTCAGATTACTTAAATTCGTTTCCATTTTACTCCCTCGCGGGTATCCTTAAGCTCGATTCCCATTTCAAGAAGCTGATCGCGGATCTCGTCGGCTCTGGCAAAATTTCTTGCTTTTCTTGCATCCTGACGCTCCTGGATCAGAGCCTCGATATCAGAGTCAAGGGCTTCTTCTTTTTTCAGAACGATCAGTCCAAGAACATCGCAGAGCTTTACAAGAATATCCAGAAGACTTCCTGCAAACTCTCCGCTGCTCTTTTCATCCACATTTGTATTTGCAAATTTTACAAGCTCGAAAACTGCTGCCAGCGCGTCTGCTGTGTTAAAGTCATCATCCATGGCAGCTTCAAATTTCTGCTGGTAAATATCCGCCTCTTCCAGAAGCTTCTTCTCTGCCTCGCTGGCTGCCTCTGTGTTGGAAGCTTTGCGGTCATTCAGGCGGGCTGCTCCCTCCAGGATACGTTCCAGAGAGTTTTTTGCAGCCTCCATCAGCTCTGCGCTGAAATTCAGCGGACTTCTGTAATGGGCATTCAGCATAAAGAATCTCAGGACCTGCAGATCATACTGCTGGCTGATCTCTCTTACTGTGCGGAAATTTCCAAGAGATTTTGACATTTTACGATTGTCAATGTTCAGGAAACCATTATGCATCCAGTATTTTGCAAAGATTTTTCCATTGCAGCACTCGCTCTGGGCAATCTCATTTTCATGGTGAGGAAAAATAAGATCCTCTCCGCCTGCGTGGATATCAATTTCTTCTCCCAAATATTTTTTTGACATAACAGAGCATTCTATATGCCAACCCGGACGTCCGTCGCACCAGGGAGAAGTCCAGTAAGGCTCTCCTTCTTTTTTCGGTTTCCACAGAACAAAATCCATGGGATCTTCCTTCTGATCCTCGCCGGAAACCTGCAGAGCGCGGAAGCCTGACTGCAGATCATCCAGATTTTTATGAGAGAGCTTGCCATATTCCTTAAAGTTTTTTACACGGAAATAAACGGTTCCGTCTGCAACCGGATATGCATAACCTTTGTCAATCAGGGTCTGGATCATTTCGATCATGCCATCAATCTCCTGAGTTGCCTGAGGATGTGTGGTTGCAGGTTTTACGTTCATTCCTGCCATATCCTTTTTGCACTCTTCAATATAGCGGCCTGAAACCTCTTCAGGACTTACGCCTTCTTCAATGGCTTTTTTGATGATCTTGTCATCCACATCTGTAAAGTTGGACACAAAATTCACTTCATAACCTTTATATTCCATATAGCGGCGCACAGTATCAAAAATGATCATGGGACGCGCATTTCCAATATGGATCAGATTATAGACAGTAGGTCCGCAGACATACATTCTTACCTTTCCCTCTTCCAGGGGCACGAATTCTTCTTTTCTTCGTGTCATGGTATTAAAAAGCTTCATAATTCCTATCCTCCGATTTCTGTTTTTCGGTAATGGCAGTTGCCCTGATTCCGGAACTTTAAACTTCTTCCAGAAGGCAGATCGCCTGGGAGGCGATTCCCTCTCCTCTTCCGGTAAAGCCCAGCCCTTCCTCAGTGGTTGCCTTGATATTGATTCTGTCTTCTTCCACGCCCATTGCCTGAGCCAGATTTTTGCGCATCTGAGGAATATGAGGCGCCATCTTCGGCTTCTGGGCAATGATCACAGCGTCTACATTTCCCACAGCAAAATGGTGTTGTCTTAAGAGCTCCATAACGTGTGTCAGAAGCTTTACGCTGGATATTCCCTTATAAGCAGGATCTGTATCCGGAAAATGCTTTCCGATATCCCCAAGAGCCGCAGCTCCCAGAAGAGCGTCCATCACAGCGTGGATCAGAACGTCCGCATCCGAATGACCCAGAAGGCCTTTTTCCCACGGAATGTTCACACCTCCAAGGATCAGGTCGCGATTCTCTGTCAGTTTATGTACATCATATCCCATTCCAACTCTCATGGTCATTCTCCTTTCACATCCAGAAGCCGGCTGACTCTTAAAAAGCTCAGTCTCCTTCTCACATAAGGCGCCAGTCTCAGGCTGACAGGCACGATCTCATCGGTCAGTCCGATCTCATAAACACTTTTTTTGCAGCCTGCCAGTTCCATCAGATGAAACAGTTCTTCCTCTTCCGGAAGTCCCTCGATCATCTCTGCGATCATTTCCAGACAGTCTGCCAGCCTGGAGGGATTTATCTCACGAAGAAGCTCCGGATCATTTTCTTTCTGTATTCCTTCCAGAAGGCCTTTGGAGCCGAAATATTTTTCCAGAAGGGCGGAATCTTCTTCACAGGCTTTCAGCTGGCTTCGTCCCTCTCTTATAGCGCGGGCAAGCCTTTTATATTCTCTCAGTACAAGAAGAGTTCCAACAGAAACTTTTTCGCCGTGAAGGGCGTCCAGAGGTCCGTTTACCACTTCCATCTCCCAGAGGTGGGAAAGATGATGTTCCGCACAGGAAGCAGGTCTGGAATTTCCCACCATCTGCATGGCAAGGCCGGAAAGGATCAGTGCATACATCAGCTTTTCACAGTCCTCAGGCTCGCCTGAGGCAATTCCTTTCACACAGCTGCAGACTGTTTTCAGGGCTTTTTCTTCCATTTCTATAATTTCACTGCAGATATATTCACCTGTCAGAAGACTGGCTATCTTCCAGTCTGCAAGACAGATATATTTTCCCAGAAGATCTGAAACGCCTGACGCAGTCAGTCTTCTGGGAGCATGAGCAAAAATATCAGTATCAGCAAACACAGCTAAAGGAGCCACTGCCGGTACTGTTTTTTTCAGACCTTTCCAGGTCATTGCCGCAACATTTGATACGAATCCGTCCACGCTGGCCGCAGTAGGAACGGAAATAAAGGGAATTTTGTACTGGTAAGCCAGATATCGGCTGATGTCATGGATGGTTCCGCTGCCTACAGCCAGGATCAGGTCAATATCCTCTTCCATATAATTCTCCACGATCTCCACAGCGTGTTCGTCTGCATGAAGTCCCTCTGCGTCCAGAGTCAGAACCTGACAGCGGTCATAAATATCTTCCATACATTCTTCTGTTGCTTTCAGCGTATTGGTATCGCAGATGAGAAGCGGAGAAATATATTCCTTCAGAAATCCATCTGACATGGCTTCCTCAAGCTTCTTAACAGCACCCTCTTCTATAATGATTTCCTTTACTTCTATATGATGTTCTCTCCCGCACCTGCAAGGTCGGCCAAAGTCATCCGTATCGACTCGCATTTATTTTTTTCCTCCTGATTTCAGATATACTATTACAGTCTGATATTATACATGATTTCCACACAAAAAGAAACCCCCAGATTCCCTCTGAGGATTTCCCATAGCTTCCGCTTTTGTCTTTTTCACACAGTCCCGCCGGATTGCGCCCGGCCATCTTTTTCTGCGTATTTCCTGTCAGATCTTATTTCTCAACAGCTGCGATCATTTCCACTTCGCAGAGAACATTCTTCGGAAGTGTTTTTACAGCCACACAGGAACGTGCAGGCTTGTTTACGAAATATTTTGCATAAATCTCATTAAATGCCGCAAAATCACCCATATCCGCAAGGAAACAGGTTGTTTTTACTGCGTTTGCAAGATCTGTTCCGGCTTCCTTTGCCACAGCCTCCAGATTTTTCATTACCTGCTCAGCCTGAGCTTCAATGGTATCTCCTGCAATCTCGCCTGTAGCTGGATCTACCGGGATCTGTCCGGAAGTAAATAATACTCCGTTTAAAATAATTGCCTGAGAATATGGTCCGATCGCTGCCGGAGCTTTGTCTGTATATACTACGTTCATGTTCAGATCTCCTTTCTTTTTCCGTTCTGCTTTTATTTTATATCAAAAATTTGTAAGGGTCAAGCAAAAAAATTGTATTTTATCAGGTCCCTTCCTTTCAGGAGAGATTCAGATAATTATAGACTACTCCTGAAATACTTCTGATATTGTCAATGGCTTCGCTTCCGCTTTTAAAATCCTCTGACATGACACAGAGAATATAGGTTGTTTTTGGACCATACACAATTGCCATATCGTGCTGATCCGAATCTGTTTCACCTGTTTTGTTGGCTATCGGAATGTCCGCGCTGATCCCTGCCGGAATCTTGGCAGTATTTTTCTGGTTCATCAAAAGCTCCAGCATTTCTGCAGAGGCTTCCTCACTGACACATTCTCCCCGGAAAATTTTTTCCAGAAGGATTCCGCAGTCCCTGACCGTTGTCGTATTATGACCTCCCAGATTCAGCTTCGGAGATGAAGACGGGTGCAGAGTACTCTGATAGGAAGTATTTTCATATCCCTCTTTTTTCAGATATTCATTTACCTTTTCTGCTCCGTCAAGAAAATCATGTTTTTCCGACTGCAGTCTTCCGAGTTCATTACAGGACTCATTATCGCTGACTGTGATCATGTTCCAGAGAAGATCGTCCACTTTTCTTTCTGCTGCCGCACGGTCTGCCTTCATAAACGTTTCCTGATGTGTCAGCACATCTTCCATATTTTCATAGGTTTCTGCCATCACAAAGGCTTTAATTAAACTGGCAGAGTACAAAGGCGTTTCATTCAGAAGGATTTCTTCACCTGTATTCAGATTTTTTACATAGACGCTCCAGACTCCGTCGTATTCGGAGATCATGGACTCAAGCCGGGGCTCTAAGGTATCCATTCCAAGATTCTCAATATCTGAAACCTTTCCTGTGTCATCTACAGGGAAGCCCTCCGGAGTGGTCCCTTCTGCCTGGACCAGAACACCGTTTTCACCTCCGAAATAGTAAGTTCCTGAAAATTTCTGACCGTTGGATGTCATCTCTATTTCATGATATCCGGGAGTTGTGATCATCCGTCCGTTTTCATCAAAAAAATAATATCCTTCATAGGAAGTCTTATCCACCGTCAGCCCGGTCATATATCTGACCTGAGGCGCCGCAGTAAGCTTTCCCAGATTATTTACCATATACAGCCCGTCAAAGCCGGTCTCCGTCTTTGTTCCGTCATTGCCCGGAACCAAGCAGGTGAGCTCTTTCATCTGGACAATGTGGGGATTTCCGGCTTCAAAATGCCCTGACTGGTCATGATAATAAAAACCGTCCAGAACTGTTCCGTCGATTTCCATATGGTCAAAGTAATGAACCGCTGATTCCTCATGTCTGGTTCCGTCTTCCTTCAGACAGTAAAATCCCTCACTTTTTAAAAGATAGGTTTCCGCCCCGTCTCCAACAGGCTTTATCTGCGCCTCGCCTACTGAGGACAAAATACTTTCTGACTCCTGCTCTGCTGCATATACGGGCATTGTCAGTCCCAGGGACAGACAGAGAATGCCGGCGGTCATTCCACGCCGAAAAAATATTCCAGGCATAATTTTTTATGGTCTGATCAGATTTTCAGGATCAGACGTTCCTTTCTCCCAGAATTTACCGGGGTATTCCATACTTATCCCAATCAGCAGTATTTTACCGCTGCATTTTTTACAGTATACCTGAATCTCATTGGATGTCAAGCACATTACGTTTCCAGAAGTCTTTTAATATGCTTTCCACATTCCCCATTCTGCAGATATGCATATCGTTCCATTCTTCCGGAAAAAGGATGCGGTACTCGGTACTTCTGAATCTTTCGTCCATAAGAAGGATGCAGCCTACATCCTCCTTTGTGCGTATCACTCTGCCGGCTGCCTGCAGCACCTTATTCATGCCGGGAAAACGGTACGCATAATCAAAACCATTTTCTCCCAGCCTGTCATAATGCTTTTTTAAAACCTCCCTCTCTGTATTTACCTGAGGAAGGCCTGTGCCCACAATGGCTGCCCCGATCAGGCGGTCTCCCATAAGGTCGATCCCCTCTGAAAAAATCCCTCCCATAATACAAAAGCCTACAAGCGTGGTTTCTCCCTGTTCTTTAAATTCTTCCAGAAATTCCTCCCTGTCTCTCTCATTCATGGACGGGGTCTGGCACACACATGTTACCCAGTCTGCTGCAAATTCCTGTTCATACACCTGCTTTACATCCTCAAGAAGCTTATAAGAAGGAAAGAATACCATGTAATTGCCTTTTTTCTGCCAGGCCATCCTTGCAATATATTCTGCGATCCTGCGGTATTCCTCATAGCCTCTTCTGGTATATCGGCTGCTTACATCCACACAGGTAAGAATACACCGTTTCTCCGGATCAAAAGGAGAGCGTACATAAATGCCATAGTCATCTTCTCTTGTACTGAGAAGCTTCCTGTAATATTGCATGGGAAGCAGGGTAGCTGAAAAAAACACTGTACTTTTTCCTTTGTTCAGACATTCCTGAAGGTTTGAAGCAGGATTTACACAGAAAAGCCGTATCTTGAATTTTCCGTCTTCTCCCTCTGAGGTATAGATCTCATAATTCTCATCCACAAGCTCTGAGATATTCAGGAAATCCCGCACCTGAAAGTAAAAATCAAGGATTCTGTCCACAACCTCCTGAGAAGGCGGCTCTTCCAGCAGCCTGTCCATTTCTCCCTGAGCCTGAAGCAGAGTCAGGGGCAGGGTGCCTGTGCTTTCCAGGATTCTTTCTGTTTCTCCCTCTTTTTTTATTTCAAGAAGCTGTCTGGCAGCCCGTCCCAAAGCCCGGTAAAGCCGCGGACTGTAGGGTTTTATATACTTCCTGATTTCCATAACATCTTCTCTGGCAAGACAGGCGCTGTACATTTCCCTGCCCCGCTCTGCCAGATTATGAGCTTCATCAATAAGAAAAATATAGTCTCCGGATACTCCGTCTCCAAAAAAACGTTTCAGTTTTACATTGGGGTCAAACACATAATTATAGTCGCAGATGACCCCATCCACCCAGGAGCTGAGATCCAGGCACATCTCAAAAGGGCACACCTTCCACTTTTCTGCCTGTTCCAGGATCTTTTCGCGGCTGAAGGACTGTTCGGCAGTCCACAGTTCATAAACCGCATCATTCACTCTGTCAAAATGACCTTTTGCCCAGGGACATTTCTCAGGCGTACACTCGGTTTTTTCGCAAAAACACAGCTTTTCCTTTGCAGTGATGGTCACCGTCTGAAAAAGAAGGCCTTTTGTCCTCAGAATCTCAAAGGCATCCTGAGCAACGGTTCTGGTAATAGTTTTTGCCGTAAGATAAAAGAGCAGCTCCCCTTTTCCCTCTCCAATTGCCCGCACAGAAGGAAATACAGAGGACATGGTTTTTCCCACTCCTGTAGGCGCCTGTACAAAAATCTGTTTTTTGCTGGAAACAGCATGATAAACGCCGGCAACCATTTCTCTCTGGCCTTTGCGGTAAGGAAAGGGGAATTCCAGATTTTTCATGGAGGCGTTTCTTTTTTCCTGCCATTTCAGCCTGAAGGATACCCATTTATGATATTCTCCTGTAAGTTTCTGATACCAGGCTTCCAGCTCTTCTCTGGAAAAAGATTCCCGGAACCGTCGGATTTCTTCTGTATCCAGATGGGCATACGTCATCTGAACGTCTATTTTTTCCAGATCGTTCTGAAGCATATAGATCCAGGCATAACACATGGCCTGAGCCCTGTGAACCTCCACAGGGCTTTCCAGATGCTCCAGTTTTTTGTAAACGCCTTTGATCTCATCAATACACACGGTTTCTTCTTCTGTAAAAATACCGTCCGCTCTTCCCTCTACCCGAAGGATCAGATCCTCATATTCTGTGTCCTGCTTCAGAGAAACCTCAGGCCGGTAGCTGCTTCCCATCTGCTTTTGAATTTTGCGGTGGATACGGCTGCCCTTCTGCATTGCCTCCTTATCCTGTACGCCGCTTCCGCTGTCCAGATCTCCGCTTCGCAGAATAAATTCCACAAGATTACGGACAGAAATGCGGACTACTTTCTTTTCCATTATTTTTCTACTTCCCCCAAAATCTCCCATTAATAAATATAAGTTCTTCCACTTCTGAAAAGGCGCATACCTGTTTCCAGGTTATGCGCCTTTGACACTTGTAATCGTTTATGCAACTGCAAATTTTGCAATGACTTCATTGAAATGAGTGTTTTCCCCATAGCATCTGACAGTGAGCTTTCTGGTCAGATCCATACTGAGAATTCCCAGAAGGGATTTTGCGTCAATTATAATCCTGTTATATGAAATATCAATGTCAAAATCACATTTACTTGCCGCATTAACGAATTCCTTTACATCCTCTGTGGCATTTAACATAATCTGATGTTCTTTCATTTGTCTCATCCTCCTAATGTTTTCTGCACTAGGCGATATTTTGTCACTCTGTAAAGTATTTGTCAACAGACTTCAAATTTTCTTCATATTTTTCGACTTATTATACAATTTTTTCATGTGTTTTATTATTTTTCAGGTACTTTTTCTAGCTGAATTCCGGCATATTTGAACGAAATTTTAATGGAACAAACTGCCTCTGAAGACCGGGATTTTTCCTTTCCGGTATGGTAATATGGCTGCAGAAGGCCTTCCAGAGATTCTCATACTCATCTGACTGCACCGGATCCGTCTCTTGTGTATTTAATACTGCCTGTATATAAACCGTACATTCTCCGCCCTGCTCATGAGCCAGAACCTTCTGCCTTTTTTTGTCATAGATCATCCAGTTTTCATTTGGAAAACGATCTGAAAAATGGGGCGCCAGAAGTTCCAGTACCCGCGTATCAATCCTTCCCTTTTCCAGCGCTCTGCGAAGCAAATAAAAAATTGCCGTTCCCTTTTCCGGATGAACAGATGCCGCAGCATAGCACACTGCTTCATAAACCTGTCCGCCAAGCCTGTTTTTTATCGTTCTGGCAACCTTAAATGCCTTGACGGAATCTGAGATGATCTCCAGGTTTTCCGTAAAAAGCTCCGGATAATCCGGCTCTCTGACAGCAATCCCCACGGAAAATCCTCTGTTTCCCCAGCGCCAGCCGTCATAAACAGCCGTAAAGATTCCTTCCATCGTATCGTCACAGATCAGCATTTTCTTTTTATATTCCACAAACGCTCACCCCTTCCATTCCCGGAACAGCCAGATCTGCGTCAAACAGCGACAGCTGTCTGTAGGTAATCCCCGTATCTGCAGGATATTTTCCGGTTCCTGTTTCCAGAATATTTCTTACTATATAATCCTCATCCAGCTTTACCGGATACATCTGCCTTCCATTGCAGGTAATAAAATATACTGCCCTCTTCAGCACCACTCCGATCTTTTTCAAATCAGAAAAATCCAGCGTATGATATCTCCTTGCTCCCAGAATCCTTCTGGCAGATTTCTCGCCGATTCCGGGAACCCGGAGAAGCGTCCGGTAATCTGCCCGGTTGATCTCCACAGGAAAACATTCCAGATGACTGATGGCCCAGTCGCATTTGGGATCCAGGAACAGATTAAAGTTCGGATGCTTTTCTGACAAAAGCTCTTCTGCCCGGAAGCCATAAAACCTGAGGAGCCAGTCTGCCTGATACAGCCGGTGTTCTCTTAAAAGCAGCGGCCCCTGTGGAAGAACAGGAAGATCTTTATCTTCATTCACAGATACAAAAGCAGAATAAAATACACGCTTCAGAGAAAACTGCCTGTACAGCGCCTCTGCCACAGAGACGATCTGGTAGTCACTTTCTCCTGCTGCCCCTACGATCATCTGAGCGCTCTGCCCGGCAGGCACAAATTCCGGAGCATGCCGGTAAAGCACCAGCTCCTGTCTGTTTTCTTCCCTTCTGTTCCGGATCTGTTTCATGGGACGGAGAATCGTAGTCCTGCTTTTATGGGGAGCCAGCTTTTTCAGTCCCTCTGCAGTAGGAAGTTCCAGGTTCACACTCATACGGTCCGCCAGATAACCTGCTTTTTGGATCAGCTCCGGTGAAGCCCCCGGAATTGCTTTCAGGTGAATATACCCCTGAAAATGATATTGTTTCCTTAAAATTTCCACAGAGCGAATCAGCTCTTCCATTGTAGCATCCGGAGAACCCTTTACTCCGGAGCTTAAAAACAGACCTTCAATATAATTTCTTCTGTAAAATTCTATGGTGAGCCTGCTGATTTCTTCCGGGGTAAAGCTTGCCCGCACCACATCATTGGAAGCGCGGTTCACGCAGTATTTACAGTCAAATACACACTCGTTGGTATAAAGGACTTTCAGAAGGCTGATGCACCTTCCGTCTCCTGCAAAGCTGTGGCAGATGCCTGCTGAAATGCTGTTTCCGATCCCTGTCCCGTCCCCTTTTCTTGCAGTTCCGCTGGAGGTACAGGCAACATCATATTTCGCTGCATCTGCCAGTATTCCCAGCTTTTCCATTACTGTCATTGACTCCTGAATAACCATATGGGCCTCCCAAACATTTGTTTGTGATTATTTTAATCCAAACAGACGTTTGTGTCAATCCAATAAAACGGGATGAACTAAAAAAATTCCAGAACAAATCTGGAATTTTTTATTACATAATTATTTCATTTTAAAGCTGTGTTTCCACAAAGATATCATAGATCGCTTTTACAGCAGTCTCAAAATCGCGGTTCTCAACGCCTATGATAATATTCAGCTCACTGGATCCCTGATCGATCATTTTTACGTTTACGTGAGCATGAGCCAGGGCTGCAAATACTCGGCCTGCAGTTCCCCTCTGAGATTTCATTCCCCGTCCCACGACAGCGATCAGAGCAAGGTCTGATTCCATTTCCACAAAGTCAGGCTGTACGGCTCTGTGAATGCCTGCGATCACCTGCTGCTCCTTCTCTTCAAATTCATCCTGATGCACATAAACTGTCATGGTATCAATTCCGGAGGGAACATGTTCAAAATTAATTCCCTGATCTTCAAAAACCTGAAGGATCTTTCTTCCGAAGCCTACCTCGCTGTTCATCATGGATTTTTCGATGTTAATAGAACAGAACCCTTTTTTGCCTGCAATTCCTGTGATCACATATCTTGGCTTGCGGCAGGTGCTTTCCACAATAAAGGTTCCCTTGTCCTGAGGACGGTTTGTATTTCTGATATTGATAGGAATCCCCTCTTTCCTTACAGGGAAAATGGCTTCCTCATGAAGTACTGTCGCGCCCATATAGGAAAGTTCGCGAAGCTCTCTGTAAGTAATCGTTTCGATTACAGCCGGATTCTCCACAATCCTGGGATCTGTTACCAGGAAACCGGAAACATCTGTCCAGTTCTCATAAATATCCGCATGGACTGCTCTTGCCACCAGAGAACCGGTCACATCAGACCCTCCTCTGGAAAATGTCTGAACGGTTCCGTCTTCCTTTGCCCCATAAAATCCCGGAATCACTGCGCGCTCACATTTAGAAAGACGTTTGCCAAGAAGACGGTCTGTTTTCTCCCCGTCAAAGTTGCCGTTTTTATCAAAACGGATCACAGATGCAGCGTCAACAAACTCATATCCAAGATACGCTGCCATAATTTTTCCGTTTAAAAACTCACCTCTGGAAGCTGCGTAGTCTGTGCCTGCCTGCGCTCTGAAATCTGCTTCTATCTGAGCAAACTCTTCCTCCAGGGAAAGCTTAAGATCAAGACCTCTGATGATCTCATAATAGCGCTCTTTGATCTCCTGAAAGATTCCGCCGAACTCTTTCCCCTGGGCAGCTCTGTCATAACATGCATACAGAAGGTCTGTTACCTTTGTATCACCGGAAAATCTTTTTCCGGGCGCAGACGGTACCACATAACGTCTGCCTTCCTCACTGCGGATAATGTCTCCGACTTTACGGAACTGCTCTGCATTTGCCAGAGAACTTCCTCCGAATTTTACCACTTTTTTCATAATACTTCCTCTCACCCTTCTTCATTTAATAGCTGTATCCCAAAAACGCAGCATAATAGAAAATCTGACTTTTATTTTATTGAAAAAGGAAGATTTTTGCAAGTATTTCTTTGATTTTATCGAAAATATAATGATATACTCAAGTATAGCTGCATTACCGCCCGTCACTGTTTACATGTAATGATCCTGCAAGGCGTCTCGGCATAAAAATCCCAGAATCCCGAAACATACAGGGCAAAATGACACCACCGAAAATGATCCGGAATGCATTTCGGTCAGGTTGCCTCAAACGTAAGGAACAGCCTCCGTTTACGCGCAATATTCCTTCATGATATTTTCCAGCGCAGACGCACTGCTGGTATGGCATCTGCATACGGGGATAGATTTTCTCTTTGCCTCTTCCACCGCACAGTTGACCATTTTGTGAGATACTGTGTTTGTAAAAAGAATCAGAAGATCCGGCGCTCCGATTTTCTTTTTCATAGTACCTTTTTCTTTTGCAAAAACTTTTGCCTTACATCCATATCCTTTGCAGATATTTTCATACTGACATACCATACGCTCATTACCGCCCACAATCACAACACTCATATCCCGCTCTCCTTTGTTATTTATAACTAACTTAAAGTTAAAAATTTGAGTTAGCACTTGCTAACTCGTTGTAAACATCTTATCACAGGATTTTTTATTTGTCAAAAGATTTTTGTTCTTTTTTATACTCTGTCACCTCACAGACTGTCAGAACCCTTTCTTTTACATGAAATTTTATATTTTTGCTTCCATAAGAAAGCCCATAGATCCTGTTGGGATCCTCCTGATAGCCCGGTCTGGGATCGTTTTCCAGAACCTCTGTAAGAGCCGCTCTCTGTTCCTCTGGAATTTTCTCCAGAAGCTCCTCCGGAAACTCTACGGCAAGTCTGCTCCTTTCAATCTGATCGGTAAATCCTCCCGCTGCGCCGGGATGACTTTCCACATAAGGAAGGTACGGTTTAATATCAAAAACAGGAGTGCCGTCCATAAGGTCTGCGCCCGATACATGAAGTATGATTCCCAGTCTTGGATGCTGCTCCACCTTTTCAAGCCGGACGCAGGACAGCCCCAGATGATTTGGGCGAAAGGGGGATCTGGTGGCAAAAACACCTTTCCGCACATTTCCTCCCAGTCTGGGAGGACGTACTGTAGAGGACCAGCCTTTTTCCACTGCCTCTGAAAACTGCCAGATCAGCCAGATATAATCATACTCCTCAATTCCGCGGAAGGCTTCCGGCCTCCTGTATTCCGGCTCAAAAATAATCTGAGCCTTCTGCTTTTTCAGCCATCCGCTCTGATGAGGAACACCAAATTTTTCCGGAAAGTCATTGTGGATCTGCGCAATGATCTGCAGACTATGTTCAGATTTTGGCATTATTTCAGACATTATTTCCCCTCCCACAAAATTTTACCGGTCAATCACTTCTACCGGAGTATCATCTTTTTTATCAAGATCATTTATGTATTTTTTTGTTTCTTTTACAATTACATTGGATAAAAGAAGTACCGCCACCAGGTTGGGAATTGCCATAAGCGCATTCAGAATATCCGCAACTGTCCATACCAGATTCAGTGAAACTACCGGGGCCACTGCCGCAACAATAATATAAACCACTCTGTATGGAATCAGTCCCGCTTTTCCGGCAAAATATTCCACACACCTCTCTCCGTAATAGGCCCACCCGAGAACGGTTGAATACGCAAAGGAAATAATTCCCACAACCAGGATAAAGGGGCCCAGTACCGGAATCTGCTGAAATGCCAAAGTGGTAAGGATTCCTCCGTCCGTAATATTTGACATATCAATGGACGGATTTTTCATAATACTGGTCACAAGGACCAGACCTGTCATCAGACAGACTACAACTGTATCCCAGAAGGTTCCTGTGCTGGATACAAGAGCCTGGCGCACCGGGTTTCTTGTCTGCGCTGCTGCGGCGGCAATAGGCGCAGAGCCAAGGCCTGATTCATTGGAAAAAAGTCCTCTGGCGATTCCATACTGCATTGCCATCATGATCCCTCTTCCAACCAGTCCTCCTGCAGCAGCTCCCGGAGTAAAGGCAAGCCTGCAGATGGTTTTGATTGCCGGAATGATAAAATCAAAATTCAGTCCCAGAATGATCACACAGCCCAGGATATAAAAAGCTGCCATAAAAGGAACCAGTTTTTCACATACGTTTGCAATGGAGCGGATTCCCCCGAAAATAACCAGCGCTGTCAAAGCTGCGACTACGATTCCCACCAGCGCCGGAGCAATATGCAGATTTTCCTCACAGACAGTGGCAATGGCATTTACCTGTGTGGCGCAGCCGATTCCAAAAGAAGCGAAGCCTGCCAGAAACGCAAAAATCATTCCCAGCCACTTCATGTTCAATCCGCGTTCCAGAGCATACATGGCTCCCCCCTGCATTCTTCCGTCCTTTGTCTTCACACGATATTTCACTGCGATCAGAGATTCACTGTATTTGGTTGCTATCCCAAAAACACCGGTGATCCAGCACCAGAAAACAGCACCGGGTCCTCCCAGAGCCACAGCGGTTCCCACACCGATAATATTTCCTGTGCCAATGGTAGACGCCAGTGCGGTGGTCAGAGCGCCGAACTGACTGACCTCTCCTTCTGCGTCCGGATCTTTTGTCACAGACAGTCTGATTGCCTTTCCAATCTTCCTCTGTATAAATCCTGTCCGTACTGTCATAAAAATATGAGTTCCAAGAAGCAGAAGGATCATCCACCATCCCCAAACCATCTTGTCGATCTGATTGATCACATTTACTATCGTATCAAACATAAAAATCTCCTTTTTCTTTTTTAACGCCTTTCTTTTATATCTGCCCTTCCTGCTGCATCCATGCTTTCAGTGCACTGAGATTCCTTTTGGCATCTTTTTTTCCCAGTTCATATACCTCCTGAATTTTTTCCAGATCACTTTCCATCCTTCCCACGGTCAGTCTTCGGCTAGGCCGGATCACAAAAGCCTCTCCGGATTTTTCCATAGCGCGGATATCTTCCAGGGTCTGATTATATACCATATGCCTGTTCTTCAGGGCGTCCACAAATCTGGGATATCGGTGATAATAAATTTCTGCCAGTTTTACCATTTCCGGCTCTTTTACAAAACCTTCTTCTCTGGTAAGTACCACCACATTCCTTTTATACCCCATTCTCTGGAACTGGCTGACCGGAATACTATCTGTACAGCCCCCGTCCAGAAGCTTTCTGCCTTCCCAGTCAACAATCCGTGATACATAGGGCATGGATGCCGAAGCCCTCATCACATCTACCTGGTTCAGCATATCTGTAATTCTGATATATTCTGCCTTTCCGGTTTCCAGATTGGTGCACACTGCATAAAACGCTGTATCCGATTTAAAAAAAGCTTCATAATCATAAGGATCCAGACGCTCCGGAATCTCATGATAACAGAACTGTTTTCCCACGACTTCCCCTGTGTGTACCAGACTCCACAGACTCATAAAATGTTTGTCATTCCTGTATTTTTTATAATACCGGATACTTCTTCCCTTCTGGCCTGACACAAAGGAGCAGCCATGGAGCGCCCCTGCAGAAACTCCGATCACTCCGTCGAAATGAATCTGATTTTCCAGAAACACATCCAGAACCCCTGCCGTATAAATCCCCCTCATTGCTCCGCCTTCCAAAACAAGTCCTGTTTTCATCTGACGCCTCGCCTTTCTCTTATCCAGTAATCCCTGATCCGTTCCCATGCTTCTCTGTAGCTTATATGATTTTCTGCTGCAAAAGCTGCCGCACTTTCATATTCCGGATAACATCTTCTGCTTCCGTCCGGAAGTGTGCAGATTTTTACTGTCACCACTGCCTCAGGCATGGAAAGCTTTTGAATCTCTCTTTTTAGAACTGAACGTTCCATCCGGCTTCTCCGAATACCAATGGTAGTGGTCTGTCGGAAAAGAATTTCTTCCAGAGCAAAAATGTCCTGTTCTGCACAGATCACTGACAGAATCCATGCCGGGCGGTTTTTTTTCATATAAGCCGGCATATAATACACATCTCTGGCTCCCGCTCCAAAAAGAAGATTCATTACGTTTCCAAGTTCCTCTCCGGTACAGTCGTCCACATTTGTTTCCAGTTTCCAGATCACATCCTTCTGCACCTTATCCTCTTTTTTCTTTTCCGGAGTGATCAGCATTGCCCTTAAAATTCCCGGACATGTATATTTCCGTTTGCCTGCCCCGATTCCGGTTTTATCCACTGTGAATTTTTCCGGAAGACAGTCTGATGTTTTTATGGCTGCCACAATAGCTGCCCCGGTAGGCGTTACCAGTTCCCCCTCAATGTCCGTGATCTTTAAAGTAAGCCGGTTCTGCTGCACAATATTCACAACTGCAGGCACCGGCACCGGAAGTGTTCCGTGCTGACAGCGTACAAAGCCTGTTCCCTCACAGAGCTTTGGCACGATCACTTCCGTAATGTCCAGATCATCCAGGCACACTGCTGCCGCTGCAATATCCACTATGGAATCCACTGCTCCTACCTCATGAAAATGCACCTGTTCCTCTGATACTCCGTGAGCTTTTGCCTCAGCCTTTGCCAGAATCTGAAAAATATGAAGCGCAGTCTCCTTTGCCCGGTCTGTCATCTCTGAATTCAGAAGAATCTCGCGGATTTCTTTCATTCCTCTGTGTTCATGAATATGCCCATGGTCATGTCCTGATTCCCCGGTATGGAAACTTCTGTGCCCGTGGGCTGTTTTTTCCGTATGCAAATCTTCCATTCCACGATCCGGTTCTTCTGTATAAAAAGGTTCCTCCTCATGACCCGGTTCTTCTGTGTGAGCATGTTCCTTCCCATAATCAGATTCTTCTGTGCAAAAATGTCCGTTGGCTGTCTCTGTACAGTCATGTACATGTGTATGCTCTTCTGTATGGACATGATGAGCCTGCTCTATGCTGTGACCATGAAGATATTCCATATCATGGTCATGATTCTCATGGTTTTTATCCAATATCACAGAAAAATCACAGGCATCCAGCCCGGACTTTTTCACCCGGGTGATCTCTGTACGAAATCCGTCAGCCCGGATACTGGAAAGCGCTTTTTCCAGCACCTTCTGATCTGCTCCCAGGTCAAGAAGCGCTGCAACCGTCATATCCCCGCTGATTCCGGAATAACATTCCAGATATAATGTCCTTCCCATAAATCTCTCCTTTATTTTTCTCTGATACCAAGTCTGTTGATCTGCGTTGCTATATAGCCAGCCCCATAGCCATTATCAATATTGACCACTGCAATTCCATTGGCGCAGGAATTGATCATTGTCAGAAGGGCTGAAAGTCCATGCATACTTGCTCCGTAGCCTACAGAAGTAGGAACTGCGATCACCGGTTTATCTACCAGTCCTCCCAGCACGCTGGCAAGGGCGCCTTCCATACCGGCAACAGCAATCACACAGTTTGCCTCCTGGATCACATCAAGTCTGGAAAAAAGTCTGTGGATCCCGCTGACTCCTACATCATAGATCCTTTCTACTTCTGAGCCAAAATATTCTGCAGTCTGGGCAGCTTCTTCAGCCACCGGAATATCAGCGGTTCCGGCAGTACATACTGCAATCTTTCCCACGTGTTCCTTTTTTTCTTTTTCTATCTTGATGATATGTGAGATTTCATCATATTCCGTCTGAGGAAACAGTTCCTTTACCAGTTCATACTGATGCCTGGACGCTCTTGTTCCAAAAACCTCACCGTTTTCCTCATACAGTTTTTTAAATATTTGCGTAAAATGAACGTCTGCCTTTCCGCTGCAGAAAATCACCTCCGGAAATCCGCTTCGAATCTCTCTGTGAGAATCCAGCTTCGCATAATCCATTTCCTCAAAAGGCTGCTTTCGAAAATAATGCTCTGCCTCCTCCAGCGTAATCTCATTTTGTTTAAATTTTGTCAGTACCTCTCTTGCTTCCATTTTTATCTCACCTTAACTCCCGCTTTATCCCTGTCAGTTTCTGTAAATCCCGTCTTTTAAAAAGCCTGTTTCTGAATAAACAGTGCCTGATTTTGCTGCAAAATAAAAACAGGAAAGCCGCCCGGCTAGTGCCACGCACCTACTTCCGGCATTCTCCCTGTTATCTTCGTTTCCCGAATAACTCCGGCTTCACCCCGGTGCAGTATTACAGAAATAACTATAGCATATTTCCCTTCCAAATTAAATAGTTTTTTATATTCCTCAGACTGTTGTTTCCGCAGGCAAAAGGCAGCGCAGACAGCAACTTATTTCTTGACAGTTTACCTGAAATATGCTATCTTTCTCATTAATAAACAGAAAGGATGTGAATTTTGCGTGGAAGACAATTCCGATGAAAATCATACTACAAATATTACGGATTCCCGCATTGTCATTATGTATATATAGAGGTATAGCTTGTGAGCATGCTTACAGGCTATGCCTTTTTGTCATTTTATACTGCCTGCAGGCAGATTTACTTATTAACTTACAGAAGGGAATTAAAATTTAATCATGATAGGATCTGTTATACTCATTATTGTTTTTACATTTTTGAATGCAGTTTTCGCCAGCGCGGAAATCGCCGTTATCTCCATGAATGAAGCCAAACTCAGGCATCTGGTAGATGACGGCAACAAACGGGCAAAAAAGCTTTCTCTCCTTACAGAACAGCCGGCCCGGTTTCTTGCCACCATTCAGGTTGCCATAACTCTGTCCGGATTTCTCAACAGTGCGTTTGCATCTGACAACTTTGCAGGTGTGATCGTAGATGCCCTGATCTCTGTGGGTGTTCCGGTTCCCAGAGCAACCCTGAACTCTATTGCGGTTATTATCATTACCATTGTTCTTTCCTATATCAGCATTGTATTCGGCGAACTGGTACCGAAACGGATTGCCATGAAAAACTCCGAGGCTCTTTCCCTTGGACTTGCCCCTACCCTTTATGGAGTCTCCAAGGTCTTTTCGCCTCTGGTGTCTCTGCTGACAGGATCTACCAACCTGATCCTGAAGCTTATGGGCATCAATCCTGCCGAAGATGACGAACAGGTAACAAAGGAAGAAATCCAGATGATGCTTATGGAGGGAAATGCCCAGGGTGTCATTGATACACAGGAAAACGAATTTATCCAGAATATTTTTGATTTTCATGATATTACTGCGGAACAGGTCTGCACACACCGTACGGATGTAATTGTCCTGGACACAGAGGATTCTCTTGATGAATGGAAAAATATCATTTATCAGAATCGCCACAGCTACTATCCGGTCTGTCAGGAAACCAAAGAAAATATCATCGGTATCCTGGATACCAAAGCCTATTTCTGTCTGGATGAACGCACCAGAGAAAACATTCTGACAAAAGCCGTAAAGCCTGCTTATTTCATTCCGGAAAGCATGAAAGCAGCAAAGCTTTTTGATCACATGAAGCAGTCCCGGAATTACTTTGCAGTTCTTCTTGATGAATATGGCGAAATGTCCGGTATCGCTACTCTCCACGACCTGATTGAAGAGCTGGTAGGCGATATTTATGAAGAAAACGAGGAGAATCCGGAAAAAATACAGCAGATTTCTCCAAATTCATGGCTGGTCCGGGGCGATGTGGAAATGGATGATGTGGCTGATACCCTTCACCTTACTCTTCCAGAGGGCGACTATGACACCTTTAATGGTTTTATCTACAGTATTATTGACAGTATTCCGGAGGACGGCAGCCAGTTTACCTGTGAAAGCAACGGCATGATCATCCATGTAAAATCCGTTGCCAAGCATAAAATCGCAGAGGCTGTTGTAGAACTGCCGGAAACTAAAAAAGAATCAGATGAGGAAAATTAAATAATCTATAATGGAAAAAAGGGGGCTATCGGTTAATATCGATTTTTCACTTAAATCTTAAAATACGAATCTTCCGTAGAAATCAGTATTTTTAACGATAGCCCTAAAAAATGAGATACCCTGTAAAAAATACAGAGTATCTCATTTTTTTATGGCAAGGCTCAAAATTTAGAATTTATGAAATCATTTGAAAATGCCTTAGTGCATCTTCTATAGCTTCTTCCTTTTCTGCGGTAACTTGTGGCACTCTTGTTTTTCCTTCCCCCAGATTATAATTGATTCTTTCAATAATTCCATATTTTCTTTTTACCTGTGCTATGTATAGGTTTGTTACATTCATTCCGTAATTTTTCAATACATACTCTTTAATCTCTTCATAGGTAGCCTTACTCTCTGCCCTTGATAAATCCATTTCATCAAGATTGATTTCAACCTCAATATGCGGTGTTGACTTTAGCTTGGACAATAAAACGCACGTCTCCACATGTGTGGAGTTTCTGAACCCAGTAACCGAAAAGCAGATTTTCCTCTTGGCGGGAAGCTGTTTTGTCCTGCCAGTTCTTTAATTCGCCTTTTCAAAACAAAGTTCTCTGTAATACTCTACACTGTGTCAGCCAGCTCTACAATGACGTATTGCTAACAATAAAACTCTTGAAGATAAATCTGCAAGAATTTTAGTCTTAGTAATACCACATCCGTCTTACCATACTTCCGTTCTTAAATAATACCACAATTTCATTTGATGTGATTGCCCAAATGCGATCTACATACAGGCTTACCAGTTCATCTTCGTATTTCTTATATTTTGAATATCCTTTGATTGGCCTGAATCGAGAAGCAATCCACTTATCTGTATTATTTTTCAAAAGTAATTGACATAGCTTTTCCGCCAATTCATAGTACGCATTCATTTCTCTTGCGTAATATTCCATCAAATTCTCCTTTGCCCAAAATCCCTGCACATTTTCATGGAGTGCCTTTTCGATTGCCTTTTTATGATTCAGCATCTGTTGTGCAATGCTTCTTTGCTCTTTTATGTCCGGATGGTCAGGAACGGGGAGAGCTTGCTTCATGACAGCGTATGCGTTCCATACTTCCGTATGCAGCGCCTTCTCTGAAATCGTGTATCCTGTTCGACACACTCGACCGGCATTTTTTATATAGCTGCCACATTTCCATACAATATCTCTGTTCCCGGCAACTCTTCTTGTTACCCGCATATAGGTACTCCCGCAATCATAGCATAACAGTTTTCCTGTGAGTGCATATTGAGTGACTTTTCCTTTCAATTGTTTCTTAACATAACTGCGCCACAATCTTTGTTCTTGGACCCCGTAGAATACTTCTTTTGAAATAATCGCCGGATGATTGTCCTCCACAAAGTATTTGGGAAGTGTCCCATTATTTCTTACCCTTTGCTTTGTCAAAAAATCTGTTGTGTAGGTTTTTTGCATCAATGCGGCACCAATGTATTTCTCATTGGAAATCATTTTATCGATAACGGTTGGTTGCCATACGGTTTTACCCATTACGGTTCTTCTTTGATGTTGTTCCAGATATTTTTTAATTTGAACACCACTGCAGCCGATTAGGTACAGTCGGAAAATTTCTTGAACAACCGCCGCTTCCTCCGGAACAGGCTGCAGTTTTCCGTCCGGACCTTTTGTATATCCCATAAAGTGGTTGTAGTTAATAGTGGGTTCGCCTTTTTCATACTTGCTTCTCAAACTCCAGCGAATATTTTCGCTGATATTCCGACTTTCCTCCTGCGCCTGACTGCTCAGTATCGTGATAAGAATTTCACCGGTGCTTTCCAGCGTATTGATATTTTCTTTTTCAAAATACACCGCAATATTTTTGCTTTTCAAACTCCGTATTGTTGTAAGAAGATCCACGGTGTTTCTCGCGAAACGACTGATGGATTTGGTAAGGAGCATATCTATTTTACCGGCTTCGCAGTCCTGTAACAATCGCAAAAAACCGTCTCGCTTTTTCTTTACCGTGCCGCTTGTGCCTTCATCAGCGTAAACACCGGCCAATATCCAACCTTCTCTCTTTTCAATCATCGCCTGATAGTAGGTTATCTGCCTTGCATGTACTCTAGTTATAATATTTTCTTAAGCACATACAGTAACGCATCAATATGCTCTTTCTCTAAAATCAAAGGAGGCAACAGGCGAATCACATGTGAACCTGAAGAAATTACGATAATTCCCGCTTCTTGTAAAGCATTTATATAGTATGCGGCAGGTACAGACAGTTCAATTCCTTTCATAAGCCCCAGTCCGCGCACCTCTTTGATCACAACTTTTTGAGCGGCCAATTCGGACAATGCCTTATCTAAATAGGTCGTCATAGCCCTGACATTCGCCAATATGTTATACTGTTGATAAAGCTGGAATACAGCAGTAACGGCTGCAGCGGCCAGAGGATTGGAGCCGTAAGTTGTGCCATGATCTCCTGCACACAATACACCGGTTGCTGCCCCTCTGGTTCCAATTGCACCTACCGGAATTCCGCATCCCAAAGCCTTTGCCGAAACCACAATGTCGGGAGCAACGTCGTACAGCTGATACGCAAACATATTTCCGCTTCTGCCCATACCACATTGAATCTCATCCAAAACCATCAAAATTTTGTTCTCATCGCAAAGCTTTCGGACTCCTTTGATAAAGTACTCAGTGGTAGGATAAATTCCGCTCTCACCTTGTACTGTTTCCATAAAAATTGCACAGGTATTTTTTGTAATCAGGCGTTTAACGCTGTCCAGATTATTGAAATCGGCAAATTTAACATGAGCAAGCATAGGAGCAAAAGGTTCCTGATAGGTTGCTTTCCCTGTTATGGATAACGCCCCCATAGATCTGCCGTGAAAGGATTTTTTCATGGCAATGATCTCTCCATTATGATTATTATGCTTCAAAAAATGATATTTCTTAGCAATTTTAACCGCACCTTCGATTGCTTCCGTTCCAGAATTGGTGAAAAACACCTGCTCCATGCCAGATGCCTGATTGAACAGCTTTGCAGCTTCAATCGCAGGAACATTATAAAAAAGATTAGAGGTGTGTAGCAGCTTCTCCATCTGTTCTTGCAGTGTACATGTGTAATTCGGATCGTGATATCCCAAAGCACACACACCGATTCCAGACCCGAAATCCAAATACCGTTTTCCCTCTGTATCATAAAGGTACATACCTTCGCCATGATCCCATACAATGGGATAACGATTATATACAGGAACAAACTGCTGATTTGCTTGTTTGATATAAGGATTCATTTCAGTTCTTTTCCTCCTCTACTTCAATTTTAAATACATTGATTACATCCACATCTGGACAGCAGAATACAATGGAGCCATCTGGTTGGCTGGGGAGTTTTCCCCCATACCGCAGAATGTCAATGTAAGGGAAAGCCACGTGCATGGCCATTGGGCAGAGAGCGCCTCTTTCGGTATCAAAGTCAAAGGTATCTCCAATTCGATGACCACGATGGCACCCCATGTGCCCCTTTTGATCTATTAAACTGATTTTAATTTTAGGCTTTTTCATCGTTAATTTCCTCCAAAAATTGTTCAATGGGAATTCCCTTGTATTTGTCAGTATCATGTAGATTAGCATAAATAATTTTTTCGAGTTGTCTCATTGTACTTTGTACGCTCTCCAAAATCTGACCTAATTTTAAATAATGCCCTACTACAATCGCCATAAAAATATCCCCTGTACCTGGAAAACGCACCGGTATTTCTTCATAAGGAAGCAAGATACACGAATTTTTCGGAGAACTTTTTACAACAGTAAACATTCTTCCATTGATATTTGCGCTTGTAATCACAACGGATTTGGCACCAAGCGTATGTAGTCGATTTGCGATTACTTCAATTTCCGGTTCAGAGTAAGTGTGTTTAACTGTGTATTCGGATAAAAAGCACGCCTCCGTAATATTGGGGACAATCACATCTGCAATAGAACACAACCGTTTCATGTAAGTGACTACTTGATTTGTTACACCATTGTATCGTTTTCCGTCATCTCCCATAATTGGAACAACAAAAATCGAAGTACCTGATTTTTGTTGTTCCTTACAGTATTCATATACAAGAGATGACTGTCTTTCCGACACAATAAATCCGGTACAGATTGCGTCGAAAGAAAACATGAGTTTCTTCCATACCAGAAGCGTATTTTCCATATATTCTGTTGTATCCAGAATATCAAACTGACCATAATCCAGAGTGTTGGAAACAAGTGCAGTAGGCAAATTGAAAGTTTCAAATTTCAAGTGAGATAAAACAGGAATCATGACAGATAAGGCGACCTTGCCATAACCTGCCATATCATTGATCAATAAAATTTGAGTTTGCTTTTTATCTGCCATAGCCATATTTCCTCAGTGACCGAAATAACAAAGTCTGCACAGTGTTTTTCCTGACTCTGTTTGAAAAATCTTCTGTAATGTGGTTTCTATTATGTTTTTTCCCAGATTATCTTCATAAAAATTTACCAAAAAATCTGCTTCCACAAGAATCTGATAGTCAATACCATCTATATCTGCGTAGGTATGATGGTGTCCTACTAAATAGCAGATTCGATTGATGTCTGCTTCCTCAAATCCCAGCTCTCCCAACATTTTGCGGGCATAAAAAGGACCTTCTTGCTCCTGTAATCTCCCATTGGACATCCCATACTTTTCTTCTGCCGGCCGAATACCAATATCATGAACCAATGCGGCGCATTCGGTCAAAAACTGACTATGCCCATCCAACTGTTCCATACGACCAATCATCTGTGCAAAACTGTGAACTTTTATCAAATGATGAATGCGTTGTGGATCATTCTGGTTAAAATGAATCATCTTCCGCATTAACATATCAATTATATTTTCCTGATACATAATACCCTCCTATTCTATTTCTTTTTTCAAACAAAGTGCCATCAGTTCCTTTCCTCCATCTGTTTGAAAAATTTTCTTTATATACTCTGCTTTTTTATGATCTGGCCGGTTTTCATAGCAGTTTACAATTAAATCGGCTTCCATCAAAAGTTGCAATAGTTTATTTTTGGGCTTGTCATAATCATGATGGCAATTCACCAGTTCAATGATTTTCGGAACATACGACGGAAGATAATTGGCCGATTCTAAAAAGCGAGTCACAAGGATAGATACCACCTGTTTCTGATTGTTCTGACTGGCATCCCCGTTATAATGTTCTTTGCAATATTTAATTGCCACATCATGTAAAATGGCTGCTGCTTGCAAAATTTGCTGATCTTCAACAGAGATTTTTTCTTGCTCACCAAACAGCTTGGCTAATGCATAAACCTTAAGAATATGTTGCGTACGTCTACAATGTCCTTCTTCATAGCACAATACACTGTATAAAAGATGGGTTTCATTATTAATCACGTTGACAAGTATCCTTTCTTGAAAAATTTTTATATCTCTTTATAAGAATAAAGCATTTTTCATCAGTTCTGTGTTGCGCTTGCAACACCTACCACAAAATGCTATACTTTATCTCAGAAGAAAGGAGAGACAATATGCAACTTAATTTCAAACAACTTGCTTCGCTCCCAATCTTCAATGGTATTTGTGAAGAGGATCTTCCAGCCATGTTGAATTGTTTGGGAAGCTTCCAAAAAAATTATCAAAAAGATGAAATTATCCTTTTGGAAAGTAATGAGGTTCGAAGTGTTGGCATTATATTGTCTGGCATCGTCCATATGGTTAAGGAAGATTCAGAAGGCTACCAGACACTCCTTGTAGCAATGAAAGATGGTGAGCTTTTTGGGGAATCTTTTTCTTGTGGAAGCCATTTAAATGCACATGTTAGTTTTTTCGCAGCTGCACCCTGTACAGTTCTATTTTTACCTTTCCATAAAATTATTCACTCATGTAAAATGAGCTGTACCTTTCATCATCGGTTGATTGAAAATATGGTTCAACTGATAGGAGACAAAAATGTTCAGCTGATGCACAAAATTGAAGTAATCTCGAAAAAAACTCTACGAGAAAAAATTCTTACATATTTACAGCAACAAGCCCTTGATCAAGATAGCAGGCAATTTACCATCCCCTTAAGTCGACTTGAATTGGCTAAATATCTATGTGCCGACCGCAGCGCGTTAACTCGAGAACTATCTTATATGCAAAAGGATGGACTGATTTCTTATGAAAAAAACACATTCCAACTGTTATAATTGAATACTACAAGCTCCCCATTAAATAATCTACAGCATCAAACAAAGAAGAATCCATGTTGCGTGTGCAACATGGATTCTTCTTTGTTTGTGTTACACTCCTTATAGTCATCATGTAGTTATTTAAGTATAAGGAGGAAAATATATGGGCTTTCATATTACTGATATGCAACTGAATGTATTATTTCAGACATGGCAAACAAATTACCATATCTATGCTCCCCGCAACTTTTCTGGCGGCGGACGCTTTTCTGATACAGATTGTATCCGTTATGGAAAAATTGAACATGCTGACGAAATCGTGTTCGACAAAAAATCTGATTATTCCTTCAAGGAAGTGCTGACACCCGTTTCTCAAACCCTGTTCTTCTTTACGGAAGGGCAAACCAAAGAAGCCGATTTTCCCCAAAAAGGCGCAGTCATTTTCTTGCGTAGCTGCGACCTATATGCTCTTAAGCGGCTGGACGATATGTACCTACACAACAGTCCAGCAGATTATTACTATCAGCATCTGCGGGATAACATTAAGATTGTGCTGATGGGCTGTGAACATTCCTTTGAAAATTGCTTCTGCGTCAGTATGGAAACCAATGTAAGCACTAAATATGATATGAGCATCGACCGCCAGCCTGACGGCACCTATCTGGTGGACTGTAAGGATGAGGCATGGGTGAAACAGTTAGTACAAGCTGGATGTGAACAGCAGGAAGTCATCCCTGCTCATGTCACTGAAAACCAAGTTACAGTTCAAGTCCCTGAAAATCTGACCGCAGAGGTGGCCAAAAGTACTATGTGGGAGGAATACAATAGCCGCTGCATCAACTGTGGACGTTGCAATTTTGTCTGTCCTACCTGTACCTGCTTTACTATGCAGGATCTCTTTTATAGTGAGAATGGCAAGGTCGGAGAGCGCCGTCGTATCTGGGCCTCCTGTATGGTAGATGGCTTTACCGATGTGGCCGGTGGCGGCAGTTATCGGAAAAAAAACGGAGAACGGATGCGGTTCAAGGTACTGCACAAGGTACTGGACTACAAACAACGCAATGGCTATCACATGTGTGTGGGTTGCGGACGATGCGACGATATCTGTCCGGAGTATATCTCATTTTCAGGTTGCATCAACAAATTGCAGAGTGCTATGACGGAGGTGACTGAACAATGATGAAAAATGATTATATTCCTTTCCCATCCAAAATTTTGGAAGTAATTCGGCACACAAAAATTGAGTATACGTTCCGTATGGAGTTTCAAGGAGATGTTAAGCCGGGACAGTTTTTTGAAGTGTCGATTCCTAAATATGGAGAAGCTCCTATATCAGTCAGTGGTATTGGAGACAACTTCGTAGATCTAACCATTCGTCGAGTGGGCAAGGTTACCAATGAAGTTTTTGAACATTATGTGGGTGATACTCTTTTGCTGCGTGGTCCCTATGGGAATGGATTCGATGTATCAGACTATGCAGGTAAGGACATCATCGTCATGGCTGGCGGAACTGGTCTATCGCCTATTCGAGGAGTGGTGGATTACTTTTTCAATCATCCAGAGCAGCGGGGGCATATGACTCTGATTGTAGGCTTCAAAACGTCGCATGACATTCTTTTCCGCAACGATCTGAAGCTCTGGAAAACAAACATGGACATCATCCTTACGGTAGATTGTGCAGAAGAGGATGTTGCCTGTCATGTGGGCCTTGTTACTCAGTACATCCCTCAAATCAAACTGGATAATGTGCAGAACACAGTGGCTGTTGTAGTAGGGCCTCCTGCCATGATGCGCTTTTCCGTGCAGGGATTACTGGATATTGGACTTCCAGAAGAAAATGTCTGGATTTCTCAGGAACGGAAAATGTGCTGCGGTCTGGGCAAGTGCGGTCACTGTAAGATTGGGGACACCTATGTTTGCCTGGACGGTCCAGTATTTAACTATACCAAAGGGAAATTTTTAGTAGATTAAGGAGGGGTAACATGGATATCAACACAAAAATACTAAAAAAGAATGCGTTTCGTGTCACTAAAGAACGTGGTATGACTGCTTCCAGAATCCGTGTTCCCGGTGGTCATCTGGATGCCAAATATCTGAGCCAAATTCAGCATATTGCAGAAACTTTCGGAAATGGCACAGTTCATATTACCAGCCGACAGGGATTTGAGATTCCTGGTATTCCTTTTGAAAAGATGCCAGAGGTTAATGCTGCCCTTCAAAGCCTGATTGACGGTTTGGAGATCAATCAGGATGAAGTGGGCTGCGGCTATCCTGCTGCTGGAACCCGAAATATCACCGCTTGCGTGGGCAACCGTGTCTGTCCATTCGCCTGTTATGATACCACTGCGCTTGCCCAGCGTATTGAAAAAGCTGTTTTCCCCAACGATCTCCACTTTAAGATTGCTCTGACTGGTTGCCCCAATGATTGTGCCAAAGTACGTATGCATGACTTTGGCATCATGGGTATGACAGTACCTCATGAGGGAAAAAACTTTCCGTCCGGTACCATAGGATGTGATGCTCTCAATATTCCCGCTGCTCTGATTAAACAGATTACGGAATTATGTGGGAGTTTGAATCTATTTATGGGAGCTATGCAGCTTGGTATGGCCAATGCAGAATTGTTTACGTCAGCCAGAGAAAGTGCTTTGCAAATTGTCCATAAACTAAAAGATATTCCTCCCTTTTCCTATCTGGAGGAAAAGCGGATAACAGCACATATCCAGAAGGTGTTTTCGAATGAATATCTGGAAAATGCCATGGCGTATGCCCAATCTCTTGCTTCCGGAAATTTGATGAATGCTCTAGACCCTCAATATCAAAAGGCACTGACACTTCTGCGAGTTGTCCCTGTGCTGGCACATTTGGGCTATTCTCTGGAACAGTTCCAGGATACTATGCTCCAGTTTGCGGAGTCGCTCAATACCGCAGAACAGGAACGGTCGCCCAGCGGATATGCTGCTTCCTTTGGGGACTTTTTCTCCAGTAATCCCAGCTTGTCGGAAGAGGATGGAAGCTGGATGTCCCTGACTAACGCTTCCGTGCAGTATGTACCTGCGATACAGCCCGGCAGCAACACGCCGCAACTGGTCAAGCGGATGCACTATGTGTCCTTTGTGGGGATGTTCCGCTCCGACCTCTTTGAAGGGCTTTGTGTAGGCCATGCGCCGAAGAAATGCCCCATCTGCGGACGTTGGTTTTTGACCACCAATGCCCGGCATACCAAATACTGTGGTAATCTTGCTCCAGGGGATAAGCTCCATCGAACTTGCCGCCAAATTGGAAACCTGCAAGGAAGGTCACAGCGTGAACTTGCTGCTGACCATCCTATCAAGCAGATTTATGAACGCCGCTGTAACACCATTAACCGGTATGTCAAGCGTGGGACTCTCGATGCTGACATTGCCAAACGTATGAAAAAACTGGCCAAAGATAAAATGCTGCGGGCATTGAGCAACGTGTCTTATGCCAAAGGGTGTTATGAGTCGGAAATGGAACAGGAATCCTTATTACGAGAAGTAAAACAAAAGTAACAACTTAATGTATGAGGTATCTAATATGGGTGAATTTGATTTTACATATATTCTTCCAGAAAATTTTGAAAAGCGTGTTGTTCAGTACCTTTTGCAATTAGCCAATAGACAATTGGCAGAAGCATTTCAGCACTGCAAATATGAGTATGAAGATGTTGGTTTAGCATATTATGCTGGTCTAAGAGGGGATAACTGGAACAAAAGAGCTCTTGACTTTACATTTGAGGGTACAGACAAGGATATTTCCGTATTAAAACGTGCAGATAAAAAATTAAAAGACGCTATTGGAAAAGCTCTTAAACCAAGCGAGTCTGGATTCCTCATTAGAAACGTTGTTTATTTTGATGCGGATGTTTCATTGGAAGATGTAGAAAGTCCTTCGTCTAATGAGGAAAGATTAAATTGTGATATTCAAACAGCCAAAAATGTTCTCAATGATTTAGTCCAAATAGGAGAACGTGTATGTTGGAATGCTTTATTCAACGCTGAAAGTTCAGAAAATAGTATCAACGATTATTTTAGGGATATGTTTTTTGCTAAGGGGTATCTCGAAGTAAAAGATCAATCTCGACACGGTGTGTCTGCGAGCGGCAAAGATGCTGCTGAGGTTGATATCCTGTTAACTAAGGACGGGAAAGAAATCGGCATATTTGAAGGTATGAAATTAAATAGCGTAAATGCCGATTATATAGACAGACATATCAGTAAATCAATAACGAATTATAATGCCTTAGGTACCGCTACTTTTATTGTAGCCTATGTTAATTCAGCAAATTTTGAAGCATTTTGGGAAAGGTATTCTGAGCATATTCTGCACTATGATTTTCCACTTCAGATAAAGGAAAATTTTTCTCCGTTAGTTCATCCTAATGCTGCGACACGGATAGCGTCAATGATTCTTACCAGAGACGGCTTTGATTTCCCGGTGTATTTTATTGCACTTAAAATAAGTTAGAAACTGAAAGTGCATGATTGAAAGGAGGTGCGCCGATGCCGGAATACACATGGGACATGAAGGGATATTCCTCAAAATATGGATTTTATACCGGTGAAAACTTGTCTCGCATGGAAGCAGAGCGCACCTTACAGTTAGAACCGGAGCCGCCTAAAGTATCTAATTTGAATGACTATATCATCCAGGCACAGCAACAGAATAATTTGAGGTACCTGTCTTTCTTTCTGCATCACTATGAAAAGATGCTCAATGGACGGATTTATAACTTTTGGCGCAGCGACGGCAACGAGCGATATGATCCGGAGCGCTTCCTTGACTATAAAATGACCTGTGTTGTGGCTGTGATTGAACGTTTTTCAGATTATGATCCCAGCACAGGAGCTGACTTTACAACCTATTTGTATCCTTTTATCACAGATGCTCTTCTTTCTTGTCGTATGCTGGAAGAAAGCTGGTCTGTGGATTCTCTGGACCAATACAAGAAAATCCGAGGAATTGCATGGAAATACCGCACATCGGGAGAAAACACAAAGAAAACCATCTCCGAATATGCGGCTGAAAAGAACTGCAAGCAGGAAACGGCTGCTGAATATCTGAATGCTGCAAAAGGGATTCGCAGCCGCCAGTCATTCTATGTTTCCCGACAAGATGAAGACAGCGAGGAAACCGGCGAAGATGTCAGTCGAGACGATTACTGGGACTATGCCGAAATCCTTTGGAATGGTATCAAAGCCAAAGCCATTCAAAAAGCCTTCGATGCTCTTGACTATCGAGAACAAACATTATTAGAAAAACGCAACGCTATCTGTATGCGCTGCGGCAGAGTAAGTCCCATGAGCAGCCGTTCTTCCTTTGAGGAGCTTGCTACTCTGTTTGAAGGAAGCGGAACCAGCGGTGCGGAACGTGCATATCGCAAGGCGCTGGACAAACTCACCACTATTTTGGTAGAAGAGGGTATTCTGCACGCTGTGCGTCTAAAACGCAAAAACATTACCAGAAAGAAAAAAGAAATCGCCACCGCAATCTATCTGTATCAGGTAGACTACGATGGCGAATGGGGTGAAATATATTTTGACTTTGTGAACAGAACAACGGAAATCCGAAAACTTGCAGAATGGGATCGAATGATAAGTAAAGTATTCTCTAAAAAAGCAATTTGTTACATACAAACTCATCCCTTATTAGTCAACTTAAAAGAGATCGTAATTTCATTCTCTTTGTAAGAAAAATCACGAATTTTGCATTGAACAAATTCGTTTAAACGAATATAATAGAAATGGTAATTGTTTGCTTTTACTGGAGGTGGATTCAATGCTGAATGGCTATATTACAACGCAGGAAGCTGCGCAGAAATGGAACATAAGCGCCCGACAAGTCCAAATCCTTTGTAAGAATAATCGTATAGAAGGCGCTGTACAGATCAATAGAATATGGCTGATACCTGCCAATGTCAGTAAACCCACGAACACCTATAAATATCAATCACAACATAGTTTATAAATTACAATCGCAGTCGCAAACAGAGGGAGGGCTGCTGTTTTGAAAAAGAAAGAAGCAAGTGCAAGAATTAAAATTAATCATCTGTTAGAAGAAGCTGGCTGGCGCTTCTTTGATGATGAAAACGGACCGGCAAACATACAGCTGGAACCCAATGTCAAAATGTCCAAAGCTGATTTGGCAGGCCTGGGCGAAAATTTTGATAAGGTGAAGAATGGCTTTGTGGATTTTCTGCTCCTCGATGATAAAGGTAAGCCTTTTATTGTGCTGGAAGCAAAAGCAGAGGATAAAGATCCCCTGGTCGGCAAGGAGCAGGCCAGAGAATATGCCAAATCTCTTTATCTCAAGTATGTGATTCTCTCCAACGGAAATCAGCATTATTTCTGGAATATTTACAAGGGAAACCCGCAGCTTATCACGGCTTTCCCCAGCTATGAAAGCATTCGGGAAAGTAAAGCCATGAACGCTGACCCAGCAAAACTATATTCGGAGGAAATTGGTGCGGATTATATTGCCGTAATCAAAAATCCTCGATATATGGAGGCACCCGAATACATAAATCCAGAAACTCGTCAGCAATTCCTATATGATAATGGGCTGCGCTTTCTCCGTCAGTATCAGATCAATGCGCTGAAAGCTTTGCAGGAATCTGTGCGACATGGAAATCAGAGATTCCTGTTTGAGATGGCAACCGGCACAGGTAAGACGCTCACATCTGCTGCCGTAATTCGTCTTTTCTTGCGGAGTGGAAATGCGAATCGGGTGCTTTTCCTGGTGGATAGAATCGAGCTTGAAAATCAGGCTAAGAAAAACTTCCAGAATTATCTTGCTCCTGACTATCACACAGTTATCTTCAAGGAGAACGTAGATGATTGGCGGAAAGCGGAGGTTGTTGTTTCCACCGTACAAACGCTTATGTTCAATAATAAATACAAGCGTTTCTTTAAGCCTACTGATTTTTCACTTATCATTGCCGATGAGAGTCATCGTTCCATCAATGGAAACAGCCGTGCCGTATTCGAATATTTTCTCGGCTATAAGCTGGGATTGACGGCTACGCCCAAAGACTATATCAAAAATATTGATGTAGAAAGGCTGAAAGCTACTGATCCACGGGCATGGGAAAAACGGCAACTGCTGGACAGCTATAAAACCTTTGGCTGTGAAAGCGGCGACCCAACATACCGCTATTCACTGCTGGATGGAGTTCGTGACGGCTATTTGATCAATCCCACAGTAGTGGACGCCAGAACTGATATTACAACAAAATTATTGGCAGATGAAGGTTATGCCGTGATTTCGCAAGGGGATGAAGCGGACGAAGAACAGGAAGAAACCTACTTTGCCCGTGACTTTGAAAAGAAGTTTTTCTCCGAAGAAACCAACAAGATGTTTGTCAAAACTTTTATGGACAATGCACTCCGTGACCCGATTACCGGAGAAATTGGCAAAGGCATCATCTTCTGCGTAAGCCGCAAACATGCAGCAAAAATCACACAGCTGCTGAACGTGTATGCGGATATGATGTTCCCCGGCAAATACTGTTCGGATTTTGCTATGCAGATCACATCAGACGTTATGAACGCACAGACCTATACAATCAACTTCCAGAACAATAATCTGAGCGGAACAACCAGTTTCCTGGAAGGGTATAAATCATCCAAGACCAGAATCTGTGTCACAGTGGGCATGATGACAACCGGGTATGACTGCGAAGATTTGCTGAACATCGGGTTACTGCGCCCTATCTTCTCTCCCACAGACTTTATTCAGATTAAGGGCCGTGGTACACGAAAACATGATTTCATCTTCAAAGAGCGAAACAGCGGTCAGGAAATCGTCCATAAGCACCCCAAGGAAACATTCAAACTGTTCGACTTCTTTGGAAACTGCGAATATTTTGAAGAAAAGTTTGATTATGATGAGGTCTTAAAGCTGCCCCGCTTCCAAGGCAGCAGTGTGTTGCCAGGTACTCCGCCTGTTGACCCGGATGGGTACGAAAACTTTGCTCCTGACCCGCTGAAAACACTGGTGGAGACCAAAATCGGTGCTGAGGGCATGAAGATTGACCGGATGTACTTTGATAAATTCGAGGAGACTGTCAAAGAAGATCCGGTTGCGAGAGAACAATATGAGCAGGGCAACTATCCCGCTGTCATCCGTTATATTGACGACCACATCATGAATCAACCTAACGAGTATTACACATGGGACAAGCTGCGGCGCTCTATCGGTAGTGACCGCCGCATCACGGCCCGGGAAATTCTGGACAAAATCTTTGGTGTCCTGCCCTTCTTTAAGAGCAAAAAGGAATTGGTCGAGGATGAATTTGAGGGATATGCCCTGACACACAGTATTCCGTCAGAAAAGTATGCCGATGTAAAAGAATTTTTTGCCACTTATGTAACGGACAAAGATGTGCGCAGAGCCATCGAAGACCGAAAATTCCAGTTACTTGGAACGGACATCAGCACATACACCATGGCTGATCTGAAGCATTTGGGGCTGGATAGTATGCAAAGCGTGGTAGATTACGTTGCCGATAACGTCAATGTATCCCGTTTTATGTAGGAGGAAATGAAATGTTGACATTTGACGTAAAGCGCAAGATCAATACGCTGCGTGACATTTTGGTGGGCAAGGTGCCCGATCCAAAGGCGCAGGTTGAACAGATCACCATTGCGCTCATTTATAAATTCATGGATGACATGGATATAGAAGGTTTGGAATTTGGCGGTACCCGGCAGTTTTTTACAGGTGAATATGAGAAGTATGCCTGGACAGAAATCATGAAGCCGGAAAACAGCGGCCAGCAAAGGGCTTTACTCTATGCGGAAGGCATTGAGAAAATGACTACGAACCCCAACCTTCCCCAGCTGTTCCGGGATATTTTCCGTGGAGCATATATCCCTTATCGGGACCCGGATACCTTGAATATGTTCCTCAAAGAAGTCAGCGACTTCTCGTATGACAACAGCGAGGATTTGGGCAATGCCTTTGAATATCTGCTGTCCATCATGGGCAGCCAGGGGGATGCCGGTCAGTTCCGTACACCCCGACACATCATCGACATGATGGTAGAAATCGTAGACCCAAAGAAAAACGAGACCATCCTGGACCCTGCCTGTGGTACAGCGGGCTTTTTGATTAGCGCCTATCGTCACATTCTTGCACAAAACAAGGATGAGGAGGGTAAAAGTACACTGACCGCTGATGACCGAAAGCGTTTGACAGAAAACTTTGCCGGGTACGATATTTCTCCCGATATGGTGCGTCTGTCTCGGGTAAATATGTACCTTCACCATTTTACAAAGCCCAAAATCAGCGAATATGACACCCTAACCAGTGAAGAAAAATGGGATGATTGTTATGATGTCATCCTTGCGAATCCGCCTTTTATGACGCCAAAAGGTGGAATTATGCCCCACAGCCGCTATCGGGTAAAGGCCAAACGCTCCGAAGTACTGTTTGTAGACTATATTGCTGAGCACCTAAATCCAACAGGCCGGGCAGCGATCATTGTCCCGGAAGGAATTGTCTTTCAGTCTGCCAATGCTTACAAGGAACTTCGGAAATATTTGGTAGACGATGGTTTGCTGTATGCAGTAATTTCACTGCCTGCCGGTGTCTTTAACCCGTACAGTGGTGTTAAGACTAGTATTTTACTTATTGACAAGTCTTTCGCCAGATTGAAGGATGAAATTCTTTTTGTGAAACTGAATAATGACGGATTTGATCTGGGAGCACAGCGCCGTGAAATAGAGGGTAGCGAAATTCCGGAAATCATTCGCATTGTCCAAAAATACCATGCTGATCTTGAACCGCAAACAGCGGATGACGACATCCTCCGTCACCCGCTGGTCACCATCGCTAATAAAGAGAGAGTCGCAGAACAAGATTATATTCTGGTAGGGGAACGCTATAAAGTAGATAAGTCATTAGATACCACCTATCCAGTTGTACCACTATCTGATATTTGTGAAATCAATGCTGAGAACAAAAATCCGGCACTTGCATTTGGTGATGATGAGTTTATCTATATCGATATCTCATCTGTTGAAAACGGTACTGGTAAAATCGATTTTTCTAATAAAATTAAGGGAAGCAATGCCCCCAGCAGAGCAAAACGAGCAGTAAAAAAGGGGGATATCCTTTTTTCAACTGTTCGCCCTAACCTAAAAGCGTATGGATATGTTGAACGTGAAGACTTTGATTGTTGTGTAGCATCTACCGGTTTTGCGGTCATCTCTGCAAAAAACATGGTTTTGTCTAAATATGTTTACTATATGCTCTATAGCGAACCGGTACAAGCCCAACTTGCATCTATGATGGGTAAGGGTGCTTACCCCAGTGTAAATCAAAAGGATGTATCACAAATTCAGATTCCTTTGCCGCCATTATCGGTACAAGAAAAGGTTGTTACTGAGATTGACAGATATCAAAAAATTATTAATGGCACTAAACAAATAACTGATAATTATTTACCTGCTGTCAGTACTTCTGCATCATGGCCAGTCGTTAAACTAGGGATGGTTTTCAAACTGGCAAGCGGAAAAGGGCTACCTACAAAAAATAGATTTGACGGCCCGTATAATGTTTACGGTGGCAACGGAATCACTGGAAAACACTCCGAATATTTTGTGGATTCTCCTACTCTGACTATTGGTAGAGTGGGAGAATACTGCGGAGCAGCTCATATTACATCTTCAAAATGTTGGATTACAGATAATGCACTGATGGTTACAGAGTATCTTACAGAAGTAAACCCTGAATATCTTGAAGCAATTATAAATCAGATTGATCTTAATCAATACGCAAAAGTAGGTGGACAACCATCCATCTCACAAAGTACAGTATACAATGTACCTATCCCTTTGCCCAACATAGATGTACAAAATTCAATTGCAAGTCAAATTAGATACGAAAAAAGCATTATACAGCAAAACAAAAAGTTGGCTGAAATATTTGTTCAGAAAATAACCGATATAATCAATAATGTTTGGGGGATAACAAAATGAGTCCTCAATCTTCCAACATTATTTTTAACAGAAATATAATCAAAGAAGCTATAGAGAAAATCGCACAAACAGTTTCCACCGATATTCCACATCCTGAAATACCAGATGAATTGTTTGAAATTTTTGTGTATCTGCCAGAACTGTTCCAAGATGGAGATGAAGAGCGATACATTGAAGCTCTTTCATTGGCTATGCAGACCAGCTACGAAAATGGCCTGTATCAATTTGCGTACATGCAGTATCATATGCTCTTTATGACTGCGATTTATTTTGTCCTTCTGAAATTATACGTCCTACATCACGATGAGATGGAGCAAGCACTATATTATCTTTTAAAAGATCGATATAATGAGTTCTTTGGAAAAGAAAACACCAAGGACGGACAGTTGTATTTTGGAAGTTTTGCGGCTATTGGAGAAAGTGACGTTTTTAAGCTCCTACATATTGTTGGAATGGATACCAATTTAGAAGGCGAGCTAAAGAAGTTAGTCAAAGAACGAAATGACTACGCCCATGCAAATGGCCGGCTGCTCCTGACATCAGAAGAATTTTTTCTTGAAAAAATCCGGAACTTTAATCATTGTATCGACAGAGTTTTTGCACTAATCAAAAATGATGTTTTGCAGCTGTACTCCTCAACTTTGAACGATCCGGATTTTTACGATCCGGATATTCGAGCCTATTTAGATCCGACGCAGCAAGTTCAAGAGGAGATTACAAAAAAATATTCGTTGTCTCGTTTTGAACTAAACTGGTGTCGGAAATTTAATATCAAACAGTTGGAATCCAGCGAAAATTATGCAAGCAAAAAGGAGCTTCATATCGCTCTAAGCAAGTACTATAAAGAGCTTAAAAGTGAGATCTAAAGATTCATCTAATGCTACAAATAATAGGAGGTGATTTTTTGGAAGCAGAAGAACGAAAAACAGCTATGAGCCACGATGAAATGCAGGATTATTGGAAAACGCTGTGCTCATTTACAGGCGAAGATATACCAAATGAAGTTAATCAGCTAATGGCGAAAATTCGCTATCCAAGATTTTTGTATAAGTATCGTGCGGTGAATAACAATAATCTTGATGCTTTACGCTCTAATAAACTATTCTTCTCTAAAGCCAGCAGTTATGATGATCCGTTTGACACCTTTTTACATATTGATGTGGAGAAGATCCGTCAAGAATTTGATAGCAACTATCGATCCCCTGAGGCATTAGCAGCGTTAGTCAACGGGATGAAAGAAACCTTTCAAAATCAACCCGGCATCCCACAAGAATTTATTCAACAAGTTACGAATGTCGAAGGGTTAAAAAAGTTATTTGCAAATGGAATCACAAACCAATTTTTGTCCTATGTACTAACTTTGCGATCAAAAATACAAGACGAGATTCTGTCCATTTGTCTTTCCGAAAATGGGTTTAATGAAACTTTATGGTTAAAATACGCTGATATGCATAAAGGCTTTTGCCTCATGTATGACCCATACGATGAAAATAGCTTTCATTGTGGTAAGCTGAAAAAATGTGAGAATTGTGGCGTTTATAAAGGTGGCACACGGATTTACCCAGTATATTATTCTAATACTCCGCATGATGCAACCAATTTTGCAAAGTTTGTTATGGGACAGGATATGATACAGCAGTTACAGGTACCTTTGCCGGATTTCATGCAAGCAGAATTGAAGCCTATTCCTTGGGAAGTCGAGCGGAATAGTTTGATTAAAAAGGAATGCCACAAATATGATGAAGAATGGCGGATGATCGCAAATGCTAAGATGAAGCTTCCAGCAATGATAGAGTGGGTTCCGAAAGGCGCCATTATTGGGTTGAGAACATCCCAAGTAGATAAAAATCTGATTATTTCCATGGCCAAAGAAGCTGGAGTCAAAAATATCTATCAATCCTACATTGATGAAACAAATAGCTTGAACGCATATCTGCTTACGGATGTATAAGAGATCGGATAATGCAAAAACACGGATGATCGCCCAGTGGCAAGTCATCCGTGTTTTTGTCATCAGATCATTTGAAAATGTTTCAGTGCGTCCATAATCGCCGCTTCCTTTTCTGGCGGACACTTTGGCACTTTCGGGTTTTCGGATTTGGACAGGTTATAATTCTGACCAACCTCTAATCCACATTTGCGCTTAATCTGAGAGACATACAGGTTAGACACCTTCAAATGGCACTTCTCCCAAACATAAGCTTTGATTTCCTCGTAGGTTGCCTTGGTCTCAGCGGCAGTAGCGTCCAGCTCATCCAGGTCCAGGTCGATCTCTATGGTGTCATCCGGCTTTTGTTGGGACAAAAGAACTACCGTCTCCACATGCACCGTCATGGGAAACATATCCACCGGGCACACCTTCTCCACCTGATATCCTCTCTGGCACAGATATTTCAGATCCCTTGCCAGGGTGGCGGAATCGCAGCTTACGTACACAACTCTGTCCGGCTGCATTTCTACGATCGTGTCAAGCAGTATCTCGTCGCAGCCTTTTCTCGGGGGATCTACAACGATCACATCGGCCCGGGCGTTTTCGCCCGGATGACGGGCAGCATAATCTGCATAGTAATCAGGAAGGACTTCTTCAGCTTTTCCTACATAGAATTCTGCATTCTTTATACCATTCAGCCGTGCATTGCGGCGGGCATCTTCAATAGCGGCAGGAACAATTTCCACGCCGCGGACAAATTTTGCTTTCTGGGCAAGGAAAAGAGAGATGGTTCCAATGCCGCAGTAAAGATCCCACACTGTTTCCTCTCCGTGAAGATCTGCATATTCCAGAGCCTTGGAATACAGTTCCCTTGTCTGCTGTGGATTTACCTGATAAAAAGACAATGGAGAAATCTGATAAGAAATATCTCCGATTTTATCTGTAATATATTCCTGTCCCCAGAGAACCTGGATTTTTTCTCCCAGGATTACATTATTACGATTTTTATTAATATTCAGAGTAATGCTGGTCATACCCGGGATTTCTCTCAGAGCTTTCACCAGCTCCTGCTGATGCGGAAGCCTGCTGCCATTGGCAACAATACAGACCATGATCTCTCCTGTATGGTAACCGTAACGGGTAAAAATATGGCGAATCAGGCCTTTTCCGGTAACCTCATCGTACGGGGAGATATCATAGGTTTCCATATAGTCAATTACACGGTCCAGAATCTCTCTGTTCTGCGGAACGCCAAGGACACAGTCCCTGTTTTCGATAATGCTGTGGGTGCGTCCTGCATAGAATCCTGTTACGATTTTTCCATCCCTGTTCCGTCCTACCGGAAACTGTGCTTTGTTGCGGTAATGGAACGGGTCCTTCATACCGATAATGGGTTCCATGGGCAGATTGGCAAAGCCGCCAATCCGTTCCAGATGCCCGCGAACCTTGTCAGCTTTAAATTCCAGCTGTTTTTCATAGGAAAGCGCCTGAAGCTGGCATCCGCCGCACTGACGGGCAGAAGGACATACCGGCTCCGCACGGTCAGGAGAAGGCGTCAGGATTTCCATAAGTCTTCCATACCCATAGTTCTTTTTTGCTTTCATGATCTTGGCTGTAACTCTGTCTCCAATGACTGCGTCCTTTACAAAAACAGTGAAGCCATCAGCTTTGCCAATGCCTTCACCATTTGTACCGCAATCCACAATATCTAACGTAACCATATCATTTTTACGATATTCCATGAGGATCACACTTCTCCTGTTCTTCTTAAATTTGACTCAAAAAGTCTATTATATCCAAGCCAGTCTTTTTTTCCTTTATCTGCTGCAAAAATCTCAGTCAGCGTCTCCATTCTGGCATCTGTATTGTCCGCCAGGTTCAGAGCAACTGCCTCTGCAAGCGCAGGTTTTTTCGGAGATCCATACTCCAGTTCCCCGTGATGGGCGAGAATACAGTGGATCAGTTCATTTTCCAGCACTTCCGGAAAGTCCGGAATTTCCTTTGCCAGATCATGAATCATCTGAGAGCCGATGATGATGTGCCCCAGAAGCTGTCCTTCGTCTGTATAATCGTTCTGAGGAAAAGCAGAAAGTTCTTTTGTTTTTCCAATATCATGCAGCAGCGCCGCTGTGATCAGAAGATCTCTTTTCAGAAGAGGATAAGCGCCTGCCATATAATCACAGAGCCTTGCCACGCTTAACGTATGCTCCATAAGCCCTCCGATAAATCCATGGTGAACTGTTTTGGCTGCAGAATGTCCCTGGAAAGCTTTGATAAACTCCTGATCTTCCACAAACAGTTTCCTGAGAATTGTGTTCAGATATGGATTTTTTACTGTGCTGATCATATCGCAAAGCTGACGATACATATCGTCTGCATTGTTTTCGCTGACAGGAAGGTAATCTGCTGGATCATATTCTCCCTCTCCGGCTTTGCGCACACGCTTGATATTTACCTGCATGGCTCCTGCAAAGCTTGTCACATCGCCCATTACATCTATGTAGTCCAGTGCATCAAATTCATCAATTCCCAATGAGTTTGGATCCCAGATCTTTCCGTCCAGCACTCCTGTCTTATCCTGTAAAATAATGCTGTCATAAGGTTTCCCGTTTTTGGTCACCGCTGACTGTTTCTGTTTACACAGATAAATTCCGCTGATTCTGTCGCCTTCGTGTAATTCATTAATAAAACGCATTTCTTTTTCTGCCTCTCTATTTTTGTTTTATCAGTACATCTAATTCTACGTCCACATATTCTCCTGATGGATTTTTGCGATATACTGTAAGTTCTGCCTGCTGTCCCGGTTTCATACTCTGAAGCCGGATACTGTATTCCCGCATTGTGGTAATTTCTTCTCCGTTAATCCGGTGAAGAATATCTCCGCTCTGAACGCCTGCAACCATAGCCGGGGAATTACTTTCTACCCGGTCAATATAAACCCCTCCCGGAATATCTCTGCTCTCAGACTGTATTTGAGAAATCGTTGTCCCGATCAGTCCTGCATAGCAGATGGGTTCTCCGTTGGAAAGCTTTTCCAGAAGAGTTCCAAGCTGTGCCACCGATACAGCACGGATCACGCAGCTTTTTTCTTCCTCATGATCCAGAATAATACCAATCATCTTTCCGTCCATATCCAGAAGCACACCGCCTCCGTCATTACCGGCGGCCATATTCGTTGTGATCAGTGTATATTCTGCATCCGGGATAGTAAGCTTTCCGGAAATGGCGGTAATATTTCCGTAAATAAGGGAATTGGTATCTCCATTTGGACTTCCGATCGCAATCACCGGCTCCGTCTGCTGACGGTCGTCCTGCGGAGCCAGAGTCACTGCAGTAATCTCATCCCTGTATTCCTCTTCTACATTTTTTACCGGAACCCTGACGACTACCAGCTTTGTCCTGGGATCTGCTCCGCACAGAGTTCCCTCTGCCATCACTCCATTAGAAAATGTAATTTTGAATTTCTCCGCTTTTTCCAGCTCATCCGATGTAGTCAGAATATAAAACGCATCTTTGTTTTTCAGAAAAACAATACCTTCTTCATCCCCATAAGTGAGGAGGGAATCGTTCAGTAAATCCTCTGTGTCCGTAAGTCCGGTCACCTGAACCAGAGCCTTGCGCGGTTCCTCTGCAATGTCCCAGATGGTTTTATACACATTTTTCAAATGGTCTGCTGAATCTGCATCTTCCTCCTCTTCCGGCTGAACACTTTCCGCCGTCTGTGTATCCGTTCCTCTGGCGAATTCTGAGCCGGCAGGCGGTGATAACTGTACCGTCTCCGGTTTTTTCGCTTCTTTTTCAAACTGTCTGAATATATTGGGCACAAAAGCCATTACCGTTACAACTGCACAAATTCCGAATACAATTCCACAGGATGCAGCCATTGCCAGCCTGCGGAGCACTGTCTTTTTATCTATGGGCCGTTCTTTTATTGTCTCTTTTATAAATGGATAGTCCTGATCCTTTTTATCAACCATAACCATTCTCCCATAAACCAGATAATTTAGGTGTATTTTAGCAAAAAATTATGAACTTTTTATTAACAAAAATATACTTTTTCCTTTTCATTATGAAACAAATCATGTATGATAAGATTATAAGAAGAATTTTCTTTCCTGATTCTGTGTTTCATCTGGAAAAAAACATCAGAATCTGTTATGATAAAAGACTAAATACTATCAGAATTTACAGGAGATGCTGCTTCTGGCAGCGAAAAAAGTTATGAATCAAAAAGCATTATCTTCACTTGAGTATCCAAAAATTATAGAACGGCTTACAGAAAAGGCTTCCTCTCCTATGGGAAAAGAGCTGTGCCGGAAACTTCAGCCTTCTACTGATATAAATAGGATCCGTCTCATGCAGACTCAGACAAAAGATGCCCTGACCCGTCTTTTTCAGAAGGGTTCCGTCTCTTTTGGAAGTGTAAAGGATATCCGCGGCTCACTGAAGCGACTGGAGATTGGAAGTTCTCTGGGTATTATGGAAATTCTTTCTGTCTGCGCGCTTCTGGAAAACACCTCCAGAGTAAAAGCCTATTCCCGAGGCGACCGGAGCGACCTTCCCTCTGATTCTCTTGACAGCATGTTTGAACAGCTTGCTCCTCTGACCCCTCTGTCTTCAGAGATCAGAAGATGCATTCTCTCTGAAGATGAGATCAGTGATGATGCCAGTCCTGCGCTGCGCCAGGTACGAAGAAATATGAAAGTAACCAATGACAGGATCCATACGCAGCTTTCCGGACTGGTAAACGGAAACGCCCGTACCTACCTTCAGGATTCTGTGATCACCATGAGAAACGGCCGGTACTGTATTCCGGTCAAAGCCGAATATAAAGGACAGGTTCCGGGCATGATCCACGATCAGTCTTCCACCGGTTCCACTCTGTTTATTGAGCCTATGGCTGTGGTAAAGCTGAATAATGACATGCGGGAGCTTGAGCTTCAGGAACAAAAAGAAATTGAGATCATTCTTGCCGGTTTAAGTGAACAGATTGCAGAAGAACGGGAAGCCATTGCCCTGAATCTGGAACTGATGGTACAGCTTGACTTTATTTTTGCCAGAGCCGGTCTTGCCATGGATATGAACGGAAGCGAACCTGTTTTTAACGAGGAAGGCCGTGTGCTCCTGAAAAAAGCCCGCCATCCTCTGATTCCAAAAAAGAAAGTAGTTCCCATTGATATCCGTCTGGGAGATGATTTTGACCTTCTGATTATCACAGGTCCTAATACCGGAGGAAAAACAGTTTCTCTGAAAACCGTTGGTCTGCTTACTCTTATGGGTCAGGCAGGACTTCACATTCCGGCTCTTGACCGCAGTGAGCTGGCTCTTTTTCATGAGATTTATGCAGATATCGGGGATGAGCAGAGCATTGAACAGTCTCTGAGTACTTTTTCCTCTCATATGACTAATATTGTATCCTTCCTGGAAAAAGCAGATTCCCGTTCTCTTGTTCTTTTTGACGAGCTGGGTGCTGGAACCGACCCTACGGAGGGTGCTGCCCTTGCCATTTCCATCCTTTCCTATCTTCATGATAAAGGAATAAGGACCATGGCAACCACCCATTACAGCGAGCTTAAGGTATACGCACTTTCTACACCGGGTGTGGAAAATGCCTGCTGCGAATTCAGCGTAGAAACCCTGCGTCCTACCTACCGCCTTCTGATCGGTATTCCCGGAAAAAGTAATGCCTTTGCCATCTCTTCCAAACTTGGACTTTCCGATCAGATCATTGAAAGAGCTAAGGAACAGATCAGCGAACAGGACGAATCCTTTGAGGATGTTCTTTCTTCTCTGGAAGAAAACCGCGTTACCATTGAAAATGAAAGACTGGAGATCGCGCGTTATAAAGAAGAGATCAAAACTCTCAAAGCCCAGCTGGAATCCCGCCAGGAAAAACTGGATGCCCAGCGGGACCGTATTCTCCGCCAGGCAAACGAAGAGGCTCACAAGGTTCTGGAGGAAGCAAAAGAATATGCTGACCAGACCATGAAGCTGTTTCATAAATTCCAGAAAAATAATGTGGATACCTCGGCTGTGGAAAGAGAGCGCCAGGAACTCCGCAAACGGATGAATAAAGCAGAAAAAAACATGTCTGACAGACAGGAAACAAAAAAACCGAAGAAGCAGCTTACGGCCAAAGATATCCGTCCGGGAGACTCTGTTAAGGTTCTCAGCATGAACCTGAAAGGGACTGTGGGCAGCCGTCCGGATTCCAAAGGTTTCCTCTTTGTGCAGATGGGAATTATCCGTTCCAAAGTACATCTCTCTGATCTGGAGCTTGTGGATGAGCCTGTGATCACCACCCCTTCTCTTCAGAAAACAGGAGCCGGAAAAATACGTATGTCCAAGTCTGCCAGTGTTTCCACAGAAATCAATCTTCTCGGGCGCACAGTAGACGAAGCCATTGCCGAGCTTGATAAGTATCTGGACGACGCCTATATTGCCCACCTGAAAAGCGTCCGTATTGTCCATGGAAAGGGAACCGGAGCTCTGAGGAAAGGAATCCATGATTATCTGCGCCGCCAGAAGCATGTTTCCTCTTTCCGTCTGGGCGAATTCGGCGAGGGCGATGCAGGCGTGACTATTGTAGATTTTAAATAACAGAGGGAGGATTTCCTAATGACATCCAAACAGAAAATTCTTATCGTTGATGATGATAACAACATTGCAGAACTGATTTCTCTGTATCTTACAAAGGAATGTTTTGAGACAAAAATCGTAAATGACGGAGAACAGGCGCTGAGAGAATTTGACTCTTTTCATCCGGATCTTCTGCTCCTTGATCTGATGCTGCCCGGAATCGACGGATATCAGGTGTGCAGAGAACTGCGTCATACCTCAGATGTTCCCATTATCATGCTCTCTGCAAAGGGTGAAACTTTTGACAAGGTTCTGGGGCTTGAACTGGGAGCAGATGATTACATTATTAAACCCTTTGATGCAAAAGAACTGGTAGCACGTGTCCGCGCTGTGCTCCGCCGCTTTAAGGTCAGACAGCCGTCTGCCCCTTCCGGCGAAAAATCAGTGTCCTACCCTGACCTTACCATCAACCTTACCAACTACTCAGTCACCTATATGGGAAAACAGGTAGACATGCCCCCCAAGGAGCTGGAACTGCTTTATTTTCTGGCTTCTTCTCCCAATCAGGTATTTACAAGAGAGCAGCTCCTTGATCATATCTGGGGCTATGAATATATCGGGGATACAAGAACTGTGGATGTCCACATTAAAAGACTCCGGGAAAAAATCAAAGATAATCCCAGTTGGAGCATTGCAACTGTGTGGGGCATCGGATACAAATTCGAGGTAAAAAACAGATGAAAAAAAAGCTGTCCAGGAAATTCATGGAGGTTTATCTTTTTGTAGGGCTCCTTGGTTTTCTGCTGGTTACGCTGCTGGGTTCCCATATGATCGAATCTCAGCTGGAAAAAGATATCAGCGCAGATCTTTATCAGAGTGCCTACCGGATCTCAGAAAATGAGGATATCCGGTACAATATTTCCGCTTCCAGTCTTGACAGCATCCGAGAAAAACTCACTATGGTTGCAGACTATCCCAATACCATCATCTGGATCATTAATGAAAGAGGAGAGGTTGTTCTGAGTACCCGGAAGGATATTTCTCCGGGAGATCCCATTCCTCTTGCAGGTTTTGATCCTTCCATCTGGGGAAGCACCTATTATCAGGTAGGCTATTTCTACGGGTACTTTGAAGATGATGCGCGCCTCAGCGTAATCGCTCCCATTACAGACAACATGACTATCAAAGGCTATGTTGCCATTCACTATATGATGAGCCGCCTTTACCAGCAAAGAGGCAGATATCTTTTTATCCTTCAGTTTCTGTTCCTGCTTGTCTATATACTGATGTCCCTGCTCCTGCTTGTGTTCCGTCAGTATGTTCACAAACCGCTTACCGAAATAAAAAAAGGAGTTACCGAATATGCAGGAGGCAACCTTAACTATAAAATCCCTGTTTATACAGACGATGAGCTTGGATATCTGGCAAACAATCTGAACTATATGGCAGATAAAATGAACCGGAACGGAGAATATCAGAGACAGTTTATCTCCAATATCTCCCATGACTTCCGCTCACCGCTTACCTCCATAAAAGGCTATGTGGAAGCAATGATGGACGGTACGATTCCCGTGGAAATGCAGGATAAATACCTGAAGATCATTGCCTATGAGGCTGACCGTCTGGAAAAGCTCACAAAAGGCCTCCTCACCCTGAATGAACTGGATATCCAAAAACGTCTCCTGAACATTCAGACCTTTGATATCAACGAGGCCATAAAAAAAGCTGCCGCCACTTATGAGGGAGACTGCACCAGACGTCATATTCTCCTTGAACTGATTCTTTCCGGAAAAGAGCTGTACGCCAGGGCAGATGTGGAACAGATCCAGCAGGTGCTCCATAATCTGCTGAACAATGCCATTAAATTCAGCCCGGATCATTCAACCATCATTATTGAGACAACAGAAAAAAATGAAAAGATTTTTGTTTCTGTCAAAGACCACGGAATCGGCATTCCAAAGGAAAGCCTTTCCAAAATCTGGGAACGCTTTTATAAAACAGATATTTCCAGAGGAAAAGACCAGAAAGGTACCGGTCTTGGTCTGTCTATTGTAAAAGAGATCATCCATGCTCATGATCAGCACATTAATGTGATCAGTACCGAGGGCATTGGAACAGAATTTATTTTCACTCTGGAAAAAGCACGATAGGATTTGTCTCCTGCCGTGCTTTTCATTTACCTGAAATATTTCTCTTTCCATTCCGGGTAATAACATTATGCTTCAAAAGGACTGGAAAGAATTCTGTCCTCTTTTACAAGATAGATTCCTCTTGGAGTCACCCGGATTTCAGGAATAACCGGAAGCGCCATAAAGGACAACGTGATAAAAGGATCAAACCCTTTTTTGATTCCCATTTCATATGCCCTGGGGATCATTTTTCCCAGAAGTGCATTTACATTTTCATACCCTGAATCACTCATCAGCCCCATAACCGGAAGCGGCAGTGTATCGTAAACTTTTCCGTTCTGCATCAGCGTGTACCCGCCCTGGGTGCGCAAAAGTTCCTGCACAGCCAGATACATGTCTCTGTCATTGTCTCCGATCACAATCAGATTGTGAGAATCGTGAGAAACACTTGACGCGATGGCTCCTCCTGTGATCCCGAACCCTTTTACAATGCCGACTCCTGTTTTTCCTGTATTCTTATGGCGCTCAATCACTGCAATTTTCTGATAAATGCCATCTGCGGCAAAAATCCTCTCTCCTGCTTCTTCTCTGAAAGGAACCTCCTCCACAAGATCTTCTGTTACGATCTGTCCCTCTACCATCTGAAGTACATGGGCTTTTTCTCCTGTATGTACAAGCCTCAGATCCTTTTCACTGAAATTCTTTAAATGAACGGTATTTTTAAGATAAGGGGAGCAGGGGCGGATTTCTGTTTTTTCATCTTTCTGGATTTTTATGCCTTTATGATAAACTTCCAGCACGTTCATGTCTCTGAGATTATCCAGAACCACCAGATCAGCCTGATAGCCAGGAGCAATGGCACCCAGATGCTTCAGTCCATAACACCGGGCGGCCTGGATCGTTGCCATTTTAAGAGCCTTTTCCGGAGCCAGTCCAAGCTGTACCGCGCGTTTTACATTGTAATTAATATGTCCCTCTCTCCGTATCTCTTCAATGTGTTTATCATCTGTACAAAAGCAGAATCCTGAAGTATCTGTATGATTTTTTACGATACCATTTATAATAGCTTCCAGATTGCGCGCCGCACTGCCTTCCCGGATCAGCACCTGCAGACCGTTTCGGCATTCCTCCATAGCATATTCATAGTCCACACACTCATGATCCGTTGCAATTCCCGCCAGCGCATAAGCTGCCAATTCTCCCTCTTCCAGAAACGGCGCATGTCCGTCCCGGATACGATCCTGAAACAATCCCAGTTTTTCATGCATGGAAACACTGCCATTGATCACGGAAACGGCGTCCATCACCTCTCCAAGTCCCAGAATTCTCGGGTTATTCAGATAACTCTTCATTTTTCCTGCTGTCAGAGTGCATCCATTGTCATCTACATGGGTTGCAGGCACACAGGAAGGCATCATCACATACACATTGGCAGGAACATCCTCTGTCTGCTCCAGAATATAATCAATGCCGTCTGTTCCTGACACATTGGCAGATTCATGAGGATCCACAATAAATGTAGTAGTTCCGCACTGGGCAGCCTGACGAATCAGCTCTCCCGGAGTCACAAGAGTAGATTCCAGGTGAAGGTGACTGTCAATAAAGCCAGGGCAGAGATACTTTCCGGAAAGATCTGTTTCCCTCTCACCGCTGTAGCTTCCTGTTCCAAGAATCAGTCCGTCTGCAACAGCCACGTCGCCTTTGCGGAACTCACCTGAATGTGCATAAAAAATATTCGCATTTTTCAAAACAAGAGGGGCCTTTCGAATTCCTCTTGCCATTTCAGAATATATACGATACTGTTCAAGCTCCATATCCCTGCCTCCTTTTTGATATCTGAGAATATTCCGGCTTTATATTCTCATAAATTTTTGTTTTTATCTGTACATACAGATTTTTCTTTATATTAAAGTTATATTTCAATTATATTATCATTTTTCTTACATATTTTCAATTATAATTTGTGTGTTTTTAATAAATCGCAGCGTTTTTGTTTTCTTATTTTGGTTTTTATCCATAAATATTCTAAAAACTATTCCATCTCTTTCTGGCTCTGATCCTGTATGTTGAGCATACAGAACTTATTTATTTTTTATATCTGTATGATACATACTGCAGCAGATTCACTCTTACTCTTTTGCTCATCCTTTTATGACAGATAAAATAACCACTCCTTATAGACCAGAACAGCCTTATATCTAAAAAATTCCTTTATTAAAGAGATGCTGCCAGTATCATTTGCTGCAAAACAAAAACTCTGAGAGCTTCCATACTCGGAATGTATCTCAGAGTTTCTCTTTTTATTCAGTACAGAACCGCCCCTCAGACAATGCTCTGCCTGGTTTCTTTTATTTCCAGTGATATTTTGTAAGCTGACCCTCCAGCTGCATATGGCTGAAATTATGCTGTCTCAGAGCCTCATAAAGAATTACTGCCACAGAATTGCTGAGATTCAGAGAACGGATATCGTTGATCATGGGAATCCTTACACAGTGTTCCTGATTTTTAAGAAGAATTTCCTCCGGTATGCCTGCGCTTTCCTTGCCAAACATAATAAAGCAGTCCTCCTCATAGCTGATATCTGCATAGGTCTGAGGTGCTTTTGTACTGGCATAGTAAATTTTTGCCCCCGGATTTCTGTTCAGAAAATCCTCATAATCAAGATAAGTAGTTACATCCAGATCCTTCCAGTAATCCATTCCGGCTCTTTTTAATGCCTTTTCGCTGAGACTGAAGCCAAGAGGCTCGATCAAATGAAGCCTGGTTCCTGTTGCCACACAGGTTCTTCCGATATTTCCGGTATTTGCCGGAATCTCCGGCTGGTGAAGTACAATATTCAACATATCTGTTTCTCCTTGTGTTTTTCTGGAAGTATACTGCCATTTTCCTTGTCTGTATTGTGCATATACAGCCTTTTGTTTCTCCCTTTACAGAAACGTCACATTTATGTTCTGTTTTATATTCTGCTTTCCTGTTTCCGTAAATGCCATGTCTTTAGTTCTGTATATCTCTCATTTATGGCTTTTCTGATTTTTATCTTTGCCCGGAAGCAGGCCTTTATTTTTCCAGGAGCTTCCCCAGGAAAATTTTGTAAGCTCATCTTCAGCAGGACGTTCCAGATATCTGCAGTTTTCTCCGCTGTACAGTAATCTGTCATTGCCCTTTACAGCCTTTCCGATCACAGCCGCCGGAATTCCTTTCTGTCTGCAGAAAAGCTCAAGCTCCGCCCCATTTTGCGTGCCGATCAAAAGCGCCCCTTCCGAAAAAAGCCTGTAAGGATTCAGATCAAACCTCTCACAGATTTCTATGGTTTCCTGACGCACAGGTATTTTGCGGAGATCTGCCTGAATTCCTGTTTCTCCGGCCTCTGCCATTTTCCACAGGCCGGCAAGCACACCGCCTGTTCCCAGAACATAAAGCGCATCTGCTCCCATATTCCGTGCAGCTTCCCATACAGAGGATTTTTCTGCACAGGCTCTTTTTCTCCCGTTCATCTGCTCACAGGTAAGATTTTCCCGGTCTCCTAAAAGAACCTCCGCGTCATATGCTCCATAAAGAGAGGGGCTTCTCTGCGCATCCCAGAGAAAGCCTTCTGAAAAATAGCTTTTAAGGGTTTCTTTTTCCTTTTCTGTGATCAGAGCTGTCCCTGACAGGGCGATATCTCCTGCAACAACCAGATCATCCCCTGCCTTCAGTTCACCTGTGATCTCAGCTCTTAATGCTTCCATTGCTTTCTGTCCAAGTTTCATGTATCGTTTCCTCTGTCAGACAAGAATGGACAGGATACTTGGAACCACCATGGCAAGCACAAGGATCACAGCGATCACTGCTGTAATTATTTTACGTTTTTTCGGATTAAACATTCCCATATTTGTCACCTCTTTTATATTACGGATCACGCTTCTGTTTCTATATCATTTACCGGGTTCCGTTCCAAAAAAATCTGTTCTGCCCGGGCATTGTTTGTAAGAGGGTCACGCGCTTCATAATCAAACAGAACCGCGCTTCCGTCACCAAATACTTCAATGTGAGCTGTTTTTGGAATTTTATTTGCTTTCCTGTAATTTCTCACAGATGCTTCATAAGGCTTCTGATCCATAGCAAAAACCGGACGTTTTTTCAGCTTTTCTCTCAGATAAAGATCATATACCATATGCTGAGATGCTGTATTTACAGGAAGCTGTGTCTTCTCTTTCAGAAATTCCAGGAGAATCTCATAACGCCTGAGCCTGGAATGAGAGATCTCTTCATATCCTTTTTCCTCATAATAGGCTCCCAGACTTTCATAAAAAGAAAACATCTCCTGATAAAACGTCTCGATCCAGGAAAGCGTTTTCCGGAACTGACCACTATTATAATACACTTCCACCATACTTTCCACCATTTTCAGCTTCAAAATATCCTCATAAGAAAGCCAGGCTGTAGACAGAACCTCATAAGGCTCTTTTTCCTTGTACAGAATTTCATATTTTTGCGCCTCATGATACATGGAAGAGCCTTTCAGCACCTTCAGAAATCCCAGCTGAAGCTGATCCGGCTTCATGCGGTAAACCTGTTCAAAGGAACGCCGGAAGCTTTCATAATCCTCACAGGGAAGTCCGGCGATCAGATCCAGATGCTGATGGATATTTCCAAAGCTCTTTACACGGGCCACAGATGCTTCCAGCTTTTTCAGATCCATGTTCCTGTGGATCGCACGGATGGTATCCGGATTTGTGGACTGAACTCCAATCTCAAGCTGGATCAGTCCGGGGCGCATTCTGCTCATCAGCTCCAGCGCTTCCTCACGAAGCAGATCAGCGGATATTTCAAAGTGGAAATTCGTCACTCCGTTGTCGTGCTCCAGAATATACTTCCAGATTTCCATTGCATGATCGTGTTTACAGTTAAAGGTCCTGTCCACAAACTTTACCTGAGGAACCTTTTTATCCAGGAAAAACTGAAGTTCTTTTTTTACAAGCTCCAGATTGCGGAACCGAAGCTTTTTATCAATGGAAGAAAGGCAGTAGCTGCAGGAAAAAGGACAGCCTCTGCTGCTTTCATAATAAATGATCCTGTTTGCAAAATCCTCTGTCTGCTCATAGGCAAAGGGAACTCTGCTTAAATCCATTACTTCCCGCCATCCGTTGTGAAAGATCTCGCCGTTTTCCCGGAACGCAATTCCCCTGATATCTGCCAGCGTCCCTTTTTTTTCTATGTAATAACGGGCAAGCTCCAGAAAGGTTTCTTCTCCTTCCCCCACCATAACGCCTGTTACCTGAGGCATTTCCTTTAAAAAATTTTCCGCATCAAAAGAAACCTCCGGGCCTCCGACCCAGAAGGCCGTACCCGGAAGTATTTTTTTAAGGTCAAAGATCAGTTCCCGGACAAAGGAAATATTCCAGATATAGCAGGAAAAACAAACTACCTCTGCGCCGCTTCTGTAAATCTCCTTCAGGATCTCATCCTTTGTCTGATTAATGGTATACTCCCCAAGAAGTATGTGTTCTTTATATTCAGATGCAAACGCTCTGAGATCATACACTGCCGGATTGGAGTGGATGTATTTTGCGTTGCATGCTGCCAGCAAAATTTTCATATGTCAGACTCCCCGATGCCCGGCTCAGTCATTAAGAAGAGCAAGCAGATCATTCTTGGAGGTAAGTCCTACGACACGGTTTGCTTCTTTTCCGTTCTTAAATACCAGAAGAGTGGGAATACTCATAATCCGAAACTGCTGGGCAAGAGCAGGTTCCTGGTCCACATCCACCTTCCCTACTGTATATCCCTCAGCTGCGATCTCTTCTACAATAGGCGCCTGCCGCATACACGGGCCGCACCAGGTTGCCCAGAAATCCACCAGAACCGGCTTTTCTGACTGAAGTACCTCTGTTTCAAAATTCTGTGATGTTAAAGTAATTTCCATAATCAATCGCTCCTTTATTTTTTGAATTTTCTTCGGATATATTTTCCTGCGCTGATTCCTGCCGCGCAGCCTTCTGAGACGGCTGTCGCTACCTGAAGCAGGCCGCCTGTACAGTCTCCTGCTGCAAAAAGTCCCGGAATCGTTGTTTCCATTTCCTGATTTACTCTGATATTTCCTTTTTCTGTAAGTTCAGCTCCCATCTGCCGGGCAATCTCCGTACTTCCCGCTGTTCCAAGAGCTACGAATATCCCGTCAGCCGGATAAAAAGACTCCTTCTGACCATCACTTTCCAGGGTACTCATATCCTGTTCCATCCGAAGGCCGGAAACAGTATTCTCACCTTCTACTGACTGGATTTTCATGGTATTCACCTGAATATCATGTTCTCTTGAAAATTCAGGCTTTTCCCCATTGGTATAAATCGTCACGGAAGGAGTCACATTTTTCAGCTGCTCTGCCTCATGAAGGGCAAAATCACTGTTTCCCAGAACTGCAACCTGTTTTCCCCTGTAAAAAAAGGCATCGCAGATAGCGCAGTAGCTGACTCCTTTTCCTTCGTATTCTCTGATTCCCGGAATAGAGGACGCTGCCCGTTTACTTCCTGTAGCAAGGATCACACTTTCTGTTTCTATGTCTCCGTCTGTTGTTCTGATTGTAAAAGTATCAAATCCGCTGATCCCCAGAACCTGGGTTTCCATGACTCTGACTCCCAGAGCCTTTGCCTGGGCAATTCCTCTGTCAAAAAGCTCCTGCCCGGAAAGAGGCTTCTCCAGGCCATAATAATTTTCTATTTTTTCTGCTTTTTCAAGGGCTCCGATCCCTGTGTGGATCACAAGAGGATCCAGATTTCCTCTGGCTGTATAAAGAGCTGCGGAAATCCCTGCCGGACCTGCGCCAATGATCACTACATGTTCCATTTCCATTCACCTGCCTTTTTCTATAGTATACTGTTTTCCTGAAAAGATTTCTGTGATTTTATCACAGAATAAAAATTTCTGTTTTGGACAAAGCATACAAGTCCGATTCAAACTTCTTGGAAAATAAGAATCACGACCACCGGCTTGCTCTAACAATAAGTAAGACAGAACCGTCCAGAAGTTCTGAACTGATTCTGTCTTATTTTATTCACATTTATACAATCCTGTCAAGGGCACAGATCTCCACGCCCTCATCGGTCAAAGCTCTGCGGATTTTTTCCACAAACGCAAGGGCCTTGGCCCCGTCTCCGTGAACGCACACAGAATCTGCCTGAATAGGAATATCCTTTCCGGTAATTGCCGTAACCTTTTTCTCTTTTACCATCCGCACTACACGGGAAACCGCAAGCTCCTCGTCTGTGATCATTGCGCCTTCTTTACGGCGGTTTACAAGAGAACCGTCCTCCTCATAGGCACGGTCCGCAAAAACCTCCAGCGCGGTGCGAAGTCCCAGGTCTTTTGCCGCCCGGGCAAGCTCGCCGCCGGAAAGAGCCAGAACAATAAGCTCCGGATCAAAGTCTTTGATCCCCTGACAGATTGCAAGAGACAGCTCATAGTCTTTGGCAGCCATATTGTAAAGGGCTCCATGAGGCTTCACATGCTGCATTTTCATATGATGGACTCTGCAGAAGGCTTCCAGCGCTCCAAGCTGATACAGAACATAAGCCTTTGCCTCGTCAGGGCTGACGCTTAAATTCCTTCTGCCAAATCCCATCAGATCCGGCAAGCCCGGATGCGCCCCCACATGAATGCCGGCTTCTTTTGCCATGCCAAGAGTCTTATCCATCACAACGGGATCAGAAGCATGATAGCCGCAGGCTACATTGGCTGATGTGATCAGAGGGATCACCTTATCGTCATTTCCAATGGTATAATTGCCAAAGCTTTCTCCCAGGTCACTGTTTAAATCTACTTTGTACATAAATCCTGTCACTCCTATTTAATATGCATCAGATTTTCAATAAATCCTGTATCTGCCTTTCCTTCACAGAATACCGGATGTCTCATGATCTGATACTGAAAATCAAGATTTGTTTCCACTCCTACGATCAGCATCTCATCCAGCGCAGAACGCATTTTCTGGAGAGCAGCCTCACGGTCCGGAGCATGGACGATCACCTTGGCGATCATGGAATCATATTCAGAGGGGATCCGGTACCCTGTATAAAGTCCGGTATCCACCCGCACTCCGTTTCCTGCCGGAAGATGAAGATGCTGAACCACACCGGGACTTGGCATAAAATTCTTTTCCGGTATCTCTGCGTTGATCCTGCATTCAATAGCGTGGCCGCGCAGCTTCACATCCTCCTGTTTAAAGCTCAGCGGAAATCCCATGGCAACTCTGATCTGCTCAATGATCAGATCCGTGCCTGTAACCATTTCTGTAACGCCATGCTCTACCTGGATCCGGGTATTCATTTCCATAAAAAAGAATTCACCCTTCGGGCTTACAATAAACTCAATGGTTCCTGCATTGATGTAGTTTACTGTTTTGGCAGCCAGTACCGCATACTGGTTCATTTTTTCTCTGGTTTCCTCTGTGATAGCCGGAGACGGAGATTCTTCGATCAGCTTCTGATGATTTCTCTGAACAGAGCAGTCTCTTTCTCCAAGAGCCACAACATTTCCGAATTTATCTGCCATGATCTGAATTTCCACATGACGGGGATTTTCCACAAACCGCTCAATATACATGGTGTCGTCGCCAAAAGCGTTTGCCGATTCTCTCTGAGCCACATTAAACTGAAATTCAAATTCATCCTCTGAAGCAGCTACTCTCATTCCTTTTCCGCCGCCTCCGGAGGATGCCTTGATCATAACCGGATATCCGATCTCTCCGGCAAGCTTCAGTCCTGTTTCCGCATCATAAACAGGTTCCTTTGTTCCCGGTACTACAGGAACTCCGGCTTCCATCATGGTTTTTCTTGCCTGAGATTTATTTCCCATTTTATCGATCACGTCTGCGTCCGGACCTATGAAGGTAATCCCGTTTTCCTGACATCTGCGGACAAATTCACTGTTTTCAGATAAAAATCCAAATCCGGGATGAATGGCGTCCGCTCCCATATTTCTGGCAGCCTGGATGATCCTGTCCATATTCAGATAACTGTTTCTGGCAGGGCCCTCTCCAATACAGATTCTCTGGTCTGCCAGCTGTACATGAAGGCTTTTGGCATCCTCTTTGGAATAGACAGCCACACTGCGTATGCCTAAATTTCTGCAGGCGCGGATAATTCGGACAGCAATTTCTCCCCGGTTGGCAATCAAAATTTTGTTAAACAATATTCAGGCCTCCCTCCGGCTTTTATAATTTTTTTACACGGAACAGAGGCTGTCCGTATTCTACCTTCTGCTCATTGCTTACAAGAACTGCTTCGATCTCACAGTCAAAATCGCTCTGGATCTCATTCATCAGCTTCATCGCTTCCAGAATACATACTGTCTGTCCATTTTTTACCTGGTCTCCCACCTTTACAAAAGTCGGGGCATCCGGCGCCGGAGCTGAATAAAAGGTTCCCACAATGGGAGAAGTGATAAAGAGCTTCTCATCTTCCTGATCCGCTTCTTCCACAGCCGGCTCCGGTGCACCCGCAGCCGCTGCTGCCGGCACTCCGGCTGCCACTACAGGAGGATGATCCAGCTTGCTCATTGTGATCTTCATATCGCCCTCTTTCAGAGTAAATTCTGTCAGAGAAGAATTTTCGATTATTTTTACCAGTCCTTCAATTTTTTCTAAATCCATTCGTATCTCTCCTTTTCTGCTGCATTTTCTGTTTCTGTTGATTCCTGAAAGTACAGGCTGCTGTTCTCACAGCGCTGTCCCGTACAAAGCTCTATTCAAATAATTTCCTCAGTCTTTTTGCAACCAGTCTGCAGTCCAGAACCTCTTTGCAGGGCTGGTGGATGATCTTTCTCATAGCATCCAGCTCTTCAATTTCTTTCAGATAAAGAGCCTGGGCTTCCTGCACGGTAACTGCCCGGAACCGGATCTTGTGGTCTGTTTTTCTCTGCACTACAGCCGGGATATCTACAGATGCCACTGTAGCGATCTTTCCATATCCTCCGGTTGTCTGTCTGTCAGAGAGAAGAATGATCGGCTTTCCATGAGAGGGAACCTGCACAGAGCCAAAAGCAATTCCGTCAGAAATGATATCTGAGGTTTCCTTTGGCGCAATAAACGGTCCTTCCAGTCTGCATCCCATTCTGTCAAAATCGCTTGTCACTGTGTACTCGCTGCTGAGAAATGTCTCAATTCCCTGCCTGCTGAAAAGCTCTTCCTGAGGCCCCATAACCACACGGATCTCTGCCTGATCCTGGTCAAAGTTTTCCGGCTCCAGCTTTCTGGAAAGGAAAAACGGAAGGTATCTTCTTTTAATGCGGAAATTCATATAATCGCCTGCCTGAAGCTTCCTTCCCTTAAAACCTCCGATCCCGCTTTTCATATTGGTACAGCGGCTTCCCATAACCACCGGAATGTCCAGATAGCTGGAAAAAGCAATGTATCCTCTGCTTCCGGTTCTTGCGCTTCCAAATTTCAGAATATCCCCTTTGTTCATATAAAGGGCCGTATACATAGGTACCGGTTCTCCATTGACCTGAGGCTGAAAATCTCCTCCGGTAATGGCAATAATGGTTGCTGACGTAAATTCCAGTGTGGGACCGATCAGCGTCATTTCCAGCACCGCCTCATTTTCCGGATTGTCCAGAAGAAGATTGGCTATTTTAAAGGAACGCACATCCATAACTCCTGCCACAGAAAAGCCCTGGCTCTGATATCCGGTGCGGCCAAGATCCTGAACTGTTGTCATCATTCCGCCTTTTAATACACGAATTCCCATTTTACACCTCTTCCTCGTGGATCACACACTGGTATTCTCCACGTTCCACAGCATCCTTGATGCGAAGATATTCCTCTTCGTCCACCGGAACAAATCTGATATAATCTCCGGCTTCTACCAGAATAGGTACTTCTCTGTCCGGATCATAGGTTTTTACCGGAGTCATGCCCATAAGCTGCCAGCCTCCCGGAGAGTCCAGTGGATAAATTCCCGTCTGAGAGCCTCCGATTCCCACACTGCCTGCGCTGATCCGGATCCTGGGATTGGCAAGCCTTGGCGTATGAAGCCGCTCATCCAGACCTCCCAGATAGGTAAAGCCCGGAAGAAATCCCAACATATAGATCAGATAATCCTTTGAGGAATGAATGCGAATAACCTCTTCCTCTGTCAGACCTGCATGTTCTGCAATGTTCGCAATATCCGGTCCATATTCGCCGCCATAACATACCGGGATCTCAAAAATCCTTTTGCGTGTCTCGCCCGCTTTCACTTCTACCTTTACCAGGGCCTGCATTCTTTCGCGGATCTCATCATAGGAGATCACGCGGGGGTCGTAATTGATCAGAAGAGAACAGAATGCAGGGATCATGTCCACCACGCCCTCAATATGCTGTTCCTTCATAAGCTGAATAGTAGCAGAAATCTTCCTGTTGATCTCCGGACTGATCTCCTTTCCGAATTCAATCAAAATAGAAGAATCTCCTGCTGTTAAAATCCTGATATTCTGCATGTTTTTCTCCTTGATTCATAAATATCAGAAAAAGGTGTAAGCCTCTGTGACCACACCTTTCCCTGTTCTCACTATGCTCAGAATAAACTTCCCAGATTTGATACAAAAGTTGTGATTCCAAGATAAGCAGAAATAATAACTACAATAATTCCAAGTACCAGAAGCCATGTAGGATGATGATAATTTTCTCCCATAATGGTTTTTTTCTTTGATGCGATCAGGCAGATTCCCAGAGTGATCGGAAGGATCAGTCCGTTGAGGGCTCCTGCAACAACAAGAAGCGTTGCCGGATTTCCAAGGATCAGCATGATCAGTGTAGATGCTGCGATAAAGCCGATGATCACTCCATTCTCATGCTTTTCAATAGCCGGATGGAAGGTCTTTAAAAAGGATACGGATGTATAAGCCGCACCAATGATGGAAGTGATCGCCGCACATAAAAGAACAAGACCTGCGAAACGGTAGCCGATCTCTCCCGCACCCTTTCTGAATGCATCCGCTGCCGGGTTGGCAGAGTCAAGAGCCACGCCCTTTACTACTACGCCAAGCACTGCCAGGAACAGGAAAATACGGACGATGGTTGCAATACCGATTCCCATTACAGAGCTTTTATTGATCTCTTTTAAGTTCTTTTCACCTGTAATACCAGCATCGATCAGACGGTGCGCTCCGGCAAAGGTAATATATCCTCCCACAGTTCCGCCCAGAAGCGTGATAATAGCAGGCACAAGAGCCTGTACCCCTGCATCCGGAACAAAGGTATTCTTAATGGCTGAACCTACCGGCGGCTTTACAACTACGATCACAATAAAAATAACCACGATCATGATCGCTCCAAGAATTTTGGTCAGTGTGTCCATGGCACCTTTTGCATTTCTGGAAAGGAACACCAGGATTGCCAGCACTCCTGCAAGTACATATCCTACCTTGGTTGGGATTCCCAGAAGGGTGTTAAAACCAAGGGCTCCTCCGCCAACGTTTCCGATATTAAATACCAGACCGCCTAAAACTACCATAAAAGCAACCAGATATCCAAGTCCCGGAAGCACTTTATTGGCAACTTCCTGTCCTCTCAGACCTGTCACGCAGAGCACTCTCCAGATGTTCATCTGTGCCACTGCGGCCAGAAGAATGGAGATCAGGATTACAAAGCCGAAGCTTGCCTGAAAATCACTGGTGAATTTTGATGTCTGAGTCAGAAATCCAGGTCCGATCGCTGAGGTTGCCATCAAAAAGGCAGCGCCCAGAAGCGCACCTCCGTTTTTCTTTTTGTCACTCATGCTCTTTCCTCCTTTTTTCGTTTTTGATAGAAAAAGACACTCTGCGTTGCGCAGAGTGCCTGCTTCAAACTCTTGGATTATTATATCATAATTTACAGTATTCAACAAGAATTTTTTGATTAACCCACAAGCGGATATTTATCTGTCAGTGTTTTTACAAGGGCCTTTGCCTGTTCTCTGTTATCACGGCTTTTCAGCATCAGAGAAGTGGCTTCCGCGATCACATCCATATCTTCCGGCTTCATTCCTCTGGAGGTTACTGCCGGTGTTCCCAGACGTACGCCGCTTGTTACAAACGGAGACTGAGGATCATTTGGAATGGTGTTTTTATTGCAGGTAATGTTTGCCTCGTCAAGAAGATTTTCCATTTCTTTTCCTGTTACCCCAAGGTTTTTCAGATCTACCAGCATCAGATGATTATCGGTTCCTCCGGATACAATATCAACGCCTCTGTTCTGAAGTCCTTTGCAGAGCGCCTGAGCATTTTCCACTACCATGCGGGCATACTCTTTAAATTCCGGCTGCAGAGCTTCTTTCAGGCATACCGCCTTGGCAGCGATCACATGCATCAGAGGGCCTCCCTGGATTCCCGGGAAAACAGCTTTGTTAAAGTTAAATTTCTTTGCATTTTCTGCGCTGCTCATGATCAGTCCGCCTCTTGGGCCTCTCAGTGTCTTATGTGTGGTTGTTGTTACAACGTCAGCATAAGGGACAGGGCTTGGATGCTGTCCGCCTGCCACAAGACCGGCAATATGAGCCATATCCACCATAAGATATGCTCCCGCCTCGTCTGCAATCTCACGGAACTTCTTAAAATCAATGGTGCGGGCATAGGCACTGGCACCTGCGACGATCATTTTGGGCTTACATTCCAGCGCAATCCTGCGAACCTCGTCATAGTCCAGGATGCCGTCATCATTTACTCCATAGGAAACCGCATGGAAATAAGTACCTGACATATTTGCCGGACTTCCATGTGTCAGATGGCCTCCGTGGGCAAGATCCATGCCCAGCACGGTATCCCCCGGCTTCAGCATTGCAAAAAATACTGCCATGTTTGCCTGGGCTCCGGAATGAGGCTGAACATTTACATATTCGCAACCAAAAAGCTCTTTCGCCCTGTCGATCGCAAGCTGCTCGACTTCATCCACACAGGCGCACCCGCCGTAAAATCGTTTGCCCGGATATCCCTCTGCATATTTATTTGTCAGCGGACTTCCCATTGCTGCCATAACAGCCCTGCTCACCCAGTTTTCGGATGCTATCAGCTCGATATGAGAATTCTGACGCTGCACCTCCGCCTGAATCAGATCCGCGATCTCTTTATCTGTCTGCTGAATTTCTTCTAATGAATACATGCTCATCCTCCTTGTAAATATCTTTCTCCGTAACGAAACGTCCATGTCTGCTTCAGACTCTCTGAATCCCTCAGACCTTCCGTGCTTAAAACTGTTACTGCTCTCCGCAACACTAGAATTGATTATACCTGAATCCCCTATCTATGTCAACGAGAAAAAGACATTTGTCCGTCATGCAAAAATTTTTGTATTCTTTTTCAATTTTATTAAGTTTTTTTTGACTATTTATGATATCTTTTTTATAATAGAGTGAAGTATTAACATAAAAGGAGCATTTGCTATGAGAGGCTTTGAATATTACACCCCCACAAGGGTGATTTTTGGAAAAGATACACACATGAAGGCCGGCGAACTTCTGAAAGAATACGGCTGCAAAAAAGTTCTGATCCATTACGGCAGCGGAAGCGCTGTTTCTTCCGGACTTCTGGATCAGATCAAATCCAGCCTTGCCGAAGCCGGGGTGGATTTTGTCACGCTGGGAGGCGTTGTGTCCAATCCCAGACTCAGCAAGGTTTGCGAAGGAATTGAGCTGTGTAAAAAAGAGCAGGTGGATTTTCTTCTTGCCGTAGGAGGCGGAAGCGTCATTGATTCCTGCAAGGCTATCGGCTACGGCGTTGCCAACCCCTGGACAGATGTATGGAATTTCTTCCTGAAAACAGAAGTGCCCAAAGACTGCCTTCCCATTGGCGCCATTCCCACTATTGCCGCATCAGGAAGTGAAATGAGCGGTTCCTGTGTGATCACCAACGAGGACGGATGGCTGAAGCGGGGAAGCACCAGAAGCGATCTCTGCCGTCCGAAATTCGCTCTTTTAAATCCCAGACTTACTTATACACTGCCCCAGTACCAGACTGAGAGCGGATGTGTGGATATTCTCATGCATACCATGGAACGATACTTTGTCAACCTGGAAACTATGGAGATCACTGACAGCATCAGCGAGTCCCTGATGCAGACTGTGATCTACAATGCCAGAATACTTATGAAAGAGCCGGGCAACTACAATGCAAGGGCCGAAGTGATGTGGGCCGGAAGCCTGTCCCACAACGGGCTTACAGGCTGCGGAACAGGTGGCGGCGACTGGGCCTGCCATCAGCTTGAGCATGAGCTGGGCGGTCTGTATGATGTGGCGCACGGCGCCGGACTTGCCGCTATCTGGGGAAGCTGGGCACGATATGTATATCTGGAAAACCCGGAGCGCTTCGCCCAGTTTGCAACAAATGTATTTGATATTCCCTGCTATGTGGATTTTGAAAAAACAGCGCTGGCCGGCATTGAAGCCATGGAAGATTTTTTCCGCTCCATAAAAATGCCCACCAGCCTCCGGGAGCTCGGTCTTGATCTGAGTGAAAAACAGATTCATGAGCTTGCCTTTAAATGCAGTTTTGAAGACACCCGTACCATCGGCGTCTTCAAACAGCTGAATATGAAAGACATGGAAAAAATCTATCTTATGGCCCGCTGACCCTTCCGGTCTGCCTACCTGATAACTGTCTTTTCTATCGAAATAAAGTTTTTGTCAGTATCCTGAAATTTCACCGCAGATTCCTGATCTGTTTCAGAAATAAAGGTGAATTTCAGGATTCTTTTTTATTTATGCAGAACAGCACTTTCAGAGATTAGAAAACTTAATCAGCCGGAAGCACACCTGTTCTCTTACAGAGAAATACGTCTCTCCTTTCCGTCATATACAAAACGTTTCTCCACCTTATCTCCTTCCAGGATCACGCGGCATTCACGTCCCTTCAGCCCCTGTGCAAAGGTATGCTCTGCTGCGCCGATTGTCAGGCAGTGCTCATCATCCTTCCAGGTAAGAGAAATCTGATTATATTTGCCCTGCTCATATGCATATCCGTCTCCGTCATCCTCATACAGAACAAAGCTTCCGTCAGCGCCCGGATAAATATGGATCTCAAAGGGTGTGTCCACCGCCTCGTCCGCATAGCGCATTTTCTGCTCCATGGGAATGACAGCTCCGGCCTTTACAAATACCGGAATATGGTCAATGGAAGCGTCCGCTTCCACCTCTGTGCCCCCCTCATATTCTTTCAGCGTATGGAAATCATACCATTTCGTTCCCGCCGGAAGATAGCAGTTCCAGAGCTTCTCACGGTCAATGGCGCGGCTTTCCCTCTCATAATACATAGGTTCTGTTACCGGGCATACCAGAAGGCTGTCGCCAAACATATACTCATCTCCCAGCGCCGCTGCGCGTTTATCCTGTGCAAAATCAAAAAGCAGGCTTCTCATCATTGTATAATCATCTGTCCAGATTCTTGCTGCATTGGAGTAAATATAAGGCATCAGTCTGTATCTCAGCTCAATATTCTTTACAAGCGCATCATAGAAAGGCTCGCCTGGCCTGCCGAAATTCCACACCTCCCTGGGGGTGTCCGTGCCGTGTGAACGGAACATGGGAAGAAAAACTCCCTGCTCAAACCAGCGCACATACAGTTCTCTGTAACCGTAATCCTCCACACCTTCCTCGTAATCCCCTCTCCAGAACCACTTTGGCGTTGGATCCTTGCTGCAGGAGCAGCCTCTGTGCTGCCAGTTTTCGTTTACGGTAAAGAAACCGCCGATATCAAGAGTCCAGTAGGGCATACCGCTCATACACATATTCAGCCCCTCATGGATCTGTTTTTTCATGGTATCCCAGGAGGCAAAAATATCTCCTGACCACAGGACAGTTCCGAATTTCTGACTGGATGCATAACCGGAGCGTGTCAGGTTCAGAACACGTTTGTCCGGATTGGACTTTCTCTGATTTTCATAAATCCCCTGAGCATGTGCAGCCGCATAAAGGTTTGCCCTCTCTGCCCCAAGGAATCTGCGGTGCTCGTCTCCTACCAGGCGGAAACGCTCCCATGGCTCTCTTTTAAACTCACCATTCCAGTCCGGGCCGGAAAAGGGCTCTGTAGAATCACACCACCAGGAATCAAAGCCGCCGGAAAACAGCTCCCTCTCCGCCTGTTTCCAGTAAAGTTCTCTTGCTTCCTCAGAAAAAGCATTGTAGGTGGCATAATCATAAAAAAGATGTCCTGCCGCCTTCATCTCCTCGTAATCCTCTGTTCCGGAATTCATATTCGGCCATACCGATACCATGGAATGCACATGCATATCGTGAAGCTTCTGATTCATTTCTGTCAGGCTTGGATAGCGTTCTCTGTCCACACGCTTGTTTCCCCATTTGCCCGGCTCCCAGGTATTCCAGTCCTGTACCACACAGTCCAGAGGAATGTCAAGATCACGGTATTTCTTTGCAATACCAACTACCTCGTCCTGAGTTTTGTAGGCTTCTTTGGACTGCACATAGCCAAAGGACCATTTGGGCAGCATCACGGCCCGTCCTGTAAGAAAACGGAAGCCTTTGATGATCTCATCCAGGTTCTCTCCTCTGATAAAATAATAATCCAGCTGCTCGATCATATCCAGATACAGCCAGGAGCCTCTGCAGTCGTCGTTAAAGGTCATCAGGGAGCCGCAGTCCACCAGGATTCCATATCCCCTGTCCGATACCAGGAAGGGGATCGGGATGCGCATATTATGCTGATAAAGGTACTGAACGTTTCCACGATAATCATAAATGCCTTCCTCCCCCTGTCCAAGACCATGGATATGCTCGTCCGGCTGCCAGCAGAAGTTCAGTTTTCCGTGAAAGGCCATGTGATCCTCCACAGCCTTCAGATTCTGCACAAAATTTCTCTCGCCGTCTACGGTCTGAACTCTTTTGATAACAGGCTCCTCGCCCCCTGTAGAATAAACCATAAGAGGAGCCTCTGTCAGTTCCTTGCGGCCCTCCTTCAAAAGTACACGGCCGTCATCAGCATTCCGCCATACAAAGCCTCCGTTTTTGCTGTCAGCCTCCAGAACCACTCTCTCTGTCCGGAAAACAGTTTTTTCTCCGTCCTCACTGACACTAAAAGAGCTTTCCGGACATACCTTAATGCCAACAGGTGACTTTTGCTCCCAGTTCTCTCTTTTTGTGTAAGAACATCTGATAATATTGTCACGTACTGCCTGAACCCTGCAGTTTCCGTCCTTTAATCGAAATTCCCACTCATGTTTCTGCATAATACCCATAATACTTCTCCTTTATTTTCAGATTAAGCAGAAAAAGGGCATCAGCCCTTTACTGCTCCGGCGGTCTGTCCGCCTACGATATGCTTCTGGCACACCAGATACATAATGATAACCGGCAGACAGGTCAGAAGAATGTCCGCACAGATCAGGTTCCAGCTCTTTGAATACTGTCCGAAGAAATTGTATACAGCCAGTGTCATCGGCCATTTTTCGGAAGAATTCAGGAAATACAGAGGCATTACGAACTCATTCCATGTATTCAGGAAGCAGAGAACTGCCGCTGTCACCATACTTGATTTCATCATCGGCATGACGATATTAAAGAAAAGTCTCCAGGGTCCGCAGCCGTCCAGCACTGCCGCCTCATCCAGATCCACCGGAACCTTTGACACAAAGCCGTACAAAAGGAATACAGAAAACGGAAGCTGCATTGCCACATACAGAAGAATGATACCCAGCCTTGTATCATTTAACTGTGTCACCTGCATCACTTTCATCAGAGATACATAGTTAATGGGGATCACAATACCCAGAACCATGTACATATACAGTCTGTTGTCAGCTTTTCCCCGTCTTCTGGCAAGTACATAGGCTGCCATGGATGCAAGGATTACAGTAATGACCGTTGCGCAGCCTGCATACAGAAGACTGTTCAGGAAGCTGGTTCCCAGCTTTCCTTTTTCAATCACAACTGCAAAATTACTGAACTCCCAAATCTTTGGAAGCGTCAGAGACAAGGTAAGGGCCTCAGAATCCGGTTTAAATGCATTGATCACGATCAGAAGAAGAGGGATCAGCATGATCAGAGAAAAAATCCATGCAAGGATATTTTTTAATATTGTCAGAATGGTTTTCTTGGTTTTCGCATTCATTACTCGATCACCTCATCTTTCGTCAGAATCTTAATCATAAAGTAGCCTACGATCACCATAAAAATGAACATAACGGAACTGATGGTGGTGCCCTGTGCATACAGGCCCTGGGAGAACTGCTTAAATACTGCAGTGTACATAACCTCTGTTCTGTGTCCCGGTCCTCCGTTTGTCAGGGCATATACCATATCAAATACCTTCAGGCCATAAAGCACGTTCAGTACGATAGTTACTGCCAGAGTCTGCTTCAGCATGGGAAGAGTAATGTAGCTGAATTTTTTAAATCCGTTTGCTCCGTCAATACTTGCGGCCTCATAATAAACATTGGGGATGGCAAGAATGCCCACGATCAGAATTGTCATAATGTATCCGGTTCCACGCCAGATATCAACCCCCATAACAGACCAGAATGCGATCTGCGGATCGGTAAGCCATCTCTGTGTAAGACTTTCCAGACCGATCATCCGAAGTCCCTCATTAAGAAGACCGTTTTTCGGATTCAGAATGGAAGTAAATACAAGGCCAATGATCAGAATAGAAAGAACTGACGGCATGTACATTACGCCTCTGTGGAAATTCTTTGCCTTAATATTCCTGCTGAGGGCAAGGGCGAACAAAAGTCCCAGTCCTGTTTTTGCAGCAGTGGTCACCACAGTAAATAAAAGTGTGTTCAGTATGTACTGCAGATAATCCTGGTCGCCGCTGAATACATCAATAAAATTTTGAAAGCCAACAAAATTCAGCTCCTTTGAATATGCAGACCAGTCTGTAAAAGAATAGCCGATTCCAATGATCCCGGGAATAACGGACAGGGCCGTATAGATAAAAATAGCGCCTGCTGCAAAATACCAGGGATAAATCTTTGATTTGTTCACAAAATCCTCCTCCATTTCTCTTTGTTTCTCTCTGTTTTTCTTTATTTTAGGGTAAAACGCATAATTTTCCCATGCACTCGCCTGTTTTATTTATGTATTTTTTTAACCAGATGTGGTACAATATGAACACTTAATGAATCCAAGTCAAAGACGCAGGATGAATTTAGTGAGAATATATGCCTGGACACTTAACGAGGTCGAGCGATGCGAACACCAAGTTTAGTGACCATGGTGCAATGGCAAAAGATAAAATCGGAGGTGTGTCTTATGTTTGCCAGACATGGAAAAAAGAGTATTCAGACCATTCTGTTTTACCGTTTTTTATCGGTAACCGCAGCGCTGCTGATCATAGTCTCAGCCATTGTCTATCTGATCCAGTACACAAAAATGTACAAAAATATGGAGAATGACATTATCCGCACAAGCTCCAGTATTGGCGATGCCATTGACCTTCAGATCAGCCAGATGGATAATATATGTCTTAATGTGATCAACTCCACCTCCGTAAAAGACACCTTTGCTGAGTGGAGCCAGAACAAAAATGCCTCCGCCTATGAGCGGCGTCAGCAGCAGAATCAGCTGAACAACTCTCTTGTTTCCATACGAGGAATTGACACCTCCATCCGCCAGGTGAATCTTTATTCCATGGAGTCAGGCGGATATGGAGTGGGAAACTATTACGGCAGACTGTCCAAAAGTACAGCCGATCTTCCCTGGTATAAGGGAGCGGTAGAAAAGGACGGCTACCGTTTTTTTCAGGCTGACAGCCATCCTCTTCTCTCCCGGCACTCAGGAACTGAGACTGACAGGTTTTATTTTTCCCTTTACCGTATGTACTTTGACAACTACCATAATCCTGCCGGCTTTGTGGAAGTGTCCAAATACTATGATGAGCTTTTTGAGGAAGCGCTTTCGCCCACCACTTCTTCCAGTATTGATATCACCGTGTATGATGAGGACGGCAGGCAGATTTATCCGGATACTGCCTCTGGCGGTGAAAAACACTTTGATTATTTCACGGAACTTAACTCCCGTGATCTTTCTTCAGACAGCGCCCGGATATATAATGATCTGAAGCAGCAAAAAGAGTTTGTCACTGTGTGCCCTCTGGACTACAGCGGATTTACTGTAACTGCATCCATTAATAACACAGGCTTTTATACTCCCATCCTTGCCAGCCTCATGTGGATTCCCCTGCTGGCTCTCAGTCTGTTTGTAGTCTGCTATTTTGTGGCAGGATTTTTAAGCCGCAGGCTTGCCCAGCCACTGACAGAAATGCACCAGTTTCTGTCACAGTCTGATTCCGCCGGAAAGTTCCGGCAGATCAGTCTGAAAGATTCCGGAGTCATAGAGATCGACCGGCTGCGCGACTCTCTGAACAGCTCCATCCGCGCCCAGGAGGCTGCAACGGAATCCCTTCTTGTGATGAAGGAATCTGAGATACAGGCCCAGATGCTTGCTTTACAGGCACAGATGAATCCTCATTTTCTCTACAATTCCCTGAATACCATCGGAGCTATGGCCGAAGAGGGAATGACGGAGGAGGTCACCTCCATGTGCCAGGATATCACCTCCATTCTCCGATACATATCTTCAGACAAAGAGTCAGTTTCCACAGTGGAGGAGGAACTGGAGCACTGTTCTCTTTATTTAAACTGTATGAAAATGCGCTTTAAGGACAAATTCACTTATGAGTTTGACATTGGCGATGATCTTCTGGATCTGAAGATCCCCAAGCTGTGCATCCAGCTTCTGATTGAAAATTCGGTAAAATTTGTATCAAAAACAGCGCCGCCCTGGCATATCCGCATTGAGGGCTACATTGATGCCGGACAGTGGCTGATCTCCGTAAAGGACAACGGCCCCGGCTTTGACCCGGAGGTAGACAGACATCTCCGATCTCAGATGGATGAAATCCTGAAATACAGCCGGCTTCCCAGCCTGGAGCTGGACGGCATGGGTATTCTCAATATTTTTATCCGCTTTTATCTTCTGTTCGGAAGCTCTTTTTTGTTCCAGTTCGGAAATCTGCCCGAAGGAGGCGCTTTTGTAATTGTAGGAGGACGTTTTCATGAAAAAGATCAAACATTATAACATCATGCTGGTTGAAGACGAAGAACTGCTCCGCCAGTCTCTTGCCAGACACATCGACGCTCTGGACAACGGCTACAAGGTAGTCTGTCAGGCAATGGACGGACAGGAAGCTCTGGATGCCCTGAAGCAGGAGGATATCCACCTGATCATCACAGATATCCGTATGCCTGTTATGGATGGACTGACTCTTGCCCGTAACATCCACCAGCAGTATCCCCATATTCTTACTGTGATCCTGTCCGGCTATGCAGACTTCCAGTACGCTCAGGAGGCTCTGCGCCAGGGTGTATTTGACTATCTCCTGAAGCCTGTGACCCGTGAAAGTCTGGAAAGCACTCTTGGAAAGGCAAGCCTTGCTCTGCAGAAATATTACGAGCTGGAGGAGGACACCTCCATGGCGGGAAAGGATTCCCAGGAAATCGTAGACTACGTGGTTCTTTATATCCGCAATCACTACATGGACGATATTGACTTCTCGGATATTTCTTCCCGTATGGGTTTCAGCTCTGCGTATCTCACAAAGCTGTTCAACAGATACGTGGGAAACACACCGTTAAAGTATCTTACAGACGTACGCATCCACGAAGCCAAGCATCTTTTGTTAAATACCACTCTTCCCATCCGTGAGGTGGGTGAAAAAGTCGGCTACCCGGATCAGTTCCATTTCAGCAAAACCTTCCGCAAGCTTACCGGAATAAATCCTACTGCGTACCGCCAGAAACCGCAGATGGAAGAATAATTTGCAGCAATAAAAATAAGTGCAGGTATCAGAGTTAATTACTCTCTGACAACTACACTTTTTTGGTACTGAAAAGACCTGTTATCGGTTTACAGAACTGATTACAGGTCCTCATTTATTCTGCTGGTCTTTATGCATTGCTGTTTTTCCTGTACAAAGCTTAAAAAAGTGTACAAATCCTTTATTGATCTGTCTTTGTGCCATACATAATCCCGCTTAATATTTCTTCTACGCTCGAGTATTTCCTTCGAGTATTGCAGATCCTGTTGTGAAAAATTTAATATTTGCTTATTTATATTTTCATTTTAAAAGAACCTTAAAAAGAACGACATAGCTTTCGCTATGCCGCCCTTTATGCTTTAAAATTACTTATGATTTATTTCCAGGCTTCGTCGCCGACTGCCTCTGCCTGCGTTGCACGTCTCTCATCAATTGCGTTGAGAACATCTTCTGAAGTCATGTCGCCGATAAACATGGATACGATATCCTGTGTCAGCTCTGTCCACTGAGGATTCAGGTATTTAATAGTATCCTGGAATACAGTTCCCTGCTTCTCAGCAGAATCGATAAACTCTTTTGTTTCATCGCTGTAGGAAGGTGTCTGACCAACCTCGAAAGGAAGGTTCTCGATCTTGTCACAGTTGTCAATCATGTACTGTACACTGTCAGCAGAAGCAATGTACTCAAGGTACTGTTTTGCTTCTTCCTGATGCTCAGAACCGGAATAAATAAATCTGGACGGTCCAACCGGATGTACGTTCAGAATGTCGTTGTCAAGAAGCGGAATCTTGAACATACCAAAGTCTTCCTCTGTGTAAGTGCCTTCGGAAGCTGCTGCGATTGCCGGAATCTGACCGGGTTTCTCAAGAGCCATTGCGTACTCGCCTGTTCCAAGATACATAAGAAGATCTGTGTACTCGTCAGACAGGTAGTTGTCGCCGAAATAGCCTTTCTGGGCCATATCGTTCAGCTGGTCAAGTGCCTGTTTCAGTTCAGGAACATCTGCAAATTTGATCTTGTTATTGTTCAGATCATCTACAATATTCGGAACAAGATCCTCATATTTTCCGCCGATCTCAGTAAACCACATAGTCTGATGCCAGCCGTCTGCACATGGCTCATAGATTGGAGTTACCTCATTGTCAAGAAGTGTCTGACATACTTCCTCAAACTCTGCAAATGTAGTTGGAACTTCCAGCTTATTCTCTTCAAAAATCTTCTTGTTGTAAATTACATAATAATCTGTGGAAACGTCGAAATAAGTCATTCCGTAAACCTTGTCGCCTACAGAAGTCTGCTCTTTTGCAAACTCATCATAGGTCTCTACCCATGGCTGATCGGAAAGATCTACTGCGTTTTCTTCTACGTTATACTGGGAAACAATATCAAAGGCTCCGGCCTGTCCGCCAAAGATATCCGGACCCTCACCACTGTTCAGTTTTGTCATCAGCATATTGTAATACTGATCAGCCGGGACAATCTGATAATCAATCTTGATTCCGGTCTCTTCCTCAAATTTTTTGCCAAGCTCCATCTCCGCGTCATACACCCAGTCCTGACTTGCCATTACAGTAATGGTTGTATCGCCCTCCGCATGAACTGTCTCTGCATATACAGTGATAGATCCTGCTGCCATTGCACCACAAAGAAGTGCAGCCACTAATTTTTTCTTCATCGTAAAAACCCTCCTGTTTTCTTGATGGTTTTATCATACCAGCACATTCACCAAAAGAACATGGAAATTGCGCAGCTCTTTTTGTCATTTTTTAACTTATCTGTGATCTCAGATGTCATAATTTTTGTTCATACACTGAAATACTGCTTTTCCCCGAAAAATTTATGCCATACAGATTTTACTTTTTCTCATCCCTTGGCGGCTTTCCCACCTGTTTTTTGTACAGACGGTAAAAATTGGAGATATTATGAAATCCACATTCCATGGCGATTTCCGTAACACTTTTGTCCGTATCTCTTAAAAGTTCTCTGGCGTGGCTGATACGAATGCGGGTCACATATTCACTGAAGCTGATACCGGTTACCTTCCTGAAATAAGAGGAAAAATAATTGGAACTCATATAAGCCGCTGCCGCCACTTCATCCAGGGTGATTTTTTCACTGTAATGATGATCTATATAGGAAATCGCCTGCTCCAGACGCTTCATGGCAGACTTTTTTTCCTTCAGCATCTCTCCTGATTTACTTTCATCCTGATAGGTGCGGATCAGCATGGTAAGTATACGAAGGATATTTGCCTTGATCATCAGAGGATATCCCTCTTTCTGCTGCTGCCACTCTGCATAAATCTCCCTGATTCCTTTGCGGATCTCATGACTTACCGGCTCTTCACTTCCGATCCTGTTTTTAAAATTACTTCCCCGCTCTACAAAAGGCTTCAGATATTCAGAGTCAAAAACACTGAGCTTTTCTGCCACAAATTCCGGGGAAAAAATCATTACCAGAAGCTTCATATCTTCTCCCATCAGCTTCCAGCCATGGGCTTCCACATTATTAAAAATAATAATATCCCCCGGTTTCATCATATACTCCTGTCCGTTGACAGAATAATTTCCCTGTCCTTCCTGTACGTAAGTGATCTCAAAATAACTGTGCCAGTGAAAGGTATCCGGTCGGCTGTTTTTATGATTCAGCACCACCTCTGATATCTGAAAGGGAAAATCCTTATCCAGCGCAATATTATCTCTGATAAGCTTCATCTTATAATGTCCTTTCTGCCGCTGTGTAATGGCGTGATTCTTCAGACATTATAACAAATGCCGGTTTTAAGCGCAATTATTGTCAGAAATAATCATAAAACAGACTTTTAAGGGATTATTTATAAACTATTCTGTTTTTCTGTGTTGACAAATTCTTCAATTTTTTCAAGATACTCCTGGTGTTTTCCATGTACTGCTATGCGAAAATAGTTGTTTCCCTCTATTCCTTTTATCATATAATAATCATTTTCAATTTTGAAAAACGGCTGTCTGAGCATATCCAGATACACAAATCCCCCCAGAGGTTTCAGACTTAAAATAAACTCCCTGTTTATTTTATGATCCAGAAGACAGTCCCAGGCAAACCATCCGGCTTCTGCGCACTTTTCTCTTGATTCTGTTTTTTCCACAATCTTCATTTCCAATTTCTCCTGATCTGTAAACAAAGCTTTTTCTGATAAAACCTTCAAAAAACTCCTGTCAGAGATTCTGCAATTTCTTCTGCCGCCTTTATAAAGCTTCGTATTTCCTCCTCGGTTGTGAACCAGGAAACACTGACCCTTACAGTTCCCCTTGCCCCGGTTCCCATTGCCTGATGGATCAGCGGCGAACAGTGAAGCCCTGCCCTGACTGTTATTCCATAGGTATCCCCAAGAATATAAGCACTGTCCGATGGAGAAAGCCCTGTAAAATTCATGCTCAGCACCGGGCCTCTGCATGTCTCCTTATTTCCATAAACCTGAATTCCGGGAATCCTTTCAAGTTCCTCATACAAAATCTCCATCAGATTTCTTTCTTTTTTATGGATTGTCTCCACACCTGTCTCAAGAATAAATCCCACTCCGGCATAAAGGGCTGTGATCCCGGGAAGATTATGGGTTCCCGGCTCATATTCATAATCGTCATTCTCATAAACAAGTTTTGCGCTGTCTGTTCCTGTTCCCCCAAATTTCAACGGGATCAGCCTCAGTCCCGGCCGTATATAAAAGCCTCCTGTTCCCTGAATTCCCATAAGGCTTTTATGTCCTGTAAAAACAAGGGCATCTGCTCCCCATTTCTCTGCATCTATGGGAATACAGCCTGCACTCTGAGAAACATCTGCAATGAAGATCAGTCCGTGTTTTTCTGCAAATCTTCCCACCATATCCATATCCTGAATACACCCGGTCACATTGGAACAGTGATTTACTACAATTGCTCTGGTCCGGGAAGTCACAGAACTTTCCAGTGCTGCCAGTGTGATCCTGCCGTCTTTTTCACAGGGAATCACTTTCATTTCCAGTTTCTGTGCTGACAGAAGATTTCTGACAGGTCGCAGAACACTGTTATGCTCTGTCTGAGTAACCAGAATCTCCCCATCCAGCAGTAATCCTCCCAGCACTGTATTCAGGGCTTCTGTGGCACCTGAAGTAAAATATATCCTGGAATACTCAGAAATACCCAAAAGCCTGCCCAGACGCTCTCTGCAGGCTTCTTCAATATCCTTTTTTCCAATCTGCATTCCTCCCCGAAACTGAGAAGCAGGCACGTCTTCCAGACATGCCTGCACTGCTTCTTTTACACAGGATGGTTTCGGATATGAGGTTGCTGCATTGTTCAGATAGATCAAACCTCTCCCTCCTCCCCGGCTGATTCCCGTCAGCCTTCCAGTATATTAAAATTCATAACTTTTGCGATTTTTTTCAGAATTTTTCTATAGTCGCCAAACACCAGTACCTGATGATGGCCAAAGCCTGCCAGATTATGCATATACTCTCTTGCGTCATCCATTTTAATATAATAATAAGGACTGCAGTAAGTCTCTGCATACTCGGAACGGATGACTTCCCCTACCTTTACGCACATGGTATCGCCTGCCGGATTAAATCGTCCCAGAGTTACATAATCCTCATTATTCTCTGTAAAATCAACCTGAAGCTTGCCACCGAATCCCTGACCGGTAAATGCCCAAAGTTTATATTCCAGAGGTTTGGTTCCGTAACCATTCATGCACAGCGCCGGAACTGCATGATGAATACGAAGCAGTTCATCTGTTTCATGATTGGGATTTCCCATAAATGCAGGCCGGTGAGCTGCATACTGCAGAATCACCATTGCCATCAGTGCATTGAGATCCTCTTCACATCCACTTGGAATCCCTTCATCTTTTAAAATAGAGTGGCACATACACGGGGTAAATTTTCTCTGCTGCGGAATTTCTGTGGTGCAAAGCTCATGGCAGGCCGTAGAAAATGCATTACAGTCATAAATATCCATCATTTTTTTTGCTGCCAGATAATATTTGATATCATTCAGGAACCATTCTGTATTTACCTGGGTATCTGAAGAACCATTGATGATCTTTTCTGCAATTGGTCTTGCTTCTTCGTCTGTGATCTCATCCATGTATTTAAAAATAGATGTAAAAGGAAGCTTCACAACTTCCAGGCCATAACGCTGTCTTAAAATCTCAGGATCACGGATCAGGCTCTGGATCCCAAAAGTCGGCTGAGATCCTGCAGTCAGCACAAGGGCTCTTGTATTCCGAACTGCTTTTCTTACCCAGAGAATATGCGCGATCTCATTCACATCCTGAAGATCCATACAGACATAAGCCTCTATTCCAAGTGAACGGCAATAAGCTGCAAAATCAATTCCCTCATTTCCGTTCTGCCAGATGATCACCGGTTTATTATAACGTTCAAGCTTTGGGATTCTCCAGCCCATGCACAGAAAACAGTCTACTTTGTCAAGATCTTCTCCTATTTTTGCAAAAAGCTCTTTCTCAACAGTGAAAGATTCATTATAGCGAACATCCAGAGGCTCCAGAAATTCAACCTCATCAATGACCTGTTTTAATCCCTCTACAGAACTTTTAAAAACTTCGTCTGCAGCTTTGGCCTCTGCTTCCTCAGTCATATCCTCTCTTCGTCCGGCTCTGCACGGTCCCTCCCAGAAATGTGTGTGAGTAAGGCATCCCACCAGCGGTCTTACAACCAGTTTTGTTTCCATAGCTTTCTGTTTCATTTGTCTGTTTCCTCTCTTTTTATTTTATAAGTTTACGTTTTCCTATTTCTGATAAACCTATTATATAAAGGAAATATAGAATTTTCGTCCTGTATCTTGTGATATCACTGTACTTTTTTCCTGTTTTTGCAGGAAAAAGTCTACCGATCATAAATCTGCCGATCATAATGATCTGATCCATTTATTTCTTCTTTACCAGCCTGACAGCCCCCGTCACCAAAGGATAAAATATTCATCAGAACAAAACCGCAGCCCGGGCCGTGGAACCCTTTTGCTGCGGTTTTTCTGTGTTACAGAATATATTTTATTGGAATTCAAAAGTAAACTTTATTTATCTTCCCAGTGACTCACAGAAAGTGCCTTTGACATCGCTCCAGTTCTTTTCTGCATAATCCAGAAGATATACTGCCTGCTCCATGGACATTTCCGGGAACAGAAGGAAGAGGCTGTGAGAACCGTATTTTTTTACAAGACGGTCTACGTTTCTGATCCAGTCCTCAAACTCTCCGGAATAAACCTTTACCCAGATGGATTTTCCTGCTGCAATAGCTTTGTCATAAATCACATCCCAGTCCGGAAGAGTTCCGTCCGGGCCGGCATCGCCGCTGGTCCACTGCAGAGCATCAATTCCGTCAATTTCCATCAGAGCATCCATGTGCTTGATCGCCTGCGGTCCGTCCAGATGATAAAGAACATGATCCACATTTTCAGACTGTGTTCTCAGTGAAGGCTGGATGTATTTCCGGAAATCCTCCGGTGACATCATGGCTGAGAAATCACACTGCAGCTTCACGGTTCTTCCCGGTCCCCAGATCTGGAACACAGTGTATGCGTTGCCGCCTTCCTCGTCTTTGATGGCATCGTAGAAACAGTCATAATAATCATAGTAAACATCAGTTACTTCCTGTATACGCTCGCCTACCTTTTCCGGCTCATCCAGAAGGTCGAACAAGGTTTCCTGGGCTCCGCGAAGGGATGCCAGAACATCAATATTCTCCATCAGGTCAGGCATATCTACATAAAAATCATTTCCAGCCAGTTCACGGCAGCTTTTCACAAGATTGATATGTTTCTTAAACCATTTATTTTCCGGATCAAACTGAAGCTTCGGAACACCATCCCAGCCGTCCAGACACTTGTTAAACCATACGGTGTCTTCTTTAAAGCCGATCTCGGATCCAAGGTAGGCTGCCAGAGATCCCGGTCCAAAGTCAACATTCAGGTTCGGGAAACTCTCGCCAAGGAATGCGTGAGTGTCACAGAAGAAACGATAACGGTCTACGATTCTCTGAGGATCCTGATATTTATCCTCCATATCCTTCCACATCAGCTCATCCGGCATATTGTAGTATTTGCCCTGGCAGATCTGCCCCAGATATCCGCCGTCTACAGGAGTTCCGTCAGAATACTGTTCAATCTCCGGTCTTCTTGCGATCACGCACATCAGCGGACGGCCTGTGTTCTTGTGAGCCCAGTAATTACGGAATTTCTCTTTTGTTTCTTCCCAGTTCAGCTTATAGCCTTCTCCCGGACCGGGAAGACGTACTTTGCTGATATCTACTTTTGTTTTGTCAAAATTCACCTGAACTGCAGCTTCTTTTACAGGCGCAGCTTTCTCTTTTGATGCTGCTTCTGTTTTTTCTGCCGCTCTTTTTTCTTCAAAAGCTTTCAGTTCTTCCTCAGTAAGGTCAAATTCTCCGGCTGCGGCCTTTGCACAGAAACCGGAATCCGCATATTTTTTTGCCTGCTCTGCTGCAGATGCCGCATCCTCGGTATATGCGTCTGCGCCGATCTCATCAGCAAACTCCTGAGTGATCGGAGCTCCTCCTACCATAATTTTAATTCTTGGACGGAAAGGCTGCTCCAGAAGAGCTGCAACTGTGTCGCGCAGAGACGGCATGGTTGTAGTAAGAAGCGCGGATAGGGCAACGATCGTTGCATCCTTATGTTCATTTACTGTATCAATAAAGGTCTGGATGGGAACGTCCACGCCAAGATCAAGAACCTCAAATCCGGCGCTCTCAAACATCATGCCCACCAGATTTTTTCCGATGTCGTGAAGGTCGCCTGCCACAGTACCGAGAATGATCTTTCCTGCGCTTCCCGCCTCTCCTGTTGCAAGATACGGCTTCAGCACCTCAACACCGGCCTTCATAGCGCGGGCTGCAGCCAGCATCTGCGGAACAAAGATGATCTCTTTTTTGAAGTTCTCACCTACCACAGCCATAGCTCCGATCATACCGTCATTGAGAATTGCTGTAGGATCGCAGCCTGCGTCAATGGCATCCTGCACACATTTTCCGATTTCTTTGTTTTTACCGTCCTGAGTTGCCTTAAAGACTGCCAGCATCTTCTCGTCTGCCGGTGTCTGCGGTGCCGCTTCTGCTTCTGACTCCTGAGGTCTGTCCTGGAATTTCCCGATATAATTCAGGCAGTATTCATCTCTTTCCAGAAGAGCGTCTGTAGCATAGATCATTCCGATCATATTTTGGTTGGTTGGATCTACGATAGCGCTATCCATACCTGCATTCATGGCAAGAACCATAAATGCCTGATTGATATTTTTTCTTACAGGCAGACCAAATGAAATGTTGGAAAGTCCGCTGGTAATATGGATTTCCGGATATTCCGCCTTAATCTGACGGCAGCAGTCTGCAAATACAGTAAGTGCAGTCTCATCTGTTGACAAAGTTACTACCAACGGGTCAATATGTAATCTTGACGGAGCAATTCCGTACTCTTTTGCCTTTTCCATGATTCCATGGAAAACCTTCATCCTGCGTTCTACAGAATCCGGGATTCCGTCATTGTCGCAGAGAAGAGCAACACATTCCCAGTCTGTATCCGCAATGACCGGGAAAATCCTGTCAATTTTGTCTCCTTCCAGGGAAACAGAGTTTACCAGTCCCGGTCTTTTACAGAACGGGATCGCTGCTACGCAGGATTTTGCACTTGGACTGTCTACACAAATCGGCGTATCTGTTACCTCCTGTACAAGATCAATCATCCATTTTAAAGTTTCTACTTCCACGTCCTCCTCAACAGAAGCACACACGTCCAGAAATGTGGCGCCCGCTTCTGCCTGTTTTCTGGCTCTCTCTTTGATAAGTTCCGCATCCTTATCTGCAATGGCCTTAGCAACTGACGGAATGGAACCGTTCAGTTTTTCTCCAATGATTATCATGGCATACCCTCCTGTATGTTATTACTGAGTTTATTTTACCCCAGGAGAGCTTGTATTTTCTTCTGCTATTTTTTTATTTATGTGTACTATTTTAATTTTCTCAGTTACATATTACAGGCATTTAAAAGAAATCCCTCTGCACTGCTGAAATTTTCAAGCTTTGTAACCAGAATATGACATATTTTTCTGACTGCAAATGATACAATACAGTTGCTGCCGAACCTCCAGCAGAAAGGAGGTGAATGCTGATGTCAGAACTTATCATGACGTTTTTTGTTTCTGTCGCAGCAGGTATAGTTAGCTACTATATCTGCAAATGGCTGGACAAAAACAACAGGCAGTAACAGCCTCAAGGTCTAAGCCTCCTTACATAAAAGGAATAGAAAACCCCGGAAGTGTAGCAGACTTCCGGGGTTTTCGTTTTCGCTAATGTCAGAATCATAACGTTTTTAGCTACTATCAGTATATGCTCCTCCTGCCTGAAAGTCAACAAAATCTCATCGACACCATTCGACAACAGTAACCCTCTGACAATATTTTATTCATTTTCATCTGCTGATGATGATACAAAACCATTTTCTGACTCTTCAGATTTTACTGCATCAAGATAAATCTCCATCATAGCCTCCTGATAGGCAGCTCTTTTCTTCTTTTTCATGCACTCCCGGATTTCCAGAAGCTCGTCTATATATACCTGTTCCAGCTTTTTAAGCCGTCTGGGATTCAGTTCCACTTCGGACAGAAACTGCAGATACCATTTTTTATCATATTTCCAGAGATGAAGACTTTCACCATATCGTTCTTTCAGCCTCTGAGCAATCAGGATACCTTCCGGGTCAAAATCCCCTGCATAAAAGAATCTGTGACTGCCCTTCAGGCTGTCCAGCAGAAGCAGAGCGGCAAGCCTTGGCTGTCCATTGATACACACAGCCGCACATTCCGGATATCGGGCTGTCAGAACAGAAAATACTGCCGGATTTTCTACTACATAAACCTGTTTCCGCTGCGCCCTGATAACCTCAATACTGCCCATGGTGTGCAGCGTCAGACGCATGGGTTCCTTCTCAAGAAAAAATCCTTCTATTCCCCTGTGAAGACTTCCATCTCTTTTCCAGCCCCGGATACCATAAGCCAGAACCTCATTAGACAAATCGTCTCTCAAAAGCCCGCACTGATAAAAAAGGCGGTTCTTTTCCTCTGCACCTGTCATTTTCTCTGAGTCTGTGTCCGACAACTGCCATGAAAAAAATGCAGTCAGTAATTTTTCGGCAGCAGTACCTGCGTCAAAATAATGAGGATTGCCTGTGACCTTTGCAGAAAATACAGGAAGCAGTTCTCTGCAGCCGTTTCCTTCTCTAAACATTTCTGTAAGTCTCTGAACTGCAGCCATAAAATTCTCCAGCACACTGCGAAATGTCTCCGGATCACCTCCATACTGCTGAATCAGAATTTCATAACCTGGAAGGTGATTTGCCAGAACCAGCTTCAGCCATACAGAAGCCGTATTTCCCTGAGATTTTTTTATAATATCATTGAAATAAAAAGCTCTTTTTTCCAGTTCCTTCTGTTTTTCTTCTTTTTTTATTACCAATGGCTGTTCAAAATATGCTTTCAGCAGCTCTTCTCCCGAAATTCCTGCAAAACGGCTGTTCTGAAGCCTTTTTTCAAACACCTGCGCAGAAATTGTCACAGTCCTGCTTTCTGTATAATCCTTTTGAAAAAAGCCACTGAGCTGAGCCTTCTCCTCCTGATCCAATCCGGTCAGCGTTATCTTACCGCCCAGATATCCCAGTCCGGCATATTTCTCTCGCCATTTTGAGAAAAACTTTTTATAAACCGGACGCTCACGAAAATATTCCAGACATTCCTTCAGGTTTTTATTTTTCTCTCCTTCTGTCATTTCCTATGACCTCTGTTCCGTACTTCCTGTTGTCATGATCTTTTTCTTTCCATTCCAGATATAGCGGATCACAGAAACAAACTTTGCATTTTCCGGTCGGATCAGCTGATAAATTGCCAGTCCCGGAACCGTATCATAATCGCCCCACAAAATCTGAGAATTGATCATAAAATTAAATTCAAATTCCACCATCAGACGGAACATATCCCGGATATTGGTTTCATCTACACCGGCAAAAGCCTCGTCAAGAGAAATCAGCCTTGGCGCATCCTCATTGGCTCCTGCATATTTTGCCACCACTGCTGAAAATAAAGGAACATACATGGACATGGCTTTTTCTCCCCCGCTGAAGGTAAAAAATACTCTGTCTGTCAGCTCCCGCTTCTTCTCTCCTGTTTTCTGGCACTCCAATTGAAATTCAAACCACTTTCTGTAGTCCAGTACCTCCCGCATAGTTGCATGGAAGGACTGAACTGCGCCGGTTTCTCCTGAAATTTTACGGGCTTCCTCAATTTTTGACCGAAAATGACGGGAAAGGCTCTCAACCTCTTCCTCCCTCATAATCTCCGCATCCTTCTGAAGCAGCTCCACCAGAGATCTGGTATCCAGCTGATCTTCTCTTTGAGCCTGCTTATTCTTCCAGCGAAGACTTAATTTCAATCCGCTTGAGGTCTGCATGGATTCCATAAGTGTATTCATTTTTTCTATCCAGCGCCTGCTTGCCTGGATCTTTATCCTGATTTTTTTACTGATTGTGTTTGCAAGTATATCCTCAAACAGCTCCCGGTCTCTTTCATTTAAAAGAGCAGACAATGATTCCGCATCTTCTGTCAATTTCCGGATCAGTTCCTTAAAAGTCACTGATATTCCCCGATATTTTGCCGAAATATCAATTCGCTTTACACTTTTTTCATAAAACAGACTGTCCTCATCCAGATCACCAAACAGAGACAACAGAGTAATCTGATAATCCAGAAGATATCCCCGGTTCTGATGATAAATCTCCTGAAGATTTCCAAACAGGTCGCTCTGTTTCTTATTTCCAAAGCCTCCTGCAAACATCCTGCACACCTTCCGCGCCTGATCATCCATATCCTCTGTAATTACAAAATTTTTTTCCACATACCCTAAATTATATTCTTTCTGGAAAATATACTGATACTTTTCCTGTTTTTTCAGAAATTCCTGTTTCTTTATACCGTTTTCCTTGATTTTTTCTTCAAGCGTCTGGATTTCACCTTCCAGGGCTTCCTGTTCCCTTACACTGTTTTCCCGTTCTTTCGGAAGCTGCAAGAGACGCTTCATGCAGAAATCCAGGCGTTCCTGTATCTGCTCATAATCCGTAAGCTCCAGCTGTTTTCTCACAGAATCCAAAAGCCCCTCCAATTCCCGTATTTTCTGCTGAATCCGAATTCTTTCATACCGTATTTCGTCCAGATCCTGTTCCAGCTCCTCCAGATACGCTTCCTGACTTTCCACAAATCGGAGACCATTCTGATAATTTCCCCATAAAACCTGGAGACTAGCCAAAAGCTCCTTATAATTTCTCAGCCCATCCAGCGTCTGTACAAACAGCTCCAGACGAGGCGTTAAATATGCTTTTGAACAAAGCTCCCTGACCTTAATCCGAATCTGATCCAGATTTTTTCTTTCTTTTTCCGTAATGATCTGCTGTTCTCCCAGCTGTCTTACCGAAATTTCCAACTTATATTCACACTCTGCCAGGGCCTTTGCCGCTGTTTTCAGATCATCCTCTTTTGGAAACTCCAACCATTCTCTCTGAAGCCTGTTCCTTCTTTCTTCATTTTGCACTATAGCTTCTTCCAGCATCCGGATTTCTTTTTCTTCCTGTTCACAAAGGACTGTCAGCTCTTCTATCTTACTTTTCCTGTATTCTTCCCGTGCACGGGCACCAATAAAACGCGCTTTATACTCCTTTGTAACCGTACCCTCCAGCACTCCAATCCGGTAATTTCCCTCTCTGTCAATCCAGGAATGACCGCTCTGCTCCTCCCGGCTTCCAAATCCTATTGCTGAAAGAATATTGGAGATGCTATGATATAAAAGAATATCCTGCTCTCCATTATCCACGTCCAGGACCTGAGTCAGATTCTCTTTCACATGGGAAACGTCACTGAAAATATATTTGTCGCAGACGCCTGGGTCCAGAGAATACACCTGTTCCCGATATTCCTCTGAGATAATCAGGGCATCCAGAACTCCCATATTCATAAGAGCCTCTTCTATGCGGTCTGCCTGTTCTCTAGTTAATCCTGTGTCAAACTCTATGATTTTATAAAACTGCTGATAGGGTATTCCCTGTTCCTTCAGTCTTGTTCGATTTTGTCTTACACATTCTGGCTGCTCCGGTTCCGGATCTTTTTTATTATTCCAGCTTTCAAGTTCTGCATTTAATTCTTCAAAGGATTCCTGTGCTTTGCCATGAGCCTGTTCCAGTTGCAGCTTTTCCCGGTTCAATTCACTTTCCTTACTGAACAGAATGCCTTTTACAGAATCACGGATTTCCAGAAAGTCCTCCCCTAATTCATACTCCTGAATTTTTCGGGTCATTTCCCTCAGTGCATCCGGTTCTGGTTTTAACTCCTGATTTTCGTGAGCCCAGATATAAATTTTTTCTGTCAGCTCTGCCTTTGTCTCCTGAAACAGTTTTTCATACTGCTGGACTGATCTTTCCGCCTGATCCCGCTGCTGCTGACAGACATCCAGCTCTTTCAGGTATCTGTCATATCGATCCTGACAGTTTTTTTCCTCCGTAAGCCCCTCTTTTCCTTCTTCCACCTTGTCTGTATATTTTTTTAATAAAGCATTATGAGAGGAAAACGAATAAGAAGGATTCCTGTCTTCCAGAAGTTCTTTCCTTAAAAAAGAAAACTCATCAAAGGGGATATCTTCCATTTCCTCTTCCATTTCATCCAGACAGCCTTCCATGTCAGCCCAGATAGTTTCATTTCTCTCATTTTCCTGTCTGAGCCTTTCCTTTGCATCCAGATGTTTTTCTTTTTTCTCCTGTTCCTGAGCCTCTTTTTTTCTCTCTTCCTTCCGCTTTTCATCCAGATCCTGCGTCAGCTTTATTTCCTGATCTTTCAGCTTTGCCGCATCACTTTCCGCAAGAGAACTGCTTTCTTCTTTTAATACCGTCTCCTCACATGCCAGAGCTTCATAATGCTGCTTCTCCTGAATCAAAAGCTCCTCCCTGTTCATAAGACTCTCTGAGAGCTCCTTTTCTGTTTTTTCACAATCCTCAAGATTTTTCAGAGCCTCCGTCAGCATCAGAGCCTTGTCGTACAGAACAATCTGATTATACTGATCATACACCTTTTCAATCTGTCTGGCAGCATTTATGCTCTCATTCAAAGAATCCAGATTTGTTTTCAGGCTGTCCATGTTTTCAATTGCTTCTGACATAGGGCGCAGATCATCTTCCGACAGAGTCTGCAGAGAACTGCTGAGGATTTCATTGATTACTGTAGGCTTAAAATCCTTTGATAATTTAGGCGTACGAAGCTGGATCAGAAGCTCCAGAAACTCCCTGTACTCCTCCTGAGTCTCAAACCCAAACAGAAGACGGTTCACACAGGCCGCATATTCTCCCTGGGTTTCCATTACCTTTCCGCCGTCGCCAATACGATTTTTCAGTTCTGCCTTTGAGCAGGTAATACGGTTGTCCACATCCTTATACAGAAAAACATCTTTTCCAACCCGTCGGTTGTCTGTAATACAAAAATACCAGGATTCCAGCTTTTTATTCTTTCTGGCGCGGATTCCTAGTCCAAGGGTCATGTATTCCTCACTTTTCATGCGTTTAAATTCCATATAAAGATAGCCGGTCCGTTCTTCCCGGTCATCACCCTCTTCCAGAAGATAATTTTCCATTTTTCTTGCCCTGGAGCCAAAGGGATCCAGACGTTCCGGTCTCATATTTCCGTCCAAAAGAAGCGGAATAAAGCTCTGCATGGTAACAGATTTTCCTGAACCATTTGCTCCCCTTAGCAGCATACGGCCGTCCAGAAAATCAAATTCTTCTTCATCATAATACCAGAAATCAATCAGCCCCACCTTGCTGATCTGCCACTTACTGTTATTCATTCTGTCCTCCTTCTAATGAGAAATCTGCCGGGTAAACTCCCATGATCTTTCCTGCTGCCTGTCTTATAACAATCTCATCCTGTTTTTCTTCTATAAGCATTAATTCTTTCATATAGTCAGCCATCTCCCGATAGATTTCTCCAAAAGTCATTTCCCGATATGTTTTATTCCAGGCTGCTCCAAATCTCTCTCTGCATTCTTCTGCAAGTCTCTGAAAGGCTTCCCTTGGAATACTGATCTGCTCATTCAGAGGAACCTGAATTTCTCCTGTCTGAAGCTTTTCCTGCAGAATTCGGTTAAACAGAAGAACAATATCTGACAATGTATTCTCCTCCGGAAAACATCTGCCAAGATGGCTGTTTTCATTCAGAATCAAAAACGCACTGTTTCTGTGAACCTGAAGCTCGCAGTCAAACAGCTCGGAGAGTTCTCCCTGTATCATATTTCTGTAATTTCTCACATAGGCGAAATCTTCTTCTGAATCTGAATCCTTATACATGCCCATAGACATCAAAAGTCTCCGGTAAACTCTCTGTCTCCGCACAATTCCCCTGTCCTCATTGACGTCGATCCACTCTTCCTTTTCAAAGTCCTCCGGTGAATGGTATCCCATAATATCCTGAGTGAAATTTTTCATAAAATATCTGGAAGCACCTGTATTTTCATACAGAACCTCCCCTGTATAGTCCCGGGCAAATCCCTCTTCGCTTCCATCGTCTATATTCAGAAGCCCGCAGGCAGTACAGTATTTCATCACCTTGATCATATGACGACGGTACCGATAAACCGTCCAGTCAATCTGCTCCCCTTCATACTGACTCTGTACATACTCTGTAAGCTCAGACAGCACAAACTGTTCTTCTGCTTCCTTCTCCTCCAAAAACATAAGTACAAGGCAAAAAAACACATACTCCACAGGCTCTTTAAAGTCCAAAATCCCCATCCAGTTTTCCGGCACAGCAGGCATTTTTTCTACCTTGATCAAATAGGGATTTACAATCACCTGATACCCCAGCTTTTCTCTCAAAAATTTCTTTTCCTCACCGGAAGCCAGCTTCTCTTTTACCTGATAATAAAGTTCCCGATCTCTCGACTTCAGGATCCATCTCCGGTTCAGCAAAATCTCCAGTACATTCATCTTAGTCCTTCTCTTCCTCAAATATCATGGTATAGGCAGGCATCTGAAAAGTGCCGTCCGTACAATTCAGAGTACAGTATTCCTGCACATCCGCCTGTTCAATGTAATAAATCTGGCCTTCTTCCGTCTTTGCCCTGTGATCCTTCCTTTCCAGTGCTTTTGACAGCCATAAAAGGAAAATATCTCTTACCTGAGGCTCAATTTCCGGAAGAGAGGCAAACTCCAGACGATTATCTTTGATATAGCTTTTCAGCAGTTTTCTTTCCTGCTCCAGTCTTTTTATTTCTGACGCACGCATTTCTTCTTTTTCTTTTGAATGATCACGAATTCCTGTTCTCTTTGCCTTTTCCCGATAGGTACGGATTCTTGGAGTCAGTGTGATCACACCGGGAGCTTCTTCGTATACGCCGCTGTTAATGCTGTCTGTTTCTCTTTGTAAATTCCCTTTTAAATGAAAAGGCTTCTCTATGCCAAATACAACAGCAGCCAGTCTGTGGGCCTGCTGAATATCCCTGCACTCATGAAAAATACGGGCTACTTTTTTGTATTCTTCCCTGCGGTTGGAGCCCTGACTGCTCATCTCACTGATTCGCGCAGCATATCTGGTGATTTTACGGATAATTTCATTTGTGGTATCAAATACCTTCCCAGCCTCAGACTCCGCCCCGTCTTTTCCGGAAAACCATTCCACGATACTCTCCCAGCGCCCCTGATTCTTATCAAAAATCATCTGCTCATCTATCTCAACATCCATCCGGGGAATAGAAAGCTCATAGGCCGTAGCTTTTTCCAAAATCTGATTCACAGTTTCTCTGTCCATATTCCGAAGCTTCTGTTCAATTGCAGATACGTTTGCCTGAAGCCCTTTTACAAATGACCTCAGATACTCGATCAGCCTGTCCTTAAACAGAAGAAATTCCCTGGTCTTCATCATTTCCTCTGCTTTAACACTGTTCAGTTCACGCATATAGTCCTGATAATTCTGATTCAGACGGATAAAATCATTATTCAGATCATTCCACCATCCATAAAGCTTTTCCTCATTCCGGGAAGCCATTTCTTCCATTTTCTCAAGACTGATCCGCAGTCTCTCCAACAGAGTTGGTTCCAGAGAAGAACCTTCAATAAACAGGTTTTCCACCCGTATTACCATTCGTTCTACTTCTACTGCTGTCTCTGAAAGCTGATAACGAAATTTTTTATTTTTGAACTCCTCAATACTGCTGACCTTTCTGGTATCCTGAATTGTTACCAGGTTTCCCCATGATGCCAAAGCCGCCAGATCCTGCTGACACTGTATCATTGTATATTCTGCAAAAGAAGGATCCTCTTTCAGCTCTTCGAATACCTCCTCCTGATACAGCCAGTATTTCAGTTTTTCGTATTTTAAATAAAAAAGCCGGATGATCGGGCGATATCTTTCTGTGTTTTCTACATTCAGATATTTTGCCTCCATCATCGGCTTTCTCATTTTTTCCTGAATTTTCATTATATTTTCCTCGGGTGTGTCATTTCAATTTTCCCACTTTTGTTACCTTTTTATGATAGCATACAGACAACAGAGGTTCAAGAATTTTTCTAAAATCCTTTTTCATATAATCTCAGTTTGGATACTGCTAAAAACCAGCGCTTCCTTGACAATTCCTGTTGCTTTTCAGTATAATTTAGTGTAGTAAACTACAAGAGAATTAAACTAATAAACAAGCGAGGTTTTACATATGAGCGCCACTTCCTCAAAAACACTTCTCACAGAAGGACCGATCTGGAAAAGGATGACTGCTTTTGCCATTCCTATTTTTCTGGGCAATCTTTTTCAGCAGCTTTACAATACTGCTGATTCTCTGATTGTAGGAAATTTTCTGGGCAGCAATGCCCTGGCCGCTGTCAGTTCCTCCGGAAGTCTTATTTTTCTTCTGGTAGGATTTTTTAATGGAATCGCCATTGGAGCCGGAGTAGTAATTGCCCGTTACTTTGGGGCAAGACAGACAAAGGATCTGCAGAAAGCCATCCACACCACCATAGGCTTTGGGCTGATCTCAGGGGTTCTCCTGACGATTCTGGGTATTCTTCTTGCGCCAAAAATCCTGGTTCTGATGAAGACTCCCACAGACGTACTCCCCAATTCCATCCGGTATTTCCGGATCTATTTCCTGGGCTCTGTAGCTTTTGTCCTCTATAATAATTTTGTGGGTATCCTGCAGTCTGTAGGCGACAGCAAACATCCTCTGTATTATCTGATATTTTCCTCACTGGTAAATATCTGCCTGGATCTTTTATTTGTAGGCGTTTTCCACATGGGTGTAGGAGCTGCAGCCGCTGCCACGATCATTTCCCAGTTTGTCAGCGCCTTCCTCTGCCTGAACCGACTGACAAGGAAAAGCCCGGAAGAATACCGGGTGTCTCTGCGAAAGATCCAGCTGAACCCGGTTATGCTCCGCCAAATCATTTCCAACGGACTGCCGGCAGGCATTCAGAATTCCATTATTTCACTGGCAAATGTAGTAGTTCAGTCCAATATCAACAGCTTTGGCAAGCTGGCGGTAGCCGGATGCGGCTCCTATTCCAAAGTAGAAGGATTTGGTTTTCTTCCGATTACCTGTTTTTCTATGTCCCTGACTACCTTTATCAGTCAGAATCTTGGGGCAAAAAAATATGACAGAGCAAAAAAAGGCGCCCGCTTTGGTATTACCTGCAGCCTTATTATGGCAGAATGCATAGGAATCATTATTTATTTCGCTTCCCCTGTGCTGATTGCAGCCTTTAACAGTGATCCGGATGTGGTAGCCTTTGGAGTACAGCAAGCCCGCACCGTTACCCTGTTCTATTTCCTGCTGGCATTTTCTCATTGTCTGGCAGGACTTCTCCGGGGAGCCGGAAAATCCATCATCCCCATGTTTGTCATGATGATCTGTTGGTGCATCATCCGGGTAAGCTATATTACCATTATCGTAAAGCTGATCCCCTCTATTCAGGTGATCTTCTGGGCTTATCCTCTGACCTGGACACTAAGCTCCATTGTATTTCTGATTTTTTATCTGAAATCAGACTGGCTGCATTTTAATTCCCGTGGGTAAAAAGCAGCTGCCGCACGAATATTTCGTACAGCAGCTGCTTTTTCAAACCATTCTCCTGCGACATGCACGTTTCTTAAAGTAACTGCTGCCTGTCCCAAGTACACATAAAAGAACTAGATATATCCCCATTGCAGCGGTGATCATCTGTTCCTCCGGCATCCGAAGCAGCAGCTCCGGAAGGATCAGCGACCAGATATTTGCTCCCATATGAAGCAGAACACTTGCCCACAGGCTTCCTGTGATCTCCAGGAAATACGCAAATACAAATCCCAGGATTCCTGCATAAACAGCCTGGGTAAGATTCATGTGATAAACACCAAAAAATACTCCTGATATCACTGCCGCCGTTGCCACCCTGGTATAATCTCTCAGCCGCAGATAGATCAGCCAGCGAAAAACAATCTCCTCTGCAAGCGGCGCGATCACTCCCATCCAGAAGATGAGCATAAACAAGCTTTTTCCATTTGTGATCTGTGCCATATTTTCCTGATATTCCTGTACATTCAGAACATTTTGCAACAAAGCCACCAGCATATTGGCAAATGTGGCAAGTGACGCTCCCACCAGAAGTAAAAGGATTCCTTCTCCAGGCTTCAGCTTCTTTCCCGGCTGCTCCGGAATCAATCCCCTGACAATTCTTGCGCTTTTATCCTTCTGATAAAACCAGATACAGGGAATCATTGTCAAAAGCGCAGTAATTCCTGTCATCAGAATAGTCTGAGACTGATAAAACTCCAAGCCGTATCCCATGCTGTAGCATATTACTGCCAGAGCTGCATACCCTACGATCTGACTGATAAGAAAATGGATTCCGCAGGGGTAGAGTACCCTCCACACTTTTTTTAAAATACTCTGTTTATGCAGAGGGGTCAGCAGAAAAAATCAACAATTCCCTGTACGGAATCTACAATTTTTAAGGGCTGAGCCTGTTTCAGCTCCTGCTCCGTACCGTATCCATAGGCCACTGCAACACATTCAATCCCGGCCTTTCTGGCTCCGAACACATCATGCTCCTTGTCGCCTACCATGATTACTTCATCCCGGTGATTCTGCATATTCAGACGGGCAAGAACCTCCTCGATCACCTCTGCCTTTCCGGTTCTTTTTCCGCTCATTTCGCTTCCCACAATTTCACTGAAATATCCGGTCAGTCCGAAATGATCCAGGATTTTTTTTACAAAATACTCCGGCTTAGAGGAAGCGACTGCAAGAGTATATCCTTTTTGACACAATGTATCCAGCATTTCTTCCACTCCAGGATAAGGCTGATTTTCGAAAATTCCAACTGTAGAATATCGCTCTCTGTAATATTCTACTGCTTTTATTCCGGTTTCCTCATCCAGTCCGGCATACTCCATAAACTGCTGCAAAAGAGGCGGCCCTACAAACACCTCCAGCTTTTTCAGATCATCCTCAGGTTTTCCCAGTTTCTCCAGCGCATACTGTACAGATTTGGTGATTCCCTCGCCTGATTCTGTCAGTGTACCATCCAGATCAAATAAAATTACTTTATACATAAATGCCTCCGACTTTCAGAATTTTTGTTTACTGCTATAAATGAGCAAATATCGAATTTTGCATAATAGAATCCGTAATATACGCACATAAAAGAAAGATTAAGCTCTATATATGCATCTTATAAAGATAAATTCATGATGATTTTGCGCACTTTTTCAAATTTACTCATTTATAGTTTACTGATTATCGGATAGTATATCATGATTTTCCCGGAACGTCCACGTAAATTCCGGCTTCTGTTCCATTATAAGAAAGAAACGCCAGCTCTGTCTGAAATACCTTTTCCGATATCTTCTGTTCCTCTGGAATCTTCGGATAAATCCTGTTTTCCTCCTGAATCCATGCCGTTTCCTTTCCATTTACTCTCAATGACAAAATCTGAACGTTCCCGTTCCGTTTTATATTCAGAACCGGCTCTCCTGTCTTTTTTATTTTGCCTTTCCAGTAAATAATTTCCGGTACAGCATGAAGCCGATTCCTGAGTGGTTCTGTCTCCTTGCCGCTGTCATCTTTTCTCATTTTCTCTGCCTGATATAAATCTGAGCCTGGACCTGATACAATATCAGCGGCAGCAGTTGGAGAAACTATCGTCACTGGTAACCGCTCTCTGTCAGACGGCATATCCTGCAAATCTTCTGTTCCATCCCGGTTTGTCCCCCCTGTCTCGGACAGATTTTTCTGCTGTTCCGCTCCACTTTGATTCCTTATTTCCTCCAAGTATTCCTCATCTGTTTCTTCCATATTTTCCATGCTGTTTTCCCAGTCAGACACGTTCCCGCTTTCGGGCACAGTTTCCGGCTCTTCATAAATCTCCCCCTGCCAGCTTTCTTCTCCTGACCCAAACATATCCTCATATCCATTTTCCTCAGACTGCTGTTGTTCCCCAAAATCCTGGTCCCCGTCTCCCACTTCCCAGTCAGAGGGAATACCTGTGCTTTCTCCCGGAAGCGTCTCCACATGAAACCCTCCAAGATCCTGAGCAGCGCTTGTCTGTCTAATTGCTGTTACAAGTACAAGAACTGAGATTACTGACAGAAACTTTCTGTTTCCCGAGAAATCAGCCAGATATTTTTCCCCGACATGTTCTTTTTTCCTTAGGATATGTCTTTTTCTCTTTAGCGTATATTTATTCTTCATTCTATTTGAGATCATATTTCGTTTCCTCTCCTTTTAATACGGATAATTGTTTCAGATATTCTTTCCAGTGTTCTACGTCTTTTGCGTAATCAGAATCACTTTTTAAATCTTTTCTGTTTTTCATCAGCTTATATAATTCCACGCTTTCTTTTTCCCTTCCCTGTCTAATCAGAAATAACCCGTACAGAGAATATTCTTTACTGCCTGCCTTTTCCCGGAGCATCTGTCTGTAATACCCTTCTGCCTTTGCCATATTTCCTTCCAGTTCACTGTTTCGAGCCAGAAGTATAAGCACCTGTTTCTGTTGTTCCAAAGCATCATAAATCCTCAGGAATCTCTGCCCGGATTTTTCTATCTGACCTGTAATCACTTTTCTGATCGCCTTTCCCCCTGACCGAAAATCCATGGAATAATACCAGGCAGTGACCGGAGATATAGCAGTTTCCAATTCCTGCATTTCCAGTCTTTGCATTGTTTCTGTTGTCAGCGTCCCCATTATGACTGCAGTACAAAGAAAGCAACACAGTCCGACAGCCGCTCCCTTCCATACTTTCCAGGACAGAGGTTTTATTTTCTGCAATGCATTTTCTGCTTCCTCTGCTGATCTCCAGCGTTTTTCCGGCTGACTGAAGCAGCATTTTCTGATAAAAAATCCAAGCCCCGGAAACTGAAAAAAATATTTAAGCCTGCGCTTCTGGCACAGCTCATCTACAGTTTTTCCCAAAGCATAAAAGTCACTGGCAGGAACAATCCTCCCCTGATACTGCTCCGGAGCCGCATACCCCTCTGTTCCCAGACAATAAAAGCTCTGTCTTTCATATCCCAAAACTGCGCTTCCAAAGTCAACCAGATAAAGCCTTCCTGATTCCGTCAGCATCAGATTGTCCGGCTTCAAATCTCCGTAATAAACCGCCGGCTTTCTGGAATGCAGATATTTCAGAATTTGCAGCACCGTACCTGCAATGGACAGAATCTCCTCTCCGGAAAATATTCTTCCCTCGTTCAGATACTGTCCCAGAGATTTTCCCCTGATATACTCCATTACAAGATAACAATGATCATTCTGTTCTGTATAATCAATCATCTTCGGAAGAGAAGGATGCTCCAAAAGCCGAAAAAGCCCTGCCTCACGTTTTTTCTCAGCAGGAAGTTCCTTTACCGCCCGGTATATGCCAAGCTCCAGATCTCTTGCAAGATAAAGATCCCCCTCTCCACCCCTGCCGATCCTTTCCATAATACAATAACGCCCTTTTAAAATAATTCCGGTTAATTCGATATGATCTCCTCCTCTTTCCATGCGCACAAATTACATGTCTGATCTTTTCATATATCTTAATAAACAACTTTGAAAAAGTGCACAAAAATACTCACGAATCTGTCTTTATAACATACACATATACAGCCTGATCTTTCTTTTATATCCGTATATTACGGATTCTATTGTGTAGAATTTGATATTTACTCATTTATAAAAAATAAAATGGGAACTTACCGGATGAACTCCGGAAAAAGAAATGTTGATGTTTGTATTATAGCACAAATTGTTCTTTTCAATTCTTAAATTTCTATAAAACATACACCAAAACTCCAGTCAGTGAAATGTTATCACTGACCGGAGAAATGATGATACATATTTTTTTACAAAAACTCAGCAGTACAGAATTCACTTCCTGCCTTATAGCATTTCACAAATTTTTTAATTTTTTTGAATCAGAAATATGCTTCCGTTTCGATATCCCTTAAATAAATTCTTGCATTCAGATGATGGGGATCAAGTTTTAAGGTATCTTTGAAATACTGAGCTGCCTTTTCCATATTTTTCAGCCCCAGATTTCCAAGCCCCATAAGGTAATAGCAGTGAGCCTGATTCTTTCTGGTAAGATCCTCCTCAAAAATCTGAAGATCCGGATAGGATACTGCAAAGTAATCCATTTTTACTTCATCATAAATATGAGCCTCTCCATAACTGATCAGCTTCTGGAACCTTGATTTTGAGGGTGTGCTTTTTTTCAGTTTTTCAAGCGCCATTCCCTGATACATGATCATATCTGCCGGCTGATCATAGTAGAACATCATTCCCGCAGGTTCATCTGTTCCTGTTGTTGCTTTTTCCAGAAGTTCCTCTGCGCATGCCTCCTTACCAAGAGCCGCCTTTGCCACAGCCAGATAATAATTGATATGGTTGTCCTTTGTTCCCTCAAGCTTTCCTTCTCCCAGATTCTCCGGATAAACAAGGGCTTTTTCCAAAAGCTCTTCTGCTTCCTCGTAATTTTTCTCTGCAAGGGCTCTTTTCGCCATTCCTACAAGAGCTGTCGTATACTGAGTGGTTGCTTTTCCTTCTCCGCCTTCCCACGGATGGAATTTTCTTCCCATAAGCAGTTCATATGCTTTTTCATGCTCACCCACAAAGTTTTTCATAGTAATATACTCAATAAACACATCGTCCCGTTTCACAAACGTATCTGCATATTTCTCATAAAAAGCAATCCTGTCCTCTGTTGACATACCAAGTTTTTTGTATAACTGATCAAGTTCAAGGAAAACTCTGGCATCTGATGTGTCAAGGCCAAACGCCTTTTCCAGTACCTCACGGGCCTTCTCCGGTTCATTTGATTTATTGTAATAAACAAGAGCAAGGTTTCTGAATACAGTCGGATACTGTGGATCCAGTTTGGCTGCCATTTCCCAGTTTTCCTTTGCTTCTTTATACTGGCGTTTGTCATACCAAATGTTTCCAAGATAATAGTAAGCTTTCGGGCATTCAGGCTGATCTTCCACTGCCATTTTAAGAACATTGATGTCTTCCAGGCGGTTGGGGAAGCAGTAAGACGGATCCGCTTTATCTGCAAGACGAAACATTTCCGCAGCCTTTTCCTCTTCTCCCAGTTTTTTCAGCGCTGCCCCGCGATAGTAATAAAGCATAGGCCACTGTACATCGCAGATATTCAGAAGATCCAGCGCCTCCTGCCAGAAGCCGCCTTCCATATAGTCAATGGCTGCCTGAATAAAGTTCTGGTGGAAGTTTCTCATTTTTGCTTTCAGAAGCTGTTTTCTGTTATTCTGTTCTTCCGGCTGTGACAAAAGAATTTCCTCATAGGAAGATACAAAATCAAAGCAGTCTATTTCAAGATTTTCTGCGATCCATTTTTCTGCCTGTTCTGTGCATCCCAGTTTTCGAAGAATTGATGCCTTCAGCCCTCTTGCCTTAATGTTATGACTGTTTTTGACCAGTCCTTTTTCCACAAGTTCCAGCGCAGAAAGATAGTCTTTTTTCATGGATGCAATGGCTGCCAGGAAATAGAATGACATTTCCTGCTGCTCATTTGTCCATGTTGCTTTAAAGAACGCATCATAGGCTTCCTCATATCTTCCCTGATAGAAAAGTGTAAGTCCCAGGTCATAATATGCTTCACTGTTATACGGATTTGGATTTTTCCAGGTCATGCGCTCCAGAGCTTTGCGGAAATATTTTTCACTTTCTTTCAGTTGTCCCCGTCTGAACAGAAGCATTCCGTACGCAGTATTCAGACGAATGTCTCCTGCATCCCGTTTCAGCCCCTCCAGATAGTATGGATCAGGAAGATATGTTGCATGTCTGTACTGTTCAATATGCAGACCTGTCAGATACAGTTCTTCGCAGGTAAGGATCTCCTCCGGGGTCTTTGCCGCCTCAGCAGGTTTCGGAAGCTCCGGTATATTTTCTTCCAGAGGTGTAAATTCTACCAGAACTCTTCCCTGTGCATTTAAAACACGGACAGTCAGTTCTGTTTTATCTTCTGCATCAACGGAAACCTCTTTTTCGTAAATCTTTACCGGAGAAATATCAGCAGTATCGGCAAAAATTTCTTTTCCGCATTTTTCAAGTACAATACGGGCATCTTTTTCCTCGCCTGTTGTATAAACACAGAGAGATACCTTTCCATTCTCAATTTCCATATTTACCATGGCATCAATGGAAGCATTTTTTACATATCCCACTTTTTTATAAGGCATAAAATACTGTTTGAAGGTCTTTTCCTCAAATGGCTTCAGCCAGGTAAAATCCGGCTGGTTATCTGTGTAAACTCCTGTCATAAGCTCAATGTACGGACCATCCTCATCTGTAAGATTGCGGTCCCATGCTTTTCCAAAATCACCGCAGCCCCAAGTCCACTGTTTTTTTCCAGGGGAAATATGATGATCTGCCACATGAAGAATACCGGCTTCTTTTCCGTAGTCATAGCCTCCCACAAAATCAAACTCTGACTTTTCCGCCATGTAGGAAGTCGGTACCGGGATATTTTTATATCTGGAAATATCTACACCTTCACTGTAATCATGTTTATAATAAACTCCGGTGGCAATCGGGAATTTCGATACGTCTCTCTTGCCATGATCCATCACTGCATGGACATCCGGCGGAAATACAGACTGTGTATTGTCATTTACCGGAACTGCCGGATTTGCCCACCAAAGGAAAGTCTGAGGCATCGGAGTCCGGTTGTAAAGCTGTCCACGGATTTCAATATAGGCCTTGTCCGGATAAAGCGTAAAGGATGCAATTCCCTTTGTTCCGTACATCTGGTCCACATCATTGACCATAACAGTTTTGCTTCCGTCCTCGTGCTCAGAAACTGCATAATCTACAGGGAGATATGTAGTCGGTCTGTGATGCTGCGGCCAGTTAAACTCAATACCGCCGGAGATCCAGGGTCCGGTGAGTCCCACCAGAGCCGGTTTGATCACATGATTGTAGTATACAAAATCATAATCATTTGTTTTGTCATAGGCTCTTAAAATCCTTCCTCCAAGCTGGGGCAGGATTGTAACACGAATATACTGATTCTCCAGGATCACAGCCTTCCATGCTTTGTCAATCTTTTCGTCCCGGATCTTTTCTGTAACAGGATACGGATAAACTCTTCCTGAACTTCCCTGATAAACACGTTTTTCAGAAAAAATAGGATTTTTTTCTGCTTCTCCTATTTCATATGTTGGAAGAATCAACTCTTCTTCCCAAACCTTTACCTCGTTCATAGTTACCTCCCATACATTTTTATTGCTTTGACTTTATGTTTTTGATATTATAATTATACCAGTCTTTTTCCTGTGAATCATTCATTTAACTTGCTTTAAAGTTTCAAAAAATTGCTCTATAATCTTATAAAATAAAAAGCAGAAAGGTGATCACCATGCGTTCAAAAGAAGCGAAAGTAAAAGAGCACTCTCACTATTATCTCTATCAGCCCAGCGCTACGGCTTCCAGGCTTTATCTTTATCCCATAGCTCTTGGATATTTTGAATACGAGACCGGATACTCTCTCTGGCGGAACAGCTACGACAGTTTTCTTCTTATGTATCTGATCAAAGGTTCCTGCCTGATCCAGTATCAGAATGAAGAACTTCGTGTCTCTTCCGGAAATTTTATACTCCTGGACTGCTATCAGCCTCATGGATATTGTTTTGATGAAGATTCGGATGTTCTCTGGCTTCATTTTGACGGTCCTCTTGCCCGTTCCTACTATGAGCTGCTCTCTGTTCAGGGAATTGTTTTTTCCCCCTCCAATCCGTCTCCGGTTATCCACAATATGGAAAAACTTGTTGACCTTTTCAAAAAAGCAATGCCCATTAAAGAGTATATGGTATCAGACCGCATTACCCAGATCCTCAATGCGCTCCTGAATTCCCGTTCTCAGGCAAAAACCACCTTTTCCCATTCTGAGGTGATTGAAAATTCTCTGATCTACATCAGCAAACATTTCAGCGAACATCTGACCATGGAGGCACTGGCTGCTAATTCCAATATGAGCCTGTTTCATTTTACCCGGATCTTTTCTGCCGAAACCGGCTATACTCCATATCAGTATCTCATTGCAACACGGATCAATTCCGCCAAGTATCTTTTGCGCACACCGGATCTCCCCATAAAGGATATCGCTTTTTCCTCCGGTTTCAGCAGTGAAAGCAGTTTCTGCTCTACCTTTAAAAAATGGGAGCATATGACTCCCAGCCAGTTCCGTTCCAGTATTTTTTCAGATTCTTCTCTTTAAGCATAAAAAACCGACGGCAAAGACCATAAAGAGTCTCAGCCATCGGTTTTTTTCTTATCTGGTATAATATTCCTTTACGGCGTCAAAGAATGCCTGAATATTTTCAAGAGGTGCAGCCGGAGGAATATCGCATCCGCTGGAGATCACAAAGTTCGGATACTTTCTTATAATCTGCCCTGCGGTATATCTCTTTATTCCGCGTAGCTTCCCATCTCTTCCTTGTAGTTTTCCGGTGTTACAACAACTGCGTCAACTGCTGTTTCCATCTCCGGCTCATTGCCTTCGATCATATCAAGAAGAACTTCTACAGAGCCTGCTCCAACCTGATCTGCAGAGAAGTATGCAGATGCTTTCTCACAGGTACCGTCTGCACCTTTGTTGTTCCACTCGTCTTTTGCCATATAAGCGCCAAGGCCTACTACACATGCATCTGCATCAAGTCCTGCACTCTCCAGCGCACGTGCCGCACCAATACAGCCTTCTTCGTTGGCTCCTGTTACCAGCCATGTCTTGATCTGTGGATTTGCTGTGATAACTGCTGCTGCAGCGGTATTTCCTTTATCAGTTGTTCCGTCATAATCTGCTTTAAATATGTTTGCCTCCGGGAAATCCGGGCACAGCTCTGTAAATTTATCAAGCTCGCCTTCTGCACGAGGAACACAGCTGGAAACCGTATCCATAGTCATAAGAAGAAGTCCTACGTCTTCTTTTCCTACAAGTTCATTTTCATTTGCATAGTTTGCCAGCCATTCACCGTTTGCAGCGCCAATGTTATAAGCGTCGATTCCTACCCATGGAGCAAGCTTATTTCCTTCTGCATCCTGAAGAGCATCATCTGCTGCTACGATCGGGATTCCAGCTTCTTCTGCTTTGTCAATCGCTGCCTGAGACATTGTCTGATCCGGGATACAGGTTACGATACCAGAAGCCTTGTTTGCAATGGCATTGTCAATCGCTTTCAGGTATTCTTCCGGATTCATCTTTGCGTCTACATATACAAATTCTCCGCCTGCTTCTTCGACTGCCTTCTGAGCTGCTGCACCCTCGTCGATAAACCATGTCTGATCGCCGGCTTTATAGATACCATAAACCACCAGTTTATCCTCAGCGCTTACAGTCACTGCACCTCCTGCCAGAACACCTGCTGTCATTGCTGCAGATAATGCCACGCTCACCATTTTTCGTTTCATGTTTGTTCCTCCTTGCGTTTTTTCATTTTTATTTCCATCACACAGTTCGTGTGAAAGAGTTCCATTTCTCATTTCACATTCCTCATGCTTGCTTCCAGAAGTTCTTTTTCTCTTCTCTGCTTACGGATATAGTCGGATGTAAGAGCGAACAGAAGAAGGGCTCCTCTTGCCACATACTGCCAGAAAGTAGGCACGTTTACCATAATAAGTCCTGTGTTGAACGCCTGGATCAGAATTACTCCGAGTACCGTACCGAACATACTTCCCACGCCTCCGGCAAATGAAACACCGCCAAGAATAACTGCAGTAATAGCGTCAAACTCCAGGTTGATATTGGCTGCCGGCTGACCTGAATTCATACGGGCTGCAAAAATGATACCACCTAAAGAGGTCAGAACACCAATCAGGATAAAGCACAGTGTAATGATTCTCTGTGGGTTCAGTCCGGCAAGACGTGCGGCTTCTGAACTGCCGCCAATGGCATATACGCTTCTTCCGAATTTTGTTCTTGCAAGAATAAATCCAAAAATCACAAATGCCAGAATCATCAGCCACACAGTAAGAGGAAGTCCCAGAAATCTCGCTTTTCCAAGAGCAATAAAGGTTTTGTTACTGATGGCAATGGGTTTTCCATCACAGATAATATAGGCAAAGCCTCTGATTACTGACTGTGTTACCAAGGTGGCGATAAACGCTTCCAGTTTAATCTTATTTACCATCCAGGCATTGAAAAGACCTACTGCAACACCTGCAAGTAAAGTAATCACAATAGAAACTCCTGCAGGCATCCCAAAGGAAAGAAGGAGAGCAGCCAGAGTTCCGCTGAAAGCTGCCAGAGAGCCTGGTGACAAGTCGTTCTGTCCTGCAATAATCAAATATGTATGTCCTACGGCAACAATTCCTACCAGAGATGCCGCTACAAGAAGGTTCACCAAATTCTGCCAGGTAAGGAAATTCCTGTTCAGACAGGTAAACAATGCAAATACTACTACAATTGCTGCCAGCAGGATCAGTTTATCTCCGCCGATCAGATTTAACAGTTTATGTTCTTTTTTATTCTTCTGGTTGCTCATGTGTATCCTCCCCCATCATTCCAAGCTGCAGCAGCCGGTCTTCCGTTGCCTCTTCTCTCATTACCTCACCGGAAATCCTCAAAGATTTCATAACAATGATCCTGTCTGAAAGTCCGATAACCTCCGGAAGTTCCGATGAAATCAGGATCACGCCAAGCCCCTGTTTTGCAAACTGACAGATCATATTATAAAACTCCGATTTTGCACCTACGTCAATTCCCTTGGTCGGTTCATCCAGTATCAGTACCTTGGGATTTGTGGCAATTCCCCGGGCAACAATGCACTTCTGCTGATTTCCGCCAGAAAGCTCTACTATTTTTTTGTCCGGAGACGGTGTCTTAACCTTGAAATCACGAATCCCCTTATCTGCCGCTTCGTTTTCCTTTACAGGATTTATGATCCCTAACCGATTGGCATTCTGATCCATCAGTGCAATGTTGATGTTTCCGCTGACACTTAAATTGCTCAGGATTCCCTGCATTTTCCGGTCTTCCGGAACCAGGACGATACCATTGTCCATGGCTTCCTTAGGAGAACGGTTTTCGATTTTTTTGCCCTCCAGGAATATTTCTCCTGTTTTCCTCTTGTCTGCGCCAATAATTGCCCGCATCACTTCTGTACGGCCTGCACCTACCAGACCGGAAAATCCCAGAACCTCTCCTTTATGAAGAGTAAAGGATACTTCTTTTACATAGTCAGAAGAAACGTTTCTGACATCAAGAAGAACATCTCCGATTTCCTTTTCACGATCCAGATTATTAAAAATATCTCCCAGGTCACGGCCAACCATCATTTTGATCAGCTGCTGCTCCGGCACTTCTTTTGTCACTACCGTATCTATGTAGCGTCCATCCTTAAAAATCGCCACCTTATCTGCAATCTGTTGGATTTCCTTCATACGATGGGAGACGTAAATAATAATCTTTCCCTGTTCTTTCAGCTTCTGGATCACTTCAAACAAACAGTCAATTTCTGCGTCGCTGAGGCTTGCCGTAGGCTCATCAAAACAGATTACTTTCAGGTTTTCCCTGCTGTATGCCTTCATGATCTCCACCATCTGCTGATAGGCAATGCTCAGATCCTTTACCTTTGTAGTCGGCTGGATCGGAAGTCCAAAATCCCGAATAATCTCAGCAGCCATCTTATTCGCCTTGCCTGTGTCGATCACGCCAAACCTGTTTGCCGGCATACGTCCCAGATAAATGTTTTCTGCCACACTCAGTTCCAGAAGAATCTGTCTCTCCTGATAGATTACGCTGATCCCTTCCTGAATTGCCTCATGGGGAGAGTGAAAATGTTTCTGGACTCCGTCCAGCAGATATTCTCCCTTTGTAGGCTGATAATCACCATTCAGCACTTTCAAAAGTGTGGATTTTCCGGCTCCGTTCTCACCTAAAAATGCCAGGACTTCACCGCCATATGCTTTAAAACAGATATTGTCCAATGCCTTTACACCCGGGAAATACTTGGAGATACCTTTAAATTCCAATACACTGTTCATATCTCTTTCCTCCCTTGCTTTTCTCTGATATTGATTATAACCTTTCTCTTTTTCTTTTTCATTACCTTAAATTGCTATGGAGTTTTAAATTCTTGCTATTTTATACATATTTACAGATTTCTCACAAGTTATTTTTCCTATACTTGTTATTATACACAAATAACCTCCTGTCTTCTTATATGTTTCGGAAATACCTCCAATATTTATTACATAATTCGGAATTTTTCTTCCTTTTCTTCAGCATTTTGCACATTCCTCCTTGATTTTAAATTGAAATTACGTTATATTTAGTGAAAACAAACAAGGAGTATTTATCATGAACATTACTTTTTTGCATCAGTCTGCACAGTATACTCTCTTATCGCTCACCTGCAAAGATTCTTTCCAGGTAACGCTTAATTCCATCGGCGCTTCTATTCGTTCCATCGGATATACAGATTCCGCAGAAAAATTTAAAAATATTGCTTTGTCTTTTGCCTCTGATTCTGATTATACTGGAAACACTCTGTATGCGGGAGCTACTCTTGGCCCCTGTGCCGGAAGAATTTCCAACGGATGGCTTTCTTTACCTGCAAAAAAATATCACCTTACCAGAAACGAAAAAAACAGGCATTGCCTGCATAGCGGTATTCATAGTGTTTCCTTTATAAACTGGACTCTTGTTTCTGTCCGGGAAGAAGATACTTGTGCGGAAGCGCTCTTTCAATGTACACTTCCGGACTGCTGTGACGGTTTTCCGGGAAATCGGACTTTTTCTGTTTCTTACCTGTTAAATGAAGCCCATGAACTTACAGTCAGATATCGTGCTGTCTCTGATAAAACAACTTATTTTAATATGAGCAATCATTCTTATTTTAATTTATCCGGGAATTTTGAAGAAAGTGTTTATGACCATCTGCTTCAGATCCATGCACATTCCTATATATATAATGATGATGAATTTATTCCTGAAGGCATTGCTCCTGTAGAAAACAGTCCTTTTGATTTTCGTAAACCTGTTTCTCTGACCCGGCAAATGAAAGCTTTTTCGGATAATGCGCAGCTTACAGTCAGCCATGGATATAATCACGCCTTTCTTTTAAATAAAAACAATGAGCTTCCTCAACTGGTCTTTACCAGTCCTGACAGCGCCAAAAAGCTTTTCATCTCTTCGGATGCTCCCTGCGTAGTTGTATATTCCGGAGGTTTTATCGAAAGCGGACTCCCTCTTTCCGGAAATCAGATTTCCTGTCCCGGTTGTGCTGCTGCCTTTGAATTTCAGGATTATCCCGATGCTCCCGGCAATCACGGCTTTCCTTTTCACTATACAGAAGCCGGAAAAGAATGGACGAGATACATCAAATATTCTTTTGTTTTTTCATGTTCTACAGAAAATAAATAAAAAAATAATTTTTTTAAAAAATTTCAAAAAAACATTTGACAACTACAATTCTATATGCTATCATATGTTTTGTTGATGAGGGAAACACCTCAGAGATTAATATAGGGTATGCGATAGTGGCGTAGTTGGTAACGCGCGACCTTGCCAAGGTCGAGACCGCGGGTTCGAGCCCCGTCTATCGCTCTTGAAACCAGAACAGATATTGTTCTGGTTTTTTTATTTCCACAGAACCTCAAAACTGCCCTGCGGCCAGATTTCACATCCGGACCGCAGAGCAGTTTTTTATATATGTATCATGGCAAAAATTTTCATTACGGAATCTGTTATCATCCCAGTGTCATAAACGCATATCTGAGAACAAATACAATGGAAATAATCCATGTAAGGCCCTTCACTTCTTTCGCTTTTCCTGTAAAAAGTTTTATCAGGCAATACATGATCAGGCCTACTGCAACACCGTTTGCAATTGAATATGTAAACGACATAAACACAACTGTACAGAATGCAGGAAGCGCATTTGTCATATCACTGAAGTCCACATCCTTAATGTTGCTGAGCATAAGAATACCCACAAAGATCAGAGCCGGAGCTGTTGCCGCTCCAGGGACAATCCCCACAACCGGGGCAAAGATAATGGAGCCAAGAAACAGAAGAGCTGTCACCAGGCTGGTCATTCCCGTTCTTCCCCCTGCAGCAATATCTGCGCTGGATTCTACTACTGTTGTTACCGTGGAGGTTCGAGGTTCCTACCATTGCTCCTGCAGCAGTTGAAATGGCATCGGACATCAGAGCTTCTTTCATGTGAATGATTTCACCGTCTTTGTCAATCATTCCCGACTGCTTTGCCGCACCCATCAAAGTTCCGATTGAATCAAACATGTTTACAAGAGAAAAGCTTACCACCAGCATTGCCACTGTAAGACATGTATCTACAGGATTTTTTCCTGAGAACATGCCGCCGAAATCCATGTTCAGGAAAGAAACCTCTGCAAAGTCACTGAATTTTGCCCCAATATTCATATCAAATGCAGACAGTTTCGTAACCCCCAGAGGGATTCCCGCAATTGTAGCAGCCGCAATTCCAAACAATATGGAGCCTTTTACATTGCGTGAATGAAGAACTCCGATTACAATCAATCCAATCAGCGCTACCAGCGCCCCACAGATCATAGTAACATTTCCATCCTCGCTTCTCCACTGCGCAAAATCAACCATGCTTACCAGAGTAGACGGATTACTTACTACCAGTCCTGCATTTTTCAGCCCGATAATAGTAATAAACAGTCCTATACCCGGGGTAATTGCAAGCTTCACTGCATCCGGTATCGAACGGATAATCGCCTCTCTCAATCCCACTGCTGTAATCACAATAAAGAAAATTCCAGAGATAAATACGATTACAAGCGCCTCATTGTAGGAATATCCCATTCCCAGCACAACCGTATATGCAAAAAATGCATTCAGTCCCATACCAAGCGCCTGGGCAAATGGAACCTTTGCATATAACGAACATAAAATCGTACCAATAAATGCGCCGATACAGGTTCCGATAAATACACCATTTGAAATTTTTTCTGCCATTGCCCCATCGCCCATAATCATATACGGATCTGCCAGGATCTGCGGATTCAGGATAAGAATATATGCAATTGTAATAAAAGTCGTTACTCCTGCAAGTATTTCAATCCGCATCGTAGAGCCATTTTTTGAAATCCCAAAAAACGTTCAAAAAAACCATCCTTTTTTTCCATTACTACATAGTCCTCTCTTTCAAAAAATTTCTGTTGCCTTGTGTCTTTGAATATTTCTGCCTGCAACAGTCATATCATACGCCAAGCCCGGCCGCGGCTTTTTTGAGGCTGCTCTTTTTCTGATCTCTTTATCCGGATGAGGATTTTCGGCAATAAAAAAAGAGCGACCACACAAGATTATGTAGTCAACTCTTTACGGTAGTTGGTAGAAACACTGGGCCAATCCCCAGCATATACATAATTAGCAGTGCTATATTCAGCTAAAAATATTATAGCATCCTAAATATTTTTGGTCTATTGATAAACTACACAATTTTCTCGTTGTGTTTTATGCACTTTTACTAACTATTATCATTTATTCTTTTTATTTTGCATATTTTATACAAAATCATTTTATATTTTTCTATGCTATTTTCTTGTTTTTTTGTTTTGACAGAATATTTTCCAAAAACAGCCGATTAATGATGGAACAGTCTGATTCCGGTAAATGCCATTGCCATGCCATATTTATCGCAGGTTGCAATTACATCCTCATCTCTTACAGATCCGCCTGGCTGTGCAATATATTTCACGCCGCTCTTATGAGCCCTTTCAATATTGTCGCTGAACGGGAAGAACGCATCAGATCCCAGAGTTACATCAGTCAGCTGATCCAGCCACTCACGTTTTGCCTCTCTTGTAAATACTTCCGGCTTCTCAGTAAAAATTCTCTCCCATGCGCCGTCAGCAAGCACATCCATATATTCCTCGCCAATATAAACGTCAATGGCATTATCTCTCTCTGCACGGCTGATTCCCTCTTTAAACGGAAGGTTCAAAACCTGAGGGCTCTGACGGAGGAACCAGTTATCCGCCTTCTGTCCTGCCAGTCTGGTACAGTGTACACGGGACTGCTGTCCTGCTCCTACACCGATAGCCTGTCCGTCCTTTACAAAGCATACAGAGTTGGACTGAGTGTATTTCAGAATGATCAAAGAAATTTTCAGATCACGTTTTGCCTCTTCGCTGAGTTCTTTATTTTCTGTGACAATATTGGCGATTAGCTCATCGTTGATCTCAAGCTCCTGTCTTCCCTGCTCAAAAGTTACCCCGAACACTTCCTTGTGTTCCAGTGGGGCCGGTACAAAATCAGGATCGATCTCAATAACATTGTAGTTGCCTTTTTTCTTGGCTTTCAGGATTTCCAGGGCTTCCTCTGTATATCCCGGAGCAATCACGCCGTCTGAAACCTCTCTTTTAATAAGAAGCGCTGTATCTTTGTCACAGACATCAGAAAGGGAAATAAAATCTCCAAAGGAGGACATACGGTCAGCTCCTCTTGCTCTTGCATAGGCGCAGGCAATTGGTGAGAACTCTTTCCAGTTCATGTCGTCCACCCAGTAGATCTTTGCCAGTGTCTCTGTAAGAGGAAGTCCCACAGAAGCGCCTGCCGGGGAAACATGCTTAAAGGAAGTTGCTGCGGCAAGTCCGGTTGCTTTTTTCAGATCTCTTACAAGCTGCCAGCCGTTAAAAGCGTCCAGGAAATTAATATATCCGGGTTTTCCGGAAAGAACCTTAATAGGAAGCTCACTTCCGTCATTCATATAGATTCTGGAAGGTTTCTGGTTTGGATTGCATCCGTATTTTAACTGTAATTCATTCATTACTGCATCCTCCTTATTTGTTCTTATTTACAATAGTTGTTTCATATTTACCTGTTGCAATGTCAATATAGCGCACGAACAGTGAAACCTTATTTTCTTCATTAAGACTGTTCCAGAGAAGATCTGTAAACTCTTTCATATCATTTGGAATCTGAACCAGCTTCGGCTCTCCCTCAAAGCTTGGAAGGGGATTTCCGTCACATTTATATGTGTGAATAAACCGTCCTTCTCCCGGAATTGCTTTTTCGTAGGCAAAGGTATAACGAAGACAGGCATCCGGATTTCCGTTATCGCTTTTCAGAATAGACATTGCATAGCTGTAATTGCCGTTTTCAATATGCATCACACCGGAAATACGAGGTGTATAGTTAGGTCCGTCCGGCTCAAATTCGCGGCATCTTAAGGACTGTTCAAAGGTCATCTGTCTGTCCATGCCATCATAAATAGTATCTGTCTGATCTCCGTTAGTAACAATGGTCTTGTTTCCAAGAACACGTACCGGAGCATAAATGATCAGGCTTGGATCTGTAAGCTTGGACGGATCAAATGCCTGTGTACGGATTCCCTCTCCTTCTGTGACAAACACGCGGTTTCTGCTGTTCTCGCTTCTTCCCATAATAAAGTATGCTGCCACTGCTTTTGTTCCGTCAAGAGAACGGCCGAGGATGATTCCTCTTCCCGGATAAGAATTATTTTTCAGTTCATTTTCCAGTGATATCATTTCCATAGTCTGATCTCCTTTTTTCTAAAAAATCATTATATAAACGCGCTGTCCTGGCTTCATGCTGCGTTTTCTGTTAAAAATAAAACAAACCGCCCAGGTAGTCTGTATTTCAGGCTGCCCAGGCGGTCGGCTTATCACTTACTGCACTCCCCACAGGTAATTCCTGTTTTCCGCCAGTCATGCAGTCGTTATTATTATCATATCATATTTTTTATTTTTTTCAAGAACAAAAATTCCTGATTATTCGTCTACACTGTAGTTCGGAGCCTCTTTTGTGATGTGGATATCATGAGGATGAGACTCTTTTAAGGAAGCTGCTGAAATCTTAATAAACTTGCCTGTTGTCTTCAGCGCTTCGATATTCTCAGCTCCGCAATATCCCATACCTGCACGAAGTCCGCCGATCAACTGGTAAACAGTGTCTTCCACATGGCCCTTGTAAGCTACACGACCCTCTACGCCTTCCGGAACAAGCTTCTTAGCATCCTGCTGGAAGTAACGGTCCTTGCTGCCGTTCTCCATTGCTGCAATGGAGCCCATTCCACGGTATACCTTGAATTTACGTCCCTGATACAGCTCAAATGTTCCCGGGCTCTCGTCACATCCGGCAAACATGCTTCCCATCATACATACGTTGGCGCCTGCTGCAATGGATTTGGTGATATCTCCGGAATATTTGATTCCACCGTCTGCAATGATCGGCACTCCATAACGATTTGCAACCTCATAGCAGTCCATAACAGCTGTGATCTGAGGAACACCAATACCTGCAACCACACGGGTAGTACAGATAGAACCAGGTCCGATACCAACCTTAACTGCGTCAACACCAGCCTCTATCAGAGCCTTGGTGGCAGCTCCTGTGGCAACGTTTCCTGCAATTACCTGAAGATCCGGATACGCCTCTTTCATTTCGCGTACGGCCCTTAAAATATTCTCAGAATGACCGTGAGCAGAATCAACTACGATCACGTCTACGCTTGCTTTTACAAGAGCCTCAACTCTTGCAAGAACATTGGATGTGATACCAACTGCCGCACCGCAGAGAAGACGTCCCTGCTCATCCTTTGCAGCCAGAGGATATTTGATCTGTTTTTCAATATCCTTAATGGTGATCAGGCCTTTTAAGTTGAAGTTATCATCTACAATGGGTAATTTTTCTTTACGGGATTTTGCGAGGATCTTTTTTGCTTCCTCCAGAGTAATTCCTTCTTTGGCAGTGATCAGACCTTCAGAAGTCATGCACTCGCCGATCTTTCTTGAGAAATCTGTCTCAAATTTCAGATCTCGGTTGGTAATAATACCTACCAGTTTCTTTCCTTCTGTGATCGGAACACCGGAAATACGGTATTTTGCCATAAGATCATTGGCATCTTTCAGAGTATGCTCTGCGGATAAATAAAATGGATCTGTAATAACGCCGTTTTCAGAACGTTTTACCTTATCTACCTCATCTGCCTGCGCCTCGATAGACATATTTTTGTGAATGATACCGATACCGCCCTGTCTTGCCATAGCGATAGCCATGCGGTGCTCGGTAACTGTATCCATTCCCGCGCTCATAAGCGGAATGTTCAGCTTCACCTTTTTAGTCAGCCAGGTTGTTACATCCACCTGATTCGGAATCACCTTTGAATACGCAGGAACTAACAGTACATCGTCAAATGTAATGCCTTCACCGATAATTGTACCCATTGTATTTTTTCCTCCCTTGTATGTAATTTTTACAGGATGTGCTTATTCACACCTGCATGATATTTTGAGTTTGGTTCATAGTGTAGCAAAAAAAAAATACGGTGTCAATCCAAAAAAACTTTGCTGGGCGCTGAATTTTTTATAGCATTTGCCATGGCATCGTCCGGCTCTACGATCACCTTACAGGCTTCGCCTCCGTCACGAATGATGATGCCGAATCTTTTGTGGTCCGGATTTCCTGAAGAATAGTCCAGAACCTTCATTTTCTGGTTGCCGTTATAATAATCCATTCTGTGAGAATTCAGAGGAGCGATCAGGTCTGCCTCTGTAAGATTCAAAGATTTTACTCTTTTTCTTTTTGATTTTGCCATGATCTTATCAATATCCAGTTCCCCGTTTACAAACAGATATTCATACTCAAGATCTGTTTTTGGGATAATAAAATAACATGCCACGCCCAGACCAATGGCAACGATCAAAAGCAGCGGATTCAGAAAAAGTCCTGCTGCCACAGCCACTACAGTCAGTCCGATCATTCCGAATTTAATCAGGGCATCCTTAAATGTGGATTCCTTTTTCACAAGGAATTCCGAGTACAGTTCACTCATAATTCACTCTCCTTACGAGACACGGCTCGTGCTTGTATAATGATATTTTTATTCTAACATAAAAAGGAATCAGCGTCTATGACGCCGATTCCTTTTTATAAAATATTTCTGTTACATCATTCCCATTCCAGGATTTCCTGCCGGCATTGCAGGAGTATCTTCCTTAATGGTTGCAACAACAGACTCTGTTGTCAGTAAAGTAGATGCAACACTTGTTGCGTTCTGAAGAGCGCTTCTTGTAACCTTTGCAGGATCCAGGATTCCGGACTCTACCATGTTTACATATTCTTCATTCAGAGCGTCAAATCCAACTCCCGGCTCAGACTCTCTTACTTTGTTGATGATCACAGAGCCTTCCAGTCCTGCATTTGCAGAAATGTGGAATAAAGGAGCCTCCAGAGCTTTCAGGATAATGTTTGCACCAGTCTTCTCATCGCCTTCAAGAGTAGCCGCAAGCTCTGCAACCTTCTTGGATGCATGAATGTATGCAGAACCGCCTCCTGCGATGATACCTTCCTCAACAGCTGCTCTTGTAGCTGCAAGAGCATCCTCAAGACGGAGTTTTGCCTCTTTCATCTCTGTCTCAGTTGCTGCGCCTACACGGATAACTGCTACGCCGCCTGCCAGTTTTGCAAGTCTTTCCTGTAATTTTTCTTTATCAAATTCAGAGGTTGTTTCCTCAATCTGTCCGCGGATCTGAGCAACACGGTCAGCAATCGCTTTTTTGTCGCCGCAGCCGTCAACGATAACAGTATTTTCTTTTGCAACTTTAACGGATTTTGCACGTCCAAGCTGCTCCATAGTAGCCTCTTTCAGATCCAGACCAAGCTCGTCGGAGATTACCTGACCGCCTGTAAGGATAGCGATATCCTGAAGCATTTCTTTTCTTCTGTCGCCATATCCCGGAGCCTTAACAGCAACTACCTGGAAGGTTCCTCTTAATTTGTTTACAATAAGAGTTGTAAGAGCCTCGCCCTCTACGTCCTCTGCGATAATAAGCAGTTTTGCGCCTGCCTGAACGATCTGCTCCAGAAGTGGAAGGATCTCCTGAATGTTGCTGATCTTCTTGTCTGTGATCAGGATGTACGGATCTTCAAGGTTTGCTTCCATTTTTTCCATATCTGTGGACATGTAAGCGGAAATATATCCACGGTCAAACTGCATACCTTCTACAAGGTCAAGCTCTGTATGCATGGTCTTGGACTCTTCTACTGTGATAACGCCGTCTTTGGAAACTTTTTCCATAGCGTCTGCAACAAGCTGGCCAACTTCCTCGTCACTTGCAGAAATTGCAGCTACGTTTGCGATCTGTTTCTTTCCGCTGATTGTCTGGCTCATTTCCTGAATTGCTTTTACTGCTGTATCAGTTGCTTTTTTCATTCCTTTACGAAGGATGATCGGGTTTGCTCCTGCTGCAAGGTTCTTCATACCTTCATGAACCATAGCCTGTGCCAGAACAGTAGCTGTTGTAGTACCGTCGCCTGCAACATCGTTTGTTTTGGAAGCAACTTCTTTGATCAGCTGTGCTCCCATGTTCTCAAATCCGTCCTCAAGCTCGATCTCTTTTGCAATAGTCACACCGTCGTTTGTGATAAGCGGAGCGCCGAAAGATTTGTCAAGTACAACGTTTCTTCCTTTCGGTCCAAGTGTTACTCTTACTGTATTTGCAAGCTGGTTTACACCATTTTCAAGTGCGGCTCTTGCTTCTGCACCAAATTTGATTTCTTTTGCCATGATGAAAATTCCTCCTAGTCTTTTATAAGATACAAAACTTTTAAAGAAACACCATTTTCACTGGTTTCGCCCTTCTCTGTATGGGGATTCATCCAGTATTCCTGTCTGTGTTTTATTTAACAACTGCTAAAATATCGCTCTGCTTTACAATGATGTACTCTTCGCCGTCAAGCTTAACTTCTGTTCCTGCATATTTGGAATAAATAACCTGATCTCCTGCAGCAACTTCCATTTTTACTTCTTTGCCGTCTACCATTCCGCCAGGACCTACTGCAATAACTTCTGCCTGCTGCGGTTTTTCCTGAGCCTGACCCGGAAGCACGATGCCGGATTTTGTTGTCTCTTCTGCTTCTAACTGTTTTAATACAACTCTGTCACCTAAAGGTACTAATTTCATGATCTATTTCCTCCTTTTATTTGTCGCAATCTGTTGCTAGCACTCATTTCATTCGAGTGCTAATCACTGTCCTTATATTATTGAATTGCCTCCCATTTCGCAACTCTTTTCACGGTCATATAAATAGATATATACTTTTATTATCTCTTATTTACTCTTATTTTCTTGTTTTTTCTTATCTTCTTATTTTTTTACAAATCTGCTGCCGTGTCTGTTCCATATTCTGAGTTACTAACTGCCCACATTGATGTCTATGGAACTGACTGCATATTGTTCAGTATTCAGATACCTTCAAATTTTCAGACAATTTAAAGTTACAGCTTCTGATTTCTGTTGCCCAATGCTTTATATTCTGAACTATCCGGATATCTCAGACAATCCATTTCCGGTAAAACTGCTCTGTTTCCCCACAGCAGAAATTCAACAACTGTCGAACTTTCCTGTAAGGTCAGTATTTTACCCTGACTCTTGACAAAATGCAAAAAAACAGGAGCTTCCGCTCCTGTTTTATAAATATCGTTTATTCACACTGTTTTATGATTTTTTGTTTCGCTGTGCTTTGATCTCTTCCAGCTCATCAAAAATCACTTCATTCAGAACCTTGATATAGGTTCCCTTCATTCCTGAAGAACGGGACTCGATCACGCCTGCGCTCTCAAATTTACGCAGCGCATTAACGATCACTGATCTGGTGATCCCCACTCTGTCTGCAATCTTGCTGGCTACAAGAATACCCTCTTCTCCGTCCAGCTCATCGAAAATATGGATAATCGCTTCCAGCTCTGAGAAGGATAAGGTATTAAATGCTGATTTTACTACCTGCTGCTTTCTGTCTTCTTCTGCATTCTCTTCATGGACTGCGCGCATCATTTCCAGACCAACCACAGTTGTTCCGTATTCACTGACAATAATGTCCTCAATATCATATGGCTTGTCATCCCTGTACATAAACACAGTTCCAAGGCGCTCTCCGGCAATATCAATAGGATTGATGATGCCCTGACACCGGCTGTCCACATGCTCAAAACCAAGTGTCTGAAGATTTACATTCTCTTTTGTTGATAAAACTCCTAAAAATCTTTCATTCAAAAGAGTGTCTACATGTCCGCCGACTTTATCCTCTATCAGCTCTGTGATCTCCTGTACACCCGGGCATAAGCTGACGCCCAGCACCTTGCCCTTTTTGCTCAACACCAGTATATTAGAACTTAAAGTCTCCATCAGTACCTGGCAGATATCATTAAACACTACCTTGCTGGAGCTGCTGTTGTGCAAAAGTTTATTGATCTTTCTTGTTCTGTCTAACAACTGAACGCTCATACTGGCCTCCTTTTCTCATCTCTCCTGTATTTTCTACATAAATGTCCTGATGAGTTTATATTACACGCTTTTTTCCAAAATTACAAGACATTTTTATGTTTTTTCAATTTTGCCTGCCTATTCTGAAAATATTTCCTTTTTAAATTTATTGTGAAATTTTTCAATCTTCCTGCTTTGTTTTCTGCTCCACATAACCGCAGGTCTCCTGGCTGCACACCAGCTTGTTTCCTTTTTCTACCATATAGCTGCCGCATACCGGACATTTTTTGTCAGACGGTTTCTGCCAGGACATGAAATCACATTCCGGATTATCCTCACAGCCGTAATATTTTCGTCCCTTCTGCGTTTTTTTCAGAACAACATCCCTGCCGCATTTCGGACATGCAACACCAATTTTCTCATAATAAGGTTTGGTGTTTCTGCAGTCCGGAAATCCCGGACAGGCAAGAAATCTTCCATGAGGACCATATTTGATCACCATATTCCGCCCGCAGAGGTCACATACCACATCTGTCACCTCATCCTGGATATCTACCTTTTCCAGTTCCTGCTCCGCTGCATCCACGTCCTTTTTCAGATCCGGGTAGAAATTACGCACAACAGTTTTCCACTGAACGGTTCCTGCTTCCACACAGTCCAGAAGGCCTTCCATCATGGCTGTAAAATGAACGTCCACAATACTTGGAAATGCCTGCTTCATAATATTATTCACTACCTCGCCCAGCTCTGTCATATACAGGTTTTTCTGCTCCTTTGACACATAGCGGCGGCTGATGATGGTGGTAATGGTAGGGGCATAGGTACTTGGACGGCCAATTCCCTGCTCCTCCAGAGCCTTTACAAGAGAGGCCTCTGTATAGTGAGCCGGCGGCTGGGTAAAGTGCTGTTCCGATTTCAGTTCCAGCAATTCAAGCTCCATGCCTTTTTCCAGACTCTGACTGAGGACATTTCCCTTCTTATTGTCATCATCCTGCACATACACGGACATAAAGCCGTCAAATACAACCTTTGATGCGGCAACGGTAAATGTATATTCACCGGCTCCGATCTTCACAGAAGTAGTCTCATAACGCGCCGGCGCCATTCTGCTTGCAGTAAAACGCTTCCATATAAGCTGATAAAGACGGAACTGGTCTCTTGAAAGAGATTCCTTCAGCATTGCCGGAGTTCTTGAAATATCTGTGGGACGGATTGCCTCATGGGCATCCTGGATCTTCTGATCCTTCTTTACTGCCTTTCCGCCCTCTGCCACATAGCTTTCTCCATACTGTTCTCCAATGTATGCTCTTGCCGCCTCATCGGCCTCCTGGGAAATTCTTGTAGAATCCGTACGCAGATAGGTGATGATACCTACTGTGCCATTTCCCTTGATATCAATACCTTCGTAAAGCTGCTGGGCAAGACGCATGGTTTTCTGAGTGGAAAAGTTAAGTGTCTTGGCCGCCTCCTGCTGCAGTGTACTGGTGGTAAACGGAAGGGGAGCGTTTTTGATTCTCTCTCCTTTTTTTACTTCTGTCACCTGATATTCTGCGTTTTCCAGCTTTTTCAGGATCTCGTCCATTTCTGCCTTATTGTGAATCGGAAGCTTTTTGTCTGTTCCATAGAATTTTGCCTGAAGAGGCTTCTTTTCCCCATGGATCTTAAATGCGCCGTCAAGGCTCCAGTATTCTTCCGGAATAAAGGAATTGATCTCTTCCTCTCTGTCGCATATGATCCGAAGCGCCACAGACTGCACGCGCCCTGCGCTCAGGCCTCTTTTTACCTTTGCCCAGAGCAGCGGACTGATGCTGTAGCCTACCATACGGTCCAGCATTCTTCTGGCCTGCTGTGCATCCACAAGATTCATGTCCAGCTCTCTTGGCTGTTTGATTGAATTTTTGACTGCTGTTTTGGTGATCTCATTAAAGGTGATCCTGCGCATTTTTTTCGGATCTTCCTTTAACGCCTGCATCAGATGCCAGGAAATAGCTTCTCCCTCACGGTCAGGGTCAGTTGCCAGAAAAATTTTGTCAGCCTTTTTTGCCGCCTTGCGCAGCCCTGCCAGAAGCTCTCCCTTTCCGCGGATGGTTATATATTTGGGCTCAAAGTCATTTTCCACATCAATTCCAAACTGACTTTTCGGAAAATCTCTTACATGTCCGTTAGATGCCTGTACGTCATAATTACTCCCCAGAAACTTCTTAATTGTTTTTACCTTTGCAGGTGACTCCACGATCACCAGATATTTTGCCATGCTACCTCTCCTATTTATCAAAATCACTTATGTCTGAATTTTCACATAATAATGTCTGCTGATTTCTCTGATCAGTCCCAGGATACTTAATTCTACAAGAATACTCCCTGTTTTTTCAGCAGAAAGCCCTGTTTCCTGCATAATACTGTCCCTGGATTTTGGTCGTAAATCGAGACAACTATACACCATATTCAAATCACTTGCAAGTCCTAAGTTCTTTTTTTCAGATGATTTTACGGTATTTTTACAATTTATCCCAAGTTCTTCCAGAAGCACTTCCGGCTTGTATGCCAGCCCTGCGCCGTCATAGATCAGCCTGTGACAGCCCCTGCTCAGTTCTTCATTTACAGGACCCGGAAGGGCAAAAACCGCCTTTCCCTGTTCCAGCGCCCACTGGGCTGTAATAAGGGAACCGCTCTTTTCTTTTGCCTCCACTACAAGAACAAGATCTGACAGCGCACTTAAAATTCTGTTCCTTGCAGGAAAATGATAATTTCTCGGCTGAGTGCCCGGAGGATATTCACTGATGATTCCTCCCTTTTCTCTCAAAATCCTTTCATAAAGATTCCGGTTGGTTGCCGGATAACAGACATCCGGTCCGCTTCCCAGAACTGCCCAGGTGGGCATCCCTCCTGCAAGCGCTCCTCTGTGTCCTTCCGAGTCGATTCCTGTTGCCATTCCGCTTATGATCTGCACTCCTGCTTCTGCCAGCGTCTTTGCATACTGAAACGCCTGGATTCTTCCGTAGGGACTGCACATTCTTGCCCCCACAACTGCGGCACAGGGTCTTTCCGGATCCGGCAGCCTTCCTTTTATATAAAGCTTTTCCGGCATGTGGTCATAGGCTTTCAGTTTTTCCGGATATTCCGGCTGACCTTTTTCGATACATCTGATATTGTCTGAGTGATTTCTTTCCATATAAAATACCCCTTCTCCCGTTTTTTTATGACTTTTTATTTTTCTGTTCACGACCAGTATTTTTTGTCAAAGGCACGGTAGGACAGCGCTTCTCCTATATGCTCTTTTTTTATCAGCTCCGAGCCTTCCATGTCGGCAATGGTTCGGGAAACCTTCAGTATCCTGTGGTATGCTCTGGCGCTGAAATCCATTCTGTCAAAGGCTGCTTCCAGAAGCGCTTTCCCCTGAGCATCCGTCCGGCAATAAGCTTCAATCATGTTTCCTTTCAGTTCCCCGTTGAACTGAATGTTTTCTTTCTGATAGCGATTTCTCTGGATTTCATGAACCTTTTCCACTCGTTTCCTGATCCGGTCCGATGCTTCCCCCTGTCTTCCATTCAGACTGGAAAAGCTTACCGGTTCTGCTTCTGCACAGAGATCCAGACGGTCAAGAAGCGGCTGACTGATCTTATTCAGATACCGGCTTACCTGCCCGGACGTGCACCGGCATCGGTTCATATCCGGATAATACCCGCAGGGACAGGGATTCATAGCTGCGCACAGGATAAAATCAGCAGGAAAGGTATAGGTTCCGTATACTCTTGAAATCCGTATTACCCGGTCCTCCAGAGGCTGCCGCAGGATCTCCAGGGTTCTTCTGGAAAATTCCGGCATCTCATCCAGAAACAGAACGCCCCTGTGAGCCAGCGTGATCTCCCCCGGTCTTGGATTACGCCCGCCGCCGGCAAGGGCAGGAGCAGGACTGGAGTGATGAGGACTTCGGAAAGGCCGCTGCCTTACCAGAGGATCTGTGGGAGAAAGAAGCCCTGCAATACTGTAGATTTTAGTCAGCTCCAGGCTTTCATCAAAGGTCAGAGGAGGCATGATTCCCGGTATCCGTCTTGCCACCATGGTTTTTCCTGCTCCCGGCGGTCCGATCATCAGAAGATTATGGAATCCGCTTACAGAAATTTCCACTGCTCTTCTTAAAGATTCCTGTCCCCGGATCTCACTGAAATCCAGTTCCTGTCCCAGCTGCTCTGTTTCCTGTCTGATACAGGGCTGTCTGTACTTTCCGGGAGCTTTCAGAAAAATGATCAGCTCTTTTAAATTTTTTACCCCTATGATTTTCATATCCGGCACCAGACAGGCTTCTCTCATATTCCCCCAGGGAACAATGCACAGCCGGCACTTTTCTTCTCTTGCCCTTATAACAATAGGAAGAATTCCGGGAATCGCATGAATTTCCCCATTGAGGCTTAATTCTCCCGCAAACATGACTCCCTTTAAAACTTCCGGCTCCAGAATGCCGGAAGCAGCCAGTACGGCTGCCGCTACCGGAACATCAAATCCTGCTCCTTCTTTTTTTATGTCAGCCGGGGCAAAATTAACTGTGATCCTTTTTGGCGGAAGCGCGATCTCATTGTTTTTAAAAGCTGTTCTCACTCTGTCCTGAGCCTCCTTCACCTGAGCAGAGGGAAAACCTACCATAGTAAAGGACGGCAGTCCATCGCTTACATCGGCCTCCACCTGTACCGGATGTACTTCCATACCGAGGATCACTGCAGATAATACTGCTGCAAACATAACACTCCTTTCTGCGAAAATCAGTCCCCGATCCTGTTTTTCACGAAAAAATAAAGCTGTACTTTTAAAGAATAACTATAAATGGAAATTCCAGCAGAACTGCTGTCTAAGAAATAGAAATTGAAAAGATGATTTGTCTGTTCTTTTATTATAGGGCTGAAGCCCTGGAAACACAAGCCCCAGCCACGGAAATGTGGCGATATTCCAAATCCCGCCTGATAGCAAAAAAAGGCACCTATGGTTTTCCATACATGCCTTTTTGTTTCATGATATGATTTATGATCAGTTTCCTGCTGCCCTTTTCAGCATTTCCCATTCCTCAATTTTCTGGATATTTGCAATCTCATATTCATTAAAAATGGAGCCCTGCTGAGCGTCAAAGGTATCCGGATCAACAGTTCCCTGATACCAGGATTTGCTGTTAAAATAATCTACAATACTCTGGGTCACAAAGATCCTTCCGTGGCGGGCATAGATCTCATTTTTTGCAAGCTCAAGCTGAGCCGACGAATACACAGATACCTCATCATCTGTCAGATACCTGCTGTTGCTTTCCGGAAAGAAATATTCTCCAGTCTGGCTGATCTGCTGATTCTGAGGCATCGGCGTTGGCGTTGCCGTAGGATCCGGTACAAGCTGAACCTGATTCCGGCTCATAATACAGTCCACACTTGGGAAAACAGCAGATACCGGTTCGCTGGTTACGATCTTTACATAAAGCTGTCCATTGTCAAAAATCAGATTCCCTGATGAACTGTTTCCGGCTGAATCGGAAAAATAAAATTTCGCCGCATTGCCGGCAACCTCAGCGGTTACATCTGCCGTCACTGTCTGGGTCTGATTGCGGTCCGTCTGAGAAAAACTGAAGGATACGGTATCCAGACTGATATTATAAATATTCATTGTCACAGTTCCGTCTGTACTGTACCATTCATTCCAGAAATCATCCGGATTAAAGGCAGCCACCACTGTCGGAATCGGTGTAGGCGTTGCCGTGGGTCTCGGTGTGGGAGAAGGCGTTACGGATACCGCAAGGGTAGGGGCAACGGTAGGCCTGTTTTCCAGTGCTTCCAGCGCCTCCTGTTTTTTCTGCTCCTTCTGTGCGCTGGTCCGAAGGCCTACAAGAAGCAGCGCTGCGGCGCTTACCATTATAAAAACCGCAGTCAGTACACAGAGCAGTATTTTCAGTATCTCTCGTTTTCTTCTCATTCTGTTTCACCTCTGTTCTGCACGTACCCTTCATAACTGATTTCTTATGGCAGTTCTTTATTCCTTGCCGCTCCAGCAATAAGTACAGAGCTTGCACGGCTCAATATCAATAGAAGCCACAAGATCGTCAAGACGATGGTATTTCAGGGTCGTAAAGTTCAGCTCTTTGCGGATATCCTCCAGCATTCCCTTATAATTCTCAGAATCCGGATTTGCATAGTCCGCAAGAGTTTTTTCATCCACATTGTCACCTTCCCGCTTTGCGATCACTCTTCTTGTGATCAGATCCATCTCGGATTTTGAGCGGGAAAAATTCAGATATTTACATCCGTACAAAAGCGGCGGGCAGGCCGGACGGATATGTACCTCTTTAGCTCCGTTGCTGTAAAGGAAATCTGAAGTTTCGCGAAGCTGGGTTCCCCTTACAATGGAATCATCAATCATCAGAAGGCTTTTATCCTTGATCAGTCTGTGAACAGGGATCAGCTTCATTCTGGCGATCAGATTTCTCTGGCTCTGCTGGGTTGGCATAAAGGAACGCGGCCAGGTAGGGGTGTATTTAATAAACGGGCGGGCAAACGGCACTCCGGAGCGGTTTGCATAACCAATGGCATGGGCAATTCCGGAATCCGGAACACCTGCCACAATATCAGGTTTTACCTCTCCAAAATCACGCTCTGCCAGCATATCGCCGCATTTATAGCGCATTTCCTCTACATTTACCCCCTCATAGGTGGAAGTAGGATATCCATAGTATACCCAGAGGAAAGAACAGATACGCATTTTGTCTCCAGGCTTCTGCAGAGTTTCAATTCCTTCCGGAGTCACTGCCACGATCTCGCCCGGTCCCAGAGACTTTTCATCTTCATAGCCCAGGTTGATGTACGCATGGCTTTCAAAGGAAACACACCGAGCGCCGTCTTTTTTTCCAATAATAAGAGGAGTTCTTCCAAGACGATCTCTGGCTGCAAAAAGTGCCTTTGGAGTCAGGATCAGCATGGTCATAGATCCGTCTATCATTTCCTGTGCATAGCGGATTCCCTCTACCATAGTTGACTTCTGATTGATCAGAGATGCAACCATTTCTGTAGGATTCACATTTCCGCCGCTCATTTCCAAAAAATGTGTGCTGCCGTTTTTAAAAGAATGCTCCACAAGCTCTTCCATATTATTGATCTTACCTACTGTTGTAATGGCAAAATTCCCAAGATGAGAACGTACCAGCAGAGGCTGAGGCTCATTGTCAGAAATGCATCCAATTCCAAGATTGCCCTGAAGCTCTGATACGTCTCTGTCAAACTTTGTACGGAACGGGGAATTCTCAATATTATGAATGGCTCTGTCAAATCCCTTTGCCGGATCATATACAGCCATTCCTCCCCTTCTTGTTCCCAAATGAGAATGATAGTCAATTCCGAAAAACAGATCCAGCACACAGCTGGACTTTGAAGCTACTCCAAAAATTCCGCCCATAATTCTGTTCTCTCCTTATTATGTTTTTTCGCTACGTGAAGCTGAGTAATCGACAGTCTGTCTCAGACCGGCAATCCCTAGTTTGATCTTCCGTATTTACTGCAAGCATCATTATATAAAAACAGGAAAAATAAGTAAAGCCTTTATTTTGTTTCTTTTATAATACCTTTCCTGTAGGCTTCAAGAAGACGGGTAAGTTCCTGTATCCTTTCCCGCAAAGCTTTCCCGTTGTCTGTATCCCCTACAAGACGCCTTTTTGAAGAATAATGCACAGCCATCTGGCTGGATACAATGTCATTCCCTTTGGAAACCGCCTCCTCCGCAGAGGTAAACGGCTCATGGGCTGCAAGAAACAGGCCGTAAGAGTTATAGATCAGAGTGTAGCCTGCGATTCCGGTGACCTTCTGATACGCCTTGCACAGACCGCCGTCAATGACGATCACCTTGCCTCCGCATTTCACCGGACTTTCCCCCTCGATCTGATGTACAGGAACATGGCCGTTGATAATGTGGCTTTTTGCCGGATCCAGCCCAAACTCCAAAAGCATGCGCTCCACTACCTCCTCCTTTTCCAGAAGCTGATAGTAAGCGCCCTTTTTCTCTTTTGCAATATCTTTATCTTCTATAAAATACCGTTCAAAGGTTGTCATTTTGTCCTTGCCGAACAGAGGGGAATTTGGTCCCGCCCAGATATACCACAGGATATCCTTTCCCTTTTTCTGTTCCTCTGCATCCACGGAAAAGAACGCCCTGCGCACATAGCTTTCCAGAATATCGTAAAGAGCCCTGCCACTGTAAGTTTCCCCGTAAACCTCTACTTCTTTCATGCTTCCGTCCTCATTAAGAGGAATGCAGCCATGAAAAAGCAGATTTCCGTTATAGATCTTGTACAGGCCTCCCACGTCAAGAAGAAGGCGCATATGATTCTGAAGCTTTTCACAGTTCCGGAAGGCTGCTTCCAGCCGCTCCATAACTTCCAGTTCTCCTGCAGTAAGCTCATAGGGATGTTCCCAGTCAATGGTGGGAAACAGATTGTCCCTGAGCGCATATTCCTTTCCGTCCGGCATGACAATGCTTCCCTTTTCCGGATCAATTCTGTGAAGAAGGCAGCGATCCTCCATATGAAATTCCCTGCGTTCCCTTAAAAGCTGACCCTCCAGCTTAAACTGGATCATGGCAATGGCCTTGTGCATTTTGCGCCCAAGCTCCTGTTCCAGAGAATGGTAGTCAGAAACACCCTTGATCCCGAACACTGTGCATGGGTCATCCTTATAGGTTTCCATGGCATAGGTGGCCAGCGGAAGCATGTTGATCCCATAGCCGTCCTCCAGAATATCCAGGTTTCCATAGCGGATACTGTTTCTTACTACTGTGGCAATGCAGGCTCTCTGTCCCACTGCCGCCCCCATCCACACAACATCATGGTTTCCCCACTGAATATCAAGAGAATGGTATTCCATCAGCCGGTCCATAATAAAATGCGGCCCCGGGCCTCTGTCAAAAATATCTCCCAGAATGTGAAGATGATCCACAACCAGCCGCTGGATCAGTTCAGCCAGGGCAACGATAAAATTTTCTGCCCTGCGGATCTCTATGATAGTATTGACAATGGAATTATAATAAGCTTCCTTGTCAAGAACCTCCGCTTTCTCTGTGATCAGCTCCTCTATCACATAGGCGTAATCCGGCGGAAGGGCCTTTCTCACCTTGGATCTGGTATATTTGGATGCGGTTGTCTTGCACACCTCGATCAGACGGTACAGAGTGATCTTGTACCAGTTTTCCATATCCTCCTCTGTTTTTTTCACCAGGCGGATTTTTTCTCTTGGATAATAGATCAGGGTGGCAAGGTCTCTTTTGTCATGATTGCTTAAGGTATGGCCGAATACATCGTCTATTTTTTTTCGCACAGCGCCGGAACCGTTCCTGAGAACATGAGAAAATGCCTCGTACTCTCCATGAAGATCCGACATAAAATGTTCTGTTCCTTTTGGAAGATTTAAAATAGACTGAAGATTAATGATCTCTGTAGAAGCTCTCCCAATAGTGGGGTACAGTTCTGCCAGACGCTGTAAATAGCGAAGTTCATCTTTTTTCATAATTGTCTCCTGTTGGAAAATTATTTTGTAATATTTCCGTAATATATTATAACATGCTGCAGAAACTTCCTGTAATTCCGGATATCTTAAGGTTCTTTCTCGAGATGGCATATACATGCCAAAACACCTCCCAGGACAGCGACCTGTAAACAGCAGCGTCAGGCAGTCACACCACATCAAACAGGGAGAACTGATTGGACTGGGGAATATCTCCGAACAGCCCCAGATCGTCCATAAGATCAATGACTGTCTTACTGACCTTGGTGCGGTCACGGAAATCATCCTTGGACAGGAATTTTCCCTGCTTTGCAGCCTCCACCACCGCCTCCGCAGCCTTGTCTCCCATTCCGTCAATGCTGTTCAGAGGAGGAAGCAGCTTGCCGTCAATGATCTGGAAGCGGTTTGCATGGGAACGGTAAATATCAATAGGAAGAAACTCGAAGCCTCTGGCGTACATCTCCTGGACGATACGCATATCTCTGATAGAATCCTGTTCCTTTTTTGATGCCTCGTCGCCTTTTTTGCGAAGCTCTGCCAGATAATATTCCAGCCTGTCCCGTCCCATACACATAGTCTCATAGGAAAAAGCAGTTGCGCGGATACTGAAAAACGCAGCATAGTATGCCAGGGGAATAAACACCTTAAACCAGGCAATACGCCATGCCATCATAACATAGGCTGCCGCATGAGCTTTGGGGAACATGTACTTGATCTTTTTGCAGGACCAGATATACCATTCCGGAACATTATGCTCCCGCATAGTAGCCTCCCACTCGTCCCGGAGCCCCTTTCCTTTTCGCACGCTCTCCATGATCGTAAATGCAAGGCTGCTCTCCACTCCCATACTGATCAGATAGATCATAATATCGTCTCGGGTACAGATTGCTGTGGAAATGGTAGCCTTTCCTTCCTGGATCAAAGTCTGGGCATTTCCCAGCCACACGTCCGTACCATGAGCAAGTCCCGCGATCCGGACCAGATCCGAAAAATACTTTGGCTGGGTATCAATAAGCATCTGCATGGCAAAGTCTGTACCAAACTCCGGCACACCCAGACAGCCAAGCTTGCACCCTCCAATATCCTCCGGAGTGATACCCAGGGCTTTTGTGCCGGCAAAAAGGGACATAACCTCTTTGCTGTCAAGAGGGATCTCCTGGGCATTCTTTCCGGTCAGATCCTCCAGCATACGGATCATGGTTGGATCATCGTGTCCCAGAATATCAAGCTTCAGAAGGTTTCCGTCAATAGAATGATAATCAAAATGAGTGGTAATGATGTCGCTGTTTTCATCATTTGCCGGATGCTGCACCGGCGTGAATTTTTCGATTTCCTCGCCTTTTGGCAGAACAATGATTCCTCCCGGGTGCTGGCCTGTGGTACGACGGATGCCTGTGCATCCCTGAACGATCCTGTTGATCTCGCAGTACCGCTTGTGCTGACCATGCTCTTCAAAATAATTTTTCACATAGCCGAAAGCTGTTTTTTCCGCAAGAGTACCGATGGTTCCCGCCTTAAAGGTCTGTCCTTTTCCAAAAATAACCTCTGTGTATTTATGGGCGTTTGCCTGATATTCACCGGAAAAGTTAAGGTCAATATCCGGCTCCTTGTCTCCCTTAAAGCCCAGGAAGGTTTCAAATGGAATGTCAAAGCCTTCTTTGATCATTTTTGTGCCGCAGTGAGGGCAGTTTTTGTCAGGCATATCACAGCCTGCCATTCCGCCGAATTTTTTTACCTCCGGGGAATCAAAATCGCTGTATTTACAATTTGGACAGATATAGTGCGGCGGCAGAGGATTGACCTCCGTAATACCTGACATGGTAGCTGCCAGAGAAGATCCTACCGATCCTCTGGAGCCTACCAGATAACCGTCGTCATTTGATTTCCACACAAGCTTCTGGGCTATGATATACATAACCGCATATCCGTTGGAAATAATGGAATTCAGTTCTTTTTCCAGACGCTCCTCCACAATTCCCGGAAGCTTCTCTCCATAGATCTCGTGGGCTTTTTTAAAGCAGATATCCCGGAGATCCTGATCGGAGTTTGGGATCACCGGCGGAAATTTATCCGGATGGATAGGCGATATTTTTTCAATCATGTCAGCAATCTTATTGGTGTTGGTAATCACAACCTCTTCTGCCTTTTCACTTCCCAGATAGGAAAATTCCTCCAGCATCTCTTCTGTGGTACGAAGATAAAGAGGGGCCTGATTATCCGCATCAGAAAATCCGTTTCCCGCCATGATAATGCGCCGGTAAATCTCGTCCTGAGGATCCATAAAATGAACGTCGCAGGTTGCCACCACAGGCTTTTTAAACTGCTCGCCCAGCTTTACGATTTTTTTGTTCAGCTCAATCAGGTCTGCCTCTGAATTTACGGTATCATTTTTGTCACTGGCGATCATAAAGGCATTGTTTCCAAGAGGCTGGATTTCCAGGTAATCGTAAAAATCCACCAGTCTGGCAATTTCCTGATCCGGCGCGTTCCGAAGAAGAGCCTGATAAAGCTCTCCTGCCTCACAGGCACTTCCGATGATCAGTCCATCCCTGTACTCCAGAAAAACACTTTTGGGAACTCTTGGCCTTCTCCTGTAATATTTCAGGTGGGACTGGCTTACAAGCTTATAAAGATTAATGCGTCCAGTCTCATTTCTGGCAAAAATAACCGCATGGTAAGTGGGAAGCTTTTTGATGGTATCCACAGATACATTTCCCTGGCTGTTCAGGGCATCCACATCAAAAATATCCCTTTCTCTCAGCATTTCCACAAATTTTACAAAAATATCCGCAGTGCAGGCAGCGTCATCTACTGCTCTGTGGTGATGGGCAAGGGAAACTCCCACTGCTTTTGCCACCGTATCCAGCTTGAACCGGTTCAGCGCCGGCAGAAGGAAACGGGCCATTCCCACGGTATCAATGTAGGTAAAATCATCGCTGATGCCCTGCCGCTTGCAGTTTTCTATAATAAAGCTCATATCAAAATCAGCATTGTGGGCAACCATCACCGCACCCTGACAAAATTCCAGAAACTTCGGAAGAATGGTTTCAATATCCGGAGCGTCCATAACCATTGCATCATTGATACTGGTAAGCTGCTCGATCCGGTAGGGAATGGGAACCTTCGGGTTCACAAAGGTGGAAAACCTGTCTGTGATCACGCCTTTTTCCACCCGGACAGCTCCGATCTCAATGATCCTGCAGGTCAGAGGGGAAAATCCCGTTGTCTCTATATCAAATACCACAAAGCTTCCGTCCATGGACTGCCCCTTACTGTTAGTGACAATTCCCTTCAGATCGTCTACCAGATATGCTTCCATGCCGTAAAGCACCTTAAAATCAGAATCCTTTGGCACACAGCCTCCCCAGGCGTCAAAGCAGTGGTTTGCCTCGGGGAACGCCTGAACCACACCGTGATCGGTAATGGCAATGGCCTTATGTCCCCACTCATAGGCCCGCTTTACCAGAGCCTTTGCCTCGGTAACGCCGTCCATATCGCTCATTTTTGTATGGCAGTGAAGCTCCACTCTTTTCTGAGGACTGGTATCCATTCTTGTACTGGTAAAGTCTGCGATTTTTTTAATTCCGGCAATGGAGCCAATGGTCAGCTCACTGTCAAAACGGTCAATGGTGGTAACTCCCTTCAGCTTCAGAAAGGCTCCCTTTTTTATCTCTTCTTTTACTTCCGGAACCTGCTCGTTCCGAAGGAACATTTTGATCACAATAGAGTCTGTAAAATCCGTAACCGGAAAAATAAGAATGGTTTTTTCATTCCGGATCTCTCTTGCCTCTACATCCAGAACCTGACCTCGTATAATGACTTCTCCCATTTCCCCTGTAATGTTTTCCAGAGGAATGGTTTCACCCTCAAAATCTCTTCCATATATAACATCCGGATTGCTGTCTCTTCGGAATCCACCCCGGAAGTCGCCTCCATGTCCCTTTTTGTCAAAGGATTTTTTCTCCTGCTTTCCTTTTCCGGAAGCTTTTTTATTCTCTTTTTTGTCAGAACCGGAAGAGGCTTCCTCCTGTTTCGGCGTTTCTTCCTCTTTATCCAGCTTTGCATGTTTCAGGACATTTTCCACTTCCTGCTCAATCTGAAGAACTGCATTTTTCCGGTACTTGCTTTCCTGAGCCTCTTCAAACTGAAGCTCGATCTTCAGATTCATTCCGCAGCGTTCACAGAATACCTTATGAAGATATTCCACAAGGATTTCACTTTTTTCCCGGGCGATCACAGAATCCGGAAGCACCAGATTCATTTCCTCTGTGCCGGAAAAAGTAATTCTGGACCGTTTAAAAAGATTATATTCCAGCATATTGTAATTCCGCAGCTCCAGTTCCATGCTGGACCGGTACACCTCAAGAAAATTATCCGGCGTATACTGTCTGGACAGACGGAACTTTTCGATCACCGTTACCCGCATCTGGATTCCCGGAAAGCACTGTCTTTCAATCTGCTGCTGCAGCTCTATGATATATTTTTTGTGGATCCACCGTTCACTGCTGATATAAACCCACAATCTGGTCTTATCCGGATTGCAGGACACCCTGGTGACAGCTACCATATCCAGAAGCTCCTGCAGCGGATCCTTGATCTTCAGATTTGGAAATACGTCAAAAAAATCTTTTTCCATTTTTTCCTCTTTCTTATTCTTCCCAGTGAAGAAGCTCTTCTCTTAGGGTATCCAGAAGCTGATCCTCCGGAACCTTTTTTATGATCTCTCCCTTTTTGATCAGAATCCCTACGCCCACTCCCCCGGCAATTCCTATATCAGCTTCCTTTGCTTCTCCCGGTCCGTTTACCACGCAGCCCATAACAGCCACCTTAATATCAAGAGGGATGTCCTGGACCATTGTCTCCACCTGATTTGCAAGACCGATCAGGTCAATCCTGGTACGTCCGCAGGTAGGACAGGACACCACCTCGATCCCTCCTTTTCGAAGTCCCAGAGTTTTCAGGATCCGTTTTGCAGATTTGATCTCCTCCAGAGGCGCTCCGGTAAGAGAAACCCGGATAGTATCTCCGATTCCCTGAGAAAGAATGATCCCAAGCCCTACTGCAGACTTAATGTTTCCGGAATATAAAGTTCCTGCCTCTGTAATTCCCACATGAAGAGGGTACTTTGTCTTTTCTGCGATCAGCTCATGGGCTCTGGCACACATCATCACATCTGAAGATTTAATACTGATCACCAGATTGTCATATCCCATATCCTCAATGATCTTCACCTTGTCAAGAGCGCTTTCTACCAGCCCCTCTGCAGTGACACCGTGATATTTTTCCACCAGGTCCTTTTCCAGAGAACCGCTGTTTACGCCCACCCGGATAGGAATATTTCTTTCCCTGGCCACATCTACAACCGCTTTTATTCTCTCCCGGCTTCCGATATTTCCGGGGTTAATGCGGATTTTGTCTGCTCCGTTTTCCATTGCCGCAATAGCCAGCCTGTAATCAAAATGAATATCTGCCACCAGAGGAATGTGTATCTGCTTTTTGATCTCAGAAAGCGCCTCTGCCGCCGCCATATCCGGAACCGCGCACCGGATGATCTCACATCCTGCAGCCTCCAGCTCCAGGATCTGCTTTACGGTTGCCTCCACATCATCTGTCCTTGTATTTGTCATAGACTGAATAAGAACAGGATTTCCTCCCCCGATTTTTTTATTTCCGATTTTTATAACCTTTGTATGTTCCCGATACATAATCTTCCTCCTGAAAAATTTATTATGAAACACAAAGAACTGCCACAGCTTTTCCGGAATTTCCGGCTGTGTGACAGCCCTTTTTTCTTTATCTCTGGATTTCCAGAAGCTTTGCTTTCAGATCGTTTTCCATCCGCGCCATCTCCGCTTCGGCAGCCTGACGCTTTGCTCTGCCTTCCTTCTGTATCCGCATCACATCGTCCAGGGTCTGGATCAGTTCTGCATTTGTCTGCTTCAGAGTTTCCAGATCCACAATTCCCCGCTCAGACTCTTTTGCAGTTTCTGCAGATGCCATATGAAGTGTTTCCGCATTTTTACGCAAAAGCTCATTTGTCACATCAGATACCTGTCTCTGAGCCTGCGCCGCCTGGGTAGAATGAGCGATTCCAAGAGCCAGCACCATCTGGCTTTTCCACAGAGGAATGGTATTTACAATAGTTGTCTGGATCTTCTCTGCCATAACTGTATTATTATTCTGCACAAGGCGGATCTGAGGCGCTGTCTGAAGCGAGATCATCCGCGTCAGCTCCAGGTCATGGAGCTTTTTCTCAAAACGGATACACTGACTGTCCAGATCCCTGGCTTTCTGCGCATCCTCCGGCAGTCCGCTTAATCCGGCCTTTTCGGAAAGCTCTTTTAATTTTCCGTTTCTGACAGCGGAAAGCTGTTTTTTTCCTGCCAGGATATACATGGAAAGCTCCCTGAAATAAAGGAGATTCTGTTCATACATCTTATCCATCAACGCAGAATCCTTCAGAAGGCGTACCTGATGCTTCTGAAGCACGTCTGTGATCCGTTCTACATTTGCCTCTGCCTTGTCATACTTGTTTTTCAGATTTTCAATTTTATTTGCCTGTTTTTTAAAAAATCCGAAAAATCCCTTTTCTTCTTCCGTATCAAAATCCTTCAGCTGACTTACCACGTCTGTGAGAAGTTCCCCCACTTCCCCAAGATCCTGAGTTCTTACATTTTTCAGCGCCTCATCCGAAAAATCCGCCATTTTTTTCTGGGTTCCGGCTCCGTACTGAAGAATCTGCGCCGTATTTTCCACATCAATCTTTTCTGCAAAGGAATCCACCATCTTCTGTTCCTCAGAAGTCAGTTCCATCCGGGCCATTTCCTTCTGTACCGGATCCATATCCGGAGTCTCCTCCATAAGAGCGGCAGGATTTTCCGGCTGTTCCGGAGCTTCCGGTTCCAGCTGCGGCTCCAGTGTGAGAAAAGGCATTGACGCTTCTGTTTTGTTTAATTCTTCGCTCATTTTGTTCTCCTTTATGATCAATGCTGTATTTTAAAATCACTGTCCTTCAGCCCTTCCTGGGCAAGTAACGTATGAAGAACGGAAATATCACTGGAAACATCCCAGGCTGTATCCTGAAAAACAGAATCCAGAAGCTTTGCAAAAGCATCGTTCAGAGTATCCAGAGTATCTTCGATCTCTTTTTTGGAGGAACGGATGGTTTCTCCCTGAACAGGCTGACTGTCCATATCCTCATAAGCCTCCAGAAGCTTTACGGTCATGGGAAGATAATAATCCATCATCCGCTTCAGATCCGGAATGATCTCCGGATGAGCCTTGGCCCTCTGAAAAATCTGATCCACGATTTTTTCCATTTTAAAGATCTTGGCAGAAATTTCCTCCCCCGGAATGGCATCGTTGCTTTTTCTCAGTCTGTCCAGATAATTCCTTCCCTTTTCAAGCACCTCTTTTACCTCAGGGGAAAGCTCTGACTCCTCCTGTGCGCGGAGAGCCTCCTGTTTCTTTTTTTCCTCCAGGGCTTTTTCCATTTCCTGATACTGGCAAAAGGTTTCCCGGCTGGTGATCAGGCAGGTTTCGCTGCCGTCAAAACAGCCTTCCGTAAACCAGCCCTTTCCGATCATTTTTTTCAGATCTTTTTTTACAAATTTCACAGGCTTTCCGACTGCCTGCGCAAGCTTTGTAAGATCACAGTAGGTTCTTTTTTCCAGAGTTTTCTGATATTTTTTGAATCTCCTGAGCTTCCCCAGTCCAAGGATACCTGTTCCCAGCATAAAGGCTCCTGCCGCCATTCCTGTCAGCATAACTGCCGCCGCTCCGCTGCTTCCGGAATCTGTCAGAAGCCGTACCATCTGGACTGCCAGAAATCCACATGCCGTACTTCCTGTAAGAATTCCTCCAAATACAGCAAGGAGAATACTTCTTACTTTCTCTCCGGTCGGCTTCATATAAAGCATCTGAAGCTTCTCACCATTGGCTGCGCTTCCCGATTCCCGGTCACTGCGATGATCAGCCTGCGGCTTCTCTCTGGTTTTTCCCATTTCCGGATGCTCTTTTCTATACTGATCCAGGGTTTTATTTACCATCTGTGTCACTGACTGGCTCATTTCCTGAAAATCTTTAGATTTTACAGCCTTTTCGATGATGTTCTGAACCTGCTGTATTTTATCTTCCACAACAGAAAAATCAAAATCCTGACTGTTGTTTTTTTGATTTTTTTCCATATTCTGTCTCCATCAGACTGCTTCTGCTTTTTGGGATCTGCTCCCGTGCAGACTGTATATTTATTATAGCGAAGTACCGTTCAAAATACAAGTTTTCATTGAAGTTCACCGGCAAAAGTGCTACACTGATTATATCTCACAGTAACGTGGCAAAGTATTTAAAAAGCTGTTGTCACAGGATAACAGGAGGATGATATTATGGAAAAAAAGAACATTGACTGGGGAAATCTGGGTTTTGGCTATGTCCAGACTGATTATCGCTTTGTCTCAGACTTTAAAAACGGTTCCTGGGACGAAGGAAAGCTGACAGAAGACGCAACTGTTGTGATCAATGAATGTGCCGGCGTTCTTCAGTATGCTCAGACTGTTTTTGAGGGAATGAAAGCATACACAACAGAAGACGGACGGATCGTAACCTTCCGCCCTGATCTGAATGCAGAACGTATGGAAAACTCTGCAAAAAGACTGGAAATGCCGGTATTTCCAAAAGACCGGTTCATCCAGGCCGTTGTGGACACCGTAAAAGCCAACGCCGCTTACGTTCCGCCTTTTGGTTCCGGAGCTACCCTTTATATCCGTCCCTATATGTTTGGGACAAATCCGGTCATCGGTGTAAAACCTGCTGACGAATATCAATTCCGGGTATTTACCACCCCGGTTGGTCCGTACTTCAAGGGAGGCGTGAAGCCTCTTACTATCCGTGTCACAGATTTTGACCGGGCTGCTCCTCATGGTACAGGTCATATCAAGGCCGGACTGAATTACGCTATGAGTATGCATGCGATCATGGACGCTCACCGCCAGGGCTACGACGAAAACATGTACCTGGATGCAGCTACCAGAACAAAGGTAGAGGAGACCGGCGGAGCCAACTTCCTTTTTGTTACAAAAGACGGAAAAGTGGTTACTCCGAAATCCGACAGTATCCTGCCTTCCATTACCCGCCGTTCTCTTATCTATGTAGCTCAGCACTGCCTTGGTCTGGAAGCAGAGGAACGCGAGGTTACACTGGAGGAGGTAAAAGATTTTGCTGAGTGCGGCCTTTGCGGTACTGCAGCAGTTATTTCTCCTGTAGGAAAAATTGTGGACCACGGAAAAGAAATCTGCTTCCCCTCCGGCATGACAGAGATGGGGCCTGTAACCAAAAAGCTTTATGAAGCTCTTACCGGTATCCAGATGGGACGTCTGGAAGCTCCGGAAGGCTGGCTTCAGGTAATCGAATAATACCTTCCAAAAAGTCAAACGCTGCAGAAAATATAAACTCTGCAGCGTTTTCTTTTCCGGAACATGTCTGTTCCTGTGTCATATTTTTATTTTACTCTTTCGTATTTCACAAACTCATATTCCAGATCAAAATAAGTCTGCTCTTCGCTCCTGGCTGTAATCTCCCATTCCGGAGACTCGTCCAGATTTGGGAAATAGCGGTCTGCCTCATATCCAAAGTCGATCTTTGTCACATGAGCTGTGTCACAATAAGGAAGAAGCTGTTTGTATACGCTGTCTCCACCCACACAGTAAACCTGATCGGACGGATATTTTTTTATTTCTTCCAGAAGCTCTTCGATACTGTGAACCACGGTTGCATCCTTTACCTTAAAGTCTTTATTTGTGGTAAGGATAATGTTGGTTCTGTTTTTCAGAGGAAGTCCTCCTGGAAATGTTTCCAGTGTTTTTCTTCCCAGTACGATCACCTTTCCGGTTGTCTCCTGACGAAACATTTTCATATCTGCCGGAATGGCTACAAGAAGCTTGTTGTCCTTTCCGATGGCCCAGTTTTTGTCAACTGCTACAATGATATTCATGGTATTTTTCCTTTCTGTTTTTAGATTGCAATAGGAATATTTTTAATCTGTGGCCAGGTCTGATAATTTTCCACAATCAGATCATCCACTGTAAAATCATAAAAGTTCTTAATCTCCGGATTCAGTCTCACAGAAGGCGCCGGATACGGGGTTCTGCTGATCAGCTCTTTTATTACCGGAATGTGCCTGTCGTAAATATGACAGTCTGAGATCACATGAACAAGCTCTCCTGCCTCCATGTCGCACACCTGGGCAAACATCATAAGAAGAATGGAATACTGGCACACATTCCAGTTGTTTGCTGCCAGAATATCCTGAGATCTCTGATTCAGGATCGCATTTAAAGTCAGCTTGTCTTTTCCCGGTTCCTTTGTCACATTAAAGGTCATGGAATATGCGCAGGGATAAAGATTCATTTCATGAAGATCCTGATGCACATAAATATTCGTCATGATCCTGCGGCTGTAAGGATTGTGTTTCAGGTCATAGAGAACACGGTCTACCTGATCCATCATTCCTTCTTTATATTCATGCTTCACCTGCATCTGATATCCGTAGGCCTTACCGATAGAGCCTGTCTCATCCGCCCAGCTGTCCCAGATATGACTGTTCAGGTCATGAATGTTATTTGACTTTTTCTGCCAGATCCAGAGGATCTCATCCATCGCGCTTTTCAGTGCAGTCTTACGAAGAGTCAGAGCCGGAAATTCCTTTCTGAGATCATACCGGTTTACCACTCCGAATTTTTTTATTGTATAAGCAGGCGTTCCGTCCTCCCATACCGGACGTACCTTTTCCCCCTCTGTGCTGGTGCCGTTTTCAATCACATCTCTGCACATATTAATAAATATTGTATCTGCAACACTCATGTCCGCGCCTCCTTTTTGCTTTTGTTTCCTGGGCCTTTCCGGAAAATCTGCTGCTTCAAAAGTCGTTTTCCCGGCAGGCCGGATTCTGCCTGTTATTATACCATACCAGAGCCGTGATTGCCAGAGTGCTTTACAAACCAATGCCGCCGTGCTATATTAAAACTCATGAAAAAAATACTCATAACACTTTTAAAACCACTTTCGTTTCTGCCAGCGCTGCTGATGATGTATATTATTTTTTCATTTTCTGCCCAGACCGGGGAGGTGTCCGGGAATCTCAGCTACAAAATCAGCTACCAGATCGTAGAAACCAAAAACGAACTTCTCAATACCGGAAAAAGCTATGAAGAGCTTGCATACGAGGCAGAGCAGATTCATTACTATGTCCGCAAGGCCGCACACATGACAGAATACTGCCTGCTTGCCGTTGCTGTTTCTTTTCCATTTTATGTATATCGCATCAGAGGACTGCGGCTGTTTCTTCTTGCCGGGATCATCTGCGTGGGATTTGCCGGGCTGGATGAATATCATCAGTCCTTTGTGGCCGGCCGTTCTCCCGGGATCCGGGACGTAGGCTTTGACAGCCTGGGCGCTCTGATCGGGATCCTTCTGGTTCAGCTCTTTTGCTGGTCCACCCTCCACGCGCCTTCTTCCGGAAACAAAAAGCGCCGTAAAAGGCGGTAACACACAGACCGGGGGAACATGGATTTTCATGTTCCCCCGGCCTTTTTACAATATTCTGATTTCTCCCGGAGCTTATTCCTGATCTTCGTCCTTATCCTTCTCCTCTTCTGTATCAGAATTCTGCGCTTCCTGCGCCTCTTTCTCCGCTACATTTCCCGCCAGTTTCGCACGCTCTGCAATGGTCATTCTCTTAGGCTCCTGAACCGGCTCAACCGGATGTTCCTTTTCCTCTTCCGCCGCTGCGGCCTTTTTGGCATCGCTTCTCTGTTTCGCAGTCTTTGCTGCCACAAAAAGCATTCCTGCGCCAATGATCAGAAAAGCGGCTCCCGCGATGAAGAAGCCCCAGCTTGCCCCCTCTTCGCCTTTCAGCACGTTTGCGCAGAGCTTATAACCTGTATAGAGAAGGTATACTCCGGCAAGAAGCAGAAGGCCGAAATTTGCCGCAGGTCTTTCCTTTTTTTCAGGCTCTGAATCTGCTGAAGCCTTCTCGCTGTTTTCAGATGTCTGAATCTCAGTTTCTTTTTTTAACTCTGTATCAGCAGACATTTCCAGTTCTTCATTTCTTTCTTCCATATAAATGTCCCTTTCGTATGTTTTTTCATTTTCCTGCATTTATGTTTTCCGTTACAGATCTTAAAGCTTCCGTGTATCTGTCAGAGATGTACTGTTCAGCATTTTGTATCCTGCGCTTCTTCCTCTGACAGCTTCTCTTCAGCTGACTGCTCTTCTGTTTCCGATACCGGTTCTTCCTTCTTCAGACGTCCGTAGATCCGGTTCAGTTCTCCCATTGTATAAATGGTAATATCAGAAAGCTGTCCCTTTCGCATTCTCCATCTCCAGTTCAGCCCCAGGGTTGCAGGCGCATTCAGTCTTGCTTCGTTTCCCAGGCACAGATAGTCCTGAACAGGAATCACAGCCAGATCTGCCACACTGGCCAGGGCTGTGCGGATCAGTCCCCACACGCAGTCGTTCACAGGCCTGTCATAACAGTTGATATATGCCCGTACAAACTCATTGTCATGTCCCTGCAGACCTTCCAGCCATCCTTTTGTCGTCTCATTATCATGAGTTCCTGTATAGACCACACAGTTTTTATCATATTTATGAGGAAGATATTCACTGTCCTCGCTTCCGTCAAATGCAAACTGCAACACTTTCATTCCCGGAAATCCGGTGTCCTTTACAAGCTTCACCACGCTGTCTGTCAAAAATCCCAGATCTTCTGCGATCACCTGAAGCTTTTGTACATTCTTTTTTAACACCTCAAATAATTCCAGTCCCGGTCCCTTTTCCCAGCGGCCGTTTTCTGCAGTAGCATCTCCGTAAGGTATGGAATAATATTCGTCAAATCCTCTGAAGTGATCGATTCTTGCCACATCATACCGCTCCATACAATAGGTCATTCTCTGTATCCACCAGGCATAGCCGGTAGCCTTATGCTTTTTCCAGTCATAAAGAGGATTTCCCCACAGCTGGCCCGTAGCAGAAAATGCATCCGGCGGACAGCCTGCAACAGCCTTTGGACTGCATTCCTCATCAATCTGAAACAGTTCCGGATTCGCCCACACATCCGCACTGTCAAGGGCAACGTAAATCGGCACATCACCTATGATCTTAATTCCTTTTTTGTTGGCATAGGCTTTCAGCTTTTTCCACTGTTTTTCAAAAAGATACTGCTGGAAGCAATAAAAGCCCACTTCCTCTGACAGCTCGCTTTCCGCTCTTTTTACATATCCGGAGCTGCGGTCTTTCAGTTCCTTCGGCCAGTCCAGCCAGCTCTCTCCGTTTCTGCTGTTTTTGATTGCCATATAAAGAGCATAATCTTTCAGCCAGATCTGATACTCCCTTACAAAAGCCTGATATTCACTGTCATTTTCCAGATCCGCTCTTTCATAGGCTTTTTTCAGAAGTGGAAATCTGCTGTTATATATTTTTTCATAATCCACATAGCCGGGGTCATCTCCCCAGCTGCAGGAAGTACATTCTTCTTTTGTAAGAAGCCCTTCCCGGACCAGTTCATCCAGATCAATAAAATATGGATTTCCCGCAAAGGTAGAACAGGACTGATACGGAGAATCTCCATATCCTGTCGGACCAAGAGGAAGAATCTGCCAGTACTGCTGGCCTGCTTTTTCCAGCTGATCTACAAACTCATATGCCTCTCTGGAAAAGCATCCGATCCCATATTCTGACGGAAGGCTTGAAACAGCCATTAAAACACCGCTTGCTCTCATTTATTCTTCTCCTTCGTGTTTCGCACTAAATGAATCCGGCTTCTCAGGTCCATACATTATAAAGTCTTAGTTTTTGCCGGTCACCCGGAGAACATTATACCAATCCATATGCTTATGGTCAAGGAAAAAGCCGGGGACATCTCCCCGGCTTTCGCACCTTGTTACTGTTTACCGCCTTCACAGCAACCTGGTCAGAATACATACCAAATCACCTTTGATGATCACATTTTGCCCTGTATATCCCCTGAGCATCAGCTCCGCCTTTCAAAACAGTGCTGTGCGGACACTAACACAAGCTCTCCATTGTCCTCTGCCTGTTTTTCGGTTCTTCCGCAGCCTGCCAGACAGAAAGCGCATAAAATACCTATAAAAATTATTTTCCGTGTTCTTTTCACCGGGTTCTCTCCTTTATCCATACAGATATTCATTCATAGTATGGACAGAAAAGTATCTTCTATTCGGAAAGCTTATAATACTCAGAAACCTTTTTTCCTGATATATACAGAAATATCTCTGAATACCCGCTCCCGGTCTTTTTCGTTCAGAATTTCATGGCGCATTCCCGGATAAAGTTTCCCTTTTACATCCCTGTAGCCTGCGTCTCTCATTTTCTGAACTGCCGCTGCAAACTGCCGCACATTGCCCAGGCACGGATCGTCTGCGCCGCTGATAAAAAGAACAGGCAGCTCCGGCTTCGTACAGTTCCAGTGCTTCACATCATAAGCTCTTTTCATCAGCTGAAACAGAGCCAGATAAGCATCGTCCGTAAACGTAAATCCGCAAAGTTCTGAGTCCGTATAAGCCTGATATACCTCCGGATCCGAACAGATCCATGCGTTTCTGTTTTTTTCCCCGCTGAACCTAGCTGCATAATTCCCAAAGGACAGTATTTCCAGAAGACGGCTTCTGTGCCTCATTCCAAAGAGTTTTCCTTCCAGTTTCGCGATCACGCTCCCTGCGATCCGCGCCCTCCGGTTGCTGGGTGAGCCGCAGACGATCAGCATATCCATGCAGTCATCATGCTCTGCCGCAAAAGCTCTCACTGCCAGGGAACCCATGCTGTGCCCCATCAGTATCAGAGGAAGATCCGGAAATTTCTCTCTGATCTGCCGGTTGACACTGGCAATATCCGCCAGCATGGCATCTGCTCCTCCGCCGTACATGTAGCCCAGGTCATCCCCGGAGCGGACGCTCTGCCCGTGTCCTCTGTGGTCGTGGATCACTGCCACATACCCAAGAGAAGCCATGTACTCCATAAACGGCTCATACCGTTCCTTGTGTTCGCTCATTCCGTGTACCAGCTGTATTACACCTTTGTACGGCATTTCCTCCGGACAGATACTGAGAGCTGAGATTCTCAGTCCGTCCGCATCTGATCTGAAAAACTGTCTGTATCTTTTTACCATATCTATTTTCCTCCTGCCCTGTCATTCTGTCAGTTATCTTTTTATTGATTATCTTTTTATTTTATCCTCTTTTTCTTTCCCTCCTGTAATTTATACGTAACCGCTGTCACACAAAAGATCACCGGTCAGCCCGGCCTGGTTAAAATGCCCCCTGAACAGTAGCAGTCAAAAAGCAACATTTATTCCTGAGACACAGGATAACCTTGTCAACCAGCCGTATGCTCTGGTATAATAAATCATGTAACACTTACACAGATACTGTCAAAAGACTATTTATAAAAACAAGGAGGAACTATGGATCAACAAACTCAGGAGAGCAGCCAGGAGCAGGTCACTGCTTCCGAAAACATCTCTCCCATCAAAAAGAAAAAGAAGAAAAAAGGGCTGATCATTTTTCTTGTAGTCCTGCTGATTGCCGCTGCCGCAGGCGCAGGCTGTTACTTTATGGAACGCCAGAAGCCTGTCTCCACAGTCAAATCATTCCTGGAGCATGTGCGCACTATGAATTTTGAGGGAATGAAATCCCTGCTTCAGAGTAATGACATGTCCGCTCTCGACAACGCAGATATTACAAATGAAGCTTATCATGCATTTTTCCAGGGCGTCAATCAGAAAATGACCTATGAGATCAAAAAAACAGATTTCAGCCTTGCCAATGGAACTGCCACTGTCACAGCAAAAATCAAATACATTGACGGTTCTGATATTTACAAGGAAACCATTACCGAATTTTTAAAGCAGATCGTCTCCACTGCCTTTTCCGGTCAGGAGCTTACAGAGGAACAGACCCAGCAGAAGCTTGCCGCTCTTCTGGAAGAAAAATCAGCAACTGTGAAAGACAAGTTTGCAGAAGCAGAAATTTCCTATCCTCTTATTAAAGCAGGAGGACAGTGGAAGATCGTATCTCTGGATACAGAAACCGTTCGCATAATGTCCGCAAACTTTACGAATGTACAGGACGAGATCAATCAGTCTCTGGAAGAAATGGAAACTTCCGAAACACAGCCTGAGCAGGAAGCGCCTCAGGCATCTGCAGACGGCAAGATTGATATGAGCAATGACAAATTTACCATTCACTATAAACAGCACCGGGTGACAACTGATTTTGCCGGAGCTCCATGTCTTCTTGTATATTATGATTACAGCAATAACGGCTCTTCCGCTTCCAGCGCCATGGTTGATGTCAATCTCCAGGCTTACCAGAACGGCAATCTCCTGGAACCTGCAATTCCGGAATCAGATGACGAAGCCATTGATCAGTTTATGACTGAGGTGCAGCCGGGACAGGCAGTTACTGTATGTCAGGCCTTTACACTTCAGGATGAATCCGACGTAACGCTTCAGGCAGGTGAGGCATTCAGCTTCGGCGGAGGAACCGTTGTCTCTCAGGTACTGAAAATCAAATAATTTTTTCAAGATATTCGCAGCTGAAAATGCTGCGAATATTTTTTTGTTTTTTCGGAATACTATCTGCATGAAAGGATGGTGACTTATGGATAATAAATTTTTGCAGTATTTTGCTCTGACCATTACTATTATAGGTGCAGTCAACTGGGGACTGATCGGCTTCTTTAATCTGAATCTGGTGGCTCTGATCTTCGGAAGCATGAGCTGGCTGTCAAGGATCGTTTATGGGCTTGTCGGTCTCTGTGGTCTTTATCTTCTTTCTTTATATGGAGTGATCGGACAGGAAAGGCGGGAAATGTAATGACAGCAGATACTGAAAACAAAACCACGATGTCTCATTGTACTGCAGCTCCTGCAGAGCTTCCGGAAAACTGCCTGGAAAAAATCCGGGATTTCGAAAGAGAGCTGAACAAACAGGGATATTGGAATATTGCTCTTGTGGCCTATCAGATAAAAGAATAAAGAAAAAAGAGTCAGGAACCAATTCCTGACTCTTAAGAGCGATAGACGGGGCTCGAACCCGCGGTCTCGACCTTGGCAAGGTCGCGCGT